>OKHM01000008.1_pt1 | contig 324807 bp, 278 predicted proteins | sample 1612121 | NCBI WGS metagenome assembly OKHM01 (sample SAMN04436777, study PRJEB24849) | human gut metagenome | biome: human gut; feature: NICU; material: stool | host: Homo sapiens | place: USA: Saint Louis, MO | collected 2011-03-27
TTTCCTTAAAGCGCCAGGACGTATCTGTACTGGTGGCAGCAAGAACATCAACATGATTACCCGCCGCCAGTGACACATCCCGGCTCAGCCACCACATCCGAACCCTCTACCGTCAGGTTATCGCCGGCGTTAACGGTCACGCGATTCCCCGACAGCAGAGAGCCCTTCTCACGGGTGACGCTGTCTTCCGTGATGGTCCGGGTGGTCTGATGGCTGAGGAGACGGTTGCGGGTTTCCCCTGATTCACTGTAGTGATAATCACTTTCCGTGGCAGTACCCAGTACGATGTCATGACCGGCATTCACACGGATATCGCCCTTTGCCGTTACAGCAGTCGCAACTGAGGTGATATCCCGTCCGGCAGTAACCGTGATGTCACCGCCACTGGTCATGTCTGTTCCCTGCTGCCGGACCGAATCATGAACCGTCTTCATGCTGAAAGTGCTGTCGTGGTCACCTGCGCCTGTGGACTCCGCAGCCATGTTCACATCCCGTCCGGCGCGGATATCCATACTGTTTTCAGCCGTAATACCGGCAGCCTGGCTGTTCACATCACGACCGGCGGAAAGCATCAGACTGTTCCCGGCAGTGACCGTGGGGGCCACGGCATGAGTTTCATACCACCCGGACCCGCCATAGCGACGACGTTCTCCGGCCTGTATCGCGTTCATGTTCAGGTCATTACCGGCGGACAGTAACACGCTGTCACCGGCAGAAACGGCGGCACCGGTGATACTGATATCCCCGGCTGCGCCCATAAACAGTGAGTCCGTTGCCCTGACAGCAGCCAGCGGACCGGTATCCGTTCCGCTGAAATGGTTATATCCGTTGTTCATCGCCCACTGTTCTGTCCGGGTTAGGTTACTGATGTTTCCGGTGGCGCTTTCCAGGGATACGGTTTTACCGCTGATGACTGAGCTGATATTGCTGATATCCCCGATGGCCTTCAGGTTCAGTGCACCACCGGCGTTTATCAGTCCGGCATTCAGGTTGTCGATACTACCTGTGCTGTCGAGCAGGAGGTCATTCTGTGCGTTGATGCTGCCGCCGCTGTTGGTAATATTGCCACCCGCAAGCTGCACGTTGTTCCCGCTGATAACGCTGCCATTATGAAGGGTGATATCTTCCGGAGACAGATACAGTTTCGGAACCATGACTGTCTGTCCGTTGATGGTGACGGACTCCCACCACAGTATGCTTCTGGTCAGTTGTGCAACCTGCCCGGCGGTCAGCGACACACCAAAGGTCAGTCCGAGCGCTTTCTGTTGTGCTGCCGCGCTGTCCATCAGGTATTTCATCTGCGTCAGGTCAGAGCCTGTGCCGTTGATATAACGTGAGCCCGTCTGGTTCAGTATGACGTTACTGACATACCGGGTATCAAAAGCCGCATCCCCCAGAAAGCGGTAATCTTTTTCCGGTTTCAGGCCAAGACGGTCAAGAATGTACGATGAGCCCAGAAACTGTTTTTCATCGATATACACCGGGTCTGTTTCACGTGGTGCCTCTCCGGGTTGCATCCTGAGCAGGTCATAAAGTCCGGCAAACAGACTGCTGTCCACCTTTCCGAGACCATCCAGTTTCGGGTTCACCGTAATCAGATACGGACTGTCCGGGTCCGTGGACGGGACAAAATAACCATTGTTACCGGATGGCAGGGGATAGCTGCTTACACTTGCCCCGTACAGCGACAGCGCACCCGGGATATCCTTCAGCGTATCCGGCAGCGCGTCATTCCATACAGGGCCGGTTATCCCGGTACCGCTTTCATTCAGCAGGGCTTCACCGCTCACCCCCTGACTGACCGTCGGTGGTGTCAGGGAGTTCAGCGAAGGCACCGTTATCGTGTTACCTGAACCACCTGCCCGGGGCATGACAGTGGTATTACCGGTGTCAGTGGCAAAGCTGGCAGACACATCACCGGCAGCGCTGATAACCGCACGGTACTGACCTACCGGAGAGGTGCCACTGGCTTCTGTCGCATCCGGCGAGACCTGGCGATAGACCCTGTACCATGGCTCAGTAAACCACGCTTTGGGGAGTGAGTCGGAGGCAAGCCGCCAGACCGTTTCCTTTCCGGTGGTCCCCTCCTGCCAGCCCTGATTGTTCAGTGTGTCGCCACTCAGGGTCATACTGCCACCGGCGAGAATAAACGATGCCTCATTATCCAGTCGTCCTGCACGGATATGCATATCAGCGCCGCCGGATATCCTGGCAGCATGGCCGGTGGCACTGACTGTCACCGTATCCGTATCTCCCGTACGGATACGGTATTCATCAGGTACCGTGGCACCCTTACCCCAGTACACGGCCAGATATTCCACACCATCATGCCGGACAACACCCCACCACCGGTTATTTTCCGGAACCGGTGAAATCACCCCGCGGCTGCTGCCCGGAATGACCTCATGGCTGGCCGAAATGGCATCCCATGAATTCAGCAGATGCGCCGTATTCATGGTGATATCGCCACGCATGGTTTCAATATTACCGGAACGGTTAATGATTTCGCTGTTTGCCGTCCCGCTGCTGTCCTTCTGTACCCACAGACTGTTGTCGGCCAGGATATCACCATGCTGGTTATGCAGACGGTCTGTAAACAGCTTCAGGTTATTCCCCGCATAAATCAGCGCACTGTTCAGCAGGGTACCGGCCACCCGGAGACAGCATGGCTGCCGGAGACGAAAATGCGGGGATAAAAAAACCAGAAAAAACGGAGAGGGAGAGATAGCATATCCACGGAGAGCCGCGCCGGAACATATCACAACAGGGGACAGACAACGCACGGGATAAAAGGGACGTTTTCGTCAGAATGTTTTTCTGCCGGTGCTGCATGTTCTCCCCGTATTCTGGCCTGTGTGATGCCAGTGTAAATTCATGTCAAAAAGTGTCAGCGAGAAAATTTACACCTGAAAAAGTCTGTCATGAAACAGTTTTATGACAAGACATCAAAAAAATGTCAAAAACGTGATCTTTCTTCAGCTTTTCAGAATATTGAGTACCAGGAAGTCAATATCAATTCTGGGACACATATGCATTTACCATTAAAACCGGGCACAACAAGCTGTTCAGTCTCAATCCATACCCCGTGTTTTATCAATATCAGAATAAGAATATCTGCGGATAAATAAAAAAGGAATGTCGAGGGAGCTTACCGCAGAGGGCTCTCCACCTCACAAGCCATTTACAAAAATGATACCGGCATATCTTTGGTCCCTGTCACAACCAGACATTGACAATCCAATATAACCCCAAATATATTTCGGGTAAGAAGTCTGGGATTTATACAGATATACTGTCTGTTATTACTATTTAATTATATAATTGTATTGCATACATAAGAGGCACTAATGAAACGTTATATAAAATGGTTTGCCATCACAATTTTTATCAGTATGTTGAGTGCCTGTGTCCGTACGGCCCCAGTGCAACAGATAAGCACCACTGTCAGTGTGGGTCATACTCAGGAGCAGGTTAAAAATGCCATTTTGAAAGCAGGTGCGCAGCGCAAGTGGATTATGACGCAAGTGTCCCCTGGAGTTATTAAAGCTCGCTATCAAACACGAAATCACGTTGCAGAGGTTCGTATTACATATACAGCTACCTACTATAACATCAAATATGACAGTAGCCTGAATCTGCAGGCTTCTGATGGAAAAATTCATAAAAACTATAACCGCTGGGTGCGTAACCTGGATAAAGATATACAGGTTAACTTATCTACAGGAGCAACGTTATAGTGATGCTGATATCGGGCTGGAATGGCCCGATAGTATTTAACTTTCTCTATAAGAATGGTTATATATGTACGAACAGGACACGCTCAGCGCACTGGATGCCATCACCGAAGCACAGCGGATTGCCTTTGCTCCTATGCTTTTCCAGGCAGCTTTGTGCCTGCGCAATGCAGGAATATTAGATTATTTGGATCAACAGGGTAAACAGGGAGCTCCCCTTAATGCGATTACTGAGCACACAGTCCTGAATGAATATGCCGTGGGTGTGTTACTGGATATGGGCTTAAGCGGGCGAATTATTACCTGTAAAGAGGGAATTTATTACCTGGCGAAAATCGGTCATTACCTCCTGCATGACACTATGACTCGCGTGAATATGGATTTCACCCAAGATGTCTGTTACCAGGGGCTCTTCTTCCTTGCCGATTCACTCAATGAAGGAAAACCTTCCGGGTTAAAAGTATTTGGCGACTGGCCGACGATATATCCGGCACTTTCGCAATTACCAGACGCCGCACGTGATAGCTGGTTTGCGTTTGATCATTACTATTCAGATGGCGCATTTAACGCCGCACTGCCTTATGTATTCGCCAACAACCCCACAACCTTGTACGATGTGGGTGGCAATACGGGTAAGTGGGCTTTGCGCTGCTGCAAATTCAATGAAAACATCGCCGTTACGTTATTAGATCTGCCACAACAAATCGTACTGGCGAAAGAAAATATCGCGAATGCAGGTTTTTCTGATCGCATAGATTTCCATGCGGTGGATATGCTAAGCGATGCACCATTACCAGGCGAGGCTGATATCTGGTGGATGAGCCAATTTTTAGACTGTTTTTCACCCGAACAAATAATTAGCATACTCAGCAAAATTGCCAGCGTAATGAAGCCTGGCGCAAAACTTTGCATCATGGAGTTGTTCTGGGATGCACAGCGGTTTGAAGCGACATCGTTTAGCCTGAATGCATCCTCACTTTATTTTACCTGCATGGCAAACGGTAACAGCCGTTTCTATAGTGCAGAGAAATTTTACGACTATCTGAATAAAGCAGGATTCCAGGTAGCAGAGCGTCACAATAATTTAGGCGTTGGGCATACACTTTTGATATGCCAAAAGAAATAATCGTCACTTAATAATTTTGGTTTACCGCGGGCGCGCGTTGATGAAATTTGCATTAAATATTACCAACTGGCAGGCACTGGCGCCTGGACTTAGCGATGTGCAGCAATGGCAAGCATGGTCGCGCCAGCCGTGGGCGATTGACCCTGCCGCGCCGTTGGCAAAATTAAGTGAACTGCCAATGATGACCGCTCGTCGTCTCAGTTCAGGCAGCAAACTGGCTGTTGAATGCGGTCTGACAATGCTACGCCGCCATCAGCCAGACGCTGTTTTGTATACCAGTCGTCATGGCGAACTGGAGCGCAATTACCGCATTGTTCATGCACTGGCAACCGAACAGGCGCTTTCTCCGACGGACTTCGCGCTTTCCGTACACAACTCTTCCGTGGGTAACCTGACCATTGTGGCCAAACAGCCGATCGTTTCGTCATCGCTTTCGGCTGGTCGCGACAGTTTCCAGCAAGGTTTGTGTGAAGTGCTTAGCCTGCTACAAGCGGGATACCAGCGCGTGTTGATGGTCGATTTTGATGGCTTTCTACCTGAGTTTTATCACCCGCAACTGCCCGCAGAAATGCCTACCTGGCCGTACGCCGTCGCGCTGGTGATTGAAGCTGGCGATGACTGGCAATGTGAAACGCAGCAAGCCATTGCGGTAAATGAAACAACACTGCCGCAAAGCATGTTGTTTTTACAGCACTATTTACAAAATGCAGATGCTTTTTCACTGCCTGGCGAGCGCGTGCAATGGCGCTGGAGCCGCAGATGAGTAAGCTGATGTCGCGCCTGGGATAGGCATGGCGACTGGTCATGACCGGGTTATGTTTTGTCCTGTTTGGTCTCGGCGGCCTGCTGCTTTCAGTCGTGTGGTTTAACATATTGTTAGTTTTAGTGTGGGATACTTCCCGCCGCCGTCGTTTGGCACGTCGCAGCATTGCCGCCAGTTTTCGCCTGTTTTTAACTGTCGCGAAAGGGCTTGGCGTGCTGGATTATCGTATTGATGGCGCTGAAATTTTACGTCAGGAACGCGGTTGCCTCGTCGTAGCCAATCATCCCACGCTGATCGATTACGTGCTGCTGGCATCAGTCATGCCAGAAACTGACTGCCTGGTGAAAAGCGCGCTGTTAAAAAATCCTTTTCTTGGCGGCGTCGTGCGAGCGGCAGATTATTTAATCAACAGCGAAGCAGAAACCCTGTTACCCCGCTGCCAACAGCGACTGGCACAGGGTGACACTATCCTGATTTTCCCCGAAGGCACACGAACGAAGCCCGGTGAAAAAATGACGTTACAGCGCGGTGCAGCGAATATTGCCGTGCGCTGCACCAGCGATTTACGCATCGTGACGATCGGCTGTAGCGAGCATCTGCTGGATAAACAAAGTAAGTGGTATGACGTCCCGCCTGCCAGGCCGTTTTTTACGGTTGAAGTCCATGGGCGGGTAGAAATCAATAAATTTTACGATGCAACTTCACAAGAGCCGACGCTGGCTGCAAGACAGTTAAACCGGCATCTTTTGCTTCAATTACAGCAAGGTTGTTTACCTCTATCAGGAATAAATAATGCAAGCGCTTTATCTGGAAATTAAAAACCTCATCATCAGCACCCTCAATCTGGACGACTTGACTCCTGATGATATTGATATCAATGCGCCACTGTTTGGCGACGGTTTAGGGCTGGACTCTATCGATGCACTGGAACTGGGACTGGCAGTAAAAAATGAGTACGGCATCGTGCTCTCTGCGGAAAGCGAAGAAATGCGTCAGCACTTTTTCTCCGTCGCCACTCTGGCCTCTTTCATTGCTGCGCAACGTGCCTGAGGAAAACCATCATGACAGACCAACAAACCATTTATCAGGAAGTCTCAGCCCTGCTGGTTAAGCTGTTTGAAATCGATCCGCAGGACATCAAACCTGAAGCGCGACTGTACGAAGATCTGGAACTGGACAGCATCGACGCCGTTGACATGATTGTGCACCTGCAAAAGAAAACCGGTAAGAAAATCAAGCCGGAAGAGTTTAAAGCAGTGCGTACAGTCCAGGATGTTGTCGAGGCTGTAGAACGCCTGCTACAAGAAGGCTAATTTGATGTCGGGCATTCGCTCGCTACCGATGATTAAGTTGCTGACCGGATTATTGCTGCTCGTCTGGCCTTTTTTAATCTGGCTAGGTTTGGTGCATAACAGCCTGCACTGGCTGTTGCCGCTGATGGCGCTGTTGCTTTTATTGCGCCTGCGCCAGCCCCGTCGCCAGACGGGGCCGCTCCAGGTCGTCACAAAAATCGTTGCTGTTGTGGGCATTGTATTGTGTGTCTCCAGTTTTCTGTTGAAAACGTACCAGTTACTGCTGTTTTACCCGGTAGTGGTTAACGCAGTCATGCTGGCGGTTTTTGGCGGTTCGCTGCGGTCGACAATGCCGATAGTTGAGCGGCTGGCACGTTTGCAGGAGCCAGACCTCCCGGAAAAGGCCGTGCGATATACCCGCCGCGTAACGCAGGTCTGGTGCCTGTTTTTTATTTTCAATGGCAGTATTGCGTTATTTACCACCTTGTATGGCAACATGCCCTTGTGGACAGCCTGGAACGGTATCATTGCTTACCTTCTGATAGGTTTCCTGACTGCAGGGGAATGGCTGATACGTCGTAAGATGATCAAACGGAAAACACCATGAATCAGACTCTCTCTCTTTCACAGTGGTTGACAGCCTCTCGCCCTGTAACAACTCCTGTTGCCTGGCTTGGGGAATATACCTGGACACTGGGGCATCTGCGGCATGATGTAGCGCTTTTGATCGACCATTTACGCGACCAGCCAGGCAATCGCTGGGCACTTTGTTTTGAAAACAGCTATCTTTTTATTGTAGCGTTGTTGGCCACGCTACACTCAGGTAAAATCCCGGTAATCCCGGGCCATAATCGCGCCGCTTTGTTAAATGTACAACGCTCCTTGTTTGATTGCGTCCTGAGTGATAAAAGGCTGGGCTGGAACGGTCCACAGTTTGTTGTAAGCACATCTCACCAGATGACGACCAGCACGATAGCCTTTGATGATATTGCTTCTGACGCGTTTATTGAACTTTTCACATCGGGTTCAACCGGACAACCAAAACAAATTGCAAAACCTCTTATCAGCCTTGATCAAGAAGCAAACATGCTGGCAACTCACTTTGCAGACCGACTACTGGGCTGTCGTTTTGTAGCATCCGTGATGCCTCAGCACCTGTATGGGCTGACTTTCCGTATTTTTTTACCCATGGCACTTGGCCTGCCATTGCATGCCGCAATGCTCTGGTATTCTGAGCAACTTGCCGCATTAAGCCATACCTACCGCTATGCCTTTGTCAGCAGCCCGGCGTTCCTTAAGCGACTCGACCTTCATCTGACGCCTCCCCCAGTGGAAATGATTCTCTCTGCCGGCGGTATGCTACCATGGCAGGATGTAGAGAAAACTTCCACCTGGCTGAATATATGGCCCGATGAAATCTATGGTAGTACCGAAACAGGTATTCTCGCATGGCGTTACCGTCAACAGGATAATATCCCCTGGTTTACTTTTTCTGATGTTCATCTTTCACAGGAAAGTGAGGGGGTTCGTGTCTTTTCGCCACTAATCCCTGCTGAAGGATTGGTGCTTGACGATATGTTGCAATTCAATGAAAACGGTCAGTTCCACCTGATCGGACGACGTGGTCGAGTGGTAAAAATAGAGGAGAAGCGGATATCACTGGTTGAAATCGAACAACGACTTCTGGCACTTGACGGTATTATGGATGTCGCTGCAATACCATTAATACGCAATGGTCGCCAGGCTATCGGTGTCGTGGTTGTACCAAATAAAGAGGCCCGTCAAATATGGCAATGCTCCGGAGGGAAAACTCTGGAGTTGTCCTGGCGCAAAGCACTATTACCATGGCTTGAACCTGTTGCAGTACCTCGTTACTGGCGCATTATTGATGAAATACCAGTAAACAATATGAATAAGCGTGTCTATGCGCAATTACAGGAGTTATTTCATGATACGCCATGAAATTGAGCGCCATCTGGTTCAACCGCAGGAGATGGAAATCGTTCTATACCTTGACCCGATGCTCTACTGGTTTAATGGTCATTTTGCCGTACAGCCTCTGTTACCAGGCGTGGCCCAGTTGGACTGGGTAATGCATTATGCTACCACGCTGCTTGCTCCGGGCTGGCGTTTTCGTAGTATCCAGAATGTTAAATTTCTGGCGCCACTTATACCTGAGACGACTGTTACCCTGCAATTAACATGGCAGGAAACAAGTCAGGTACTCACTTTCTGCTATCAGCGTCACGACGGTGACGCCCGCCACACCGCCAGTAGCGGGAAGATCCGCCTATGTCGGTAAACTTTTCTCCCTGCGTGTTGATCCCCTGCTACAACCACGGCGCGATGATGCCGGGCGTGCTGGCGCGTCTTAAGCCATTTAATCTGCCCTGTATTGTGGTGGATGACGGCAGCGATGCCGCCACGCAACAGCAACTGGATAATCTGGTTAGCGAACAGCCTGGCGTGACCTTAATTCGCCTGGCAGAAAACGCAGGTAAAGGCGCAGCGGTGATGCGTGGCTTGCAGGCAGCGGCAGACGCAGGGTTCAGCCATGCGGTGCAAGTGGATGCTGACGGTCAACATGCGATTGAAGATATCCCCAAACTGCTGGCACTCGCTGAACAACACCCTGCGGCGCTGATCTCCGGTCAGCCAATTTACGATGACTCCATTCCCCGCTCACGGCTGTACGGGCGCTGGATCACCCACGTCTGGGTATGGATCGAAACGCTCTCCCTGCAACTGAAAGACAGCATGTGCGGTTTTCGCGTTTATCCGGTTGCGCCGACGCTGCAACTGGCAAAACGCGCCACCATCGGCAAGCGGATGGATTTCGACACCGAAGTGATGGTGCGCCTCTACTGGCAGGGAAATACCAGCTATTTCGTGCCGACCCGCGTCACCTATCCGCTGGACGGGCTTTCGCATTTTGATGCCCTGAAAGATAACGTCCGCATCTCGCTCATGCACACGCGTCTGTTTTTCGGCATGTTGCCGCGTATTCCTTCACTGCTGATGTGCCACTCTTCCAGCCACTGGGCGCGGCAGAGTGAAGTTAAAGGGTTATGGGGAATGCGCCTGATGCTGCTGGTCTGGCGTCTGCTGGGAAGAACGGCGTTTACCGCGCTGCTTTACCCGGTGGTGGGCGTCTACTGGCTCACCGCTGCTCGTGCGCGTAAAGCGTCGCAAGACTGGCTCGCCCGTGTGCGCCAACAACAACCACAGGCAGCAAAAATCAACAGCTATCAGCACTTTCTACGTTTCGGTAATGCCATGCTCGACAAAATCGCCAGCTGGCGCGGCGAGCTACAACTGGGGCGTGATGTGCTGTTTGCGCCAGGCGCAGAAGCGGCGCTTGACGTCCGCGATCCGCGCGGCAAATTGCTGCTGGCCTCGCATCTTGGCGATGTGGAAGTGTGCCGGGCGCTGGCAAAAATTCAGGGCTACAAAACCATTAACGCGCTGGTGTTTAGCGAAAACGCCCAACGCTTTAAACAGATAATGCAGGAGATGGCTCCTCAGGCAGGCATTAACCTGATGCCGGTAACAGATATCGGCCCGGAAACCGCCATCCTGCTGAAAGAGAAGCTGGATAACGGCGAATGGGTGGCGATTGTCGGTGACCGCATCGCCGTCAACCCGCAACGCGGCGGCGACTGGCGCGTCTGCTGGAGTCCGTTTATGGGCCAGCCTGCGCCTTTCCCACAGGGGCCGTTTATTCTCGCGTCTATTTTGCGCTGCCCGGTGAATCTGATTTTCGCCCTACGCCAGCACGGCAAGCTGCATATTCACTGCGAAACCTTTGCCGACCCGCTGCTGTTGCCGCGTGGCGAACGCCAACAGGCGCTGCAAAACGCTATCGACCACTACGCCGCGCGTCTGGAACATTACGCGCTCCAGTCGCCCCTCGACTGGTTTAATTTTTTCGATTTCTGGCAACTGCCGGAAATTCAGGACAAGGAGTAAAGGGTGCTTAACGATCCCCGATTTACCGCTGAAGTCGAGCTGACCATTCCCTTTCACGACGTCGATATGATGGGCGTGGCCTGGCACGGTAACTATTTTCGCTACTTTGAAGTGGCCCGCGAGGCGCTGCTCAACCAGTTCAATTACGGCTATCGGCAGATGAAAGAGTCCGGTTATTTGTGGCCAGTGGTCGATGCGCGGGTGAAATATCGCCACGCCCTCACCTTTGAGCAACGCATCCGCGTGCGTGCGCATATCGAAGAGTTCGAAAACCGTCTGCGGATTGGCTATCAGATTTTCGATGCCGAAACGGGCAAACGCGCCACCACCGGATACACCATTCAGGTCGCGGTCGACGAGCAAAGTCGCGAACTGTGCTTTGTCAGCCCCGATATTCTGTTTGAACGCATGGGAGTCAAACCATGAAATTTTTACCGCTGCTGGCGCTGCTGATTAGCCCGTTTGTGAGCGCCCTGACCCTGGACGATCTTCAGCAACGCTTTACCGAACAACCGGTGATCCGCGCCCATTTTGATCAAACCCGGACGATTAAAGATCTGCCGCAGCCGCTGCGATCTCAGGGTCAGATGTTGATCGCCCGCGACCAGGGGTTATTGTGGGATCAAACCTCACCGTTCCCCATGCAGCTATTGCTGGATGATAAACGCATGGTGCAGGTGATCAACGGTCAGCCGCCGCAAATCATCACGGCAGAAAACAACCCGCAGATGTTCCAGTTTAACCACCTGCTGCGCGCGCTGTTCCAGGCCGATCGCAAAGTGCTGGAACAAAACTTCCGCGTCGAATTTGCTGACAAAGGCGAAGGCCGCTGGACGCTGCGCCTGACGCCGACCACCACGCCGCTGGATAAAATTTTCAACACCATCGATCTCGCCGGGAAAACCTATCTGGAGAGCATTCAACTTAATGATAAACAGGGCGATCGCACCGATATTGCTCTTACCCAACATCAACTGACGCCAGCGCAACTGACCGATGACGAACACCAACGTTTTGCCGCCCAGTAAACGCCCCGCGCTGTTATGGGGGCTAGTCTGCCTGGTCATGGCGGCGGCGTTGCTGATCCTGCTGCCGCAATCACGGCTGAACAGTAGCGTGCTGGCTATGTTACCCAAACAGGTGATGGGCGATATTCCCCCAGCGCTGAATGACGGCTTTATGCAGCGTCTGGACCGCCAACTGGTGTGGCTGGTCAGCCCCGGTAAAGAGGCTAATCCCAGGGTCGCTCAGGAGTGGCTGACGCTGCTGCAAAAATCCGCTGCGCTCGGCGACGTTAAAGGACCAATGGATGCCGCCAGCCAGCAATCGTGGGGAGCGTTTTTCTGGCAGCACCGCAACGGCCTGATTGACCCCGACACCCGCGCCCGCCTGCAAAACGGCGGCGAAGCGCAGGCGCAGTGGATCCTCTCCCAGCTTTATTCCGCATTCTCCGGGGTAAGCGGCAAGGAGCTGCAAAACGATCCGCTGATGTTAATGCGCGGCTCGCAGCTGGCGATGGCGAAAAACGGCCAGCGTTTGCGGCTGATGGACGGCTGGCTGGTGACGCAGGATCCCCAGGGCAACTACTGGTATCTGCTGCACGGTGAACTGGCGGGATCGTCGTTTGATATGCAGCAAACCCACCAGCTCATCACGACCCTGAATACGCTGGAAAAGGATCTGAAAACGCGTTACCCACAGGCGCAGTTGCTCTCGCGCGGCACGGTATTTTACAGCGATTACGCCAGTCAACAGGCGAAGCAGGATATCTCAACCCTGGGCGTGGCAACGCTGCTGGGGGTGATATTACTGATTGTGGCGGTGTTCCGCTCTTTGCGCCCATTGTTGCTTTGCGTGATTTCCATCGGCATCGGCGCGCTGGCGGGAACGGTCGCCACTTTATTGATTTTCGGTGAATTACACCTGATGACGCTGGTGATGAGCATGAGCGTTATCGGCATTTCCGCTGACTACACGCTCTATTATCTCACCGAGCGGATGGTGCACGGCAACGACGTTTCGCCGTGGCAAAGCCTGGCGAAAGTACGCAATGCCCTGCTGCTGGCGCTGCTCACCACCGTGGCGGCATATCTGATTATGATGCTCGCCCCCTTCCCCGGTATCCGCCAGATGGCGATTTTTGCCGCCATCGGGTTGAGCGCCTCCTGTCTGACCGTCCTGTTCTGGCATCCGTGGCTGTGCCGTGGCCTGCCGGTGCGTCCGGTTCCGGCGATGGCGCTGATGCTACGCTGGCTGGCAGCGTGGCGGCGCAATAAAAAACTGTCGCGGGGTCTGTCCGTCGCGCTGGCGCTGTTTTCGCTGGCGGGGATGTCAATGCTACGCGTCGATGACGATATCTCGCAGTTACAGGCGCTGCCGCAGCATATTCTGGCGCAGGAGAAAGCCATTACCGCCCTGACCGGGCAGAGCGTCGATCAAAAATGGTTCGTGGTTTACGGCGACTCCCCACAGCAAACATTACGGCGACTGGAGAAATTTACCACCTCGCTGGAGAAGGCGAAAAAAGACGGGCTTATCAGCAAATACCGCACCATTCCACTGAACTCCCTTGCGCGGCAGGAGGAAGATTTACATCTGCTGACAACAGCGGCCCCGACAGTAACAAAAGCACTGCAAAATGCCGGGCTGACAACAGTGAACCCGGATCTCAACGCCATGCCGGTGAAGGTTGATGAATGGCTGGCAAGCCCCGCCAGTGAAGGCTGGCGTCTGCTGTGGCTGACGCTGGAAAATGGCGCAAGCGGCGTGCTGGTGCCGGTTGAAGGGGTTAAAAATAGCGCGGCGCTACAGGAAATCTCCAGCTATTACCCTTGTGGCATTGCCTGGGTTGATCGCAAAAACACCTTTGATGAATTGTTCGCACTTTACCGTTATGTGTTAACCGGCTTGTTGCTGGTGGCGCTGGCAGTAATTGCCTGCGGCGCAGTGGCCCGCCTCGGCTGGCGCAAAGGGTTTATCAGCCTGGTGCCTTCGGTGCTTTCGCTGGGCTGCGGTCTGGCTGTGCTGGCGATTAGCGGGCAGGCGGTGAATCTCTTTTCGCTGCTGGCGCTGGTGCTGGTGCTTGGCATCGGCATCAATTACACGCTGTTTTTCAGTAATCCGCGCGGTACACCGTTAACTTCCCTACTGGCGATCACGCTGGCAATGCTCACCACCTTGCTGACGCTGGGAATGCTGGTATTCAGCGCCACCCAGGCCATCAGCAGTTTTGGCATTGTGCTGGTGAGCGGTATTTTCACCGCCTTCCTGCTTTCGCCGCTGGCGATGCCCGATAAAAAGAGAACAAAAAAATGATCAAATCCACATTCTGGCGAGCGCTCGCCCTGACCGCTACGCTTATCCTCACTGGCTGTAGCCACTCGCAACCGGAACAGGAAGGCCGCCCGCAGGCGTGGCTGCAACCTGGTACGCTCATCACGCTGCCTGCGCCGGGGATTTCACCCGCAGTCAATTCCCAGCAACTGTTGACCGGCAGCTTCAACGGCAAAACCCAGTCTCTGCTAGTGATGCTTAATGCCGAAGATCAGAAAATCACCCTTGCCGGGCTGTCGTCGGTCGGCATTCGCCTGTTTCTGGTGACCTACGATGCAAAAGGGCTACGCGCCGAGCAATCCATCGTCGTCCCACAGTTACCGCCCGCAAGTCAGGTACTGGCTGACGTGATGCTCAGCCACTGGCCGATTAGCGCCTGGCAACCGCAACTTCCCACAGGCTGGACGCTTCGCGACAACGGCGACAAACGCGAGCTGCGTAACGCCAGCGGCAAACTGGTCACGGAAATCACCTATCTGAATCGCCAGGGAAAACGCGTGCCAATCAGCATTGAGCAGCATGTCTTTAAATACCACATCACCATTCAATACTTAGGTGACTGATATGATTTATATTTCCGCCGTCGGCATGATCAACGCCCTGGGAAATAACCTTGACGAAATCGCAACCAACCTGACTCGCGGTGTTGCTCCCGGAATGCGCCCGCGCGCAGGCTGGTTGCAGGGGCATCCGCAGGCGGTCCTGGCTGGCGTGGATGGCGAGCTTCCGCTTATCCCGGAAAAATTCGCTGCGCACCGCTCGCGCAACAATCAGATCCTGCTGGCGGCGCTGGCGCAGCTCCAGCCGCAGGTTGATGACGCTATAGCGAAATATGGTCGCGAGCGCATCGCGATTGTACTTGGCACCAGCACCTCCGGCCTGCATGAAGGCGACACGCACGTTAACCTGCGCACCCACGGGCAGCCGAGCACCACATGGCACTACGCGCAACAGGAACTCGGCGATCCGTCGCGTTTTCTCAGCCACTGGCTGGCGCTCGACGGCCCGGCCTATACCCTTTCAACCGCCTGCTCTTCCAGCGCCAGAGCGATAATCAGCGGGCGCAGGCTTATCGAAGCGGGGCTGGTCGATGCCGCCATTGTGGGTGGCGCAGACACCCTGAGCCGGATGCCGATTAACGGTTTTCACAGCCTCGAATCGCTGTCGCCAACCTTATGTCAGCCGTTTGGTCGTGACCGCGCAGGTATCACCATTGGTGAAGGGGCGGGGCTAATGCTGCTGACCCGGGAACCGCAGCCCATCGCGTTGCTGGGCGTTGGTGAATCGAGCGACGCTTACCATATTTCAGCCCCGCATCCGCAGGGCGAAGGAGCGATCCGCGCTATTAATCAGGCGCTGACCGATGCGCAGCTTACGCCGGATGACGTCGGCTATATCAACCTGCACGGCACCGCCACACAGCTCAACGACCAGATTGAATCAATGGTGGTTAACGCCCTGTTTGGCGAACGCGTACCGTGCAGCTCCACCAAACATTTGACCGGACACACGCTGGGCGCAGCGGGCATTACCGAGGCAGCAATTAGTATGTTGATTTTACAGCGTGATTTACCGCTGCCCGCTCAGGACTTCAGTCTGTCGCCGCGCGATCCCACGCTGCCACCGTGTGGCATTATCGAAAAACCGCAGCCGCTGGCACGTCCGGTGATCCTGTCCAATTCCTTCGCCTTTGGCGGCAATAACGCCAGCATTCTGCTCGGGAGGGTTTCGTGAGCCACTATTTATCCCCCGGCGCTTATCTGCCCCACGACGCGCCCATGTTACTGCTGGAAGACGTGGTGAGCGTCAGCGATGACAGCGCGGTGTGCCGCGTGACGGTTTCGCCCAGTGGCGTACTGGCACCGTTTCTCGACCCGGACGGCAATCTCCCTGGCTGGTTTGCCCTTGAACTGATGGCGCAAACCGTCGGCGTCTGGTCTGGCTGGCATCGCCACCAGCAGGGCAAAAACAGTATTGAGTTAGGGATGATACTGGGCGCGCGTGAATTGCTTTGCACCGCTGGCATTCTGCCCGCAGGCCAGACGCTGACTATTACCGTCAAGCTGCTGATGCAGGACGATCGCTTCGGCAGTTTTGAGTGCAGCATCAACGACGGCGAGGCGACGGGCCGCATTAACACCTTCCAGCCGACCGCGGAAGAACTTACCACCCTGTTTCAACAAGGAGCGTCCTGATGAGTCGTTCAGTTCTGGTTACCGGTGCCAGCAAAGGCATTGGTCGCGCCATCGCCTGCCAACTGGCGGCAGACGGCTTTAACATTGGCGTTCACTATCACCGTGACGCCGCGGGCGCTCAGGAAACGCTGAACGCCATTGTCGCCAACGGGGGTAACGGGCGTTTGCTCAGTTTCGACGTCGCAAACCGCGAACAGTGTCGGGAAGTGCTGGAGCACGAGATCGCGCAACATGGTGCCTGGTACGGCGTGGTCAGTAACGCCGGGATCGCCCGCGATGCCGCTTTTCCGGCTTTAAGCAATGACGACTGGGATGCGGTGATCCACACCAACCTCGACAGTTTCTACAACGTCATTCAGCCGTGCATTATGCCGATGATCGGCGCACGCCAGGGTGGGCGCATCATCACGCTGTCCTCGGTTTCCGGCGTAATGGGCAATCGCGGCCAGGTGAACTACAGCGCTGCCAAAGCCGGAATTATCGGCGCAACAAAAGCACTGGCTATCGAACTCGCGAAGCGCAAAATCACCGTCAATTGCATCGCGCCAGGGCTTATTGATACCGGGATGATCGAAATGGAAGAGAGCGCTCTGAAAGAGGCAATGTCGATGATCCCCATGAAACGCATGGGCCAGGCGGAAGAAGTTGCCGGGCTTGCCAGCTATTTAATGTCTGATATTGCGGGTTACGTCACCCGCCAGGTTATTTCCATCAATGGAGGGATGTTATGACACGTCGCGTAGTGATTACAGGAATGGGCGGCGTGACTGCCTTTGGTGAAAACTGGCAGGACGTTTCTGCACGCTTACTGGCGTATGAAAATGCGGTGCGCAAAATGCCGGAGTGGCAGGTTTACGACGGCCTGCACACCCTGCTTGGCGCGCCTGTTGATGATTTCACGCTGCCGGAGCACTACACCCGCAAGCGTATCCGTGCGATGGGCCGCGTGTCGCAAATGTCGACCCGTGCCAGCGAGCTGGCGTTAGAGCAGGCAGGGTTGATTGGCGATCCGATATTAACCAGCGGCGAAACGGGCATTGCATACGGCTCATCGACCGGCAGTACCGGCCCGGTAAGCGAGTTCGCCACCATGCTGACGGAAAAGCACACGAACAACATCACTGGCACCACCTATGTGCAGATGATGCCGCACACTACTGCCGTTAACACCGGGCTGTTTTTTGGACTGCGCGGGCGGGTGATTCCGACCTCCAGCGCCTGCACGTCAGGTAGTCAGGCTATCGGCTACGCGTGGGAAGCCATTCGCCATGGTTATCAAACGGTGATGGTTGCCGGTGGTGCCGAAGAGTTATGCCCTTCAGAAGCAGCGGTATTTGATACGCTTTTTGCCACCAGCCAGCACAATGATGCGCCGAAAACCACACCTTCACCGTTCGATGAAAACCGCGACGGGCTGGTGATTGGTGAAGGCGCAGGTACGCTCATCCTCGAAGAACTGGAGCACGCCAAAGCGCGCGGCGCGACCATTTACGGTGAAATCGTCGGCTTTGCGACTAACTGCGACGCGGCACATATTACCCAGCCACAGCGCGAAACCATGCAGTATTGTATGGAGCAATCGCTGAAAATCGCCGGGTTAAGTGCACAAGATATCGGCTATATTTCAGCGCATGGTACGGCGACCGATCGCGGTGATATGGCAGAAAGTCTGGCGACAGCAACCATTTACGGTGATAATGTGCCGGTCTCCTCGCTGAAAAGTTATTTTGGTCATACGCTTGGTGCCTGTGGCGCGCTCGAAGCCTGGATGAGTCTGCAAATGATGCGCGAAGGTTGGTTTGCGCCTACGCTAAACCTGAATAAACCAGACCCGAACTGTGGCGCGCTGGATTACATCATGCATGAAGCCCGAAAGGTTGATTGTGAGTTTTTGCAGAGTAACAACTTTGCCTTTGGCGGCATTAATACATCCATCATCATTAAGCGCTGGCCCTGAGTTATACAACCACATGGACATCCCATGTGGTGATTCTTCAAAAAATCTGAATCAATGAATATGAACCTCATCCACATTCAACCATTCTTTTGTTTACCATCTGGTTGTCGCCCCCCTCCAAAAAGCAAATTCTCTTACGCATACTGGAGAGTATTCCGTATAAAGATTCAGCTGGCAAAACTTTATCAGCCTGTAAAAACTAACGGAAGAGTCGATATTTCTCCCGTCCATCACCGGATGATTGTTGCAATAACCCATAGCATCAGAGACTGAACAGCAGTTTTTAAAGCAACGTATTGCTCTGATGTATCAGGCCGGGCAACCCGAAAAAAAACTTTCCACCCGACATTGTCCGCCAGCACTTATCACCCGCCAGGTCTGTTGCAGTAAATCCACCAGTTGTGAACATGCTTCATCACCTGTCACACTGGCTCGCGGATGGCAAATGCTCGTCTGGCTGAGCAGCAACAGGCATCGTATTGTTGCTCCTCCATGTAGTTGTTCCCGCAACCAGCGTAATACCAGCGGCGATGATGGACTGGTCGTGTGATTACGCTCAGTAATACGTTCATAAAAGGAAGTACAGAATGCATGAATCTGTTGCCCGTTGATATTTCCTTCTGCCGAATGGAGTGTGAAGTGGACTGCCAGCAGATGCGTCCAGTGGTCCACCGCCTGCTGAACAAAACGCCGGATGTCTCCCTGCTCTGAAAATAACGCTTCGGTTATTTGCACGAAATACTACTCCTTCAGACTCTGTTAAGTTTTGTTTGTTAAATCGGTGCAGACCTGCAGGAAAGCACGCAAGCACCGGCACAGTACGATATAAACATCCGGTACCGGGGATACGAATGGAATGACGAATACGCCAGAAAAGGGATAACAACCTTCCTCAGAATGGTGAAATCATTCGCTATGGCGAAGTTATCGGTTACGCGGTACGCGATGTCGCCAAAGGCAGCTGGATCGACAAATCCACGGTCACGCTGCCGAAAGCGCCGCCGCTTAACCCCCTGCCTCGGGCGACCAAAGTGCCGGAGCCGCTGCCGCCGCTGGAAGATTACACCTTTGAAGGTTACCGCAACGCCGACGGCAGCGTGGGCACCAAAAACCTGTTGGGTATTACCACCAGCGTGCACTGCATGGCAGACGTTGTGAACTACGTGGTTAAAATTATCGAACGCAACCTGCTGCCGAAATACCCGAGCATCGACGGAGTGGTCGACTTGAACCACCTCTACGGCTGTGGCGTAGCGATTAATGCACCGACCGCCGTGGTGCCAATTCGCACCATCCATAATATTGCGCTGAACCCAAACTTCGGTGGCGAAGTGATGGTGGTGGGTCTCGGTTGCGAAAAGCTACAGCCATAGCGCCTGCAGAAAGGAACGGAAGATGTGCAGAGCATCCCGGTCGACAGAGCCAGCATCGTACGCCTACAGGACGAACAGCACGTTGGCTTTAAATCAATGGTCGACGATATCCTGCAGGCTGCCGCACACCATCTGGAAAAACTCAACCAGGCCAGCGCGTCACCTGCCCGGCCTCCGAGCTGGTGGTGGGCATGCACTGCGGTGGCAGCGACGCGTTCTCCGGCGTTACCGCTAACCCCGCTGTCGGCTACGCCTCTGACCTGCTGGTGCGCTGCGGCGCAACGGTGATGTTCTCCGAAGTCACTGATGTACACGACGCCATTCATCTGTTAACGCCGCGCGCCATCAATGAAGAAGTGGGCAGGTGTCTGCTCGAAGAGATGGCCTGATACGATAACTATCCCGATATGGGCAAAACCGACCGCAGCGCCAACCCTTCGCGGGGCAACAAAAAGGGCGGCCTCGCCAACGTGGTAAAGAAGGCACTCGGCTCCATTGCTAAATCGGGTAAAACCGCAATTGCTGAAGTGCTGTCGCCCGGTCAACACCCGACTAAACGCGGATTAATTTACGCCGCGACGCCAGCCAGCGATTTTATCTGTGGCACGCAACAGGTGGCTTCGGGTATCACCGTGCAAGTGTTTACGACCGGTCGTGGTACGCCGTACGGCCTGATGGCGGTACCCGTCATTAAAATGGCGACCCGCACCGAGCTGGCGAACCGCTGGTTTGATTTAATGGATATTAACGCGGGCACTATCGCTACCGGCGAAGAGACCATTGAAGAGGTGGGCTGGAAGTTGTTCCACTTTATTCTCGACGTCGCCAGCGGGAAGAAGAAAACCTTCTCGGATCAATGGGGATTGCATAACCAGCTGGCAGTGTTTAACCCGGCACCGGTGGTCTGATATTCTCTTCATACATCAAGTTGTATTATGCCCGATAACGCTTGTTTATCGGGCATAGTGAATCACAGCGAAGACGCGAGCTCCCCGACCAGAATCACTTCAACCCCAGCCTTTCGCAGGCCTTCCAGACTATCCGCAGGAATGCCTTCATCAACAATGATCATGTCGATACGTTGAGTATCAATGATCTTATGTAAACTAGAACGATTGAACTTACTGGAATCGGTGACCACGATGATCCGTTCCGCAACTTCGCACATCCGACGGTTTAAACGGGCTTCATCTTCATTATGCGTGCTGATGCCGCACTCCAGATCGATCGCATCTACACCAAGAAACAGCATATCGAAGTGGTAATTTTGCAGCGATTGCTCAGCCTGATCACCGTAAAAAGATTGCGACTGACGGCGTCGTGCTATCGCAGATCAACGCGCCACCATAGGCACGCACAGCGATCCCCTGCTTTTCCAGAAACGCCAGATCGTTGCGGATCGTCACAGTAGATACACCATACAACGCCGATAGATCATTAACTTGCACACTTCCTTGCTGGCGCAGGCGTTGAATGATCTGTTCTCGTCGCTCGCTGGTGCCTGTCACTCGCTTCTCACCTGAAGCGTCGGTATTACTCATAGTAAGTCCTTTCGTAAAACTTTCGTTTCATTTCGTTTTGCCTATTAACGCCTTTCTATTAAGCAAATGCAAGCCCACACTGCCCATTGGCGCAAGCTACTCTCGTTTTAGTGACTTTCATTATGTTTCTTTTGTGAATCAGATCAGAAAACCCGCAACTTTCGTTTTGTTTTTATCTCACCATGACGCAGTATAAACTGAAACAAAACGAAAGATTAATATCGCAGTAATCGGAACTGGAGAGGCAAGTGAAACATCTGACAGAAATGGTGAGGCAGCACAAAGCGGGCAAAACAAATGGGATTTATGCCGTTTGTTCCGCACATCCGCTGGTGCTGGAAGCTGCAATCCGCTACGCCAGTGCAAACCAAACGCCGTTACTGATTGAAGCAACCTCCAATCAGGTGGACCAGTTCAGCGGTTATACCGGAATGACGCCCGCCGATTTTCGCGGCTTTGTTTGTCAGCTCGCCGACTCGTTGAATTTCCCCCAGGATGCGCTGATTCTGGGTGGTGATCATCTGCGACCAAAATCGCTGGTCGATAGCGAAACGCTTATCGTGGTGTACATCTCCAGCCACCCTTACACGCGCCAGTACGACCTGGGTCTGCTGACAGAACTGCGCCGCGATCGTCAGGCAATGCGCGTGATCGCAATTGCGGTGGAAACGGATGCCATCATCGAAGCGGGCCCGCATATCCTGTTGCCTCCTTCCCGTTCGTTTATCGACATGGAACAGGCGTTCTGCTTCCTGATGTACGCCCAGGTCTTTGCGCTGGCTCAGTCGATTCATGTTGGCAATACGCCAGATCTCCCCTCTGCCAGCGGCACGATTAACCGTGTGGTGCAAGGTGTGATTATTCATCCATAGCGGGCTTAAGAGGCTCCCCTTATGAGCATTATCTCAACGAAATATCTTCTGCAGGATGCGCAGGCCAACGCCTACGCCGTACCGACGTTTAACATCCACAACGCCGAAACGATCCAGGCGATCCTCGAAGTGTGCAGCGAAATGCGCTCGCCCGTGCTCCTCGCGGGGCCCCCCCGGCTCGTTCAAACATATTGCCCTGGAAGAGATCTACGCCCTGTGCAGTGCGTATTCGATCACTTACGACATGCCGCTAGCACTGCATCTCGATCATCACGAATCGTTGGATGACATTCGCCGTAAGGTTCACGCCGGCGTACGCAGCGCGATGATCGATGCTTGATGCGCATAGCGTGCAGGTGATCATCGGAGCGCAGGTACAGAGCGTCAAAACCGGCATTGAAGCCTTAATTTAACAGGAGGAGTGATGTTTGATTTCGACAAAATCATTGAGCGTCAAAGTGATAAGTGCCGTAAATGGGACCATGCCTTTGTTTGCTCGCGTTTCGGTGACGTCCCGGAGTCCTTTATCCCCCTGTGGATAGCCGATATGGATTTCACCTCACCGCCTGCGGTGATTGACGGTTTCCGGCGCATCGTGGAGCACGGCACCTTTGGTTATACCTGGTGCTTTGACGAATTCTACGACGCAGTCATCGCCTTCCAGCGCAAACGTCATCAGGTTGAGGTGGAAAAATCGTGGATCACGTTGACCTACGGCACGGTATCCACGCTGCACTACACGATTCAGGCGTACTGCAAACCGGGTGACAGCGTGATGATGAACACGCCGGTCTACGATCCTTTTGCGATGGCGGCACAGCGCCAGGGCGTGCAGGTACTGGCTAACCCGCTGCGCGTGGAGGAAAACCGCTATCAGCTTGATTTTAATCTGATAGAAGAACAGCTCAAAACCTACCGTCCAACGCTGTGGTTCTTCTGCTCGCCGCATAACCCGTCCGGCAGGATCTGGCGCGAGGAAGAAATACGCCAGGTGTCCGATCTCTGTCAACGCTACGGCACGATTCTGGTGGTCGATGAGGTTCACGCTGAACACATTCTGGATGGCAAATTCGTCAGTTGTCTCACCTCTGGCTGTGCCGCCCAGGACAACCTGATCGTGCTCACATCGCCCAACAAAGCGTTAAAGCTGGGCGGGCTGAAAACCTCCTACTCCATGATTCCAGACGACTCGCTGCGCCAGCGCTTCCGCCAGCAGCTTGAGAAGAACTCCATTACCTCGCCCAATTTGTTCGGGGTATGGGGAATCATTCTGGCCTATCAACACGGTCTGCCCTGGCTCGACGCGCTGAACGATTATCTGCAAGGCAACGCCCGGTATCTGGCGGATGCCCTCCAGACCCACTTCCCGGCGTGGAAGATGATGACCCCGGAATCGTCGTATCTGGCGTGGATAGACGTAAGCGCGGATGAGAGTAGCGCAACGCAGCTAACCCAACATTTCGCACGGCAAGCAGGCGTGGTCATAGAAGACGGCAGCCACTATGTACAAAACGGTGAAAACTACCTACAGATTAATTTTGGCTCTCAGCGCTACTGGCTGGAGCGATCCACCAACCGAATGCAGTAACATTACAGATAAGGATCTTACACCAATGAAGAAAGTGCTCACTCTCTCACTACTGGCTCTGTGTGTGTCTCATAGTGCAGTAGCAGCAAACTATACGTTCAATAACGATAATATTGCCCTCTCGTTTGATGATACAAACTCGACGATTGTGCTGAAGGACCGTAGAACTAACCATCCGATCACACCACAGGAATTGTTCTTTCTGACACTACCGGATGAGACAAAAATCCACACCGCAGATTTCAAAATCAAGCACATCAAAAAACAGGACAATGCGATTGTCATCGACTTTACGCGCCCAGATTTTAACGTAACAGTGCAGTTGAACCTTGTGAAGGGAAAATATGCCAGCATCGACTACACTATTGCCGCCGTTGGGCAACCACGAGACGTCGCCAAGATTACCTTCTTCCCGACCAAAAAACAGTTTCAGGCTCCTTACGTAGACGGCGCAATCACTAGCTCACCGATCATTGCGGACTCGTTCTTTATCCTGCCGAATAAACCGATCGTGAATACCTACGCCTATGAAGCAACAACCAATCTCAACGTAGAACTGAAAACTCCAATTCAGCCAGAGACGCCGGTTAGCTTTACCACCTGGTTCGGTACTTTCCCGGAAACCAGCCAGTTGCGACGCAGTGTGAACCAGTTTATTAATGCCGTACGTCCACGTCCGTACAAGCCTTATTTGCATTACAACAGTTGGATGGATATCGGCTTTTTCACTCCGTACACCGAACAGGATGTTCTGGGACGCATGGACGAATGGAACAAGGAATTCATTAGCGGCCGCGGAGTGGCGTTAGACGCTTTTCTGCTGGACGATGGCTGGGACGATCTTACCGGACGCTGGTTATTTGGCCCGGCATTCAGCAACGGTTTTAGCAAAGTACGAGAGAAAGCCGATAGCCTGCACAGCTCCGTTGGGCTATGGCTTTCACCGTGGGGGGGTTACAATAAGCCGCGCGACGTTCGCGTTTCGCATGCAAAAGAGTATGGGTTCGAAACCGTGGACGGCAAGCTGGCGCTTTCGGGAGCGAACTACTTTAAAAACTTCAATGAGCAGATCATTAATCTTATCAAAAATGAACACATTACCTCGTTTAAACTCGACGGAATGGGGAACGCCAGTTCACATATAAAGGGTAGCCCGTTCGCCTCGGATTTTGATGCGTCAATAGCTCTGCTGCACAATATGCGCAGAGCAAACCCGAATCTATTTATCAACCTGACCACCGGCACCAACGCCAGCCCGTCCTGGTTGTTCTATGCTGATTCTATCTGGCGTCAGGGGGATGATATAAACCTGTATGGCCCCGGCACGCCGGTGCAGCAGTGGATAACATATCGTGATGCCGAGACATACCGCTCTATTGTACGTAAAGGCCCGCTATTCCCGCTGAACTCGCTGATGTACCACGGGATAGTCAGCGCCGAGAATGCCTATTACGGGTTAGAGAAGGTGCAAACGGACAGCGACTTTGCCGATCAGGTCTGGAGCTACTTCGCGACCGGCACCCAGCTGCAGGAGCTGTATATTACCCCGTCCATGCTGAACAAGGTGAAGTGGGATACGCTGGCGAAGGCTGCAAAATGGTCGAAGGAAAATGCCAGCGTGCTGGTTGATACCCACTGGATTGGCGGCGACCCAACGGCGCTTGCCGTGTACGGCTGGGCATCCTGGAGCAAAGACAAAGCCATTCTCGGTTTGCGCAACCCATCGGATAAGCCACAGACCTACTATCTGGATTTGGCGAAGGATTTCGAAATACCGGCAGGAAACGCGGCGCAGTTTAGTCTGAAAGCGGTATACGGCAGCAATAAAACAGTGCCCGTTGAGTATAAAAACGCGACGGTGATTACGTTGCAGCCGCTGGAAACGCTGGTGTTTGAGGCGGTGACCATTAACTAAACGCTTGTCCCAATAAGTAGACCGGGTAAGGCGCAAGCGCCACCCGGCAAAACCGGCAGCAGGGGCTTAGTCCCCCTGCTGTTCCTGCGCATACTTATACAACGCATTCTTCTTCACTCCGTGGATTTCTGCTGCCAACGCCGCCGCTTGCTTCAACGGCACCTCAGCCTACAACAGCGCCAGCGTACGCAGCGCATCGGCGGGCAGTTCGTCATCCTGGGCTTTATGGCCTTCAATAATCAGCACCATCTCGCCTTTGCTAGGGTTTTCATCTTCTTTGATCCACGCCAGCAGTTCGCCGACCGACGTGCCGTGGATGGTTCCCAGGCGGGTGTTCATCACATAACGGTACAGGGCATCATTCAGCGGAGCCATTAACTGGCAGCATGCGTCCACCCAGTTGGAGAATAATGCACGGCTCAGCTTGACGCCCTGACGGGCAAAAAAGAGCCAGCCCGTAGTTGTTGTTCAGAACATTACAGCTGAGAACATATCCCTGGCAGGATACTGTTCAGTCGTGGTCGGCCCCGGTTGCTTTTTTCGGAAAGCCTGCTACGCCTCAGAATAATACCGTGTTCTTTCTGATCCTGTTTAGCCAGGTAGCTAAGGGCGTAACGTAAGTCGTCTACCGCAGATTTATCACTATAGTGAATCACGTGATCGATACGCACCGGGTATTTGTCTTTAGCCCGGCAAAGGTGAAAATAACCCTCCCCTTCCGTGATCCGCCTCCAGATATCCCCCAGTTGCCTGGATATCTGATAAGAGTTCTTGTGACGTTGCCCATCCAGATAGCCGATAAAATGAATATGAAGCCCTTTGTCTGGTGTATATTCCATTACCCAGTAATATCCTGCCAACATCGTCTGGGTTTCGCTAAGTAAACGGTATATTTCAATACACATACTGTGCTTACAGGAATGCCCGAAACTGGGCGTGTCTTTCCTGTAGGCAAAATCAATTCTGAAAGGTAACAGTTTAGAAAAACGTTGAAACAGACCTTCCATGTGTTCATTCACATCTTTCAGAATCGTGAAATTCATTTCGTAATTGGGGTTAGCATTATACATTTTATAGTCCTTACTTTATAAAACTCACAGGAAGAGGAAATTACGTAAATGCTGAGGATACAGAAACGTCGTACCACGGCATTAATAAACTGGGTAACCAGTATGCAGACAACCTGATAAAACTGTTTCGTATTACCTCATTACAGTAATGGGGGTAATACTTCAGAATACAGTGAGGCTCTCTTAAACAGAGGACCAGTAAGAATTACAATGGCAAAAACACACCTCAATATAATTGAGTTTAAGAAAGCACCATTCAATCACTTACAGGAAGTAATCTGATCTTCACAAAAGTCAGCTATCGAATAGCCACAGGCAACATCGCTATTAGTATTGCCGTACCATTAAGTAAAAACAGAGACTCTGCAGAGAGAGCCTACAGATATTTAACCTCACAATAAGAAGATTATTTCATACAGAAAAGATTATATTTACCCATACTTATAAACTGTAACGGAGCTATAACGTACGAACTAAAGACAATATACTCTAATAGTGTTCTGGTACGTAACTAGTGTTAAATACAAACCAGACATACATTCAGTGGATTAACTTTTTCAATATTACGCTATGAGTGTAGTAACATAATTTACACATAACTAAACCCCATACACCACCACACTGTAGTATATGGGGATAGACGCATTACGCACATACAGAATACCCAGCATAAAGAGGAGTGACATTACGATAAAAAGAGACAACATAACAGATAACATAACTCCCATTAATAATACTAATTAACCTAAATTATTTATTGAACACGAAAACAATGAAGGTCCCACCTCACCTCAGACTAAAGCCGACAATATCCTGAGCAACACTCTATCCAATAGTAAATAGTGGTTACACCAGTTATATTTACTGACTGACCTGTACCAGAGTTTTCTAATACAACGCTGACATGGTAAAGGCATTAGTCTCCTCCGCAAGTAGCAGAGGAGATTATATGTTACTCAACGATTAAGTCATTAAGAGGTCAAAGTTAGGTGCGACACACAACGTTTTTCCCTCAATAACCGGTACAACTCTGTTTTGTTCATACAGTAAATCCAGTAACCAGTTGATTTTATCCTTTTTCCGGAAACGGTTCGGACCACGCTGTAAAATGTCATTTTTTTTCATACAGGGGATCCCCTTCTCAATGCAATAGCTTTTTATCCAGTTGAAAAGTTCAAGCTCCTCTGGAATGAGTCGCATAGTCTCGTTTTGAGCAGTGTTGTCAAAAGTTAACGGATTAGACAACCGCATATACTCATTACCGTACCATATTGCTAATTCTCTCCCCATTTCTGCAGTGTAAGGGGAAATGTCCCCCTCCTCACTGCTCAAATGGTGAAGAAGTCCTGCCAGTCTTGCCATATACTCTGCATTTTTGGCAGCATATTCCCGACAATGTCTTAAAGGCCCCAATCCCCCCAGCTTCGATTCCACATCGTTGTAATAATCCGTCCAGATTCTGGCAGCCTGAGGAGAAAAGTGAAGGCAACGTCGTTCACCACTCATAGCCAGACTTTCATCAATAAGTTCATTGATCCTCTTATCAAATAACTCCTGATACTGTGATGAATAATTATCTCCGGTTATTATCCTTGTCCCCTGCGTTGATGTTGGTTGACACATCAAAAACCTTGCATGATGTCCTGACGTTTTCACAAGTTCTTTTTTTCGCGTACAAAAACCTTTGTGGTAAACATCAGGCTGAATCATCGCCGACATCGTCAGTCTTGGCTCCTTCAAATTAATTCCGGGAGATGATTTCCTGTCGATGAAAAGAGAACCTCCATCCCACAAAGTGTTAATAATTCCCAGTTTACTCATGGCCCGGCTGTCAAAAATTACCCCCCCTTCACTGGATACAAGAGCAAAAGAACGATTGCTATCGGAGTAATATTTTAACATTCCCTCTATCGTTGTCTCATTAAAAATTGTTCGACGTATCTGCGGCGGAACAGGAGACTTATTCAGATGCGTTTCAAGCTCTGATTCTGTTGCCTTGTAATCTTTACCGGCACGAATCTCTTTATGAAATTTTGATTCCAGCGCTTTTTGTTTTTGCTCCCATATTTCCTTTTCTGTACTGTAATTCTCAACCAGTTTCGCGTATTCTTCCGCCAGGGCTTCATCCCTGAGATAAAATGCTTTCATAAACACTTTATCCACGGTCGTTTTCCTTTCACCGGAATCAGCCAGAATCAGAGAGTAAAGATTAACAGGCCCACGTAAATTTCCAGGTCTGCACACGTCAACCTGATTCTGACAGGCAATTGAGGTCGCTGTTAATGCGGATGTTGCCACCATAGCCAAAGGTGCCTGTGTATTTTTTTGAGTTTCAATTATTGCATTTCTCACCAGCGGTGGTAGTGCATATATCGGATAAGGATTTTCTGGTGCAAGTAAGCACATAAAAGCCTCTCTTTTCATTAATGGGTTAGTAAAATAGCAGCAACTCCCGCTACAATAGCGAAAATAGCTGCTATTCAGACCTGATGCTCTGAGAAATACAGAGCATTTGTAGATCTTATGTTTAATAAACCGATAAGGTTAATTCAGTGCAGACTGTATTATTTACCACGAAATATCATTCATATTTCTCATTCTTAATACCTCCAGAAATTATTTCACTAATACCTTTCCCCCGGTCTTTTCCCTTTCTCCAGAACCATAGTGTAAATATTAACGGCCCCACGTAAATTTCCGGGACTGCATACGTCAACCTGATTCTGACAGGCAATTGACATCGCTGTTAATACTGACATTGCAACCAGAGTCAGAGGTACTTGTTTATTGTATTGAGCTTTAATTATTGCCTTCCCTATCATTGATGGTCACGCATATACTGAATACGGCATATCCGGTTTGATGTAAGACATAAATGCTTCCTTTTTCGTAATACGTTTCGGTTATAGCAGCAATTACCGCTACAATAGCGACAATAGCTGCTCTTTCAACAATGAATGCTGGAAATTCTGTTTATCAATTAAACTTCTGGCTAAATTGTTCTTATGCTTCTTTTTCCTCCTGAGGTGATCACGTGATGACAAAAACTTATCTGCTCATGGTCATATCTGAAGAAAGCGTATGTCGCACTTCGTCATTAACACCTTTGACTGCTGATCTGGCAGGTACAGTATGTAAAGTAAGCCATTCGTCAATAGCTGATGAACGCCAGCCCACAGAACCACTACCAAGACGTACCGGCCTGGGGAAGGTTGCATCGTAGTATTTCGATAACGGATTCATTTTTTCGTAAATTGTCGAACGAGATATACCTAACAATTGGCTCAGTTCAGGCATCCGTAAGATGCGTGAAGGAGTCCAGCAGTATCCGGATTGATCTGGCATTTTATCCCCCATAGTGTGGTGAACTGTCGTTACAGTTTGTATTCCCCGGGTAAATTTGTCTGCGTAAAAAAGTGGGCTGAGCAAAAAGACAATAAATAATTAAAAATCAATACGATAGAAAACAACAGCATTATTGTTATTTTACTTTCCCCTTATCGCTGTCGATTCTCATTATCATTCATTGGTAAAAAAACAGCAAAAGAGGCCCTGGTAATGACTCCAGTCAGTAGTACAGTGTTTTCGATAAATGAACCAATGGCTTTTCGTGAATTTCCAGGGAGCGTGAAAAGCAAATCGTTTTCCGGGCTGGTCGTTTGATGTGAGTACGAAGTGTCAGATTGTTGCGCTCAATGCGCCGGGTAAATATCTTGCCGACAAGATGCTTATCCTGTGGCATTTCTCTGGTATAACTGCTCCGGTTGTCTCTGGTTATCATGCCTGTGGAGAATGGCTTCAGGAGTTCCGGCAACTCACGACATGTTTCATCAGTGCGAGGACCAAAAGTGTAAGCCAGCACACCTCCAGATTTGGTGGTATACGCATACCAGTGCCACTGCTGACGAGCTTTGTTTTCGACAAAACTCCATTGTTCATCAAGTTCGCAGATAAGCGTCACATCGGCACTGGCGACTGGAGATGTGGTTACTTTGCGTGGTGAGCGTTTTATAAAGTGAGAATGACGGTGTTGATATCCACCTTCAGCGTTCTGGAGCTATCGCGAACCCCGGCTCCGTTATGAACCATTTCAACAATTTGCTCTTTAATGCCTGGTTTTCGGGTTTCGTAGATGTAATTCAGTTGAAATACACACGTTTGCAGGATTAGCACTGGAAACGCTCATGATCTGAGGTGCTGTGATCATAATGGTACACTTTATAGGAATTACAGCGGGGAGAATGTACTGTAACTGTTGCCATATGGTCTCCAGATACCAATAGAATACCACATTAATCTATCGTCAGAAGGCATCACCGGGGCCTTCTGACATAATCTGTTAATACGTGTACTATTACCCTGTTCAGAAAATATTGATTCAAAAATGAAAACCAGTTAACAGAAAAGCAAAATGATATAATGTTAAAATTTTATATAGTGCAATAAAAGGAGAATGTTATGTATAATTTTATCACTATAATGTATGATGTCTTTTCATATTTTGGTGTTCTGGCTAAAAACCAGAATACCCGTGACATCCGAAATATTAAAAATTTTTCCTCACATCAACATTCACTGGGCGACATGTTTGATGAATTAATAAACATTATTGATAAAGAACAAGTATTGAGTACAGAACAACGAAAAGTTATATTTAGGAGATATGAAGATCTCTATGTTAAGCTAATGCACTATTCTGTTTTTACAGACAAAACACATCAAATAATAAAACAAAAATATTTTAATGACATTGTACCAATGATTCTCGCACTCGACATCAGGAACACATATCGCCCGGATAATGAGATGGCATTTTACTATCATATTCATTCTTTTCTCACTCAGATACCGGATAATGAGGATGATATATATCATGCTGCAAGGACATATCAGCGAAATTACGTTAAGTTATGTTTATCCGGATACACACCAGCGAATGCGCATTTCAAATATATCTTTGATGGCGTATATGAATTCATTCGTAATATTCGCAAAAACAGTACACCAGGAAAAACAAAACTTACCGCAACTATCAACACATGCAAAGAAACCTGTAAACATCTGCTTTATTTAAGTAATGAAGACAAGGAAAAAATAATTTCTGACTTAGATAAAATTCAAGTTGCATGTTATTATCTCACTATATTACTGGCTTTCGAAAGACGAACTTCATTAACAAGCGCCCTGGCAACTTTATATAAAATGCTGATAAGCGAAAGAGAAGTTTCAGAATATGAATGCCAGTTATTATATTTAACCAACCCAATAGATGTAATGAATACACTGAACAAATACATATATTACTTTCCTAATGAGAACTCACCATTTTATACACTGAAAATTGACAGTGCATTATCGTGGGAGGCCATTGACGCAATACGAGACTATAGTATTTCTGATATTTATCTTTATCCTGAACAAAAAACAATAAATTGTGTCGTTGAGATTGAAAACATTGTCTTTGGCGGTTACATTTATACATTGAACAACGGCGTCACATTACAAAACATAGAAAACACTTTAAAAGATTCTTCATGCCATTATGTCTTAAATGGCTATACGGAATTTGTTAACTGTTTGATACAACTTACTTCAGGAAAGACTGAAAGTGTTCATCGCACCATCAATAAACTGAACTATGAGAAATTACCTTTTGGATTTATCATTGCCGCGTTTGCTATACTAAAGATAGCATTTAAAATAAAATTCAGTAAAAATCATGTAAATATCCGAGCATTATTAAATGACATCAATTATTTTATGACTTATCAGGGCGAGTCCATTAACCTTATTTCACTGGATCACGAATACCCAGAGTCCTGTCTTCAAAATGACACAAACACATATTTATTAGGAAGAGTAATATTTCTGTATAACTCAATGATTTATAAGTTCATAAACTGTCAGGAACATGAAACCAATAACATTCACTCAGCTATGATAAATAACCTATTACAGGAAGTTGATATAGCCCTTGGTAAAATAAATAACATTATAGACAGCAGAAACATATCAGCCCCCCATGAACTGGCAAATATTCTTACCCGCGAAAAAATACTTACAGCACGGGAAAAAAAAGGAAACCTGATAAGCCTGTTTGATGGATTCACTTTATTCCATTGTGTTGGAATGATAACCTTTCTTATCCATTATCTCAGAACACCTGAAGAAAAAGTTGAAAATATATTTATGTTATATGGTGCAGATAAAAACAATAAACTACGCAGAAGACTGATTTATGACGCACTAGGAATAATTCAGTCTCAGCAGGAGTGAAACGTTAAAACAGGCAAATTGTTTTTTATAAACAGGAGATTGTTGAGTAATCCCCTGTTTATAAAAATACGCTTTCCTGACGATCTGATAATTATCAGCTCAATACATTTGACATAAAAGCGGTTCCTTAATTACTACTGCCACGATCACATATCAAATCATGATCGTACAATATACATTTTCACTATTATTTATTCACAATTTGAGACATCACATAATCCGCCCATGCCTGCATCATCGGTACACGCTGCTCCAGTAGATCAGTACGATGATATGCCGCCTCAACCTTATTTTTCAGCGTATGAGCGAGCGCCCTTTCCGCCAGATCCCGCGAATACCCCTGTTCACTACACCAGTCCCTGAATGTTGAGCGAAAACCATGTGCTGTGGCAACTCGCCCCGGAATGTCACTGACGGCTTTCTTTTTACGCAGAAAACTTGTCAACACCATATCGGAAAGGATCTGCTGCTTTCTGGGTGAAGGGAACACCAGTTCATCATGCAGGCCACGTATATTTTCCAGAATGTAAATAGCCTGCCGGGATAAAGGAACACGATGCTGTAGCCTAGCTTTCATTCTTTCTGCAGGTATAGTCCATACCCGCTTATGAAAATCAATTTCAGCCCAGCGCATTCCCCTGGCTTCGCCCGAGCGAGTTGCTGTAAGTATCACCATTAATAACAGTGCGCGGGTAACATTATAAGGTTCATCACTATACACACTGGTCGCCACAAAAAGCGGTAACTGCCTCCAGGGCATTGCGGGTTGGTGTTCATCACGTCCTCTTGTCTGCTGAGGAAGCAAATGGTCAACCACATCAACAGGATTTGCCACACAAAAACCGTGCGCCCATCCCCACTGCATAACAACATGAATGCGCTGTTTAACCCGGCTTGCCGTTTCTGACAAGGTTAACCAGACTGGACGCAGTGTTTCTGCCACGTCCGCAGCCGTAATCGAATCCAGCGTTTTTGCTCCCAGTTGAGGAAACGCGTAATTCTCAAGCGTCGATAACCACTGCCTTACATGCTTTGGATTTTCCCATCCAGGAGACAGTTCTGCATGTACACGCCTGGCTGCATCGGCAAATGTTGGGATAACGACTTTCTCAGATTCAGCCTTTTTAATCTCCAGAGGATCATCACCTGCAGCAAGTTGCTCTCGCATTATCCGGGCAGTACGTGCAGCTTCAGCAATACTGACCTCTGGGTAAGTTCCCAATCCAGCATTACGTCTTTTTTGTGTCACCGGACTTACATAACGAAAAACCCATTTCCCCCGCCCCTTTACTGAAGAAGGATGAAGGGTCAGTCCGGTAATTCCCCCATGGGGCAATGGTTTGTCATCAGGTTTGATATGTCTTGCTTTCGTATCCGTCAATACTGCCATACGCTAATTCCCGTCACTCTGGTATGCCATCCAGTATGCCATTAGTCTCTCGCTTCACTAAGAATACATTAGATAATATCGGACAACAAAAAGTGTAATACATTGTTTATAATGAAATTATATAACCCCCCTGGATTAAGTCAGATTTATTTCAGGCGGTCCCCCTCACCGCCATATTTAAAGAAGAGCTCGTACGAAAGTACGAGCTTTTTTTTCGTATATTGCATAGACCGGGGGGATGAGAAGCCCCAGGCGGAGGTCGACAACTAGCGACAGACTCATTCATCATCCTTGCGGTTGATAAGAATTTCTGCCTCTTTTACTACCACCTTATTACGCCCGGTCTCTTTCGCCTCGTAAAGTGCGTTATCAGCCAGTTGATAGATCTCCTTAGGGTTTAACTCATTTTTCTGCGTTACAACAGCGCCAATACTAATCGTCACTTTTTGTGGTATGGCGTATTCAGGATTATCACCAGTTAAACGCTCAACATTTTCCCGAATCCTTTCCGCTAAAGCTTTCGCACGTTCAGTATCGATGTCCGTCAGCAAGACGCCAAACTCTTCGCCGCCGACGCGCGCAAAAAGGTCATCTGGCCGTATGCTTTTCCCAATGATACTCACCACTGTTTTTATCACCTGATCGCCAACCGGATGCCCCCAGGTGTCGTTGACTTTTTTGAAGTGGTCGATATCCATAATCATGACGCAATAAGGCGTTTTTTTGGCCGATGCTGATTGAACTGTCAGTTCATTAAAAAAATAATTTCTGTTAAATATATTGGTTAAGGAATCGCGATGTGCAATGTCCTTTGTTACTCGTAGCGCACTGAATATATGGCACATAAATATTACCATAACGGTTAACTTACTGACTACTTCAATAGTGCGACTAATATACCAAATGGACACGCTATACCTGCTCATAAATAAAAGAGAGACATTGTACAGTACGGCACAAAAAGCAATCACCGTCACTCCATTCCAGATATCACAGCGTAAACCATTAAAGTATAGATTAACTGAAAGCAAGGTTAACCACATGAAAATCATTATGGTAACATATGAGGCTTTCCAAACCACCTGATCATTTTCATTGGTTAACTCGGCAATGTGTAAATTGTAGCTCTCATAATGACTAGAAAGTATGTGAGCAACTATCGGCCCCCCAACAACAAAAAACAAACTTATGCACAAAGTCATTTTTTTGGAAAATAAATTGCGCTGTTTTGTGTTTTCACTAACTTTATTCACCAATGCCAGAAATATTAATATGCACAAACTCATCTGACGAAACAAATAATAGATTGCAATGTCATTTTGAACAACACTGCTTGTCAAACGCCCCTCAATAATTTGCTGAATGATAATGACGGTTTTAATAAAGTAAATCAAACAACTTAGAAAAGCCAAACTAAGTATACAGTTTGAAAATTGCCTACGGTCATAAATGAAATACAACTGCATAAAAATAAATGCAACAGTATCGATAAAAAATAAAGCAATCATAACCATCAGATAGGTTGATCGTGGAACAACTTCCTCAACGGTTGGCTGATTGAACCAACTATTAACCAAAACCAATGCAAGCCCAAACAATAAGCTCACTAATACAGTACTACTAATTCCCAAATAGTCTTTTTCCATAAAGCTACACCAACCTGTAGGTTGTAGATCCCTTTTTATTATTAATAGATATAAGAACTGTACTGTTGTCAATATGAAAATCCACCCACAAACAATACCGATGATGATAGTTGCAGAATGCAATTATTATCACTTTAATGCTTTATATATTTTTTGCTGCAAGGCAGGCTTGCAAATACTTATAAAGGATTATAATAAAATCATTATAAAGCATTAATTAATAGATACATTAGGAATAACAATTAAATTCGTGAGTGCAGTAGCGCTGCCTTTCATCAGGACTTTCGAAAAATCCGAAATTATGCATCGGAATTTACTGATTTAATTATTTTAATCCTAATTTATTTTGAAAAAGGCATTGGGATTTATGCCGTATTCCTGAAGATCCTCATCATTGGAATGGATTTTCGGGCGAGAAAAGGATTTTATATGGACAATCTGCTCATCATTTCTTCTTCTCATCATCAACAATTCACGTGTCTCTTCCGCGTTTAATAACGGATTATGAGATGCAAAAATATCTTTCTTTTCAGTTACCTGTAATTAGATATAGAGAGAGATTTTGGCAATACATGGAGTAATACAGGATGTATTCAAGTAGCAGAAAAAGGTGCCCGAAAACCAAATGGGCTTTGAAACTTCTTACTGCCGCATTTTTAGCAGCGAGTCCCGCGGCGAAGAGTGCTGTTAATAACGCCTATGATGCATTAATTATCGAAGCTCGCAAGGGAAATACTCAGCCAGCTTTGTTATGGTTTGCACAAAAATCAGCACTCAGTAATAACCAAATTGCTGACTGGTTACAGATTGCCTTATGGGCCGGGCAAGATAAACAGGTTATTACCGTTTACAACCGCTACCGTCATCAGCAATTACCAGCGCGTGGTTATGCAGCTGTCGCCGTCGCTTATCGTAACCTGCAACAATGGCAAAACTCGCTTACACTGTGGCAAAAGGCACTCTCTCTGGAGTCGCAAAATAAGGATTATCAACGGGGACAAATTTTAACCCTGGCAGATGCGGGTCACTATGATTCTGCGCTGGTTAAACTTAAGCAGCTTAACTCTGGAGCACCGGACAAAGCTAATTTACTCGCAGAAGCCTATATCTATAAACTGGCGGGGCGGCATGAGGATGAATTACGGGCGATGACAGGGTCATTACCTGAAAATGCCTTAACGCAACAATATCCCACAGAATACGTGCAGGCATTACGGAATAATCAACTTGCTGCCGCGATTGACGATGCCAATTTAACGCCAGATATTCGCGCTGATATTCATGCCGAACTGGTCAGACTGTCGTTTATGCCTACGCGCAGTGAAAGTGAACGTTATGCCATTGCCGATCGCGCCCTCGCCCAATACGCTGCATTAGAAATTCTGTGGCATGATAACTCAGACCGCACTGCCCAGTACCAGCGTATTCAGGTTGATCATCTTGGCGCGTTATTAACTCGCGATCGTTATAAAGACGTTATTTCTCACTATCAGCGTTTAAAAAATACGAGGCAAATTATTCCGCCCTGGGCGCAATATTGGGTTGCGTCGGCTTATCTCAAAGAACAGCAGCCAAAAAAAGCACAGTCAATAATGACAGAGCTCTTTTATCACAAGGAGACCATTGCCCCGGATTTATCCGATGAAGAACTTGCGGATCTCTTTTACAGCCACCTGGAGAGTGAAAATTATCCCGGCGCGCTAACTGTCACCCAACATACCATTAATACTTCGCCGCCTTTCCTTCGGTTAATGGGCACGCCTACGAGCATCCCGAATGATACCTGGTTACAGGGGCATTCGTTTCTCTCAACCGTAGCAAAATATAGTAATGATCTTCCTCAGGCTGAAATGATAGCCAGAGAGCTTGCTTATAACGCACCAGGAAATCAGGGACTGCGCATTGATTACGCGAGTGTGTTACAAGCCCGCGGTTGGCATCGTGCAGCAGAAAATGAATTAAAAAAAGCAGAAGTGATCGAGCCACGTAATATTAATCTGGAGGTTGAACAAGCATGGACAGCATTAACGTTACAAGAATGGCAGCAGGCAGCTGTCTTAACGCACGATGTTGTCGAACGTGAACCGCAAGATCCCGGCGTTGTACGTTTAAAACGTGCGGTTGATGTACATAATCTTGCAGAGCTTCGTATAGCTGGTTCAACAGGAATTGATGCCGAAGGCCCGGATAGTGGTAAACATGATGTCGACTTAACCACCATCGTTTATTCACCACCGCTGAAGGATAACTGGCGCGGTTTTGCTGGATTCGGTTATGCCGATGGACAATTTAGCGAAGGAAAAGGGATTGTTCGCGACTGGCTGGCGGGTGTTGAGTGGCGGTCACGTAATATCTGGCTCGAGGCGGAGTACGCTGAACGCGTTTTCAATCATGAGCATAAACCCGGCGCGCGCCTGTCTGGCTGGTATGATTTTAATGATAACTGGCGTATTGGTTCGCAACTGGAACGCCTCTCTCACCGCGTTCCATTACGGGCAATGAAAAATGGTGTTACAGGCAACAGTGCTCAGGCTTATGTTCGCTGGTATCAAAATGAGCGGCGTAAGTACGGTGTCTCCTGGGCTTTCACTGATTTTTCCGACAGTAACCAGCGTCAGGAAGTCTCACTTGAGGGTCAGGAACGCATCTGGTCTTCACCATATTTGATTGTCGATTTCCTACCCAATCTGTATTACGAACAAAATACAGAACACGACACTCCATACTACAACCCTATAAAAACGTTCGATATTGTTCCGGCATTTGAGGCAAGTCATTTGTTATGGCGAAGCTATGAAAATAGCTGGGAGCAAATCTTCAGCGCAGGTGTTGGTGCCTCCTGGCAAAAACATTATGGCACGGATGTCGTCACCCAACTCGGCTACGGGCAACGTATTAGCTGGAATGACGTGATTGATGCTGGCGCAACGCTACGCTGGGAAAAACGACCTTATGACGGTGACAGAGAACACAACTTATACGTTGAATTCGATATGACATTCAGATTTTAAGGATAAATATGTTACGTAATGGAAATAAATATATCCTGATGCTGGTGAGTATAATTATGCTCACTGCGTGCATTAGCCAGTCAAGAACATCATTTATACCGCCACAGGATCGCGAATCTTTACTCGCCGAGCAACCGTGGCCGCATAATGGTTTTGTGGCGATTTCATGGCATAACGTTGAAGACGAAGCTGCCGACCAGCGTTTTATGTCAGTGCGGACATCAGCACTGCGTGAACAATTTGCCTGGCTGCGCGAGAACGGTTATCAACCGGTCAGTATTGCTCAAATTCGTGAAGCACATCGAGGAGGAAAACCGCTACCGGAAAAAGCAGTAGTGCTGACTTTTGATGACGGCTACCAGAGTTTTTATACCCGCGTCTTCCCAATTCTTCAGGCCTTCCAGTGGCCTGCTGTATGGGCCCCCGTCGGCAGTTGGGTCGATACGCCAGCGGATGAACAAGTAAAATTTGGCGATGAGATGGTCGATCGAGAATATTTTGCCACGTGGCAACAAGTGCGAGAAGTTGCGCGTTCCCGGCTCGTTGAGGTCGCTTCTCATACATGGAATTCTCACTACGGTATTCAGGCTAATGCCACCGGCAGCTTATTGCCTGTATATGTAAATCGTGCATATTTTACTGACCACGCACGGTATGAAACCGCAGCAGAATACCGGGAAAGAATTCGTCTGGATGCTGTAAAAATGACGGAATACCTGCGTACAAAGGCTAAGGTAAATCCACACGTTTTTGTTTGGCCTTATGGCGAAGCGAATGGCATAGCGATAGAGGAATTAAAAAAACTCGGTTATGACATGTTCTTCACCCTTGAATCAGGTTTGGCAAATGCGTCACAATTGGATTCCATTCCGCGAGTATTAATCGCCAATAATCCCTCATTAAAAGAGTTTGCCCAGCAAATTATTACCGTACAGGAAAAATCACCACAACGGATAATGCATATCGATCTTGATTACGTTTATGACGAAAACCACCAGCAAATGGATCGCAATATTGATGTGCTAATTCAGCGGGTGAAAGATATGCAAATATCAACCGTGTATTTGCAGGCATTTGCTGATCCCGATGGTGATGGGCTGGTCAAAGAGGTCTGGTTTCCAAATCGTTTGCTACCAATGAAAGCAGATATTTTTAGTCGGGTTGCCTGGCAATTACGTACCCGCTCAGGTGTAAACATCTATGCGTGGATGCCGGTATTAAGCTGGGATTTAGATCCCACATTAACGCGAGTAAAATACTTACCGACTGGGGAGAAAAAAGCACAAATTCATCCTGAACAATATCGCCGTCTCTCTCCTTTCGATGACAGAGTCAGAGCACAAGTTGGCATGTTATATGAAGATCTTGCCGGACATGCTGCTTTTGATGGCATATTGTTCCACGATGATGCTTTGCTTTCAGATTATGAAGATGCCAGTGCACCGGCTATCACGGCTTATCAGCAAGCAGGCTTTAGCGGGAGTCTGAGCGAAATTCGACAAAACCCGGAGCAATTTAAACAGTGGACCCGCTTTAAAAGTCGTGCGTTAACTGACTTCACTTTAGAACTTAGTGCGCGCGTAAAAGCCATTCGCGGTCCACATGTTAAAACTGCACGAAATATTTTTGCACTTCCGGTAATACAACCTGAAAGTGAAGCGTGGTTTGCACAGAATTATGCTGATTTCCTAAAAAGCTATGACTGGACCGCTATTATGGCTATGCCTTATATGGAAGGTGTCGCAGAAAAATCGGCTGACCAATGGTTAATACAATTGACCAATCAAATTAAAAACATCCCTCAGGCTAAAGACAAATCTATTTTAGAATTACAGGCACAAAACTGGCAGAAAAATGGTCAGCATCAGGCTATTTCTTCGCAACAACTCGCTCACTGGATGAGCCTATTACAACTGAATGGAGGGAAAAACTATGGTTATTATCCCGACAATTTTCTGCATAACCAACCTGAAATAGACGTTATTCGTCCTGAGTTTTCAACAGCCTGGTATCCGAAAAATGATTAATCGCATCGTATCGTTTTTTATATTATGTCTGGTGTTATGCATCCCCCTATGCGTAGCGTACTTTCACTCTGGTGAACTGATGATGAGGTTCGTTTTCTTCTGGCCGTTTTTTATGTCTATTATGTGGATTGTTGGCGGCGTCTATTTCTGGGTCTATCGTGAACGCCACTGGCCGTGGGGAGAAAACGCACCAGCCCCCCAGTTGAAAGATAATCCGTCTATCTCCATTATCATTCCCTGTTTTAATGAGGAGAAAAACGTTGAGGAAACCATACACGCCGCTTTAGCACAGCGTTATGAGAACATTGAAGTTATTGCCGTAAATGACGGTTCAACAGACAAAACCCGTGCCATCCTGGATCGCATGGCTGCACAAATTCCCCACCTGCGGGTCATTCATCTGGCGCAAAACCAGGGGAAAGCCATTGCGCTTAAAACCGGAGCTGCCGCGGCGAAAAGTGAATATCTGGTGTGCATTGATGGCGATGCGTTATTAGACCGCGATGCGGCGGCATATATTGTGGAACCGATGTTGTACAACCCGCGTGTGGGTGCCGTAACCGGTAATCCTCGTATTCGAACACGTTCTACCCTGGTGGGTAAAATTCAGGTTGGCGAGTATTCCTCAATTATTGGTTTGATCAAGCGAACCCAGCGTATCTATGGAAACGTATTTACCGTTTCCGGTGTTATTGCCGCATTTCGTCGCAGCGCCCTGGCAGAAGTGGGTTACTGGAGTGACGATATGATCACCGAAGATATTGATATTAGCTGGAAGCTGCAGTTGAATCAGTGGGCGATTTTTTACGAGCCACGGGCGCTGTGCTGGATATTAATGCCTGAAACGTTAAAAGGGCTGTGGAAACAGCGCCTGCGCTGGGCTCAGGGCGGTGCAGAAGTATTCCTCAAAAATATGACAAGGTTGTGGCGCAAAGAAAACTTTCGAATGTGGCCGCTGTTTTTTGAATACTGCCTGACGACAATATGGGCCTTCACTTGCCTGGTCGGTTTCATTATTTACGCAGTCCAACTTGCCGGTGTACCGTTAAATATTGAATTGACACATATCGCTGCGACACATACTGCCGGAATATTATTGTGTACGTTATGTTTACTGCAATTTATTGTCAGCCTGATGATCGAGAATCGCTATGAGCATAATCTGACTTCATCGCTTTTCTGGATTATTTGGTTCCCGGTTATTTTCTGGATGCTGAGTCTGGCAACGACATTGGTATCATTTACACGAGTCATGTTGATGCCTAAAAAGCAACGCGCCCGTTGGGTAAGTCCCGATCGCGGGATTCTGAGAGGTTAATATGAACAATTTAATTATTACGACCCGACAATCGCCAGTACGTTTAATGGTTGATTATGTTGCCACAACCATCTTATGGACATTATTTGCTTTGTTCATATTCTTATTCGCAATGGATCTGCTGACGGGTTATTACTGGCAAAGCGAGGCCAGAAGCCGACTTCAGTTCTATTTTTTGCTGGCAGTGGCGAATGCCGTCGTGTTAATTGTCTGGGCGCTGTACAATAAGCTACGTTTTCAAAAACAGCAGCATCATGCAGCCTACCAATATACGCCGCAAGAATATGCTGAGAGCTTAGCAATACCTGATGAGCTCTATCAGCAACTACAAAAAAGCCACAGGATGAGCGTACACTTCACCAGCCAGGGGCAAATAAAAATGGTGGTTTCAGAAAAAGCGCTAGTCCGGGCGTAAACACCCAAAACAAAGCCCGGTTCGCCCGGGCTCTGCGCCGATAATACACTTAACTGTATGCATGTAGCGTACGTTGGCAAAGTGCCGAACGTACGCAATCCTCTTTACCGAATCGGACGATCCCGACCATTTCATCTTCTTCGAAACGTTCCAGCGCGTCACTTAATCCGGAGCGCACGCCGCGAGGCAAATCGCATTGCGTGATATCACCGTTGACGATAACCGTCACGTTCTCCCCGAGGCGGGTTAAAAACATTTTCATTTGCGCGGCAGTCACATTCTGCGCCTCGTCAAGAATGACGACTGCATTTTCAAAGGTACGTCCACGCATATAGGCGAACGGCGCAATTTCCACCTTCCCTATTTCCGGTCGCAGGCAGTACTGCATAAAGGAAGCCCCTAAGCGCCGGACCAGCACGTCGTAGACCGGACGAAAATAGGGAGCAAACTTTTCTGCGATATCTCCAGGTAAGAAGCCAAGATCTTCATCGGCTTGCAGAACTGGACGGGTGACGATAATCCTGTCGACATCCTTATGTATCAGGGCCTCTGCCGCTTTTGCTGCGCTGATCCAGGTTTTTCCGCACCCGGCTTCGCCCGTGGCGAATATCAGCTGCTTACTCTCAATAGCCTTCAGATAGTGCAATTGCGCTTCATTTCGCGCGAGGATGGGCGAGGTATCGCGACTGTCGCGGGCCATACCAATGGCTTCTACGCCGCTCATCTGCACAAGCGAGGTGACCGATTCTTCTTCACGCTGCTTATGGCTGCGCGAATCCCGTCTCAGCACACGTTTTGCCTCGCGACGAGCTTTGATCACTGCTTTTTGTCTTCCCATGGAGAGCACCTTGAGTTGTTTGTATTCATCACACGCGCCGTTGGCAGCGCGATTATGCGCACGAACATCAGAGGGTTGGCTTCCTTGTAAGCCATAGTTTGCTTTTGGATAAAATGCCGAAAAACGGCTACGCACACCGTTTGCGGCGTCGGTAACACGAGTAAAGAGAGGAAGTGAGAAAAATACAGAGTGACGAAGTTGCTACCGGAGGAGAAATCTCCGCAAGTGGTGGAGCGTTGCTTAACAAAACATTGTCCAGAACAGGACGTTACCATCCGCGATCTCCATAGTGACTGACTATCACTGCCGGGAACTTCCGCTGCTACTTAATAATTACAACAGATCTCGCATTCATTGCAACAATGTATTCACTTATATTTAACTATAAAACACCATTTCAGTGACATTAGTTTCTACTGGAAAGATGACAGAGTGATGACAGTGATGAAAAAAGCTGTGTGCTTTCAGCAGGATTCGCAGTACTGGTAAAAGCTTGCCGGATGCGGCGTGAACGCCTTATCCGGCCTACCGACCCGCACCGATTGTAGGCATGATAAGACGCGCAAGCGTCGCATCAGTGTACGAACGCCTGGTGCGGCGTAAACGCCTTATCCGCCTAAAAACATTAAACCCGCAATAATGCGCTTCCGAGATAATCGTTCGCGTCCTTCACACCCGGCAGCGCAAAGAAATAGCCGCCACCGATAGGTTTGACATATTCCTCCAGCGCCTCGCCATTCAACCTTTTTTGTACTGTCAGGAAGCCCTTTTCCAGATCGTGTTGGTAGCAGACAAACAGTAGCCCCATATCGAGTTGCCCGGAATTGGTGACGCCCAACGAATAACTGTAGCCACGACGCAGCATCAGGCTGGACTCGCTCTCCGCCGTGCGGGGATTCGCCAGCCGGATATGGCTGTCCAGCGCAATCACCTTCCCTTCCGGATCGCTAGCGTAATCGGGAACATCATGCTCATGCAGCATGCCCAGCGGCGCACCGGTTTGCTTATCACGACCAAATATCGTCTGCTGCTCTTTCAGCGGCGTTCTGTCCCAAAATTCCACTCGAAACTGAATCAAGCGTACTGCCTGATAGCTGCCACCGATTGTCCACGCAGGCTCCTGCTGATCTGCCGTCACCCACACCACTTTTTGCATCAACTTATCATTCTGGCTATCGGGATTGGCGGTGCCGTCTTTAAAGCCCAGCAAATTTATCGGCGTCTCTTTGCCTTTACTACGCGCTGCGTGGTCGGAAATAAACCCTTCCCGCTTCCAGCGCACGCTGAGCAAATCCGGCGTGTGTTTGATGATATCGCGCAGCGCATGGATCACCGTGTCCTGGGTGTTGGCGCAAATTTGTAGCAACACATCACCATGACATAACGCCGCATCCAGCGAGTCGTTAGGGAAACGCGTCATCTTCTGCAACTTTTTTGGCATCTGTGGCGCAAGGCCAAAGCGCTCATCAAACAATGAGTGACCCACCGATAACGTGATGGTGAGATTATCGGGCGCAATGTAGCCGCCAAGAATGCCGGAATCGAGTGGTGGCAGGCGCGGATTTGGCGTTTCTGGTGCCGCTCCGCCCTGAGTCAGAAAAGCAAAACGCTGAGTCAACAAGCGAAACAACCGTTCAAGATCGGCTTTATCGCTGGCAAGCACATCAAACGCCACCAGCATCATTGCAGCCTGTTGTGGTGTCAGGATCCCTGCCTGATGCTCACCATAAAACGGCTGTTTCTCATTGCGTGCATCCGGTGAAAGCGTACCCGGCGCACTTTGCGTTTTTTGTGCATGAGCGACCGGACAACTTCCCGCCAGCGCCAGCGCACCAATCCCTTTCAGTAAACGTCGGCGTGACGGTTCATTCACGCCGTTTTCATCTTCATACTGCATAACGCTTAGTCCAGCCCCAGCACACCGCGAAGTTGCGCCAGATCTTCCGCCAGCGCAGTAATCGGTCCTTTCAGTGCATTCCGGTCAGCATCGGTCAGTTTGTCGTAATTTTCAAAACCGTCTTTAGTACGGTATTTCGCCAGAATGGTATCGACCTTTTTGAAGTTGGCATCGACTTTTGCCAGCAGTTCCGGATTCGCTTTTTGTAGTTGTGGACGCAGCAGATCGACAATTTTCTGCGAGCCTTCAACGTTAGCCTGGAAATCCCACAGATCGGTGTGGCTGTAGCGATCTTCTTCACCGCTGATTTTGCTGGCCGCCACTTCCTCAATCAGTCCGGCTGCACCGCCGACCACTTTTGAAGGAGGGAAAGCCAGTTCACTGATGCGTTTTTGCAAATCGACCACATCGGTATAAAGCTGGTCAGCATACTTATCCATCCCTTTGGTGGTGTTATCGCCAAACAATGCTTTTTCCAGACGGTGGAAACCGGTGAATTTTGGATCGGCGGCTTTTTGCTCGTAATCATCTTCACGGGCGTCAATGCTGCCATCCAGATCGGAGAACAGTTCAGCAATCGGTTCAATGCGCTCATAGTGCTGGCGCGTCGGCGCATACAGTGCTTTCGCTTTTTCGATATCGCCTGCTTTAATAGCGTCGGTAAAGGCTTTGGTGTCGGTCACCAGTTGCGTGGTTTCCGCCATGACATACGCTTTATATGCAGTAATTGCACCACCAAGACTTAACAGCGCATCACTTTGCGCCGCATCCGCCGTTGCTTCACCTTTGACGATCAACTTCCCTTTCGGGTTAGTCAGCAGACCGCAGGTCATATCGTATTCGCCAGGCTGTAAATTCGCCGTCATTTTCTGGCTAAAACCAGGGGCGATATTTTCCCGCTCTTCCACCACCATCACGCCTTTGAGGATCTCCCACTCCAGCGCCTTCTGGCTGTGGTTCTGAATAATGAACTGTGTTTTCCCGGCGTTAACCGTAATGATCATCGGCTCGCACTGCTTATCCGTCACGGTCACTTTGACTTGCGGAATATCAGCGGCGTTAGCCATAAAAGCAGAAGAGAACAGCGCAGCCACGCTCAACTGCAATGCGTTACGGCGGAAGTTAATGGTCATGACGAGACTATCCCTTTAAAGTATGTTGTAACTAAGCAAGAGTTTGCGTCGTATTTGCTACATGGAGCGGGACGCAGTCGCCCCTGCGCGTGGTGGCAGAACAAATGCCACCAGCGCCGGGATGAGATAAATAAACCAGACGGCGACTTCGCTGACGCTCGGTGCTTCCTGATAGCCAAAAATCCCTTCCATCAGTGTGCCAAACAGCGAGTGAGTTGAGAGCACCGCGCTCATATCGAAGGCGATTTCCTGAAAGTGGTTCCACAATCCGGCTTCATGAAATGCGCGAATGGCACCAGCTGCCAGCCCTGCGGCGACGAAGAGAATAAACAGACTGGTCCATTTAAAAAATGCACCAAGATTGAGGCGAATACCGCCCCAGTAGAGCAGGAAGCCAAGCACCACGGCTGTAGCAAGACCAAGCATTGCACCCAGCGGCGGCCAGATCCCGACATCTTGTTGAAATGCCGCCAGCAGGAAAAAGACCGACTCCAGCCCTTCCCTTGCAACGGCAAAAAAGACCATCATCACCAGCGCCCAGCCATGATGATTTCCACGCTGCAATGCGCTATCGACCGCCTGCTCCAGTTGTACTTTGACGTTGCGCGACACTTTGCGCATCCAGAAAACCATCCAGGTAAGGATCACCACGGCGATCACCGCCACAATGCCTTCAAACAGTTCCTGTTCTTTTTGCGGAAATTCGCCGGTGGTTTCGTTAATGAAGATACCCAAGCCCAGACACAACGCAGCGGCAAGCAACACGCCAATCCACATTACACCAATCCATCGGCCTCGCTGGGTACGCTTAAGATAGCTGGCAATCAAACTGACAATCAGCGCGGCTTCAAGTCCTTCGCGCAATATAATGAGAAACGGAACAAACATGCCACCCACCCTTAAACGTTTTTCTGAGTCAATCTATGCAAAGAAAAGTAAATCGCAGTGATAGCGATTATCATTACGATGAAGAAAAATACAAGTGGAATGTAGTGATAATGATGAGAAGATGTAAAAATATTTTGAGAAAAAACGCAGAGGGCAATCACTGATTGCCCTCTGCCTGCTTCCGGTTATGACGTGAAATTTTCGGTAAAACGCCTTCCCTTACCCTTCCTGCAACCGTGACGGCGGAGCCGAATGATAGTGCGCATCGGCCTCGGCAAAGCGTTTTTGCATCGCCGCTGATGGCGCTTTACCCAGCAAACTAAACACTACAATCCCGATACTGCCGAAGATAAAGCCCGGAATAATTTCGTACAGACCCAGCCAGCCGAACTGTTTCCAGACGATAACCGTCAGCGCACCGATGATCATCCCCGCCAGCGCACCGTTGCGCGTCATGCGTGACCACATCACCGAGAACAGCACCACCGGACCAAACGCTGCGCCAAAGCCTGCCCACGCGTAGCTCACTAAGCCCAGCACGCGGTTTTCCGGGTTTGCCGCCAGCGCAATCGCCACCAGCGCCACCACCAGCACCATCACTCGCCCTACCCACACCAGCTCTTTCTGGCTGGCCTGTTTACGCAGAAACGCTTTGTATAAATCTTCGGTAATCGCACTGGAACATACCAGCAGCTGGCAACTTAACGTTGACATTACCGCCGCCAGAATCGCCGACAGCAAAATCCCGGCAATCCACGGGTTAAACAGAATTTGTGCCAGTTCAATAAACACGCGCTCGGCGTTCTGGTTTACCGCACCTGCTACCGCCGGGTGCTCGTTAAAGTAAGCGATACCAAAGAAGCCGACAGCCACCGCCCCTGCCAGGCAGAGGATCATCCAGGTCATACTAATACGACGCGCATGGACAATGCTGTGGTGAGAATCTGCCGCCATAAAACGCGCCAGGATGTGCGGCTGCCCGAAGTAACCCAGCCCCCAACCCATCAGCGAGATAATGGCGACAAAATTCAACCCTTTGAGCATATCCACGTTTTCAATGCTCTTTTGTTTGATTACTTCCAGCGAGTCACCAAAGCCACCGACACTGATAATGACGATAACTGGCGTCAGGATCAGGGCAAAAATCATCAGACTGGCCTGTACAGTGTCAGTCCAGCTCACCGCGAGGAAACCGCCAATAAAGGTGTAAAGGATCGTCGCCGCAGCCCCCGCCCACAGAGCCGTTTCGTAGCTCATGCCAAAGGTACTTTCAAACAGACGCGCGCCTGCCACAATGCCTGAAGCGCAATAAATGGTGAAGAACAGCAAAATAACCAGCGCGGAGATAATGCGCAAAATGCGGCTTTTATCTTCAAAGCGCCCGGTGAAATAATCCGGCAATGTTAAGGCGTTATTGTTGTATTCGGTATGCACACGCAACCGCCCGGCCACCAGCTTCCAGTTGATCCACGCGCCTAATGTCAGACCAATGGCGATCCAGCTTTCGGAAATCCCGGAAAGAAAAACAGCGCCTGGCAACCCCATTAACAGCCAGCCGCTCATATCCGACGCACCCGCCGATAATGCCGTCACGAATGGCCCAAGACTACGACCGCCCAGAATATAGTCGTCGAAGTTTTTCGTTGATCGCCAGGCGATAAACCCAATCAATATCATGCCAAAGATATAGACACAAAATGTCACCAACATCGGTGTGCTAATAGCCATCTAAAGTCTCCAAAAAATTATTATCGGCAATGTCGAAACTTGCCGTTATATCTGCCACCGGAACGGGGTAACAGAGTTTATGTTTTACCAGGGCGACCGTATCCTGCCGGAAGCGCTGGTTATTCACAATCGATTTAACACACCATTTACATTAAATTTTAGTGCTCAGCGACACTATTTTTCATCAGGTTGCACTCTCTCACATTTTTTGCGGTTGCACCTTTCAAAAATGTTAACTGCCGCAGAGAAAAAGTCTGAGTTATTTTTTTAATCCCTGTCATATCGATTTCGTTTATTAACATTTCATTCATTTTTAAGCTTGCTACGCAGGTCACATTTAACACGGCTGCACAAAGTTGCAACATCATAGATATTTCACGATAACGTTAAGTTGCACCTTTCAGAACAACAGGAGTAATGGCATGGGAACCACCACCATGGGGGTTAAGCTGGACGACGCGACGCGTGAGCGTATTAAGTCTGCCGCGACACGTATCGATCGCACACCACACTGGTTAATTAAACAGGCGATTTTTTCTTATCTTGAACAACTGGAAAACAGCGATACTCTCCCGGAGCTACCAGCGCTGCTTTCTGGCGCGGCCAATGAGAGCGATGAAGCACCGACTCCGGCAGAGGAACCACACCAGCCTTTCCTCGACTTTGCCGAGCAAATATTGCCCCAGTCGGTTTCCCGCGCCGCCATCACCGCCGCCTATCGCCGCCCGGAAACCGAAGCGGTTTCTATGCTGCTGGAACAAGCTCGCCTGCCGCAGCCAGTAGCTGAACAGGCGCACAAACTGGCGTATCAACTGGCCGATAAACTGCGTAATCAAAAAAACGCCAGTGGTCGCGCAGGTATGGTTCAGGGGTTATTGCAGGAGTTTTCGTTGTCATCGCAGGAAGGCGTGGCGCTGATGTGTCTGGCGGAAGCGTTGTTGCGTATTCCCGACAAAGCCACCCGTGACGCGTTAATTCGCGACAAAATCAGTAACGGTAACTGGCAGTCACACATTGGTCGTAGCCCGTCCCTGTTTGTTAATGCCGCTACCTGGGGGCTGCTGTTTACCGGCAAACTGGTTTCCACCCATAACGAAGCCAGCCTCTCCCGCTCGCTGAACCGCATTATCGGTAAGAGCGGTGAACCGCTGATCCGCAAAGGTGTGGATATGGCGATGCGCCTGATGGGCGAGCAGTTCGTCACGGGCGAAACCATCGCGGAAGCGTTAGCCAATGCCCGCAAACTGGAAGAGAAAGGTTTCCGTTACTCTTACGATATGCTGGGCGAAGCCGCACTGACTGCCGCAGATGCACAAGCGTATATGGTTTCCTATCAGCAGGCGATTCACGCCATTGGTAAAGCGTCTAACGGTCGTGGCATCTATGAAGGTCCGGGCATTTCAATCAAGCTGTCGGCGCTACATCCGCGTTATAGCCGCGCCCAGTATGACCGGGTAATGGAAGAGCTTTACCCGCGTCTGAAATCACTCACCCTGCTGGCGCGTCAGTACGATATTGGTATTAACATCGATGCCGAAGAGGCCGATCGTCTGGAGATCTCCCTCGATCTGCTGGAAAAACTCTGTTTCGAGCCTGAACTGGCAGGCTGGAACGGCATCGGTTTTGTTATTCAGGCTTATCAAAAACGCTGCCCGTTGGTGATCGATTACCTGATTGATCTCGCCACCCGCAGCCGTCGCCGTCTGATGATTCGCCTGGTGAAAGGCGCGTACTGGGATAGTGAAATCAAGCGTGCACAGATGGACGGCCTTGAAGGTTATCCGGTTTATACCCGCAAGGTGTATACCGACGTTTCTTATCTTGCCTGTGCGAAAAAACTGCTGGCGGTGCCAAATCTAATCTACCCGCAGTTCGCGACGCACAACGCCCATACGCTGGCGGCAATTTATCAACTGGCGGGTCAAAACTACTACCCGGGTCAGTACGAGTTCCAGTGCCTGCATGGTATGGGCGAGCCACTGTATGAGCAGGTCACCGGGAAAGTTGCCGACGGCAAACTTAACCGTCCGTGTCGTATTTATGCTCCGGTCGGTACACATGAAACGCTGCTGGCATATCTGGTGCGCCGCCTGCTGGAAAACGGTGCTAACACCTCGTTTGTTAACCGTATTGCCGACACCTCTTTGCCACTGGATGAACTGGTCGCCGATCCAGTCACTGCTGTAGAAAAACTGGCGCAACAGGAAGGGCAAACTGGATTACCGCATCCGAAAATTCCCCTGCCGCGCGATCTTTACGGTCACGGGCGCGACAACTCGGCAGGGCTGGATCTCGCTAACGAACACCGTCTGGCCTCGCTCTCTTCAGCCCTGCTCAATAGTGCACTGCAAAAATGGCAGTCCTTGCCAATGCTGGAACAACCGGTCGCGGCTGGTGAGATGTCGCCCGTTATTAACCCTGCGGAACCGAAAGATATTGTGGGCTATGTGCGTGAAGCCACGCCGCGTGAAGTAGAACAGGCGCTGGAAAGTGCGGTTAATAACGCGCCAATCTGGTTTGCCACTCCTCCGGCTGAACGCGCGGCGATTTTGCATCGCGCTGCCGTGCTAATGGAAAGCCAGATGCAGCAACTGATTGGTATTCTGGTGCGTGAAGCCGGAAAAACCTTCAGTAACGCCATTGCCGAAGTGCGCGAAGCGGTCGATTTTCTCCACTACTATGCCGGACAGGTGCGGGATGATTTCGCTAACGAAACCCACCGTCCATTAGGGCCTGTGGTATGTATCAGTCCGTGGAACTTCCCGCTGGCTATTTTCACCGGACAGATCGCTGCCGCACTGGCGGCAGGTAACAGCGTGCTGGCAAAACCGGCAGAACAAACGCCGCTGATTGCCGCGCAAGGGATCGCCATTTTGCTGGAAGCGGGTGTACCGCCAGGCGTGGTGCAATTGCTGCCAGGTCGGGGTGAAACCGTGGGCGCGCAACTGACGGGTGATGATCGCGTGCGCGGGGTGATGTTTACCGGTTCAACCGAAGTCGCTACGTTACTGCAGCGCAATATCGCCAGCCGCCTGGACGCTCAGGGTCGCCCTATTCCGCTCATCGCTGAAACCGGCGGCATGAACGCGATGATTGTCGATTCTTCAGCACTGACCGAACAAGTCGTAATAGATGTGCTGGCCTCGGCGTTTGACAGTGCAGGTCAGCGTTGTTCGGCACTGCGCGTGCTGTGCCTGCAAGATGAGATTGCCGACCACACGCTGAAAATGCTGCGCGGCGCAATGGCCGAATGCCGGATGGGTAATCCGGGTCGCCTGACCACCGATATCGGTCCGGTGATTGATAGCGAAGCGAAAGCCAATATCGAGCGTCATATTCAGACCATGCGTAGTAAAGGCCGTCAGGTGTTCCAGGCGGTGCGGGAAAACAGCGAAGATGCCCGTGAATGGCAAAGCGGCACCTTTGTCGCTCCGACGCTGATCGAACTGGATGACTTTGCCGAATTACAAAAAGAGGTCTTTGGTCCGGTGCTGCATGTGGTGCGTTACAACCGTAACCAGCTCCCAGAGCTGATCGAGCAGATTAACGCTTCCGGCTATGGTCTGACGCTTGGCGTTCATACGCGTATTGATGAAACCATTGCCCAGGTCACTGGCTCGGCCCAGGTCGGTAATCTGTACGTTAACCGTAATATGGTGGGCGCGGTGGTTGGGGTGCAACCGTTCGGCGGCGAAGGGTTGTCTGGCACCGGGCCGAAAGCAGGCGGTCCGCTCTATCTCTACCGTCTGCTGGCGAATCGCCCGGAAAGTGCACTGGCAGTGACGCTCGCGCGTCAGGATGCGGAGTATCCGGTCGATGCGCAGTTGAAAGCCGCATTGACTCAGCCGCTAAATGCACTGCGGGAATGGGCGGCAAACCGTCCAGAATTGCAGGCGTTATGTACGCAATATGGCGAGTTGGCGCAGGCAGGAACACAACGATTGTTGCCAGGGCCGACGGGTGAACGCAACACCTGGACGCTGCTGCCGCGTGAGCGCGTGTTGTGTATTGCGGATGATGAACAGGATGCGCTGACTCAGCTCGCCGCCGTGCTGGCAGTGGGTAGCCAGATGCTGTGGCCGGATGATGCGCTACATCGTCAGTTAGTGAAGGCATTGCCATCGGCAGTCAGCGAACGTATTCAACTGGCGAAAGCGGAAAATATAACCGCTCAACCATTTGATGCGGTGATCTTCCACGGTGATTCGGATCAGCTTCGCGCATTGTGTGAAGCCGTTGCCGCGCGGGATGGTGCAATTGTTTCGGTGCAGGGTTTTGCCCGTGGCGAAAGCAATATCCTTCTGGAACGGCTGTATATCGAGCGTTCGCTGAGTGTGAATACCGCTGCTGCTGGCGGTAACGCCAGTTTAATGACGATCGGTTAAACAGGTAGCCGGAGGATGTTACAACCTCCTCCGGCATCTTTAACGTGGTCGAATCCCCTCAATAATAATCCGCTGCACGTTTTCAACCGTTTGATTGAAAAACACCTCATCGCGCAACGTCGCGCCTGTCACCGCCTCCACCTGAGGGGCAAAATCGGCGTAATGTTGAGTGGAAGCCCAAATCATAAAAATCAAATGCTGCGGGTCAATCGGCGCGAGTTTGCCGCTTTTAACCCAACCGGCAATGAGCGCCGATTTCTCATCAATTAATGCCTTCAAATCGCCCGTCAGTTCATCCATTAACAGCGGTGCACCTGCCAGCATCTCCATACAGAACAGGCGCGAAGCCTGCGGATAATCGCGGGAAACTTCCAGCTTCAGACGGATGTATTCTTTGATCGCCGCCAGCGGGGCGAAATCTTCTCGAAACGCTTTTAACGGTGCCAGCCAGATATCGAGAATCTGCCGCAGTACGGCTATATACAGCGCCTCTTTTGACGGAAAGTAATACAGCAGATTGGTTTTTGAAACACCCGCCAACTCCGCGATCTGCTCCAGCCTTGTGCCGTGAAAACCGAATTGTGAAAAAGTGTCCAGTGCTGCGCTAAGAATCGCTTTTTTCTTCGCGCTTACTGCGCGCGAACGCTTACCCGTTGTTTTCACTGCGCCTTGCGTCATGCGCTCTCCCCTCTTGTTGATTGGCAACAGGATAGCAAAACCCCCGCCCGGCCTCGACCTTCTGCACTCTCATCGCGCACGAATGCATGTTTTATGTGCAACTGTTTTGACCGTTTAGTCCACTTTTTTTCAGGCATTTTAGACAACTTAACATTAACACATTAATAACATTCACTTTTTAAAAACTGGCATCCGCTTTGCAAACAAGCCATTACGCGGCTGAAAAGGATATGCAGGATGCAGCGCCCCGTCTGACTTTCACTTTACGAGACGAAGAGAGGTTGATGATGAAAATTGGCGTATTCGTACCTATTGGCAACAACGGCTGGCTCATTTCGACCCACGCGCCGCAGTACATGCCGACATTTGAACTGAATAAAGCCATTGTGCAAAAAGCGGAGCACTACCATTTCGATTTCGCCCTGTCGATGATCAAACTGCGTGGCTTTGGCGGCAAAACTGAGTTCTGGGATCACAACCTTGAGTCGTTCACCTTGATGGCGGGGCTGGCAGCCGTCACCTCACGCATTCAGATATACGCGACAGCTGCCACCTTAACGTTACCTCCGGCAATCGTCGCCCGTATGGCCGCAACCATCGACTCCATCTCTGGCGGGCGTTTTGGCGTCAACCTCGTGACTGGCTGGCAGAAGCCCGAGTATGAGCAGATGGGGATCTGGCCTGGCGATGACTATTTCTCCCGTCGTTACGACTATCTCACCGAATATGTTCAGGTGCTGCGCGACCTGTGGGGCTCGGGGAAAAGCGATTTTAAAGGCGATTTTTTCACTATGGATGATTGTCGCGTCAGTCCGCAACCGAGTGTCCCCATGAAAGTGATCTGCGCCGGGCAAAGCGACGCTGGCATGGCGTTCTCCGCCCGGTATGCCGATTTTAACTTCTGTTTCGGCAAAGGCGTAAATACACCCACGGCTTTCGCCCCGACCGCTGCGCGGATGAAACAGGCCGCAGAGCAAACCGGACGCGACGTTGGCTCTTATGTGTTGTTTATGGTGATTGCCGACGAAACCGACGATGCCGCTCGTGCAAAATGGGAACACTACAAAGCGGGCGCGGATGAAGAGGCGTTAAGCTGGCTAACTGAACAAAGTCAGAAAGATACCCGCTCAGGTACTGACACCAACGTCCGTCAGATGGCCGATCCCACTTCGGCGGTAAACATCAATATGGGGACGTTAGTCGGTTCTTACGCCAGTGTCGCGCGCATGTTAGATGAAGTCGCAAACGTGCCTGGTGCCGAAGGCGTGCTGTTGACCTTCGATGATTTTCTGTCGGGAATCGAAACCTTCGGCGAGCGCATTCAACCACTGATGCTGTGCCGCGCCCATCTCCCTGCGCTGACTCAGGAGGTGGCATGATGACAACCTTAACCGCACGACCGGAAGCCATTACCTTCGATCCGCAGCAAACTGCGCTGATCGTGGTGGATATGCAAAATGCCTATGCCACGCCAGGCGGCTACTTAGATCTCGCCGGGTTTGATGTCTCAACCACTCGCCCGGTCATTGCCAACATTCAAACCGCCGTGACCGCAGCGCGAACGGCAGGGATGCTGATCATCTGGTTTCAAAATGGCTGGGATGAACAGTATGTCGAGGCTGGCGGCCCCGGCTCACCGAATTTTCATAAATCGAACGCCCTGAAAACCATGCGTAATCAGCCGCAGCTGCAGGGGAAATTGCTGGCGAAAGGCTCCTGGGATTATCAACTGGTGGATGAACTGGTGCCGCAGCCTGGCGATATTGTGCTGCCGAAGCCGCGCTACAGCGGTTTCTTCAATACGCCGCTGGACAGCATTTTGCGCAGCCGTGGAATACGCCATCTGGTTTTCACCGGTATCGCTACCAACGTCTGCGTCGAATCGACGCTACGCGACGGCTTTTTTCTGGAGTATTTCGGCGTGGTGCTGGAAGACGCAACACACCAGGCGGGGCCGGAATTTGCACAGAAAGCCGCGTTGTTCAATATCGAAACCTTTTTTGGCTGGGTCAGCGACGTCGAAACGTTCTGCGACGCGCTTTCTTCCACGTCCTTTGCTCGTATCGCTTAAGGAGTTTAACGATGCCAAAATCCGTAATTATTCCTGCTGGCAGCAGCGCACCGCTGGCCCCCTTCGTTCCCGGCACGCTGGCTGATGGCGTGGTGTATGTCTCCGGTACGCTGGCTTTTGATCAACATAACAACGTGCTGTTTGCCGATGACCCAAAGGCGCAAACCCGCCACGTTCTGGAAACCATCCGCAAGGTCATCGAGACGGCGGGTGGCACGATGGCGGATGTGACCTTCAACAGCATCTTTATTACCGACTGGAAAAATTACGCCGCGATTAACGAAATCTACGCCGAGTTTTTCCCGGGTGACAAACCGGCGCGATTCTGCATTCAGTGCGGACTGGTAAAACCTGACGCGCTGGTGGAAATCGCCACAATTGCGCATATCGCCAAGTGAGACCGCGATGAAACTTTCACTCTCACCTCCCCCTTATGCTGATGCGCCCGTAGTGGTGTTGATTTCGGGTCTTGGCGGTAGCGGCAGTTACTGGTTACCGCAACTGGCGGTGCTGGATCAGGAGTATCAGGTAGTCTGTTACGACCAGCGCGGCACCGGCAATAATCCCGACACGCTGGCAGAAGATTACAGTATCGCCCAGATGGCAGCGGAACTGCATCAGGCGCTGGTAGCCGCAGGGATTGAGCGTTACGCGGTGGTCGGCCATGCGCTCGGTGCGCTGGTGGGAATGCAGCTGGCGCTGGATTATCCCGCGTCGGTAACTGTGCTGGTCAGCGTTAACGGCTGGCTACGAATAAACGCCCATACGCGCCGCTGTTTTCAGGTTCGCGAACAGTTACTACATAGCGGCGGCGCGCAGGCATGGGTGGAAGCGCAGCCGTTGTTCCTCTATCCCGCCGACTGGATGGCGGCCCGCGCACCTCGCCTTGAGGCAGAAGGCGCGCTGGCACTGGCGCATTTTCAGGGCAAAAATAATTTACTGCGTCGACTTAACGCCCTCAAACGCGCTGACTTTAGTCGCCATGCGGATCGTATCCGCTGCCCGGTGCAAATCATCTGCGCCAGTGATGATCTGCTGGTGCCATCAGCATGTTCCAGTGAACTTCATGCCGCTCTGCCCGATAGCCAGAAAATGGTGATGCGCTATGGCGGACACGCCTGCAACGTGACCGATCCCGAAACGTTTAATGCTCTGTTACTCAACGGGCTTGCCAGCCTGTTACATCACCGTGAAGCCGCCCTGTAAGGAATTGCTATGAACGAAGCCGTTAGCCCAGGTGCGCTTAGCACCCTGTTCACCGATGCCCGCACTCACAACGGCTGGCGGGAGACACCCGTCAGCGATGAGACGTTACGGGAGATTTATGCCCTGATGAAATGGGGGCCGACATCTGCTAACTGTTCTCCGACACGGATCGTGTTTATCCGCACTGCAGAAGGAAAAGAACGTCTGCGCCCGGCGCTTTCCAGCGGCAATCTGCAAAAAACCCTGACCGCGCCCGTCACCGCTATCGTCGCCTGGGACAGTGAATTTTATGAACGGTTACCACAGCTGTTTCCTCACGGCGATGCCCGCAGTTGGTTTACCTCCAGTCCACAACTTGCCGAAGAAACAGCGTTTCGCAACAGTTCCATGCAGGCGGCCTATCTGATCGTCGCCTGCCGTGCGCTGGGGCTGGATACCGGCCCGATGTCGGGCTTTGACCGTCAATACGTTGACGACGCCTTTTTTGCGGGCAGCACGCTGAAGAGCAATCTGCTGATTAATATCGGCTATGGCGATTCCAGCAAACTTTTTGCGCGCCTGCCACGTCTGTCCTTTGAAGAAGCCTGCGGGCTGTTGTAAGGAGCAAACAATGAACATTGTCGATCAACAAACCTTTCGCGATGCGATGTCCTGTATGGGCGCGGCGGTCAATATCATCACTACGGACGGTCCAGCCGGGCGCGCCGGGTTCACCGCCAGCGCCGTCTGCAGCGTGACCGACACGCCGCCCACATTACTGGTGTGCCTGAATCGTGGGGCGTCCGTCTGGCCGGTATTCAATGAAAATCGAACGCTGTGTGTAAATACACTTAGCGCCGGGCAGGAGTCGCTTTCAAACCTTTTTGGCGGCAAAACGCCCATGGAACACCGCTTTGCCGCCGCCCGCTGGCAGACTGGTGTGACCGGATGCCCGCAACTGGAAGAGGCACTGGTTTCGTTTGACTGCCGTATCAGCCAGGTGGTGAGCGTCGGCACCCACGACATTTTGTTTTGCGCCATCGAAGCGATTCATCGTCACGCCACACCCTACGGGCTGGTGTGGTTCGATCGCAGTTATCACGCGCTGATGCGCCCTGCTTGTTAACCTCCTTAAGGAGACAGCTGATGGCAATGTTCGGTTTTCCTCACTGGCAGTTAAAATCGACCTCTACAGAGAGCGGCGTGGTCGCGCCGGATGAACGATTGCCGTTTGCTCAGACGGCAGTAATGGGCGTTCAACACGCGGTGGCGATGTTTGGCGCGACGGTGTTAATGCCGATTCTGATGGGGCTGGATCCCAATCTTTCCATTTTTATGTCGGGGATCGGCACGTTACTGTTTTTCTTTATTACCGGCGGGCGCGTGCCCAGTTATCTCGGTTCCAGCGCGGCTTTTGTCGGCGTGGTGATTGCCGCAACGGGCTTTAATGGTCAGGGAATTAATCCGAATATCAGCATCGCGCTGGGCGGGATTATCGCCTGTGGGCTGGTTTATACCGTCATTGGCCTGGTGGTGATGAAAATCGGTACGCGCTGGATTGAACGACTAATGCCGCCGGTTGTGACGGGTGCGGTAGTGATGGCGATTGGCCTGAACTTAGCGCCTATCGCAGTGAAAAATGTATCGGCTTCGGCCTTTGATAGCTGGATGGCGGTAATGACGGTGCTGTGTATTGGGCTGGTGGCCGTATTTACCCGTGGCATGATCCAGCGATTATTGATTCTCGTAGGATTAATTGTCGCCTGTCTGCTGTATGGCGTGATGACCAACGTTTTAGGGCTGGGAAAAGCCGTCGATTTTACTCTCGTCAGCCATGCTGCCTGGTTCGGTCTGCCACATTTTTCCACTCCTGCTTTTAATGGTCAGGCAATGATGCTGATTGCGCCCGTGGCGGTGATTCTGGTGGCGGAAAACTTAGGTCATCTCAAGGCGGTCGCCGGGATGACCGGACGCAATATGGACCCGTATATGGGGCGGGCATTCGTAGGCGATGGGCTGGCGACGATGCTTTCTGGCTCTGTCGGCGGTAGCGGCGTAACCACCTACGCCGAGAATATTGGTGTGATGGCCGTGACAAAAGTCTACTCGACGCTGGTGTTTGTTGCCGCTGCCGTCATCGCCATGCTGTTGGGCTTTTCGCCGAAATTTGGCGCGCTGATCCATACTATTCCGGCCGCGGTGATTGGTGGTGCATCAATTGTTGTGTTCGGGCTGATTGCCGTCGCAGGCGCACGGATCTGGGTACAAAACCGTGTGGATTTAAGCCAGAACGGTAATTTGATTATGGTCGCAGTAACCTTAGTGCTGGGTGCGGGTGATTTTGCTCTCACACTGGGCGGTTTTACGTTGGGAGGGATCGGTACAGCCACCTTTGGCGCGATTTTACTCAATGCGTTGTTAAGCAGAAGGTTGGTTGACGTTCCACCGCCAGAAGTTGTTCATCAGGAGCCATAAACAGAAAACCGCCGGGGTAACCGGCGGTGATGGCGTTTTGACGAGCTACAGACAAAAATGCATGCGTCATTGATTAGCCCGGCTAGTTGTCGCTTTTACCGTGACTGCTCTTGCCACCTTTTTTACCTGCTTCAGATGCGCGCTGCGGGTCATTTTTGAAATTACCCCCGCTGTGCTGTCCACCTTTTTTACCTGCTTCTGATGCTCTTTCGCGGTCTTCTGCAAAATTGCCGGAACCGCCTCGATGGTTTGCCATTACTGACCTCCGTCTGGGTATAGACATCATATTGCATAGAATTAACGCGGCGTATGGCGGCTGCCATATTTTCGCTACGTGGGACTAAGCTTAGTGAACTGACGCGGGCAGACCCGCGTTTGGTAATATCCTGCAACAGCTTCTTAGCGAGAATAGATATCATCTCCAATAATTATCCATAAGCCGCTCTTATGATTAAAAAAACGCGATGAGATAAAAATGTGTCATTTTGCGACAAAATTACGTGCTTGTGAAAGTTGTTATAAATCAAATAAGTGGTTGTGAAATTTGCACTCTGAAAAGGACGTCTTATCTTTAAATAAGTGGTAGCGAATCGCTACGGAATAGAGATAACACGAGGAGTGGTTAGAAATGGCTAAAGTTCTGGTGCTTTATTATTCCATGTACGGACATATTGAAACGATGGCACGCGCAGTTGCTGAGGGTGCAAGCAAAGTGGATGGCGCAGAAGTTGTCGTTAAGCGTGTACCGGAAACCATGCCGCCGCAATTATTTGAAAAAGCAGGCGGTAAAACGCAAACTGCACCGGTTGCAACCCCGCAAGAACTGGCCGATTACGACGCCATTATTTTTGGTACACCTACCCGCTTTGGTAACATGTCCGGTCAAATGCGTACCTTCCTCGACCAGACGGGCGGCCTGTGGGCTTCCGGCGCACTATACGGAAAACTGGCGAGCGTCTTTAGTTCCACCGGTACTGGCGGCGGTCAGGAACAAACCATCACATCCACCTGGACGACCCTTGCGCATCACGGCATGGTGATTGTCCCCATTGGCTACGCAGCGCAGGAATTATTTGACGTTTCACAGGTTCGCGGCGGTACGCCGTACGGCGCAACCACCATCGCAGGCGGTGACGGTTCACGCCAGCCCAGCCAGGAAGAACTGTCTATTGCTCGTTATCAAGGGGAATATGTCGCAGGTCTGGCAGTTAAACTTAACGGCTAATCTTCAACAGGAGGATACGCATGCCAACTCAAGAAGCGAAAGCTCATCACGTCGGTGAATGGGCATCTCTGCGCAATACGTCGCCGGAAATAGCCGAGGCCATTTTCGAAGTCGCCGGGTACGACGAAAAAATGGCGGAAAAGATTTGGGAAGAAGGTAGCGATGAAGTGTTAGTCAAAGCCTTTGCTAAGACCGATAAAGATTCGCTTTTTTGGGGCGAACAGACCATCGAACGTAAAAACGTTTAACCAGCGACTCCCCCGCTTCACGCGGGGGAGTTTTCTGTTATTTCACCGCTTCATTCAATACGCGATCAAACTTATCCATTGGGCAAAAACCGTTGGCATCTATCGGGCAACCGCTTAATTCCAGCGTCACGCGCTGCGCAGGTGCCTGCAGGGTTAACGCATCGGCATTACGTAACTGTTCCGCACTCTGGTACACATATTCAATTTTCATCAGGTCGCGATTGGCTTTGCTGTCATGCCAACGCTGGAAAACGATTTTGCCGCCAATCGGCGTGCGTTCGTTCTGGTCATGCAACTGATACGGTTTGAAATCCAGCGCCGTTAACAGAGAGGCAATGTTGGAGTCGTGCCCAACTAATACCGTGATTTTCGGTGCACTGGTGCGATCGGTGACCAGGGCTTTGTCGATATAACTGACCAGCGGTTTCGCAACATTGCGCGCCACTTCCGGTGAGGTAAACAGGCTGTCCTGGTAACCGTTTTTCAGCTTCGACAACACCTTCCACTGCTGGTCAGATTTAATTTCTCCCCAGGCAACCTGATCCATCGGAAAACCTTCGTAGTATTGCAAAGTAAACGCATCTACCAGCGAGTTGCCAACTTTCAGCGGCCCGGAAACGCCCGGTTCTTGTTGATACTTCGCGCTAAAGGTATTTTTGCCATCTACAAGCGAACATTGTTGCTTCTCTTTACAGGCAGGGGAATCTTTATAGTTAACGATTTGTTCCAGTAGCTTGTAGCTGTCGGTAAGCTGGAGTTTGCTGAGCTCTTTCTCCATTGCCGCCACCGCCTGTTCACTGAATGCGGCGGAATCATCGGTGATCACTGGGTTAAAGGTGGGGTCCATAGTGCCCATTTTTTCCTGGTGATGAACATGAATATCACACCCAGGGAATGCGCCAGTAATAAAGAACTGCGCGGTCGCGACGGTGCGTTGCAGACTATTGGCATAGGCATAAACGGTGTCCGGTGGCGGGCATTCCCCTGATTTCACCATCCCCTGTTCTGCCAGCCATTCACGCATATAATGGCCCATATACACTTCGAGCACGCCCCCTTTAGTGGTGAGCTGCCCACCGGGGACGTCCCATTCAGGCCATTTATTCGGCGTCGACTGCTCCAGCACACTGCCATTGTTCGCCAGCGGCGCACGTAAGTTATGACGGCTCATCATAAGGACTTGCTGTAGCTGATAGCCTTCCGGTACGGTTTGTGCCTGAGCATTTGAAGCGAGTAAAACTATCCCTGCCACAGTTGCGGCGATTAGCGTTTTGTTCATTCCTCACACCTCTTTTGTTATCAATAATTAAAGAGTGTGACAGAAATATGTCATTTTTCCGGGAACAGGTTCGCAAAATGGCTCGTTGAACGCCTGTTTTTCTATATTCCCCTTTAAAAACAGGCAAGTTTTGACGCAAACTATGCCTGATTAGCCCCGGCCTCGTTTACGCCGCTAATGATTACATCAGTAGCTATAAAGAAAATCAGCGGCGTTACCATTACCAATAAAAAAAGAATGTGAGACTAATAGCAATGGTTTTTAGCACATGTCTTTATCATTAAATTGCATAACGATTTAAATAGTCGAGTTGTGCATTCCTTTCCTTATTGTTTAACTTGTAAGCATGAGCCAAAAGTTCAGGAGTGAGGTAAATAAAATATGTTCCTCCCACCTTGAGGCGACCTCCCCTCCGCGATGATTTCAATAACATATTCTGTGTTGGCATATGAAATTTTGAGGATTACCCTACACTTATAGGAGTTACCTTACAGGGGTTCCTTCAATTTGTGTTGATTTACGCGAGATAACGCTATGGAATTAAAGGATTATTACGCCATCATGGGCGTGAAACCGACGGACGATCTCAAGACAATCAAGACCGCCTATCGTCGACTGGCCCGCAAATACCATCCTGATGTCAGCAAAGAACCGGATGCCGAAGCCCGCTTCAAAGAGGTCGCTGAAGCCTGGGAAGTGTTAAGTGATGAACAACGTCGCGCTGAGTATGATCAGATGTGGCAACATCGCAACGATCCGCAATTTAACCGTCAGTTCCATCATGGCGACGGTCAGAGTTTTAACGCCGAAGATTTTGACGATATCTTCTCGTCAATTTTCGGTCAGCATGCCCGCCAGAGCCGTCAACGCCCCGCCACACGCGGCCACGATATTGAAATCGAAGTGGCGGTTTTCCTCGAAGAAACGCTTACTGAGCATAAGCGTACCATCAGCTATAACCTGCCGGTTTATAACGCCTTTGGCATGATCGAACAGGAAATCCCGAAAACGCTGAATGTGAAGATCCCGGCGGGCGTCGGCAATGGTCAACGCATCCGCCTGAAAGGCCAGGGGACGCCGGGCGAAAACGGCGGTCCAAATGGCGACCTGTGGCTGGTGATTCACATTGCGCCACATCCGCTGTTTGATATTGTCGGCCAGGATCTGGAAATAGTGGTGCCGGTTAGCCCGTGGGAAGCGGCGCTGGGTACTAAAGTCACCGTTCCAACACTGAAAGAAAGCATTTTGCTGACTATCCCGCCTGGCAGCCAGGCCGGGCAACGATTGCGCGTTAAAGGCAAAGGTCTGGTGAGCAAAAAACAGACCGGCGATCTGTATGCGGTACTGAAAATCGTGATGCCGCCGAAACCGGATGAAAACACTGCCGCGCTGTGGCAGCAACTGGCAGACGCCCAGTCGTCTTTTGATCCACGTAAAGATTGGGGGAAAGCATAATGGCTAATGTTACGGTGACTTTTACTATTACCGAATTTTGCCTGCATACCGGCATCTCTGAAGAGGAGTTGAATGAAATTGTCGGTTTGGGGGTGGTTGAACCGAGTGAGATCCAGGAGACAACCTGGGTATTTGACGACCATGCCGCCATTGTGGTGCAACGCGCGGTACGCCTGCGTCATGAACTGGCTCTGGACTGGCCGGGGATCGCGGTGGCGCTGACGTTAATGGATGATATTGCGCACCTGAAGCAGGAAAACCGCCTGCTGCGCCAGCGGCTTTCCCGGTTTGTGGCTCACCCGTGAGTTTGTTGCCTGATGCGACGCTTAACGCGTCTTATCAGGCCTACAAAGAGCACTGTTCCCGTAGGCCGGATAAGGCGTTTATGCCGCATCCGGCAACTGCGCCATAATGCCTGATGCGACGCTTAACGCATCTTATCAGGCCCACAAAAAGCACTGTTCCCGTAGGCCGGATAAGGCGTTCTCGCCGCATCCGGCAACTGCGCCATAATGCCTGATGCGACGCTTAACGCATCTTATCAGGCCCACAAAAAGCACTGTTCCCGTAGGCCGGATAAGGCGTTCTCGCCGCATCCGGCAACTGCGCACTAATGCCTGATGCGACGCCTGCCGCGTCTTATCAGGCCTACAAACGGCATTATCTTTTTTGGTAGTCACACTCCACTAACACCAGCAATAACTGGCTTAGTGCCGCGTAAAAACCAAAGCGGTCATACTGTCGACAACGCGCAGCAAACTCTGGTAACCATTCCCGCAGAGCCGTCAGTGTTTTTTGCCGCAAACCGTCGATTCTTCGCGCAGGAACGGTCCCCTCTCCCAGCGAAAAATGCAGATGACTCAACAACTCGAGATAGATCGCCAGATGATCTGCCGGTTCGTTGAAATTGCCGCTGGTCTCCATCCCTGCCTCAACTAACAAGCGTTTAATCTCTTGCTCGTCCTGTTTGTAGGCCGATGCATACGGCAGCGCCGCTTGTTTGTCGGTCATCAGAAACAGGCCGCAAAAGTCAGCGGCCAGTTCCAGACGGGCATCGTCACGTACTGTCAGAGTGGCAATACTGTTTTCCAGCCCATTCACCGCCGCAGTGAGCGGAGGTTCGCTTTTCAGCAACGAAAACCATTCAGCCATCTGCGCACTGGCGATTTGCGTCAGTTGTTCATCGTCCAGTTCACGGGAGAACAACTGCGCCAGCCAGGCGTAAACACAGGCAATCTGTTGTGCTGTCAGCGTGGTCATGATTTCACCTGCGACGCGGGAACATATTCGCACTGCGCCACCATCTCCACGGGGCCGTTAAACGCCGTCACCTGCTCCACTGTTCCGTTGTACTTCTCAATTTCCACCAGCGTAGTGTGCGCACTGGTCGCCTGCGCCAGCTGCGAAGTACCGATGTCGATGGTCAACACGTTGGGGTTACCGTATTTGCACAGCGCCCCTGGCTCGCCGCCTTTGTCCGGATCGTACCATGCCCCTTCGTGAATTCGCGCCACGCCGGGTGCATAACGGTCAGAAACCACTGCTCCAGCCAACACCTGACCACGAACGTTAAAGACGCGTACCACATCACCGTGACGAATACCGCGCGCGCTGGCATCCTTCGGGCTAATAAATACTGGCTCTTTACCCGCTACGGTATATTGCTGACGCAGAGTTTCCGACTCACATAACTGCGAGTGAAGTCGGAAATCCGGATGCACAGATTGCAGATGCAACGGATACTTCTGCGAGCCAGGCCCACCGTGGGAGCGTTCGATTTTCTCAAACCACATCGGATGCCCCTGACAATCGTCGTAGTTCATGTCGGCGATGGTTTTTGAGTAGATCTCAATCAGGCCACTCGGCGTGCCCAGCGGTTCGAGATCCGGATCTTCGCGGAATGCCTGGTGGCGAACAAACATCTGCGGATGGTCAAACTCGACGTACTCTTTGTTATTCCAGAAGTCATTAAACGCTGGCAGATGAACGCCGCGTCCTTTGCCTTGTTGTACACCTTCCTGCCAGATGCGTTTCAGCCAGCCCATCTCGTCCAGCCCTTCGGTAAAGGCTTCTTCGCGATTAAAGCGGCGGCACAGCTCGCGGAAAATATCAAAGTCGTTGCGCGCCTCGAACTGCGGCGGCACGACCTGTTTCATGGCGATGATGCCACGATTGGAGTGGTTGCCGTACTGGTCGAGATCGTTACGCTCAAACTGCGTGGTCGCAGGCAGCACGATATCGGCAAAGCGGCAGGTTGAGGTCCACTGGTTATCTATGGCGATAACCGTTTCCAGCTTGCGCCAGCCTTCAATAATGCGGTTGATCTGCTGATGGCGATGGAACGGGTTAGTTCCGGCAAAAATACACATTTTCAGCGGCGGCAGTTTTACCGATTTACCGTTCCAGTTGATCACTTTCCCCGGTTCGAGGATCGCATCGATAAAACGGGCAATCGGAATGGTGCTGCTGTAGCCTTTGTAGTCACTGTTGTCGTGAACAGGCGGAATCGACGTAGAGCCGGAGAAACCACTCAAAATAACGCCTTTACGCCCCGGCGTGCCTGCGCCGTTATAGTGCCAGCCAAAACCAAAACCACCACCTGGCAGGCCAATTTGCCCCAGCATCGCCGCCAGAACGACAATCATCCACGCCCACTGTTCACCGTGCTGCATACGCTGTACGCACCAGCCAGCAATAATCTGCGTTCTGTTCGCCGCCATCTGCCGTGCCAGCCCACGAATGGTTTCGGCATCAATGCCGGTCAGTTTTTCTGCCCATGCGGCATCTTTCGGCTGACCGTCTTTCTCACCCAGCAGATACGGCAGGAACTGCTCAAAACCCACACAGTAGTTAGCGAGGAAGTTTTTGTCGTACAGGTTTTCACTGTACAGCGTATGCGCCAGCGCCAGTTGCAGCGGCACGTCAGTTTGCGGGTTAACCGCAATGTGCTTCACATGCTCGCGCCCCAGATACTCATGGGTGGATGTAACAACCGGATCGATGCTGATGACCTCAATTTCACCGGCGGCGACTTTCGCTTTCAACTGCTCGTAATATTCATAAACATCGTGATCCGGGCACCACCAGTTCGCCTGCTGGTTTTTCAGCAAATCGGAGCCCCACAGCACAATGGTTTTGCTATTCTGCAATACCAGCGGCCAGGAGGTTTGCTGTTCATACACTTCCATTGAGCCAACCACGCGCGGCAAGATCACCTGCGCAGCACCGGTAGAGTAATCTCCGCCCGTACCAACGCTATTACCATGCAAGGCAATAGCTTTCGCCAGCATCCCCGAAGCGTTATGGAACATCCCCGTCGATTGCCAACCACTGGCGGTCAGCAAGGCACTCGGCCCGTGAGTTTTCTGTACGCGTTCCAGTTCTTCATAGAACATGTCGAGGGCTTCATCCCAGCTCACGCGCACAAAACGGTTATCACCGCGCTGGGAGGTGTCGCTCAGATGGCGCTTACGCAGCCAGTCCACGCGTACCATCGGGTAACGAATACGCGCCGCGTTGTGTACATGATCCGGCAATCCGGCGATCATTTTCGACGGATATTTATCCAGTTCGAACGGTTTTGCTGCCACAAAGCGACCATCCTTCACCGTCGCGCGGATAGCCCCCCAGTGCGACCCGGTAAGAATGCCCTCTTTCGAGATGACAGCCTCAGTCGCCGCTTGCGCCGCAGTCGCACGGCGCGGCGTTAACAATGACGTCCCCAGCATCCCGGCGACGGTTAAGCCGCCGAGTTGTGCCAGAAAACGCCGACGTGATGCCTGAAAGAGATCGTTATTGTTCATTATTTTTCTTCCTTCTTATCGCCGTGAGCCTTACCTGCGGTGTCAGACGCATTCATTTGCAGATATTTCAACAAGGTGCGTTCTTCACGTTTATCGAGGCTGGTAAAGCCAATCATGCCGTTGAGCGTGCCGATCCAACCGTTAGCGTCAAAGTGGGAGATTTCCGGTGCGCCATGGCACTGGTTACAGGTGCCGTTGTACAGAGAATCCGCATAAGCCCAGATCGGTTTGATATCGTTCACCATGTCGCCTTTCTTCATCCACGCAGTAGCCTGCAACTTGCTCCACTCGGTATTGGTGTCGGCAACGGTGGTTTTCTCCAGTGTTTTCACCTGCTGCTGCACATCACCACGAATCGAGGCAACAAAGATGCGTTTACCTGGGAATTGGGTGAGTACACGCTGACGTCCTGCACTTTCCGTCCAACCAGTGATTTCAATTTGCAGCCAGTCGCCGTCACGTTTAAGGACTTTCACTTCCGAAGCAGGCAGCAGAGAACCAGACGCTTCTTTATCGCCTTTCGCCGCATAAATCGGCTTAATATCAATGGAGTACAGCGTGTCACCACTATCATTAGCACTGGCGCGCAGCTCATCGAACTGCTTACGGAAGCCACTACTCATATCAGGTAACTGGTGGGCAATACCTTTATGACAGTCGATGCAAGATTGATTATCTTTCGCTGCCACCTTCATCTGACGCGCCGCTTCAGGATGCTGCTTCGCATGATCCATCGCATCGTAGTTATGGCAGGAGCGGCAGGTTGCCGAGTTGTTTTCTTTCATTCGCGCCCATTCACGCTCGGCAAGTTCCGCGCGTTTGGCTTCAAATTTCTCAGGTGTATCAATGGAGTGGGCAATAAAGGTCTGGTAAATGTCGTTGCTCGCTTCCAGTTTGCGCTTCACCATGCCTGGAATATCCGGCGGAATATGACAGTCATGGCATTCAGCTCGCACGCCGGAGGCGTTCTGGAAATGCACCGACTGTTTATATTCTTCATACACCGGTTGCATACTGTGGCAACTGACACAAAATTCGGTTGTGCTGGTGACTTTGATCCCAACGTGTGGCAATACAATCAGCGCAATGCCAATCACAATCCCAGTAGCGACCAGCGCCAGTACCGACCAACGAGCACTGGGTCGGCGTAACGCGTTCCAGAGTTTCCGCATAATAGCCCCTGTAAAATTATGGTTTAGTGAAGCGATCTTAATGAGCAAATATGAACAGCGGCACTGGTCAGGATGAACGGCTTACGGCAGAATATGAACAGATATGAACAGAATGAGTAAAACCCTCTGATGCCACATCACATTGTTATTGTTGAAGATGAGCCGGTTACCCAGGCGCGATTACAATCTTACTTCACTCAGGAGGGGTATACCGTTTCCGTTACGGCGAGCGGTGCCGGGCTGCGGGAAATTATGCAGAATCAGCCGGTGGATTTGATTCTGCTGGATATCAATTTGCCCGATGAAAATGGCCTGATGTTAACCCGCGCCCTGCGAGAACGCTCAACGGTGGGGATTATTCTGGTTACCGGACGCAGCGATCGGATTGACCGTATTGTTGGGCTGGAAATGGGCGCAGACGATTACGTCACCAAACCGCTGGAGCTGCGCGAACTGGTGGTACGAGTGAAAAATTTGCTCTGGCGAATCGACCTCGCGCGACAGGCGCAACCGCACACTCAGGACAACTGCTATCGCTTTGCCGGTTATTGCCTGAATGTGTCGCGCCATACGCTGGAGCGGGATGGCGAGCCGATTAAACTGACCCGCGCAGAGTATGAAATGCTGGTGGCATTTGTGACTAATCCGGGCGAAATTCTCAGCCGTGAACGTCTGCTGCGTATGCTTTCTGCGCGTCGGGTGGAAAACCCTGACCTGCGCACCGTCGATGTGTTAATTCGTCGTTTACGCCATAAACTCAGCGCGGATTTACTGGTGACACAACATGGCGAAGGTTATTTCTTAGCCGCTGATGTGTGCTGATAATAATAGACCGGACGAAATCCCCCCGGTGACAGCGAGCGGCGGATATGTTCGCGGTCGGCATTTTTCGGCGTCAGAACTAAAATCGGTGGGCTGACATTATCAGACACCGATTGCCCCTGTAATTGCCTGATGGCCTGCTCAACCGCCAGTTCCCCCTGCCAGACCATTTGATCGCTGGCAGCCATAATCACTCTTCCCCGCTTCAGCCCGCGATACACCTGATGTGAAAGATAAAACGACACCACGGTAAGCGGTGTTTTCAGGTTACGCCCTTCCCCCATTGCCGCCTCTGCCGCAATGGCCGTTCCGGCAACGACGTCGATTTCTGGATGGCGCTCCAGCATCTCCTGCAACAGGTTACGCTGGATTTCAATATCGTTATCGCCAAGCGCAATATCAACAATACGTACCGGGCTTCCGGCAATGGCTGCGCGAAAACCCTCGACCATCTCCTTACTGCCCCCGGCGTTATCGGGTCCGGGCATCAACAGCACGTTCAGTGGTTTACCGTGGCTCCATTGCACCAGATATCGTCCTGGTTGATAGCCCATCTGAAACCAGGGCACACCAACGCGGCTTTTCACGTGGGGAGCATCAATAGCATTCACCAGTTCGATCACCGGCAGACTTGCTACCTGCTTTTGCAGATCGGGAAATGACGTCGTGCTACTACCGAGCAAAATGGCCTCTGCGCCCCACTGTTTACACTGGTCGATTTGTGCTTGCTGCGTAGCCAACTGGCTGTAGCCGCCTGCCTCCAGCACTTTTAAATCCACACCGTAGCGGCGAGCAGCCTCCTGCATACCATAGTTCAACGATAACCAGTATGAATCTTTCAGGCTGGGATAAAGCGCGCACAGTTTCCATGCGCGTTTGGCTTTAAGCGGCGTAGAGGCTTGCACCGTGTAATGCTGCGCATCATGCCAGCGCAACAGGTTATCAGCCGAAAATGCCGATAACATGAAAAGGGAAAGAAGTAAAAATAGCAGTACGCGCATGATAGCCTCATCAATAATAAGGCTTTATGCTAGATGCATTCTGCTTTGCGACTCAACCTTTTTCACCTAAAGTGCACCGACCGTGAATTTAACCCTGACCCGAAGACTCTGGATGGGCTTTGCCCTGATGGCGCTGTTAACCCTGACCAGTACCCTGGTGGGATGGTACAACCTGCGCTTTATCAGCCAGGTGGAAAAAGACAACACTCAGGCATTGATTCCTACCATGAATATGGCGCGCCAGTTGAGCGAAGCCAGCGCCTGGGAACTTTTCGCCGCGCAGAACCTGACCAGTGCCGATAACGAAAAGATGTGGCAGGCGCAGGGGCGAATGCTCACCGCACAAAGCCTGAAGATTAATGCGTTGCTGCAAGCGTTACGGGAACAAGGTTTTGACACCACCGCTATTGAACAACAGGAGCAGGAGATCTCCCGTTCGTTACGTCAGCAAGGGGAACTGGTGGGGCAGCGTTTGCAACTTCGCCAGCAACAACAGCAACTCAGTCAGCAGATAGTCGCCGCCGCCGATGAAATCGCACGCCTGGCGCAAGGTCAGGCGAATAATGCGGCAACCTCCGCCGGAGCGACCCAGGCCGGGATTTACGATTTGATCGAACAACATCAGCGTCAGGCCGCAGAAAGTGCACTCGATCGGCTGATTGATATCGATCTTGAGTATGTTAACCAGATGAATGAACTGCGCCTTAGCGCCCTGCGGGTGCAGCAAATGGTGATGAATCTGGGGCTGGAACAGATCCAGAAAAATGCGCCAACGCTGGAAAAGCAGCTCAATAATGCGGTGAAAATTCTGCAACGTCGGCAAATACGCATTGAAGATCCGGGTGTTCGTACTCAGGTAGCAACAACGTTAACTACCGTTAGCCAATATAGCGATTTGCTGGCGCTGTATCAGCAGGACAGTGAAATCAGCAATCACCTGCAAACTCTCGCCCAAAATAACATCGCCCAATTCGCGCAGTTTAGTAGCGAAGTCAGTCAGCTGGTCGACACCATTGAGCTGCGTAATCAGCACGGGCTGGCACATCTGGAAAAAGCCAGTGCACGCGGGCAATACAGCCTGTTATTGCTGGGATTAGTTTCTCTTTGCGCACTGATTCTGATCCTCTGGCGCGTGGTTTATCGCTCAGTCACGCGCCCTCTTGCAGAACAAACGCAGGCGCTGCAACGCTTGCTGGATGGTGATATCGACTCCCCTTTCCCGGAAACCGCTGGCGTGCGGGAACTGGACACCATCGGGCGGCTGATGGATGCGTTTCGCAGCAGTGTTCATGCACTGAATCGCCACCGCGAACAGCTGGCGGCGCAGGTCAAAGCGCGTACAGCTGAATTGCAGGAACTGGTGATAGAACACCGACAGGCACGGGCGGAAGCAGAAAAAGCCAGCCAGGCAAAATCGGCGTTTCTGGCGGCGATGAGCCATGAGATCCGCACACCGCTGTACGGTATTCTCGGCACCGCGCAACTGCTGGCAGATAACCCCGCACTTAACGCCCAGCGCGATGATTTGCGGGCGATTACCGACTCTGGTGAATCGTTGCTGACCATCCTCAACGATATTCTCGATTATTCGGCTATCGAAGCAGGCGGCAAGAATGTTTCGGTCAGCGATGAACCCTTTGAACCGCGCCCGCTGCTGGAAAGTACCCTGCAATTAATGAGCGGAAGGGTGAAAGGTCGCCCGATTCGCCTGGCAACAGAAATTGCCGACGATGTACCGACTGCGTTAATGGGCGATCCGCGGCGTATTCGTCAGGTCATTACCAACCTGTTGAGCAACGCCCTGCGTTTCACCGACGAAGGGCACATTATTCTGCGTAGTCGCACTGATGGCGAACAATGGCTGGTCGAAGTGGAAGACAGCGGCTGCGGTATTGATCCCGCGAAACTGGCTGAAATCTTCCAGCCATTTGTTCAGGTTAGCGGCAAACGCGGCGGCACCGGGCTGGGGCTGACTATCAGTAGCCGTCTGGCCCAGGCGATGGGTGGCGAACTGAGCGCCACCAGCACGCCGGAGGTTGGAAGCTGTTTTTGTTTACGCTTGCCGTTACGTATTGCCACTGCACCCGTGCCCAAAACAGTCAATCAGGCGGTACGTCTGGACGATTTGCGTTTGCTGTTAATTGAAGATAACCCGCTCACCCAGCGAATTACTGTCGAAATGCTGAACACCAGTGGTGCGCAGGTCGTTGCAGTAGGAAATGCCGCGCAGGCAATAGAGGCATTGCAAAATAGCGAACCGTTTGCTGCCGCACTGGTGGATTTTGATCTGCCGGATATCGACGGCATTACCCTTGCCCGGCAACTGGCACAGCAATATCCGTCACTGGTTTTGATTGGCTTTAGCGCCCATGTCATTGACGAAACACTGCGACAGCGTACCAGCTCGCTATTTCGCGGGATTATCCCTAAACCGGTGCCGCGTGAAGTGCTCGGTCAATTACTGGCGCACTATCTCCAACTGCAAGTCAATAACGATCAACCACTGGATGTATCGCAACTCAATGAAGATGCTCATTTAATGGGGGCGGAGAAGATCCACGAATGGCTGATATTATTTAAACAACATGCCCTGCCGCTTCTCGATGAAATCGACATTGCCCGCGCCAGTCAGGATAACGAGAAAATAAAGCGTGCCGCACATCAGCTAAAAAGCAGTTGCTCGAGTCTGGGAATGCGTAGCGCCAGCCAGCAATGCGCACAACTGGAGCAGCAGCCATTATCTGCCCCCCTTCCACACGAAGAAATTACACGCAGTGTTGCCGCTCTGGAAGCATGGTTAATAAGAAAGACCTGAACGCAATTTGAATCAATATCAGCCAGTTAAGAACAACTAGAATAGTGGCATTTGGTATGCAACTTAACGGACTGGCAAAATCATGGCAGAGAAAAAAAGAACCCGCTGGCAGCGGCGGCCAGGCACGACGGGCGGCAAATTACCGTGGAATGACTGGCGCAATGCCACGACCTGGCGTAAAGCGACGCAATTATTACTGTTGGCAATTAATATTTATATTGCCATCACGTTCTGGTATTGGGTGCGCTATTACGAAACGGCAGGTAGTACGACATTTGTCGCCAGACCGGGAGGTATCGAAGGCTGGCTACCGATTGCCGGTCTGATGAATCTGAAATATAGCCTTGCAACAGGTCAGTTACCGTCCGTCCACGCCGCCGCGATGCTGTTATTGGTCGCTTTTATCGTCATCAGTCTATTACTCAAAAAGGCCTTTTGTTCATGGTTATGCCCGGTTGGTACGCTTTCGGAATTAATCGGCGATCTCGGTAACAAACTGTTTGGTCGGCAATTTGTCCTTCCCCGCTGGCTGGATATTCCTCTGCGCGGCGTGAAGTATTTGCTGTTGAGTTTTTTTCTCTATATCGCGTTATTGATGCCCGCTCAGGCGATTCACTATTTTATGTTGTCGCCCTACAGCGTGGTGATGGACGTTAAAATGCTCGATTTCTTTCGTCATATGGGGACCGCGACATTAATCAGCATGATCGTTTTGCTGATTGCCAGCCTGTTTATTCGCCATGCCTGGTGTCGTTATCTTTGCCCATATGGCGCGCTGATGGGCGTGGTTTCGCTATTATCGCCGTTTAAGATTCGTCGCAATGCCGAAAGTTGTATCGATTGTGGCAAATGCGCAAAAAGTTGCCCATCACGGATCCCGGTCGATAAATTAATTCAGGTACGAACAGTGGAATGTACCGGCTGTATGACTTGCGTAGAGTCATGTCCGGTAGCCTCAACATTGACCTTTTCACTGCAAAAACCTGCGGCAAATAAAAAAGCCTTTGCGTTGTCTGGCTGGTTAATGACGCTACTGGTTATGGGGATTATGTTTGCGGCGATTGGTTACGCAATCTATGCGGGAGTATGGCAAAGCCCGGTGCCGGAGGAATTGTACCAACGCTTAATTCCGCAATCGCCAATGATTGGTCACTAAATTAGCAACAAGCGGAACATCACCTCGCACGGGGTGATGTTCACAAAATCACATTATTTTGATTTTGACATCATAACTTTCAAGCCCGGTCATTTTTTCTCGTGCGGTGAAGCGAATTTCAGAGACTTCTTTCCCTGTATTCTTGTTCAGCTCGGCGATTTTTTGCGCGATAAAGTCGGCGATTTCCGTTTCGGCTTGTTTTTTTAACTCTTCAATATTCACTGTTAACCTCTTCTGGTCTTAAAAGACAGCAACACGCCAGTAAGGTGTTGGTTCCCGGTACCCTGGTCAGGTAAGAAATGTTATAAGCCATCTCCCCGAAAGATTCAATAATCAACAGGTTATCGCTTACTATACATACAGCGTTGAAGAAAAATAAGGCAGATATAAAAAAGGCTCCACGAGGGAGCCTGATATTATTTTGTGAAATCCAGCGGCGCATGGTCAGTGCGTATTTGCAGCGCGACGTTATCAAAGGTGATCATCGTCGATTTACAAAAAATGCACTTTGCTCCTAAAGGATTTCGCTCCGTCACATCGAATGCCGATGTGCGGTACTGTGAACCATGGCAACATGGACAGCGGAAATGGAGATGTTGAGTAATAACGGCAACCTTAGAGCGTAACAACGTTCGCTGCCGCGGGACCACGTTGCCCCTGCTCAATAGAAAATTCAACTTTCTGATTTTCGTTCAGCGTGCGGAATTCATTGCTCTGGATGGCAGTGAAATGGACGAAAACGTCTTTGCTGCCATCATCAGGAGTGATAAAGCCAAAACCTTTATCTGCGTTAAACCATTTTACTAAACCAGTCATTTTATTAGACATATTTTACTTCCTTCATTTTGGGCCTTTCGGCAAACAGGGCTTTAATACAGAAACTACTTAGTGTTCAGGAGAGAGACTCAAAAGAAGGGGATAATGCCTGATAATGAGAACTGCTTTAGTAAACTACTTTGTATGCTGTCTGTCTTTCAAACCGACGCAGCTATTAACGCATGATAATTGAGATTAAGCAAATTTTATTTTAGCCGTCCGGCGGTCTTAAATATCGCTGGCTTTATTTTATTAACCCCGTATAGTGCAGCGCAGTATTTTCAGTAAGGAATTTGTTTGTCCCGTAAAATGACAGGAATTGTCAAAACCTTTGATCGCAAAAGCGGCAAAGGATTCATTATCCCCTCCGACGGTCGTAAAGAAGTCCAGGTCCATATTTCCGCATTCACTCCCCGCGACGCAGAAGTGCTTATACCAGGATTACGCGTGGAATTTTGCCGCGTAAATGGCCTGCGTGGACCAACAGCGGCAAATGTTTATTTATCTTGATGGAGAGCGCACGCCGGTATGCGTGCTTCATTCACGATTTGCGTAAAACCTGCCAACGAACACATGCCCTGCGCATTTCGCTCTTCACATCCTGCCAGGGTCAGTTTCACCTCTCCGGGCGGCGTATTTAATGACAGCGGCGTTTTATCACGCATCTGCTGTAAAGTCTGGAAGACCAGCGAAACCTGAATCCACTGGCTGTTATCGCTGAGCCGACGCCAGCGTTCAAACACCAGTTCACCACCTGGCGGCGTGTTATCCGGCTGACCTGGAAGTGTCCAGTTGAGCTCCAGTGCGCCGCCGAGATTTGCCAGATTAGTATCGTGTCCGGCAATAAACAGCACTGAAGTGGGTAATGTCACACCATACGCCTGTTTTTGCGATGGATGGGGCGTCAACGCTGCCATGATCAAATCCAATAACGGGGTGGCGCGACTGCGGGCAACCTCTGGTGTGCGTTGCAGCAAATAAAACTGCGCGTTATGTAGACTTAGCAAGGTGTTCCACTGGTGTGAATCGGTGATCCTTCCCCACCCCGGCTCCGGCATTCCCTGTGCTTGTTGCAGGAGAAATATCTCCGTCAGCATTGATGCGAGGCTTACCGCACCGGTTAATGAGACATTGTCGGCGCTCACCTTGAGTTCCGATGGTAATGCCTGCGTTAATGAACAGCTTTCGTCCTGTTTCTCACGGTTAAGGCACAAGTTTGATTGCGGGAAATTAAGCACCCGTTCCAGTTCACGAAACGCCGTTTGCCGATGCCCGGTAAAGTCAGCAATTGACCCTCCTGCCCTGCTGAGGATCGCGTCAGTCACGTTCGCGTTATCCAGTTGGCAAACGCCAGTTTTTAGAGGATTAAATAACGGATCGGGACTGGAGGTATCTGCCTGGGTATGTACGGTTATTGCACAGTCAGGTGCCAGCCCGGCGGCGAAGGCTTCGCCTGTTTTACGGGTACGCTCGTCGACATCAGCAATAATCGCGACCTGACCAGGCTGCGGGCAGCCCTTTTTCGTCAACAATCCGTCGGCTACCAGACGCTGGCGTTGGTAATGTCCGAGATAAGCGATTAACTCACCACCGCGCGGTGTCAGCCAACCCAGTTTTACCGGCCAGGTTGGCCATGCGTCTGGGGTGACATCCTGCATCAGTTGCGTGGCCTTGGTTGGTGCACGCACACCGTGACGACTGACAATCACCACACTTTCCAGCTTCAGCTCCGGCTCACTCTGAGCGAATGCAGATTTCGGTGTTAACGGAATCAGAAGAGATAAGAATGGGATCAAGATCGCTTTCATCGATATGTTTCCGCTTTTCATATCCGACATTATTGATTGCCTGATGCGACGCTAATGCGCCTCATCAGGCTTACCTTCGTTAACTTTTCAGACGCGGGTCCAGCCATACCAACACAAGGGTGGAGAGCGAACACATCAACAAAATGCCGACGAACCAAAGTAAATACCACATTGTTCCTGCTCCTTAGTACAGCTCGTTTTCGTTACGGCGGAGAGTTTCTGTCGTCATGCGCCCCCACATTTTGTAGTAGCTCCAGAGAGTGTAGAGCAACACAATGGGCAAAAATATCAGCACGATTACCAACATAATGCTCAGCGTCAGCTGACTGGAAGTGCTGTCCCACAACGTCAGGCTGGAGATCGGACTCACGCTTGACGGCATGACAAAGGGGAACAGCGTGATGCCTGCCGTGAAAATCACGCCAAATTGCATCAATGACGCCATCAAAAATCCCCAACCCGGGCGACCACGAGAAATCGCCATCACCGTCAGCAATGGGCAGAAGAACCCCAGCAGCGGGAAGATCCACAAAACGGGCGATTCGACGAAATTATTCATCCAGGCACCAGGTAGCACTGCCACCAGTTTCATTAACGGATTGGAAGGACCGTTAGCATCCTGGGCGAGCAGTACAAAGCCATCAATACCAACCCACAGCCAGTAACCCGCCAGCAAAAAGCACAGCATCACCAGTAGTGCGGCGCGTTTGGTCGCCAGCTGTGAACGCAGATGAATCACACCAACAGTTTTCAGTTGTAACCAGACGCCACCTTGCAAAATCACCATCCCAAGACTGAGCAATCCACACAATAAAGGGAATGGCGTCAGCAGTTGCCAGAAGCTGCCGAGATATTCCACGCGTAATTGCGGTGTGAAAGCAAACGGCACGCCGAGCAGCAAGTTGCCGAATGCAATACCAAAGACTACCGGCGGCACCAGACTGCCGATGACCAGTCCGGCATCCCACATTTTACGCCAGCGTGCATCGGCGATTTTTCCGCGATAATCAAAGGCCAGCGGGCGGAAGAACAGCGAGCACAGCACCAGAATCATCGCCACATAAAAGCCGGAAAACGCCGCTGCATACACTCTGGGCCAGGCGGCAAATAATGCCCCACCTGCGAGGATCAACCAGACCTGATTACCTTCCCAGTGCGCGCCAACGCTGTTTATCACTATCCGACGTTCATCATCATTACGCGCCACCAGCGGCAGCAGACAGCCGATCCCCATGTCAAATCCGTCGGAGATCATAAAGACCACCAGGATCACGCCAATCAGCAGCCACCAGATGAAGCGCAATGTTTCATAATCAAACATGATTTTCTCCTTTACCCCTGTTGCTGCGTCGGTTGTTCACTCTGCATCGCGCTCGGCCCCAGACGGGCATATTTCTGCATCAGGTAGACTTCGGCGATTAAGAACAGGGTGTAAAGCCCTACGATCATGATCAGTGAGAAAGCCAGTTGTCCTGTGGTTAAGGCGGAGTGCGCGGAGTATGTCGGTAAGATGTCTTGTATCGCCCACGGCTGACGACCAAACTCGGTCATAAACCATCCGGCTTCAATCGCAATCCACGGCAGCGGCAAACTCCAGAGCGCCATTTTCAGCACCCAGCGATGCTGGTCGATTTTGCCACGCAGCGTCTGGACAAGCGCAATCAGCATCACCAGTAGCAGCAGGGAACCACAGCCCACCATGATGCGGAAACTCCAGAATACCGGCGCAACCTGAGGTATCGCGCCACGCATCGCCGCCTGGTACTGTGCGGCTGTGACATGATTCATATCCGGCGCATAGCGGGAGAGCAACATGCCGTAACCCAGGTCGCCTTCCAGCTCCCGGAATGCCTGCAACACATGCGGCTCACGATTGCCTTGCGATATTTCCTGCATTAACAGCCACGCCATACGTCCGCGTTGCAAGCGTGGGTAGGTTTCAGCCATCAAATTCTTCAGACCCGGCACGGGTTTATCTAATGAGTGAGTGGCGAGGATCCCTAGCAGCGCGGGAATTTTGATGGCAAAGGCGTTACGCTCTTGATCCTGTTCCGGCCAGGCAACCACATGGAACGGTGCAGGTGCAGGTTCTGTTTGCCACTCACCTTCCATCGCCGCCAGTTTTACCGGTTGTACTTGCGCGACTTCATACGCAGAACTGTCTCCGAGTTGCAGCGTACCGATAATCGCCAGAGTACCGAAGACGGAACCGATGGCAAACGAGCGTAATGCGACATCGCGCTCCCGTCCGCGCAGTAAATACCAGGCGCTGATCGCCATAATAAACATGGCCCCGGTCACGTATCCCGCCATTACGGTGTGCACAAATTTCACCTGGCTGACCGGGTTAAAGACCAGCTCGCTGAAACTGGTCATCTCCATACGCAGGGTGTCGATATCAAAATGCGCACCAGTCGGGTGTTGCATCCAACCGTTGGCATTCAATATCCACAACGCAGAGAGATTTGAACCGAACGCCACCAGCCACGTCACCAGCAGGTGCTGGTATTTATTCAGCCGCTGCCAGCCGAAGAAGAACAGCCCGACAAAGGTGGATTCGAGGAAGAAGGCCATTAATGCTTCCATCGCCAGCGGTGCGCCAAAAATATCGCCCACATAGTTGGAATAGAATGACCAGTTAGTACCAAACTGAAACTCCATGGTCAGGCCGGTAGCCACGCCAAGAGCAAAGTTGATACCGAAGAGCTTACCCCAGAAGCGCGTCATATCGCGGTAGATTGTTTTGCCGGTGACCACGTAAATGGTTTCCATGATAGCCAGCAAAAAAATCAGCCCCAGGGTAAGGGGTACAAATAAAAAGTGATACAGCGCGGTCAGAGCAAACTGCCAGCGCGATAAATCAATGACATCCCACATGCGCACTCCTGTAGGCGAAGAGAGAAAAATAACCCGTTAATGGTAGATCTCCCTCTTTATCCTGAAACTCTACGACCAGAGGTATTCGCCGATTGCGATATTCATAAGCCTGAAAGCGATACTTACCGTCTTTTTACGTCGGTGCCCCCTCCGCCAGCCACTGGCATACCTCGCTAAGCCGCTGCGCAGAGTCGACCAAATCTTCTGGCGCTGCCAGCACCACTTCCGGTATTGGGCAGATTTCATAACTTTCCAGTAACGGGCCTTTTAAGGTGTCCGTACAGCGTAAATGCCAGACATGGCGTAACCCCGTGGCGTTGATATAGCTCTCGCCATAGCCAATGGTACGAATCTGAATATTTCCCGGCCCACAGAGACGTGAGAGAAAAAGCCGGTCAGCTTCGCTGATGGGTAATTGAGTCAGATTAATGCTGTGCGGCTGCGCGTCGGGGTTACGTACATGTGCCAGTAATTCATGGGCCAACGGTAGGCCATTCATCAGGCCATCAATGGGCGGCGGTAACAGCGAATCTGTCGGCAAGACGTTTTGCGTTGCCGCCTGCCACAACGCCAGCGGTGCGCAGCCAGCCTCCAGTTTGTCTTCCAGCAACTGTTCGCCGTGACGTCTGCGCACCCGCCATAATCCGCAGAAGATCGCCTCCTGAATTTCACTTTCACTGTCGTTAGCCTGCTGAATGCGCACTGACACTTCCCCTTCCCCGAGAAGCGTATTGATAAAGTGACGATCGTCGGCGTTGAGATTTAACAGATCGACTGCCAGTACCTCACCCAGCGGCGGCTGGCGTTCGCTTAGTTGATGTTGTAACTCGTTTAACAGCGCAATCACCTGCGGGCTGTGAGCACATTGCTCCAGGGCAGCCATACTCGGTTCACCATTCACCCGACAGGTGATCGGCAGTGGATTCATGCTGAAACTGTCATCGTTCGGTTGCGTTCCTGGCCCCAGCAGATGGAAAAAAGTTTCGCTCATGAAGCACGCTCCTGTTGCGGTTCGACAAGCCCGCGCATCAGGTTTATCAGTTCCGCCCACGGGTGAATACCATTCAGCACGCCGCGATAGTTTCCGCCGGTAAACACTAATGTGGCGGGAAAGCGAAAGACGCCAAAGCGATCGCCGATGGCTTCGCTCTGCTCAAGATCAGCAATCGCTACCTGCCATGTATAGTCGGGAAACTCGCGCAGTAATTCGCCAATCATTACCGGGTTATCGCTGACTTCTGGCGTGCGTTTCGGATCGCTGCTTAATAACACCACGCCGTCTGGCGCTTGCGTAAGCCAGTCGTCAAGACGGCATTCACTGACCGGCGTCCAGCCACGTGCCAGCATTCGTTGCCACAACGCATTAAATGGTGTGTCGTTGCTCATCCCTGTTCCTCCAGCCTCATCCTGTACTGACGCAAGCGAACGCCTTCGTAATTTTCCATCGACAGACAGTCATAATTGAGACAGCGCGATTCATTAGCCGGTTGCGGCACAATTCCCCAGGCCGCCAGCTGTACCAGCGCCGCCTGTTCCGCGGCGGGCAGTTGCTCCCGCGCCAGTTCGCTCAGGCTGCCGCCGTAGTCGTCGAGCATCGCGGGTTGCAAACCGACGAGGGCAATATGTGCTGGCAGATGTCCGCGGATATCTGCCAGCGCCAGCACTTCGGAGAAACTGTTCTGGTGCAGGCTCATTTTCTTCGCGCTGAGATAAGCCGGAATGCGTTCTCCGGCATACGTTCGTAGCGTTCCGGGTTCCAGCCCGTAATCAATGGCATCGAGAATCAACAGATGACTGGCGCTTTCGACATACCCCAGCAAGTTCAGTCCTTGGGTGCCGCCATCGACAATCTCCACATCCTCGGGCCAGTGGTAATGGGCATACAGCCGTTCCGCCACCCGCACGCCGAAGCCTTCATCGGCCCACAGCAGGTTGCCCAGCCCCATTACCACCACGCGTTGCTCGCTCATGAACGCTCCTTGTTACTTATTTTGCCAAATTTGTGGCTACGGTAGCCGTTGACCATAGTGGAGATCACCGTGTCGTCGGACATGATGTCTTCACGCAGCGCCATGTAGACATGACCGATCACAAACGCGCCAATCAGCCACATCCCCAGCCGATGCCAGCTGTGAATGTCCATTGAGTTGCCACCCGTCCAGTAGAAAAATTCCACCACATAACGGAACGGCGCAAAAATAGCGTACTGGCTGTGTTCGCTGTACAGCGCAAAGCCGGTGATGATCATAAAAACTGACATCAGGAAATAGCCGAACATCGCCGCCTGGGCGATGGGGTTATGGCCTATATCGGCACTCGGACGTTTTGCCAGAAACAGATACCAGCGGATTTCATACCACACGCCCTGCCACCAGCTTTTACGCCATACCGGCACGATAAACAGCTCGCGGGAGTAATGATTGCCAACAAAAGCCCAGTAGATCCGCATCAGCAAAACCACGGTAAAAATCATCCCGGCACTGAAGTGAATTAACCTGATGTAGCCCATATAGAACAGATACGTCGCCTCGCCGCTGACGGAAGGTAGCGGCTTGCCGATAAAGTAACCGGTGACCATCAACACCGCCATGCATAACACTGTCAGCCAGTGCCATATCCGCACGGGTGCTTCAAAGACATAGTGACTGACAACGTTGTCGCTTTTCTGTTGCATGATGATTCTCCTTCGCTGTTAACGCACCTGCACGGAGATAAGCTCGCTACCGTCATCGCCCAGCACGTGTGTTGAACAGGCGAGGCACGGGTCAAAGCTGTGCAGAGTACGCAGGATCTCCAGCGGTTGCTCGGGGATCGCCATTTTGGTGTTCATCAGCGCCGCTTCATAAGCGCCAATCTGCCCTTTGGGATCGCGCGGGCTGGCGTTCCAGGTGGTCGGCACCACGCACTGATAGAGATCAATCTTGCCATCGCGAATGGCAGCCCAGTGGCCTAACGCCCCGCGCGGCGCTTCGGTAAAACCGACACCACGGCACTCTGTCGGCCAGGTTGCTGGTTCCCATTTTTCCGTGGAAGCGGTGGCAAGATTGCCGTTTTTCAGGTTGGTCATCAGCTTATCGAAGAAATACTGCAACTTACCTGCGGCCCACTGCGCTTCGTACGCGCGACACAAAATGCGGCCCAACGTTGACTGGATGCCGGAAAGCGGCAGTTTCAACGCCGACATCATACGATCGACCGACTCAACGGTCGCAGCATCGCCTTTGTGATAAGCGATTAACGTGCGTGCCAGCGGCCCCACTTCCATCGCGTTACCGCGCCAGCGTGGCGCTTTGATCCACGAGTAGCGTTCCTGTTCATTCAGCTGCTGAATGTTGGTATCGCTGCCTTTGACATCGCCGGGGTTGTACCACGGATCGGTGATGCCATCGAACGGATGACGCCCGACCTGATCGTTGGGATAACGATACCAGGCGTGGTCGACAAACTCCTGCACCTGCTGCGGATCAACCAAATCCACTGGCAGCACATTGTTGAAGTCGCCGTTAATCACCGCGCCGCCAGGCATCAGCAGACTTTTCTCGCCAAAGTCGTTGGCAATATCCGGGAATGCGCCGTAGCTGAGGACACATTTATCAGAAAGACCCGTGCCGATTTCGCTCCACGGTTTGTTGAACTGGCCGATGGCTAAGGCGTCGGGGATCATCACGTTGTTAATGAAGTCCGCCGTACGGGTAATGATCGACTGCACCAGGTTCAGGCGTTCCATATTGACCGCCCCGACTGCGCCGCTTTCGTCAATGTTAATGGCGCAAGGCATCCCTCCGACAATCCAGTTTGGATGCGGGTTTTTACCACCAAAGACCGCGTGGATTTTGACAATTTCACGCTGGAAATCGAGAGCTTCGAGATAGTGGGCAAAGCCCATCAGGTTGGCTTCTGGCGGCAGTTTGTACTGCGGGTGCCCCCAGTAGCCATTGCGGAAGATCCCCAACTGCCCGCCTTCAACGAATTTCTTCAGGCGGTTTTGTACGTCGAAGAAATAGCCAGGGGATGATTTCGGCCATGAGGAGAGGCTTTGCGCCAGTTCGGAGGTTTTCCGCGGGTCGGCTTTCAGCGCATCTAACACATCGATCCAGTCCATCCCGGCAAGCTGATAGAAGTGCACCAGATGATCGTGGCACCAGAGCGTTGCCAGCATAATGTTGCGGATGATATTGGCGTTGTCCGGCACTTTAATACCGATGGCATCTTCGATGGCGTAAACCGAAGCCAGGGCGTGTACGCCAGTACAGACGCCGCAGATACGTTCAACGAACGCCCACGCATCGCGCGGGTCACGCCCTTGCAGGATGATCTCCAGCCCGCGAAACATGGTGCCGCAGGAGACGGCATTGGTGATCACATTCTGATCGTTAATATTCACTTCGCAGCGCATGTGGCCTTCAATGCGCGTAATCGGGTCGACCACCAGGCGGCGTCCGGCATTGTTGATGGTGTATCCCTGAGTTTCGTACTGAGTGCTCATGCCTGTTTATCCTCATTGCCTGGCTGATGTTCGGTTTCTGTAGGTTGCTGGTTATGACGTCTGCGCTGGTCAACGGCGCTGGCGACTGCGTGCACACCAACAGCCGCTGCCACCACGCCAAGCGCGGTTAAACCGACGGTGTCGGCGGTGGAATGGGTACCCATTTGTGGAATATCGACCACGCGGCTGTAGAACGAACCGCGATCCCAGAAACCATTTTCCGCACAACCCAGGCAGCCGTGACCTGACTGGATCGGGAAGGAAACGCCATCGTTCCAGCGTGTGGAGGAACAGGCGTTATAGGTGGTAGGCCCTTTGCAGCCCATTTTGTACAGGCAGTAACCTTTGCGGGCAGCGTCATCATCCCAACTCTGGACGAACTCTCCGGCGTCGAAGTGAGCACGGCGATAGCATTTATCGTGGATACGCTGACCATAGAACATCAACGGACGGCCCATCCTGTCGACATCTGGCAAGCGATCAAAGGTCACCATGTAAGTAATGATGGCGCTCATCACATCCGGGATCGGCGGGCAGCCAGGTACTTTGATAATAGGTTTGTCGGTGATGACTTTGTCGATAGGCGTTGCCTGCGTCGGATTGGGTCGCGCGGCCTGCACGCAGCCCCAGGACGCGCAGGTTCCCCAGGCGATAATCGCACTGGCTCCGGCAGCGGCACGTTTGAGTTTCTCAATAAACGGTCGACCGCTGCTGATACAGAACATCCCCTGCTCGCCCAGCGGCGGATTACCTTCAACGGCGAGGATATATTTGCCATTGTATTGCGTGATGATGTCTTCAAAGACTTCTTCCGCCTGGGTTCCGGCGGCAGCCATCAAAGTATCGTCGTAATCGAGGGAAATCAGGGAAAGGATGACGTCCTTCGCCAGTGGGTGAGCGGAGCGGATAAAAGATTCGGTACAGCAGGTGCATTCCAGACCGTGGATCCATACCACCGGAATGCGCGGTTTATTCTCCAGCGCCCAGGCAATCTTTGGTGCCATTCCCGCGCCTAATCCCAGCGACGTGGCAGCCAGACTACAATATTTGAGAAAGCTGCGCCGGGTAACGCCCTGACGCCGCATGGCCTGGTAAAATGTTTCCTCGTTATTCATATCGCACGTCTCTTCTCCTTGCGACACCGGCAGGACACCGGGCGCACATGGTCGGCAAGCGACGTCCCTGTAGCAAGGCAAACCATCGCTTCACGTGAGATGCTGAAAACGAAAGCTCATCCTTCTGCACTGGCGCACGTCGCCAGAAAGTATTGTTAATAAAGCGTAGTGAAACTTTTGCACAAAACAATACAAACTGTGTGGATTTATCTTTTAGCGATAAAAATGGACCTATTTTTCTTTTTGCCGGGCGGTGAGGATGTTTAACCGGTTGCTAAACGAGTAAAAGAGAAGGAATTCATGGTGATGAAATGATCAATCTGCTGTTATTTCACGCTAACAATGCACTTTTGGCTGTTTTTCAGGCAAACAAACAAATTAGGGGTTTACACGCCGCATCGGGATGTTTATAGTGCGCGTCATTCCGGAAGTGTGGCCGAGCGGTTGAAGGCACCGGTCTTGAAAACCGGCGACCCGAAAGGGTTCCAGAGTTCGAATCTCTGCGCTTCCGCCAAATAAGATAAGGGGTTAGCTAAATGCTAACCCCTTTTTCTTTTGCCTGTCGAAATTCTCAGGGCGTTATATTTGCTTAATGACCTGATAATCCGCTGTTAAACCTGTTCCAGATCAAATGCGTAAAGATGGGTAAAACTTCTGTGTACCTTCCCACATTATCATTATGCTGCTTAATTAATTACATCTGTCATAGAGAGTGACTCAATGGATCGTATAGTTAGTTCTTCACATGACCGTACATCGCTGCTTAGCACCCATAAGGTGCTGCGTAATACCTATTTTCTGCTGAGCCTGACGCTGGCCTTTTCGGCGATTACCGCAACTGCCAGTACGGTGCTGATGCTGCCATCTCCGGGTCTGATTCTGACGCTGGTGGGTATGTATGGTTTGATGTTCCTGACCTACAAAACGGCGAATAAGCCGACCGGGATTATCTCCGCATTCGCCTTTACCGGTTTTCTGGGATATATCCTCGGACCAATTCTGAACACCTACCTGTCTGCTGGAATGGGTGACGTAATCGCTATGGCACTGGGCGGAACGGCGTTGGTGTTCTTCTGCTGCTCTGCGTATGTGCTGACCACCCGCAAAGATATGTCGTTCCTTGGCGGTATGCTGATGGCGGGTATTGTGGTGGTGCTGATTGGTATGGTTGCTAATATCTTCCTGCAGCTGCCTGCCCTGCATCTGGCGATCAGCGCGGTCTTCATTCTGATCTCCTCTGGCGCTATTTTGTTTGAAACCAGCAACATCATTCATGGCGGTGAAACGAACTATATTCGTGCCACGGTTAGCCTGTATGTTTCGCTGTACAACATCTTCGTCAGCCTGCTGAGCATTCTGGGCTTCGCCAGCCGCGATTAATCTCACCCGCTAACACTTTCATAGCCTCGCTTTATGCGGGGCTTTGTTTTTTGTTACACTGCCGCCAGTCTGATTAAGGTAGTAAAGAATTATGCTGATCTTCGAAGGTAAAGAGATAGAAACGGATACCGAAGGCTATCTCAAAGAAAGCAGCCAGTGGAGTGAGCCACTGGCGGTGGTGATTGCAGAGAACGAAGGGATTGCGCTGTCGCCAGAACACTGGGAAGTGGTGCGTTTTGTGCGTGATTTCTATCTGGAATTCAATACTTCTCCGGCGATTCGTATGCTGGTAAAAGCGATGGCGAATAAATTTGGCGAAGAGAAAGGCAATAGCCGCTATCTGTACCGACTGTTCCCGAAAGGTCCGGCAAAGCAAGCCACCAAAATTGCTGGCCTGCCTAAACCGGTAAAATGCATTTAACGGATACGAAAATCCGTTAACTCCCCGGAGGGATGATGCGGCTCGCTAAGCACCCGTTCCACACGCGCTGAACGCGGGCCGCCACTTTTTAACCACTGCATTAATTTTTCCACCTGCCCTTCGTCACCGCAGGCAACCACTTCCACGCTGCCATCGTCAAGATTTTTGGCGTACCCGGTTAGTCCCAGTTTTTTCGCTTCGTACTGCGTGGTGTAGCGGAATCCTACGCCCTGAACTCGCCCGTAAACCCAGGCAATTATGCAGACTTTCGACATTGCTGCTCTCCTTATCCTTAATGGACGCGTTGCAAATCCATGGAAAACTCCGGACAATGACGCCCATTTCTTTGCATCGACAGAAAAGTAAATTATGAGTGTACGTTTAGTGTTAGCCAAAGGGCGCGAAAAATCATTACTTCGTCGCCATCCGTGGGTCTTTTCCGGGGCCGTTGCCCGCATGGAAGGTAAAGCCAGCCTCGGTGAAACCATCGATATTGTTGATCATCAGGGAAAATGGTTAGCACGCGGCGCTTATTCGCCAGCTTCGCAAATCCGGGCGCGCGTCTGGACGTTTGACCCGTCAGAGTCTATCGACATTGCTTTTTTTACCCGCCGTTTGCAGCAAGCACAAAAATGGCGTGACTGGCTGGCGCAAAAAGATGGCCTCGACAGCTATCGTTTAATCGCCGGAGAATCTGATGGCCTGCCGGGTATTACTATCGATCGTTTCGGTAATTTTCTGGTGCTGCAACTGCTGAGTGCTGGCGCAGAGTATCAGCGCGCGGCATTAATTAGCGCCCTGCAAACGCTGTACCCGGAATGTGCTATTTACGATCGCAGCGACGTCGCGGTACGTAAAAAAGAAGGGATGGAGCTGACTCAGGGCCCCATCACCGGCGAGTTGCCGCCTGCCCTGCTGCCGATTGAAGAACACGGCATGAAACTGCTGGTGGATATTCAGCACGGACACAAAACGGGCTACTACCTGGACCAGCGTGACAGCCGCCTGGCTACCCGCCGCTACGTCGAAAATAAACGCGTACTTAACTGTTTTTCCTATACCGGTGGTTTCGCCGTATCGGCATTGATGGGCGGTTGCAGCCAGGTTGTCAGCGTTGATACCTCCCACGAAGCGCTGGATATTGCACGGCAGAACGTTGAGCTGAACAAACTGGATCTGAGCAAGGCAGAGTTTGTCCGTGATGATGTCTTTAAATTGCTGCGTACTTATCGCGATCGCGGTGAAAAATTTGATGTTATCGTGATGGACCCGCCGAAGTTTGTTGAGAATAAAAGCCAGTTGATGGGCGCGTGTCGTGGTTATAAAGACATCAACATGCTGGCGATTCAGTTGCTGAATGAAGGCGGTATTCTCCTGACTTTCTCCTGTTCCGGTCTGATGACCAGCGATTTATTTCAGAAAATCATCGCGGATGCCGCAATTGATGCCGGTCGTGATGTACAATTTATAGAGCAGTTCCGTCAGGCAGCCGATCATCCGGTGATCGCTACCTACCCGGAAGGGCTATATCTGAAAGGGTTTGCCTGTCGCGTCATGTAACTTGAAATGTGGAATTTTACCCTTATATCAAAGGTAAAGATTTCCCGGGAGGTGACTATGATTGCCAGCAAATTCGGTATCGGCCAGCAGGTCCGCCATTCCCTGTTAGGTTATCTCGGAGTGGTCGTGGATATCGACCCGGTTTATTCGCTCTCTGAACCGTCGCCTGATGAGCTGGCGGTGAATGACGAGCTTCGCGCCGCTCCGTGGTATCACGTGGTGATGGAGGATGATAACGGCCTACCGGTTCATACCTACCTGGCTGAAGCCCAGCTAAGTAGCGAATTGCAGGATGAACATCCTGAACAGCCATCCATGGATGAGCTGGCGCAGACCATCCGCAAACAACTCCAGGCCCCGCGTCTGCGTAACTAATCCCTGAACAAATCCCCGGAAGGTTTTTGCCTTCCGGGGATTTTTTATTTGGCCAGGCCCAGGCGAGGGATCTCAATAGCCGGGCAGCGATCCATCACTACATTTAATCCGGCATCCCGAGCCAGTACTGCCGCTTGCTCATTAATCACCCCCAGTTGCATCCAGAGGGTTTTCGCGCCGATGGCGATCGCTTCCTGCGCTACGCCCCACGCCGCTTCTGAATTCCGGAAAACATCGACCATATCGACTTTTTCAGGAACTTCTGCCAGCGTGCCATACCCCTGCTGGCCCAGCAGTGTTTTGCCAGCAACTTTTGGCGAAACCGGAATGACGTGATACCCCTGGTCGAGTAGATATTTCATCACACGATAGCTGGGACGATCGGGTTTGTCGCTTGCCCCCACCAGCGCAATGGTGTGAGTGGACGTTAAAATGCCTGCAATATCGGTTTCTTTCATTATTTCCTCCAGACTGTTTAACAAAGTGTACGACAAAGCCGACATGCCAACCATGCAGCTAATACGAATGAATGAGAGCAAAAGCGGGAAATATGTCTATATGTTAGTAAGTATGATTAAAGAAAAATTTTGACACATTATTATTCGGGCGGTCTTTTAACAGGAGCTATCTATGAAAACCGGCATCGTGACCACCTTGATTGCATTATGTTTGCCGGTATCCGTTTTTGCCACCACGCTGCGGCTTTCTACTGATGTCGATCTTCTGGTACTCGACGGTAAGAAGGTTTCCAGCTCTCTGCTGCGCGGTGCGGACAGCATTGAACTGGACAATGGACCGCATCAGTTAGTGTTTCGCGTTGAGAAGACGATTCATCTTTCCAATAGTGAAGAACGGCTCTATATCTCCCCTCCACTGGTGGTTAGTTTTAATACCCAGCTCATCAACCAGGTCAATTTTCGCCTGCCTCGCCTGGAGAATGAGCGGGAAGCTAACCATTTTGATGCCGCGCCGCGCCTTGAATTGTTGGATGGCGATGCGACGCCGATTCCGGTAAAGCTGGATATTCTCGCCATTACCTCAACTGCAAAAACGATTGATTATGAGGTCGAGGTTGAACGCTATAACAAATCCGCGAAACGCGCTTCACTACCGCAATTTGCCACGATGATGGCAGATGACAGTACGCTGCTTTCGGGTGTTTCCGAGCTGGATGCTATTCCGCCGCAGTCTCAGGTGCTCACAGAACAACGGCTGAAGTATTGGTTTAAACTGGCTGACCCACAAACGCGAAATACTTTCCTGCAATGGGCGGAAAAACAACCATCCTCCTGAGATTTTTGTGCCTGTGCGCAGGCTTTTTCAGTCTTTATCTTGCAGCGATAAGTACTTACAGTAATCTGTAGGAAAGTTAACTACGGATGTACATTATGGAACTGACGACTCGCACTTTACCTTCGCGGAAACATATTGCGCTGGTGGCACACGATCACTGCAAACAAATGCTGATGAGCTGGGTGGAACGGCATCAACCGTTACTGGAACAACACGTACTGTATGCAACAGGCACTACCGGTAACTTAATTTCCCGCGCGACCGGCATGAACGTCAACGCGATGTTGAGTGGCCCAATGGGGGGTGACCAGCAGGTTGGCGCATTGATCTCAGAAGGGAAAATTGATGTATTGATTTTCTTCTGGGACCCACTAAACGCCGTGCCGCACGACCCTGACGTGAAAGCCTTGCTGCGTCTGGCGACGGTATGGAACATTCCGGTTGCCACCAACGTGGCAACGGCAGACTTCATTATCCAGTCGCCGCATTTCAACGACGCGGTCGATATTCTGATCCCCGATTATCAGCGTTATCTCGCGGACCGTCTGAAGTAATATTGCACAGGTGGCAAACGCCACCTGTTTCTTACGGTTTTCTCGCCACCGGCACATCCAGATTTTTCAGTATTTCGACAAATGGAGAGGGATTCTCTTTGTTAAACAGTGCCCATACCCGATGGCGTGCCCGGGTCAGCGCCACGTACATTAACCGCCGTTCTTCAGCGTCCGGGAAATCCTCAACCGGTGGCAGTAGCGCCTCTTCCATAATCGACTCCCGCGCCGCAGCCGGAAAACCATCACTCCCCTCCTGCAAGCCAACGATGATGACGTAATCCGCCTGTTGCCCTTTGCTGGCATGAATGGTCATAAAGTCGATTTGCAACTTCGGCCAGCGTGTTGCCGCTTTTTCCAGGCTGGCAGGCCTCATGTGATGGTAACGCGCCAGGATCAGAATGCGCTCTTCCGGTTTGGCATAACCAGAGAGCTTATCCAGCAAAGCGTCAAGATGGCTCTCATCCAATAACGTGACGGCTTTTTTGTCTCCATTGGTTAAGCTGTTTAGCGGCTTTTTCAGCTGGCCTGGGTTCTGCTGAATAAACCGGTTTGCCACCTCACCGATACGACTGTTAAAACGGTAAGTCGTGTCTAAATCGCAGCGATCACCTTCACCAAAGTTTTCATGGAAAGCGGTGGTGAGCGACATTTGCGCACCGCTGAAGCGATAAATCGCCTGCCAGTCATCACCAACGGCGAACAACGTCGTCTGACTGTTTTGCTTGCGTAATGCCGCTAACAACGCTGCGCGCTGCGGCGAGATATCCTGAAATTCATCAACCAGAATATGCTTCCACGGGCTGATAAAGCGACCTTTCTCCAGAATCACAATCGCCTGGTGAATAAGGCCCGAAAAATCGACAGCGTTTTCTGCCTTCAGCGCACCTTTCCAGGCTTTTAATAACGGGGCCATCAACTTGATACGTTTACTGAACAGATCGCGAATCTCTTCGGGTGCACTGGCAATCATTTCTGCCTGTGCACCACCGTGCATCCGCATCAGACTTACCCAGCGATCGAGGCGAGAGGCAAGACGACGCTGTAATTTTTCATCATCCCAGAAATTACCTTCTGGCACTGACCACTGCATTTCTTCCGTCAGCCATTGCCGCCAGCCCTTCGCCTGCGCTTTCTTTTCGCTGCATTGCTTGCGCCACTCAGCAATAAAAAGTTCATGACGGGCAGCGGTATCATTTTCCAGTTTGCTGACTATCGGAACTTTTTTGCTGCCCTGCTGAATAATATGCAGCGCCAGCGCATGAAACGTGCGTGCGGTAATGTCTTCGGTATGTAGTCGTTCTCGAATACGCTCGTCCATCTCTTCAGCGGCTTTGCGACCAAACGCCAGCAATAAAATTTGCTCAGGGGACGCTTCACCACGCGCCAGCAACCAGCCTGCACGGGCCACCAGCACCGACGTTTTTCCGCTTCCTGCACCAGCCAGCACTAACAAAGAATGCTCGCCATTAACGACTGCCCGGGCCTGCGCCGGATTCAGCGGTGAAGACTCGACCTGGCGGAAAAAATCCGCATACTCGATAAGCATGGCTTCGGTATACGCCTGATTATGCTGCAACCGAGCGCCTTCAATGTCTTTCAACCAGGCCTGACATTTACGCCACGCCTCACGGCAGTTATCGAATTCTTCCAGTCGGTTAACCGGCAATGGTAACGCCGACAAAGCCTGGCGGATTTGTTGCCGCATACCAGAGGTTTGCTCACGCGTCAGCCATTTATTTTCTCCGGTGCGCGTGGCAATCAAATCCAGTTGCTGACGTAAAACGCCAGACGCAATTTCGCTCATCTCGCCACTCCACCGCCGCCAGTGAGCATCAAGATGATGGTAAAAACGCTGCGTCTCGCCCCATTCGGTACCGTGCAGACGCACCACTTTTTCGTCCGGCAGTACAAACTCCAGTTCGCCCCATACCAGACCGCGCTTACAGTGAATCGCCAGTAATTGATTGAAAGGAATAAGGTATTCGTGGCGATCGCCGGAGACTTTAATCCCGGCATTGAGGATCACCGCCCGATCGTAAGGGTGCTGTGCCAGACGTTTTCCAAGCGTTGTCGCTTTCAGTTCCATGACTCTGTAGATCCACACGAAATTATTTCTTATCAGTGTAACCGTCAGAGAAAACGTGCTCCAGCCCAAAAAAACGTTACAATTGCCGCCCATTACTGAAAACCACAGTAAAGCGAGGTTTTATGCGTACCGTTTTGAACATTCTGAACTTTGTGCTTGGCGGATTTGCCACCACTCTGGGCTGGCTGTTGGCGACTCTGGTCAGTATTGTGCTGATTTTTACCTTACCGCTGACACGATCCTGCTGGGAGATCACTAAACTGTCTCTGGTGCCTTATGGCAATGAAGCTATTCATGTCGATGAACTGAACCCGGCTGGCAAAAATGTGCTGCTAAATACTGGCGGTACGGTATTGAATATTTTCTGGCTGATTTTCTTTGGCTGGTGGTTATGCCTGATGCACATTGCAACGGGCATCGCACAATGTATTTCCATCATTGGCATTCCTGTCGGTATTGCGAACTTTAAAATTGCCGCTATTGCACTATGGCCGGTCGGTCGTCGCGTGGTATCGGTAGAAACAGCGCAAGCTGCGCGCGAAGCCAATGCACGTCGTCGTTTCCAATAATCCACTAATATGGCCTTTATGCTAAGTCCTTTGCTCAAACGCTATACCTGGAACAGCGCCTGGCTGTATTACGCGCGTATTTTTATTGCGCTTTGTGGAACCACAGCGTTTCCGTGGTGGCTGGGTGATGTAAAACTGACGATTCCGCTGACGCTTGGGATGGTGGCAGCGGCGCTGACCGATCTCGATGACCGACTGGCGGGACGTTTGCGTAACCTCATCATTACGCTGTTCTGCTTTTTTATCGCCTCGGCCTCAGTAGAATTGCTGTTTCCCTGGCCCTGGCTATTTGCGATTGGCTTAACGCTCTCTACCAGCGGCTTCATTTTGCTCGGCGGTCTGGGTCAACGCTATGCAACAATTGCCTTCGGTGCATTGCTGATCGCCATTTACACTATGTTGGGAACATCACTGTATGAGCACTGGTATCAGCAGCCGATGTATCTTCTGGCCGGTGCCGTCTGGTACAACGTCCTGACACTTATTGGTCATCTGCTGTTCCCGGTCCGCCCGCTGCAGGACAACCTGGCGCGTTGCTATGAACAACTGGCGCGTTATCTTGAGCTCAAGTCGCGCATGTTTGATCCTGATATTGAAGATGAAAGCCAGGCACCGCTGTACGATTTGGCTCTCGCCAACGGTCAGCTGATGGCGACATTGAATCAGACGAAACTCTCGCTGCTGACCCGCTTACGTGGCGATCGTGGTCAACGGGGAACGCGTCGCACACTGCATTATTACTTTGTCGCACAGGATATTCACGAGCGTGCCAGCTCTTCTCATATTCAATATCAAACATTGCGTGAACATTTTCGCCACAGCGACGTGCTGTTCCGTTTTCAGCGGCTGATGTCGATGCAGGGCCAGGCGTGCCAGCAACTGTCACGCTGTATTTTGCTGCGTCAGCCTTATCAACATGATCCGCATTTTGAGCGCGCTTTTACGCATATTGATGCTGCGCTGGAGCGGATGCGCGATAACGGCGCTCCTGCTGATTTACTCAAAACACTGGGATTTTTACTGAACAATTTACGTGCCATTGATGCCCAACTGGCAACAATTGAATCAGAACAGGCCCAGGCACTGCCCCATAATAATGACGAAAATGAGCTCGCTGATGACAGCCCGCACGGATTGAGTGATATCTGGCTGCGTCTTAGCCGTCACTTCACGCCGGAATCCGCCCTCTTCCGTCATGCGGTAAGAATGTCGCTGGTGTTGTGCTTCGGCTACGCCATCATTCAGATAACCGGAATGCATCACGGGTATTGGATCTTGCTGACAAGTTTGTTTGTCTGCCAGCCAAACTATAACGCCACGCGCCACCGCCTGAAGTTAAGGATTATTGGTACGCTGGTAGGTATCGCAATTGGCATTCCTGTGCTGTGGTTTGTACCGTCACTGGAAGGGCAACTGGTGCTACTGGTTATTACCGGCGTGCTCTTTTTTGCCTTCCGTAACGTGCAATACGCCCATGCAACGATGTTCATCACACTTTTGGTGCTACTTTGTTTTAACTTGCTGGGTGAAGGTTTTGAAGTGGCGTTACCTCGCGTAATCGATACGCTGATTGGTTGTGCCATTGCGTGGGCGGCGGTGAGCTACATCTGGCCTGACTGGAAGTTTCGCAATCTGCCGCGCATGCTCGAACGTGCCACCGAGGCCAACTGTCGCTATCTCGATGCCATACTGGAGCAATACCATCAGGGGCGTGATAACCGTCTGGCGTATCGTATTGCCCGCCGCGATGCACACAACCGTGATGCTGAACTGGCGTCGGTGGTATCAAATATGTCCAGCGAGCCGAACGTTACCCCGCAAATTCGCGAGGCCGCGTTTCGGTTGCTGTGCCTTAACCATACGTTTACCAGCTATATCTCAGCCCTCGGTGCTCACCGGGAGCAGTTAACTAATCCTGAAATTCTGGCGTTTCTTGATGACGCAGTTTGCTATGTTGATGACGCGCTACATCATCAACCTGCTGATGAAGAACGCGTCAATCAGGCATTAGCTGGCCTGAAACAGCGGATGCAGCAACTTGAACCACGGGCAGACAGCAAAGAACCTCTGGTCGTACAACAAGTTGGGTTATTGATTGCATTACTGCCAGAGATTGGTCGTCTGCAACGCCAGATTACTCAAGTTCCGCAGGAAACTCCTGTTTCGGCGTAAGAGAGTCAGCCCATTCTGCAAGCTCCTGGCGGCGTGCCACCGGGAGCGCAGCTTCATGAATGCCGATAATGGCCCCTTCAAGCATAAACAGAATCTTTTCTGTCACCAGACTGTTTTGCTGCCGCAGTCGCAACCAACACATTTTTGCCCCAAGTATACGTAACGCCCGTACATCCTTAATCCCCACCTCCCCGAGAATCGCTTCCAGATGAAAAGACATATTGGGCAAATCTTTCAGTCTTTCCCGAATATTGCGCGTGCTTTTCTCTTTCAGCGCTGCATCGAGAGAATATTTCGACAGACGCACCAGCTTCAGTTGATTTCGCCATAGACTTTCATCAACCCGATAGTAATTGAGGGTAACGGATCGGCCACACTTTTTATATGTCAGCCAGACAGGCGGATGTTTTACACAGTACGGTGCACTTTGCTCACAAGCCCGAAGATACAACTCACCATCAGAAACCATCGCAAACACCGTGTCGTCAACGGTTAGGCTGTAACTACCAAACAATGATCGGTATTCAATTGTGCCCAACGTTGCCAGGTATTCTTGTGATTTATAGATCCGCTTATAGGAGAGGCTTTTCATAAAATTCCTTTTAAAATCATAACATAAAAGAATGATTCACATTAACGGATCCGTTAACTACGAAAATAGGCAACTTATTCTTAAGGGGCAAGATTAATTTATGTTTTCCCGTCACCAACGACAAAATTTGCGAGGCTCTTTCCGAAAATAGAGTTGATCTTTGTCGTCACTGGATGTACTGTACATTCATACAGTAACTCACAGGGGCTGGATTGATTATGTACACTTCAGGCTATGCACATCGTTCTTCGTCGTTCTCATCCGCAGCAAGTAAAATTGCGCGTGTCTCTACGGAAAACACTACAGCCGGGCTTATCAGTGAAGTTGTCTATCGCGAAGATCAGCCCATGATGACGCAACTTCTACTGTTGCCATTGTTACAGCAACTCGGTCAGCAATCGCGCTGGCAACTCTGGTTAACACCGCAACAAAAACTGAGTCGCGAATGGGTTCAGGCATCTGGGCTACCCTTAACGAAAGTAATGCAGATTAGCCAGCTCTCCCCTTGCCACACCGTGGAGTCAATGGTTCGCGCTTTACGCACGGGCAATTACAGCGTGGTGATCGGTTGGTTGGCAGATGATTTGACTGCAGAAGAGCATGCTGAACTTGTTGATGCGGCAAATGAAGGTAACGCTATGGGGTTTATTATGCGTCCGGTAAGCGCATCCTCTCACGCAACGAGACAACTTTCCGGGCTAAAAATTCACTCTAATTTGTATCATTAAGTAAATTTAGGATTAATCCTGGAACTTTTTTTGTCGCCCAGCCAATGCTTTCAGTCGTGACTAATTTTCCTTGCGGAGGCTTGTCTGAAGCGGTTTCCGCGATTTTCTTCTGTAAATTGTCGCTGACAAAAAAGATTAAACGTACCTTATACAAGACTTTTTTTTCATATGCCTGACGGAGTTCACACTTGTAAGTTTTCAACTACGTTGTAGACTTTACATCGCCAGGGGTGCTCGGCATAAGCCGAAGATATCGGTAGAGTTAATATTGAGCAGATCCCCGGTGAAGGATTTAACCGTGTTATCTCGTTGGAGATATTCATGGCGTATTTTGGATGATAACGAGGCGCAAAAAATGAAAAAGACAGCTATCGCGATTGCAGTGGCACTGGCTGGTTTCGCTACCGTAGCGCAGGCCGCTCCGAAAGATAACACCTGGTACACTGGTGCTAAACTGGGCTGGTCCCAGTACCATGACACTGGTTTTATTCCTAACAATGGTCCGACCCACGAAAACCAACTGGGTGCAGGTGCTTTTGGTGGTTACCAGGTTAACCCGTATGTTGGCTTTGAAATGGGTTACGACTGGTTAGGTCGTATGCCGTACAAAGGCGACAACATCAACGGCGCATACAAAGCTCAGGGCGTTCAGCTGACCGCTAAACTGGGTTACCCAATCACTGACGATCTGGACATCTACACTCGTCTGGGTGGTATGGTATGGCGTGCAGACACCAAGGCTAACGTACCTGGTGGCGCATCCTTTAAAGACCACGACACCGGCGTTTCTCCGGTCTTCGCTGGCGGTGTTGAGTATGCGATCACTCCTGAAATCGCTACCCGTCTGGAATACCAGTGGACCAACAACATCGGTGACGCACACACCATCGGCACTCGTCCGGACAACGGCATGCTGAGCCTGGGTGTTTCCTACCGTTTCGGTCAGGGCGAAGTAGCTCCAGTAGTTGCTCCGGCTCCAGCTCCGGCACCGGAAGTACAGACCAAGCACTTCACTCTGAAGTCTGACGTTCTGTTCACCTTCAACAAAGCAACCCTGAAACCGGAAGGTCAGGCTGCTCTGGATCAGCTGTACAGCCAGCTGAGCAACCTGGATCCGAAAGACGGTTCCGTAGTTGTTCTGGGTTACACTGACCGCATCGGTTCTGACGCTTATAACCAGGCTCTGTCCGAGCGTCGTGCTCAGTCCGTTGTTGATTACCTGATCTCTAAAGGTATCCCGGCAGACAAAATCTCCGCACGTGGTATGGGCGAATCCAACCCGGTTACTGGCAACACCTGTGACAACGTGAAACAGCGTGCTGCACTGATCGATTGCCTGGCTCCGGATCGTCGCGTAGAGATCGAAGTTAAAGGCATCAAAGACGTTGTAACTCAGCCGCAGGCTTAAGTTCTCGTCTGGTAGAAAAACCCCGCAGCTGCGGGGTTTTTTTTTTCGCCTTTAGTAAATTGAACTGACTTTTGACAGTTATTCCTTACCCAGCAATGCCTGCAGATCCTGCTTCAAAGAAGACATTTTATTCGCGTATTTCTCTTTGTTTTCCGCATCTTCAATCAGCTGAACAATCGTTTCAGAAAGCGTTTTACCGCGACGCTGCGCAAGGCCAGCCAGACGTTGCCAGACGATAAATTCCAGATCGATCGATTTTTTGCGCGTATGCTGGTGTTCTGCATTAAAATGGCGCTTCCGTCTGGCCCGAATGGTCTGCTTCATGCGATTGACCAGTTCCGGATTCATATGCTTGTCAATCCAACCATTTACCAGCACGGGTTCATTTTCCAGCGAGAGCAACTCATCGACGGCTTCCTGGGCGGCACTGGCTTCTATGTAACGGGTGATTAACTCCCCTTCGCGGTGCTTCTTCACCAGATACTTCCATTTCCAACCGCTTTCAAGATTTTCAAGTTGTTGATATTTCATAGCGATCTCAATGTTACCGTGTAACTCTTTACAGAATATCAGCTTTTTAGGCCAGTGAAGAAAAGAATCTCCATCCTGTGAGCTTTAACGCCCATGCCAGGAGTATTGTCGTTGCTTTCTACGTGTGCTGCAGTGCCGGTTACGGTATAATCGCGGCTTTGACAACAGACTAAAAAACATCAACTTTGACCATTACGAAACTTGCATGGCGTGACCTGGTTCCTGATACCGATAGCTATCAGGAAATATTTGCTCAGCCACATTTGATTGACGAAAACGATCCTTTATTCAGTGATACTCAACCGCGACTGCAATTTGCGCTGGAGCAGTTGCTGCATACGCGAGCATCCTCCTCTTTTATGCTGGCGAAGGCCCCGGAAGAGTCTGAGTATCTGAATCTTATTGCTGATGCCGCGCGTACGCTACAAAGCGATGCAGGCCAACTGGTGGGCGGTCACTATGAGGTTTCCGGCCACACCATCCGCTTACGTCACGCAGTGAGTGCAGATGATAATTTTGCGACTTTAACGCAAGTTGTCGCTGCCGACTGGGTAGAAGCAGAGCAACTCTTTGGCTGCCTGCGTCAGTTTAATGGCGACATTACCCTGCAGCCTGGTCTGGTGCATCAGGCAAATGGCGGTATTCTCATCATCTCTTTGCGTACACTGCTGGCGCAACCTCTGCTGTGGATGCGGCTGAAAAATATCGTTAACCGCGAGCGTTTTGACTGGGTTGCGTTTGATGAGTCGCGCCCTCTCCCCGTCTCTGTGCCTTCGATGCCATTGAAGCTGAAAGTCATTCTGGTAGGCGAACGCGAATCATTGGCTGATTTCCAGGAGATGGAGCCAGAGCTTTCAGAGCAGACTATTTATAGCGAATTTGAAGATACTCTGCAGATTGTCGATGCGGAGTCAGTAAGCCAGTGGTGTCGCTGGGTGACATTTACCGCCAAACATAATCACTTACCAGCACCGGGAGCGGATGCCTGGCCGGTACTTATCCGCGAAGCAGCACGCTACACTGGTGAACAAGAAACACTTCCGCTTAGCCCGCAGTGGATCCTCCGCCAGTGTCAAGAGGTCGCCTCCCTGTGTGATGGCGACACCTTCTCCGGCGAGCAGCTAAACTTAATGCTACAGCAGCGTGAATGGCGCGAAGGTTTCCTCGCTGAACGCATGCAGGATGAGATCCTTCAGGAGCAAATCCTGATTGAAACCGAAGGCGAACGCATCGGGCAAATTAACGCCCTTTCGGTCATTGAATTTCCGGGTCATCCACGCGCTTTTGGCGAACCTTCTCGCATTAGCTGCGTTGTGCATATTGGCGATGGTGAATTCACCGACATCGAACGCAAAGCGGAGCTTGGCGGCAATATCCATGCGAAAGGGATGATGATCATGCAAGCGTTCCTGATGTCGGAACTACAGCTTGAGCAACAGATCCCCTTCTCAGCATCGCTGACATTTGAGCAGTCATACAGTGAAGTGGATGGCGATAGTGCCTCGATGGCTGAACTCTGCGCCCTGATAAGCGCCCTCGCCGATGTGCCGGTGAATCAGAGTATCGCTATCACAGGTTCAGTCGATCAGTTCGGTCGCGCCCAGCCAGTCGGTGGTTTAAATGAGAAAATCGAAGGCTTCTTTGCTATTTGCCAGCAACGTGAGTTAACGGGGAAACAAGGTGTCATTATCCCCACAGCTAACGTTCGCCATTTAAGTCTTCACAGTGAACTGGTGAAAGCGGTAGAAGAAGACAAATTCACCATCTGGGCAGTAGACGATGTGACTGACGCACTGCCGTTATTATTAAATCTGGTGTGGGATGGCGAAGGCCAAACGACGCTGATGCAAACCATCCAGGAACGTATCGCACAAGCATCGCAACAGGAAGGACGTCACCGTTTTCCATGGCCATTACGTTGGCTGAACTGGTTTATTCCGAACTGATCGGACTTGTTCAGCGTACACGTGTTAGCTATCCTGCGTGCTTCAATAAAATAAGGCTTACAGAGAACATGGTAGATAAACGCGAATCCTATACAAAAGAAGACCTTCTTGCCTCTGGTCGCGGTGAACTGTTTGGCGCTAAAGGCCCGCAATTGCCAGCACCAAACATGCTGATGATGGACCGTGTGGTCAAAATGACCGAAACGGGTGGTAACTTCGACAAAGGGTATGTTGAAGCAGAGCTGGATATCAATCCGGATCTGTGGTTCTTCGGATGCCACTTTATCGGCGATCCGGTTATGCCGGGATGCCTGGGCCTGGACGCAATGTGGCAGCTGGTAGGGTTCTACCTCGGCTGGCTGGGCGGCGAAGGTAAAGGTCGCGCGCTGGGCGTAGGTGAAGTGAAATTCACAGGCCAGGTGCTGCCGACGGCGAAAAAAGTGACCTATCGTATTCACTTTAAACGCATAGTTAACCGTCGTCTGATTATGGGCCTGGCTGATGGCGAAGTGCTGGTTGATGGTCGTTTGATCTATACCGCCAACGACCTGAAAGTCGGTCTGTTCCAGGATACGTCTGCATTCTGATTTTAATCAGACAGAGTATATAAAGGCGAAACCTCCGCAATGCGGAGGTTTCTTTTTAAAGAGACAGAATCAGGCCATTACTACCCTGTCCGCCATGGCTTCTCGCCAGCCTCCCAGCCATTGTGACCTTTGATTCAGCGTCTGATAGGGACACATTTCTTTTGAGCGTCCGGCGATGCCGGCCTGATAACCACGTTGATGTGCCCGTTCCAGGCGATCTCGTTTTTGTCTCTTCATGCCTCGTTTCCCTCATACTGGTTTCTGGTGGAAAAGAAAACAGTGATTACTAAATATGCAATCACAGTTAAGCAATACCGCGAATCATAACTGCCGTCAATGCGCAAAATTCACGCCACTGTCATATTTGTGAGCTACACGGGCATGTCGGTTGTACAAAAAATGTGAAGAGGAACAACTTTTTCCGCACGTTAGAAACAAAAAAACGCCTCAGGCAACATACCGGAGGCGGTTATATTTACAAATCTTTATGATTAAGGTAGACGCTTTATCTCTTGCGCAATAGAAGCGGCTTCCTGACTCCAGACACTGGCCAGCACTTTAACCATCTCATCGTAACCATCCTGAGTTTGCATTCCTTCCAGACGGAACGGACGTTTGATCAGTTGTCCCTGGTGGTTCAACAGCCACTCACCACTGACAATGACCTTGCCATCATAGCGACCGTTAAACTCCGTGACGGTAACATTGAGCGTGTCCTGGGCGCTTCCCAGAGGCTGGGAGGCAACCACCCAGCCGGGTAGTTGCGTACTCAGGTTGGCAACCAGGGTGTTGCGCAACTGTTGATCCAACGGGCTGGCCCACAGGTTGTTGTTGGCAATCACATACTTCACATCACTGGTTTGATAAACCACACCATTCCCCGCCAGATAGTCAGGAACAGCGACCTGCTCAACCCATAACAGGCGATTACCCTGGCTGGCGGTGCTTTGTGTACCGCTCTGCACCACAGGTAACTGGTAATAGTTTTTATTAATTTCGCCGGAGCTGCATCCGGCCAGCCACAGTGCCGCAATCGTCACTAGCCACTTTTTCATTGTTTCGCCCTCTTCGGCTCTGGATCTTTTTTGCCCTTCGCTTCAAATACCAGCGCGTTACTCTTCTCGTTGAGCGTTTTCAGCACCGGTTGCAGTTCTCGCAACACCTGATCAAGGCGCTGCATATCCGCCACCATCTTGTTGTAGGCTGCGGAACCAGGCTGGAAGCCCTGCATGCTGCGATTCAATTCACGCAACGTTGACTGCATATCCGTCGGTAACTGCTGCATCGACTGGCTGGCAAGGATCTTGTTCATGCTATCCAGCGTCGTTTGCAGGTTTTTCATTGTGCGCTGACTTTCAGAAAGCGTACTGGTTGCCTGTTCAATCATCGGATTCAATGGCAGTTTGTTGATCTTATCCAACGCTTCCATCAGTCGTTGCTGGATTTGCGCCAGACCGCCGCTAACGGTCGGGATAATCTGATAACCATTAAATTCACGAATACCGGTTATTGCAGGCGTATTTGGATAGAAATCGAGATCAACATACAGTGCGCCAGTGACCAGGTTTCCGGTTTTCAGCGATCCGCGTAAACCACGTTTCAACAATTCGCCAAGGTGCTCAACAACATCCGCATTTTCGCCAAGCTGCATTTTCAGCCGCTCTGGCTCGATACGAATCAGTACCGGAATACGGTAATCATCGTTAAATGTCTGACGCATATTCGGCGCAAAGAATGGCACTTTGCTTACGGTACCCAGGCGAATACCCCGGAATTCTACCGGAGCTCCCGGTTGCAGACCGCGTACCGAATCTTTAAAGAACATCAGATAATCAATGTGATCGGTGTACAACGAATCCTGAATGCTCTTCTGATCATCATACAAAACGAAAGCTGTTTTCGGTGCCACTGGCTGCCCTAAATCCAGACCTTCCGGCACATCAAAGCTGACACCGCCACTAAGCAGCGTTGTCAATGAGCCCATCTCCACACGCATTCCCGCTGACGTCAGATCAACCGCAATGCCACTATCTTTCCAGAAACGAACATTGCTGGTCACCAGTCGGTCATAAGGTGCATTGATGAACAGTTGATAACTGATATTGCGTTTTTGCGTATCGAAAGTGCTGGTTTCAACCGAACCTACCCGATAGCCACGGAACAGCACCGGATCTCCTGGCGAGAGCTGCCCGGCTTTTTTGCTATCGAGAAGCACACGGATACCTTTCGCATCAGGTGGGGCCAACGGTGGCGAGTCCAGCAAATCGTATTTATCCATTTTGCTGCCTTTCGCGCCTGGCTGCAGTTCGATATAAACCCCAGACAGCAGTGTTCCCAGGCCGCTAATCCCTTCTCGACCAATCTGCGGTTTCACCACCCAAAAGACGGTATCTTTATGCAGCAACTTTTCCATACCGGAATTCAGCCGCGCTTTGATTTCAACGTGCGTCAAATCATCAGCCAGTGTGGCGCTTTCAACCACGCCGACGTCAACGCTACGGCTTTTAATGGTGGTTTTGCCACCTTCAATTCCTTCCGCATTCGCGGTGATCAGGGTCACTTCCGGTCCCTGATGGCTGTAATGATAAAAAAGAACCCAGGCCCCAATGAGCGCCGTGACGATAGGAAATATCCACACGGGAGACCAGTTCTTCACTTTCTGGATTTTGGCTTCCCCATTATTAGATTCCATACTGTCAGGACTCCTCATGCTCTGATTCAGGTTGACGATCCCACGACAAACGCGGGTCAAACGTCATAGCAGAAAACATTGTCATTATGACGACTAAAGCAAACATTAATGCACCCATTGCCGGATAAATACTCATTAAACCTCCCATACGCACCAGCGCCGAGAGCACCGCGATAACGAAAACGTCAATCATCGACCAGCGGCCTACAAACTCAACAACTTCATAAATCAAATGCATTCTTTCACTGTCGCGCTTGCCGTGTCCTTTGGCATCCCAACACAGCCACGCAATGGCGATCATCTTTAACGTTGGCACCATAATACTGGCCAGAAAAATCACCGCAGCGACGGGATAAGAGCCTTCGCTCCATAACAGAATGACCCCAGCGAGAATCGTCGACGGCATCTTCGAGCCTAATAAATCCGTCACCATGATGGGCAAAATATTAGCCGGAAGATACAGCATGATGGACGTTACAAGCAGCGCGAGTGTCCACTGCAGGCTGTTTCTACGCCGAACGTACCCTTTGGTACTACAACGCGGGCACACGGGTTCATCAGCAGGAAGGATTGCCGTACAACAGGAGCACGAACGCAGCCCCTGACGTATCCCCGTGACACCTGGTTTTAGCGGCTGGCGCAGTTCTGGCATCGGGGCGATGTCGTCCCATAACCAGCGACGATCAACACACTGAAAAGCGCGCAGTTGCAGGACACAAAATAAACACCAGGGGAGAAAGCTGCTGCCTACCCCAATGCTGCCGTAAGCCATCAGTTTCACGAAACTGACCAGCACACCCGCGAGGAAAATCTCCGCCATTCCCCAGGTTTTGAGTTGAAAAAGCACCCGTGCCAGTTGCTCTTTTAAACGGACCGGTAATTCCGCGCGATTCACCAGTAACAGAATGGTTATCAGACAAAACGCGGGAACCAGTTGCACAAACAACAGGAAAAAGGTGCCGAGGCTGGCGTAGTCCTCAGAAAAAAGCACGCCGGGAATTTCCAGTAATGTAATTTCACTGGTAACTCCTGCAACGTTCATATTCACAAAAGGAAACAAGTTGGACAGCAACAGCATGAACAGTGCAGCCAACGCATAGGCGGTGGGACGCTGCCGAGGGGCATCCCACGCCACGGTTAACGTTGTGCCACACCGGGGACATGCCGCTTTCTGACCATGCTCAAGGCGCGGTAACGCCACCAGCATGTCACACTGCGAGCACAGGATGTGCTTCGCGGCATGATGATGTTCGCACATTGGTACTCCTTAATGATGCGCTATTTTACAGATGACGAACAAAGTGTTGGTTTTCATGCCTGATAAACCCAGTTCATCAGGCAATTTTACCGTTGTCAGCTGTCTCTGTTTAAATCGACTATTTTGCGATCAGCCACCATTTTTTAACGCTTCAAGATACTCCCAGCGTTCAAAGGCTTGCTCCAGCTCCTGCTCTGCAGCAGCCATATCGGCGAGCACTTTTTGTGTCTGCTCATGGGGCTGACTGAAGAAGGAAGCATCCGCCACTTGCGTCTGTAGGGCTTCCAGCTTCGCCTCCAGATCTTCGAGCAATTGCGGTAGCTGCTCCAGTTCGCGCTGCAATTTATAGCTTAGTTTGCTACTGCTGCGTTTTACAGTTTCTGCTTTTGGCGCGGCGGCTTCTTCGCTTTTTTTCACCGCAGGCTGTTTGAGCGCCACATACTGTTCTTGCTGACCACGGGCATCATGATAACCGCCGACATAACGACCAATTTTACCGCCGCCTTCGAAGATCCAGCATTCTGTAACGGTGTTATCGACAAACTGACGATCGTGGCTAACCAGCAATACCGTGCCCTGATAGCTGTCGATCAGTTCTTCCAGCAGTTCCAGCGTTTCGACATCAAGATCGTTGGTCGGTTCGTCAAGAATCAATAAGTTGCTTGGTTTGAGGAACAAACGCGCCAACAACAAGCGGTTACGCTCACCGCCAGAAAGCGCACGTACCGGCGTCATCGCCCGTTTTGGATGGAACAGGAAGTCCTGCAAATAGCCCAAAACATGACGTGGCTTGCCGTTAACCATCACCTCTTGCTTACCTTCAGCAAGGTTATCCATCACCGTTTTATCGGGATCCAGTTCCGCACGGTGCTGATCGAAATAAGCCACTTCCAGTTTGGTGCCAACGTGAATACGCCCGCTGTCCGCCTGAAGCTGACCGAGCATTAGTTTCAGCAGCGTGGTTTTGCCGCACCCATTCGGACCAATCAGGGCAATTTTGTCGCCGCGTAGAACCTGGGCAGAAAAATCTTTCACCAGTTGCTTACCGTCAACCTGGTAGCAAACGTCCTCCATTTCGAAAACGATCTTACCGGAGCGGCTGGCTTCTTCCACCTGCATCTTTGCGGTACCCATTACTTCGCGACGTTCACCACGCTCGCGACGCATTGCTTTCAGGGCGCGTACGCGGCCTTCATTACGGGTACGACGTGCTTTGATCCCCTGGCGGATCCACACCTCTTCCTGCGCCAGTTTGCGATCGAACTCGGCATTTTGTAATTCTTCCACGCGCAGGGCTTCTTCTTTTTCCAGCAGGTACTGGTCGTAATTCCCTGGATAGGTCACCAGCTTGCCGCGATCGAGATCAACAATGCGCGTCGCCATATTGCGGATAAACGAACGGTCGTGGGAAATGAAAATAATTGTCCCATTGAAGGTTTTGAGGAACCCTTCCAGCCAGTCGATGGTTTCAATATCCAGGTGGTTAGTCGGTTCGTCGAGCAGCAATACGCGCGGATTGCTCACCAGCGCGCGTCCTAATGCCGCTTTACGCAACCAGCCGCCGGAAAGCGACGACAGCGCAACATTAGGATCTAATCCCAGTTGCGCCAGCACTTCGTTGATGCGGTTTTCCAGCTGCCACAGGTTGTGGTGATCCAGCTGTTCCTGAACCTTCGCCAGTTCGTTGAGATTTTTCTCGCTCGGGTCGTTCATCACCAGGCGCGAAATATCGTGATAGCGTTTCAGGTATTCCGCTTGTTCTTCAATGCCTTCGGCAACGAAATCATAAACGCTACCCTCAACGTTACGCGGCGGATCCTGTTGCAGACGAGCTACAATCAAATCTTGCTCATAAATAATGCGACCGTCATCCAGCCCCTGTTCACGGTTGAGGATCTTCATTAACGTTGATTTGCCTGCACCGTTACGCCCCACCAGACAAACACGTTCGTTATCTTCGATATGCAGTTCTGCGTTATCGAGAAGCGGCGCGTCGCTGAACGACAGCCATGCGCCATGCATACTGATTAATGACATTACTATTCCTTTCAGGCTGCGGTAATCAGCCAGCAGTTGTGGATCTGGCGGTTACGGGCGAAATCCTGGGAGAGCGTTTTTTGCGTAATTTCTTGTGCTTTCAGTCCCAGTTTCGCCAGGCCGTCGAGATCCATACGGAAGCCGCGTTTGTTGTTCGAGAACATGATCGTCCCACCTGCACGCAGCAGACGTTTCAAATCTTTCATCAGCGCCAGATGATCGCGCTGAACATCAAACGCATCTTCCATTCGTTTTGAGTTAGAGAAGGTTGGCGGATCGATAAAGATCAGATCAAACTGTTCATTTGCCTCACGCAGCCACGCCAGGCAATCGGCCTGAATCAGGCGATGCGCACGCCCGGTTAGGCCATTCAGACGCAGGTTGCGTTCTGCCCACTCCAGATAAGTACGCGACATATCCACGGTGGTGGTGCTGCGTGCACCGCCTAATCCCGCATGCACGGTGGCGCTGCCGGTATAAGAGAACAGGTTGAGGAAATCTTTGCCTTTGCTCATCTGACCGAGCATACGACGGGCGATACGGTGATCGAGGAACAGACCGGTATCGAGGTAATCCGTCAGGTTCACCCACAAGTGAGCGTTATATTCGGTAACTTCCAGAAACTCGCCCTTCTCGCCCAGTTTCTGGTATTGATTTTTGCCCTTCTGGCGTTCACGGGTTTTCAGCACCAGTTTGTTTGGCGCAATCCCCAGTACCGAAATGGTTGCAGCGATAATATCGAACAGACGCTGACGCGCTTTGTGCGCATCAATAGTTTTTGGCGGCGCATACTCCTGCACCACCACCCAGTCGGCATAACGGTCAACGGCAACGTTATATTCCGGCAGATCGGCGTCATACAGGCGGTAACATTCAATTCCTTCCTGGCGAGCCCACTTCTCGAATTTTTTGAGGTTCTTACGCAGACGGTTGGCGTAGTCTTCCGCTGCCATTACCGGTTTGCTGTCTGGTGTGCTTTCGGCAACATGGTAGTTTTTCTGTACGCAGTCCAGCGGGCCGTTTTTCGCCTTGTACTGTTTGTCTGCACGCAGCTGCAGGCAGCTTAGCAGATCCGGCGAGGCACTAAACAAAGAGAGATTCCAGCCACCGAACTGGTTTTTCATGATTCGGCCCAGCAGACTATGCAGCGCAATCAGCGCCGGTTCGCTGTCCAGACGTTCACCGTATGGCGGGTTGCTCAACACTGTACCGTACGGCCCTTTCGGCAGCGGATTGGCCAGTTGCGCGACATCGTTCACCTCAAAGGTGATCAGTTCACCAATCCCCGCAAGACGGGCGTTAGTGCGCGCACGTTGAATCACCCGTGCGTCACTGTCCGAACCGTAGAAATGGGAGCTATACTCCGCCAGGCCTTTACGGGCACGAGTTTGCGCTTCCGCTTTCACTTCCTGCCAGATAGCTTCATCATGCTGCGTCCAGCCGCTAAAGCCCCAACGCCCACGGTGCAAGCCCGGTGCGCGGTCGGTCGCCAACATAGCCGCTTCAATCAGCAACGTACCTGAACCACACATTGGATCGAGCAGCGGTGTTCCTGGCTGCCAGCCGGATCGCATCACAATAGCGGCTGCCAGGGTTTCTTTGATCGGCGCAATGCCAGCACGATCGCGATAGCCACGCAGATGTAAACCATCACCACTGAGATCAAGGGCGATACTGGCGGTTTCTTTATGCAGCCAGACGTTAACGCGGATATCCGGCGCATCGCGATCAACATTTGGACGCGGCAGATTTTTCCGCGTGAAAGCATCGACGATCGCGTCTTTCACTTTCATCGCACCGTACTGACTGTTGCGTATGGTGTCATTCAAACCACTGAAGTGGACAGCGAAGGTCGCGCCAGGATTAAACATCTCTGTCCAGTTGATCGCCTGAACACCGAGATAGAGGTCTAAATCGCTGTAAACCTTACACTCGCCCAGCGGCAACATAATACGCGAGGCCAGGCGGCTCCACATCAGGCTCTGGTAAACAAGCCGTGTGTCGCCCTTGAAATGGACCCCACCCTGAACCACCTGGCATTCAACGGCCCCCAGGTTTTCCAGTTCAGTTTTTAACAGCTCTTCCAGCCCACGGGCCGTACTGGCAAACAGAGAATTCATATTGTCACTTTTACTCTAAGAAAATTGTTGCGCATTATAGCTAATAAGCGCGTCATGTCATAAAGTTGAGGGCTTATTTTCATTTGAGGACCGCACCGTGGCGACATTAACCCGGCTTTTTATTCATCCTGTTAAATCGATGCGCGGCATTGGTCTTACACATACCCTGGCAGATGTCAGTGGTCTGGCCTTCGATCGCATCTTTATGATCACGGAACCTGACGGTACGTTTATTACCGCTCGCCAGTTTCCGCTAATGGTACGGTTTACTCCTTCACCCGTGCATGATGGCTTGCATCTCACCGCACCAGATGGCAGTAGTGCATATGTTCGTTTTGCTGATTTCGCCACACAAGACGCACCAACCGAAGTTTGGGGCACACATTTTACCGCGCGAATTGCGCCAGACGCGATCAACAAATGGCTAAGTGGATTTTTCTCCCGCGAAGTGCAATTACGCTGGGTGGGGCCACAAATGACCCGGCGCGTGAAACGCCACAACACTGTACCCCTGTCATTTGCTGATGGCTATCCTTACCTTCTTGCTAACGAGGCCTCGTTACGTGATCTCCAACAACGTTGTCCGGCCAGTGTAAAAATGGAGCAATTCCGCCCCAATCTGGTGGTTTCCGGTGCATCGGCCTGGGAAGAAGATAGCTGGAAAGTGATTCGCATTGGTGATGTCGTGTTTGATGTGGTTAAGCCTTGTAGCCGCTGTATTTTCACCACCGTCAGCCCAGAAAAAGGGCAAAAACATCCGGCAGGCGAACCATTAAAAACGCTGCAATCTTTCCGTACTGCCCAGGATAACGGCGATGTCGATTTTGGTCAGAATTTAATTGCCCGTAATAGCGGCGTGATTCGCGTTGGCGACGAGGTGGAAATTCTGGCAACGGCTCCGGCTAAAATTTACGGCGCAGGTGCCGCTGATGATACTGCCAACACCACGCAACAACCGGACGCAAACGTAGATATTGACTGGCAGGGACAGGCATTTCGTGGAAATAACCAACAGGTGCTGCTGGAGCAATTAGAAAATCAGGGAATTCGTATCCCTTATTCTTGCCGCGCGGGCATTTGTGGAAGTTGCCGTGTTCAGCTTTTAGAAGGCGAAGTCACGCCGCTAAAAAAATCAGCAATAGGCGATGATGGCACTATTCTTTGCTGTAGTTGTGTACCGAAGACTGCGCTTAAGCTGGCGCGTTAGACTGCCTGTTCGAGGCTGAAGCTGTCAACATTAACCTGCGGTTTCAGCCTGTCGTTCATGATTTTAATGGCGTCGCCCAACTGCATCGCGCGACCCGCAATAACAACGCAGGGTTGTGCCAGTAGACATAGCGCGGCATTCTCGCCAGATTCAACGACCAGTAAATTCACTTGCTCATGAGTGTCGCTCAACCAAACGTAGGCCGCATCGCCCGGCATGGGCATCCACATTTCACCATGAGATACAAAATGCCAGCTTTTCGGCATTTGCGGTTTGAGATAACGAATTGCTACCAGTGCATTCAGCACCAGTTCGGCTTTTTGTTCTTTAGATAAATTAAAATCGCGGCACTTTTCTTCAAAAGAGAAATAGAGCGCGGCGTCATCAACGCAAAAACCTGCGGGAGAAAAGGCATCTGGAGTCAACATTTTGCGCGCAAAACGTGAGCGAAATAGCATACCATTGGCTAAATCGAGCATCATTCGATCGTGCTCTTCATCGTAATACCAACGCCAGTTATCGTCTGGTTTAATTCGCATCTGCCACTCCCCAACCTTATAAAACCGCAGCGACACAATCCATTGTCGCTTCGCTTAATAACCTCAACAATAAAAGTACAAAATGTCTAAATAAGCAACAGCGATGAATATAAAACAACCAGGGCTGAAAATAAAGCCCTGATTATCTTATAAAGAGGAATTTGAAGAAATAATTAGATATGGGTAACGATTTCTTTAATCAGCGGCGGACCTTTAAAAATAAAACCAGAATAAATTTGCACCAGTGAGGCACCCGCAGCAATCTTTTCACGCGCAGCGATAACCGAGTCAATGCCGCCAACACCAATAATCGGCAAGCGTCCGTTTAATTCCTGTGACAAGCGGCGAATAATTTCGGTGCTTTTTAACTGAAGCGGACGACCACTTAAGCCACCGGTTTGATCACAATTTTTCATTCCCTGAACCAGAGAACGATCGAGTGTGGTATTGGTTGCAATAACGCCATCAATATTATGGCGAACTAAACTATCGGCAACCTGGATCAATTCTTCTTCAGAAAGATCCGGCGCGATCTTCACTGCGATCGGCACATATTTATGGTGCATCACTTGCAAATCATTTTGTTTATTTTTAATCGCAGTTAAGAGATCATCCAGCGCTTCACCATATTGCAGTGTGCGTAATCCTGGGGTATTTGGCGATGAAATATTGATGGCGATATATCCCGCATAGGCATAGATTTTTTCCATACAAATCAGATAGTCATCTTTACCCTGCTCCACCGGCGTATCTTTATTTTTGCCGATGTTAATACCCAGAACGCCGTCATAATGGGCTTTTTTTACGTTCTCTACGAGGTTATCAACGCCAAGATTATTAAAGCCCATACGGTTGATCAAACCTTCGGCATCTACCAGACGAAAGAGACGCGGCTTGTCATTACCTGGCTGGGGACGTGGCGTGACGGTACCGATCTCGATGGATCCAAATCCCATCGCGCCTAACGCGTCAATGCACTCCCCGTCTTTATCAAGACCGGCTGCCAGACCAAGCGGATTTTTAAACGTCAGGCCCATGCAGTTAACAGGTTTCGCAGGCACTTTCTGCCGCACCAGTGCTTCAAACGGCGTTCCTGTAATACGGCGTAATTGCTGAAAAGTAAACTCATGAGCGCGCTCTGGATCGAGCTGGAAAAGGGCTTTACGAACGAAGGGGTAGTACATGAACTCTCCTGGATTCCCGGTGTGCAAACCGGGGGCGTATTATGTGCGAGTTCGGACCAAAAGGGAATTGACCTGCGGCAATAAATAGCAAACGTTTTCTTATTGCGCTTTTTTTATGCTTTTTTTGGCTTTTCTTCCTCAGATAAATCATTTCGACTCGCGGACGCCCTCTGTCAGACTGACCGAATTGTTATCAATGTTAACAAAACAAGAACAATTGGTTATAAGGAGAGAGTATGCGTGTCATCACCCTGGCGGGTAGTCCTCGCTTTCCTTCTCGCTCCAGCTCCTTGCTGGAATATGCGCGGGAAAAACTAAATGGCCTGGATGTAGAGGTTTATCACTGGAATTTGCAAAACTTCGTCCCGGAAGATCTGCTTTATGCTCGTTTCGATAGTCCGGCACTCAAGACCTTCACCGAACAGCTGCAACAGGCCGATGGGCTGATTGTCGCCACGCCTGTGTATAAAGCCGCCTATTCCGGTGCACTGAAAACCCTGCTCGACCTGCTGCCAGAACGTGCGTTGCAAGGCAAAGTGGTGCTGCCGCTGGCGACAGGCGGCACCGTGGCCCATCTGCTGGCGGTCGATTATGCCCTTAAGCCAGTTTTAAGTACGCTGAAAGCCCAGGAGATCCTGCACGGCGTGTTTGCCGATGACTCGCAATTAATTGATTACCAACACAACCCCCAGTTCACGCCAAATCTGCAAACTCGTCTTGATACCGCGCTAGAAACTTTCTGGCAGGCGTTGCACCGCCGCGATGTTCAGGTTCCTGACCTTCTGTCTCTGCGAGGTAATGCCCATGCGTAAGATCATTAAACTGGCGCTGGCGGGTTTACTTAGCGTCTCTACACTTGCTGTTGCCGCGGAGTCTTCGCCAGAGGCGTTACGTATAGGCTATCAAAAAGGCAGTATTGGTATGGTGCTGGCAAAAAGCCACCAGTTACTGGAAAAACGCTATCCGCAAACAAAAATCTCCTGGGTGGAGTTCCCCGCTGGCCCACAGATGCTGGAGGCGTTAAACGTTGGCAGTATCGATCTCGGCAGTACCGGGGATATTCCGCCAATCTTTGCCCAGGCTGCCGGGGCTGATTTGGTATACGTGGGCGTCGAGCCACCGAAACCCAAAGCCGAAGTGATTCTGGTGGCAGAAAACAGCCCGATCAAAACCGTAGCCGATCTTAAAGGTCACAAAGTTGCCTTTCAGAAAGGTTCCAGTTCGCACAATCTTTTACTGCGAGCCCTTCGCCAGGCCGGGCTTAAATTCACGGATATTCAGCCCACTTACCTGACGCCTGCCGATGCCCGCGCCGCGTTCCAGCAAGGTAACGTTGACGCCTGGGCTATCTGGGATCCCTACTACTCCGCTGCATTATTACAGGGCGGCGTGCGGGTGCTGAAAGACGGCACCGATCTCAATCAAACTGGATCGTTTTATCTGGCAGCTCGTCCGTATGCAGAAAAAAACGGCGCTTTTATTCAGGGTGTGCTGACAACCTTTAGTGAGGCCGATGCGTTAACCCGCAGCCAGCGCGAACAAAGCATCGCTTTACTGGCAAAAACGATGGGCTTACCGGCACCGGTTATTGCCTCGTATCTGGATCATCGTCCTCCCACCACCATCAAACCGTTGAGCGCTGAAGTTGCCGCCTTACAGCAGCAAACGGCAGATCTGTTTTATGAAAACCGTCTGGTGCCGAAAAAAGTCGATATTCGCCAGCGCATCTGGCAGCCCACTCAACTGGAAGGAAAACAATTATGAGTCTGAATATGTTCTGGTTTTTACCGACCCACGGTGACGGGCATTATCTGGGAACGGAAGAAGGTTCACGTCCGGTTGATCACGGTTATCTGCAACAAATTGCGCAAGCGGCGGATCGTCTGGGCTATACCGGTGTGCTGATCCCGACGGGGCGATCGTGTGAAGATGCGTGGCTGGTGGCGGCGTCGATGATCCCGGTGACACAACGGCTGAAGTTTCTTGTCGCCCTGCGCCCCAGCGTAACCTCACCTACCGTTGCCGCCCGTCAGGCCGCCACGCTTGACCGTCTCTCTAACGGACGTGCGTTGTTTAACCTGGTCACAGGCAGCGATCCACAAGAACTGGCAGGCGACGGCGTGTTCCTTGATCATAGCGAGCGTTACGAAGCCTCGGCAGAATTTACCCAGGTCTGGCGGCGGTTGTTGCTTGGCGAGACTGTGGATTTCAACGGCAAACATATTCATGTACGCGGAGCCAAACTGCTCTTCCCGCCGATTCAACAGCCGTATCCTCCGCTTTACTTTGGCGGATCGTCAGATGTCGCCCAGGAGCTGGCGGCAGAACAAGTTGATCTCTACCTTACCTGGGGCGAACCACCGGAACTGGTAAAAGAGAAAATCGAACACGTGCGGGCGAAAGCTGCCGCGCATGGACGCAAAATTCGTTTCGGTGTTCGTCTGCATGTGATTGTTCGTGAAACCAACGACGAAGCGTGGCAGGCCGCCGAGCGGTTAATCTCGCGTCTTGATGATGAAACTATCGCCAAAGCACAGGCCGCATTCGCCCGAACGGATTCCGTAGGACAACAGCGAATGGCGGCGCTACATAACGGCAAGCGCGACAATCTGGAGATCAGCCCCAATTTATGGGCGGGTGTTGGCTTAGTGCGCGGCGGTGCCGGGACGGCGCTGGTGGGCGATGGTCCTACGGTCGCCGCGCGAATCAACGAATACGCTGCACTTGGCATCGACAGTTTTGTGCTTTCGGGCTACCCGCATCTGGAAGAAGCGTATCGGGTCGGCGAGTTACTGTTCCCACATCTGGATGTCGCCATCCCGGAAATTCCCCAGCCACAACCGCTGAATCCACAAGGCGAAGCGGTGGCGAATGATTTTATCCCCCGTAACGTCGCGCAAAGCTAAGGAACACGATGATGGCAACGCCAGTGAAGAAGTGGTTATTGCGCGTTGCCCCCTGGTTTTTACCGGTGGGCATCGTGGCGGTGTGGCAACTGGCCTCCTCGGTTGGCTGGTTATCGACGCGTATTTTGCCCTCACCGGAAGGAGTGGTGATGGCGTTCTGGACGCTCTCTGCCAGCGGCGAATTGTGGCAGCATCTGGCGATCAGCTCCTGGCGTGCGCTGATTGGTTTTTCAATTGGCGGATCGCTGGGATTAATTCTGGGGCTGATTAGCGGGCTGTCACGCTGGGGTGAGCGACTGCTGGATACCTCCATTCAGATGTTGCGCAACGTGCCGCATCTGGCGCTGATCCCGCTGGTGATTTTGTGGTTTGGCATTGATGAATCCGCAAAAATCTTTCTGGTGGCGCTCGGTACGCTATTCCCCATTTATATCAACACCTGGCATGGCATCCGTAATATCGACCGTGGGCTGGTGGAGATGGCACGTAGCTATGGATTATCCGGCATACCGCTGTTTATCCATGTGATCCTGCCTGGTGCCCTGCCCTCAATTATGGTCGGTGTGCGTTTTGCGTTGGGCCTGATGTGGCTGACGCTGATCGTTGCCGAAACTATTTCTGCCAATTCCGGCATTGGTTATCTGGCGATGAATGCGCGGGAGTTTCTGCAAACGGACGTGGTGGTAGTCGCTATTATTCTTTACGCCCTGCTCGGCAAACTTGCTGACGTCAGCGCGCAGCTGTTAGAACGTCTCTGGTTGCGCTGGAACCCGGCTTATCATTTGAAGGAGGCCACGGTATGAATACGGCTCGTCTGAACCAGGGCACACCATTGTTGCTCAATGCAGTAAGCAAACATTACGCGGAAAATATCGTCCTGAACCAACTGGATTTACATATTCCGGCAGGTCAGTTTGTGGCGGTGGTGGGCCGCAGCGGCGGTGGCAAAAGTACTCTGCTGCGCCTGCTGGCAGGTCTGGAAACGCCAACCGCAGGCGACGTGTTAGCGGGCACCACACCGCTGGCTGAGATTCAGGATGATACGCGAATGATGTTTCAGGACGCGCGTCTGCTGCCGTGGAAATCGGTGATTGATAACGTTGGGTTAGGCCTTAAAGGCCAGTGGCGCGATGCGGCGCGTCAGGCTCTGGCTGCGGTAGGACTGGAGAATCGCGCGGGGGAATGGCCTGCCGCACTTTCTGGCGGGCAGAAACAACGTGTGGCGCTGGCAAGGGCGCTGATTCATCGACCAGGTTTATTGTTGCTTGATGAACCACTCGGTGCGCTGGACGCTTTAACGCGACTCGAGATGCAGGATTTGATTGTGTCGCTTTGGCTGAAGCACGGTTTTACCGTTTTGCTGGTGACGCATGATGTGAGCGAAGCGGTGGCGATGGCTGACCGGGTGTTGTTAATTGAAGAGGGAAAAATTGGTCTGGATTTGACGGTGGATATCCCCCGTCCGCGCCGGTTAGGGTCGGTACGATTAGCAGAGCTGGAAGCGGAAGTGTTGCAGCGGGTGATGCAACGTGGGCACTCTGAACAACCGATTCGACGTCATGGTTAATATGCCGGATGTGGCGCACAAAACCAGCATTTTCAACGGGATTGTAGGCCTGATAAGACGCGTCAAGCGTCGCATCAGGCAGTTGGACACGACTGCCTGATGCGGCGTGAACGCCTTATCCAGCCTACAAAACCAGCAATTTCAACGGACTTGTAGGCCTGATAAGACGCGTCAAGCATTTTGGCTCAAAAGTATCAAGCCAGTGCTTTGGTGATCTTCTCGTACAGATCGCCAGAGAGATTTTCCAGCCCTTTCAACTGTTCCAGCGCCGCGCGCATTTTCTCCTGACGTTTGGCATCGTAACGTTTCAGGCGAATCAGCGGCTCAATCAGGCGTGAAGCCACCTGCGGGTTACGGCTGTTGAGGTCGGTAAGCATTTCCACCAGGAACTGGTAACCGCTGCCATCTTCGGCATGGAACGCTGCCGGGTTGCTGCCCGCAAACGCACCAATCAACGAACGAATGCGGTTCGGGTTGCTCATGGTAAATGCGCGATGCTGCAACAGACCACGTACCGTCTCCAGCACATTCGCCGCCGGGCTGGTGGCTTGCAGGATAAACCATTTATCCATCACCAGACCGTCCTGATGCCACTTGTCGTCGTACTCCTGCATCAGCGCGTCACGGCATGGCAGTTGTGCAGCAACCGCCGCAGAAAGCGCCGCCAGCGCATCAGTCATATTGTTTGCTTCGTGGAACTGCTTGCTCACCAGCACGTCAGCCAGATGCGTTTCACCAAAAGCGAGGAAGCGCAGGCAGGCATTACGCAGAGTGCGTTTTGCAATATCTTCATGCTCAACACGGTACTCGCTCTGGTAATTCGCGTTGTAAATAGCCAGCAGCTCATCTGCCAGTTCAGTCGCCAGAGTACGAGTGAGTGCTTCGCGTACTTCGGCAATAGCAATCGGGTCGATGATATCGAACAGTTCTGCCATTTCATTGACGGAAGGCAGCGTCAGGATTTCTGCCGCCAGCGCCGGATCAATCTTCTCATCGAGCAGCACCGCGCGGAAAGCGTCAGCCACATGCACCGGCAGAGACAACGGCTGCCCTTGCTGATGACGGGCGACGTTCAGCTTGATGTAGGTTGCCAGCAAACTTTGCGCCGCGTCCCAGCGAAAGAAATCATTACGCGCATGACGCATCAGGAAGGTCAGTTGCTGATCGCTCCACTTATATTCCAGTTTCACTGGCGCAGAGAATTCGCACAGCAGCGCAGGCACCGGCTGGAAGTAGACATTATCAAAAACAAAGGTCTGTTCCGCCTGGGTGACGTTCAGCACGGAATTCACCGGATGACCGCCTTTCTGCAACGGGATCACTTTGCCTTCGTTGTCATACAGTTCGATGGCAAACGGAATATGCAGTGGTTGTTTTTCTGCCTGATCCGGTGTAGCTGGCGTGCGCTGGCTGATGGTCAGGGTGTACTGCTCAGTTTCCGGATTGTAGTCGTCTTTGACGGTCACAACCGGCGTGCCGGACTGGCTGTACCAACGGCGGAAATGGGAAAGATCGACATTCGACGCATCTTCCATCGCCTGCACAAAATCGTCACAGGTCGCTGCGCTACCATCATGACGCTCGAAATAGAGCTGCATCCCTTTCTGGAAATTTTCTTCGCCAAGCAGAGTGTGGATCATACGAATCACTTCCGCGCCCTTCTCGTAAACGGTCAGGGTGTAGAAGTTGTTCATTTCAATGACCATATCCGGGCGAATTGGGTGCGCCATCGGGCTGGCGTCTTCTGCAAACTGCAATCCGCGCATGGTGCGCACATTATTGATACGGTTTACCGCGCGGGAACCAAGGTCAGAGCTGAATTCCTGATCGCGGAAGACGGTTAAACCTTCTTTCAGACTGAGCTGGAACCAGTCGCGGCAGGTGACACGGTTGCCGGTCCAGTTATGGAAATATTCATGGCCGATAACGCGTTCAATATCGAGGTAATCTTTGTCGGTGGCGGTGTCGGTGCGGGCCAGCACATATTTGGAGTTAAAGATATTCAGCCCCTTATTCTCCATTGCGCCCATATTGAAGAAATCCACCGCGACGATCATATAGATGTCGAGGTCATACTCCAGGCCGAAGCGTTCTTCATCCCATTTCATGGAGTTTTTCAGCGAGGTCATTGCCCACGGCGCACGATCAAGGTTGCCACGATCGACATACAACTCCAGCGCCACTTCACGGCCAGAGCGGGTAGTGAAGGTATCGCGCAGTACATCAAAATCACCAGCCACCAACGCAAACAGGTAACACGGTTTCGGGAACGGGTCCTGCCACTGTACCCAATGACGTCCATTTTCCAGTTCACCTTGCGCAACGCGGTTACCATTGGAAAGCAGGAAGGGATATTTGGTTTTATCGGCAATAATTTTGGTGGTAAAACGCGCCAGCACATCCGGGCGGTCGAGATAATACGTAATATGGCGGAAACCTTCGGCTTCACACTGGGTGCAAAGCGCATCGCCTGACTGATAAAGCCCTTCCAGCGCAGTATTCGCCGCCGGGCTAATTTCATTAACGATCTTAAGCGTAAAACGCTCCGGCAAATTACTGATGACCAGTGCGCCCTCTTCTTCTTTCCAGGCGGTCCACGGCTCATCATTAATATGAACAGAAACCAGTTTGAGGTCTTCGCCGTTGAGACGAAGCGGAACATCTGATGCACCATGACGGACAGCCTGGCTGACCGCGGTAACGACCGTCTTTTGCGCGTCCAGGTCAAAGGTCAAGTCAATATCAGTAATCTGGTAATCCGGCGCACGATAATCGTGACGGTATTTGGCTTGTGGCTGTTGAGTCATAAATAACCTTTAGCATCTTTTATAGAGTCTGGTGTTCAGTCTATTCCTGTTGCGTAAATCGCGCTATGCAGAATCTTCATCTTTTCAGGTACAAACGCCTTTATTGCTACATTTTTATAACATACACCGCGTTATGCCATCGACCAGAAAGGTGGCATATGGTGTGATCGGGGTTCAATAAATTGCGAAACAAGGTATACTCCAGCAGTTCCTGAAGATGTTTATTGTACTAAACGCTCCTGTACGAGGACGCTACTGCGCACCTATGACACAATTCGCTTCTCCTGTTCTGCACTCGTTGCTGGATACAGATGCTTATAAGTTGCATATGCAGCAAGCCGTGTTTCATCACTATTACGATGTGCATGTCGCGGCGGAGTTTCGTTGCCGAGGTGACGATCTGCTGGGTATTTATGCCGATGCTATTCGTGAACAGGTTCAGGCGATGCAGCACCTGCGCCTGCAGGATGATGAATATCAGTGGCTCTCTGCCCTGCCTTTCTTTAAGGCCGACTATCTTAACTGGCTACGCGAGTTCCGCTTTAACCCGGAACAAGTCACCGTGTCCAACGATAATGGCAAGCTGGATATTCGTTTAAGCGGCCCGTGGCGTGAAGTCATCCTCTGGGAAGTTCCTTTGCTGGCGGTTATCAGTGAAATGGTACATCGCTATCGCTCACCGCAGGCCGACGTTGCGCAAGCCCTCGACACGCTGGAAAACAAATTAGTCGACTTCTCGGCATTAACCGCCGGTCTTGATATGTCGCGCTTCCATCTGATGGATTTTGGCACCCGCCGCCGTTTTTCTCGCGAAGTACAAGAAACCATCGTGAAACGTCTGCACCAGGAATCCTGGTTCGTGGGCACCAGCAACTACGATCTGGCGCGTCGGCTTTCCCTCACGCCGATGGGAACACAGGCACACGAATGGTTCCAGGCGCATCAGCAAATCAGCCCGGATCTAGCCAACAGCCAGCGAGCTGCACTTGCTGCCTGGCTGGAAGAGTATCCCGACCAACTTGGCATTGCATTAACCGACTGCATCACTATGGATGCTTTCCTGCGTGATTTCGGTGTCGAGTTCGCCAGTCGCTATCAGGGCCTGCGCCATGACTCTGGCGACCCGGTTGAATGGGGTGAAAAAGCCATTGCACATTATGAAAAGCTGGGAATTGATCCACAGAGTAAAACGCTGGTTTTCTCTGACAATCTGGATTTACGCAAAGCGGTTGAGCTATACCGCCACTTCTCTTCCCGCGTGCAATTAAGTTTTGGTATTGGGACTCGCCTGACCTGCGATATCCCCCAGGTAAAACCCCTGAATATTGTCATTAAGTTGGTAGAGTGTAACGGTAAACCGGTGGCGAAACTTTCTGACAGCCCTGGCAAAACTATCTGCCACGATAAAGCGTTTGTTCGGGCGCTGCGCAAAGCGTTCGACCTTCCGCATATTAAAAAAGCCAGTTAATATCATCAGGGAGCTAATCGGCTCCCTTTTTTTACCTTTAATTCCGAAATCTTTCGCTGCATTTGCGAATTCTGCTTGTCTGATTGCAGATGCCAGGTAACATAGGTATCCCCCCATTTACGGGTGGACAAGTGTTTATTTTTTCCGACTATTAACAGAGAGAATATTATGAGCGTTGTGCCTGTAGCCGACGTACTCCAGGGCCGCGTAGCCGTTGACAGCGAAGTCACCGTGCGCGGATGGGTACGTACCCGCCGAGATTCAAAAGCTGGCATCTCCTTCCTCGCCGTTTATGACGGTTCCTGCTTTGATCCTGTACAGGCTGTCATCAATAATTCTCTGCCCAATTACAATGAAGACGTCCTGCGTCTGACCACCGGCTGCTCGGTCATTGTGACGGGTAAAGTCGTGGCGTCGCCGGGCCAGGGGCAACAATTTGAAATTCAGGCCAGCAAGGTTGAAGTTGCTGGTTGGGTTGAAGATCCAGACACTTACCCGATGGCGGCAAAACGCCACAGCATTGAGTATCTGCGTGAAGTCGCTCACCTGCGTCCGCGCACAAACCTGATTGGTGCCGTCGCGCGCGTTCGCCATACGCTGGCGCAGGCGCTGCATCGCTTCTTTAACGAGCAGGGATTCTTCTGGGTTTCAACGCCACTGATTACCGCATCTGATACCGAAGGTGCAGGCGAAATGTTCCGTGTTTCTACGCTGGATCTGGAAAACCTGCCGCGTAACGATCAGGGCAAAGTGGATTTCGACAAAGACTTCTTTGGTAAAGAGTCTTTCCTGACCGTATCTGGCCAGTTGAACGGCGAAACCTACGCTTGCGCATTGTCCAAAATTTATACCTTCGGCCCGACTTTCCGTGCTGAAAACTCCAACACCAGCCGTCACCTGGCGGAATTCTGGATGCTGGAGCCGGAAGTGGCGTTTGCTAACCTGAACGATATCGCAGGTCTGGCTGAAGCCATGCTGAAATATGTCTTCAAAGCGGTTCTCGAAGAACGCGCTGACGACATGAAATTCTTCGCTGAACGCGTAGATAAAGATGCCGTTTCACGTCTGGAACGCTTCATTGAGGCCGATTTCGCGCAGGTGGATTACACCGACGCAGTGACCATTCTCGAAAACTGCGGCAGGAAGTTTGAAAACCCGGTTTACTGGGGCGTCGATCTCTCTTCTGAGCATGAGCGTTATCTGGCGGAAGAACACTTTAAAGCACCAGTAGTGGTTAAAAACTATCCGAAAGATATTAAAGCGTTCTATATGCGCCTTAACGAAGACGGTAAAACCGTTGCGGCTATGGACGTTCTGGCTCCGGGCATCGGTGAGATCATTGGTGGCTCCCAGCGTGAAGAACGTCTGGACGTGCTGGACGAGCGTATGCTTGAAATGGGCCTGAACAAAGAAGATTACTGGTGGTATCGCGATCTGCGTCGCTACGGTACTGTTCCGCATTCAGGTTTCGGTCTTGGTTTTGAACGCCTGATTGCTTACGTAACTGGCGTGCAAAACGTACGTGATGTTATTCCGTTCCCACGTACTCCGCGTAACGCCAGCTTCTAATTTAGCGTCTTCAAGAGCCAGCGCCCGCTGGCTCTTTTTTTATCCTTTCTGTCAAGTTATCTGTTTGTTAAGTCAAGCAATCTATTTGCAACCCCGCCATAACGATCATCCTGTTACGGAATATTACGCTGCAACATTTACGCACAAAAAATAATCTGCATTCTTATTGCGGATTAGTTTTTTCTTAGCTGATAGCACAATTTTCATACAAATTTTTGGCATTCTGGATGTCTGAAAGAAGATTTTGTGCCTGGTCGATAAAGTTTCCATCAGAAACAAAATTTCCGTTTAGTTAATTTAAATATAAGAAAATCATATAAATAGATAAAAATTGCTGTAAATATCATCACGCTTCTATGGAAATATGACGGTGTTCACAAAGTTCCTTAATTTTTACTTTTTGTCACATACTTTTTCTTTTTGAAACTAAATCTTTATCTTTGTAGCACTTTCACGGTAGCGAAACGTTAGTTTGAATGGAAAGATGCCTGCAGACACATAAAGACACCAAACTCTCATCAATAGTTCCGTAAATTTTTATTGACAGAACTTATTGACGGCAGTGGCAGGTGTCATAAAAAAAACCATGAGGGTAATAAATAATGATGAAGCGCAATATTCTGGCAGTGATCGTCCCTGCTCTGTTAGTAGCAGGTACTGCAAACGCTGCAGAAATCTATAACAAAGATGGCAACAAAGTAGATCTGTACGGTAAAGCTGTCGGTCTGCATTATTTCTCCAAGGGTAACGGTGAAAACAGTTACGGTGGCAATGGCGACATGACCTATGCCCGTCTTGGTTTTAAAGGGGAAACTCAAATCAATTCCGATCTGACCGGTTATGGTCAGTGGGAATATAACTTCCAGGGTAACAACTCTGAGGGCGCTGACGCTCAAACTGGTAACAAAACGCGTCTGGCATTCGCGGGTCTTAAATACGCTGACGTTGGTTCTTTCGATTACGGCCGTAACTACGGTGTGGTTTATGATGCACTGGGTTACACCGATATGCTGCCAGAATTTGGTGGTGATACTGCATACAGCGATGATTTCTTCGTTGGTCGTGTTGGCGGCGTTGCTACCTATCGTAACTCCAACTTCTTTGGTCTGGTTGATGGTCTGAACTTCGCTGTTCAGTACCTGGGTAAAAACGAGCGTGACACTGCACGCCGCTCTAACGGCGACGGTGTTGGCGGTTCTATCAGCTACGAATACGAAGGCTTTGGTATCGTTGGTGCTTATGGTGCCGCTGACCGTACCAACCTGCAGGAAGAGTCTTCCCTTGGCAAAGGCAAAAAAGCTGAACAGTGGGCTACTGGTCTGAAGTATGACGCGAACAACATCTACCTGGCAGCGAACTACGGTGAAACCCGTAACGCTACGCCGATCACTAATAAATTTACAAACACCAGCGGCTTCGCCAACAAAACGCAAGACGTTCTGTTAGTTGCGCAATACCAGTTTGATTTCGGTCTGCGTCCGTCCATCGCTTACACCAAATCTAAAGCGAAAGACGTAGAAGGTATCGGTGATGTTGATCTGGTGAACTACTTTGAAGTGGGCGCAACCTACTATTTCAACAAAAACATGTCCACCTATGTTGACTACATCATCAACCAGATCGATTCTGACAACAAACTGGGCGTAGGTTCTGACGACACCGTTGCTGTGGGTATCGTTTACCAGTTCTAATAGCACACCTCTTTGTTAAATGCCGAAAAAACAGGACTTTGGTCCTGTTTTTTTTATGCCTTCCAGAGCAATCTCACGTCTTGCAAAAACAGCCTGCGTTTTCATCAGTAATAGTTGGAATTTTGTAAATCTCCCGTTACCCTGATAGCGGACTTCCCTTCTGTAACCATAATGGAACCTCGTCATGTTTGAGAACATTACCGCCGCTCCTGCCGACCCGATTCTGGGCCTGGCCGATCTGTTTCGTGCCGATGAACGTCCCGGCAAAATTAACCTCGGGATTGGTGTCTATAAAGATGAGACGGGTAAAACCCCGGTACTGACCAGCGTGAAAAAGGCTGAACAGTATCTGCTCGAAAATGAAACCACCAAAAATTACCTCGGCATTGACGGCCTCCCTGAATTTGGTCGCTGCACTCAGGAACTGCTGTTTGGTAAAGGTAGCGCCCTGATCAATGACAAACGTGCTCGCACGGCACAGACTCCGGGTGGCACTGGCGCACTACGCGTGGCTGCCGATTTCCTGGCAAAAAATACCAGCGTTAAGCGTGTGTGGGTGAGCAACCCAAGCTGGCCGAACCATAAGAGCGTCTTTAACTCTGCAGGTCTGGAAGTTCGTGAATACGCTTATTATGATGCGGAAAATCACACTCTTGACTTCGATGCACTGATTAACAGCCTGAACGAAGCTCAGGCTGGCGACGTAGTGCTGTTCCATGGCTGCTGCCATAACCCAACCGGCATCGACCCTACGCTGGAACAATGGCAGACACTGGCACAACTCTCCGTTGAGAAAGGCTGGTTACCGCTGTTTGACTTCGCTTACCAGGGTTTTGCCCGTGGTCTGGAAGAAGATGCTGAAGGACTGCGCGCTTTCGCGGCTCTGCATAAGGAGCTGATTGTTGCCAGTTCCTACTCTAAAAACTTTGGCCTGTACAACGAGCGTGTTGGCGCTTGTACTCTGGTTGCTGCTGACAGTGAAACTGTTGAACGCGCATTCAGCCAAATGAAAGCGGCGATTCGTGCTAACTACTCTAACCCACCAGCACACGGCGCTTCTGTTGTTGCCACCATCCTGAGCAACGATGCGTTACGTGCGATTTGGGAACAAGAACTGACTGATATGCGCCAGCGTATTCAGCGTATGCGTCAGTTGTTCGTCAATACGCTGCAGGAAAAAGGCGCAAATCGCGACTTCAGCTTTATCATCAAACAGAACGGCATGTTCTCCTTCAGTGGCCTGACAAAAGAACAAGTGCTGCGTCTGCGCGAAGAGTTTGGCGTATATGCTGTTGCTTCTGGTCGCGTAAACGTAGCTGGGATGACACCAGATAACATGGCGCCGCTGTGCGAAGCGATTGTGGCAGTGCTGTAAGCGTTAAAACCGATGAAGCCCGCTTGAAAGCGGGCTTTTTTATGCACCTTTACCAGACGGGCATTTCGTCTTGCAGGAAGGGATTATGCAGGCGCTCATAACCAAGTGTGGATAATGGTCCGTGACCCGGAATAAATGTCACGTCATCCCCCAGTGGCAGCAATTTATCTTTGATTGAAGAAATCAGTTGATTATGATCGCCACGCGGGAAGTCACTGCGCCCTACTCCACCTTTGAAAATAACGTCGCCAGAAATCAGCAGCTTTGCCCGATCATCAAAAAACACGACATGACCCGGCGTATGCCCAGGGCAATGTAACACCTGTAAAGTCACATTCCCTATGCTGATGGTATCGCCTTCGTTCAGCCAACGATCTGGCGTCAGCGGCTGGCACTCTTCCAGACCAAACATACGACTTTGCGCAGGCAAGCCTTGCAGCCAGAACTCATCTTCTTTTTCCGGGCCAAAAACCGGCACGCCGTAATGTTGCGCCAGTTCCGCCGCTGCGCCAACGTGGTCCAGATGACCATGAGTCAGCAGGATCTGCATCAGTGTCAGGCCGCTGGCATCAACTTCCTGTTTGATTTTTTCCGCATCGCCGCCAGGATCGACCAGTGCGGCCAGACGGGTTTGTTCACACCAGATCAATGAACAGTTCTGGGAGAATGCGGTGACCGGAATAATACGATAGTTCATACTGCCCCTGTTTCGTTAAGCGATTACTACCAGTGCCGTGCTGGCCCGGTATCAATATGCACAAAGTTACTACGTGGGTAATATCCTACACCACCTGCGCGCATAGATAACGCGGCTTTGCGAATATTGCTTAACGCGATACCTTCAATGTGGAAATCCATCGCCTGGCCTTTAGTGTGATAGCTTTTCTTCGCTACTCCACGGCTGCGGGCGCGTAGTTCATTGTTGGTATCAATGGAACGATAACCGGAAATGAGTTGCACCGGTTTGCGGGTGCCTAACAACCCTTGCAGGCGATACAACTGGTCGAATAATCCTGGGTCGATGGACTTTATTTTGTTCGCGCGGTAATCGCGGAAAAAATGGTTAAGTTTTGCCAATTCTTCCTGAATATAGCCTCTGCCATCGAAAAACTCCGCTTTGATTGACTCTCCGGTATGAAGATTATTGAGTGTCAAAATGCGCGGGCGTGGGGTAGAGAGTGTTGCAAACGCCGGGGTCGGCAGGATGGCGGCACCGAGTGCAACGCCACCAAGCGCCAGCAGTTTGCGGCGATTAGCGTCGAATTTGTCCATGATAATCAAGTCTACAGGTCAATGTTATCGTTTATATGCACTTCTGGCGCACAAGAGGCACCTTAACCGCCCGTAAAGCAGACGTCAAGATGACTCAACCCCAGCAGTGACGGGGGCTGCAGAGAATCGCCCCCGATCATGCTAATTATTACGACAACTGATTTCCCCGAACTGCTTCATTTACCTGATTAATTGTTCCGCTTTCGATACGATTTGCGAGCTGGATCGCGCAGGCAGATCATAATTGTAAATATCTGTACGATACTGGGTACGACCATCTGCACCAACAAAGGCCGTCAGATAGTAGAGATTCACCGGAATCGACTGCCGAATATTGACGTAACGCGTATCGCCCTGCTTCAGCGCATCAGAAATACGTTTGTCATTCCAGCCTGCATCCTGCAACAGCATATTCGCCAGATCGGAAGCTTTATTCACTCGTACACAGCCTGAGCTCAATGCGCGTGTATCACGCTTGAACAGATTGTGGTTCGGCGTGTCATGCAAATAAATGGCCTCTGAACTCGGCATATTGAATTTATAGCGCCCCAGCGAGTTCCGTGGGCCTGGAGCCTGCTGGAAGCGGAACGGTAAATTCGAGGCCGTGATTGTAGACCAGTCAACCTGCCATGGGTCAATCGCTTCTCTGTTGTTCCAGCCGCGCATCACCGTATAGCCATGGCTTTCGAGATATCCCGGATCGTTGCGCACTTTCGGCAGAATATCTTTGCGTGCCAGAGTTGGTGGGACGTTCCACGGCGGGTTTACCACTACGTTGTTAAGGGCACTGCTCATCATTGGCGTTTTGCGATCGGGGCGACCGACAATGACTCGCGAATCCAGCACCTGATTGCCGTTCTGATAGTAGACCAGCGAATAGGCCGGAATGTTAACCATGATCCCGGTAGAAAGCTCTGTTGGCAGCAAGCGCAATCGCTGGATGTTGAGTGCCAACACGCCAGCACGCTGGGCGGGCGTTACGTTTAACCAGTCACGCGTTGCCGGGCCAATAGCACCATCTGCCCCCAATCCTTGCCATGCCTGAAAACGTTTAACGGCTTCCACCAGTTCATTATCGTAGGCGGCACGAACGACAGGCGCAGGTTTACTACGAGACGTAGTTTGCTTGTCCATCGGCTTAGTTTCTGCTGTTTCAATAGTAACAGCGGATGGGCTGACTACCGCGTCAGTTGGCGTGTCATCGCCAGGTAGCGTAATTTTCGGTCCCCCGTCCAACATGCCTGTACGTTGCAATATTTCGCGCAACGCCGGTACGTCGTTACTCCACTGTCCTGGGCGCAACGTTGCTTTGCCGGTCAGTTGGGGCCACGGTTTGGTGTCACTGAGTAAGGCCAGTAACGATTCATGCATCGCCGCATATTGCGGATGCTGCGGTGCCAATCCTACAACAAACGTCGGCAATTGACCTTTATCCAGCGCCAGCTGCCATTGGTTAATCACCGAAAGCGGCGGCGTTGAAAGCGCATAAGGTTTACTGCTATATAGCCAGCGAGTGCCTTTGACCGGAATATTTGCAATGAAATGGAGATAGCCCATCATCGCATCAGAGAGCACCACGTCGCGTGTCATCCCGTTAACACCAGGATCGGTCAGTAACTCTACCCATTTATTAAACTGCGGCTGGAAACCGGCAATCGCCACCTCTGCCAGCTGTTGCTGGAAGGCTTTAACAGCATCACGGTTTTCCCACATGGGTTGCATATCGCGTGCGGCATACAACAGTTGAAGCTGGTTAAGATAAACCGGCTTGTAACCTGCGGGTAATTGAGATTCGATTTGCGTGCGGGCTTTTTCTGCCGCACCTTCAGGCAATGGCTGGATCCCCGCCATTATTGCCGTGGCTTGCGCCTGCGGCAGTGCCTCGCCCTGTTCACTGACAGCCACCGGGCTGTCGCCAGGGATTACTTCAGGCTCATCGGCCTGCGCATTGAACAGTGGAGCGAATGTTACGGCCAGGCACAAACTGATTGCCGACAGCCGACGACCACACATCATATTAAGCAACATCCCTTGCCCCCTGTTTTTATCATACTCTGAATAGCCAGGCTGTTATTTTACGACTTGCCTGTACAACGCCAATACTCACGAAAGTATGACGAGCAAGCCTGTTACTCATCAGGCTTATCTTCAGTATATAAACGCCGATACGTTTTTACATAACCTAATGTAAAGAAGTTTAAAGAAAAGCGCGCCGTAATGTGCCACTTTTTTAGTGCAGAAACGGAGTTTTCGGAAAAAGAAAAGGCGGCATTGCTGCCGCCTTCATTTTAACTCGCCTGGGAAGGCGCTTCGTCACTTCCTGGAAGCGTTTCAGGGAGTTGCGGCGCAAATCCTCGCAGGCCGACGACGTGAACGTGTTCGGTATTCTGGAAGACTTTACGCACCAGTTTATAGGTGGTGCCTTTTTCCGGACTGATATTTTCCGGCGCTGCGATGATGAGCTGCATTTGCAAACGTTCACACAATTCAAACAGCGTGGCGATAGAACGAGCATCCAGTCGCGCTGCTTCATCGAGGAACAGCAGGCGGCAAGGAGAGATATCTTTACCGCGCAGGCGGCGAGATTCATCTTCCCAGCTTTGTACCACCATCACCAGAATCGACATACCGGTACCAATCGCCTCACCGGTCGACAATGCACCAGACTCTGCACGCAACCAGCCATCGGAACCACGGTTAACCTCAACTTCCATTTCCAGATAGTTGCGGTAATCCAGCAGTTCTTCACCGATGGTCTGCGGCGTGCGCTGCCCCATATCAATCTGCGGGTTAAGACGTTGATACAGTTTCGCCAGCGCTTCTGAGAAGGTCAGGCGGTTGCTGTTAAACAGATCCTGATGCTGCTCGTGCTGTTCAGAGAGCACATCCAGCAGCATGGCGTGCGTTTCACGTACGTTCACGTTCAGACGTACGCTGTTCACCTGGCCAAACGATACGTTCTGCAACCCCTGGTTGAGCATACGGATACGGTTCTGCTCGCGCTGAATGGTTTTGCGAATGATGTTCGCCACGCTGCGGGAACTGATCGCCAGTTTCTGTTCACGGGAGGTTAATTCTTCGGTCAGACGGCTAAGCTCGATCTCCATCTGTTCGATAGCTTCCACCGGATCATCGGTACGAATAATATCCTGACGAATACGTTCACGCAGATGCTGATAAACCGCCACGAAGAACTGAATTTTACGTTCCGGACGTTTTGGATCTTCCGACATCCGCAGCACGTCGCGCAGATGTTCGTTATCTGCCACCGCCAGACGCAGCGCACCTAACGCCTTATCCGACATGGAACGCAAATCATCAGCGGAGAGATAAGCCAGCTCACGACGGTGTAAGCGACGCTCAACGCCATTATCTTTCACCATGCGCATCACCGCACACCAGCCCGCTTTGGCGGTCACTACCTGCTCGCGCATCTCAAAGTAATCCCGCTCCAGCTTGCGCAGTTTACGGGTCAGGTTGTCCATCTCCGCTTCGCAGAATGTAAGCGCTTTTTCCAGTTGATTGCGTCGTGAACGGTTATTGCTCAGTTGCGCGTGCAACTCGTCACGGCGAATACGTGCCCGCTCTTCTGCCCCGCTATCAGCACGCACGCCGATATCCTGCAATTCACGTTGCAGATCGTTAAGTAGCTCTTTTTTGGTGTCATACGAACTTTTCAGCGAAGCCAGCACCTGGTTGTACTGATTCAACTGCGCTGCGTGTCCGCGCAACGCTTCACGAGCGCGGGTACGCTCCGCTTCCGCCTGTTCCAGACGTTCACGCAGTTTTTCGTTGAGATCGCTGTTACCGCTAAGCATTTCTGCCGAGTCAGAGTAGCTAAAGTGCGCACGACGCTGCACCACTTCCGTCAGGGCAAACGCCTGCTGACGGGCATCGCGCTGCATCTGCTGAGAGTACGCGTAATCTTCTTTTAACTGTTCGAACTGTTCCGGGTCGCTCTGCAATACCGAAACGATCGGTTCCAGTTTCGCCAGTTGATTGCCAAACTGCTGAACAAAACGCGCGGCTTCCTGGGCTTCATCCAGACGTTCGCGGATTTCATCGACGCGATCCGCCAGGCTGTCATCAGCCAACAGGTTGAGACGCGGCAGAATGCGGTTCAGCGCCGTAACGCCCTCTTTCGCCTGCTCAAACTGAATACGCTGCTGCTGGTTATCATTTTCATGATTACTCAACGCCCGTTCCAGTTCGACGCGACGGCTGTTCAGTTGACGGATTTCTGCTTCCGGGTCAGACTCAAACGCCACCGCCAGATGACTGCCGATAAAGCGGCTGAACGCCTGATGCAGACGCTGGGTTTTCTGTACATCAAAGGAGAGCGTGGCGAAGCGTTCGGAAAGCACTTCCCGCTCGGCATGGAGGCTTTCAATACGGCTTTCACGCGCAGCACGACCAAACAGCGGCACTTCCGGGAAACGTGAATAACGCCACTGACGATCGGCGATTTTCACCACCACCGCTTTTTCCAGCTCATCAACGCTGAACACGCTGTCATCGAATGACTGCGGATCCCCTTCGATCAAATAGAGATCTTCCGGGCAATCGGTCAAGCCTTCCAGGTGTTCGGTTACCTGTGACAGATCTGGCACCACGATGGCGTGGCGTGACGGGCCATACAGTGCTGAGAAGTACGGCGCATCTTCCAGGCTAACGTCGTCATAAATTTCTGACAGCAGCACACCACCAAAACGCTCCGCCAGCGCGTTCAGACGCTGATCTTCAGAACCACCTGGCTGGCTTAAACGTTCGATCTCTTCATCGACGGCGTTTTTGCGCGCGCCTACTTCATCGCGTTCAACAATTGCCTCGCGCTCGCGCTCCAGCAACTGTTGCAGAAATTCGGTGACATCCTGGCTGGAGGTGAACTCTTCGCCGCACTGTTCGCTCAACTGGTTGAGACTGTTTTGCGCTGCCAGCCAAACCGGCGCACGCTGCATCAAACTCTGAATGCGAGACTGCAGCTGTTCCTGCTCCTGGCGCAGTGCCATCCGCTCTTCTCGGGCGTTAGAGACGCTATCGGAAAGAGAGGCAATGCGTGCTTCCAGCTCCTGATGCAGAGCTTCCAGTTCATCAATATCAAAATTCTTGCCCTGACGTTTGCAGAAATCTGCCAGCAGACGCTCAGCTTCTTGCTGCTCACGCAGACGCTGTTCCAGTTCGCTTAAGCGCATCCGCAACGGCTGAACCTGCTCTGCCAGGTGACGCTGATCGACCCCTTCGCGCAATAGTTCGCGAGCGACATCCCACGCCTCGTTACGCGCCAGCGGGCCGTTGATTGCCACCACCAGCTGATAAGCCTGCTCAAACTGGCTGTGCGCGGTTTGCGCCATGCTCATTTTCTGCTCAAGAGAGAGCATTTTTTCGGTCGCTTCCAGCTCTTTCGCCTGGAAGGTTTCCAGCCATTCGGCAGCGCTGTCGGCGGTTAAGTCCGGCAGATGGCACAGTTCTTTGGCACGATTAAGCGCAGCAATCGCCTGGTTATACTGGATCGCGCGCGTTTGCTGGACGTCCAGCGCCTGCTGGTAGTCAGCAAGCTGGCTTTTCAGCTCGTCCACTTCCAGTTCGGCAGCTTCCGCACGAGCCTCGTTCTCTTCCTGGCGTTCGATGGCTTCTGCCACCACTTCGTTTTGCTCTTCCAGACGGATCTGCAGCTCATCGAGATCCGCTTCGTAGCGTTCGATCTTCTCCTGCTGACGCAGTGCGGTTTGCACCAGGTTCAGGTGATCGCTGGCCGCCTGATAATCCGCTTCCAGATCGCCTTCGGCACCGTTGTGCTCAGCCAGCTCTCGCGCCATGTCGACGTGTTTGTACTGCTCAGCCGCCAGTTGCTGACGCGAAGTATGTAGCTCGCGACGAAACTCCAGGGCCTTATCGAGATGAACACGGCGCTCGTTGGCGTGACGCATGTAGTCCGCCGCCACGTAGTTGGTGGCTTCGCTGATCAGATGCTTAAACAGGTCACGGTCCGACTGGGTGACACGAATCGCTTCCAGCGTCATGCGGTTTTCACGCAGCGCCGCTTCCATGTCCTGGAACGCTTTCCGCACCCCACTGTTTTCCGGCAACAGGTAGTCGCGCAGAGAACGAGTAATGGCGCTGGAGATCCCGCCATACAGCGAGGCTTCGATCAGACGATAGAATTTACTACGGTCAGACGCTGAGCGCAGACGACGCGCGATGATGCCCAGCTCGAACATCAGCGAGTGGTAATCGGTAATGGAGTTGAACTGTTTAAACTGCACGCCTTCCATCGCCTCGAGCTTGTCTTTCAGCTCGTTAAGCGGCAGCACGCGCGCCTGGCGTTCGTTCAGAGTTTCGGTCACCAGTTGTGTCGGCTGCACCGACATCGGCAGGCCCTGAATGGCAAATGGTTTGATATCCACTTTACGATCGCGTCCGGCAACCTGTTGCAGACGCACACCGACCACTACACGCTGGTGGCGCGAGTTAATGGTGTCGAGCATCGAATAACAGACACCCGCTTTCAGCTTACCGTGCAGACCTTTATCGCGCGAACCGCTGGTGGCCCCGGCTTCCGTAGTGTTACGGAAATGCAGCAGGGTCAGGTCGGGGATAAGCGCCGTAACGAACGCCGCCATGGTGGTGGATTTACCCGCCCCGTTACCGCCAGAAAGCGTCGTGACCAGCTCGTCAAGGTCAAAAGTTCGGGCAAAAAAGCCGTTCCAGTTAATCAGCGTCAGTGAGCGAAATTTACCGCGTTCAATCATTATTCTTCCTCTCCGCTATCTGGCTGACTCTCTTCGGTTTCATCGTTGAGTTGCAGATGATTTTCAATCGGCATTGCTTCACCATCACGAATCAGGCGACGCTGTGCTTCACGGGGATCGTCGCCAGCACGCACATCGGCTCCGAAGCGGAACACCGATTCGGTAATGCGGAACTTGCTGCTGTCGTGGCCCATAAACCACACCATGCCTAAACGACGCAGACGGTTGAGCGAAGAACGTACTTTTTCCTGCAACTTCTGACGGTCAACGTCTGAACCGGTTGAACGGTTGTTCACCAGTTTCAGCAGTTTCGCTTCATCGGCCAGGGTGAGCAGTTCGTCGTACAGTTCCTGTTGAGTAAAAATCCCCTCATTCGCCAGCCGTTCCGGGCTGAGATAGAGATAACAGAGGATTTTCCCGACCATCATATCCAGTTCCGACAAGACGGAACGAGGGATCAGCGTGGTGGAACGTGGGCGTAGATAGAAGAACCCTTCCGGTGCACGAATAAGCTCAACGTTATAACGCGCGTAAAACTCTTCCAGATATTCCTGAAAATCCATCAGGAATGCATGATTATCCAGTTCGTCGAGGCCAATATGACGGCCTGAACGTAAGGCGCTATCCAGCGCCGGAAATAACGGATTCGCCAGCGCCTGCGCCAGCTTAACCGGCATCACTTGTTCAATATTTGTCGATGACATGCGCCTGTACCTTGGCTCCGTAATCATTAATCGGCTGCCATTTCGCTGGCAGTCCGGTGAAATCTGCTTGCGCTACGCCAAGACGTACCGCCTGATCAATAACAATGCGCGCAACGTCAAAGTGACGTGCACGCGGATACTGTGACAGATATTCGCGTACCACCAGACCAAGATCCAACGGCACTTGTCTGGTTTTGTACACGGCAAGTTGTTCTTCGATGATCGCCGCCAGCTGTTCGCGGATCTCGTTAAACTCTTCGTACTCCAGATCCTCAGGAAGTTCCCCAGTCACTTCTTCATCGCGCAGTACCATCTCTTCGTCACGCATATCCAGCAGACGATCGGCATTGGCATAAGTTAGCGCCCACGGCTCATCAAAATAGGTTTGTACCGACTGACGTAACCGCTGAGCAAAGACGCGGTTTTTATCCATATCGATCGCAGTACGAATAAATTTGTGTACGTGGCGGTCGTAGCCAATCCACAAGTCGATGGATTGCTGGCCCCAACTGATAATACGGTCGAGTTTGCTCTGAAGATCGAACACCAGACGATCGACAAAATGCAGGTCGTCATGGGTCATCGTCGCATCCTGAATGCGTAACAGGTTGGCCTGCAATTTATCGCCTGCCGCTTCCAGCGTATCCTGCAATTCACGCAGCGTTCCGGAAGTTTCTGAAAGCAACAATTCACAGCTGGAAATCGCCGCCCGCCAGTCTTTGTTCAACAACTGGGCGATATCATCCTTCACCTGCTGCTGCTGTTCATCCATCAGACGTTGCGTCAGGTCGATACTGTCGAAAATTTCTGCTACCGAATATTTCAGTGGCGCATAAACATTACGGTGCCAGTGAAATTCATCACCGCCCTCTTCGGCGGCATCTGCTGCGCGCTTGAGCTCACCCGCCACAATCGACAATTGCATAGAAAGGCGCAGCGTAGAAAACTCGCGCTGACGAATGTAATAGTCAGTGATGCCGATGCCGAGCGGCGTCAGACGGTAAATTGCGTTCCCTTCCGCCTGCTCGCTGGTAAAGCGGTTCAGCAGACGTTGACGCACCATGTCGTTGATCGCGTTGTTGGCGCGCACGCCGATGGTTTCGCTGGTTTGCTCAAACGCATCACTCACATGGCGGAATGCATCCACCAGCTCGCCTTCACTCATCTCACCATCCAGACGCTCGCCGTTCAGCGTGGCAACCGCCAGCAGAAAAGAGAGTCGGTCTACCGGCAGCGAGATGGAGAAGTCATTTTTTCTGGCCCAGGCAACCAGTTCGGGGACTGTCTGGGAAAATTCACTCATACTTTATCCTTGCTCTGCGGTTTGCGCGCGGTGACATGAATATAACGCCCCAAGGTAATATACGGTTCCTGACGGCAATAACGCGTTTCTAATTCAAGTAATGCTTCATAGCAGTCGCGCTGCTGGTGCTTCTCGCGCAGATAATCATGAAACACGCGAACGCCTGTCTTACCCAGAATTTGCCAACCAGCTTCTTCCAGCCACAGATAAACCTGCGCCGGGTCGCGTGGATAATCTGGCGAAAGCGTCCGTTTTTTCTTTTTCGGCATTCCCGCCTGCACGTAATCAAAATTCCCGGCGACCATGTTATGCATCAACAAACCATGCGCATTGTAGAACATTAACGACAATACGCCGCCTGGACGCAACACTGACCACAGGGTCTGTAATACGCTGCGGGGATCGGCCACCCACTCGAGCACCGCATGGAACAATATCAGATCAACGGGCGTTTCCAAATGCGAAGCAACATCCTGAGCGGCGCAATGTATAAATTGCATGTTGTCGCTCACACCTTTTGCTTCTGCCGCCTGTTTTGCGCGGTCGATCATCTGCGCAGAAAGATCGCATAAAATGACCTGATGCCCGCGCTCGGCCATTTTGATTGCGGTCTGCCCTTCTCCGCCGCCAGCATCCAGCACACGCAGTTTTTGCGGGCCCATTTCCGCCAGCACGCGATCGAGATCCTGCCACAGAATAGCCTGTCGAAGCTGCCCTTTGGTGGTGCCGTAAATGTTACGGGAAAACTTTTCCGCAATATCATCAAAATTGCGATCCTGCATTGCTTTCTCCACCGGTTGGCTAAGACGTTTTCTGATAAAGACGCTATTTTGTCACAGCCACGGCGAGAATGAACCCGTCTGGTGTAATATCGCTGGCGATCCCTTGCTATATGGTCAAAAAAGGAACCAGAAAGGATGCTTTTTACACTGAAAAAAGTGATTGGCAATATGTTGCTGCCACTTCCGCTGATGTTGTTGATTATTGGCGCTGGCCTGGCGCTGCTGTGGTTTAGCCGTTTTCAAAAAACCGGGAAGATTTTTATTAGCATTGGGTGGCTGGCGCTCTTGTTATTGAGTTTGCAACCGATAGCCGACCGCCTGTTGCGTCCCATCGAAAGCACTTATCCGACATGGAATAATTCGCAAAAAGTGGACTATATCGTGGTGCTCGGAGGTGGTTATACCTGGAACCCGCAGTGGGCGCCGAGCTCTAATTTAATCAATAACAGTCTGCCACGCCTGAATGAAGGTATTCGCTTATGGCGCGAAAATCCGGGATCAAAACTGATCTTTACGGGAGGCGTAGCTAAAACCAATACGGTGAGCACAGCGGAAGTAGGTGCCAGAGTTGCGCAATCGCTGGGCGTGCCGCGCGAGCAAATTATCACCCTGGATTTGCCAAAAGATACCGAAGAAGAAGCTGCAGCAGTGAAACAGGCGATTGGTGACGCACCTTTCCTGCTGGTGACCTCCGCATCACATCTGCCGCGGGCGATGATCTTTTTTCAGCAGGAAGGGTTAAATCCGCTACCAGCCCCGGCGAATCAGTTGGCCATCGACTCGCCGCTTAATCCGTGGGAACGGGCAATCCCTTCTCCGGTCTGGTTGATGCATAGCGATCGTGTTGGCTATGAAACGCTTGGCCGCATCTGGCAGTGGCTAAAAGGTTCGTCAGGCGAGCCACGGCAAGAGTGATTTTGATGCCAGATCGAAGTTGCGCCGACTAAATCGTCCGGTATTAACCAGTTGCGCAACTTCATCCCATAACACATACAACCAACGCCGCCAGATGAACGACTCCGCCACTGGCGCGCGTTGCAGATAACTCCAGAGCAAATCTTCCGCCAGAGAATTATCCATTAGTCGGAACAGTTCGTATTCTCGCGGTGCCCAAAGCATTAGTCCCGGTCCGACCATCGCCAGTAACTGATCGCTGCGCGAATCTTTCAGCATGCTACGTAAACAGAAGTTACCGTGAATCAGTACACAATTGTCGTTAAAGCCTTCAAATAATGCCGGGAGACATTCGCGAGTGCGAAACAGGATCCGCTTATCCTGCATCGTTAGACCGGTGTTATTGAACTGATTGAGCGTGGTCCATAGCACTTCAACATGTTGCCGGTACCATGAGGGCCAGAAATTTTCCTGAGTATTGTCGACCGCGCCGACGCAACCACGACTGTCCTGACGGTGCCAGGCCAGTAAGGCTTCAACGATTTGATCTTTGAGTTGTTCCCAGCGTTCTGGTGTTCGGGCTGGTGCCTCCACCGAAACACCACGCATTCGCTCCAGTAGCAGGACATCGGGGCCGGGGTGTTCTTCGTGCGTCATCACACCATAAATAGTCGGCATACGGACAGTCCCACTTCTTGCCAGCATGGTGGTTTTCCATGCCAGTTGTCGGGCTTTTCCGGGCGCACTAAAGCTTCTTGCCATTAACGGCATTGGGTTTCCCTGGCTGTCATACAAAGCCCACAACGCCGTATCCGCTTTTTCATTGACGCACTCAATACGACTGAGTTTTTCGCCCAGTAAATGGCTTAATTCGGCACGCAGCTGTTCCATTCAGATTACCCTCATAAAAGCTACTGCTTTCATAATGAGCGCCAATATAAAAGATGTCACCTGAATGAGATCAATTGTTGAAAAGAAAAATTGAGGAAAATCGTAACGGTACGACACTCCTCCCAAAATTGGCTGGAGTGTCGTGAAGTGAAATTAGCGCATTTCGGCGCGAACGCGCTTGAGATCTTCAGGGGTATCCACACCTGTGCCAGGAACTTCCTGGGCGACAGCAACGTGGATTTTTTCGCCGTACCACAGAACACGAAGCTGCTCTAACATTTCGATATGTTCTAACGGACTTGGCTGCCAGGTAACATAACGACGGATAAAGCCTGCTCGGTAGCCATAAATACCAAGATGACGCAGGAAGTTATCGCCTACGGTTTCAAGGTCTTTTGCAAAACGATCACGATCCCACGGAATGGTGGCGCGAGAGAAGTACAGTGCGTACCCTTCGGCGTCGAGAACCACTTTCACCGCATTCGGGTTAAACGCTTCTTCCGCATTGTGGATTGGCACCGCCAGAGTCGCCATACCCACCTGACGCTGAGCGAGGTTATCAGCAACCTGACGAATGATTGTCGCAGGGATCATCGGTTCATCACCCTGCACATTAACGATCACCGTGTCGTCGCTGAATGCGCATTTTTCGACAACTTCCGCCAGACGTTCTGTACCTGACTGATGATCGGCGCGCGTCATACATACTTCGCCGCCAGCGACTTCAACAGCGCGGGCAACATCCTCATGATCGGTTGCCACGATGATGCGCTCGGCACCTGATTCGCGCGCGCGTTCAAGAACATGAACAATCATGGGTTTGCCGTTAATATCAACCAATGGTTTACCGGGCAGACGCGTGGACGCGTAACGCGCGGGAATAATGACCACAAAACTCATGATTTACTCTCATCAGCAGTCAACACGCGGGCTTCCGTTTCCAGCAACACTGGAATGCCATCGCGCAGCGGGAAAGCCAGGTTGTCCAGTTTGCAAATAAGCTCTTGTTTTTCCTGGTTATACCAAAGTTTTCCGTTGCAAACCGGGCAGGCAATGATTTCAAGCAGACGATGATCCATAGTTCCTCCAGATGGATCGGGTTATGAATGCATAAATCTTATCATAATCATTTATGCGACGGGGTCTATTTCCCAGCCGGCGCGACAATCAGTAAAGAGGCCTTGCGAGCAGCGTCCTAATGTCACCCGCGTTGCCTGCTGCCAGTTAGCGAAATCAGTAATCGCCTGACGTAACCCTTTTTGCAGCGTTGTCGTCGGTTTAATGCCTTCCTGTAACCACAGAGAGATAACTTCAAGGATGCCTGTCTGGCGATGCATTTTGGCATCCATTCGCCCAACTAATTGCCCACGATGTAATAACGGCAGAACAAAATAGCCATACTGGCGTTTCGGCGCTGGGATATAGCACTCCAGCCGGTAGCTAAAATCAAAAAGCTGCTCCGCGCGTTTGCGATCCCAGACAACAGGATCAAAAGGCGAAAGTACCGCGCTGTGCGTTGCAGTGAGCTTTCCGGCGAGCGCACGCTCGAGTAGCGGCAGCAAATCAGCATGCAGCCAAAGATTACCCAATTTTTCAACATGCACAGCAATGATTTGCTGCTGTTCAGCCCTCGCTTCACGCCACGCCGCCAGTGCCGGACGTTTTAGCCGGTAGTAATCTGCCAGCCACTGTTCGCGAAATATTCCCAGGCTACGCGCACTGTTATCCAGCATGATGATTTCTGCTTCTGCTTGCGAAACGAGATCGCGCTCATCATTCCACTCAGGCATGACACGGTGAGTTAAATCATAAACGCGCTGGAAGTTGCGCCGTTCAATCACCATCACCTTTCCGGCAGTAAATAAACCTTCCAGATGTCGTTTATGCGGCTTCCACTCCCACCAGCCGCTCGCCCCTTTACGAGGATGCTCAAAATCGGCTGAACGTACCGGCCCCTTATCATGAATATGCTGAATTAACAGTGCAATTTCCGCCGCATGTTCCTGCATCCAGGCGTCTTTATATTTCCAGCCCATTTTTTCAGGTGCCAGCATGCGGTGGCGAATAAGACGAAAATCGCTACGCGGCATAAAGCAGGCTTCATGCGCCCAGTATTCCATTAATTCTCCACGCGCCAGAGACTCATCCAGCCACTGCGCAGGATAATCTCCCAGACGGCTGAAAAGCACCAGATATGGGCTACGGACAACAATATTGATGGTATCGATTTGCAGCAAGGACATGCGGGAGATCGTTGCCGGAATATCCTCCAACGACGCTCGACGGCGGGGTTTGTTTAACAGGCCTTGCGCGGCAAGGTGAAGATTACGCGCATCAGCAAGGGAGAGGTGCGGCAGCGACATTCATGACTCCATCAATCGAACGCTGCCGCGGCGTAACTAGTGGCCAGAAGCCAGCGAGGTTAGTTGCGCAAGCAGTTTCGCTGGTTCATCACCTGAAAGCTGTGCGTCTACAGGCAAATACCACCAATTTTCTTCTGCAAAGGCCCGGCATTTCACCGCATCTTTTTCAGTCATTACCAGCGTTTGTCCGGCGCTTACCAACGCGCTGACATCCGCATGATTCAAAGACTGATGATCGGCCAGCGGTACACATTTTTCCGGTTGTACGCCGCACATCTTCAGCGTGGCAAAAAAGCGCGGCGGATGCCCAATCCCCGCAATCGCCACCACATGTTCAAGCTGAGCAACGTCACAACGCGTACCGGTACGTAAATTCACCGCCTGACCCGGCAGCAGATGCATGGGGATTTCACCGCTGCGGGGGACACCGCCGTTGACGATTACCGCATCAACCGACTTTAAGCGCCCCGCTCGCTCACGCATTGGCCCCGCCGGCAACCACCAGCCATTGCCAAAGCGACGCACACCATCAATAACGACAATTTCCACATCACGCGCCAGACGATAATGCTGTAAACCATCGTCGGTTACGATGATCTGCACATCAGGGTGTTGCGCCAGAATGGCTTTTACCGCGTCAGAACGCACGGGAGAAACCGCAACAGGCGCGCCAGTGCGTTGATAAATCAACACAGGTTCATCACCCGCCTGTGCTGTGGTGGTATCTGCCGACAATAACAGCGGATAAGATTCAGCCTTACCACCATATCCCCGCGATACGACCCCCACGCGAATACCGCGCTGTTGCAGCTGTTCCACCAGCCAGACAACGACCGGGGTTTTTCCGTTGCCGCCTGCGGTGAGATTACCAACCACGACAACCGGTACGGGGGCACGCCAGGCGCGCTTCAGTTTTAGTTTATAGCAAAGACGGATCGCGCCACTCACCAGGCCATACAACCAGGAGAGTGGCAGCAATAGCCACCATAAAGGGGATTCACCAGACCAGATTTTTTCGATCATTGGCCAAACTGCATTTTGTGAAGTTGCGCGTAAACGCCACGGTGCTCAAGCAAATCGTTATGCGTACCGCGTTCCACAATGACACCATCCTCGACAACCACGATTTCGTCTGCCTTTTCAATGGTAGACAAGCGGTGGGCAATCACCAGAGAGGTACGGTTTTTCTGCAACTCATCCAGTGCCGCCTGAATCGCACGTTCGGATTCGGTATCCAACGCCGAGGTAGCTTCGTCCAGAATCAGTATCGGGCTATCACGCAACAAGGCTCGAGCGATAGCAATACGCTGACGCTGACCGCCAGAGAGCAGCACGCCGTTTTCACCAATGACTGTATCGAGACCGTTATCCATCTTATTGATGAAGTCCATGGCGTAGGCCATACGCGCAGCTTCTTCAATTTGCTCACGGCTGTACTGTTCAGTCCTTGCGTAAGCAATGTTGTTGGCAACCGTATCGTTAAACAGATGGACATTCTGCGACACCAGAGCAACCTGGTTACGTAACGACGCCAGGGTATACTCGCGCAGATCGTGACCATCCATCAGGATTTCGCCTTCATCAATATCGTAAAAACGTGTGATTAGGCTGGCGATGGTTGATTTACCTGAACCAGATCGTCCAACCAGAGCAACCGTCTTCCCTGCCGGAATTTTCAGGTTGATGTTACGCAATGCGGGCACGTCACGTCCTGGATAAGTAAAGGTGACATTGCGAAATTCCACGTCGCCAGTCGCACGCTCGATCACGCGCTTACCTTCGTCTTTCTCCTGCTCACTGTCCAGAATGGTAAACAGCGTCTGACAAGCCGCCATACCACGCTGGAACTGGGCGTTAACGTTGGTCAGCGATTTCAGCGGACGCATAAGTGCAATCATTGAAGAGAAAACAACGGTAATCGTACCGGCAGTCAGGCTATCCATGACACTTGGGAAGCTTGCCGCATACAGAACAAACGCCAGCGCCAAAGAGGCGATCAGCTGAATGATCGGATCAGAGATAGAAGAGGCTGAAACCATTTTCATCCCCTGAAGACGCATTCGGTTGCTGACTTTATCGAAGCGTTTCGTTTCCACTTCCTGACCACCGAAAATCAATACTTCTTTATGGCCTTTCAGCATTTGTTCGGCGCTGGTGGTCACCTGCCCCATGGTGTTCTGCATGTTTTTACTGATGTTGCGAAAACGCTTCGATACAACGCGAATCGCAATCGAAACAATCGGTGCCAGCACAATCAAAATGATCGACAGTTGCCAACTGTAATAGAACATCATGATGAACAGGCCGATGATCGACGCACCTTCACGCACAACAGTAATCAGTGCGCCGGAAGAAGAAGAAGCGACCTGTTCGGAATCGTAGGTGATACGTGACAACAGCGTACCCGTTGACTGTTTGTCAAAGAATGAAACCGGCATTCCCATCATGTGACCAAACAGGCGGCGACGCATAGTCATTACCACCTTTCCTGATACCCAGGAGATACAGTAGCTGGAGATATAGCTGGTGATACCACGTAAAATCATCAGCCCGATCACCACCAGCGGCATCCACATCAGCACGGAGCGATCTGTTTTACCAAAGCCATCATCAAGAAGTGGCTTAAGGAGCGATAACATGAAGGTATCGCTGGCTGCGTTGAGGATTAACGCTACGCCCGCCACGATCAGACCCGCTTTAAAAGGCGCAATGGTTGGCCACAGTCGGCGGAACGTCTGCCACGTAGAGAGATCTTTGTCGTTATGCATTCAAAAAACCAGCATTTGTTGAAATAGCCGCATATTCTACCCGTTATCCACTGGCACGCCAAACCACTGATGATACCAACGAGGTAAAATTTGCTCTCTGAGGCTGCTAATCCGCCAGCCTTGCGCTGAAAAATTGACCGTTATTTGACCCTGATGTGGAGTATCAAGCCACTTATAACCCTGTTGTTGATAGCGATGTTTAACTTTGCTTGAGGGCAGTCGCCATGCGTTATAGCGCGATGCCGATGCGAGTGCCACTTTTCCATTCACTCGCTGAATTAATGGCAACGATGATGAGGTATTACTGCCATGGTGAGGTACCTGAAGTAATGTTGCCTGCATTTGCTGCCAGTAACGGCTTAGCATCTTTTGTTCAGCGGGGGCTTCAATATCACCGGTTAGAAGAATGCTATTCGTCCCGTCATCAATCTTAACCACACAGGAATGGTTATTTCCTTTATCGTTGCTACCTTGTAAAGGCCAGTGCGCGCTGAAACGCAATCCTTGCCATTGCCACGCTTCGCCACGCACACAGGGCTGATGATGTTCCCAGTTTAACGGACTTCGGATCCATAACATCGGCCATGTGTGCAATATTGAGTCCAGCCCTCCCCGGTGATCCAGATGTTCATGACTCAAAATAACGCCTTCCGGTTCAAGATTATGCCAGTGGAGCCAGGGGATAATCAGTTGTTGCCCACTATCCCCTTCGGGCCAGGCCAGTCCCGTGTCATAGAGAATCGCTTTGCCGTTTCGCGCAATGACCATTGCCAGCCCTTGCCCGACATCAAGCATGTACACTTGCCACTCGTCAGGTCGAGGTTTTTGCCACAGCGGCAAGCACATCAGCAAGCCTACAGCCACACACATTGCTGGCAACGTTCGCCAGGCGTTTAATCGCCATACCACCAGTAAGAACCATGGGGAAAATGTTAGCCATTGCCAACGTTCAGCAATGTTGATCCACCCTTCCGGCAAACTCTTTAACCCCCAGAAAAGTAAAGCCAAAGACCGGTCGGCAAGAAACCATAACCCTTGTTCCAGAATAAACGGCCCGCTTAAATGCACAACCATCGCGGCGAGAATCAACGGAACCGTGATAAATGTCACCAGGGGAATTGCAAAAAGATTTGCAATAAACGAGGTCAGACTAATGCCATGAAATATGACAATTTGCACGGGCATAAGCAGGAGGGTGATTCCCAGTTGCAGATGGATGAGGGAAACAACCGCGCGCAATACCGGCGGCAGCTGCCACTCCGGACAGGGAAACCACTGATACCAAAAAATCAGTGCCGCGACCGCAGCGGCAGATAGCCATAAACTTTGCGAGAGAATGGCAACAGGATCCATCAGCAAAATTGCCGCCAGACAACATATCCATACATCCCAGCCACTCCATTGTCGTCCACTTAACTTAAGCATTCCCCAAATGGCAAGCGCCACCACGGTACGCAATGCAGGAGGTTGCATTCCCGTAAGCCAGGCATAAAAAGCAGCACAGCAGATTCCACCAATTAATGGCATTTGCCAGTGGATCCAGCACCCAGGCAGAAAAACTTGCCCACCGCGAATGAGTCCTGCAGCCAGCAACGCCGCAAAAGCGATGTGCAATCCTGATATCGCCATTAAATGCGCCGTTCCAGTATCACGCATGATATTTTTGATTTCTTTGGAGACGGATAACCGTTCCCCCATACCTAATCCAAGAATAACCGCGTTCCACATATAGGGTTGCAGCGTTGTTTGTAGTGACGCCAGATACTGTGCACGCAGGCTACAATTCGGTTCAATGACACTTGCCTGCAGAAAACGGCCGGTGAGCGGTTGATGCTGGGCAATGGCATAACGCTGGCTATCAAAGCCGCCATCATTAAGTTGACCATGAACTGCACGAACTTTGAGTTTCATTGACCATACTTGTCCGGCACAAACCGCTTGCGGAAGATATTCGCCATACAGTACGAGGCCTGGCGCAGGGAATATACGTCGACCTTGTAGATGAGTAATTTGACCGTAATGAGTGGTCATGCCGTCAGTAGCAATGATCTCAACAATTGCATCCTGCGTCGCGCCAGTTAAGGTTTCTCCTGCCCACAAAATTTGCTTTGCTGCTAATATGCCCCAAACGAAAAACAGCAACGTCAGCACGATATAACGGACGGTTTTAACAGGGATAAATGCCAGTACACAGGCGAAGAGAGTCAGAAACGCAAGGGTTACTGTCCCAGGCAATTGGGGCAAAATCAGCAACGGAAAAATTCCGCAAATTATGCATACGCCGACTGTCGTTATTTTCATGCACCCTCCCTGTTTATAGAAAGTGTGCAACTTTGTTGAACGGTTGTCTGGTGGGAGTTTTGCGTTCCCCGAGGCACGTTCAGAAGAATTTAACGATAGGGTGAAAACTGCTCAAAACTCTGCGAGGCAGCTTCCAGTTCCAGATTAGAGAAATGAAAAAAGCACCCGACAGGTGCTTTTCTCGCGTTCAAGTTTGAGTAAAAACTTAACCGTAAATATTGGCGCGATCGCGCAGTTCTTTACCTGGTTTAAAGTGAGGAACGTATTTTCCTTCCAGTTCTACTTTATCGCCAGTCTTCGGATTACGTCCGGTACGTGGTGCGCGGTAGTGCAAAGAGAAACTGCCGAAACCGCGGATTTCAATACGCTCGCCCTGCGCAAGAGTCGAGGCCATATGCTCCAGCATCTCTTTTACTGCATCTTCAACCGTCTTGGCGGGAATGTGCGATTGCTGGGTGGCAAGTCTTTCTATCAATTCTGACTTGGTCATGATTCCTCCGGTTCCTTAAAGGCAAATTAAGCGGCTGCTGTTGCTGCATTGATTAAGGGCGGCCGTAGCCGCCCTTAGTGCTTGATTACAGGACGAAACCTGCAATCTGTCAAGTAAACTCAACAAACTTCGGAATAAAAATCCCGAAGAGTCAGAGAATTACTCGCCTTTAGCTGCTTTGAAAGCTTCAGCCATTGCGTTGTTGGAGAAGTTTGCATCTTCCTGTTTGTTAACAGTTGCGATTGCATCTTTCTCGTCAGCTTCGTCTTTCGCACGAACAGACAGGCTGATTGCGCGGTTTTTACGATCAACGCCGGTGAATTTAGCTTCAACTTCGTCGCCAACGCTCAGAACCAGGGTAGCGTCTTCAACGCGGTCACGGGATGCTTCAGAAGCACGCAGGTAACCTTCAACGCCGTCAGCCAGTTCTACGGTTGCGCCTTTAGCGTCAACTGCAGTTACTTTACCGGTTACGATAGCGCCTTTCTTGTTCAGAGCAACCCAGTTGTTGAACGGATCTTCTGCGAGCTGTTTAACGCCCAGGGAGATACGTTCACGTTCTGCGTCAACCTGCAGAACAACTGCAGCGATTTCGTCGCCTTTTTTGTATTCACGAACTGCTTCTTCGCCTGCAACGTTCCAGGAGATGTCAGACAGGTGAACCAGGCCGTCGATGCCGCCGTCCAGGCCGATGAAGATACCGAAGTCAGTGATAGACTTGATTTTACCTTCAACACGGTCGCCCTTGTTGTGGGTTTCCGCGAACTGCTGCCACGGGTTAGCTTTGCACTGTTTCAGACCCAGGGAGATACGACGACGTTCTTCGTCGATATCCAGAACCATAACTTCCACTACATCGCCAACGTTAACAACTTTGGACGGGTGGATGTTTTTGTTGGTCCAATCCATTTCGGAAACGTGTACCAGGCCTTCAACGCCTTCTTCGATTTCAACGAAGCAACCGTAGTCGGTCAGGTTGGTCACGCGACCAGTCAGTTTGGTACCTTCCGGATAACGTTTAGCGATAGCTACCCACGGATCTTCGCCCAGCTGTTTCAGGCCCAGGGATACACGGGTACGTTCGCGGTCGAACTTCAGCACTTTAACAGTGATTTCGTCGCCCACGTTGACGATTTCGCTCGGATGCTTAACGCGTTTCCAGGCCATGTCAGTGATGTGCAGCAGGCCGTCAACGCCGCCCAGATCAACGAATGCACCGTAGTCAGTGAGGTTCTTAACGATACCTTTAACTTCCATGCCTTCCTGCAGGTTTTCCAGCAGCTGATCGCGCTCTGCGCTGTTTTCGGATTCGATAACGGCACGACGAGAAACAACAACGTTGTTGCGCTTCTGATCCAGCTTGATTACTTTGAATTCAAGCTCTTTGCCTTCCAGGTGCAGAGTGTCACGCACCGGACGAACGTCTACCAGAGAACCTGGCAGGAACGCACGAATACCGTTCAGCTCAACAGTGAAGCCGCCCTTAACTTTGCCGTTGATAACACCGGTAACAGTTTCAGCATCTTCGTAAGCTTTTTCCAGCGTGATCCAGGCTTCGTGACGTTTAGCTTTCTCACGGGACAGCAGAGTTTCACCGAAGCCGTCTTCTACTGCGTCCAGAGCAACGTCAACTTCGTCACCTACCTGGATTTCCAGCTCGCCCTGGGCGTTTTTGAACTGCTCAGCCGGGATGGCGGACTCAGATTTCAGACCAGCGTCAACCAGTACTACGTCTTTGTCGATAGCAACAACAACGCCACGAACGATAGAACCCGGGCGGGTTTCGATTTCTTTTAAGGACTCTTCAAAGAGTTGAGCAAAAGATTCAGTCATGTTTAATCTTCAGGTTTATATTTAACGTCCACCTGGCTCCATGCCGGATGGGGTTGTTTAACATACCCGCTGTCATTCCATTGCAACGGGGGTACTGCAAATTCGGTCGCTTATGCGAGAGCCAATTTCTGGCGCGCGTATTGTAGCGCTTTTTCAATCACTTGCTCAATGCTTAAGGTGGTGGAATCCAACACTAAAGCATCGGCTGCCGGAACCAGTGGCGCTACCGCTCGGTTACGATCGCGGTCGTCGCGTTCTTTGATCTCGGCCAAAAGGCGCTCAAAGTTAACACTAAAGCCCTTCTCCTGCAACTGTAGCATGCGGCGATGCGCACGTTCTTCCGAGGAGGCGTCAAGGAAAATTTTCACTGGCGCATCAGGGAATACCACCGTTCCCATGTCGCGGCCATCGGCAATCAGGCCTGGTAATTCGCGAAACGCGCGTTGGCGACGCAATAATGCTTCACGAACGCGTGGGAATGCCGCGACTTGTGAAGCAGCATTCGCCACTTCCTGAGTACGAATTTCGCCGCTGACATCTTCCCCTTCGAGGATCACTTCCAGATTACCGTTGGTTGACACAAAACGTACATCCAGATGGGATGCCAGCGGCACCAGCGCATCTTCCGATGCAACATCAACATGGTGATGTAATGCCGCTAGTGCCAGTACGCGATAAATTGCACCCGAATCCAGCAGATGCCATTGCAACGCTTCCGCCATAGCCTTACACAAGGTGCCTTTCCCTGCACCGCTTGGGCCATCAATGGTAATAACCGGGGCAATTGCCGTCATCTTTATCTCCTTAAAACAGGCGTACCGTTAACATAACCGCGCGCATTATACGCGCCGACGCCACAAATCGTTAACGTTGTGTGCAAAAACCAGTTTTGTCTGTATTCAGATGGGGATTTATTGCGCAATTATAGCGGGCTGGCAGAAGACCAGCCCGAAAGATGACAATGATTTACTTACCAGAGGCGATACGATCACGGATGTGTTGCGCACGCTCTGTTGATGGTGGGTGAGAATCAAACATGGACTGGGTGCGACCGCCATCCAGGCTGGCCAGTTTTTCAAAGCTACCAACCAGCCCCTGGGTACTGATGCCACGTTTCTTCAACAGATCAAAAGAGAAATCATCTGCTTCGGATTCTTTATCACGGGAGTATTTAGCATTGATAGCGCCTTCTGCGATATCACCTAATTGTGAACGGGAAAGCTGGGAAGCCACACCGCTGGTAGCTGAAATGGCATCGCGTGCGGCCACGATCGCATAAGAAGCTTTCATTTCAGCCAGCGAGTGACCCAACGCGACGTGGCCCAGTTCATGGCCCAGAACGCCTTCAATTTCGTTGTCGTTCATCATGTCCATCAGGCCACTGTAGACACGAACACAACCGTTCGCCATCGCCCATGCGTTGACGTCGCTGGTCATATAAACCTTATAGTTGACTGGCGTGCCATTAATATTGTTACCCAATGCTTTGGCGATTTTTGCCAGACGTTTCCCGTACTTGCTGGATTTGCTTGCCACTTTATTGCCGCTGTCCATTTCGACACAGCCCTGATTGGCGATTGCTTTAGCATCAGCATCGCTTAATGTTGCGGCTTTATAAGCATTCAGACCTGAGCTGATAGCCAAATCGGTATTAATACCGTGCGTATTCTGACATCCTGTCAGTAAGGCTGCAGAGGTCGCAATCGCCAGCAATAATTTAGTATTCTTCATGTGAATCATCCGTTGATTAATTATATATAAACATTATGTATCAACAAGTTACATTGATAATTAACGCTACCATTAATAAAAATACCCCACAAGGTCCGAAAAAAAACGCCGGCAATGTGCCGACGTCTTTGAAAAGAAAGGATTGTCTATGTTATCGCCCGTTATTCATTCAGCCGGGTTGACTTATCCGCGCCAATTGCTCGAAATAGTCTGGAAAAGTTTTAGCGGTACATTTTGGATCAAGAATCGTCACAGGCGTATCTGATAATGCGACCAGCGAGAAACACATCGCCATCCGGTGATCATTATAAGTGGCGATCTCAGCAAATTTCAGTTTTTCCGGTGGCGTAATGCGAATGAAATCATGCCCCTCTTCGACTTCCGCACCGACTTTACGCAGTTCTGTTGCCATCGCAAACAGGCGATCGGTCTCTTTAACACGCCAGTTATAGATATTGCGCAGCGTGGTGGTGCCTTTTGCAAATAACGCCGCGGTGGCAATGGTCATCGCCGCATCGGGAATATGGTTCATATCCATATCAATGGCGTTCAGTTCACCACGCGTGCAGGAAATATAATCATCGCCCCAGCAAATGGTCGCGCCCATTTTTTCCAGAACATCAGCAAAGCGAATATCACCCTGCATACTGTTGCGTCCAATGCCGGTCACTTTTACAGTGCCGCCTCTGATTGCTGCTGCTGCCAGGAAATAAGAAGCCGAAGATGCATCGCCTTCAACCAAATAAGTGCCCGGAGACTGGTAAGACTGCCCCCCTTTTACGACAAATTGTTGATAGTGCTGATTTTCAATTTCAACACCAAACGTCTTCATCAGATTGAGGGTGATATCGATATAAGGTTTAGAAACCAGATCGCCTTTAATACGAATCACCGTATCTTCCGGCGCAAGAGGCGCAGTCATTAACAGTGCGGTGAGGAACTGGCTGGAAACGGAGCCATCAACATCAACGTTGCCGCCAGTAAAGCCGCCCTGTAAACGCAATGGCGGATAATTTTCTTGTTCCAGGTAAGTGATCTTCGCCCCGCCCTGGCGCAGCGCATCCACCAGATGACCAATCGGGCGTTCTTTCATTCGCGGTTCACCGGTCAGTACAATATCATTGCTACCCAGGCAAAGTGCTGCCGCCAGCGGACGCATTGCCGTTCCGGCGTTACCGAGGAACAACTCCCGGGCACTTTCTGCGTGTAATGGACCACCGTTACCGATAATTTCGCAACGCGTACGATCGGCTGAAAGCGTATAGCTTACCCCTAACGCTGTTAATGCATTCAGCATATGGCGCACGTCATCGCTATCCAGCAGATTGGTTAATACTGTTTTGCCGTGTGCTAATGCCGCCAGCAATAAAGCGCGGTTAGAAACGCTCTTGGAACCGGGCAGATTAATAGTGCCATCGACACGAGCGATGGGTTGTAACGTTAGGGATTCCATGAACTCAACTCTCTACAACAGAAATAAAAACCCCACAGGCTGGCTGTGGGGATTATGCAAAATTTCGACATTAGCCGTGACGACGTTCGAACTCAACCATGAAGTCTGTCAGTGCTTTAACACCTTCCAGCGGCATGGCGTTATAAATAGACGCACGCATTCCGCCGACCACTCGGTGACCTTTCAGCGCATGTAAGCCCGCAGCGAAAGACTCTTCGAGGAACAATTTATCAAGCGCGCTATCCGCCAACTGGAACGGCACGTTCATCCGCGAACGGTTAGCTTTCGCCACATCATTGCGGTAGAAATCGCTGTTATCAATCACCCCATACAGCAGTTCTGCTTTTTGCTGATTGATCTTATCCATTGCAGCCACACCGCCGTTCGCTTTCAGCCATTTGAAGACCAGGCCAGATAAGTACCAGGCAAATGTCGGCGGCGTGTTGAACATGGAATCGTTATCGTTGAGGATGGAGTAATCCAGAATCGATGGGCAGGCGATATTCGCTTTGCCCAGCAAATCTTCACGAACGATGACGATTGTCAGGCCAGCCGGGCCGATATTTTTCTGCGCGCCAGCGTAAATTACACCATAACGGCTGACATCAATCGGACGGGAAAGAATGGTTGAAGAGAAGTCAGCGGCGACCACCACGTCTTTACCGAAGTCTGGTGTTTCATCGATAGCGATACCGTCAATGGTTTCGTTCGGGCAGTAATGCATATAAGCAGCATTATCAGAGAGTTGCCATTCACTCATTGGCTTAACTGCGCGAAGACCATCAACGGTCACTTTCGCATCAAACACATTTGGTGTGCAGTATTTTTTCGCTTCTTTGATAGCACTTGCTGCCCAGTAACCCGCATCAACATAATCTGCAGTGGTTTTATCACCAAGAATATTCAGCGGTACAGCAGCAAATTGACCGCGACCACCGCCATGGCAGAACAATACCTTGTAGTTGGAGGGGACGTTAAGAAGATCGCGAAAATCCTTCTCGGCTTCCTCTGCAACCTGAATGAACTCTTTGCCACGGTGACTCACTTCCATCACCGACGTACCAAGACCGTTCCAGTCGCGCAGTTCCTGTTGAGCCTGTTTAAGCACCTCTGCCGGTAGCATTGCCGGACCAGAACTAAAATTGAAGATTTGAGCCATTTCCCCTCACCACGTTGCGTTGCCATTAACCCGCGGTCAATCAATTGCGACCACAGGCAATACATTATTCCTGTGGCTATCGGTTTTATCATTCAGTGACACGCATCGCAATGAGTAAAACCGTTGAGGGCAAAAATGAGGCACGCGTCACACAAAAGAATCTCTCGGATTATTTTCAAAAAACCGATGTTTTGGCTGTCAGGTCACCCGTTTAGCCCGACTTGCCTTCGTCCATTCTGGATTTGCACAGCGCGGACATAATTGTTTTTCCCCCGCGTTCATATGAATGATTTCACTGCAACGGATGCAGGCATAGTCCGCCGACTCCGGCACCACTTTGTAACGCTGAGTACAGTCACTGGGTAAAATAAGTAACCCCGGTTTCACCTTGTCATCTTCAAAGAAATAAACACTGATTTGCCCGTTGGTTTCGAGAATCGCCAGACGTACCTGCCCCAACTGCTCTACACCGCGCAATCGTAGCTCCATAAAGAACTCAAATTCCGTCATGTTGGAGTTATTGAGTTTCGACCAGGCCAGCTCGCCATCTTCAATAATGACAACCGGCTTGCCTTCCAGAAGATCTTCCAGTTTTTCACTGTGCGCCATCAACCACATTACCAGGCGGTATAACAACGCCAGAGTAATAAAGACGATAAGTACCGGGACCATCGGCACATCATCATAAAACGCCACATCTCCCGCCGCTGAACCCAGTGTCAGAATGATTAACACTTCAAACAGCGACATCTGCCGCACACCGCGTCTTCCGGTCATTTTGAGGAACAAAAAAACCAGTACAAAGGTATAAAGACTACGTAGTGCAACTTCGCCAAGGAAATCAAAAGGCACTTTATCAAATGCCATACGGTGGAGATCGAACGCCTTCATTTTTATGCTCTTATCGTGGTTTATCCGCTAAAAGCATAGCCAACAGTTCATCGGCATGGCGGCGGTAATAGCGCCTTTGAGATAAAACCCGTATTATTGTGCGCTTTCCGTACGACTAAAGTGATTTTCATGACGCAAACATTTATCCCCGGCAAAGATGCCGCTCTGGAAGATTCCATCGCACGCTTCCAGCAAAAACTTTCAGACCTCGGTTTTCAGATTGAAGAGGCCTCCTGGCTGAATCCGGTGCCTAACGTCTGGTCTGTACATATTCGCGACAAAGAGTGCGCACTGTGTTTTACCAACGGTAAAGGCGCAACCAAAAAAGCGGCGCTGGCTTCTGCCCTCGGTGAATATTTCGAGCGTCTCTCAACCAACTACTTTTTTGCGGACTTCTGGCTGGGCGAAACCATCGCCAACGGCCCATTCGTGCATTATCCCAACGAAAAATGGTTCCCACTGACCGAAAATGACGATGTACCAGAAGGGCTGCTCGATGACCGTCTGCGCGCATTTTACGATCCGGAGAATGAACTGACCGGTAGTATGCTGATTGACCTGCAATCCGGTAACGAAGATCGTGGTATTTGCGGTCTACCGTTTACGCGCCAGTCCGACAATCAGACCATTTATATTCCGATGAATATCATTGGTAACTTGTATGTTTCTAACGGTATGTCTGCTGGCAATACCCGTAACGAAGCACGCGTTCAGGGGTTGTCCGAAGTTTTCGAACGTTACGTGAAAAACCGCATTATTGCTGAAAGCATCAGCTTGCCGGAAATCCCGGCAGACGTGCTGGCACGTTATCCAGCAGTAGTTGAAGCGATCGAAACGCTGGAAGCGGAAGGTTTCCCGATCTTCGCTTATGACGGTTCGCTTGGCGGCCAGTATCCGGTGATTTGCGTGGTACTGTTCAATCCTGCTAACGGTACCTGCTTTGCCTCATTCGGTGCGCATCCTGATTTTGGCGTTGCACTGGAACGTACCGTGACCGAGCTGCTGCAAGGTCGTGGCCTGAAAGATCTGGATGTGTTTACTCCACCAACCTTCGATGATGAAGAAGTCGCTGAACATACCAACCTCGAAACGCACTTTATCGATTCCAGCGGTTTAATCTCCTGGGACCTGTTCAAGCAGGATGCCGATTATCCGTTTGTTGACTGGAGCTTCTCCGGCACCACGGAAGAAGAGTTCGCCACGCTGATGGCTATCTTCAAAAAGGAAGATAAAGAAGTTTATATTGCCGATTACGAGCATCTGGGTGTCTACGCTTGCCGTATTATCGTGCCTGGCATGTCCGATATTTATCCGGCTGAAGATCTGTGGCTGGCGAATAACAGTATGGGCAGCCATTTACGTGAAACGATTCTTTCGCTACCAGGTAGCGAGTGGGAAAAGGAAGATTACCTGAACCTCATCGAGCAACTGGATGAAGAAGGTTTTGATGACTTTACCCGCGTGCGTGAACTGTTGGGTCTGGCGACCGGGTCGGATAACGGCTGGTACACTCTGCGTATCGGTGAATTAAAAGCCATGCTGGCGCTGGCTGGTGGCGATCTGGAACAGGCTCTGGTCTGGACCGAATGGACGATGGAGTTTAACTCATCAGTATTCAGCCCGGAACGCGCCAATTATTATCGCTGCCTGCAAACGTTGTTATTACTGGCGCAGGAAGAAGATCGCCAGCCGCTGCAATATCTGAATGCGTTTGTTCGCATGTACGGCGCAGATGCCGTGGAAGCCGCCAGTGCGGCAATGAGCGGCGAAGCGGCGTTTTATGGCTTGCAACCAGTAGATAGCGATCTGCACGCGTTTGCTGCACATCAGTCGTTGTTGAAGGCCTACGAAAAGCTGCAACGCGCCAAAGCAGCATTCTGGGCAAAATAAAATCAAATAGCCTACGCAATGTAGGCTTAATGATTCGTCTGAGTTATATTACGGGGCGTTTTTTTAATGCCCCGCTTCACATATATTTGCATTAATAAAATAATTGTAATTATAAGGTTAAATATCGGTAATTTGTATTTAATAAATACGATCGATATTGTTACTTTATTCGCCAGGTGCTCCCTTTTAATTAACTGTTTTAGCGGAGGATGCGGAAAAAATTCAACTCATTTGTTAATTTTTAAAATTTATTTTTATTTGGATAATCAAATATTTACTCCGTATTTGCATAAAAACCATGCGAGTTACGGGCCTATAAGCCAGGCGAGATATGATCTATATCAATTTCTCATCTATAATGCTTTGTTAGTATCTCGTCGCCGACTTAATAAAGAGAGAGTTAGTGTGAAAGCTGACAACCCTTTTGATCTTTTACTTCCTGCTGCAATGGCCAAAGTGGCCGAAGAGGCAGGTGTCTATAAAGCAACGAAACATCCGCTTAAGACTTTCTATCTGGCGATTACCGCCGGTGTTTTCATCTCAATCGCATTCGTCTTCTATATCACAGCAACCACTGGCACAGGTACAATGCCCTTCGGCATGGCAAAACTGGTTGGCGGCATTTGCTTCTCTCTGGGGTTGATTCTTTGTGTTGTCTGCGGAGCCGATCTCTTTACTTCCACAGTGTTGATTGTTGTTGCCAAGGCGAGTGGGCGCATCACCTGGGGTCAGTTGGCGAAAAACTGGCTAAATGTTTATTTTGGCAACCTGGTCGGCGCACTGCTGTTTGTACTTTTAATGTGGCTTTCCGGCGAGTATATGACCGCAAATGGTCAATGGGGACTAAACGTCCTACAAACCGCCGACCACAAAGTGCACCATACTTTTATTGAGGCCGTCTGTCTTGGTATCCTGGCAAACCTGATGGTATGTCTGGCAGTATGGATGAGTTATTCTGGCCGCAGCCTGATGGACAAAGCGTTCATTATGGTGCTGCCGGTCGCGATGTTTGTTGCCAGCGGTTTTGAGCACAGTATCGCAAACATGTTTATGATCCCGATGGGTATTGTAATCCGCGACTTCGCATCTCCGGAATTCTGGACCGCTGTCGGTTCTGCACCGGAAAATTTTTCTCACCTGACCGTGATGAATTTCATCACTGATAACCTGATTCCGGTTACGATCGGTAATATTATCGGCGGTGGTTTGTTGGTTGGGTTGACATACTGGGTCATTTACCTGCGTGAAAACGATCACCATTAATGGTTGTCGAAGTACGCCGTAAATAAAAAATCCACTTAAGAAGGTAGGTGTTACATGTCCGAGCTTAATGAAAAGTTAGCCACAGCCTGGGAAGGTTTTACCAAAGGTGACTGGCAGAATGAAGTAAACGTCCGTGACTTCATTCAGAAAAACTACACTCCGTACGAGGGTGACGAGTCCTTCCTGGCTGGCGCTACTGAAGCGACCACCACCCTGTGGGACAAAGTAATGGAAGGCGTTAAACTGGAAAACCGCACTCACGCGCCAGTTGACTTTGACACCGCTGTTGCTTCCACCATCACCTCTCACGACGCTGGTTACATCAACAAGCAGCTTGAGAAAATCGTTGGTCTGCAGACTGAAGCTCCGCTGAAACGTGCTCTTATCCCGTTCGGTGGTATCAAAATGATCGAAGGTTCCTGCAAAGCGTACAACCGCGAACTGGACCCGATGATCAAAAAAATCTTCACTGAATACCGTAAAACTCACAACCAGGGCGTGTTCGACGTTTACACTCCGGACATCCTGCGTTGCCGTAAATCCGGTGTTCTGACCGGTCTGCCAGATGCTTATGGCCGTGGTCGTATCATCGGTGACTACCGTCGCGTTGCGCTGTACGGTATCGACTACCTGATGAAAGACAAACTTGCACAGTTCACCTCTCTGCAGGCTGATCTGGAAAACGGCGTAAACCTGGAACAGACTATCCGTCTGCGCGAAGAAATCGCTGAACAGCACCGCGCTCTGGGTCAGATGAAAGAAATGGCTGCGAAATACGGCTACGACATCTCTGGTCCGGCTACCAACGCTCAGGAAGCTATCCAGTGGACTTACTTCGGCTACCTGGCTGCTGTTAAGTCTCAGAACGGTGCTGCAATGTCCTTCGGTCGTACCTCCACCTTCCTGGATGTGTACATCGAACGTGACCTGAAAGCTGGCAAGATCACCGAACAAGAAGCGCAGGAAATGGTTGACCACCTGGTCATGAAACTGCGTATGGTTCGCTTCCTGCGTACTCCGGAATACGATGAACTGTTCTCTGGCGACCCGATCTGGGCAACCGAATCTATCGGTGGTATGGGCCTCGACGGTCGTACCCTGGTTACCAAAAACAGCTTCCGTTTCCTGAACACCCTGTACACCATGGGTCCGTCTCCGGAACCGAACATGACCATTCTGTGGTCTGAAAAACTGCCGCTGAACTTCAAGAAATTCGCCGCTAAAGTGTCCATCGACACCTCTTCTCTGCAGTATGAGAACGATGACCTGATGCGTCCGGACTTCAACAACGATGACTACGCTATTGCTTGCTGCGTAAGCCCGATGATCGTTGGTAAACAAATGCAGTTCTTCGGTGCGCGTGCAAACCTGGCGAAAACCATGCTGTACGCAATCAACGGCGGCGTTGACGAAAAACTGAAAATGCAGGTTGGTCCGAAGTCTGAACCGATCAAAGGCGATGTCCTGAACTATGATGAAGTGATGGAGCGCATGGATCACTTCATGGACTGGCTGGCTAAACAGTACATCACTGCACTGAACATCATCCACTACATGCACGACAAGTACAGCTACGAAGCCTCTCTGATGGCGCTGCACGACCGTGACGTTATCCGCACCATGGCGTGTGGTATCGCTGGTCTGTCCGTTGCTGCTGACTCCCTGTCTGCAATCAAATATGCGAAAGTTAAACCGATTCGTGACGAAGACGGTCTGGCTATCGACTTCGAAATCGAAGGCGAATACCCGCAGTTTGGTAACAACGATCCGCGTGTAGATGACCTGGCTGTTGACCTGGTAGAACGTTTCATGAAGAAAATTCAGAAACTGCACACCTACCGTGACGCTATCCCGACTCAGTCTGTTCTGACCATCACTTCTAACGTTGTGTATGGTAAGAAAACTGGTAACACCCCAGACGGTCGTCGTGCTGGCGCGCCGTTCGGACCGGGTGCTAACCCGATGCACGGTCGTGACCAGAAAGGTGCTGTAGCGTCTCTGACTTCCGTTGCTAAACTGCCGTTTGCTTACGCTAAAGATGGTATCTCCTACACCTTCTCTATCGTTCCGAACGCACTGGGTAAAGACGACGAAGTTCGTAAGACCAACCTGGCTGGTCTGATGGATGGTTACTTCCACCACGAAGCATCCATCGAAGGTGGTCAGCACCTGAACGTTAACGTGATGAACCGTGAAATGCTGCTCGACGCGATGGAAAACCCGGAAAAATATCCGCAGCTGACCATCCGTGTATCTGGCTACGCAGTACGTTTCAACTCGCTGACTAAAGAACAGCAGCAGGACGTTATTACTCGTACCTTCACTCAATCTATGTAATTAGATTTGACTGAAATCGTACAGTAAAAAGCGTACAATAAAGGCTCCACGAAAGTGGGGCCTTTTTTAGCACGAGAGCCTTTTTTGTCAGCTATCTATACTTTAAGGTGACTGCCAAAACAGACTCGACGTAGCCTTCGAGCTGCGCACCAACACGGCCTCAGATGGGCCACATCTGGAGAAACACCGCAATGTCAGTTATTGGTCGCATTCACTCCTTTGAATCCTGTGGAACCGTAGACGGCCCGGGTATTCGCTTTATCACCTTTTTCCAGGGCTGCCTGATGCGCTGCCTGTATTGTCATAACCGCGACACCTGGGATACGCATGGCGGTAAAGAAGTTACCGTTGAAGATTTGATGAAGGAAGTGGTGACCTATCGCCACTTTATGAACGCTTCCGGCGGCGGCGTTACCGCATCCGGCGGTGAGGCAATCCTACAAGCTGAGTTTGTTCGTGACTGGTTCCGCGCCTGCAAAAAAGAAGGCATTCATACCTGTCTGGACACCAACGGTTTTGTTCGTCGTTACGATCCGGTGATTGATGAACTGCTGGAAGTAACCGACCTGGTAATGCTCGATCTCAAACAGATGAACGACGAGATCCACCAAAATCTGGTTGGAGTTTCCAACCACCGCACGCTGGAGTTCGCTAAATATCTGGCGAACAAAAATGTGAAGGTGTGGATCCGCTATGTTGTTGTCCCAGGCTGGTCTGACGATGACGATTCAGCGCATCGCCTTGGTGAATTTACCCGTGATATGGGCAACGTTGAGAAAATCGAGCTCCTCCCCTACCACGAACTGGGCAAACACAAATGGGTGGCAATGGGTGAAGAATACAAACTCGATGGTGTTAAACCACCGAAGAAAGAGACCATGGAACGCGTGAAAGGCATTCTTGAGCAGTACGGTCATAAGGTCATGTTCTAATTTCCCCGTAAAGCGGCAACTTTATTAAGTTGCCGCTTTTTTGTGCACAGAAAAGCAGAGTGTGAAACAGTAAGTTCACACTCTGCTTGAATTCATTTACACGTGAGCCACGGGTTTCGGCGTATGACCGGCGTTACGAAGCAGCATCAGCAAATAGATAAACGATACGCTGGCGATCATGATAAATAATAAATTATCGGAGAAATTCTGCATTAGCATAGCGGTAAATGACGGGCCAAGCAGGCTTCCCACGGTATAGCTCAACAGTAAGGCCTGGTTCATCGCTACCAGTTGATGATGTTCAACTTTCTCACAAGCCCAGGCCATCGCCACCGGATATAGCGTAAAGCCAGCGGCACCGAGGATGAATAACGCTGGGGCCATCGCCGCCTGGCTAAGCATCGCAATACTGCCGAGAATGACGACAAAGACCTGAACACGCAACACCAGCAGTCGACCAAACTTATCCGCCAGACGTCCAATCGGCCATTGCCCGAGGATACCCGCACTGACCAGTACCGCCATCCAGAAACCAATGCTGGCATTGCTCACCCCTTTGTGATTGAGGTACAGCGGCATCAGGCCATATAGAGATCCCAGCACGATTCCTGAGATAATGCAGCCATTCACGCCAAGCCGCGCCTGACGGAGTTTTAGCATTGACGTAATTGACGTCGAATCATGGTTTTCAGCCTGCTGATTCAGGACATGCGTAAACAACAGCGGTAAGATTCCTGCCAACGTCAAACCTGTAACCCACGGCAATACACTCATCAACTCGGTTGAGACTTTGCTGACCAGTAACTGGCCTAAAAACGTTCCGACGTAATAAACCATCATATACGCAGCAAGCAACCGCCCGCGGTTACGCGACGTCCCACTGCACATCAGCGCACTCTCAACAACCACCCAAATCATGGCACAGCCGATGCCCGCGACAAAACGCCACGCCAACCAACTCCAGAATCCAATCATCAGGCCAAGGCCGGCACAGCCAGCGGCAAAAATGAAGGAGGCCAGATAATAGCTACGGTTAAAGCCAATGCGTTTAATGACATACCCTGTCAGCAATGTACCGACAAGGTTGCCGGTAAAATAGGATGAGCTGACAACGCCTACCTGCCATGTAGACATGTGTTCCTGGGCGAGCCAAAGCGGCACGAGTGTATTTAACACCGCAATCGCCAGAGTCAACAAAAGCAGGCCAGACAGCAAAAGCATGACAGGCCGGGTATACGTGGACATGAATTAAAACCGTGAGGAAGTTCAAATTTCATGCGCATCATGCCACCGCCAAAAACATTGTCAATGGGTGAAAATACGCGCATATCGCAGCGGCGGTATTATCGATTTATATTACTCATTCATAACGCTAATGCTGAAGAGACGATTAATCTCATCTGATTGTTTTTATTGATCTAACACAAATTTCATACGCTTCGTTCAGTCGAAAAATTTCATGGTCACAGCAAACTCATATTTCCCGTCTATGCTTTCAGAGCAATGCATCACGTCTGACCGATTTAGACGTACCACTGACTCTCGAAAGGAGAAGAGGATGACCAAACCGTATGTTCGTCTTGATAAAAATGATGCTGCCGTTTTGCTTGTTGATCACCAGGCTGGTTTACTTTCCCTTGTACGGGATATCGAACCCGATAAGTTTAAAAATAACGTGCTGGCGCTGGGTGACCTGGCTAAGTATTTCAACTTACCAACTATTCTTACCACCAGTTTTGAAACCGGTCCTAACGGCCCATTAGTTCCAGAACTGAAAGCACAATTCCCCGATGCACCTTACATTGCTCGCCCGGGAAATATTAACGCCTGGGATAACGAAGATTTTGTAAAAGCTGTCAAAGCGACAGGTAAAAAACAGTTAATTATTGCCGGTGTGGTAACCGAAGTTTGCGTGGCATTCCCGGCGCTTTCAGCCATTGAAGAAGGGTTTGACGTCTTTGTCGTGACTGATGCGTCAGGGACCTTTAATGAAATTACCCGGCATTCGGCATGGGATCGCATGTCGCAAGCTGGTGCGCAATTGATGACATGGTTCGGCGTGGCGTGCGAGCTGCATCGCGACTGGCGTAATGATATTGAAGGACTGGCGACGTTGTTCTCTAACCACATTCCTGATTATCGTAACTTGATGACCAGTTATGACACGTTAACGAAGCAGAAATAAAAGCGAACCGGGGCCGAAACCCCGGTTGTTACTGATTAACTTGCGACAGCCATCCCCACGGTCATATGCAAACCATAGAATACGCCACGACCGATTAATTCCCCTGCCAGAAGCAGAATGAATGATACAGAAAGTAGCGGAACCGCAGGCTGATAACCTTTTAGCTGTGGTGCAATCCACAAGCACAGGGCAACGGCCAAAAGCACAATCCGCCAGGACATCAGCGCACCATAGTCCGGCACCAGCGCTGCGGCCTGCTGCACAGAGCTATGAATAGTCGCCAGCTCTGCGCCCTGCATCACTGACATCACGCCACTCACTACCAGTGCCAGAACAGAAATGGCTGGCAGCAGACGCATCGCCCAGCCATCGACACCAGCCAGACTCAGCAACAGGTAACCCAGTAACGGGCCGCCCATAAACATCGTCAGGAAGAAGCCCATCAGTGTCCAGATGCTGTACCAGGTGGGTACTGTATCGATGCTGTTATACACACGCACCATCATCCAGACAAAGACTACGCCAAGAACCATCGTCACCACCAGCCAAAGCGTACGCAATGCCGGTGAAAGCTTTTTCAGCATTGCCAGCAACCAGCCGATGCCGCCTACAGCAAAAAAGATCGAACCGCTGGCGATTTCGTTACTGAGTGCTGAAGCCCCTACCCGATTGAGCGAGTTAAAAGCGCGCATCGGTGAACCAAGATGAAGCATAGAGGCGATAAAGCCAATGCCCATCAGCACCCATAAACCCAACATGCAGGCGATAACACGCTGCTGGGCTTCTGCTCGCAGGTCGCCTTTGAGCAGCGCCAAAGCCAGAACGATAAAACCACCCGCTACACATTGCCCGAAAACCGTGAAGATCATCAGCGGCCATTCATGCCATCCACTTCCCATCTCACACCTCCTTCGGGTTTGCCAGATAGCCAGTGGTATCCCCGGTTGGGCGGCTATTGGCGTTAGGTTTGATCACAATATTCGGTTTGGTGAAGTGCGCACGCGGCAACGGCGCAACAGCCGCCAGATCGCCGTGTTTTTTACGCAGCTCGTCGATAGGTCCGAAATCCAGCGCCCGTAGCGGGCAAGATTCGACGCAGATCGGTTTTTTACCTTCTGCGACGCGGTCATAGCAACCATCACATTTGGTCATATGACCTTTGGTTGCGTTGTACTGCGGTGCGCCATACGGGCAGGCCATATGGCAGTAACGACAGCCAATACACACATCTTCATCGACAACGACAAAACCATCTTCACGTTTATGCATCGCACCGCTTGGGCAGACTTTGGTACAAGCCGGATCTTCGCAGTGGTTACATGAAATCGACAGATAGTAGGCAAACACGTTCTGGTGCCAGACACCGTTATCTTCCTGCCAGTCGCCACCAGCATATTCATAAATGCGGCGGAAGCTGACTTCTGGCGTCAAATCTTTGTAGTCTTTACAAGCCAGCTCGCAGGTTTTGCAACCGGTGCAACGGCTGGAATCAATAAAAAATCCATACTGGGTTGTCATCGGTTACTCCTTACACCTTTTCAACCTGAACAAGGTTCGTATGTGATGGATTCCCCTTGGCAAGAGGAGACGGACGTTGAGTGGTCAGTACGTTAATACAACCGCCCTTATCGACACGTTTTGTATCCGGGTCATACCAGGCACCTTCACCCAGTGCGACCACACCCGGCATCATTCGTGGCGTCACTTTCGCCTCAATATGAACCTCACCACGATCATTAAAGATCCTGACTTTATCGCCGTTGCTGATACCGCGTTTTTGCGCATCAAGCGGGTTGATCCACATTTCCTGACGGCAAGCTGCTTTCAGCACATCAACGTTGCCGTAAGTTGAGTGAACGCGAGATTTATAGTGGAAACCCGTAAGCTGCAGCGGATACTGTTTGTTCAGCGGATCCTGATAACTTTCAAAGCCCGGCGTATAGATCGGCAGTGGATCGATCACATCACCTTCTGGCAATTCCCAGGTAGCGGCAATGTCAGCCAGCGCCTGTGAATAGATCTCAATTTTGCCCGATGGCGTGGTCAATGGATTAGCCTGCGGATCTTCACGGAAGGCTTTGTAAGCAACGTGATGCCCTTGCGGATCGCGCTTTTTAAAGATCCCCTGCTTACGGAACTCTTCAAACGTTGGCAGTTCAGGAATCGCTTCCCGCGACTGGGCATACAGATGCCGCATCCACTCTTCCTGAGTACGACCTTCAGTAAACTGTTGTTCGACGCCAAGACGTTTTGCCAGTTCGCTGGTCATCTCATAGATAGTCTTACATTCAAAGCGCGGTTTAATGACCTGATCATTGAAAATAACGTAAGACATATTCCCGCAGGATGCATCCAGTGCAAAGTCCATCTGTTCGGAAGCGGTGCAGTCAGGCAGCAAGATGTCAGCATATTTCGCCGATGAGGTCATGTGGCAGTCGATAACCACAATCAGCTCGCACTTCTTATCATCCTGAAGGATTTCATGGGTACGGTTGATTTCAGAATGCTGATTAATCAGGCAGTTACCGGCATAGTTCCAGATCATTTTGATCGGCACATCCAGCTTATCTTTCCCGCGCACACCATCACGCAGCGCCGTCATTTCCGGGCCACGTTCAATGGCATCGGTCCACATAAACATAGAAATGCTGGTCTGGATCGGGTTTTCGAGAGTCGGCATACGGACAAACGGTAAGCTGTATGAACCTTCGCGCGCGCCGCTGTTCCCCCCGTTAATACCAACGTTACCGGTCAGAATCGCCAGCATCGAGATAGCACGGGTTGCGATTTCACCGTTAGCATGACGCTGCGGGCCCCATCCCTGGCTGATAAACGCCGGTTTGGTACTGCCGATTTCACGAGCCAGTTTGATGATTTTGTCTGCCGGAACACCGGTGATTTGCGAGGCCCATTCCGGTGTTTTAGCCACGCCATCGGGTCCTTCACCCAGAATATAAGCTTTATAGTGACCATTTTTCGGCGCACTGGCTGGCAGGGTTTTCTCGTCGTAGCCAACGCAATATTTATCGAGGAATTCCTGATCTACCAGGTTTTCGGTGATCATGACATACGCCAGACCGTTAACCAGTGCGGCATCTGTTCCCGGACGAATAGGGATCCACTCATCTTCACGCCCGGCACCGGTGTCGGTATAGCGCGGATCGATGATGATCATGCGAGCATTAGATTTCTGGCGCGCCTGTTCAAGATAGTAAGTCACCCCACCGCCACTCATTCGCGTTTCGCCAGGGTTATTACCAAACAGCACTACCAGTTTACTGTTTTCGATATCCGACGGGCTGTTACCATCTGCCCAGCCGCCGTAGGTATAGTTCAGACCTTCCGCAATTTGCGCGGAGGAGTAGTCGCCATAATGGTTCAGATAACCGCCGCAGCAGTTCATTAGCCGCGCGACCAGGGTATTTCCCGGCGGCCACGAGCGGGTCATGGTGCCGCCCAGCGTACCGGTGCCATAGTTCAGATAGATAGACTCGTTGCCGTACTCTTTGATCAGGCGCTGCATTTTGGTCGCGATGATGTCGTAGGCTTCTTCCCAGCTAATGCGCTCGAATTTGCCTTCACCGCGCGCCCCGACTCGTTTCATCGGATATTTCAGGCGGTCCGGATTGTAGACACGGCGACGCATGGAACGCCCACGCAGACAGGCGCGAACCTGGTGCAGGCCGTCGTAATTGTCATCGCCGGTATTGTCCGTTTCGACATATTTGATTTCACCGTCCACTACGTGCATACGTAGCGGGCAGCGACTACCACAGTTAACTGTACAGGCGCTCCAGATAACCTTTTCGTCTGATTTTGTTGGAATAGCGCTATCGACAGCGTGCGCAATCCGACTAAAAGGTAATGTTAATGCGCTGCTGGCCATTGCCAGGCCGCCGATCGCTGTCGTTTTTACCAAACCACGGCGACTCACCTCAGCAGCCAATACCGCATCAGGGATTTTCGTTTTCATAATGGCTCACTCAAGCTTGCTCACGATTGATTCCAGTAACAAACCGTATTGTGTAATTATTTCTATAGCAGATCGCTATATAGGCTTGTATACATCGAATAATTTGAAAATCAAAGAGATAGGTAGATTTTCACTCGAAAGTAGTATTACTTGTAAGTGAGGAGTAATTATTGTTCGGTATCAAAGGGAGACAAAAAAAGCGCCCGCAGGCGCTTTTTAGATTCAGAAAAATTGGGTATTAGCCAATATATTCCAGTCCGTTCATATACGGACGCAGAACTTCTGGTACTTCAATACGACCATCAGCCTGCTGATAGTTTTCCATTACTGCAACCAGCGTACGACCAACAGCAAGACCAGAACCGTTCAGGGTATGAACCAGACGGGTTTTCTTGTCCGACTTGCTACGGCAACGTGCCTGCATACGACGTGCCTGGAAATCCCAAACGTTGGAGCAGGAAGAGATCTCGCGGTAGGTGTTCTGTGCCGGGATCCATACTTCCAGGTCGTAAGTTTTGCAAGCGCCAAAGCCCATGTCGCCGGTACAAAGGATGATTTTACGGTACGGCAGGCCCAGCAGCTGCAGGACTTTTTCCGCATGACCGGTCATCTCTTCCAGCGCCGCCATTGAGTCTTCCGGGCGCACGATCTGCACCATTTCAACTTTGTCGAACTGGTGCATACGGATCAGACCACGAGTGTCACGACCATATGAACCAGCTTCAGAACGGAAACATGGGGTGTGGGCGGTCATCTTAATTGGCAGATCATCTTCATCGATGATTTCACCGCGTACCAGGTTGGTCAGCGGAACTTCTGCCGTTGGGATCAGCGCATAGTTACTGGTGTCTGCTTCTTCTTCCAGCGGACGAGTATGGAACAGATCGCCAGCAAATTTCGGCAGCTGACCCGTACCGTACAGCGTGTCCTGGTTAACCAGGTACGGAACATAGTTCTCACTGTAGCCATGCTGTTCGGTATGCAGATCCAGCATAAACTGCGACAGTGCGCGGTGCATGCGAGCAATCTGCCCTTTCATTACCACAAAGCGGGAACCAGTCAACTTAACTGCGGCTGCAAAGTCGAGGCCAGAGTGCATTTCACCCAGCGTCACATGGTCACGAACTTCAAAGTCAAACTCACGCGGGGTGCCCCAGCGACTGACTTCAACGTTGTCATTTTCGTCTTTACCTACCGGCACTTCATCTGCAGGCAGGTTAGGGATGGTTAGCGCGATATCGCGAATTTCAGCCTGTAAAGCATCCAGCTCGGCTTTTGCTGCATCCAGCTCTTCGCCCAGTTTGTTCACTTCCAGACGTAAAGGCTCGATATCTTCCCCGCGCGCTTTCGCCTGGCCAATGGATTTCGATCGGGAGTTACGCTCCGCTTGCAGGTTTTCCGTTTTGACCTGCAATACTTTACGACGCTCCTCAAGAGCGCCCAGCTTATCTACATCCAGCTTAAAGCCCCGGCGTGCCAGTTTTTCAGCGACTGCGTCTGGCTCATTACGCAGCAGATTGGGATCGAGCATGCTTATCCTGTGCTTATCGAATTAAATGGGAGATGTGGCCACAGCCTGCGACCACAGGGATACATTAACAACATTACCGCAACGATAACATTAACGGTAGCGTTTTATGGGGCTATTTTGATCCTGTTCAGCCAGCCAGGCGAGCTTTTCGCCAATCTTGCCTTCAAGGCCCCTGTTTGTCGGGAAATAATAGCGTGTTTGTGCTATTTCCGGCGGGAAGTAAACCTCACCGGCAGCATAAGCGTTTGCTTCATCATGAGCGTAACGATATTCCTGCCCGTAGCCCATTTCCTTCATTAATTTCGTCGGCGCATTACGCAAATGAACCGGCACGTCATAATCCGGACGTTCGCGAGCATCGGCCAGCGCGGCTTTAAACGCAGTGTAGACAGCGTTGCTTTTTGGCGCACAGGCCAGGTAAACAATCGCCTGAGCAATGGCGCGTTCACCTTCCGCCGGGCCAACGCGAGTAAAGCAATCCCAGGCCGCAATTGCCACCTGCATCGCCCGTGGGTCGGCATTGCCGACATCTTCGGAAGCAATTGCCAGGCAACGACGCGCGACATATAACGGATCGCCACCGGCGGTAATAATTCGCGCATACCAGTAGAGCGCCGCATCGGGTGCGCTACCACGTACCGACTTATGCAGTGCGGAAATCAGATCGTAAAAGCGATCGCCTTTGTTATCAAAGCGGGCGCTACGTTCACCGGCGATTTCGGTCAGTAATTCAGGCTTCAGGACCCGCTTACCGCTATCATCGACTTCGGCCATATCCGCCATCATTTCCAGCGTATTTAACGCCCGGCGCGCGTCGCCATTCACCAGTTCAGCAATGGCGCGTCGTGTTTCATCTGGCAGAACAATATCCTGACCACCATAGCCACGGGTTTTGTCTTCCATCGCCTGAGTTAGTACTTGCTCAATATCCTCTGTACTCAGGGATTTCAACAGATAGACACGGGCACGGGAAAGCAGTGCCGAATTAAGCTCAAACGACGGGTTTTCAGTGGTTGCGCCAATAAAAGTGATGGTGCCGTCTTCAATATGTGGCAGAAATGCATCCTGCTGGCTTTTGTTGAAACGGTGAACTTCGTCAACAAAAAGAATAGTGCGGCGACCTGCATTGCGGTTTTGCCGAGCGCGCTCGATCGCCTCGCGAATCTCTTTCACACCAGAGGTGACGGCAGAAATACGTTCCACATCAGCGTTCGCATAGCGGGCAATCACTTCAGCGAGGGTTGTTTTGCCGGTACCCGGCGGCCCCCAGAGGATCATAGAATGCAGATGCCCGGCTTCGATAGCGCGCGGCAACGGCTTCCCCGCAGCCAGCAAATGTTGCTGGCCGATATACTGTGCTAAATTTTCTGGCCGCATACGCGCGGCCAGAGGTTGAAAAGTATTATCCGAAAAATCGAGCGACAGATTGCTCACTCAGGTGCCTCTACTTACGTTGATCATCTACCGTGACGCCTTGCGGCGGGGTGAAGGTAAATTTCGCTGCATCCACAGCCCCATTTTGCTGGGATTTCAGCTGATAACTGCTGCGCTGATCGTCCTGCTCCACCGCGCTAAACTGATGGATTGTGCCATCACGTCCCACGTTAATGGTGAACTGCTTCAGATTGCCATTGCTGGCTTTCGGCGTCAGAACAAAGTCATCGCCATTCTGTTTGATATTGTACTGCTGCCAGTCGCTGGACTGGTTGCGGGCAATCAGCATAAACGGCGTATTACCGGTGGCATCTTTCAGCCAGGTTGCCGTAGCTTGCTCAACGAACGGGTTATAGAACCACAGTGTTTTACCGTCAGAAACCAGAATGCTTTCATCAGGTTGAGTCATATGCCAGTTGAATAAGTTTGGACGTTTCACCCACAGATCGCCCTGACCTTCCTGCACCGCCGCGCCGCTACCGTCAGTCACTTTCTGTGTGAAGCTGGCGTGGAAGCTGCTGACTTTATCCAGGCGGCTTTTAAGATCGCTTGCGGCATCAGCCCAAACGCTGCTTGCTACTAAGCTTGAGAGTAATGCACAGGTGATGGCAATTTTTTTCATCATTATTCCTCAAATTACGTCACTCCCAATCGGGAGTTCCCTCTACTCTCTATTCCAGGCTAATAATCAGCTTGAGGAAAGAAGAAAATACTGAATTTTCAGTTGATAGAATACCGGATGCGACGCTATCGCGTCTTATCCGGTCTACGTTGCATTAATTAGTCAAATGGCGGTGGGGCCAGCACTTCACGATTACCGTTGTGCCCCTGTTCGCTGACAATCCCCTGCGCTTCCATCTGTTCGATAATACGCGCTGCACGGTTATAACCAATGCGGAACTGACGCTGTACGCCAGAAATTGACGCTTTGCGTTTTTCAGTGACAAACTGCACCGCCTGATCGAACAACGGATCCAGTTCTTCAGCGCCATCGAAACCGCCCACGCCACCTTCGCTTTCACTGTCGGAGGTGATGCCATCAACATACTGTGGGCGACCACGCGCTTTCCAGTCCTGCACCACGGCATGAACTTCCTGATCGCGAACAAAAGCACCATGGACACGTACCGGCAACGTGGAGTTCGGCCCAGAGTAGAGCATATCCCCCATACCCAGCAGTGATTCCGCACCAGCCTGATCAAGAATGGTACGTGAGTCAATCTTACTGGATACGGTAAAGGCGATACGGGTCGGAATATTCGCTTTAATCAGACCAGTAATAACATCAACCGATGGACGCTGCGTTGCCAGTACGAGGTGGATACCCGCGGCACGGGCTTTTTGCGCCAGACGTGCTATCAGCTCTTCCACTTTTTTACCTACCGTCATCATCAGGTCGGCAAATTCGTCCACCAACACCACAATGTATGGTTCTTTTTTCAGCACCGGATGCTGCGCATCCATACTATCACCCGGCTTCCAGTACGGGTCTGGAATCGGACGCATCATGCGATCGGCTTCAGCAATTTTTTCGTTATAACCCGCCAGATTACGCACACCCAGCGCAGACATCAGTTTATAACGACGCTCCATCTCGTTAACACACCAGCGCAGCGCGTTGGCGGCATCTTTCATATCAGTAACAACTTCCGTTAACAGGTGCGGAATGCCTTCATAAACCGAAAGCTCCAGCATTTTCGGGTCGATCATGATGAAACGTACATCTTCTGGCTGTGCTTTATAAAGCATGCTCAGGATCATCGCATTCACCCCGACAGACTTACCGGAACCGGTAGTCCCCGCAACCAACAAGTGCGGCATTTTCGCCAGATCGGCAACCACCGGCTCACCGGCGATATCTTTACCCAGCACCACGGTTAATGGCGACGGATTATCGCGGAATTTGGCGTTATCCAAAACTTCGCGCAGATAAACGGTTTGTCGTTTTTTATTCGGTAACTCCAGACCTACATAGGGTTTGCCAGGAATAACTTCAACGACACGCACCGCCACCGTCGAAAGTGAACGGGCAAGGTCACGTGACAAGTTAGAAATGCGCGCTGCTTTTACGCCCGGTGCCAGGTTCAATTCAAAGCGAGTGATAACTGGCCCCGGAGAGTAATTGACAACATCGGCTTTAATACGGAAATCAGCCAGACGCGCTTCTACCAGGCGCGCCATTTGTTCAAGCGCAAAGGTATCTACCGGCTCCACTTCGCTCGGCGGCGGTGTCAGCAAATCCAGAGAAGGCAGTGGCGTCGTCGGTTTATGCAACGGACGGCTGTCGCCATTACGCATCAACAGCGGATGAAGCAGGGTATCCTGCGGCTGTGGTACAACCGGCTGTTGCGGCTGCTGATACTGCGGCTGCTGTGTAACCGGCTGTTGTGGCTGCTGATATTGCTGCTGCGGTGCAACCGGTTGTTGCGGCTGTTGATATTGCGGCTGCTGATACTGCGGCTGCGGTGCTACCGGTTGTTGCGGCTGCTGATATTGCTGCTGCGGTGCTACCGGTTGTTGCGGCTGCTGTACAGGTTCAACAATTGGCGTAAACAGCGGTTCGTGTGGACCATCATCCAGCAACGCTTTCATTGGCGAAAATTCAAAATCATCCAGCGAGAACGGATTCGCCCCAGCCGGTTGTTCGCCGGAATAACGTTGTTGTTGAGTTTGAGCAAACTGACGAGCCAGTTCTGCCTCTGCCGCAGCATCTGCATCTTCTGTGTTCACGGGCACATCATGTTGATACTGTTCGCCATAGCGTTGCTGCTGCGTCTGGGCGAACTGACGTGCCAGTTCATCCTGCTGCATCGCATCGATTTCATCATCGTTGTACTGATCGCCAGAATCGTACTGATTACGCTGGGCTTCGCGGGCTTTTTCTTCTGCCGCACGCTGTGAGGGCAGCTTAATACCGTAAGACGCCAGTTCACGACGAGTTGGCACGCGGATGCGTTTCGGTCGTGGCAACTGCGGGCCAATCCCCTCTTTGACCTGCGGACGCGGTCCACCGCTATTTGCCAGACTGAAGACTGGCGCGGCAACGGTTGCGGCAGCCCCCGTCGCCAGTGTCGCTTTTTTCACACCAGATGCCAGCGGAGAAACAGCGGCAGCGGCTTCTACTGGAGGTACTGCTGCAACAGAAGGTGCTTTCAGCGAAGATTTGATCGGTTCCGGTTCTTTAACCGGTTCTGGAATCGGTTGATACCAGGCCGCAAGTTGTTCACGTTCACGGGCTCGCTTCTCTTCCACTTCTTCAAAATAGTAAAGCGGCGGACGCGTGGGTTTTGTCTCTTCTACAACGGGTTCAGGCTCCACAACAGGCTGCTGTTCAACGGGTTGCGGCTGTTGGTACAACGGCTCCTGAGCAGCTGGCTGCTGATAAGTTTGCTCCGTCTGGTATGTAGACTGTGGAGCAAAAGTGGATTGCTGCTCTTCGGCTTGCCAGGCGTTACCTGCCACCGGTTGTTCTGGCGCAGGGGCGTAATACGGTTGCTGAACAGGTTGTTCCGCCGCAGGAGCGTAGTAAGGTTGTTGCACAGGTTGTTCAGCCGCAGGCGCATAATACGGCTGCTGTGGCTGTACAGGTTGTTGCAGCGGCTCATTATATTGCACTGCAGGCTGCGCATATTGTGACTGGTGTGGGTAACCTTCCGGTGCAGGTGCAATAACCGGTTCTCCCGTTTGCGGCCCCGGTACAGGCTGCCAGGCTACTGTAGGTTGCGTAGGTGGAACATCAACAGAGGCAACTGGCGGCGTCTGAGTCACAGGTTCAACCGGTGCAGCCCAGCTTTGTGTCGCCGTGGTAGCAGCAGCTGCTACAGCAACAGGTTCGGTAATTGGTGCACCGTTTAATAATGGATCGTATTCGTCATATTCTGGCTGCGTTGCACGATTGCCCGAAAACAGGACGTCGTCAGGGTCAGCAGCCACACCGCGTGCAGTGTAGGTAATCTCTTCTTCATCATCCATCCGCTTACCGGAGAACAGCGCAGCATCTGTTTGCCGCCCCATCGGATTAATGAATTTTTCCGCCAACCGTTTACGACGCGCTAGCGCGCCGCGAAGAATACGGGCACGGCGTGATTCATGCTGTTTGCCGTGATTTTCATCTTCATACTCTTCGTCGTCTTCATACTCATCTTCATCGACCCAGGTATCATCGCGACGGGTACGATTACTGGCGAAGGTAAGAATATTTAAAATCCAGCCGCCGAGTTTTTCAGCAATGGTCACCCATGACCAACCGGTGAACAGCGTCAGGCCCGCTGCCCAAACGCAGAGCAGCGCAATAGTTCCCCCGCTACTGTGTAGCAGTGGTTGTAGCGTAGTGCTTAGTAAGCTGCCAATGACGCCACCGGAGGCAAAATACCAGATATCGTCAGCGTTGATTGCCGCCAGACCACAGGAGGTAAGGATGAGCGCCAAAACGCCAATGATGCGTAGCGAAACGGCAAAATAATCAATGTATTCGTCGCTGGACTGATGACGCCAGGCAAACCAACAACCGCCGACAATAATGACGGGAATGGTGTAAGCCATCACGCCAAAAATAAAGAACAGCGTATCTGCCAACCACGCACCGGGCATCCCACCTAAATTATGGATAGGTTCATGCCAGGCCGTTTGCGACCAGCTGGGGTCCGAAGGGTTAAAGCTTAGTAAGGCAGCCATCAACCAGACGGCAAACAGGACAATAAGGATCAGCAACGCCTCCAGAAGACGGCGGCCGCTACTTAACTTTGTCAATGTGACTTCTTTGTCTTCAGTGTATTCCTGGCTCAAGAAAGGCTCTCCAGGTTACAGGCTTTTCCTGCCCGATGCTAAAACGGACAACAGTACCAGGTTACCCCAGTACTGTTGCTGTATGGATTAACAGGAGTGTAATCAAAATACGCCGATTTTGCACCTGTTCCGTGTTAGCGCGTCTTAATAACCAGACGATTACTCTGCTTGACTTCTTCCATAACAACGTATGTCCGTGTGTCATTGACGCCAGGCAGACGCAGCAGGGTTTCCCCCAGTAACTTACGGTAAGCAGACATATCCGGCACGCGTGTTTTCAACAGGTAGTCGAAATCACCGGATACTAAATGACACTCCTGAATTTCTTCAAGTTTTTGTACAGCGGTATTGAATTGTTCAAACACATCCGGTGCGCCACGATTCAGAGTAATCTCAACGAATACCAGAAGTGATGCATCCAGATAATGGGGGTTCAGCAGCGCCGTATAGCCCTGAATAAACCCTTGTCTTTCCAGCCGACGCACACGCTCAAGGCACGGCGTTGGGGAAAGTCCCACACGTTTAGAAAGCTCGACGTTAGAAATACGCCCATCCTTTTGCAACTCATTAAGAATGTTACGATCGATACGGTCGAGATCTTTGCCAGGGCGCTTCTTGCTATCTACCATTATTATTGTCTCTCTGTATTCCTTCCCTACTCCTGTCTGACCCTGAAACATCACTGTTCAGAGTCGCTACCCGTCACGATAGACCGAAATCATGAAGATTCACGGCGCGCAATGCCTGGGTCTACGGTGAGAAGACCGTTGCCTTGTGGCAGCTATCGACATCACGAATGGCGTCTGTCCACGCCATACGTAGATTTCACTAGCACGGTAAACATGGTATTTACATGCATGGTTATGCGCATATAAGAATACTGTTTTTTTTCTTCCTCGAATGTTTTCGCAAAACACCAGGGGATTGTCAAAGCAAAACATCGATTTTTAGTACAACATGCCAGATATTCATTAACAGGGGCGTTTATTCATCATTTAATCGGCTTATAAAGCGGGAAATTTAAGTAGCAGAGGTGATAATGACGGGAGAATTTGACCTGCTTATCGATGCTGCCGATTGCACAAATTGTTAACAAAATCGTCATACTCTTTTTTTACGTCTGTAAATTCCCTACAATCCTGCCATTGTCTGCCAACAACTATGGGGATCTCATGGGCACGACCAAACACAGTAAACTGCTTATCCTGGGTTCAGGCCCAGCGGGATACACCGCTGCTGTCTACGCGGCGCGCGCCAACCTGCAACCTGTGCTGATTACCGGCATGGAAAAAGGCGGCCAACTGACCACCACCACGGAAGTGGAAAACTGGCCTGGCGATCCAAACGATCTGACCGGTCCGTTATTAATGGAGCGCATGCACGAACATGCCACCAAATTTGAAACTGAAATCATCTTTGATCACATCAACAAAGTTGATTTGCAGAATCGTCCGTTCCGTCTGACTGGCGATAGCGGCGAATACACTTGCGACGCGCTGATTATTGCCACCGGAGCTTCTGCACGCTATCTCGGCCTGCCCTCTGAAGAAGCCTTTAAAGGCCGTGGAGTTTCTGCTTGTGCAACCTGCGACGGTTTCTTCTATCGCAACCAGAAAGTTGCGGTCATCGGCGGCGGCAATACCGCGGTTGAAGAGGCGCTGTATCTGTCTAACATCGCTTCGGAAGTTCATCTGATTCACCGCCGAGATGGTTTCCGTGCGGAAAAAATCCTCATTAAGCGTCTGATGGATAAAGTGGAGAACGGCAACATTATTCTGCACACCAACCGTACGCTGGAAGAAGTGACCGGCGATCAGATGGGTGTCACTGGCGTTCGTCTGCGCGATACGCAAAACAGCGATAACATCGAGTCACTCGACGTTGCCGGTCTGTTTGTTGCTATCGGTCACAGCCCGAATACTGCCATTTTCGAAGGGCAGCTGGAACTGGAAAACGGCTACATCAAAGTACAGTCGGGTATTCATGGTAATGCCACCCAGACCAGCATCCCTGGCGTCTTTGCCGCAGGCGACGTGATGGATCACATTTATCGCCAGGCCATTACATCTGCTGGTACAGGCTGCATGGCAGCTCTTGATGCGGAACGCTACCTCGACGGTTTAGCTGACGCAAAATAATTTTACAAATCAGTAACAAAAGTAAAGAAGGCGACACCATGCGACTATGGGTCGCCTTTATTTTTTCCCCGTTGTAACATTGCTCTGCAAATAATTCTGATAACTCACCTGCTAAGCGTGCAATGAATAAATCCCGTCAAAAAGAATTAACCCGCTGGTTAAAACAGCAAAGCGTCATCTCCCAACGTTGGCTGAATATTTCTCGTCTGCTGGGCTTTGTGAGCGGCATATTGATCATTGCCCAGGCCTGGTTCATGGCGCGAATTCTGCAACATATGATTATGGAGAATATTCCCCGTGAAGCCCTGCTGCTTCCCTTTACGTTACTGTTTCTGACCTTTGTACTGCGCGCATGGGTGGTCTGGTTACGCGAACGGGTGGGTTATCACGCCGGGCAGCATATCCGCTTTGCCATCCGCCGTCAGGTTCTCGACCGTCTGCAACAAGCAGGGCCAGCGTGGATTCAGGGTAAACCAGCGGGGAGCTGGGCGACGCTGGTACTCGAGCAAATTGACGATATGCATGATTACTATGCACGCTACCTGCCGCAAATGGCGCTGGCAGTGTCGGTGCCGCTGCTGATTGTGGTGGCTATCTTCCCCTCTAACTGGGCCGCGGCGCTCATTCTGCTGGGCACTGCACCGCTAATTCCGTTATTTATGGCGCTGGTTGGAATGGGGGCTGCCGATGCTAACCGACGTAACTTTCTCGCTCTTGCTCGCTTAAGTGGGCATTTCCTCGATCGCCTGCGCGGCATGGAAACATTGCGTATTTTTGGTCGTGGTGAAGCTGAAATTGAAAGTATTCGTTCTGCTTCGGAAGATTTCCGCCAACGGACAATGGAAGTGCTACGGCTGGCGTTTTTATCCTCCGGCATTCTCGAATTTTTTACCTCGCTGTCGATTGCTCTGGTGGCGGTCTACTTTGGTTTTTCCTACCTCGGCGAGCTGGATTTTGGTCACTACGATACTGGCGTGACGCTGGCTGCGGGTTTTCTGGCCCTGATCCTTGCGCCAGAGTTTTTCCAGCCATTACGCGATCTCGGTACGTTTTATCATGCTAAAGCCCAGGCTGTTGGTGCAGCTGACAGTTTGAAAACGTTTATGGAAACCCCGCTCGCCCATCCGCAGCGCGGTGAGGCGGAATTAGCATCGACCGATCCGGTGACCATTGAAGCCGAGGATCTGTTTATCACGTCGCCGGAAGGTAAAACGCTGGCCGGACCGCTGAATTTTACTTTGCCAGCAGGCCAACGAGCAGTGTTGGTTGGTCGCAGCGGTTCAGGTAAAAGTTCACTGCTGAACGCGCTTTCTGGTTTTCTCTCATATCAGGGATCGCTACGAATCAACGGGATAGAATTACGCGATTTATCACCGGAATCATGGCGTAAACATCTCTCCTGGGTTGGGCAAAACCCACAATTACCGGCAGCAACATTACGGGATAACGTACTACTGGCGCGACCTGATGCCAGCGAACAAGAGTTACAAACAGCGCTGGATAACGCCTGGGTCAGTGAGTTTCTACCGCTCCTGCCGCAAGGGGTTGATACGCCTGTTGGCGACCAGGCTGCCCGCCTTTCCGTGGGGCAGGCGCAGCGCGTGGCGGTGGCCCGTGCGTTACTAAATCCCTGTTCGCTATTACTGTTGGATGAACCCGCTGCCAGCCTTGATGCTCACAGTGAACAGCGCGTAATGGAGGCGCTGAATGCCGCCTCTCTGCGCCAGACAACGTTAATGGTCACCCACCAGTTAGAAGATCTTGCTGACTGGGATGTCATTTGGGTAATGCAGGATGGTCAGATTATTGAGCAAGGACGTTACGCGGAATTAAGTGTGGCTGGCGGCCCATTCGCCACATTACTGGCCCATCGTCAGGAGGAGATTTAAATGCGCGCTTTGCTACCCTATCTGGCACTGTATAAACGTCATAAATGGATGTTAAGTCTTGGTATCGTGCTGGCAATTGTCACGCTGCTCGCCAGTATCGGTCTGTTGACACTTTCGGGCTGGTTCCTCTCCGCCTCAGCGGTTGCGGGGGTTGCCGGACTGTACAGCTTCAACTATATGCTACCCGCTGCGGGCGTGCGTGGCGCAGCAATCACCCGTACTGCCGGGCGTTATTTTGAACGTCTGATAAGTCACGACGCGACTTTCCGCGTGTTGCAGCATCTGCGCATATACACCTTCAGCAAATTGCTGCCCCTCTCCCCTGCCGGACTGGCGCGCTATCGTCAGGGCGAATTACTCAACCGCGTGGTGGCGGATGTTGATACGCTCGATCATCTTTACCTGCGCGTTATCTCGCCGCTGGTGGGCGCTTTTGTGGTGATTATGGTGGTGACAATCGGGTTAAGTTTCCTTGATTTCACCCTCGCCTTTACGCTGGGCGGCATTATGTTACTGACGCTTTTCCTGATGCCACCGCTGTTTTATCGTGCGGGAAAAAGCACCGGGCAAAATCTGACTCATCTTCGCGGGCAGTATCGCCAACAACTGACGGCCTGGCTGCAAGGGCAAGCTGAGCTGACCATTTTTGGTGCCAGCGATCGTTATCGCACGCAATTAGAGAATACCGAAATTCAGTGGCTGGAAGCGCAACGCCGTCAATCTGAACTGACCGCATTGTCGCAAGCGATAATGCTGCTCATTGGCGCGTTAGCGGTGATCCTGATGCTGTGGATGGCGTCCGGCGGCGTTGGCGGCAATGCTCAACCCGGCGCGTTAATTGCCCTGTTTGTCTTCTGCGCGTTAGCCGCGTTTGAAGCGCTGGCACCAGTAACGGGTGCATTTCAGCATCTGGGGCAAGTCATTGCCTCTGCCGTACGGATCACTGATTTAACGGATCAAAAACCGGAAGTCACCTTCCCTGATACCCAAACTCGTGTTGCCGATCGCGTTTCGCTGACATTACGGGATGTTCAGTTCACTTATCCGGAGCAATCCCAACAGGCACTTAAAGGGATTTATCTTCAGGTAAACGCCGGGGAACATATTGCGATTCTCGGGCGAACCGGATGCGGCAAATCAACACTGTTACAACTGCTGACCCGCGCATGGGACCCGCAACAGGGCGAGATTTTGCTTAACGATAGTCCCATAGCCAGCCTGAATGAAGCGGCTCTACGACAGACCATCAGCGTTGTTCCCCAGCGAGTGCATCTGTTTAGCGCCACGCTGCGTGATAATCTGTTACTCGCCTCGCCTGGTAGTAGTGATGAGGCTCTGGCGGAGATCTTGCGTCGCGTTGGTCTGGAGAAGCTGCTCGAGGATGCAGGTCTCAACAGTTGGTTAGGTGAAGGCGGACGCCAGCTCTCCGGTGGTGAACTGCGCCGTCTGGCTATCGCCCGTGCGCTGTTACATGATGCGCCGCTGGTATTGCTGGATGAACCTACAGAAGGCTTAGATGCCACAACCGAAAGTCAGATCCTTGAATTGCTTGCAGAAATGATGTGCGAGAAAACGGTGTTAATGGTCACCCATCGACTTCGCGGACTCTCTCGTTTCCAACAAATAATAGTGATGGACAACGGGCAAATTATTGAGCAAGGTACTCACGCAGAACTGCTTGCCAGACAGGGGCGTTATTACCAGTTTAAGCAGGGTTTGTAAGCTATTATTGAACGATCCGACTTGCGTGGAGTTTTGCGGTCATGCGCCTGGTTCAGCTTTCTCGCCATTCAATAGCCTTCCCTTCCCCGGAAGGCGCATTACGTGAGCCTAACGGCCTGCTGGCACTGGGGGGCGATCTTAGCCCTGCGCGCCTATTAATGGCTTATCAGCGTGGTATTTTCCCGTGGTTTTCTCCAGGCGACCCCATCCTCTGGTGGTCGCCCGATCCCCGCGCGGTGCTATGGCCAGAATCACTGCATATCAGCCGTAGTATGAAACGATTTCATAAACGCTCGCCCTATCGTGTCACGATGAATTACGCCTTTGGTCAGGTCATTGAAGGCTGTGCCAGCGATCGCGAAGAAGGAACCTGGATCACGCGTGGCGTGGTCGAAGCCTACCATCGTCTTCACGAACTCGGTCATGCCCACTCCATCGAAGTCTGGTGTGAAGATGAGCTTGTTGGCGGTATGTACGGTGTGGCCCAGGGAACGCTATTTTGTGGCGAGTCCATGTTCAGCCGGATGGAAAACGCGTCCAAAACGGCGCTACTGGTCTTCTGTGAGGAATTTATTGGTCATGGCGGTAAACTTATCGACTGCCAGGTCCTTAACGATCACACAGCTTCGCTTGGTGCCTGCGAAATTCCCCGCCGGGATTATCTAAATTATCTCAATCAAATGCGCCTCGGACGATTGCCGAATAATTTCTGGGTACCACGGTGCTTGTTTTCACCACAAGAATGAATGTTTTCGGCACATTTCTCCCCAGAGTGTTATAATTGCGGTCGCAGAGTTGGTTACGCTCATTACCCCGCTGCCGATAAGGAATTTTTCGCGTCAGGTAACGCCTATCGTTTATCTCACCGCTCCCTTATACGTTGCGCTTTTGGTGCGGCTTAGCCGTGTGTTTTCGGAGTAATGTGCCGAACCTGTTTGTTGCGATTTAGCGCGCAAATCTTTACTTATTTACAGAACTTCGGCATTATCTTGCCGGTTCAAATTACGGTAGTGATACCCCAGAGGATTAGATGGCCAAAGAAGACAATATTGAAATGCAAGGTACCGTTCTTGAAACGTTGCCTAATACCATGTTCCGCGTAGAGTTAGAAAACGGTCACGTGGTTACTGCACACATCTCCGGTAAAATGCGCAAAAACTACATCCGCATCCTGACGGGCGACAAAGTGACTGTTGAACTGACCCCGTACGACCTGAGCAAAGGCCGCATTGTCTTCCGTAGTCGCTGATTGTTTTACCGCCTGATGGGCGAAGAGAAAGAACGAGTAAAAGGTCGGTTTAACCGGCCTTTTTATTTTGTGATATGTATGAAGTACTTTGGAAGTATAAGTCCATAACTTGTCTCGATGTAGATATACTGCACAACTTGTTTACAGTATGAGCAAACAATAATTATCATTAAAATTCTTCTTGACCGTTTTACTCCAACTCCCTATAGTAGCGCCCCGTTGCCACCCATGAGGTTTGGTAGCAAAACAATTTGGTGAGGTGTCCGAGTGGCTGAAGGAGCACGCCTGGAAAGTGTGTATACGGCAACGTATCGGGGGTTCGAATCCCCCCCTCACCGCCATATTCAAAGAAGAGCTCGTACGAAAGTACGAGTTTTTTTCGCATTTTATCTGCCTGTACGGCAGTGAACGCCAACTTTCACAGCCTTTGCAAGATTGTTCCTTTCTAAGCTGCCTGTACGGCAGTGAACTCAAATACTACACGTTTAGTCCGTTGTTAATAAAGCAAAACCATCTCATTTTCCTGCTGTCACCCTTTTTTATCCTTACCTTTTCCAGCAGCACTAATTATCAACAACTTACCTTCACCTCCAAAAATAGGGTTTTCACCGTTCCACCCCATAAATAAAAAGTCCGCAACCTCTTTCGAGATTACGGACTTGACCAACCTACCTGACAATCAGATTAATGCGCTGCTTCCGCCTTGTGCTTTTGTGCACTCTGGAATCCGTAAGTCAGCTCATTTTTCTCTTTATCCAGCGCGACGGTGACCTGACCGCCGTCCACCAGCGAACCAAACAGCAGTTCGTTGGCGAGCGGTTTTTTCAGGTTGTCCTGGATGACACGCGCCATCGGACGAGCGCCCATTGCCCGGTCGTAACCTTTCTCGGCCAGCCAGTTACGCGCTTCCTGGCTCACTTCCAGAGAAACACCTTTCTGATCCAACTGAACCTGCAACTCGACGATGAATTTATCCACCACCTGATGGATCACGTCGGTTGACAGATGATCGAACCAGATAATGTTGTCGAGACGGTTACGGAATTCCGGTGTAAAGATCTTCTTGATCTCTTCCATCGCATCGGTGCTGTTATCCTGGTGGATAAGACCAATGGATTTGCGCTCGGTTTCACGTACCCCCGCGTTAGTGGTCATCACCAGCACCACGTTACGGAAGTCCGCTTTGCGTCCGTTGTTATCGGTCAGCGTACCGTTATCCATCACCTGCAAGAGGATGTTGAACACGTCCGGGTGCGCTTTCTCGATTTCGTCCAGCAGCAGCACCGCATGTGGATGCTTGATGACCGCATCAGTCAGCAAACCGCCCTGATCAAAACCAACGTATCCCGGAGGCGCACCAATCAGACGGCTGACGGTATGGCGTTCCATATACTCAGACATATCAAAGCGCAGAAGCTCAATGCCCAACGCTTTCGAAAGCTGTACCGTCACCTCTGTTTTCCCGACCCCAGTAGGGCCGGCAAACAGGAACGAACCGACCGGTTTATGTTCGTGACCTAAACCTGCACGCGCCATCTTAATGGCTTCAGTCAGCGCCTCAATGGCTTTATCCTGACCGAAGACCAGCATTTTCAGGCGATCGCCGAGGTTTTTCAGGGTATCGCGGTCACTCTGAGAAACACTCTTCTCTGGAATGCGTGCAATACGGGCCACCACGGATTCAATATCCGCCACATTAACGGTTTTCTTGCGTTTGCTTACCGGCATCAGACGTGCGCGAGCGCCCGCTTCGTCGATAACATCAATCGCTTTATCCGGCAGATGACGATCGTTAATGTATTTCACCGCCAGCTCTACCGCAGCACGCACCGCTTTTGCGGTATAACGCACGTCGTGGTGCGCTTCATACTTCGGTTTCAGGCCATTGATGATTTGAACAGTTTCTTCGATTGACGGTTCAGTAATATCAATTTTCTGGAAGCGACGCGCCAGAGCACGGTCTTTCTCGAAAATGTTGCTGAACTCCTGATAGGTTGTCGAACCAATTACGCGGATTTTACCGCTGGAGAGCAACGGTTTAATCAGGTTAGCCGCATCGACCTGGCCACCAGACGCTGCACCCGCACCGATAATGGTGTGGATCTCATCAATAAACAGGATGCTGTTAGTGTCTTGCTCCAGCTGCTTGAGCAACGCTTTAAAACGTTTTTCAAAGTCGCCGCGATATTTTGTGCCCGCTAACAGAGAACCGATATCGAGAGAGTAAATCGTACAGTCAGCCATCACTTCCGGCACATCGCCCTGAACAATTCGCCATGCAAGCCCCTCCGCAATCGCGGTTTTACCGACACCAGACTCCCCCACCAGCAGCGGGTTGTTTTTACGGCGACGGCAGAGAACCTGAATAGCACGCTCCAGCTCCTTCTCACGACCAATCAGTGGGTCGATTCCGCCCACTCGCGCAAGCTGATTCAGGTTCGTCGTGAAATTCTCCATACGTTCCTCCCCACCAGCTTGTTCTTCGCTGTTTGGCTGGCTGCCAGGATCAGAAGACTGTGTCGGCTCGTCTTTACGCGTGCCATGAGAGATAAAGTTCACCACATCGAGACGGCTGACTTCATGTTTGCGCAACAGATATGCCGCCTGCGACTCCTGTTCGCTAAAGATAGCGACCAGAACGTTTGCACCGGTAACCTCATTGCGACCGGAGGACTGGACATGGAAGACCGCACGTTGCAGTACACGCTGAAAACTCAGCGTCGGCTGTGTGTCGCGCTCCTCTTCACTGGCAGGCAGAACGGGTGTGGTTTGTTCAATAAAGGCTTCCAGTTCCTGACGGAGCGCAACCAAATCCACAGAACACGCTTCCAGCGCCTCCCGGGCAGATGGGTTACTGAGCAGCGCCAGTAACAAGTGCTCGACGGTCATAAACTCATGACGGTGCTCGCGCGCTCTGGCGAAAGCCATATTTAAACTGAGTTCCAGTTCTTGATTGAGCATAGGCACCTCCCCCAATTTTTATGCCTGCATTCAGGCTTTTTCTAGCGTACACAGCAATGGATGCTCATTCTCCCTCGCGTACTTGTTCACCATCGCCACTTTGGTTTCTGCAACCTCAGCGGTAAAGACTCCGCAAATGGCCTTCCCCTGGTAGTGAACAGCGAGCATCAATTGCGTTGCACGTTCTACATCATAAGAAAAGAATTTTTGTAACACGTCAATAACAAACTCCATCGGAGTATAATCATCATTGACTAATATCACTTTATACATAGATGGCGGTTTTAGCGCGTCGCGAACTTTTTCTTCCGCCAGTTGATCAAAGTCCAGCCAGTCGTTCGTTTTACCCATTGTCAGTTATCATCTTCGGTTACGGTTATCGGCAGAACGCCCTGCCGCTGACAAGAGCTTATTTGCCTGACCAATTTACTCCACATGATAGATAACTATCATCTATCGTTAGCATCAGCGACATCTGTCACATTCCTGTCAATAGCGTTAACTGCTTCAAATTTTTGATTCATACCTGCCCCCTGGCCCCTGTCAAATGCTTGACGGCTCGCCCTAATTCTCTAAATTGTATTTCTAGAGTTGGCGAGGTTTTGAACAGCCCCCTCTCTGACCCCGGTTTATTCCATCTTACTTGTATAAGATTTGCGAAGGATGTCGAAGCATGGAAAAGGGTACTGTTAAGTGGTTCAACAATGCCAAAGGGTTTGGTTTCATCTGCCCTGAAGGCGGCGGCGAAGATATTTTCGCTCATTATTCTACCATTCAGATGGATGGTTACAGAACGCTAAAAGCTGGACAATCCGTTCAGTTTGATGTCCACCAGGGGCCAAAAGGCAATCACGCCAGTGTTATTGTGCCCGTCGAAGTAGAAGCGGCAGTCGCATAGCTCTTCTGTCTCATTGTGTACATCCTAAAGGCAAAATGCCAGCCCGATCGGCTGGCATTTTTATCTCAAAAATTACTCTCGTGCCAGAGCATCTACTGGATCCAGTCGTGCCGCATTTCGTGCGGGTAACCAGCCAAATAAAATCCCGGTGACCGTCGAGCAGAGAAACGCCAGCAGCAGCGCCAACGGTGAAAAACCAATCTCCCAGCCGGGTAAGAAAAGCTGTAAGGTGAAAGCAATTAACAGTGACAGTGTTATTCCCAACGCGCCACCGACCAGGCAAACCAGTACGGCTTCGATCAGGAACTGTTGCAAAACATCGCTTGCTCGCGCACCTACAGCCATGCGAATGCCAATTTCCCGCGTCCGCTCGGTCACTGACACCAGCATAATATTCATTACACCAATACCGCCCACTACCAGCGAAATCACCGCCACCAGCGTCAGAAACAGTTGTAAAGTACGTGTGGTCTTTTCAACGGTTTTCAAGACGCCGTCCATGTTCCAGGTAAAGAAATCCTTCTTACCGTGGCGCAGTGAAAGTAAACGCGTGAGTTGCTGTTCCGCCTCGGCGCTGTCAAATCCTTCTTTCACCCTGACAGTAATGGAGTTAAGCCACGACTGGCCCATAACTCGCCCGGACATCGTGCTGTAAGGTAGCCAGACACGCAGCACTTTACTGCTACCAAACATCGACTGTTTTTCTTCCGCCACACCAATGACTCTGGCGGGCATATTGCCGACCAGAATCACCTCGCCAACCACATCTGCTTTATGGGGGAAAAGCTGGCGGCGAGTATTACTGTCGAGAACCACGACCTGGGCACGACCGTTCAGCTGCTCCTGATTAAAGGTGTTTCCTTCACTGAAGGTCATGCCATAGACATTAAAATAATCGCCGCTCACGCCATTGGCACTGGCAGCAACATCAACATTGTTATAACGCAGGCGCAGGTTTTGCGAGACGGCAGGTGTGGCTGAAGCGACCCACGGTTGTTTTTGGATGGCGATTAAGTCATCGTACTTCAGCGCCTGCTGATATTGCGGATCGTCATCGCCAAAATCTTTCCCGGGATAGACATCAATAGTATTCGTACCAATAGAACGAATATCCGCCAGTACCATTTGTTTGGCGGCGTCGCCCACCACGACAATGGAAACCACCGACGCAATACCGATTATAATCCCCAGCATGGTCAGTAAAGTACGCATTTTATTCGCTGCCAGCGCCCGCCATGCCATCGTCAGCGCCTCGTTAAAACCGCTGACAAACTGCCGCCAGCCAGACGCCGTGTTGACAACAGGTTCCGTCCCGCCAGTAGCATTCACTTTTTCAACGGCGGGAGGATTGTGCACAATTTCGCCGTCGCGAATTTCGATCACCCGCTCGGCCTGAGCAGCAACCTGCGGATCGTGGGTGACGATAATCACCGTATGCCCGCGATCGCGCAGCTGATGCAAGATCGCCATCACCTCTTCGCCAGAATGGCTGTCCAGTGCGCCGGTCGGTTCATCGGCAAGAATTACCTGACCGCCGTTCATCAATGCCCGCGCGATGCTGACGCGCTGTTGCTGGCCACCCGAAAGCTGTGCCGGGTAATACTCTGTACGGTCTTCCAGCCCCAGTCGTTGCAGTAACTCCTGGGCGCGAAGCAGCCGCTGTTTCCGCTCAAGACCGGCATAGACGGCGGGTACTTCAACGTTTTGCTCGGCGGTTAAATGCGAAAGCAAATGGTAACGCTGGAAAATAAAGCCGAAATGCTCGCGGCGCAGTTGCGCCAGCGCATCGGCGTCCAGCGTGGCAACATCCTGACCGGCGACGCGATAGGTGCCGCTGGTGGCCTTATCCAGGCAGCCGAGAATATTCATCAGGGTCGATTTACCGGAACCCGAAGCGCCGACAATCGCCACCATCTCACCGGCATAAATATCGAGGCTGATGCCCTTCAGCACCTCAACCTGCTCATCACCGGCAGGATAGCTGCGACGAATATCCTTTAATTCGAGCAAGGGCGTCATTGCGCAGCTCCTGGTTTGGCCTCACCAATCACCACTTCATCGCCCGCTTCCAGCCCTTTGACAATCTCAACATCGGTATCGTTACGTGCGCCAATCGTCACTTCACGCTCGCGTGTTTCACCATTACGCAACAATTTGACTTTATAACGATTATCGCCAACCGGATCGCCTAACGCCGACAGAGGGATCGTCAGCACATTTTTCACATCGGTGAGCTGAATATGCACTTGCGCGGTCATATCCAGCCGCAGTAAACCATTGGGGTTGGGTACTTCAAAACGGGCGTAATAGAAAATAGCGTCGTTAATCTTTTCCGGCGTCGGTAGCACATCCTTGATTTGCCCCTCGTAGCGCGTCAGTGGATCGCCAAGCACCGTAAACCAGGCTTTTTGCCCCGGCTTCAGGTGGATTACATCCGCTTCAGAAACCTGCGCTTTTACCAGCATGGTGCTCATATCTGCCAGCGTCAGAATGTTCGGTGCTTGTTGTGCGGCAATCACCGTCTGGCCTTGCAGAGTGGTGATTTGCGTGACTTCCCCGGCCATCGGGGCAACGATGCGGGTGTAATCGAGATTGGTTTTAGCCGTATCGAGAGAGGCCTGATTGCGCTTGATTTGCGCGTCAATGGTGCCAATTTGCGCCTGTTTCACAGCCATCTCCGTCGCGGCGTTATCGAGATCCTGCTGTGAAACCGCTTGCGTTTGTGCAAGACGTTGCTGACGGGAATACGTCACCCGCGCCAGTTTCAGCTCCGCTTCCGCCTGCTGCCGCTGCGCGCGTAGCTCCATCAGCGTTGCTTCCACCTCCTTGATCTGGTTTTCAGCCTGTTCAGGATCAATAACCCCTAAAAGCTGGTCTTTTTTTACTTTATCGCCAATCGCCACCGACAGCGTTTTCAACTGACCGCTGACCTGCGCGCCCACGTCAACCTTACGCAGCGCGTCCAGCTTTCCGGTCGCCAGCACGCTTTGCTGTAAATCACCGGGGCGCACAATCAGCGTCTGATAAGTCGGCACGGGTGCGTTAAGAATTCTCCATAACGTAATCAACCCGGCGATGACTATCACCATCGCAATAACGTAACGCTTCTTCACGGTTTTCCGCTTTTTCATAAATATTCTGAATACTCCATATGCCAATCCGGGTCATTAACTTCAACGAAATATCAACAAAACACTAAAATTTACGTTAATAATCACACTATTGATGTTTGGTTAAGATACGCAATGGTTAAATCGACGTCATGTATAACCATTGATTTCATGAATATGTCGCAGCTAACTGAACGGACCTTTACGCCATCTGAATCTCTCAGCAGCCTGTCACTTTTTCTTAGTCTGGCACGAGGACAGTGTCGGCCGGGTAAATTCTGGCATCGCCGTAGTTTTCGCCAGAAATTTTTGCTGCGCTCGTTGATTATGCCGCGTTTAAGCGTTGAGTGGATGAACGAACTTTCCCACTGGCCTAATCTCAATGTGTTGTTAACGCGCCAGCCGCGACTGCCTGTACGTCTGCATCGCCCTTACCTTGCGGCGAATCTTAGCCGTAAGCAATTGCTGGAGGCGTTACGTTACCATTATGCGTTACTCCGCGGGTGTATGTCGGCGGAAGAATTCAGCTTATATTTGAATACCCCCGGGCTGCAACTGGCGAAGCTGGAAGGCAAAAACGGCGAGCAGTTCACGCTTGAGCTGACCATGATGATCTCAATGGATAAAGAAGGTGACAGCACCATCCTGTTCCGCAACAGCGAAGGTATTCCTCTGGCAGAGCTCACTTTTACCCTGTGTGAATATCAGGGGAAAAGGACGATGTTTATTGGCGGACTGCAAGGCGCAAAATGGGAAATTCCACACCAGGAAATCCAGAATGCGACGAAAGCCTGCCACGGGCTATTTCCCAAACGCCTCGTGATGGAAGCGGCCTGTCTGTTTGCCCAACGTTTGCAGGTAGAGCAGATTATTGCCGTCAGCAATGAAACGCATATTTACCGCAGCCTGCGTTATCGCGATAAAGAAGGCAAGATCCATGCCGATTACAACGCTTTCTGGGAATCGGTTGGCGGCGTATGTGATGCTGAACGCCATTACCGCCTTCCAGCACAGATAGCACGAAAAGAGATTGCCGAAATCGCCAGTAAAAAACGGGCTGAATACCGTCGGCGCTATGAGATGCTCGACGCTATTCAGCCACAAATGGCCACGATGTTTTGTAGTTAGTCGGCCCGACCGCGCGCCAGCCACAGCACGCGTGAGAACATTTTTTTCAGCAGCGTCGGTACGGAGTCCACACCACGACGTCCGGCCTCCATTGCCACTTCAATGGCAAGATCGGGTTTGGAAGAGCGATGGATCGCTTTCGAGATAACTTTGCGCAGATTCATCGGTACATTTTCCGGGATTTGCGCCACGCGGTGGAACACATCGGAAAATCCCTGGCGATACATAAAATGTTCCATATCCAGCGCCGGTAACGCCGTTAAATGTTCTCGTTCGGCTTCCCGATCGTTATTCAACAGGCTGCGTACCGTAGCGGCATATTTCTTCCCTGCTTCATCGCCATCGACCAGTACATGCCATTCAATCCCCATTCGCCGGGCAAATTTAACCAGTGGCTTTAGTCCGGACTGGGCAAACTCAATGACCTTGATCCCTTCGGCATCAAAATGATGTCCGCACTGACGCGCCAGTTCATTGATAACCCAGGTTTCCGTTTCCCCTTCCACCAGCAGCCAACAGCGGGCAAACAGCGATGACGGACGGTTAAAACGAATGTGAAAGGAGATGCGTCGGCTATCTTCGGTACTCAAGCCACTCGGTCCCAGACGCCAGGCGGCAACGCGAGAGGACTCTCGTACCAGTCGGCAAACATGCTCTACCGGCGTTAACGAAAGCAACTCTCCCGAGTTGGTAGTAGCGATGCGCTGCAATGGCAGAAGGTTCAACAGATGCCAGGCAACTGAAAGCATAATGGGGTGCAAACGGGTTTCTGGATCTTCGATCAGCAACAATGGACGGGCGTCTTTATCCAGTCGCAATGTGCCTTTTGCCTGCAATAAAGTAGCAAACAGGCCGAGCAAAATAACCCGATACGAGCGCCCTCCAGGTCGGTCAATCATCCGGTTGATGATATCCAGATAGCGCCAGCTTCGTTGCTCATTGCTGGCTCGCCGCCGCATTAAACGATATCGCGCCTGTCCGGCCCCCTGCTCAGAAAAATAATGCTCAAGAAGTTGCACCATTGCGGAAAGTCCCTGACGAATCTGCCCATCAGAGAGATTTTGCGGATGTGAGGATAATTCACGGGCGAGGAAATCGAGCTGGCGCGCGGTGACTTCCACATTGGGGACATTTGGCACCGTGCCGTTACGAATACGGCGCATAAAACGGGCATCACGCAAGCGCAGCACCGGCATTAAACGCACCAGATGACGAGCCTGATCGTTAATATCCTCAACATCAATCGGATGTCCGTCTTTATCGAGAAAACTGCGCAGTGTCATCACGCTGCCGTCTTCCGCACTCTCCCCTTCCAGACGATAAAAAATACGGTGATAACCATCGGTGCATGGCGTCCAGCACGCTTCCAGCGGCCGATAGCGGCGAACCCGATGTCGGCCTGGCAGCGACTCGCGGAAGGTCAAAATAATATGCAGATGATGTTCTCTCCCGTTGATATCTCCCGGCGGGAACCAGAAATCGTCGCGCTCAAAATGGTAGAGTTCTGATTCTGGCGATAGCAGCAGGGTTAAGGCGTCCAGCAAGCTGGATTTACCCCACGCGTTCTCCCCAATCAGGACGTTGTTTTGTTCCAGCATCAACGACAAACGGTTGATACCGCGAAAACCCACAATTTCAACGCGCTCAAGAATCATATCCCCTCCAGAAATATGTGACTTATCCTTTACGCTGGCAGTATAACGGGAAAGGCCATGCTAATACGTGATGACATCACATTTAAGCATGGCAAATGTCTGAAAAATGAGCGAATAATCGCGTTATACTCCCTCTTGCTGACAAGTCTGCAAAAACAACAAAATCAAATAATTAGCATGATAAATTATTTTTTATTACGCCTAAAGGATTAAATCTTTCGCTTGCACTACACTGTCAATCAGACAAATGACTATATGGGGCAACCCGCTGTTGCCTTAAATCAAATTTACTGGATTTATTTATCTGGTGAATGACTTGCCTTCGTTTTTAAAATAGCCGCGCATCATTTCCGTCGTCACTTTTTTACGACGACCCTATAAAACGACCATATTTTTCACAGGGTCAATTTTTAATTGAGGTGGATATGTTCAGAAAATTAGCAGCTGAATGTTTTGGTACTTTCTGGCTTGTTTTTGGCGGCTGTGGTAGTGCCGTACTGGCCGCAGGCTTCCCGGAATTAGGCATTGGTTTTGCCGGCGTGGCGTTGGCGTTCGGTCTGACCGTTCTGACAATGGCCTTTGCTGTTGGTCATATTTCTGGTGGTCATTTTAACCCGGCGGTCACTATTGGTTTATGGGCTGGCGGACGTTTCCCGGCAAAAGAAGTCGTTGGCTACGTAATTGCCCAGGTTGTCGGCGGTATTGTTGCGGCGGCGCTGCTGTATTTAATTGCCAGTGGTAAAACGGGTTTTGACGCGGCAGCCAGCGGTTTTGCTTCTAACGGTTATGGCGAGCATTCACCAGGCGGTTATTCCATGCTTTCCGCGCTGGTAGTTGAACTGGTATTGAGTGCAGGTTTCCTGCTGGTGATCCACGGCGCAACTGACAAATTCGCTCCTGCTGGTTTTGCGCCAATTGCCATTGGTCTGGCCTTAACCCTGATTCACTTAATCAGTATTCCGGTGACTAACACTTCCGTTAACCCGGCGCGCAGTACTGCGGTTGCTATCTTCCAGGGCGGCTGGGCATTAGAACAACTGTGGTTCTTCTGGGTGGTGCCAATTGTCGGCGGTATTATCGGTGGTCTGATTTACCGGACTCTACTGGAAAAACGCGATTAATTAACGCAGAAGGCCTGGCGCAATGTCAGGCCTTTTTTTAAGATGTTGTTATATGTTGATTCATCATCTTGTTGCGCTCCTTTCATGAGCTAAGCCACATATTGCCACTGGCGCAAGGAGCGTGCAGGGGGCGGCCAATCGCCGCCGCCCCCTGCACCCCCGGGCTCTGGCGAACAAAATCGCCGCTGCGCGGTGCCCTCGACTTATCCCTTACGGCTACCGGGTCGGGCGCGAGGTAACATCCCTGTAAAACGCGCCCTCAGCCCACATCCATGTGGGCTGCCCCGGCCTTCAGGGAACGCCTCGGCGATTTTGACGCCACCAACACCGGTGCGGTTTGTAATTAAAGCGCAAGAATATCTTTAAATGAAAATGAATACCCTACCGATCCTTATGCATAACATTTCCTTTTAATTGCAACTTTACTCGTCCTTCCGCTTTCAGTAGTGTGTCATCGCGCATTTCGAATCTTCTTTGCAAGGACTGGTTTTTCATGTTTTCTGGGCTGTTAATCATTCTGGTTCCCCTGATTGTGGGTTACCTCATTCCGCTTCGCCAAAAAGCTGCATTAAGAGTTATTAATCAGCTATTAAGTTGGATGGTTTACCTTATTCTCTTTTTTATGGGTATCAGTCTGGCGTTTCTCGATAACCTCGCCAGTAACTTGTTGGCAATTCTGCATTATTCTGCCGTCAGTATTACCGTTATTTTACTGTGTAATATTGCCGCCCTGATGTGGCTGGAGCGCGGCCTGCCATGGCGCAACCACCATCATCAAGAAAAACTCCCGTCGCGTATTGCGATGGCGCTGGAGTCGCTAAAACTGTGCGGCGTAGTAGTGATTGGTTTTGCCATTGGTCTGAGTGGACTGGCTTTCTTACAACACGCGACCGAAGCCAGTGAATACACCTTAATTCTGCTACTTTTCCTCGTCGGTATTCAGTTGCGCAATAATGGCATGACCTTAAAGCAGATTGTCCTTAATCGCCGGGGAATGATTGTCGCCGTGGTGGTGGTTGCCAGTTCATTAATTGGTGGTTTAATTAACGCCTTTATTCTTGATCTTCCCATCAATACCGCGCTGGCAATGGCCTCCGGTTTCGGCTGGTATTCTCTTTCCGGTATTTTATTGACCGAATCCTTTGGTCCGGTAATCGGGAGCGCGGCGTTTTTTAATGATCTGGCCCGTGAGCTGATTGCTATTATGTTAATCCCTGGGCTGATTCGCCGTAGCCGCTCTACTGCACTGGGCTTATGCGGTGCGACGTCGATGGATTTCACCCTGCCCGTTCTTCAACGTACAGGCGGGCTGGATATGGTCCCGGCGGCGATTGTTCACGGTTTTATTCTTAGTCTGTTAGTGCCGATTCTCATCGCCTTTTTCTCTGCATAATACCTCTCTGGCGGTAGATCTCTGCCGCCAAAATTGCGCTAAATCAATCTCCCTTAAAGTTGCATTAAAAATCTCTTTTATCCCCGCGTTAAGCGTCTTAACCTTAAACATGTATATTAAATATAACTTTAAAAGGTGTGATCATGTTTTGTGTGCAATGTGAACAAACTATCCGTACTCCGGCAGGAAACGGCTGCTCATACGCGCAGGGGATGTGTGGCAAAACGGCGGAAACCTCTGACCTTCAGGATTTACTCATCGCGACGCTGCAAGGGCTTTCGGCCTGGGCAGTGAAAGCACGTGAATACGGCATCATCAACCACGATGTAGACAGCTTTGCGCCACGTGCCTTTTTCTCAACCCTGACCAACGTTAACTTCGATTCTCCGCGTATTGTCGGCTACGCTCGTGAAGCGATTGCCCTGCGCGAGGCGCTGAAAGCACAATGCCTGGCTGTAGATGCCAACGCCCGCGTCGATAACCCGATGGCTGACCTGCAACTGGTGAGCGACGATCTCGGCGAGCTGCAACGTCAGGCAGCAGAATTTACCCCTAACAAAGATAAAGCGGCGATTGGCGAAAACATTCTCGGCCTGCGTCTGCTGTGCCTGTATGGCTTGAAAGGTGCGGCGGCCTATATGGAACACGCGCATGTTCTCGGTCAATACGACAACGATATTTATGCCCAGTACCATAAAATCATGGCGTGGCTGGGGACCTGGCCTGCCGATATGAACGCGCTTCTTGAGTGTTCAATGGAAATCGGCCAGATGAATTTCAAAGTGATGAGCATTCTGGATGCAGGCGAAACCGGTAAATACGGTCACCCGACGCCAACCCAGGTCAACGTCAAAGCGACGGCGGGTAAATGCATTCTGATTTCCGGTCACGATCTCAAAGATCTCTACAACCTGCTGGAACAGACCGAAGGCACGGGCGTTAATGTCTACACCCACGGCGAAATGCTGCCTGCGCATGGTTACCCGGAGCTGCGTAAATTCAAGCATCTGGTCGGTAACTACGGCAGCGGCTGGCAGAATCAGCAAGTGGAGTTCGCTCGTTTCCCAGGCCCCATCGTGATGACCTCGAACTGCATCATCGACCCAACCGTAGGCGCTTATGACGATCGTATCTGGACCCGCAGCATCGTTGGCTGGCCGGGTGTGCGTCATCTGGATGGCGAAGATTTCTCTGCGGTCATTGCCCAGGCGCAACAGATGGCGGGCTTCCCGTACAGCGAAATTCCGCACCTGATCACCGTGGGCTTTGGTCGCCAGACACTGCTTGGCGCAGCCGATACGCTGATTGATCTGGTGAGCCGTGAAAAACTGCGTCATATCTTCCTGCTTGGCGGCTGTGACGGCGCACGCGGCGAGCGTCACTACTTCACCGATTTCGCCACCAGCGTGCCGGATGACTGCCTGATCCTGACCCTCGCTTGCGGTAAATATCGCTTTAATAAACTTGAGTTTGGCGATATCGAAGGTCTGCCGCGTCTGGTAGATGCTGGTCAGTGTAACGATGCTTACTCAGCAATTATTCTGGCGGTAACGCTGGCAGAGAAACTGGGCTGTGGGGTGAACGATCTGCCGCTGTCGCTGGTGCTCTCCTGGTTTGAACAGAAAGCGATTGTCATTCTGCTGACGCTGCTTTCTCTGGGTGTGAAAAATATCGTCACCGGCCCAACTGCACCTGGTTTCCTGACACCAGACCTGCTGGCGGTGCTGAACGAGAAATTCGGCCTGCGTTCTATCACCACTGTTGAAGAAGACATGAAGCAACTGTTGAGCGCGTAAGGAGTTTGTCGATGACGATGCCAACGAATCAATGCCCGTGGCGGATGCAGGTTCATCACATTACGCAAGAAACGCCGGATGTGTGGACGATTTCCCTGATTTGCCACGATTACTACCCGTATCGCGCCGGGCAATATGCGCTGGTCAGCGTGCGTAACTCAGCGGAAACGCTGCGTGCTTACACCATTTCCTCCACGCCAGGCGTGAGTGAATACATCACCCTGACCGTGCGGCGGATTGATGACGGTGTCGGCTCTCGGTGGCTGACGCGCGATGTAAAACGCGGTGATTATCTCTGGCTTTCGGACGCGATGGGGGAATTTACCTGCGACGATAAAGCAGAAGATAAATTCCTGTTGCTGGCGGCAGGCTGCGGCGTTACGCCGATTATGTCGATGCGTCGCTGGCTGGCGAAGAACCGTCCACAGGCCGATGTGCAGGTGATCTACAACGTGCGTACGCCGCAGGATGTGATTTTCGCCGATGAGTGGCGTAACTATCCGGTAACGCTGGTGGCGGAAAATAACGTTACCGAAGGCTTTATCGCTGGTCGTCTCACTCGCGAACTGCTGGCAGGTGTCCCTGATTTAGCCTCACGTACCGTGATGACCTGTGGCCCTGCGCCATATATGGATTGGGTAGAGCAGGAAGTGAAAGCGCTCGGCGTGACGCGTTTCTTTAAAGAGAAATTCTTCACCCCAGTAGCGGAAGCGGCGACCAGCGGTCTGAAATTCACCAAACTGCAACCGGCACGAGAATTTTACGCTCCGGTTGGCACCACGCTACTGGAGGCGCTGGAAAGCAATAACGTTCCGGTTGTCGCCGCCTGTCGTGCGGGTGTTTGCGGCTGCTGTAAGACGAAAGTGATTTCCGGTGAATATACGGTGAGCAGCACAATGACGCTGACCGACGCCGAAATCGCTGAAGGTTACGTACTGGCCTGCTCCTGCCATCCGCAGGGGGATTTGGTTCTCGCATAATCGCCTGATGCCCGATGATATTCCTTTCATCGGGCTATTTAACCGTTAGTGCCTCCTTTTTCTCCCATCCCTTCCCCCTCCGTCAGATGAACTAAACTTGTTACCGTCATCACATTCAGGAGATGGAGAACCATGAAACAAACGGTTGCAGCTTATATCGCCAAAACACTCGAATCGGCAGGCGTGAAACGCATCTGGGGAGTCACGGGCGACTCTCTGAACGGTCTTAGTGACAGTCTTAATCGCATGGGCACCATCGAGTGGATGTCCACCCGGCATGAAGAAGTGGCGGCGTTTGCCGCTGGCGCTGAAGCACAACTTAGCGGAGAACTGGCGGTCTGTGCCGGATCGTGCGGTCCCGGCAACCTGCACTTAATCAACGGCCTGTTCGATTGCCACCGCAATCACGTTCCGGTACTGGCGATTGCCGCTCATATTCCCTCCAGCGAAATTGGCAGCGGCTATTTCCAGGAAACCCACCCACAAGAGCTATTCCGCGAATGTAGTCACTATTGCGAGCTTGTTTCCAGCCCAGAGCAGATCCCACAAGTGCTGGCAATTGCTATGCGCAAAGCGGTGCTTAACCGTGGCGTTTCCGTTGTTGTGTTACCGGGCGACGTGGCGTTAAAACCTGCGCCAGAAGGGGCAACTACCCACTGGTATCATGCGCCACAGCCGGTAGTAACACCGGAAGAAGAAGAGTTACGCAAACTGGCGCAACTGCTGCGTTATTCCAGCAATATCGCCCTGATGTGTGGCAGCGGCTGTGCGGGGCGCATAAAGAGTTAGTTGAGTTTGCCGGGAAAATTAAAGCGCCTATAGTTCATGCCCTGCGCGGTAAAGAGCATGTCGAATACGATAATCCGTATGATGTCGGAATGACGGGATTAATCGGCTTCTCGTCAGGTTTCCATACCATGATGAATGCCGATACGTTAGTGCTGCTCGGCACGCAATTTCCCTACCGCGCGTTCTACCCGACCGATGCCAAAATTATTCAGATTGATATCAACCCAGCCAGCATCGGCGCGCATAGCAAGGTAGATATGGCGCTGGTCGGCGATATCAAATCAACCCTGCGGGCATTGCTGCCACTGGTGGAAGAAAAAACCGATCGCAAGTTTCTGGATAAAGCGCTGGAAGATTACCGCGACGCCCGCAAAGGGCTGGATGATTTAGCTAAACCGAGCGAGAAAGCCATTCACCCGCAATATCTGGCGCAGCAAATTAGTCATTTTGCCGCCGATGACGCCATCTTTACCTGTGACGTTGGTACGCCAACGGTGTGGGCGGCACGTTATCTGAAAATGAACGGCAAGCGTCGTCTGTTAGGTTCGTTTAACCACGGTTCGATGGCTAACGCCATGCCGCAGGCGCTGGGTGCGCAGGCAACCGAGCCGGAACGTCAGGTGGTCGCCATGTGCGGCGATGGCGGTTTCAGTATGTTGATGGGCGATTTCCTCTCAGTAATGCAGATGAAATTGCCAGTGAAAATTATCGTCTTTAATAACAGCGTGCTGGGCTTTGTGGCGATGGAGATGAAAGCCGGAGGCTACCTGACAGACGGTACTGAGCTGCACGACACCAACTTTGCCCGAATTGCCGAAGCCTGCGGCATTACGGGTATTCGTGTAGAAAAAGCGTCTGAAATCGATGAAGCTCTGCAACGCGCCTTCTCCATCGACGGTCCGGTGTTGGTGGATGTGGTGGTCGCCAAAGAAGAATTAGCCATTCCACCGCAGATCAAACTTGAACAGGCCAAAGGTTTCAGCCTGTATATGCTGCGCGCAATCATCAGCGGGCGCGGTGATGAAGTGATCGAACTGGCGAAAACGAACTGGCTAAGGTAAAAAGGGTGGCATTTCCCGTCATAATAAGGACATGCCATGATTGATTTACGCAGTGATACCGTTACCCGACCGAGCCGCGCCATGCTCGAAGCGATGATGGCCGCCCCGGTTGGGGACGACGTTTACGGAGACGACCCTACCGTTAATGCTCTGCAGGACTATGCAGCCGAGCTTTCCGGTAAAGAAGCCGCCATTTTTCTGCCTACCGGCACTCAGGCCAACCTGGTCGCTCTGCTCAGTCACTGCGAACGCGGCGAAGAGTATATCGTCGGTCAGGCCGCGCATAACTATCTGTTTGAAGCCGGTGGCGCAGCAGTGCTGGGCAGTATTCAGCCGCAACCCATCGACGCAGCTGCCGACGGCACGCTACCGCTGGATAAAGTGGCGATGAAAATCAAACCCGACGATATCCATTTCGCCCGCACCAAATTACTCAGTCTGGAAAACACCCACAACGGCAAAGTGCTGCCGCGTGAATACTTAAAAGAGGTATGGGAATTTACCCGCAAGCGCAATCTGGCGCTGCATGTTGACGGTGCGCGCATCTTTAATGCCGTGGTGGCTTACGGCTGCGAACTGAAAGAGATCACACAATATTGTGACTCGTTCACCATTTGCCTGTCGAAAGGTCTTGGGACGCCAGTCGGTTCATTACTCGTCGGTAATCGTGATTACATTAAACGTGCCATTCGCTGGCGGAAAATGACAGGTGGCGGGATGCGCCAGTCCGGCATTCTGGCTGCCGCCGGGCTGTATGCGCTGAAAAATAACGTCGCACGTTTGCAGGAAGACCACGACAACGCCGCCTGGATGGCGAAGCAACTGCGTGAAGCAGGCGCGGATGTGATGCGTCAGGACACCAATATGCTGTTTGTTCGCGTCGGGGAAGAAAATGCTGCCGCGTTAGGCGAATACATGAAAGCGAGAAACGTACTGATTAACGCCTCGCCGATTGTCCGCCTGGTGACGCATCTTGACGTCTCGCGCGCTCAGCTGGCGGAAGTCGCCGCCCACTGGCGCGCATTCCTGGCGCGTTAAGGAGGGAGACGTGCCGCAACGCATTTTAGTTCTCGGTGCCAGTGGCTACATTGGTCAGCATCTGGTGCGAACACTCAGCCAGCAGGGGCATCAGATCCTGGCGGCGGCACGTCATGTCGACAGGCTTGCAAAGCTGCAACTGGCAAATGTCAGTTGCCATAAAGTCGATCTCAGCTGGCCGGATAACCTTCCGGCCCTGTTGCAGGATATCGATACGGTCTATTTTCTGGTGCACAGCATGGGAGAAGGCGGTGATTTTATCGCTCAGGAGCGCCAGGTGGCTCTCAACGTCCGCGATGCGCTGCGCGAAGTACCGGTAAAGCAATTAATCTTTCTCAGTTCGTTGCAGGCCCCGCCACATGAGCAGTCGGACCATCTGCGCGCCCGTCAGGCTACGGCGGATATTCTTCGTGAAGCGGGTGTCCCGGTGACCGAATTGCGTGCCGGAATAATCGTTGGTGCAGGTTCAGCGGCGTTCGAAGTCATGCGCGATATGGTCTACAACCTGCCAGTGTTAACGCCGCCACGCTGGGTCCGTTCACGCACAACGCCCATCGCGCTGGAAAACTTGCTGCACTATCTGGTGGCGCTGTTAGATCATCCGGCCTGCGAACACCGCATCTTCGAAGCCGCCGGACCAGAAGTGCTCAGTTATCAGCAACAGTTTGAACATTTTATGGCGGTGAGCGGTAAGCGCCGCTGGTTGCTCCCCATCCCCCTCCCCACCCGCTGGATTTCGGTGTGGTTTCTTAATGTGATTACTTCAGTACCGCCCACCACCGCCAGGGCGTTGATTCAGGGGCTGAAACACGATCTGCTGGCGGATGACACCGCGCTACGTGCGCTCATCCCACAACGGCTGATCGCTTTCGATGACGCGGTACGTAGCACGTTGAAAGAGGAAGAAAAGCTGGTCAACTCCAGCGACTGGGGCTACGACGCTCAGGCCTTTGCCCGCTGGCGACCGGAGTACGGTTATTTCGCCAAACAGGCGGGGTTTACCGTTAAAACGTCCGCCAGCCTTGCGGCTTTATGGCAGGTGGTGAATCAAATCGGCGGTAAAGAGCGTTATTTCTTTGGCAATATTTTGTGGCAAACCCGGGCGTTGATGGACCGCGCGATCGGTCATAAGCTGGCGAAAGGCCGCCCGGAGCGTGAATATTTGCAGACCGGAGATGCGGTGGATAGCTGGAAAGTGATTGTCGTTGAACCGCAAAAACAACTTACGCTGTTATTTGGCATGAAAGCGCCGGGGCTGGGACGACTGTGTTTTACCCTGGAAGATAAAGGTGACTATCGTACTATCGATGTTCGCGCATTCTGGCATCCGCACGGTATGCCAGGGTTGTTTTACTGGTTATTGATGATCCCCGCGCATCTGTTTATTTTTCGCGGAATGGCAAAACGAATCGCCAGACTGGCAGAACAAAGCACAGATTAATCGACAAAACCTGCGTTATTCTTTCATGTTTCCCATTGCATCATGGAGGAAATCACGGAAGAATGCGCACGTTATTTTCTCAACAACAGTGGATTGATATGAAGGTACTGGTTACCGGCGCCACCAGCGGCTTAGGTCGAAACGCGGTAGAGTTTTTATGCCAGAAAGGCATCAGCGTGCGAGCGACCGGTCGCAACGAGGCAATGGGTAAATTGCTGGAAAAAATGGGCGCAGAGTTTGTTCCGGCGGATCTGACCGAGCTGGTCTCATCACAAGCTAAAGTGATGCTCGCAGGCATTGATACGCTGTGGCACTGCTCCAGCTTTACCTCGCCCTGGGGGACACAACAGGCTTTCGATCTGGCTAACGTTCGTGCCACTCGCCGCCTGGGTGAATGGGCTGTCGCCTGGGGTGTGCGTAACTTTATTCATATCTCTTCTCCCTCCCTGTACTTCGATTATCACCACCATCGCGATATTAAAGAAGATTTTCGCCCTCACCGCTTCGCCAACGAGTTTGCCCGCAGCAAAGCAGCTAGTGAAGAAGTGATCAATATGCTTTCGCAGGCGAATCCACAAACGCGCTTTACTATTCTGCGCCCACAAAGTCTGTTCGGACCGCACGATAAAGTCTTTATCCCTCGTCTGGCGCATATGATGCATCACTACGGCAGTATTCTGTTACCGCATGGCGGCAGTGCGCTGGTCGATATGACCTACTATGAAAATGCCGTGCACGCCATGTGGCTGGCAAGCCAGGAAGCCTGCGATAAGCTACCTTCCGGGCGTGTGTACAACATCACCAACGGCGAGCATCGCACACTGCGCAGCATCGTGCAGAAGCTGATAGACGAATTGAATATTGACTGTCGTATTCGTTCCGTCCCTTACCCGATGCTGGATATGATCGCCCGCAGCATGGAGCGTTTAGGCCGCAAGTCAGCAAAAGAGCCGCCGCTGACCCACTACGGCGTCTCCAAGTTGAATTTTGACTTTACGCTGGATATTACGCGTGCGCAGGAAGAGTTAGGTTATCAACCAGTCCTCACCCTGGATGAAGGTATCGAGAAAACTGCCGCCTGGCTACGCGACCACGGAAAACTGCCGCGCTAATCCTGCCCGTATTTCTCCAGCAACGCTTCGGCAATCGCCTGAGTTTCTGCATCCGCTTCGCCGTTATATAACGTCGGGCGGAAATGCATCTGGAACGCCATAATCACGCGCCGCTGCTCGCGCGGAGTCATATCAGGCTTTACGTCATAACCATAACGCGCCAAAAGCTCCAGCAATGACGCGGTCTCTACCGGTGTGTGCGGCGCGCGCCCGGCAAGGTAAAAGTTCACCCGCTGCGCATCCGGCCATGCACCAATCCCCTGCTGTGCCAGTTGCTGCCAGGGGAATAATGGCCCCGGATCGTCTTTGCGCTGCGGCGCAATATCCGCATGTGCTACTACGTTTTCCGGCTTGATGTGATAACGGGCAATAATATCTTTCGCCAGCGGAATAAGCGCCTGAATCTGTGCCGGTTCAAACGGGGCAAAATATTTCACTCCCGCCGATTTTTGCCAGCCACGGTTTTCCAGCTCAATGCCAATAGAGGTGTCGTTAAGGCGCGTTGCCCCGCGCCAGGCGCTAATCCCCGCATGCCAGGCCAGTTCTTGTTCCGGCACCAGTTGCCAGATGCGCGGTTTACCGTTGTATCGCGGTGGCACCGCAGGGACCAGATAATGCGAGCTGACCTGCTTATCGGTCAGTGTCGCCAGCGAGCTATCAAAATCATCTGCGGTGTAGTGGATCACCAGCACTTTAATGCGCGGATACGCCGCCTGCGCCTGGCGTCGGGTATCAAGCTGATATCCCTCTTTCTCGACAATGCCTTTTTCGCCTGTGCACCCTGCCAGTAACAGAGCGGCAGCGACCAGCCAGAAGACTCTTCTCATCGACGCGTTTTCACCGCCGTACCGCTGACGCTAACCATCAGCATACTGCCGTTTTGCCCGACCGTTTCGTAGTCGATATCAATACCGACGACGGCATCAGCCCCCAGCGCTCGCGCCTGGGAGCCGAGCTCCTCAAAGGCAATCTCCCGCGCTTTACGCAGTTCTTTTTCGTAGGCACCGGAGCGTCCGCCAACGATATCGCGGATACCGGCAAAGAAATCACGGAAAATATTCGCGCCTAAAATCGCTTCGCCAGTCACCACACCGCAATATTCAACGATGGTCTGGCCTTCCAGAGTTGGGGTTGTAGAAAATTGCATGATCGATCTCCTTGTTTGCTAAGCCTTCGATCTTCAAAGCATTATCGGACTGATACGCTATTATTGAAAGGATATCATTATTATCGTAGAACGCTTTCAAGGTGTTCGCTTATAAGGAAATCATCATGCGCTATAGCAAATTGACCATGCTTATCCCTTGCGCACTGCTACTCAGTGCCTGTACCACCGTCACGCCAGCTTATAAAGATAACGGCCCCCGCACCGGTTCCTGTGTCCAGGGGGGGCCTGATAGCGTGGCTCAACAGTTCTATGACTACCGCATTCAACATCGCGGCAATGACATTACCGCTCTGCGCCCCTATTTGAGTGACAAACTGGCAACCCTACTTAGCGATGCCAGCCGCGATAATAGTCATCGTGAATTGTTAAGCAGCGATCCGTTCTCCAGTCGAACCACCTTGCCAGACAGCGCCCACGTTGCCAGTGCATCTACTATCCCTAATCGTGATGCCCGTAACATTCCATTGCGCGTGGATCTCAAGCAGGGTGACCAGGGCTGGCAGGATGAAGTGTTAATGATTCAGGAAGGCCAGTGTTGGGTCATCGACGATGTGCGCTACTTAGGCGGTAGCGTTCATGCCACGGCGGGTACGCTCCGTCAGTCCATCGAGAATCGCTAACGTCTTGATCAACCAATAAACCCCGTAAATTGTCCGGCATTTCGTGAGGAATGCCGACATTTATGCTCGCCGACCACCGCCCCCGTTATTTTGTGCTATGTTTATTGAATAATGCGCTTTGCTTTTAACTTTTAAAGCAGAAATATTGCATAATTATTCTGTCAAAGGTACTATCTTCGACCTCAATAGCTATCAGACTGCCAGTATACGAGTGTCAATGAGTATTCAATTAAACGGCATTAATTGCTTCTACGGCGCGCATCAGGCGCTGTTCGATATCACGCTGGATTGCCCACAGGGCGAAACGCTGGTGTTACTTGGCCCCAGCGGCGCGGGTAAAAGCTCGCTGCTGCGTGTACTCAATCTGCTTGAGATGCCGCGCTCCGGTACGCTCAACATTGCAGGCAACCATTTCGATTTCACCAAAACCCCCTCTGACAAAGCGATTCGCGATTTGCGTCGTAACGTTGGCATGGTGTTTCAGCAATACAACCTGTGGCCGCATCTGACCGTGCAGCAAAACCTGATTGAAGCGCCCTGTCGTGTACTGGGGTTGAGTAAAGATCAGGCGCTGGCCCGTGCAGAAAAACTGCTGGAACGTCTGCGTCTCAAACCTTATAGCGATCGTTACCCGCTGCATCTTTCTGGTGGTCAGCAGCAGCGTGTTGCTATTGCCCGTGCGTTGATGATGGAACCGCAGGTACTGCTGTTCGATGAACCGACCGCCGCACTGGACCCCGAAATTACGGCACAAATCGTCAGCATCATTCGTGAGCTGGCAGAAACGAATATTACCCAGGTGATCGTCACCCACGAAGTTGAAGTGGCGCGTAAAACCGCCAGCCGAGTGGTGTATATGGAAAACGGTCATATCGTAGAACAAGGCGACGCGAGCTGCTTTACCGAGCCGCAAACCGAAGCATTTAAAAACTATCTCTCTCACTAAGATTCGGGATAACAACAATGAAAAAAGTTCTGATTGCCGCGTTAATTGCAGGTTTTAGTCTTTCCGCCACAGCAGCCGAAACCATTCGTTTTGCCACCGAAGCCTCCTATCCTCCGTTTGAATCGATTGATGCAAACAACCAGATCGTTGGTTTTGATGTCGACCTGGCGCAGGCATTGTGTAAAGAGATTGATGCAACCTGCACTTTCTCTAACCAGGCGTTTGACAGCCTGATCCCAAGCCTGAAATTCCGTCGCGTAGAAGCAGTGATGGCGGGCATGGATATCACTCCGGAGCGTGAAAAGCAGGTGCTGTTTACCACCCCGTACTATGACAACTCTGCCCTGTTTGTGGGTCAGCAAGGCAAATACACCAGTGTTGATCAGCTGAAAGGCAAAAAAGTCGGCGTTCAGAACGGGACGACACACCAGAAGTTCATTATGGATAAGCATCCGGAAATCACTACCGTGCCATATGACAGTTACCAGAACGCAAAACTGGATCTGCAAAACGGTCGTATCGACAGCGTATTTGGTGACACCGCAGTGGTAACCGAATGGCTGAAAGATAACCCGAAACTGGCGGCAGTGGGCGATAAAGTGACCGATAAAGATTACTTCGGTACTGGCCTCGGCATCGCAGTACGCCAGGGCAACACTGAACTGCAGCAGAAACTCAACACTGCGCTGGAAAAAGTGAAGAAAGATGGCACTTACGAAACCATCTACAACAAATGGTTCCAGAAGTAATTCCTGATGAATGAATTTTTTCCTTTAGCAAGCGCCGCCGGGATGACCGTCGGCCTTGCCGTTTGTGCATTGATTGTCGGGCTGGCGCTGGCGATGTTCTTTGCGGTATGGGAGTCTGCGAAATGGCGTCCTGTCGCGTGGGCAGGTTCAGCGCTGGTAACCATTCTGCGTGGCCTGCCAGAAATTCTGGTGGTGCTGTTTATCTATTTTGGCTCCTCGCAGCTGCTGCTGACGCTTTCGGATGGCTTCACTATCAATCTTGGGTTCGTGCAGATCCCGGTGCAGATGGACATTGAGAACTTCGACGTTAGCCCGTTCCTTTGTGGTGTCATCGCACTGTCACTGCTGTATGCCGCCTATGCCTCGCAAACGCTGCGTGGTGCATTAAAAGCGGTGCCGGTGGGTCAGTGGGAATCCGGTCAGGCGCTGGGGCTGTCGAAATCGGCTATCTTTTTCCGTCTGGTGATGCCGCAGATGTGGCGTCATGCGCTGCCGGGTCTCGGTAACCAGTGGCTGGTGCTGCTGAAAGATACCGCGCTGGTCAGTTTGATTAGTGTGAATGATTTAATGCTACAAACCAAAAGCATCGCTACCCGTACCCAAGAACCGTTTACCTGGTACATTGTGGCGGCGGCGATTTACCTGGTGATCACCCTGCTCAGTCAGTACATTCTCAAACGCATTGACCTGCGCGCGACACGTTTTGAGCGGAGGCCCAGCTAATGTTTGAGTATTTACCCGAACTGATGAAAGGGTTGCACACCAGCCTGACGCTAACCGTTGCCTCGCTGATTGTGGCACTGATTCTGGCATTGATTTTTACCATCATCCTGACGCTGAAAACGCCGGTGCTGGTGTGGCTGGTGCGGGGCTATATCACGCTGTTTACCGGTACGCCGCTGCTGGTGCAGATCTTCCTGATTTATTACGGACCGGGCCAGTTCCCAACGTTGCAGGAGTATCCGGCACTGTGGCATTTGTTGTCAGAACCGTGGTTATGTGCGCTGATTGCGTTGTCGCTGAACAGTGCGGCGTACACCACGCAGCTGTTTTACGGTGCGATTCGCGCGATCCCGGAAGGTCAATGGCAGTCCTGTAGCGCCCTGGGAATGAGCAAAAAAGATACGCTGGCGATCCTGCTGCCGTACGCGTTTAAACGCTCGCTCTCTTCTTATTCCAACGAAGTGGTGCTGGTGTTCAAAAGTACCTCTCTGGCTTACACCATTACGCTCATGGAAGTGATGGGATACAGCCAGTTATTGTACGGACGCACCTACGATGTAATGGTATTTGGCGCGGCGGGGATTATTTACCTGGTCGTCAACGGCCTGCTGACGCTGATGATGCGTCTGATCGAGCGTAAAGCACTGGCATTCGAACGGCGGAATTAATGTAGCTGCATGCTGATGCCGGATGCGGCGTGGACGCCTTACCCGACCTGCACAGTGCATAAATTCTTATAATGAAGACGGCCAACCCACTAAGTTGTCCGTCTTTTTTTATTTCATACAAATTATTTACTCATATTTATTGCATATAAATTCACTTGATGGCATTGTTATCCCATGCCGCAGACACGGCCAAAAATCATAAGATTGACAGACGGGAGTTCCATCATGAAAAAGTTAGTTCTTGCCGCTTTACTTGCTTCCTTTACTTTCGGTGCTTCTGCCGCAGAGAAAATCAATTTTGGCGTTTCAGCCACCTATCCACCCTTTGAATCTATAGGTGCTAATAATGAGATTGTCGGCTTTGATATCGATCTGGCAAAAGCCTTGTGCAAACAAATGCAGGCAGAATGTACTTTTACTAATCACGCGTTCGACAGCCTGATCCCGTCACTGAAATTCAGAAAATATGACGCCGTAATCTCCGGAATGGATATCACGCCGGAGCGTAGCAAACAGGTATCGTTTACCACGCCCTACTACGAAAACTCAGCCGTCGTGATTGCCAAAAAAGATACCTACAAAACGTTTGCCGATCTGAAAGGCAAACGTATTGGGATGGAAAACGGCACCACGCACCAGAAATATATTCAGGATCAGCACCCGGAAGTAAAAACTGTCTCCTATGACAGTTATCAGAATGCCTTTATAGATCTGAAAAATGGCCGTATTGATGGCGTATTTGGTGACACCGCAGTGGTAAACGAATGGCTGAAAACCAATCCGCAACTGGGCGTTGCTACTGAAAAAGTGACCGATCCGCAATACTTCGGCACCGGCCTGGGTATCGCTGTACGTCCGGATAACAAAGCTCTGCTGGAAAAACTGAATAACGCGCTGGCAGCAATTAAAGCTGACGGTACATATCAGAAAATCAATGACCAGTGGTTCCCACAGTAAGATTCAGAAAGCCGCACCTGCGGCTTTTTTATTGCTGCACCAGCAGCGTCAGCACTTCATAGTGCGCGGTGTGCGGGAACATATCAAAAAGCTGTACCCGTTCGATGCGATAACCAGGCAGTTCGCGGATATCTTTCGCCATAGTTTGGGCGTTACAGCTGGAGTAGATAATAAAACGCGGTGCCATCGTTGAGAGATAATCACACAGCGGTTTACCGATGCCGCGGCGCGGCGGGTTAACCAGCACCAGCTCCGGCACTTCCCCCTGAGCGGTGGCAAACTGCGTAGAGTCCAGCGCCTGAAATTGCAAACGCGTTAAGCCCAGTTCAGCGGCTGACTGCTTCGCACAGGCAATGGCCTCTGGTGCAATTTCGATCCCGGTTAACTGCATGTCAGGCGTCGCGCAGTGTAAACCAAAGCCACCCACACCGCAGAACAGATCCCACATATGTTTAACCGGCAGCTGTCGTACCCAGTCGCGCGCGGTGGCGTACAGCTGGCTGGCGACCGCCGGATTAGTCTGGAAGAAACTTTGCGGACGGATCCACAGCGGTACGTCATTAAAACGCTCTGCCAGTGCCTGTTGTTCGGTCAGGTAGATCTCCGTCTCCCCTTCCATAATCGCCATATGTACCGGCTGAATATTGACGGTAATAACTTTCAGCTGCGGTAATTGTTCCTGTAACCACGGCAGCGCCTTACGCAGTTGCGCCAGTTTGGTATCAGAACGCAGTACAAAACGCAGCATCATGCCGCCATCGCTCTGGCTTTCAGTCAGCAGAATGTATTTCAGTTCACCACGTTTACGCGCCACGTTGTAGGGCGTTAACCCCGCACGGGCGATAAACGGTTTTAGCGCCGCAAAAACGGGCGCAAATGAGGCTGGATAAAGCGGGCAGTCACAAAGGTCTTCCGGTGTACCATCTCGATGCAGCATACCGAGCAGTGGTTTTTCAACGCTACCACTCACCACCATTTTGGCTTTATTACGAAACCCTTGTTCCGGGCCTGACACCGGCGCACACCATTCCTCAACCGGAAAATCAGCGAGCAGATTTTTAAGATCGGCGGTTTTAGCGGAGAGTTGCTCTGGAATCGGCTGCGTTATCCACTGACAGGAACGACAGCGACCCGCGTCGTAAAGTGCGCACTGCATACATTGACCTTCACATCATCAGGGGCGACGATTATACACATTATTGCAACTGGAAGAACCGCCGACTTGTCGAGGGAACGAACAGCAGCATCAGGATGAGCATATCCGGCAGCTTCTGCAGCATCAGGCTATGGAAGATTTCACGTTTTGATTCACCGGGAATGCTGAACAGTTCCGGATAACCATACCCCAGCGAAGCCGCCCACAAGTAACTTGCGGCTGTGATTTGTGTCAACAGATACAGCCAGCGCGCCCAGCGACGCCCTTTCACCAGTGAAAACGCACACCAGATCTCAATGAAAACCAGCACCAGACTGCTCAAAAAGACCAGCGTTAAACTCCAGGTTTGTACGCTGCGATGAATGAACTCGCCAATACCGCGCACGCCCAGCGTATTGAAAATCATCAGCACGTCGAGGCCACGGATCATAATAATGGCGAGCGCCGCCACCTGCACCAGCGCAGGCACATTCAGGCGAGCATGAGATGAAGATGTTTTCTTAAAAAATCCCAACGTTTCGTCTTCCATGAAAACAATGCCGCGACATGCGCGGCATTATGTAGCCAGGTTGGCAAATTTTAGTGTCTTCAGCCACGTCTTGCACGCTGGATGTCGCGTATCCGCTGTTTTTCTGCGCGCGCCATCAGATACCAGGCGATAAATCCGACAATTCCGACCGCGCCGAGGATCAATGTTGCCAGGGCGTTGATTTCCGGATTCACCCCCATCCGCACGCTGGAAAAGACCAGCATCGGTAAAGTGGTGGCTCCCGGCCCGGAAACAAAGCTGGCGATCACCAGATCATCAAGCGACAAAGTAAAAGCCAGTAACCAGCCAGAAATGATCGCGGGCATGATCATCGGTAGCGTAATGACAAAAAACACTTTCAGCGGCGTCGCACCGAGATCCATCGCGGCTTCTTCTATCGAGCGATCCAGTTCCCGCAGACGCGACGAAATAACGACTGCCACATAAGCCGTACAGAAAGTGACATGCGCCAGCCAGATGGTGAGCATACCGCGGTCCGCAGGCCAGCCAATAGCATGAGCAAGCGCGACGAATAACAACAACAGCGACAAACCCGTGATGACATCTGGCATTACCAGCGGTGCGGTGATCATGAAGGCAAAACCATTTGATCCGCGAAACCTGCCAAAGCGCACCAGCACGACCGCCGCAATAGTCCCGAGGATCGCCGCCGCCGTCGCCGCACAGGCCGCAATTGTCAGACTTAAACCAACCGCACTCATCATCGCGTCATCGCGCAATAATTCGCCATACCAGCGCGTTGACCAGCCGGCCCACACCGTCACTAGCTTAGAGCTGTTAAACGAATAGATAACAAGCATCAGCATTGGCGCGTAGAGAAAGGTGAAGCCCAACAGCAAAATCACAATCCGCCAGGGCGAACGAACCACCGGTAAATTATTCATCCGTGTTCTCCCACGCTTTTTTGCTGATGTTTGTGGAACCACATTATCGGCATAATTAGCAGCAGCAACATGATGATCGCTACCGCTGAGGCCACCGGCCAGTCGCGGTTGTTAAAGAACTCCTGCCACAGCACGCGCCCGATCATGATGCTGTCCGGGCCACCGAGCAGTTCCGGGATCACAAACTCGCCCACAGCCGGGATAAACACCAGCATCGATCCGGCAATAATCCCACCTTTAGTCAGCGGCACGATCACAGTAAAGAACGTTTTCAGCGGTCGTGCACCGAGATCCAGTGCCGCTTCCACCAGCGAATAATCAATACGAATCAACGCGGTGTAAATCGGCAGCACCATAAACGGCACGTAGGCGTAAACAATGCCAATATAAACCGCAAAGTTGGTATGCAGAATGGTCAGCGGTTGATCGATAACCCCCAGCCACAGCAGAAAATTATTCAGCACACCGTTGTTTTTTAATATTCCCATCCAGGCGTAGACACGAATCAGAAACGAGGTCCACGACGGCAGGATCACCAGTAGTAATAAGATATTACGGGTCGAAGGCTTACTGTGCGCCACCGCCCACGCCAGCGGATAGCCGATCAGTAAACAGCAAATAGTCGAAATCGCCGCCACCTGTAACGACTGGAGATAAGCATCAAAATAGAGCGGATCGTCGGTCAGTTGCAGAAAATTACCGAGATTAAGAGTGATAGAAAGTTGCCCGTCAGCCCACTCCATCAATTCGGTATAAGGTGGAATAGCGCGCGCCATCTCCGCCAGGCTTATTTTAAAGACGATCAGAAATGGCAGCAGAAACAGCAAGATCAACCAGATATATGGCAACGCAATAACCAGTTTGCGCCCATGTTTCATTTGCAGCTGCGACAACCACAGCTTAAAGGGTTTTGGCTGGGCAGCAGGTTCAAGTGTACTCATATTTGCTCCTTAAACCGTCAGCACCACACAGCTGTCCACTTCCCAGCACAAACGCACTTCGTCGCCCCAGGTCGGTAACCCTTTACGATGACGATGGGCGTTTTGTAGCTGGGCGCTAATCATCTGCCCACTTTTCAGACGAACGTGATACACCGAAAGATCGCCGAGATAGGCAATGTGTATCACCTCCCCCACCGCGAAGTTACAACCATTGGCGGGCGGTTCCTCGCAAAGCATGATTTTTTCCGGGCGAAGCGCCACATGCACCGGCACGTTATCGACAACCGAAGCATCCACATCGACTTTCAGTGGATGCACCAGTCCCGGCGAATAAAGTACCAGACCATCTTCCTGACGCTCTTTGAGTACACCTTCAAAGACATTAACCGAACCGATAAATTCAGCGCTGTAGCGAGTGGTCGGATGCTCGTAGATCTCTTCCGGCTCGCCAATCTGGACAAATTTCCCACGATTCATAATGGCGATACGCCCCGCCATGGTCATCGCCTCTTCCTGATCGTGAGTAACCATTACGCAGGTCACACCGACGCGCTCCAGAATATCCACCACTTCAAGCTGCATCCGGTCACGCAGCTTTTTATCCAGCGCGCCCATCGGCTCATCGAGCAGTAATAGTTTCGGGCGCTTAGCAAGGCTTCTGGCCAGGGCCACACGCTGACGCTGACCACCGGAAAGCTGATGCGGTTTGCGTTTGGCGAACTCCTGCATATGCACCAGCCCAAGCATCTCATTGACCCGGCTGGCAATTTCCGCTTTCGGTAGTTTGTCCTGTTTCAGGCCAAAAGCGATGTTCTGTTCCACGGTCATATGCGGAAACAGCGCGTAAGACTGAAACATCATATTGATGGGCCGCAGGTAAGGCGGCACCTGTGACAAATCGACGCCATCGAGCATAATCTGCCCGGCCGAAGGTTGTTCAAAACCTGCCAGCACACGCAGCAGCGTGGACTTGCCACAGCCGGATGCGCCCAGCAGCGCGAAGATTTCACCTTTGTAGATGGTCAGGCTGACATCATCCACCGCATGTTGACCATCGTAGGATTTGGTCAGGTTACGGATTTCTAATAGCGGCGTCAGCGCCTTACGGGTTTTCGCCTGCGGGCGAGGGATAGCGTCATTCACGGCTGCTCTCCGGCATTGAATGTGTGCAAGCGCACCATGATGGTGCGAATTGCCGGCGGGTGTGGTGCGCCCGTCCGGCATCTACGGCTGCGGATTATTTTCCGCTCTTCACTTTGGTCCACGCGCGGGTGCGCACACGGTCGATTTTCGGGTCCTGCACTTTCAGAGTGAACAGCTTCGCACGAACATCCGCAGGCGGATAAATACCCGGGTTATCACGGACTTCCGCACTCACCAGCGGCGTGGCTGCTTTATTGGCGTTAGCATAGAACACATGGTCAGAGATATGTGCCACCACATCAGGACGCAGCAGGTAATTCAGGAACTGATAGGCTTCGTCTTTGTTTTTGGCATCCGCAGGCATGGCGAATACATCAAAGAACGCCATCGCCCCTTCTTTTGGAATCGAGAACGAGACATTCACGCCATTCTTCGCTTCCTTCGCGCGGTTTGACGCCTGCCAGACATCGCCCGCCCAGCCAATAGCGACACAGATGTCACCATTCGCCAGATCATTGATGTATTGGGATGAATGGAAATAACGAATGTTCGGGCGCAGCTTTAACAGCAGATCGGTAGCCGGTCCGGTGTAATCATCCGCTTTAGTGCTGTTAGGATCTTTGCCGAGATAATTCAGCACGGTAGCAAACACTTCTTCTGGCGCATCGAGGAAAGAGACACCGCAGCTTTTCAGTTTTTCCAGATTTTCAGGTTTGAGGATCAAGTCCCAGCTATCGACGGGCGCGTTTTCGCCCAGCACCGCTTTAACTTTATCGACGTTATAGCCAATCCCGGTCGTCGCCCACATATAGGGCATAGCAAATTTATTGTCGGGATCGTGTTTGGCGACCAACTTCAGCAGCTCCGGATCGAGATTCTTCCACTCCGGCAATTTGCTTTTATCCAGCGGCTGGAAAACTCCCGCTGTCAGCTGGCGCTCAAGAAAGCTTGCTGACGGCACCACCAGATCAAAGCCGGTGCTCCCCGCCATTAATTTGCCTTCCAGTACTTCGTTAGAATCGAAAACATCGTAGACGACTTTAATACCGGTTTCTTTTTCAAAGTTGGCCACGGTGTCCGGGGCGATATAATCAGACCAGCTATAAATGTGGAGTGTTTTTTGTTCAGCCGCGAGCGTGCTGACAGAGACAGCCATCAGAGCCCCCGCAACCAGACCCGATAGCCATTTTTTATTTAAGGCGGTCATATCTCTTTCCTTCTGAAAATTCGTTAACAAACGAACAAAAGTTGTCACACTGAAAGATATGCAATAAACGTGCATATTTTTATCGGCGCGGTGTAAGAAAAGAGAACTCTCTCCCGGCCTGCACTGCTCACTATATAAAAGCATCGCAAGAATAACTTTAGCCAGGGTTTGAGACTATAGCTCGGATTAAAAAACGGTATTTAACAAATTTTATGCGTATTTGCTCTATGTGATAAAGCCAAATCGGCACAAGAGAAGTGAATTAATCTTTAATAAAAGGTTAAAAACAGCGGATAATTTTGCGGCACGCAGTCACTGCGGCAGCGACTGCGTGCTCGAAAGGAGTTATCAGTGGAGGAAATAGTTTTCGGTAACGTTATTTTGCCCTTCATCGTCAGTCGGTAACAGCAGTTGATGGGCATTAGCTTCAAGAATGACCATCGAAATCTGCTCTTCGCTCTGACGCACGAACCATGCAAACTGCTCATAGGTTACGCCCTGCATAACGGATAAAGACTGGCAAACCACCAGCTTTGGCAGATTATCATCCTGCATATCAAGAAATGCTTTCACGGTCAGCGAACTGGCATTGATGGCTGATAAATCCGCCGCCAGCGGCAATACGGCTGAAGGTCGGACTTCCGCCATGGCAGAAAACAGGATCGTGTTATCGATCAGATCGATTTTAGCATCAAAGACACCGTCGAAATTCTGCATATGGGGCAGATGCAGAGCCTGACAGTTATCACATTCAAAAAAACTCATCCCCAGGTCATCGAGCCATTGACGCAACGTATCCAGACCAGGAACGACCAGCGATGTCATAATTTTGTACAACCTCTTCCGATAAAAAGACCGGCACAGCTTACGCAAAAAGCGCAGGCAAAACCATGATCAGTAATGTGATTGCGACTAACCACCCGTTTTCAGGCAATATTCTGTCGTAGCGTGGCGTTCGATCCAGCGGATCATTTTACTCGCGATGTCGATACCGGTGGTTTTTTCTATTCCTTCCAGCCCTGGCGACGCATTCACTTCCATCACCAACGGCCCGCGATTAGCACGCAGAATATCCACACCAGCAACGTCCAGCGCCATCGTTCGCGCGGCTTTTATCGCGATTTCACGCTCCTGTGGTGTGATACTGGCGACGCTTGCCGCGCCGCCACGATGCAAATTGGAACGAAAATCGCCCTCTTTCGCCCGCCGTTCAATCGCAGCGACTACTTCATCGCCAACAACCAGACAGCGGATATCGCACCCTTGCGCCTCTTTGATATATTCCTGCACCAGAATATGCGCGTTCAGACCGCGGAAAGCGTCAATCACGCTTTCCGCCGCCTGACGCGTCTCCGCCAGCACGACGCCAATTCCCTGCGTGCCTTCAACCAGCTTGACCACCAGCGGCGCACCACCGACCATGTCGATTAAATCGCTGGTATCATCCGGCGAATGCGCAATGCCCGTGACAGGCAGGTCGATGCCCTGACGCGCCAGCAGTTGCATGGAACGCAATTTGTCACGCGCCCGGGCAATGGCGACCGACTCATTGAGCGGATAGCTCCCCAGCATCTCGAACTGGCGCAGTGCCGCCGTCCCATAAAAGGTAATGGCGGTGCCAATACGCGGGATCACTGCGTCAAAATGGGGTAACTTGCGGCCTTTGTAGTGAATAGAAGACGCCGCAGGATTTATGTTCATGTAGCAAGAAAGCGGATCAAGAATTTCAACCAGGTGACCGCGCTGTATAGCGGCTTCACGCAGCCGCTTACACGAATAGAGCGTTCCATCCCGGGACAATATGGCAATTTTCACCCTGCACCTCTCTGTCAGACCTGGTCAAAAGCCCGCGTATCATACATCGACGTGGCAGTTTTAGCGCGTCGCCCAACCCTGTTTGTGCAAATAATCCAGAATAAATGGGCGGCTTTCTTTAATGATTGTTCGGCGGATATGATCGCTCCAGGTATCCCGGCGATTATTGCTGCCACGGGTGAGGTAATATTCCGCCAGTTGCTCGTCATACTGCGCCAGTACGTCTTTATCCAGCGGTTGATAGCTGTTTTCATGCACCAAAATGGAGGCCGGTAAACGCGGCTTAAGATCCGGATTATCCGCAGGCCAGCCAAGGCACAGCCCAAACAGCGGCAGAACATGCTGCGGTAATTTCAGCAGTTCCGTCACCGCTTCAATATTATTGCGCAGGCCGCCGATATATACCCCGCCCAATCCCAGCGATTCCGCTGCGGTTAATGCATTCTGCGCCATCATTGCCGTATCAACGACACCGAGCAACAGTTGTTCCGCCAGGCCGAGCTGAGCATCCGGACAGATCTGTAAATGGCGGTTAAAGTCGGCACAGAACACCCAAAACTCCGCCGCTTGCGCTACGTGTTTTTGCCCGCCGGTCAGCGTTACCAGTTCTTCACGTAACGCTTTGTCGGTAATGCGAATAATGCTACTGCACTGCAAAAAACTGGAACTGGACGTCGCACGGGCGCTGTTAATAATCGCCTCACGCTGCGCTTCGGAAATGGGTTCATCAGTGAAATGGCGAATGGAGCGATGGCCACAAATAAGTTCAATGGTTGGCGTCATTATCTTTTTCTCTTTCTGAACGTGAATATTGCGGTGGATGGTTCATCAGCTGTGGGGCAAGACGTTTTGCCACCTGAAGAATAACCACCACCGCAGCGGGAATCATGAGCAAAACACCGAGAAAAATCATCAGAATCTGCACTTCTGGCCGAGAAAATGGCTCAGGTAGCGACAGGGAGTCGCTTACCGACAGCAGCGCCACCGCCAGCAACATCATTCCGATAAATTCCAGTATCAACACGCTTTTAGGCAATTTACCGATCGCGCGCATACGCTTCCCTCTGCAAAGTGAGCCTTCAGTCTAAAACTTTTCACTGCATTGTGTTTAACAGTTATAGCTTTTAGCAATTAATGCAACAGGTTAAACCTACTTTCAGCGAATACATTTTAGCGTGATCATTACAGGCATAAATCTATGAGGAGAGAAATAATGCAAACCGTTATTTTTGGTCGTCCGGGTTGCCCTTACTGTGTGCGTGCCAAAGATCTGGCCGAGAAATTGAGCAATGAGCGCGATGATTTCCAGTATCAGTATGTAGATATTCGTGCGGAAGGGATCACTAAAGAAGATCTACAACAAAAGGCAGGTAAACCCGTAGAAACCGTGCCGCAGATTTTTGTCGATCAGCAACATATCGGCGGCTATACCGATTTTGCTGCATGGGTGAAAGAGAATCTGGACGCCTGATCGTCTGACAAGCCCTCGCGTTGAGGGCTTTATTGATTTTTTCTGTGCTGTGGTTTAAACAAACTACTGATAAATAAGAAACACAATGCCCCCAGCGCACACCAGAACACCGCACTTAATAACCATGCCAGCTCTTGCCAGAATGAGCGCGTCGGTGAAAAAAACAGCCGCATAATGAGCATCGAACAGGGTGCCGCCAGCATTGCGCCAAACAGAGGTTTCAGGACTTCTCTACGATGTGAAAAGAAGCTGGCAACTGCACCAGGAAGAATGAAAAATAGCAAACCGATTTCAGGATGCCCGGCAGCCCGAAAAGCGCCTTTCATGTGCGTCGCCAGAAAAAGACACACCACAATGAAGAGGACAAAACAGCAGATTGCCCCCGCCCAACGTTGTTTATGTTTCACTCGTTCCTCCTGACACTGCGTCTATCGAACACATTTTTCGCCAGTGTGGCGTTCAGTAAGATAAAGCCGCTTCGCATTCCATGCTAATATAGGCCAACGCAATTCATATAGCCGTTGATACCTAATGTGATTACACTAGTAAAATATATTGTTACTTTACTATCGTTTAGGTGCGCTGAATGAATCTGCGCCCTGAATTCTGGTAAAAAACATTATCGTAAATTACCATTTCTTTCAACAGCTTACTAGTAAACAAGAAGTTAGCCTCCGTGAATATAAACGTCGCCGAATTGTTAAATGGGAATTACATTCTGTTATTATTTGTGGTCCTCGCGCTTGGGCTATGTCTCGGGAAATTACGACTTGGTTCGATCCAACTGGGTAATTCCATTGGCGTTTTAGTCGTATCGCTGTTATTAGGCCAACAACATTTCAGCATTAACACCGACGCGCTTAATCTTGGCTTTATGCTGTTTATTTTCTGCGTCGGGGTCGAAGCCGGACCGAACTTTTTTTCCATTTTTTTTCGCGATGGGAAAAATTACCTAATGTTAGCACTGGTGATGGTTGGCAGTGCGCTGGTGATCGCCTTAGGGTTAGGTAAGCTGTTTGGCTGGGATATTGGCCTGACGGCCGGTATGTTAGCTGGCTCTATGACGTCGACACCGGTTCTGGTCGGTGCTGGCGATACACTGCGTCATTCCGGCATGGAAAGCAGGCAGCTCTCACTGGCACTGGATAATCTGAGCCTCGGGTATGCCTTAACCTATTTAATCGGTCTGGTGAGTTTGATTGTTGGTGCGCGTTACTTGCCGAAATTGCAGCATCAGGACTTACAGACCAGCGCCCAGCAAATCGCCCGCGAACGTGGCCTGGACACTGATGCCAACCGTAAGGTTTATTTACCGGTGATCCGCGCCTACCGCGTCGGCCCGGAGCTGGTGGCCTGGACCGACGGCAAAAATCTGCGTGAACTGGGTATTTATCGACAAACTGGCTGCTACATTGAACGTATTCGACGTAACGGGATTCTGGCGAATCCAGACGGTGATGCTGTGCTACAAATGGGAGATGAAATAGCGTTGGTAGGCTATCCCGACGCCCACGCACGACTCGATCCCAGCTTCCGTAACGGCAAAGAAGTTTTCGATCGTGACCTTCTCGACATGCGTATCGTCACTGAAGAAGTGGTCGTTAAAAACCATAACGCCGTGGGCAAACGTCTCGCACAACTGAAGTTGACCGATCACGGTTGCTTCCTTAACCGCGTCATTCGTAGCCAGATTGAGATGCCGATAGATGACAACGTCGTGCTTAACAAAGGTGACGTTTTACAAGTCAGCGGCGATGCCCGTCGCGTAAAAACCATCGCCGATCGCATCGGCTTTATCTCGATTCACAGCCAGGTCACTGACTTGCTGGCATTCTGCGCCTTCTTTGTTATTGGGCTGATGATCGGGATGATCACCTTCCAGTTCAGCACATTCAGTTTCGGCATGGGGAACGCTGCCGGGTTGTTATTCGCCGGAATTATGCTGGGATTTATGCGCGCTAACCACCCGACCTTCGGTTACATTCCGCAGGGTGCATTAAGCATGGTGAAAGAGTTCGGCTTAATGGTGTTTATGGCAGGCGTTGGTCTGAGCGCCGGTAGCGGTATTAATAACGGCCTGGGCGCGATTGGCGGTCAGATGTTGATTGCCGGATTGATTGTCAGTCTTGTGCCAGTGGTTATCTGTTTCTTGTTCGGTGCTTATGTATTGCGAATGAACCGCGCACTGTTGTTCGGCGCAATGATGGGCGCACGCACCTGCGCGCCGGCAATGGAGATCATCAGTGATACAGCTCGCAGTAACATCCCGGCGCTGGGCTATGCGGGCACCTATGCAATCGCCAACGTCCTGCTGACGCTGGCAGGGACAATCATCGTCATGGTATGGCCAGGATTAGGATAAAACTGAAGTTGCCCTGAAAATGAAATTTTTTTGCACAACCGCAGAACTTTTCCGCAGGGCATCAGTCTTAATTAGTGCCACTGCTTTTCTTTGATGTCCCCATTTTGTGGAGCCCATCAACCCCGCCATTTCGGTTCAAGGTTGATGGGTTTTTTGTTGCCTGAAATTTATCTACTACCCAGCAATCCTCTCAACCATCCTCAAAATCTCCTCGCGTGATAGCGGCTTACGGTCGGTGACAAAATGCAGCGTCATCCCCTCAATAAACGCATCAAGCGCGCGGGCGGTTCCGGGTTCAAACCATTGTTCGAGCGTTTGTTGACTGCGCTGCATCCAGTTTTGCATTACCGTTTTTAAGAGCGGTTTTCGGCTAGCCAGCGCGTAGAGCTGGTACATCAGCTCCATATTATCCGGCGTTGCGACCTGTGAGCTGTAGATCATATCGGTGATAGCCTGGCATGCGCCTGGAGCATCACTAACATCGCTAAAAAATGCCTGATATTGCCGGGACATGATCTCAGTAAAACGGCTGAACGCCTCCAGCAACAACTCATCAATTCCTGAAAAATAGTAGGTCATCGATCCCAACGGCACCCCGGCAAGGGCAGCAATTTTGCGGTGTGTAACAGCATGTATTCCGTAAAGTTTCACCGCCTCCAGCGTGGCCTGGATAATTTTTTCTCGCCGTTGCGGATCGTTAGCGCGACGCATGTCATTTCCTCTCTCTGCAATTGTGTACAAATGTACACAGTCTTGCTAATGTTGTCTTCCCTCTTCTTATTTTGACGTGGTCTATGACCGTAAATTCTTCACGTAATGCATTGAAACGCCGAACCTGGGCGCTGTTTATGTTCTTCTTTTTGCCAGGCCTGTTAATGGCGTCCTGGGCAACCCGTACGCCTGCTATCCGCGATATTCTCTCTGTCTCGATCGCTGAAATGGGCGGTGTTCTCTTTGGTCTGTCGATCGGTTCGATGAGCGGTATTCTCTGCTCAGCGTGGTTAGTGAAACGCTTTGGGACGCGTAATGTCATCCTTGTCACGATGTCCTGCGCATTGATTGGGATGATGATACTAAGTCTGGCACTCTGGCTGACATCGCCCTTGCTCTTTGCCGTTGGTCTCGGCGTCTTTGGGGCTAGTTTTGGTTCTGCGGAAGTGGCGATAAACGTTGAAGGTGCCGCCGTTGAGAGAGAAATGAATAAGACGGTTTTACCGATGATGCACGGTTTTTATAGCCTGGGCACGCTGGCAGGCGCTGGTGTCGGGATGGCACTGACGGCCTTTGGCGTTCCGGCAACGGTGCACATTTTATTGGCGGCGCTGGTAGGCATCGCGCCTATTTATATCGCCATTCAGGCAATCCCTGACGGTACGGGCAAAAATGCTGCCGATGGCACCCAGCATGGTGAAAAAGGCGTACCTTTTTATCGCGATATCCAGTTGCTGCTGATTGGTGTTGTGGTGCTGGCGATGGCCTTTGCCGAAGGTTCTGCCAACGACTGGTTACCCTTATTAATGGTTGATGGTCACGGTTTTAGCCCTACTTCCGGCTCGCTGATTTATGCCGGTTTTACCCTGGGGATGACCGTTGGACGCTTTATCGGCGGTTGGTTCATTGACCATTACAGTCGCGTTGCCGTGGTTCGGGCCAGTGCACTAATGGGGGCGTTGGGTATTGGGCTGATTATTTTTGTCGATAGCGCCTGGGTCGCTGGGGTGTCTGTTGTACTTTGGGGACTGGGTGCCTCGTTGGGCTTCCCGCTGACCATTTCTGCCGCCAGCGATACCGGCCCCGATGCACCAACCCGCGTCAGCGTGGTAGCTACGACCGGTTATCTGGCTTTCCTCGTCGGGCCGCCGCTGCTGGGCTATCTCGGCGAACATTATGGATTACGTAGTGCAATGCTGGTTGTACTGGCGCTGGTTATTCTCGCGGCTATTGTCGCGAAAGCCGTCGCCAAACCCGATACCAAAACGCAGACGGCGATGGAGAATAGTTGATGAGCATTAAATTAATTGCGGTAGACATGGATGGTACTTTCTTAAGCGATCAAAAAACCTATAACCGTGAGCGGTTTATGGCTCAGTATCAGCAAATGAAAGCACAAGGCATTCGCTTTGTGGTCGCCAGCGGGAATCAATATTATCAGTTGATCTCTTTCTTCCCTGAAATTGCTAATGAAATAGCCTTTGTGGCTGAAAACGGCGGCTGGGTAGTGAGCGAAGGCAAAGATGTTTTTAATGGCGAGCTGTCGAAGGATGCGTTTGCTACTGTCGTGGAACATTTGCTGACGCGCCCGGAAGTGGAAATTATTGCCTGCGGAAAAAATAGCGCCTATACCCTCAAAAAATATGACGATGCCATGAAAACGGTGGCGGAAATGTATTATCACCGTCTGGAATACGTCGATAACTTTGACAACTTAGAAGATATCTTCTTTAAATTTGGCCTTAATCTCTCTGACGAACTGATCCCACAAGTGCAAAAAGCATTACATGAGGCCATCGGCGATATCATGGTACCGGTCCATACCGGCAACGGCAGCATCGATCTGATTATCCCCGGTGTACATAAAGCCAATGGCCTTCGCCAACTGCAGAAATTATGGGGAATAGACGACAGCGAAGTGGTGGTCTTTGGCGATGGTGGTAACGATATTGAGATGCTGCGTCAGGCAGGCTTTAGTTTTGCAATGGAAAATGCCGGCAGCGCGGTCGTCGCAGCGGCAAAATACCGGGCAGGCTCCAATAACCGTGAAGGCGTACTGGATGTGATCGATAAAGTGCTTAAACACGAAGCGCCATTTAAGCAATAAAAAAGGCAGCACGCCCGGCAACACAATACCTGAATGAAGGCTGCATAATTCGCGGAAATTAACCCGCTGCATTATTTCAGGCGAAATGATTATGAAAAATTGTCTACTGTTGGGCGCGCTTTTAATGGGCTTTACTGGTGTGGCGATGGCACAAAGTGTCACCGTCTATGTGCCGAGTGGATACAAAGTGGTTGTGGTTCCTGATTCAGTCAGCGTTCCACAAGCGGTCAGCGTCGCGACTGTGCCGCAAACCGTCTATGCGGCTCCTGCGCCAGCTCCGGCTTACCGCCCGCATCCTTATGTTCGCCATCTTGCCAGCGTAGGTGAAGGGATGGTTATCGAACACCAGATTGACGACCATCACCATTAATTCGAGAATGCCTGATCGCACAAAGCAATCAGGCATTTTTTTACCCTTCGTGCGAATTTCCCATCTGTTTATCTTTTAAAAAGATAACCATCAGCGACAGCCACAAAATGCCGTTGACAAGGTTGAAGAGATTAAACAGTCCGTTGCCCCCGTTCAGCCAGGCATGTTTGCTGATTTCAATACCGACGGTAAAGATCAGCATTTGCAGCATCCCCATCGCCGCAGAAACCGTACCTTTACTCATATCGCTGGCAAACAGGGTTAATCGCACCAGTCCCGCATTCGCCAGACCAATACCGAAAGCATAAATACTTAACCCGGCGGTCATCCATAAATACGCGTGCGATGAGATAACCGTTGCCGCAGCAGCGACCAACAGACCAATCATAATCGGCCAGCCGCCCATAATAATCAGCGAACGTACGGTGCGGCGCGAGGTCAGACGCGCTAACAGCAAGTTACCCGCAATTAACGCCCCGAAAATAGGCACTTGCAGCAAGCCATATTCATAGCTGCTCAACTGCTCACCGGTAATGATGATAATCGGCGACTGGGCGATCCACGCCAGCAACGGCAGGCTAACAAATCCCAGCGCCAGCGCCCCCGCCACAAAGCGGCCGTTCTTCAGCACCAGCTTATAGTCACGACCGAGTTCTTTCAGCGACAGTTTCTCGCCTATACGCGTGGCGGTTTCAGGCATAGCTCGTTGCAGACCGAAAAAGGAGATCGCTGCCAATGCGGCAAACAAGACAAACATCCCCTCCCAGGGCAGCACATGGATCCACGCCGCGCCCACCAGCGGACCAAGTAGTGGAGCAATCAGCGCCACGTTCGCCATTAGCGCGGTGATCTTGATACAAACGGCCTCTTCGAAGGATTCCTGAATTGCGGCGTATCCCACAGCGCCAATGAAACAGAGGCTTATGCCCTGCAAGAAGCGCAACAGGGTGAATTGTTCAATGTTTTGCGCCAGTAATATTGCCAGACAGGTGACGATAAACCACACCACTCCCGCCAACATCACCGGACGGCGGCCAATACGATCCGACAACGGCCCCAGGAGCCATTGTAAAAACATCCCGCCCGCCAGATACGCAGTCATCGAAGTAGGAACCCAATCAATGCCCGCCTGATATTGTTCCACCACGGCCAACATACCGGGTTGAATCATATCGTTGCCGATATAGGTTGAAAATTCGTAAAGCACCAGACAGAGAGGGAAAAGTAACGCCTGACGTCCAAGCCTGGCACCGGAAGCTAATTTATTTTGCATGCAATTTCTTCGCCAATAATAATCGCGCAAAGTTTAATAAAAGCGCAGCTAACGAGAAAGCGAATTTTGTAGCTGAAACCACGGTTAAGCACATTCTTACATTATTGCGAGTATAGCTACGCTTTCTTTAAGTTTTATTTAACCTTTGCCCGTTACAATCACCTACCGTAAACAGGCCGCTTGAGGGAAATAAGACGATGCCGCTTTACCCAGTTTAACCTGCACTTTATTCTCAACGACTTGCCTGTATTGGCTCCCTTTTAATCACTTTGCGTCGGGAAGTTATGCTGGAAAATTTGAATCTCTCTCTATTCTCTCTTATTAACGCAACGCCAGACTCTGCGCCGTGGATGATCTCGTTGGCGATTTTTATTGCTAAAGATTTGATTACCGTGGTGCCGTTGCTGGCCGCAGTACTTTGGTTGTGGGGGCTTACAGCACAACGGCAACTGGTGATAAAAATCGCTATCGCGCTGGCGGTCAGCCTGTTTGTGTCCTGGACGATGGGACATCTTTTTCCGCACGACCGACCCTTTGTCGAAAATATCGGCTATAACTTCCTGCATCATGCGGCGGATGACTCATTCCCGAGCGATCACGGTACGGTGATTTTCACCTTTGCACTGGCATTTTTATGCTGGCATCGCCTGTGGTCCGGCTCACTTTTAATGGTGCTGGCCGTCGTCATTGCCTGGTCGCGCGTTTATCTTGGCGTCCACTGGCCGCTGGATATGCTCGGTGGATTGCTGGCAGGTATGATTGGCTGCCTTAGCGCCCAGATTATCTGGCAAGCGATGGGGCATAAACTCTATCAACGTCTGCAATCGTGGTATCGCTTCTGTTTTGCATTACCGATCCGCAAAGGCTGGGTGCGTGACTGATCTCTGCTAAAAAGTGTAGTATTGAGCGGCTCGCTTCAATAACTATTCAGAGGGATTATGGAAACACGTCGCGAAGAGCGTATCGGGCAGCTGCTGCAAGAATTAAAACGCAGTGATAAGTTACATCTTAAAGACGCCGCCGCCCTGCTTGGGGTTTCGGAGATGACGATTCGTCGCGATCTGAACAACCACAGTGCGCCCGTCGTTTTGCTCGGCGGCTATATTGTTCTGGAACCACGCAGCGCCAGCCATTACCTGTTAAGCGATCAAAAATCCCGCCTGGTGGAAGAAAAACGCCGGGCGGCAAAACTGGCTGCGACGCTGGTAGAACCCGATCAGACCCTCTTTTTTGACTGTGGCACCACCACGCCGTGGATTATTGAAGCAATTGATAATGAAATCCCTTTTACCGCCGTTTGTTATTCGCTAAATACCTTTCTGGCGCTGAAAGAGAAACCCCATTGCCGCGCGTTTCTTTGCGGTGGTGAATTTCACGCCAGCAACGCCATTTTCAAACCCATCGATTTTCAGCAAACGCTGAATAATTTTTGCCCGGATATCGCTTTTTATTCCGCTGCGGGCGTGCATGTCAGTAAAGGCGCTACCTGCTTTAATCTTGAAGAGTTGCCGGTAAAACACTGGGCCATGTCGATGGCGCAAAAGCATGTGCTGGTTGTCGACCACAGTAAATTTGGCAAGGTGCGTCCGGCGCGCATGGGTGACCTGAAACGCTTTGATATTGTTGTGAGCGATTGTTGCCCGGAAGATGAGTATGTGAAGTACGCGCAGACGCAGCGTATTAAGTTGATGTATTAATGACGTATAACCGGATGACGTTTCGCGCCATCCGGTTATCAGAAGATTAAGAGAACCAGCTGCCGAACCACTGATGGAATTTCATCATCACGAAATCCCACATCCGACCAAAGAATCCGCCCTCTTCCACATTTTCCATCACGATCAGCGGACGCTGCTCAATGGATTTACCGTTAAGCTGGAAATCAATGGTGCCGACAACCTGACCTTTTTTCAGCGGTGCGGTAAGCTGCGGTTCCGTTAACGTATAACTCGCCTTCAGGTTTTTCAGCTGCCCACGCGGTATGGTCACTGAGCCCGCTTCGCCTGCCCCGAGATTCACTTCGCTCTTATCACCAAACCAGACGCGCTGAGTCACAAATGTGGCATCAGGTTTAATTGGCGTCACGGTTTCAAAGAAACGGAAGCCCCAGGTCAATAATTTCTCAGACTCATTAAAACGGATACGGTCAGTTTTCGCCCCCAGCACTACGGAGATTAAACGCATATCGCCCTGGGTAGCCGAAGCAACCAGATTATATCCCGCGCCTGCCGTGGTTCCTGTCTTCATGCCATCAACATTCAGATTGCTGCTCCACAGCAGACGATTACGGTTAGGCTGACGAATTTTGTTGAAGGTGAACTCTTTCTCTTTATGAATGGCGTACTCTTCCGGCACATCGTGGATCAATGCTTTACCCAGCAATGCCATATCGCGCGCGGTACTGAACTGCCCCGGCGCATCCAGGCCGTGCACCGTCTGGAAGGTAGTGTTGGTCAGACCCAGTTTTTTGGCATAACCATTCATCAAACCAATAAATGACTCCTGGCTCCCGGCAACGTAATCAGCCAGCGCAATACAGGCGTCATTACCGGACTGGATAATCACACCTTTGTTCAAGTCTGCCACCGAAACCTGATCGCCCGGTTTGAGGAACATTACCGATGAACCACGCAGTGCCGGATTTCCCGTCGCCCAGGCATCTTTACCGACCGTCACCATATCGGTGAGTTTAATCTTATCGGCCTTAAGCGCCTGCCCAACCACATAGCTGGTCATAATTTTAGTCAGGCTCGCGGGATCCAGTTTCTCATCCGCATTGCCTTCTGCCAGCACTTTACCGCTGGCGTAATCCATTAAAATCCATGCACGCGCATCCACGCTCGGCGCTTCAACGGTTTGTTCCGCCGCGAATGCCGTTGGGGCAAAAAGGAATAAAAATGCAGAACCCGCTGCAAGACCACGAAGGAGAGAGGAGTATTGCGTCATAAATGCCACCCGAGTATCCATTCAAAAAAAATACGTTATATCGCCGTATGATAAGTTCGGTGATTAATAACGCACACACAAACTTAAAGAAACCGTAAGTTGGTAAAGTTTTTAAAGTTTATGCAATATCCTGCCGCTTCGCTGCTTCTGGTGTCATTTTTTTGCCAGCTGTTGCTTAAAAGTTAACTTTACTTCACCATCGGAGTCCTGTTCAGCCTGTGGCTGCCTGTCGGAAAAGGGGTGAGTATGATTACGCTGTGGGGTCGGAATAATTCAACCAACGTAAAAAAAGTATTGCTGACGCTCGAAGAACTGGAACTACCTTATGAGCAAATTCTCGCGGGCCGTGAGTTTGGGATAAATCACGATGCTGATTTTCTGGCGATGAACCCTAACGGGCTGGTGCCGTTGTTGCGTGACGACGAAAGTGATCTCATTCTTTGGGAATCAAACGCCATTGTCCGCTATCTGGCGGCACAGTACGGGCAAAAACGCCTGTGGATCGACTCACCGGCACGTCGTGCGGAAGCAGAAAAATGGATGGACTGGGCAAACCAGACGCTCAGTAATGCTCATCGCGGGATCCTGATGGGATTAGTCAGAACACCACCGGAAGAGCGCGATCAGGCCGCCATTGATGCCAGTTGCAAAGAGTGCGACGCCCTGTTTGCCCTGCTCGATGCGGAACTGGCAAAAGTAAAATGGTTCTCAGGCGACGAGTTTGGTGTGGGCGATATCGCTATCGCACCGTTCATCTACAATTTGTTTAACGTTGGCCTGACCTGGACACCGCGTCCAAATCTGCAACGCTGGTATCAGCAACTCACTGAACGCCCCGCAGTGCGCAAAGTGGTGATGATTCCCGTTAGCTAATTGCGTGGGCTAACTTTAAGTAATTCCCCACTGGACTCGTCGGTGAGAACGTATAAATAACCGTCGGGTCCAGTGCGAACATCACGAATTCGCTGCCCTCTGTCCGTTAAAATACGGCCATCTTCTGTCACTTTGTCGCCGTTGACGCTCATCACAATGACATCTTTATCTTTCAGCGCGCCAATAAATAATTTTTGCTGCCACTGGGGGAATTTGTCGCTGTTATAGAAGGCCATGCCGCTCACGGCGGGCGAATCTTTCCAGTAAAAAACAGGTTGCTCGGTCCCGGCGACGATCTCCCCTTTCGCTTCCGGTATCTTAAAGCCCGAATAGTTGATTCCCCAGGTTGCCAGCGGCCAGCCGTAGTTTTTGCCTTTTTGCGGAATATTAATTTCATCACCACCGCGCGGGCCATGTTCATTCAGCCATAGTGCATTACTCCACGGATTCATCGCCATTCCTTGCGGATTACGAATGCCATAAGACCAGATCTCGGCGCGCACACCGGATTCCTTTATAAAAGGATTATCATCCGGGATTTCTCCCAGGTCGGTCAGACGCACCAGTTTGCCCTGTAATTTATCCAGATCCTGCGCCGTCGGGCGCTGATTGTTTTCGCCCAGAGCAATAAAAAGATAACCTTTACCGTCGAATACCATCCGCCCGCCAAAATGGTTACCGGTAGACAGTTTTGGCATCTGACGAAAGACGGTGCGGAAGTCGGTCACTTTTGAGAGATCATCACTTAAGCGGCCATAACCCACAGCAGTTCCGGCTTTGCCATCATCGCCAACTTCGGAATAACTTAACCAGATGCGGCGCGACTGAGCAAAATCGGGCGCTAAAACCACGTCCAGCAGGCCGCCCTGCCCGTGCGCCCAAACGTCCGGCACTCCGGAAAGCGGCGCAGATAATCCTTTTCCTGCTTGCCAGTGACGCAACTCGCCGCCGCGCAGAGTGATTAACATACCGTGATTATCGGGTAAAAAGGCCAGCGCCCAGGGATGGTCGAGTTTGTCTTGCAGTACTTCGACATTTACCGTTGCAGGAGCTGCCCAGAGAGCGGAAGAAAGACAAATAAGGGGCACAAGGAAAAAGGATTGTCGATGCATAACGCCTCCGGATTGACTCTGGCTTAAAGCGTAGTCAGTGGAGGAGATAACAAATTCATTTTTACAAAAACTTAAACATGAAGGGGGAGACGCTTTCTCCCCCTTAGTTTTCAGGCCTTCTCAAGCATGGCGTGCTTCTGCAGGCTCTGGATACTCAGCGTTAAGCTCATCAGACAATTTTCAAGCTTATCGGCGTTGACGGTAATAACAGTCGGGCAATCATGGTGCCCACTCATCAAACATACTGCGGCTGTCGCTAATGCTTCTTCAGCATGATGAAGAGCACTCCATTCTTCCTGATCCAGATGAAGATTCAACCGCAGCGATTTATCGTGCAGTTCGCGATTCAGTTTAAAAAAGTTATCTCGTAGATGATTGCTTTCGCTGACGGACATGTATCCTTTTGCCTTCCTCAGTTGCACGTATGCGGCGAGGTCAACGCGTGCGTCGATCAACCGGTTCAGCATATCGATTCGCTGTCTGTCAACGAACATACTTCGATCCTCCTCTTTCCAGCCTTGTTGCAACTAAATAGTATGGCTGTTTTTTGAGCAAAATGCTGTCCAGGAGCAATTCTTCACGCCGAATTAACAAAATTTACATTTCCTTCAACTCCGCCAGCGAATGAGATTGCGATACAAATTTTATCCAGAACTCTGTAGAATCCCTGCCCTGACCTTTCCTGTAACTGAATATTTTTTAAGCTATGAGCAAAGTAACTCCCCAGCCGAAAATCGGCTTTGTTTCCCTTGGCTGTCCGAAAAACCTTGTCGATTCAGAGCGTATTCTCACCGAACTACGCACTGAAGGTTATGACGTGGTACCGAGCTATGATGATGCGGACATGGTGATCGTCAACACCTGCGGCTTTATTGACAGCGCGGTACAAGAATCACTGGAAGCCATTGGTGAAGCGTTGAATGAAAACGGCAAGGTAATTGTGACCGGTTGTCTGGGGGCAAAAGAAGATCAGATCCGCGAAGTCCACCCGAAAGTGCTGGAAATCACCGGGCCTCATAGCTATGAGCAGGTTCTGGAGCACGTTCATCACTACGTGCCAAAACCGAAACACAACCCATTCCTGAGCCTGGTGCCAGAACAAGGTGTGAAACTGACGCCGCGTCATTATGCCTATCTGAAAATTTCTGAAGGCTGTAATCACCGCTGCACCTTCTGCATTATTCCGTCTATGCGCGGCGATCTGGTGAGCCGTCCGATTGGCGAAGTGTTAAGTGAAGCGAAACGTCTGGTTGATGCGGGCGTTAAAGAAATTCTGGTGATCTCGCAGGATACTTCCGCGTATGGCGTCGATGTTAAACATCGTACTGGCTTCCACAACGGCGAGCCGGTAAAAACCAGCATGGTCAGCCTGTGCGAACAGTTATCGAAACTGGGGATCTGGACACGTCTGCACTACGTTTACCCTTATCCGCATGTGGACGACGTCATCCCACTGATGGCAGAGGGCAAAATCCTGCCGTATCTGGACATTCCGTTGCAGCACGCCAGCCCGCGCATTCTCAAACTGATGAAACGTCCGGGTTCTGTAGATCGCCAACTGGCGCGCATCAAACAGTGGCGCAAAATCTGCCCGGAACTGACCCTACGCTCAACCTTTATTGTTGGCTTCCCTGGCGAGACGGAAGAAGATTTCCAGATGCTACTCGACTTCCTGAAAGAAGCACGTCTGGATCGCGTTGGCTGCTTTAAATACAGCCCGGTTGAAGGTGCAGACGCCAATGCCCTGCCTGACCAGGTTCCGGAAGAAGTGAAAGAAGAACGCTGGAACCGTTTCATGCAGTTGCAGCAGCAAATTTCCGCCGAGCGCCTGCAAGAGAAAGTGGGCCGTGAAATTCTGGTGATTATCGACGAAGTGGACGAAGAAGGCGCGATTGGTCGCAGCATGGCAGATGCACCGGAAATCGACGGCGCGGTTTATCTCAATGGTGAAACCAACGTTAAGCCGGGTGATATCCTGCGAGTGAAAGTCGAGCACGCCGATGAGTACGATTTGTGGGGTAGCCGGGTTTAATTAATTCAGGCCGGGCAAAATCATTTGTCCGGCCTGCGAATAATGATTACTGCCAGCTAATCTGCGCCCTGCCGTTTTTCTTACTCTTATACAGCCGCTCATCCGCCAGCATTTTCAAACGTTCAACGGTAGTACATTCATTTGAATGCGCTACACCGATACTGGTGCTTAAATTAATGCTTCCCACCTGGAAATGAACGATTTCTTTTAGAATCGATAGCAACTCTTCCAGCGTGCCGCCAGTATAAATCACCGCAAATTCGTCACCTCCGAAGCGGTAGACTTTACCTTTATCTACCGGGATCTGTGATTTAAGGATTTTCACCACTTTCATCAACACTTCATCGCCCAGCAAATGACCGAAGGTGTCGTTAATGTTTTTGAATTTATCGACGTCAAACAGGCACAAATAACCGCCTTTTTCCGGCAGCGCTTTTAAATCTTCGTCAAAGGATTTTCTGCCCATCGCTTTGGTCAGATCGTCCAGGAATGCCGAGTTATACATACTGTAGAGTTTTTTGACATCGGCAGCCGAAAAGAAAAGCCCGCCATCCAGTACGCGTTCAAAATGGTTATTAATAATGGCTTCTTTCTCCACAATACCACGATTAATCACTCTGCGTACCAGATAGAGGCAACTGGCACCCGATATCACTGCCACCAATGCGGCAAAGAAAATAATCAATGTACATACCTGAAAATAAACGTCTTTTTTATAAGCAAATACGTACAACCCGGTCGGCAAATAGGAGAAGTGCTCCATTGCTTCCGAAACGGTGAAGATGGCGTTTTTAGCGTTATATTCATCACCGGTCACCGATTTACCGTTCTTGAACAGGGAGAACATCAGGTTCTCGCTATCCATCGCCAGCGATTTTGACAGTAAAGAAAAACGTTCCAGACCAAGCAAAAATATCAGACTACGATTGTGAGTTACCGGATAGAGGTAATAGACGAAAGTTTTACCATCAAAAGAGATAAACCCTGTATTTTTGACATGTCGATACTTAACAACCTGCATAATATCTGCACAATAATTTTTCTCGAACTCCTTTACCTGAATACATTCATCACTGGAAATCAGATAAGGACCGACATCGTACAAATAAGAGGGTGAAACCGAGTCGGCGTAAGCTGTGCGTAAGCCAACCAACAGCTGTTCCTCCGTAGGATTTAGCGTGTTGATGAGATCAATTGCCACACTACGCCGATATTCAGCAATATTTGCCACCGCAAAAGCAGTATCAATAACGGACTGTTTCAGGCCATACACCCGTTCCTTTACCATTTGAGTGTAGATCCCGCAGGCAACTGCTGAAATCATGATAAAAATCAGCAGACTGACTGTAAGTACGAATTTATTGATTCTGGACATACGTAAACTACTCTTTTACTAATTTTCCACTTTTATCCCAGGCGGAGAATGGCATGGGTTTCTGGTACAGATACCCCTGAGCCTGAACACATCCTAATTTGATTAATTCACGCGCAACGTCTTCGCTCTCTACGCCTTCCGCAATCACCGGGATCCGGTTATAGCGTGCCAGATCGAAAATAATGCGCACAATTTTTCCTGCAGTACCGAAAATATCGCCGGTAAATTGCGAATCCACCTTTATACTGTCTGGATTAATTTCATAAAAACGTTTCAGGTTTGACAAACCGGTGCCAAAGTCATCAATCGATACCCGTACCCCTTGTTTACGCAGTTGTTCAATATTGAGATAGAAATGTTCATTAATTCGCTCGATCACGGTTTCGGTGATCTCAACACAAAGGCTGTTCGCCTTCAGGCCATTTTCTTTCATGATGGTAGTAAAACGCTCATGAAAGTGTGGTTCGTTTAACTGCCAGGGCGAAACATTAATATGCAGTAAGAAATCATCCTTCAGCGACGCACGCTGACTAAAATGTCTGAATTCACCCATCGCGGTTTTAATAATTTGATAGCCCAGCTCATTGATAAACCCGATATCTTCAGCAATGGTAATGAACTTCAGCGGTGAAATAATCCCCCGCTCCGCAGACACCCAACGGCACAACGCCTCCGCGCCCAAAATGGTGCGGGTGTTAATATCAACAATCGGTTGATAGACCAGGAATAGTTCGCCAATTTCCATTGCATGGCGAATATTACGCGCAATCCAGATATTCTCTTCTATTTCGTTGAGTTTCGCATCATCACAGAAAATAAACTCTGAGAACATATGGTTGCGGATACTGGAAATCGCCAGTTTCAGCTTTTCTGCGTAACTCCTGGCGTTTTCCCCCTGCAAAGGTTCACAAATAGCAGACTTATGGATGCGCAGATTGCGGTAGCCAAAACTGCTGTCAAAATCGTTTACCGTCGCTATCTTACGGGTAAACGTCTGTACATTTTCCCGGCACAGGAGTAAATAGAGATCGGCATTAAATGTCACGATATCGCAGCATTGCGCATATTTCTCGGCAATTCGCTGACACAATTTCCTGACGATTTTATTGCGTTCATCAACACCAAACACCGCTTCCACAGCTTCCAGACCACACAGTTTGATGATCCCCACAGCCAGATACTGATTATTGTTGGACTCAATAATCGCCATATTTTTAATAAAACCGCTTTCCTGATCGTAAGAGATCAGCGAGAGCAATTTATTTGCCCGTTCAATTTCAGCATCTTTCATTTCCGCGATCGAATTTTTGATGCTGATAATCTCTTTCGCATCGCCTTCACGAATCTTCAGAGCCTCGATTTGATCCGTAGAGTCGGGCAAAAACGCCAGCGTATTGACCAAATCTGTCATTTCAGAAAATTGCCGACGGAACACTCGAGTGGTCATTAAATAAACCACCAGCAATACGATAATAATGAAAGCAAACGGCAGATAAAAAAGTTTATCTGATGCGTTCAATAAATTACCACCAGGATAATAAAAATAGATTTCGAATAATGCGTTGTTTGGCACCGCTGATGTTTTTTCAATATATTCCGTATCGACAGAATCAATAATATTATAATTACCTTCGCTATTATAAATAATCAATTTTTCACGAGCGAGTTGATTCTTAGCAATGATCTCATGACCTTGCTTTAAAAATAGAACTTCATCATTAGCGCTGATGTGATCAAGATACTCGTTCAGATATCGCCAGTTTAAATCGACATGAATTTTATCTACCGCTAACAAATCATGATCTTTGCCGTTGATGTGTAGCGTAAAAGAGATACATTTTTTACCCGGACGATCAAAGCAATTGTATGCGGGGTTCCAGCTGTTGTTAGAGTCATCTGAAGCCATCGACCACGGTCGTTTCGATGGGTTAAAATCGGCAAAAATAACCCGCCCTGACTCGTCGACAAGCGGTCCATTTACTTGTTCCTGATGATAAACAACGATTTTATTATTCGCCCTCCGCGAAAAGAGATAATATTTATTATCATCAAGTACCAGTCCCACCGAGTCTAAAAATGGCATCATTTCCATTTTCAGAATTACGGCGCGTTGAATCTCCTCTGTATTTTTTAATAAATACAGTGAGTCCTTTAATGTCAGGGCCGAACGTTCAATATCTTTAAAGAAATAGCCAACGTTTTTCTGAATAAGTTCAAAGCGGCTATCGGCACGTTTTACCGCGCGTTCCGATACCAGTTGATAGTTAATGATGAAAAAAAGACCAATAAATGACAGTGCTGCCAATAAAAATAAAATTATCAGCCTTATCTTTATCTTTTCGTATAAACTCAGCATGTTAATACATTTAACAAAATAACTATCTGAACGCTGTGCCGCTGCAAAATAGTCCCTTGCTGCGGCTTTTTAACCAAATTACCCGATTCTACAAAATCAGCAGAAAGTTACAACACTTGCTTAGGGCAATAATTTCCTGTGAGGTGATTACCCTTTCAAGCAATATTCAAACGTAACTATCCTTTAATTTTCGGATCCAGCGCATCGCGTAAACCATCGCCCAACAAATTGAACGCCAGTACGGTCAGAAAAATAGCCAGGGCCGGAAAAACAGCGACATGCGGCGCGATAACCATATCCGCTCGTGCCTCATTGAGCATTGCCCCCCACTCTGGTGTCGGCGGCTGCGCACCGAGGCCGAGAAATGACAGGCTGGCGGCAGAGATAATCGAGGTGCCAATGCGCATGGTGAAAAACACCACGATAGAAGAGACGGTCCCAGGCAAGATATGACGCAACAAAATGGTCATATCGCTGGCACCAATACTGCGTGCTGACTCGATAAAGGTTTGCTGTTTCAACACCAGCGTGTTGCCGCGCACCAGCCGGGCAAACGCGGGGATGGAAAAAATGGCGACTGCGATAATCACGTTAGCAATGCCGCTTCCCAACACCGCAACAACAGCGATCGCCAGTAAAATACCCGGGAAGGCAAACAACACATCGCAAATGCGCATGATCAGCCGATCCCACCAGCCTTCATAATATCCAGCCAGCAAGCCCAGCAACGTCCCGATCGCCGCACCGATAAACACGGCAAACACGCCCGCCGCCAGCGATATTTGCGCACCAACCAGGACACGGCTGAAAATGTCGCGCCCCAGTGAATCGACACCAAACCAGTGCTGCAAAGAAGGTCCGTTATTCAGATTGTCATAATCAAAATAATTTTCGGCGTCATAGGGAGCGATCCAGCGTGCAAAAATGGCCACCACAATCAATAAAATAACGAACAATGCGGCGGTCATCGCCATATGCTGACGGCGAAATCGTCGCCAGAATTCATGCCACGGTGTACGTACCTGGTCAGGTTTGACCAGTGGCATGGCGTTTAACGCCGCCTGACGTCGCCAGTTAAATAGTCGCATCCTTACTTGTACCTGATAGCCGGGTTAATGGCGGCGTAAAGCACATCCACCACTAAGTTGATAAGAATAAATTCCAGCGAGAAAAGCAGAATTTCCGCCTGAATCACTGGGTAATCGCGCATTTCTACGGAGTCAACGAGTAAGCGTCCAAGTCCGGGCCAGTTGAAAACTTTCTCCACCACGATGGAACCACCGAGCAAGAAGCCAAACTGTAAGCCCATCATGGTCACTACCGGGATCATCGCGTTGCGTAGCCCGTGTTTGAGGACAACCCAGGTTTCGCTCACCCCTTTCGCCCTCGCGGTACGCATATAATCTTCGCTTAAAACGTCGACAAACGACGCGCGGGTAAAGCGCGCCATCACGGCGGCCACTGCCGCGCCGAGCGTCAGGGAGGGTAAAATGTAGTGCTGCCAACTGTCTGCTCCCACGGTAGGCAGCCAGCCCAGTTCAACAGAGAATACCTGAATTAAAAGCATCCCCAGAGCAAATGCCGGAAACGAAATCCCCGACACCGCAATAGTCATACTCAATCGATCCGGCCAACGGTTACGCCAGACGGCGGCGATAATTCCCGCCGCCATACCAAATATCACCGCCCAGACCATACTGGTTATGGTCAGCCACAGCGTTGGCATAAAGCGGCTGGCAATCTCATCGGCAACCGGACGACGCGACACCATCGACAGGCCAAAATCCCCCTGCACAGCATTGCTGATATAGTGCCAGAACTGGTGATATAGCGGCTGATCCAACCCCAGCTGCTGACGCACCAGTTCTATAACCTGCGCATCAGCTTCGGGCCCGGCAATTAATCGCGCCGGATCGCCGGGCAGCATGTGGACAAATAAAAACACCAGCACCGAGACGATAAACAGCGTCGGAATCAACCCCAGTAAGCGTTTGATAACGTAATTAAGCATTCCACTCCCTGCGTTGCTTATTGCAAATCCGCGTCTTCAAAGCTGAAGCCGGTGTCTGGCATGATCCAAAAACCGGTCAGGTTTTTACTGTGTGCCGACACCAGTTTTTCTACCACCAGCGGGATCCACGGCGACTCTTGCCAGATGATATCCTGCGCCGCCTTATACAAGCGGGTCTTTTCCGCCGGATCATTAGTTTTCAGTGCCTGAGCCAGGAAGTCATCCACCTGTTTATTGCTGTAAAACGCGGTATTAAACAGCGTTGGTGGCCAGTTCTGCGAGGCAAACAGCGGCGATAGAGCCCAGTCGGCTTCGCCGGTTGAAGCCGACCAGCCAGTGTAGAACATCCGCACGCCGCTCTCTTTTTGCCCTTTACCTTCAACTTCTGCCGCCCGCTGTCCGGCATCCATCGCAGTCACCTGGGCTTTAATCCCAACCTGCGCTAACTGCTGCTGGGTAAATTGCAGCACTTTCTGCGCGGTGCTGTGGTTATGTGACGACCACAGCGTGGTACTGAAACCGTTGGGATATCCCGCCTCTTTCAGTAATTCGCGCGCTTTCACTGGATCGTAAGGCCACGGTTTATAACTTTGCGCGTAGGCGATACTCGGCGGTACCACACCAGTAGCTGGCGTTGCATAGCCCGCGAAGGCCACTTTCACCAGCGCCGGGCGGTTAATGGCGTAATTCAGCGCCTCACGGACCTTCGGGTTATCGAACGGCTTTTGCGTCACGTTCATACTGATATAACGCTGCATAATTGACGGACTGGCCATCAACTCGATATTTTTGTTTTTCTCCAGCAGTGCGGCCTGCTCGTAGGGAATGGGGAAAGCAAACTGCGCTTCACCGGTTTGCAGCATTGCCGCGCGGGTGTTGTTATCCGCCACCGGACGCCAGGTTATGCTGTCCAGTTTGGGCAATCCTGGCTGCCAGTAACCCGCGAATTTTTTCACCTTCACAAAATCGGTCTGATTCCAGGTATCCAGTTCATACGGCCCGGTTCCCACCGGATGAAAACCAATCTCCTTGCCATATTTTTCCAGCGCTGCCGGTGAAATCATCGCGGTCGCCGGATGGGCAAGAATATTAATAAACGCTGAGAATGGCTGTTTGAGGGTAATCTTTACCGTTGTCGGATCGATCGCTTCCGTTTTGGCAATATTCTTATACAGGTTATAGCGTTTAAGATGATTCGCCGGATCGCTGGCCCGGTCCAGATTCGCTTTTACCGCCGCTGCGTTGAAGTCGGTTCCATCCTGGAATTTAATTCCTTCCCGCAGTTTCACGGTGTAAGTAAGGCCGTCATCGGAAACGGTATAACTCTCCGCCAGCACGTTTTTCAGTTTCATCTCTTTATCCAGACCGAACAGCCCCTGGTAAAACGATTTCGCTACGGCCTGAGATAACGTGTCATTTGCGTCATACGGATCGAGCGTGGTGAAGTTCGATCCCACCGCCACCACCACCTCTTTGGCAGCGAATGCACAAGATGCCATCAACGCTGTCGCAATGCCCAGCGCCACTAACCCACTCCGGTGTACAGCTCTTGCCATTTTATTCTCCGCCTGAATGTTATCTACGCATGAATGCGTATTCTGATTGTGGTTGTGCGACGTAATGCCCCGGCCCGACGCATTGCAACGAGACGGCTGCAACCTCTTCGCCACGCAGATGAATATTGCTGGGAAGATCGTCCGACAGCAGTACACGCTGCGGTCGTTGTCGGGACGGTTCAGCGACCGGAACTGCCGCCAGTAATTTACGCGTATAAGGATGCTGCGGATTTTCAAAGACCGCGCGCCGTGGACCAATTTCAACAATTTGCCCGAGATACATCACCGCCACACGATGACTAATCCGCTCAACCACGGCCATATCGTGGGAGATAAACAGATACGCAATGCCGAAATCACGCTGGAGATCGAGCAACAAGTTGATAATCTGCCCGCGAATAGAAACATCCAGCGCCGAGACGGCTTCGTCGGCAATGATCACTTTTGGATTCAATGCCAACGCGCGAGCAATGCAGATGCGCTGGCGCTGACCGCCGGAAAACTCATGTGGGTAACGCCAGGCATGTTCCGGTAACAGGCCCACGCGCTCCAACAACCACGCAACGCGTGCAGCCGCTTCTTTACCTGGCAATAAACCGTGTACGCGCAGCGGTTCGATAATCGAATCACCGATGGTCTGACGTGGGTCCAGCGAAGCGTAAGGGTCCTGAAAAATAAACTGAATATCGCGGCGCAATGCCTGAAGTTTACAGGGTGACAAGGTATCGATTCGCTGACCGTTAAAGATAATTTCGCCGCCCTGCGATTCGACCAGGCGCAGCAACGCCCGCCCGGTGGTGGATTTACCGCTGCCAGACTCGCCCACCAGCGATAGCGTTTCGCCAGGCCAGAGATCAAAACTGACTTTCTCAACGGCATGCACTTCCCGCGTTACGCGATTCAACAAACCGCTGCGCAAAGGGAAACGGGTGACCAGATTACGCACCCGTAAAACAGGTTCGCCATCCACCACCGTTTTCTGCTCGATGGGTGGCTCCTGTTTCGCTGGATGTTCAAGCGATATCAATGGGAAACGTCGGGGATAATCTAACCCTTTCATCGCACCAAGTTGCGGAACAGCAGCTAACAGCGCACGGGTATAAGGATGTTGCGGTGCATGAAAAATCTGTTCGACGCTACCCGTTTCCACCGCCTCGCCCTGATACATCACCAGTACCCGATCGGCAATCTCTGCCACCACGCCCATATCGTGAGTGATAAAGATAACGCCCATCGACATCTCTTTTTGCAATACTTTGATTAATTGCAGGATCTGCGCCTGAATAGTGACATCCAGCGCGGTGGTTGGCTCATCGGCAATCAGCACCGCCGGGCGGCATGACAGCGCCATCGCAATCATCACTCGCTGGCGCATCCCGCCAGAGAGTTGATGCGGATAACGTGAAAGAATGGTTTGTGCCTCCGGAATGCGTACCTGATCCAGCATCCGCTTCGCCTCGACCATCGCTTCTTCACGACTGGCGTTCTGATGCAGACGAATAGATTCGGCAATCTGTTCACCCACAGCAAATACCGGGTTCAGCGATGTCATCGGCTCCTGAAATATCATCGCCATATCCGCCCCGCGCACATGGCGCATTTGTGCAGCACTCTGCTCACTAAGTTCAATTACTTCGCGACTGCGCCGCTGCAACAGCATTTTATCGCACTGCACTAAACCGCCCGCCTGTTCCAACAGGCGCATCAATGCCAGCGCAGTCACTGACTTACCGGAGCCGGATTCGCCAACAATTGCCAGCGTCTCACCGCGTTGCAGGCTAAAAGAGAGATTGCGGACCGCAGCTATTTTCTGCTGCTCCTGCATAAAGGCAATATTCAGATTTTCAACCGCCAGCACATCACCGGCATCAAGTTCATCACTGTGTGGCAACGGTGTCCCCTTTTTCACGGTAGATACCGGTGGTTGGCGTATCGCCTGCGTAGCCCCAGGCGCGATACATTCCTTCGGTGTTAAACGGTAGCGCGACATTCCCTTCATGGTCGATAGCGATTAAGCCACCGCTACCGCCAAGCGCAGGGAGTTTTTCCATTACTACCCGCTCGCAGGCTTCCGCGAGACTTAATCCGCCGTAATCCATTAACGCGGCGATATCATATGCCGCCAGCGCGCGGATGAAGACTTCGCCCGTACCGGTACAGGAAACCGCCACACTGGCGTTATTGGCATAGCATCCGGCCCCCACTAAGGGACTATCGCCAACTCGTCCGGGTAATTTATTGGTCATTCCGCCCGTGGACGTGGCTGCCGCCAGATTGCCGTCTAAATCCAACGCCACGGCCCCTACGGTGCCCATTTTTTGTTTTTCATCCAGTGGCGCACCGCTATGGTCGAGGACTGTTGCCCCTTCCTCGCGCGCTGCCATTAGTTGTTCATAACGCAAAGGTGTGGAGAAAATCTCCGGCGAGACGCACTCCATGCCATGAGCAAACGCAAAATTTTCTGCCCCTTCGCCAATCATCATCACATGCGGGCTTTGCTCCATCACCAGTCGGGCGGCAAGAACCGGATTACGCAGATGACTAACGCCCGCCACCGCACCGGCTTTCAGGGTGTTACCATCCATCACACAGGCGTCCAGTTCATGGGTTTCATCACGCGTAAAGACAGCGCCAATTCCGGCGTTAAACAGTGGACACTCTTCCAGCAGACGCACCGCTTCCGTCACCACATCCAGCGCACTTTCGCCCGCTACCAGCATTTTCTGCCCGGTTTCAACAATGGCAGACAACGCCTCGATGTAGCGTAATTCCTGTTGCAGACTCATCTGCGCGCGGCTAATTGCACCTGCGCCACCATGAATTGCAATGACTGCTTTGCCCATAGTATTCGTCCATTAAGGGTGGCTCGCCACTTTTGCTATAAATATCAGAATTTTTATGAATGACTCATTCAATTTTTGAATATAGAAAGATGGATATGGCATGTAAAGGCAGGAGCCAGCGCTACGCCCGAGGTGGCATACAGTCTGTGGCGTTTTTCTGACATAATAGGCAAATTCGATTTTGCCTCCGCAGGAGTGTTTTCATGGAATTTACCACCGGATTGATGTCGCTCGACACCGCGCTTAATGAGATGCTTTCTCGCGTTACCCCACTGACCGCCCAGGAAACGCTGCCACTGGTTCAGTGTTTTGGCCGTATTCTGGCGAGCGATGTCGTTTCGCCACTGGATGTCCCGGGGTTTGATAACTCCGCTATGGACGGCTACGCGGTGCGTTTAGCCGATATTGCCTCCGGGCAACCGCTGCCCGTTGCCGGTAAATCCTTTGCCGGTCAGCCGTACCATGGTGAATGGCCTGCGGGTACCTGCATTCGTATTATGACCGGTGCGCCGGTGCCGGAAGGCTGCGAAGCGGTGGTGATGCAGGAGCAGACTGAACAAACGGACAATGGCGTGCGTTTTACTGCTGAAGCGCGTAGCGGGCAAAATATTCGCCGTCGCGGTGAAGATATCTCTGCAGGTGCGGTTGTTTTCCCGGCGGGGACTCGCCTGACTACCGCTGAACTGCCAGTGATTGCTTCGCTAGGGATTGCCGAAGTTCCGGTGATTCGTAAAGTGCGTGTAGCGCTTTTTTCTACCGGTGATGAACTCCAGTTGCCCGGTCAGCCGCTGGGCGACGGCCAAATCTACGATACCAACCGTCTCGCCGTACACCTGATGTTAGAACAGTTGGGATGCGAGGTAATCAACTTAGGGATTATCCGCGACGATCCCCATGCCCTGCGCGCCGCATTTATTGAAGCCGACAGCCAAGCGGATGTGGTGATCAGTTCCGGCGGTGTTTCAGTGGGTGAAGCGGATTACACCAAAACGATTCTTGAAGAGCTGGGGGAGATTGCCTTCTGGAAACTGGCGATTAAACCGGGTAAACCGTTCGCATTCGGTAAACTTTCTAATAGTTGGTTCTGCGGCCTGCCGGGCAACCCGGTTTCAGCGACGCTGACCTTCTATCAACTGGTACAGCCTTTGCTGGCAAAACTAAGCGGCAATACCGCCAGTGGCCTGCCCGCGCGCCAGCGTGTACGCACAGCGTCCCGCCTGAAAAAAACGCCAGGACGCCTTGATTTCCAGCGCGGCGTGCTGCAACGCAACGCCGATGGCGAACTGGAAGTGACGACCACCGGACATCAGGGTTCACATATATTTAGCTCCTTTAGCCTCGGCAACTGCTTTATCGTGCTGGAACGCGATCGCGGCAATGTGGAAGTGGGCGAATGGGTGGAAGTAGAACCGTTTAACGCGTTGTTCGGAGGCCTGTAATGGCGGAACTCAGCGATCAGGAGATGCTGCGCTACAACCGGCAAATCATTCTGCGCGGTTTTGATTTTGACGGTCAGGAGGCGCTGAAGGATTCTCGCGTGTTGGTGGTGGGGCTTGGTGGCCTCGGCTGCGCAGCTTCGCAGTATCTGGCAAGCGCCGGTGTCGGCAACCTGACGCTGCTCGACTTCGACACGGTTTCGCTCTCCAATCTGCAACGCCAGACGCTGCACAGTGATGCCACGGTCGGGCAACCAAAGGTGGAATCCGCCCGTGACGCCCTGACGCGGATCAACCCACATATCGCGATTACGCCAGTCAATGCGCTGCTTGATGACGCTGAACTTGCTGCGATGATTGCAAAACACGATCTGGTGCTCGACTGTACGGATAACGTTGCAGTACGTAATCAACTGAACGCAGGCTGTTTTGCCGCGAAGGTGCCGCTGGTTTCCGGCGCGGCAATTCGTATGGAAGGGCAAATCACGGTCTTCACTTATCAGGACGGCGAACCGTGCTATCACTGCCTTAGCCGTTTGTTTGGCGAGAACGCGTTAACCTGCGTAGAAGCAGGCGTGATGGCACCGTTGATCGGGGTGATTGGTTCGTTGCAGGCAATGGAAGCGATCAAACTGCTGGCAGGTTATGGCAAACCGGCCAGCGGAAAAATCGTGATGTACGATGCGATGACCTGTCAGTTTCGCGAAATGAAACTGATGCGTAATCCGGGGTGTGAGGTGTGCGGGCAGTAACTGCCACCTCCAGGCCGGATGAGACGCGGCACTCCGCCACGTCATCAGCAATTTATGAGGATGCAGAACGTCCGGTTAAATCGACGTTCTGCCAAACGCTCCCAGCCAGTCCTGTTCAAACTTCGCCACAGCGGCATCAACCGCCGGATAGCTAATCATCTGTTGTGCCACATCCAGCGGCAGAGTAATTGATTCACATCCTGCCAGTAAGCAGTCCAGCGCCTGACGCGGGGTTTTGAAACTCGCGGCTAACACTTTCGCCTGCGGCGCATGCATTTTCAATAACTGGTGTAAGTCGGTCACAGTCTGAATACCGCTACCGCCCTGAGCATCAATACGATTAACGTAAGGCGCAACATATTCCGCACCTGCCAGCGCCGACAGTAGCCCTTGTGCTGCGCCATATACCGCGGTTCCCAGCGTCGGAATCCCTTCCGCTTTTAACATCTTAATAGCTGCCAGCCCCTCAGCGGTCACCGGAACTTTCACCACGATATCCGCAATAATAGAACGCAATTTACGTGCGTCATTAACCATCCCTTCAGCAGTGGTAGCCATTACCTGGGCAAACAGACGCCCCTGACCGCCCATCGCCTCGTGAAGTTGCGGAAGCACAACCTCCAGCGGTTTTTTACCCGCTGCGATAATGCTTGGGTTAGTGGTCACACCCGCCAGCGGAAAAATACGTGACAGCGCCGTCACCGCAACAACGTCTGAAGTATCCAGATACAGTTCCATAACCATCCTCAAAATGTACTTTTTGTCTGAATGTAGACTATCACGGGAAAACTCTCTGAACAGTTGACGCACATCAATCTAACTTTCATTCGAAAGTATTTTAATGTTTGAACGAAACAGAGAGGCAACTATGATTTTCAATATTCAACGCTACTCGACCCATGATGGCCCCGGTATCCGCACGGTCGTATTTCTTAAAGGCTGTTCGCTGGGCTGCCGCTGGTGTCAGAACCCGGAAAGCCGCGCCCGCACGCAGGATCTGCTGTATGACCCACGACTCTGTCTGGAAGGCTGTAAGCTGTGCGCTAAGACCGCACCGGAAGTGATTGAGCGCGCGTTGAATGGTTTGCTTATTCATCGGGAAAAGTTAACCCCGGAGCATTTTACGGCGCTAACCGACTGCTGCCCGACACAGGCGTTAACCGTGTGTGGTGAAGTGAAAAGCGTTGAGGAGATCATGGCAACCGTTTTGCGCGATAAACCGTTTTACGATCGCAGCGGCGGCGGCTTAACGCTTTCTGGCGGTGAACCGTTTATGCAGCCGGAAATGGCGACGGCGCTGCTGCAAGCCAGCCACGAGGCCGGCATTCATACTGCGGTAGAAACCTGTCTGCATGTGCCGTGGAAATATATCGCCCCTTCTCTGCCCTATATCGATCTGTTTCTTGCCGATTTAAAACACGTTGCCGACGCGCCGTTTAAACAGTGGACCGACGGTAACGCCGCCAGGGTGCTGGATAACCTGAAAAAACTCGCCGCAGCCGGCAAAAAAATCATTATCCGCGTGCCACTGATTCAGGGCTTTAATGCCGACGAAACTTCTGTGAAAGCCATTACCGATTTTGCCGCCGACGAGCTGCACGTTAGCGAAATTCATTTTCTGCCCTACCACACACTGGGCATCAACAAATATCACTTACTTAATCTGCCCTATGACGCCCCGGAAAAACCGCTTGATGCGCCAGAACTGCTCGACTTTGCCCAGCAGTATGCCTGCCAGAAAGGGTTAACCGCGACCTTACGAGGATAACAATCATGACAACACTAAAACTGGATACGCTCAGCGACCGCATTAAAGCGCACAAAAATGCGCTGGTGCATATTGTGAAACCGCCGGTCTGTACCGAACGAGCACAACACTATACCGAGATGTATCAACAACATCTCGATAAGCCAATCCCGGTACGTCGCGCGCTGGCACTGGCGCATCACCTGGCGAATCGCACCATCTGGATCAAGCACGATGAGTTGATCATTGGCAACCAGGCAAGCGAAGTTCGCGCCGCGCCGATCTTCCCGGAATATACCGTCTCGTGGATCGAAAAAGAGATTGATGATCTGGCAGATCGTCCCGGTGCTGGTTTTGCGGTGAGCGAAGAGAACAAACGCGTTCTGCATGAAGTGTGCCCGTGGTGGCGCGGTCAGACCGTACAGGATCGCTGCTACGGCATGTTTACCGATGAGCAAAAAGGTCTGCTGGCGACCGGAATCATTAAAGCGGAGGGCAATATGACCTCCGGCGATGCGCACCTGGCGGTCAATTTCCCGCTACTGCTGGAAAAAGGTCTTGATGGTCTGCGTGAGAAAGTGGCGGAACGTCGCTCGCGCATCAATCTGACGGTTCTGGAAGATCTGCACGGCGAGCAATTCCTGAAAGCGATTGATATCGTGCTGGTGGCAGTCAGTGAACACATTGAACGTTTCGCTGCCCTGGCGCGTGAAATGGCCGCGACCGAAACCCGCGAAAGCCGTCGCGATGAACTGCTGACGATAGCAGAAAACTGCGATCTTATCGCCCACCAGCCGCCGCAGACTTTCTGGCAGGCGCTGCAACTATGTTACTTCATCCAGTTGATTTTGCAGATCGAATCTAACGGTCACTCGGTATCGTTTGGTCGTATGGACCAGTATCTCTATCCATACTATCGCCGTGACGTTGAACTGAACCAGACACTGGATCGCGAACACGCCATCGAGATGCTGCATAGCTGCTGGTTGAAATTGCTGGAAGTGAACAAAATCCGCTCCGGCTCACACTCAAAAGCCTCTGCGGGAAGTCCGCTGTATCAGAACGTCACCATTGGCGGGCAAAATCTGGTTGATGGTCAACCGATGGACGCGGTAAATCCACTCTCTTATGCGATCCTCGAATCTTGCGGTCGCCTGCGTTCGACTCAGCCTAACCTCAGCGTGCGTTACCATGCGGGTATGAGTAACGATTTCCTCGACGCCTGTGTTCAGGTGATCCGCTGCGGCTTCGGGATGCCGGCGTTCAACAACGACGAAATCGTCATCCCGGAATTTATTAAACTCGGTATTGAACCGCAGGACGCTTACGACTATGCAGCGATTGGTTGTATCGAAACCGCCGTCGGTGGCAAATGGGGCTATCGCTGTACCGGCATGAGCTTTATCAACTTCGCCCGCGTGATGCTGGCGGCGCTGGAAGGCGGTCGTGATGCCACCAGCGGCAAAGTGTTCCTGCCACAAGAAAAAGCGTTGTCAGCGGGTAACTTCAACAACTTCGATGAAGTAATGGACGCATGGGATACGCAAATCCGTTACTACACGCGTAAATCAATCGAAATCGAATATGTCGTCGATACCATGCTGGAAGAGAACGTACACGATATTCTCTGCTCGGCGCTGGTCGATGACTGTATTGAGCGAGCGAAAAGTATCAAGCAAGGCGGCGCGAAATATGACTGGGTTTCTGGCCTGCAGGTCGGCATTGCTAACCTCGGCAACAGCCTGGCGGCAGTGAAGAAACTGGTATTTGAACAGGGCGCGATTGGTCAGCAACAGCTGGCTGCCGCACTGGCGGATGACTTCGACGGCCTGACTCACGAGCAGCTGCGTCAGCGGCTGATTAACGGTGCGCCGAAGTACGGCAACGACGATGATACTGTCGATACGCTGCTGGCTCGCGCTTATCAGACCTATATCGACGAACTGAAGCAGTACCATAACCCGCGCTACGGTCGTGGTCCGATTGGCGGCAACTATTATGCGGGCACATCGTCTATCTCCGCTAACGTACCGTTTGGCGCGCAGACTATGGCAACGCCGGACGGACGTAAAGCACATACCCCGCTGGCAGAAGGCGCTAGTCCGGCCTCCGGTACTGACCATCTCGGCCCTACTGCGGTCATTGGCTCGGTGGGTAAACTGCCTACGGCAGCAATTCTCGGCGGCGTGCTGCTCAACCAGAAACTGAATCCGGCAACGCTGGAGAATGAATCTGACAAGCAGAAACTGATGATCCTGCTGCGTACCTTCTTTGAAGTGCATAAAGGCTGGCATATTCAGTACAACATCGTTTCCCGCGAAACATTGCTGGAGGCGAAGAAACATCCGGATCAATACCGCGATCTGGTGGTACGCGTAGCGGGTTATTCCGCCTTCTTCACCGCGCTCTCTCCAGACGCACAGGACGATATCATCGCCCGTACCGAACACATGCTGTAATCCCCTCAGCCCGGCGTCGTCGTCGCCGGGCCAAATCATTCACATCATCAATTTCAGCCTCGCTTTCATTCGAAATATAATTTGTGCTCTGCGTCACATTGTTATTACACTGTTACGGTTTCATTTTCGAGCCAGGAGCACACCTATGAGCGTAAAAGTTATCGTCACAGACATGGACGGTACTTTTCTTAACGACGCCAAAACGTACAACCAACCACGTTTTATGGCGCAATATCAGGAACTGAAAAAGCGCGGCATTGAGTTCGTTGTCGCCAGCGGTAATCAGTATTACCAGCTTATTTCGTTCTTTCCTGAGCTAAAGGATGAGATCTCTTTTGTCGCGGAAAACGGCGCACTGGTTTACGAACATGGCAAGCAGTTGTTCCACGGCGAACTGACCCGACATGAATCGCGGATTGTTATTGGCGAGTTGCTAAAAGATAAGCAACTCAATTTTGTCGCCTGCGGTCTGCAAAGTGCATATGTCAGCGAAAATGCCCCCGAAGCATTCGTCGCACTGATGGCAAAACACTACCATCGCCTGAAACCTGTAAAAGATTATCAGGAGATTGACGACGTACTGTTCAAGTTTTCGCTCAACCTGCCGGATGAACAAATCCCGTTAGTGATCGACAAACTGCACATAGCGCTGGATGGCATTATGAAACCCGTCACCAGTGGTTTTAGCTTTATCGACTTGATTATTCCCGGTCTACATAAAGCAAACGGTATTTCGCGGTTACTGAAACGCTGGGATCTGTCACCGCAAAATGTGGTAGCGATTGGCGACAGCGGTAACGATGCGGAGATGCTGAAAATGGCGCGTTATTCCTTTGCGATGAGCAATGCTGCGGAAAACATTAAACAAATCGCCCGTTACGCTACCGATGATAATAATCATGAAGGCACGCTGAATGTGATTCAGGCGGTGCTGGAAAATAAACCGCCGTTTAATCTTTGATTATCGCCAATTCAGTTTATTGAGAAAGTGCATGTCATTATGCCGGATACGGCGTGACCGCCTTATTTGGCATACAAAATCATGAAAATTCAATATATTGCGATACACTGCCAGGTCTGATAAGCGTAGCGCACCAGGCAATCTTGCGTTTGTCATCAGTTTCAGTAGCCCTGACCATATCAGGGCTACTGATAATAACTTACTCGATCCCTTTACTACGCAGGTAATCTTCGTAATTACCGCTAAAGTCGATCACGCGTTCCGGGGTGATTTCCAGAATACGGGTCGCCAGGGAGCTTACAAACTCACGGTCGTGAGAAACAAAGATCAGCGTGCCCTGATACAGTTCCAGCGCCATGTTCAGCGACTCAATGGATTCCATATCCAGGTGGTTGGTCGGTTCGTCCATGATCAGAATGTTCGGCTTCTGCATCATTAACTTACCAAACAGCATCCGCCCTTTTTCCCCACCGGAAAGCACTTTCGCAGGCTTTTTGATGTCGTCCTGGCTGAACAGCAAACGACCGAGAATGCTGCGTACCGCCTGCTCGTCATCGCCTTCCTGCTTCCACTGGCTCATCCATTCGAACACGGTCAGATCATTTTCGAACTCATATTCATGGTCCTGGGCGTAGTAACCAATGCGCGCGTTCTCAGACCATTTTACGGTGCCGCTGTCCGGTTGCAGATCGCCCACCAGCGTTTTCAGCAGCGTTGATTTACCGACGCCGTTGGTACCCAGTACCGCCAGTTTTTCACCCACTTCCAGCAGCAGGTTGAGATTTTTAAACAGTGGACCGTTATCAAACCCTTTAGTCAGACCTTCCACTTCCAGCGCGTTACGGAACAGTTTCTTATCCTGTTCAAAACGGATGAACGGGTTCTGACGGCTGGAGGCTTTCACCTCTTCCAGTTTGATTTTATCAATCTGGCGCGCGCGCGAAGTTGCCTGGCGAGATTTCGAGGCGTTGGCGCTAAAGCGGCTAACGAAAGATTGCAACTCAGCAATCTGCGCTTTCTTCTTGGCGTTATCAGCCAGCAGACGTTCACGCGCCTGAGTCGCCGCCGTCATGTACTCATCGTAGTTGCCCGGATAAACGCGCAGCTCGCCGTAATCCAGATCCGCCATGTGGGTACAAACCATGTTAAGGAAGTGACGGTCGTGCGAGATGATGATCATGGTGCTGTCACGCTCGTTCAGCACCTGTTCCAGCCAGCGAATGGTGTCGATGTCGAGGTTGTTGGTCGGTTCGTCGAGCAGGAGAATGTCCGGATCAGCAAACAGCGCCTGCGCCAGCAGCACACGCAGCTTCCAGCCAGGAGCAACTTCACTCATCGGGCCGTAGTGCTGTTCCACTGGAATTCCCACGCCAAGCAACAGTTCACCAGCGCGAGCTTCCGCAGAGTAACCGTCCATTTCGCCGTATTTCACTTCCAGATCGGCCACTTTATAGCCGTCTTCTTCACTCATTTCCGGCAAAGCATAGATGCGGTCACGTTCCTGCTTCACTTCCCACAACTCTTTATGCCCCATGATCACCGTATCCAGCACAGTGAACTCTTCAAAGGCAAACTGATCCTGACGCAGCTTACCAATGCGCTCGTTGGGATCGAGGGAAACGTTACCCAACGTCGGCTCTAAGTCGCCGCCGAGGATCTTCATAAAGGTGGATTTACCACTACCGTTCGCGCCAATCAGGCCGTAACGGTTGCCGCCGCCAAATTTGACGGAAATGTTTTCAAACAACGGCTTACTGCCGAACTGCATGGTGACGTTACTGGAAACTAACACAGGCGTATCCTGAAAAGAGATATGACAAACCGCGCATTATGCCATAAATCTGAAAGAAGATCCTGCTCCTCGCTTAAGGTCTACACTCAAGCCAAAGGCAAAAAATGTGATTTCGTACACATCTGATTTCACTGTGAGCTGGAATGAACTTATAATGCGCTTCCAATACTCTAATATTCTCAACCCAATGGCCTGCCAGGCACAAAATCTCGCTTAACATGAATATGAAATTGAAAACATTATTCGCAGCGGCCTTCGCTGTTGTCGGCTTTTGCAGTACCGCCTCTGCGGTAACTTATCCTCTGCCAACCGACGGGAGTCGCCTGGTTGGTCAGAATCAGGTGATCACCATTCCTGAAGGTAACACTCAGCCGCTGGAGTATTTTGCCGCCGAGTACCAGATGGGACTTTCCAATATGATGGAAGCGAACCCGGGTGTGGATACCTTCCTGCCGAAAGGCGGTACTGTACTGAACATTCCGCAGCAGCTGATCCTGCCGGATACCGTTCATGAAGGCATCGTCATTAACAGTGCAGAGATGCGTCTGTATTACTATCCGAAAGGAACCAACACCGTTATCGTGCTGCCGATCGGCATTGGTCAGTTAGGCAAAGACACGCCTATCAACTGGACCACCAAAGTTGAGCGTAAAAAAGCAGGCCCGACCTGGACGCCGACCGCCAAAATGCACGCAGAGTACCGCGCTGCGGGCGAACCGCTTCCGGCTGTCGTTCCAGCAGGTCCGGATAACCCGATGGGTCTGTATGCACTCTACATCGGTCGCCTGTACGCTATCCATGGCACCAACGCCAACTTCGGTATCGGCCTGCGTGTAAGTCATGGCTGTGTGCGTCTGCGTAACGAAGACATTAAATTCCTGTTCGAGAAAGTGCCTGTCGGTACTCGCGTGCAGTTTATTGATGAGCCGGTGAAAGCGACTACCGAACCAGACGGCAGCCGTTACATTGAAGTCCATAACCCGCTGTCTACCACCGAAGCCCAGTTTGAAGGTCAGGAAATTGTGCCAATTACCCTGACGAAGAGCGTGCAGACAGTGACCGGTCAGCCAGATGTTGACCAGGTTGTTCTTGATGAAGCGATCAAAAATCGTTCCGGGATGCCGGTTCGTCTGAATTAATCGTCAAAACGTAAAACAAAGGCGGACTCATAATCCGCCTTTTTAATTTGCCAGACCTTATCCCGCCGGGATCATAACCAACAAAACATATCCCACCAGCGCCGCCCACAACAGCATCGGTATCGAATAAAGATGAAAACGCCACCAGATACGGCGATCGTTCGCCATCCGTAACGCAATCAAATTTGCCAGCGATCCGGGTAATAAACCAAAGCCCCCCACGTTTACCGCCCATGCCAGTAATAAAGACGGTGGCACATAATTGAGCAGCAAAATGGTACTCGGCACGTTACTGATCACCTGCGATAAACCGATCGCCGTTAACCATAATCCGGGTTCGGATAAATGACTCACGTTACTTAACACCCCCTGCAAAACTGGCAGTTGGGTTAGTAAATGGACGTCGATAAACATCGCCATAAACACCAGCAGCAGCGTCCAGTCCACACTGAGCACCACACGACGCGCCAGCAGCGCAAAGCCCGCCGCCACAATCACCAGTCCCCACAGCTCTTGTTTTAACTCCAGCGCCGTCAGAAAGACGATATACAGCCCCAGACAACTCCACACCAGCCGCGGTTTCCACTCCGGCGTTTGCACCCCCGTATGGTATTGCAGCGCCTTTCCAGGGAAACAACACCAGCACAACAGCAGGAGTGTCAGCATCATTGCGCCAGCCAGCGGTGCCATTTGGGCAATAAATCCGGCAAACGAAAGACCAGAACGTCCCCAGATAAGAATATTTTGCGGGTTGCCAATTGGCGTCAGTAGCGAACCAGCGTTGACTGCCAGCGCCTCAAAAATAATCAGCCGATTAACCGGAATCTCACACAGTCTTTTTAGCGTGATAGTCAGCGGAACAACTATAAACAGTGCGACATCGTTGGTCAGAAAGGTAGAAAGCAGCGCTGCCGCCAGTACCATAAACATCGCCAGCCGACGCTCCGTAGCAAAACGGCGCACCATTTTGCGCCCCAGCACATCAAAATAACCGCTTAACTCGACACCTTTGGTCAGCAGCATCAGGCCGCTTAAGGTGATGATGGTGTGCCAGTCGATAGCAGCAGGCCAGGATTTCGGTGCAAAGGGAACGAAAAAACTTAATCCGATGCCAACAAGAATTAATAACTGAAAAAAACGATCGCCTTGCAGCGTGCGTAAAAAAGGCAGGCTCATTTGGCACCGTGTTTCTGGGTAAACAAACGAAAGGCATCCAGCGTCTCTTCACTAACATGGTGCTCCATACCTTCCGCGTCGCGACGGGCGATTTCCGGACTGACGCCCAACACCAACAAGAAATTTTCGACTATCTGATGTCGCTCGCGGCTTTCCTGCGCCAGCTTCTCTCCTTCTGCCGTTAAAAACACGCCACGCCAGGGGATCATTTCAATCAGCCCCATGGTTGCCAGTCGCTTAAGCATTTTAGCCACCGTCGGTTGCGAAACCCCCAGACGAGCAGCCATGTCCACCTGACGAGCTTCCCCCACTTCCCTGATCAAGTCAGAAATCAGCTCAACGTAATCATCAATCAGCTCGCGCCGATGCGCCTCTCTGACCTGGCGGAACCCTTCAACGTGCTCTTCCACGTTCACTAACTGCGTCACTTTTTTTGCTGTTGGCGTACCTGCGCGACGACTCATTGTGCTTCCTCATTATGGTGACGCATACATAGCGTTCTCATTTCGTGCGCACATTGTAAACCAGAGTTGCGAAGGTACAAAAAATTAACGTTTTAGCAATAGCTATATAATATAGCCTGTGCTATATCTGTATGTAATGCAATCATTCCTCAAGGATCGATGGGATTAGCAAGTCAGGAGGTCTTATGAATGAGTTCAAGAGGTGTATGCGCGTGTTTAGTCATTCTCCCTTTAAAGTACGGTTAATGCTGCTCTCTATGTTGTGCGATATGGTCAACAACAAACCGCAGCAGGATAAACCTTCCGATAAATAGCGGCGTCGCGGTACGCCGCTTCACTCCTGCTTTTATGCAGGCACAACGCGTTTTGGTCTGAAAAACCCCACTTTTTGTCGGATTTGCAATCCCCTTCGCAAAAGATTTGTTCGTCGGTAGTTGACCTGAACAGCAGCTCGCTCTATCTTCTTGCAGCCCTGCGTATATTGCGGCTCGCGGATGCGGACCCCTTTCCCCTCTTCACGCACTCTTGCAGGTATTGACCCTTGACGCCAGGGTAAGCACATGGCGTTTGTTACGATAGTGGCATATGAATTTAACCCTCAAAGAATCGCTTGTTACCCGTAGCCGGGTATTTAGCCCGTGGACTGCGTTCTACTTTTTACAGTCGCTATTAATTAACCTCGGCTTAGGTTACCCCTTCAGTTTGCTCTACACCGCTGCGTTTACGGCTATTTTGCTTTTGCTATGGCGAACATTGCCTCGCGTACAAAAAGTTCTGGTCGGTATCAGTTCGCTGGTGGCGGCTTGTTATTTCCCTTTTGCTCAGGCCTACGGCGCGCCTAACTTCAATACATTGCTGGCATTGCACTCCACCAATATGGAAGAGTCGACCGAAATCCTGACGATTTTTCCGTGGTACAGCTACCTGGTCGGCATATTTATTTTTGCGCTCGGCGTAATAGCAATCAGGCGAAAAAAAGAGAGTGAAAAAGCGCGCTGGAATACCTTCGACAGCCTGTGCCTGGTATTCAGTGTGGCGACATTTTTTGTTGCTCCCGTGCAAAACCTGGCCTGGGGCGGCGTATTTAAACTGAAAGATACTGGCTATCCGGTATTTCGTTTTGCTAAGGATGTCATCGTCAATAATAACGAGGTGATTGAAGAGCAAGAACGGATGGCAAAACTTTCCGGAATGAAAGATACCTGGACGGTCACTGCCGTTAAGCCGAAGTATCAGACCTATGTGGTGGTGATCGGAGAAAGCGCGCGTCGCGATGCCCTCGGTGCCTTTGGCGGTCACTGGGACAATACCCCGTTTGCCAGCAGCGTTAACGGTTTGATATTTGCTGACTACATTGCCGCCAGTGGCTCCACGCAGAAATCGCTTGGCTTAACGCTCAATCGCGTTGTCGATGGCAAACCACAGTTTCAGGATAACTTTGTCACCCTGGCAAATCGCGCGGGCTTCCAGACCTGGTGGTTTTCCAACCAGGGTCAAATCGGCGAATACGATACCGCCATCGCCAGCATCGCCAAACGAGCAGATGAAGTGTACTTCCTGAAAGAAGGTAATTTTGAAGCAGATAAAAACACGAAAGACGAAGCGTTACTGGATATGACCGCTCAAGTGCTGGCGCAAGAGCACTCGCAACCGCAGCTGATTGTTCTACATCTGATGGGCTCGCATCCGCAGGCCTGCGACCGGACACAAGGCAAATACGAAACCTTTGTGCAATCGAAAGAAACGTCGTGCTATCTCTATACCATGACGCAAACAGACGATTTACTGCGCAAGCTGTACGATCAGTTACGCAACAGCGGCAGCAGCTTCTCGCTGGTTTACTTTTCCGACCACGGTCTGGCCTTTAAAGAGCGCGGCAAAGACGTGCAATACCTTGCCCATGATGATAAGTATCAGCAAAATTTCCAGGTGCCTTTTATGGTCATTTCCAGCGACGATAAAGCGCATCGGGTGATTAAAGCCCGCCGCTCGGCCAATGACTTCTTAGGCTTTTTCTCGCAGTGGACGGGAATTAAAGCGAAGGAAATAAATATCAAATACCCGTTTATATCTGAGAAGAAAGCCGGGCCGATATACATCACCAACTTCCAGTTACAGAAGGTGGATTACAACCATCTCGGAACCGATATTTTCGACCCGAAACCTTAAAACAAAAAAATCCGCCCCGAGAGGCGGATTTTTTATATCACCGAAGTGATTAGAAGCGGTAACCAACACCGGCAATCCAGGTGCCTACGTCAACGCTACGAATACGGCTCTGCTCGTAAGAGAAGTCCAGAGCAACGTTTTCCATCGGGTTGAACTGCAAACCAGCACCGTAGGAGAAACCGTAGTCGCTGGTGTCGTGTTTGTAGGTCGGGTATTCAGTGGTCTGGAATTTACCATAACCCACACCCACTACACCGTAGATGCTTGCCCAGTCGTTAATGCGGTAAGCCGGACCAGCAGTGATGCCGTAGTACTGGTTTTTGTTGTAGTCACCAGAGCTTGCAGTACGGCTTTTCTCGGTGTAAGTGAAAGAACCGATCACACCCAGCGGGCTGTTGTCTTCTTCATAGCGGTATTTCAGGTTGAAACCGCCCATTTTGTTCATTTGGCCCTGAGCGTCGCTTTGTGCGTAACCGCCAGTTACGGTAGAAGTCGCAGCTACGGAAGTACCTGCGGTGAAAGCCAGAACTGCGGCCAGTGCTGAAAGACATGCAATTTTTTTCATAACCACCTCAAATGTGATTCAAATAAGTCCTAAGTTTTAAATATATCAAAAATTAATGGGAAACTCTTCGCGATTTATGATGTCTAACGGGCCATTTCATGTAACAGAACGTTTCCATACACCGCTATCCATCTAAATTTAAATCACTTTTTCAGAGAACTGCGTAAGTATTACGCATGTTTTCCCTGTCATTCATCCAGATTATTCCTAATCACCAGACTAATGATTCCATCAATCCTGGCGCATTTTAGTCAAAACGGGGGAAAATTTTTTCAACAAATGCTCAACCAGCATTGGGTATATCCAGTACACTCCACGCTTTACTTAGGTTTAGATATTTGTGGGAGAAAGGATGCCTGGTTCATTACGTAAAATGCCGGTCTGGTTACCAATAGTCATATTGCTCGTTGCCATGGCGTCTATTCAGGGTGGAGCCTCGTTAGCTAAGTCACTTTTTCCTCTGGTGGGCGCACCGGGGGTCACTGCGCTGCGTCTGGCATTAGGCACGCTGATCCTCATCGCGTTCTTTAAGCCATGGCGACTGCGCTTTGCCAAAGAGCAACGATTACCGCTGTTGTTTTACGGCGTTTCGCTGGGTGGAATGAATTATCTTTTTTATCTTTCTATTCAGACGGTACCGCTGGGTATTGCGGTGGCGCTGGAGTTCACCGGACCACTGGCGGTGGCACTGTTCTCTTCTCGTCGCCCGGTAGATTTCGTCTGGGTTGTGCTGGCGGTTCTTGGTCTGTGGTTCCTGCTACCGCTGGGGCAAGACGTTTCCCATGTCGATTTAACCGGCTGTGCGCTGGCACTGGGGGCCGGGGCTTGTTGGGCTATTTACATTTTAAGTGGGCAACGCGCAGGAGCGGAACATGGCCCTGCGACGGTGGCAATTGGTTCGTTGATTGCAGCGTTAATTTTCGTGCCAATTGGAGCGCTTCAGGCTGGTGAAGCACTCTGGCACTGGTCGGTTATTCCATTGGGTCTGGCTGTCGCTATTCTCTCGACCGCTCTGCCTTATTCGCTGGAAATGATTGCCCTCACCCGTTTGCCAACACGCACATTTGGTACGCTAATGAGCATGGAACCTGCGCTGGCTGCCGTTTCCGGGATGATTTTCCTCGGAGAAACACTGACACCCATACAGCTGCTGGCGCTCGGCGCTATCATCGCCGCTTCAATGGGTTCTACGCTGACAGTACGCAAAGAGAGCAAAATAAAAGAATTAGACATAAATTAAATTTACATTTCTGCATGGTTATGCATAACCATGCAGATTTTCTCGCTACTTTTCCTCTACGCCGTCTTTATATATCGAATTATGCAAAAGCATATTTATTCCGAAAATTCCTGGCGAGCAAATAAATAAGAATTGTTCTTATTAATATATCTAACTCATTGAGTTTTTTATTGGTTTTGTTTTTTCACGCTTGTTACCACTATTAGTGTGATAGGAACAGCCAGAATAGCGGAACACATAGCTGGTGCTATACTTAGTCTCGTTAATTACTGGGACATAACATCAAGAGGATATGAAATTATGAGTACCGCTAAATTAGTTAAATCAAAAGCGACCAATCTGCTTTATACCCGCAACGATGTCTCTGACAGCGAGAAAAAAGCAACAGTAGAGTTGCTGAATCGCCAGGTTATCCAGTTTATTGATCTTTCTTTGATTACCAAACAAGCGCACTGGAACATGCGCGGCGCTAACTTCATTGCCGTACATGAAATGCTGGATGGCTTCCGCACTGCACTGATCGATCATCTGGATACCATGGCAGAACGTGCAGTGCAGCTGGGCGGTGTAGCTCTGGGGACCACTCAAGTTATCAACAGCAAAACTCCGCTGAAAAGTTACCCGCTGGACATCCACAACGTTCAGGATCACCTGAAAGAGCTGGCTGACCGTTACGCAATCGTCGCTAATGACGTACGCAAAGCGATTGACGAAGCGAAAGATGACGACACCGCAGATATCCTGACCGCCGCGTCTCGCGACCTGGATAAATTCCTGTGGTTTATCGAGTCTAACATCGAATAAATCCATCGCTGATGGTGCAGAACTTTAGTACACGATAAAAGCGGCTTCCTGACAGGAGGCCGTTTTGTTTTGTAGCCCGCCTCAACGCACTTATTTAGTGCATCCATCTGCTATCCCCAGCTGGTTAAGTAAATTTTTTGTATCCACATCATCACACAATCGTTACATAAAGATTGTTTTTTCATCATGTTTTACGCTAAATAATCACTGTGTTGAGTGCACAATTTTAGCGCACCAGTTTGGTGCCCCAGAATGGTGCATCTTCAGGGTATTGCCCTATAAATCGTGCATCACGTTTTTGCCGCATCTCGAAAAATCAATGAGTTGCAAAACTGGCACGATTTTTTCATATATGTGAATGTCACGCAGGGGATCGTCCCGTGGATAGAAAAAAGGAAATGCTATGAAGTCTGTATTAAAAGTTTCACTGGCTGCACTGACCCTGGCTTTTGCGGTTTCTTCTCATGCCGCGGATAAAAAATTAGTTGTCGCGACGGATACTGCCTTCGTTCCGTTTGAATTTAAACAGGGCGATAAATACGTGGGCTTTGACGTTGATCTGTGGGCTGCCATCGCTAAAGAACTGAAGCTGGATTACGAACTGAAGCCGATGGATTTCAGTGGGATCATTCCGGCACTGCAAACCAAAAACGTCGATCTGGCGCTGGCGGGCATTACCATCACCGACGAGCGTAAAAAAGCGATCGATTTCTCTGACGGCTACTACAAAAGCGGCCTGTTAGTGATGGTGAAAGCTAACAATAACGATGTGAAAAGCGTGAAAGATCTCGACGGGAAAGTGGTTGCTGTGAAGAGCGGAACTGGCTCCGTTGATTACGCGAAAGCAAACATCAAAACTAAAGATCTGCGTCAGTTCCCGAACATCGATAACGCCTATATGGAACTGGGCACCAACCGCGCAGACGCCGTTCTGCACGATACGCCAAACATTCTGTACTTCATCAAAACCGCCGGTAACGGTCAGTTCAAAGCGGTAGGTGACTCTCTGGAAGCACAGCAATACGGTATTGCGTTCCCGAAAGGTAGCGACGAGCTGCGTGACAAAGTCAACGGCGCGTTGAAAACCCTGCGCGAGAACGGAACTTACAACGAAATCTACAAAAAATGGTTCGGTACTGAACCGAAATAATAACGCTGCGCCTGTAAAGCGCACTGGCAGTTCCCTCTCCCCGCCGGGGAGAGGATTAGGGTGAAGGGCGCAAACCCGCTCCGGGGCCATTAATTACCCTGAATTTGATTATTTACACCACGGTAACAGGAACAACATATGCAGTTTGACTGGAGTGCCATCTGGCCTGCCATTCCGCTTCTGATTGAAGGTGCCAAAATGACCCTGTGGATTTCGGTCCTCGGTCTGGCTGGCGGTCTGGTGATCGGATTGTTGGCAGGTTTTGCACGCACCTTCGGTGGTTGGATAGCCAACCACGTCGCGCTGGTCTTTATTGAAGTGATCCGCGGCACACCTATCGTCGTCCAGGTGATGTTTATCTATTTCGCCCTGCCGATGGCGTTTAACGATTTACGCATCGACCCGTTTACTGCGGCGGTGGTCACCATCATGATCAACTCCGGCGCGTACATTGCGGAAATCACGCGTGGTGCGGTGCTGTCTATTCACAAAGGTTTTCGTGAAGCAGGACTGGCGCTCGGTCTTTCACGTTGGGAAACCATTCGCTACGTCATTTTACCGCTGGCACTGCGTCGTATGCTGCCGCCGCTGGGTAACCAGTGGATCATCAGCATTAAAGACACTTCGCTGTTTATTGTTATCGGCGTGGCGGAACTGACCCGTCAGGGGCAAGAAATTATTGCCGGTAACTTCCGCGCCCTTGAGATCTGGAGCGCCGTGGCGGTGTTCTATCTGATTATTACCCTGGTGCTGAGCTTTATTCTGCGTCGTCTGGAAAGAAGGATGAAAATCCTGTGATTGAATTTAAAAACGTCTCCAAGCATTTTGGTCCAACCCAGGTGCTGCACAATATCGATTTGAACATTGCTCAGGGCGAAGTCGTGGTGATTATCGGGCCGTCCGGTTCCGGTAAATCGACCCTGCTGCGCTGCATCAACAAACTGGAAGAAATCACCTCCGGCGATCTGATTGTCGATGGCCTGAAGGTTAACGATCCGAAAGTTGATGAGCGCCTGATTCGCCAGGAAGCGGGTATGGTGTTCCAGCAGTTTTACCTCTTCCCGCATCTGACGGCGCTGGAAAACGTCATGTTTGGCCCGCTACGCGTGCGTGGCGCGAACAAAGAAGAGGCGGAAAAACTGGCGCGTGAGCTGCTGGCGAAAGTCGGTCTGGCAGAGCGTGCACATCACTACCCTTCCGAACTTTCTGGTGGTCAACAGCAGCGTGTGGCGATTGCCCGCGCGCTGGCGGTGAAGCCGAAAATGATGCTGTTTGATGAACCGACTTCCGCTCTTGACCCGGAACTGCGCCATGAAGTGCTGAAGGTTATGCAGGATCTGGCTGAAGAAGGGATGACGATGGTGATCGTGACCCACGAAATCGGTTTTGCCGAGAAAGTAGCTTCGCGCCTGATCTTTATCGACAAAGGCCGGATTGCAGAAGATGGCGATCCGCAGGTGTTGATCAAGAACCCGCCGAGCCAGCGCTTGCAGGAATTTTTGCAGCACGTCTCTTAACTTCTCTGCCTCCCTTTCCCCCGAAAGGGAGGCACACCAGATTCCTCTCATTTAAAATCGCCCAGCCTCCAGCATCTATACTTATCTTTTTGCTCTGTTTTCTCACTGGAGGAGTCATGCGGTGGATCCTGTTCATCCTCTTCTGCCTGTTGGGCGCACCTGCCCACGCGGTATCCATACCCGGCGTTACAACCACAACGACAACGGACTCAACGACTGAACCGGCCCCGGAATCGGATATCGAACAAAAAAAAGCGGCCTATGGCGCACTGGCGGATGTGCTGGATAATGACACCTCGCGTAAAGAGTTGATCGACCAGTTGCGCACCGTCGCCGCGACGCCCCCTGCGGAACCCGTACCGAAGATCGTGCCGCCGACGCTGGTTGAAGAGCAAACCGTGCTGCAAAAAGTCACCGAAGTCAGCCGCCATTATGGTGAAGCCCTTTCCGCCCGCTTCGGACAACTTTATCGCAATATCACCGGCTCCCCGCATAAGCCGTTTAATCCACAAACCTTCAGCAATGCGTTGACCCATTTTTCAATGTTAGCGGTATTAGTGTTTGGTTTTTACTGGCTGATTCGCCTGTGCGCACTTCCGCTGTATCGCAAAATGGGCCAGTGGGCGCGGCAAAAAAATCGTGAGCGCAGTAACTGGTTGCAGCTTCCGGCGATGATTATCGGGGCGTTTATTATCGACCTGCTGTTACTGGCACTGACATTATTTGTCGGTCAGGTTTTAAGCGACAACCTGAATGCGGGCAGTCGCACCATCGCTTTCCAACAAAGTTTGTTTCTCAACGCCTTTGCCCTGATTGAATTTTTCAAAGCCGTACTACGCCTGATTTTTTGCCCAAACGTGGCTGAACTGCGCCCGTTCACGATTCATGACGAGACCGCCCGTTACTGGAGTCGTCGCCTGAGCTGGTTAAGCAGCCTGATTGGCTATGGTCTGATTGTGGCTGTGCCGATTATCTCTAATCAGGTGAATGTACAGATAGGTGCACTGGCGAACGTCATCATTATGCTGTGCATGACCGTCTGGGCGTTGTACCTGATTTTTCGTAATAAAAAAGAGATCACCCAGCATTTGCTCAACTTTGCGGAGCATTCGCTGGCCTTTTTCAGCCTGTTTATCCGCGCCTTTGCGCTGGTGTGGCACTGGCTGGCAAGCGCCTATTTTATCGTGCTGTTTTTCTTTTCGTTGTTCGATCCGGGCAACAGCCTGAAATTTATGATGGGTGCAACGGTGCGCAGCCTGGCGATTATTGGTATCGCAGCATTTGTTTCCGGTATGTTTTCCCGCTGGTTGGCGAAAACCATCACCCTCTCGCCACATACTCAGCGTAACTATCCCGAGCTGCAAAAACGGCTGAATGGATGGCTTTCGGCGGCACTGAAAACAGCGCGTATTCTGACAGTCTGCGTGGCGGTAATGCTGCTGTTGAGCGCATGGGGATTGTTCGATTTCTGGAACTGGCTGCAAAACGGAGCGGGGCAGAAAACCGTAGATATCCTGATCCGTATCGCACTCATTCTTTTCTTCTCGGCGGTTGGCTGGACGGTGCTCGCCAGTTTGATAGAAAACCGGCTGGCTTCGGATATTCATGGCCGCCCGCTACCCAGCGCCCGTACGCGAACCCTGCTGACGCTGTTCCGTAACGCGCTGGCGGTGATTATCAGTACCATCACCATCATGATTGTGTTGTCGGAAATCGGCGTCAATATCGCGCCATTGCTGGCAGGTGCCGGGGCATTAGGTCTGGCTATCTCGTTTGGTTCGCAAACGCTGGTGAAAGATATTATTACCGGAGTATTTATTCAGTTTGAAAACGGCATGAACACTGGAGATTTGGTGACTATCGGGCCGTTGACCGGCACTGTGGAACGGATGTCGATTCGCTCCGTGGGCGTGCGCCAGGATACCGGGGCGTATCACATCATTCCGTGGTCTTCGATAACCACCTTTGCTAACTTCGTCCGCGGTATTGGTTCGGTAGTGGCAAACTACGATGTTGATCGCCATGAAGATGCTGATAAAGCCAATCAGGCACTGAAAGATGCGGTAGCAGAATTGATGGAAAACGAAGAAATTCGCGGGCTGGTTATTGGTGAACCGAACTTTGCCGGGATTGTCGGCTTAAGCAATACCGCGTTTACACTGCGTGTTTCGTTCACCACGCTGCCACTCAAACAGTGGACGGTCCGCTTTGCCCTCGACAGCCAGGTGAAAAAACATTTCGACCTGGCGGGTGTTCGCGCGCCGGTACAGACTTATCAGGTGCTGCCAGCTCCGGGCGCGGCCCCGGCTGAACCGTTGCCGCCGGGGGAGCCAACGCTTTAACGCTGGCGATTGACAAAACGGCGGCGCTGCTCGTCGTTCATAAAGGTCCAGGCTATAAAGCGGCTCTGCTTTTGCCCCTGGGCCATCTCTTTTTTTACCACCTTCACCGCACCTACGTCCGTCAAAGCACGATACAACGGCGGTAAGTTTTCACCACGAGATACCAGCGAGGTAAACCACATCACCTGCTTCGCGAAGCCTTTGCTCTCTTCAATCATCTTTTTAATAAAGGCGACTTCACCGCCTTCACACCACAACTCCTGTTGCTGACCACCAAAGTTCAGTGCATCGTCTTTGTTCAGCCCCAGGTTACGGCGTTTACGTTCACTACCTGCCCGTGCCGCAGTGGCGGAATTGTGGAATGGCGGGTTACACAAGGTCGCATCGTATTGCTCGTTTTTATGGATGATGCCGTTAAAAATCGCCCCACTCTCTTTTTGCCGACGCAGACGAATGGCGCGGTTAAGCCCCGGATTAGCACTGATGATTGCCTGCGCACTGCTTAACGCCTGGCTGCTGGTTTCACTACCGGTAAAACGCCAGCCATATTCATGTACGCCAATCAGCGGATAAATACAGTTCGCACCAACGCCGATATCCAGAATGCTGGCATTAGCTGGAATTGTTCCGCTTGCTTCGGCCAGTAAATCGGCAAGGTGATGAATATAATCCGCCCGGCCCGGTACTGGTGGGCAGAGAAAACCGTCCGGGATATCCCAGTTCGCTACGGCGTAAAAATGGGCCAGCAACGCCTTATTGAGCGCCTTCACCGCCAGCGGATTGGCAAAGTCTACGCTTTGCTCCCCGGCGGGTGTAAGCGTGAGGAATTGCCTGAGTTCAGGATTGACCTGACAAAGCGTGGCGAGATCGTAGCGGCTGTGATGACGGTTGCGCGGATGCAACCCCGGTTTCTGGGCGGACATAGCATTCTCCTTTAAGCAGCGGCGTAAGATACCCGCATAACGCGACAGGGTAAATATCTGGCTGCGTTTATCATTTCTAAAAACCTTCACATGGCTATGGTTTATGGCAATTCACCATAAAAATCATCATCATGCATGTCATTGATTTGTCTTATTTTGTAAAAATATATCGTTCAAAAAATAAGCACATCTCTGTCAATTTTTTACGTCATTTTCATCGCGCAGGCGACCTACACTTATCTGGCACTACCCGTTGTATTTATGAGGATGTCATTATGAAAAAGTGCCTCACACTACTGATTGCCACCGTCCTGAGCGGAATCTCTCTCACGGCTTATGCCGCGCAACCGATGAGTAACCTGGACAGAGGTCAACTACGGCCCGCCGGTACCGTTTCGGCAACTGGCGCATCAAACCTAAGCGATCTGGAGGATAAACTGGCAGAAAAAGCGCGCGAACAAGGCGCGAAAGGTTATGTCATTAATTCCGCAGGCGGAAATGACCAGATGTTCGGTACTGCAATCATCTACAAATAACCCCACCAACGTAACTGCATTCGTCTCTGGATGCAGTTTTCGTCCGATTTGTAAGCAAAAAACATCAAATATGAACGCAATGTAAATAAATGTATTTCTTTTTCGCGCAATGGGTGATAGAAAATCGCGCCAAGTGATAATGCTTATCAAAATTATTATCACTTGCGCGTACGCTATCACGGGATTAACAGTGGCATCGCATCCGCAGAGATGCTTTCTCGTGACAGTGAAAATTTCACCATATAAGAAAAAGTCACCTGCAAAATGGAAAACAATCGCAATTTCCCTGCCAGACAATTTCATTCGCTCACGTTCTTTGCCGGTCTTTGTATTGGTATTACGCCTGTGGCACAGGCACTCGCTGCCGAAGGGCAAGCTAACGCGGATGACACGCTGGTTGTCGAAGCATCAACGCCTTCGCTTTATGCGCCACAACAATCTGCCGATCCGAAATTCTCGCGTCCGGTAGCGGATACTACCCGCACGATGACGGTGATTTCTGAACAAGTGATTAAAGATCAGGGTGCAACCAACCTTACCGACGCGCTCAAAAACGTCCCCGGCGTGGGTGCGTTTTTTGCGGGTGAGAACGGTAACTCCACCACTGGCGACGCCATTTATATGCGCGGTGCCGATACCTCTAACAGTATTTATATCGATGGCATTCGCGATATCGGCAGCGTCTCGCGCGACACCTTCAATACCGAGCAGGTCGAAGTAATTAAAGGGCCGTCCGGCACCGACTACGGGCGCAGCGCACCGACAGGCTCGATCAATATGATCAGCAAACAGCCGCGCAATGATTCCGGCATTGACGCCTCCGCCAGTATTGGCAGCGCCTGGTTCCGCCGCGGCACGCTGGACGTCAATCAGGTCATTGGTGATACCACTGCGGTGCGCCTGAATGTAATGGGCGAAAAAACGCACGATGCCGGACGCGACAAAGTCAAAAATGAGCGTTACGGCGTCGCCCCTTCTGTCGCTTTTGGCCTTGGTACAGCGAATCGTTTGTATCTTAATTATCTGCATGTCACCCAGCACAACACGCCAGACGGCGGCATTCCGACCATCGGTTTACCGGGTTATTCTGCCCCATCTGCGGGAACAGCAGCCCTGAATCATTCCGGAAAAGTTGATACTCATAACTTTTACGGCACAGATTCCGATTACGACGATTCGACCACCGACACCGCTACCATGCGTTTTGAGCACGACATCAACGATAACACCACCATTCGCAACACTACGCGTTGGTCGCGCGTAAAGCAGGATTACCTGATGACGGCGATTATGGGTGGAGCGTCGAATATTACCCAGCCCACCAGCGATGTGAATAGCTGGACGTGGTCACGCACGGCGAATACCAAAGATGTGAGTAACAAAATTCTCACCAACCAGACCAACCTGACCTCGACGTTCTATACCGGCGCTATCGGTCATGATCTCAGTACCGGCGTGGAATTTACCCGCGAAACACAGACTAACTATGGCGTTAATCCGGTGACGTTACCGGCGGTAAATATTTATCATCCTGACAGCAGCATTCATCCCGGCGGCCTGACGCGCAACGGCGCAAACGCCAATGGTCAGACGGATACCTTCGCAATTTATGCCTTCGATACGCTGCAAATCACCCGTGATTTTGAGCTGAACGGCGGGATCCGTCTGGATAATTATCATACTGAATATGACAGTGCTACCGCCTGCGGCGGCAGCGGGCGCGGTGCCATCACCTGCCCTGCTGGCGTGGCAAAAGGTTCTCCGGTCACCACCGTCGACACCGCCAAGTCGGGCAATCTGGTGAACTGGAAAGCCGGGGCGCTGTATCACCTGACGGAAAACGGCAATGTCTATATTAACTATGCCGTTTCCCAGCAGCCGCCGGGCGGCAACAACTTCGCCCTTGCGCAGTCTGGCAGCGGTAACAGTGCCAACCGCACCGATTTTAAACCACAAAAAGCCAACACCAGCGAGATTGGCACCAAATGGCAGGTTCTGGATAAACGCCTGCTACTTACCGCCGCGCTGTTCCGTACTGATATTGAAAATGAAGTTGAGCAAAATGATGACGGGACTTATTCGCAATATGGTAAGAAACGTGTCGAAGGCTACGAGATATCCGTGGCCGGGAATATCACCCCCGCATGGCAGATGATTGGCGGCTATACCCAGCAAAAAGCAACTATCAAAAACGGCAAAGATGTTGCCCAGGATGGTTCCTCATCGCTGCCGTATACCCCGGAACACGCCTTCACCTTATGGAGCCAGTATCAGGCAACCGATGATATTTCTGTTGGTGCGGGCGCACGGTATATCGGCAGTATGCATAAAGGTTCAGACGGCGCGGTGGGGACGCCAGCATTTACCGAAGGTTATTGGGTCGCCGACGCCAAACTGGGGTATCGGGTTAATCGCAATCTCGACTTCCAGCTAAACGTCTACAACCTGTTTGATACCGATTACGTCGCCTCAATCAATAAGAGCGGCTACCGTTATCACCCGGGCGAGCCAAGAACCTTCTTGCTCACAGCTAATATGCATTTCTGATTCAGATGTGGGGCGCAAGGCTCACTAATGTTGATGGCGAGAGCAGGACTGCCTGATGCGCTGCGCTTATCAGGCCTACAAGGTTGTGCAATACACTGAATTCACATCATTTGGTAGGCCGGATAAGGCGTTCACGCCGCATCCGGCACCTGAGCACCATTGCCTGCTGTTAAAAATCGGTGTGGGGCGCAGGCCCCACTTTTTGGAGAACTTGTATGATGTACCACATTCCCGGCGTGTTATCGCCACAGGACGTCGCCCGTTTTCGCGAACACCTGGAACAAGCCGAATGGGTGGATGGGCGCGTCACCACCGGCGCACAAGGTGCGCAAGTTAAGAACAATCAACAAGTAGACACCCGCAGCGCCCTGTACGCCGCCCTGCAAAATGAGGTGCTGAACGCGGTTAACCAACATGCTTTGTTCTTTGCCGCGGCCTTGCCGCGTACCCTTTCCACGCCGCTGTTTAATCGCTATCAGAACAATGAAACCTATGGTTTTCATGTGGATGGCGCAGTACGCAGCCATCCACAAAACGGCTGGATGCGCACTGACCTTTCTGCCACGCTGTTTTTAAGCGATCCAGAAAGCTACGACGGCGGCGAACTGGTCGTTAATGACACCTTCGGGCAACATCGGGTAAAACTCCCGGCAGGCGATCTGGTGTTGTATCCCTCCAGCAGCCTGCATTGCGTGACACCCGTAACCCGCGGCGTGCGAGTGGCATCATTTATGTGGATCCAGTCGATGATCCGCGATGATAAAAAGCGCGCCATGCTGTTTGAACTGGACAACAATATTCAGTCGCTGAAAAGCCACTACGGCGAAAGTGAAGAGATCCTGTCGCTGCTCAATCTTTATCATAATCTGCTGCGGGAATGGTCGGAGATCTGACGCTTGAACTGCCCGAGTTCGTCCCTATATTAGCTACACTTAACTGTACAAGCATTGATATGGGGAGGACGATATGGCATCCGGTTGGGCTAATGATGACGCCGTCAACGAACAGATCAACAGTACAATTGAAGATGCGATTGCCCGCGCTCGGGGTGAAATTCCGCGTGGCGAAAGCCTGTATGAATGTGAAGAGTGCGGTGCCCCTATCCCGCAGGCCCGTCGGGAAGCCATTCCTGGCGTGCGCTTATGCATTCATTGCCAACAGGAGAAAGATTTACAAAAACCAGCTTATACAGGATATAATCGCAGAGGTTCGAAAGACAGCCAGTTACGTTAACTGCAACTGACGGGATGTTTAGTGAGTGTAATTTGTATTTTGCGTGGCATTCCGTGCCTTTAACGCTGCCGTGAGCACCACGCGGTACAAAACGGATTCATAAATACAACAAATAAATGGTTTATCAGTATGTTAGATATCAATCAATTTATTTGAACAAGGCGGTCAATTCTCTTCGATTTTATCTCTCGTAAAAAAACGTGATACTCATCACATCGACGAAACAACGTCACTTATACAAAAATCACCTGCGAGAGATTAATTATGAAAACTATCAATACTGTTGTTGCTGCTATGGCTCTTTCAACTCTGTCATTTGGTGTGTTCGCGGCGGAACCGGTAACGGCATCCCAGGCACAGAACATGAATAAAATCGGCGTGGTTTCTGCCGATGGCGCATCCACCCTCGATGCCCTGGAAGCGAAACTGGCTGAGAAAGCCGCGGCGGCCGGTGCCAGTGGATACAGCATCACTTCTGCCACCAACAACAATAAATTAAGCGGTACTGCGGTAATTTATAAGTAATTCGTAGGACGGATAAGGCGTTTACGCCGCATCCGGCAACAGATGCCTGATGCGACGCTACCGCGTCTTATCAGACCTACAAAATCCGAACCGTTGGCTGGATCAGGCGTTTACGCTACGTTCAGCACAAGTATTTCCCTGTCTGTTTGCCGACAGACGCATATGCTCTAACCCTCATTGATCCTATGTTACCCTTGTTTGCCCGTCCGCCACTGGACGGGCTTTTTTTAGCTGGCTAACTGCTGACAGAAAGCCTGCAACGTCTCTTCCGGCATACCAATCTGCCGCGCTGCATCACAAATGGCCTGCCAGCTTCCCGCATCCAGTGGAATCCCCTGCTCCTGCCGTTCGCGACGCGTGTTCACTTCCCACTCGCCCGGTAGCAAAATCGGTTTATCTTCATCATGCGGCGAGGCTTTCACCCACTCGGCAAAGGCTTCGGTCTGTGCACTACAATCCGGCGCGCCGAACAGTTCCGGGTTGATAATGATAGTAGTCATGCAGTTAAGAATGGCATCAGGACTGGTTTGTAACGTTTCCTGATGCGTCGTTTTACCGCCAGAAAGCGCCCCGCCAAGAATTTCACACATCGCTGCAAGGGCGTAGCCTTTATGTTCGGCAAAGGTCAACAGCGAACCCAACGGCGACTCCTGCATTACCGCCGGATTTGTCGTCGGCACGCCGTTAACGTCAATCAGGCAACCTGGCGGCACGGGGACGCCTTTATGCCAGGCGACGCGGGTTTTGCCAAATGCAATGGCGCTGGTGGCGTAATCGAGCAACAGCGGGAAATTATCTTTACGAGGGAAAACCACACAGAACGGATTGGTGCCAAAGCGGCTGTCGCGACCGTGGAACGGCGCGACCATTGGAATACCGACCACGCTAACAAAGTGGATAGAGACAAACCCCGCCGCCGCGCACTGTTCTGCCCAGTAACCGATACGACCGATATGATGCGAGTTATGTAGCGCCACGGCGGCAATGCCGTGCTGACGCGCTTTCTCAATCCCCAGCGCCATCGCTTCGTGTGCCGCGACCTGACCAAATGCGCGATCGCCATCGAGCGTGACCGCCGCCCCCGCTTCTTTAACGACTTTGGCATGATGGTTAATTTGCAGATGCCCCTGACTCCAGGAGCGCACATAGCTTGGGATCATGCCAATACCATGTGAATCATGCCCTGCCAGGTTTGCCGCGATTAAATGATCGGCGACTAATTTCGCTTCTTGTTCCTCACTACCCATCTGACGAAATACAGCCTGAATAAAACTGTGCAGCGTCTGAGCATCAAAGCGATGACCACTTACCATGGTTAACTCCTGTTTATGTTATGTGTTTGTTGTTTTTTTATGCTGCACGCCGGGCGCGGGAAGGTCAATAAAGATGCAGGAATTTCATATTGCGGTGGGGTAAAAGCCGGATGACATGGCTCATCCGGCTGAGATAAAAATTAAAATGCCTGATTAACGCGCGCCAGGCCGTCGCTGATAGTTGCCGCTTCACCCGTAGCCATCAGGCAGCAAGCCATCTGGATTTTCAGCGATTCGGGAATCGGTTCGCTGCCAGCAAGGCAACGCTCAATCCACTGCGCCGTGGTTTCCGGATCTTTTGCTTGTGGCAGTAACTCGCTACCAGCAGTGTCCTGTTTTTCATACAGTACCCGCATCCCTTCACGGTCAATGAGATTGATCTGCGGGCAGCGCTGCGGATTAGCATACACTTCACCTTCAGTACCATGCATTAGTAGCGCCCGCCCGCCGATATCACTAAAGAACTTCGCGACGCGTCCAATGTATTCCGGATGCGAAACGCTGGAAAGACGCAGTGCCTCACCTTCGGCAAATGGCGTCGCCAGTTTCGCCAGGGTATGTGCACTGTTACGCACGCCCATCCGCCAGCGCATCGCCAGTTGTTTTTCCAGCGGCGGGCAAAACGCGCCGACAGGCATAAACACCGGTTGATGTTCGTCGAGCTTCGCCTGCGCCTGCCCGCCGTGCAACGTTGGCGTAATACCCATCAGTTCGAAAATGGTTTCTGTCAGCACGCGGGTTGGATCTTCGCTAACCCCGTGAACCACCACGGGAAAACCGAGTTTGTGCAGGAGAATCGCCAACAACGGCGTCAGGTTGGCCTGTTTACGCGCGCCGTTGTAACTGGGGATGACAATCGGCATCGGCTTGCCTGCAGGCGGCGTCAGCTTGATGGTGTGATTTTGCATGGCTTCGTAAAAGCCGAGCATCTCTGCTTCCCCTTCCCCTTTGATACGTAGCGCAATCAATACGCCGCCCAACTCAAGGTCAGGGACTTCACTATTGAGCATATGGGCATACAGACCGCGCGCAGTATCCCGGTCTAAATCGCGCGCGTGGTTTTTCCCGCGCCCGATCTCTTTAATGATTTTGCGATAGTCCATTTACGACTCCTTACCTGACTCACATCATTAACGCCGCCGACGGCGTGGGGATTTCGTTTTTTCTTTCTTTTTAACTATACCTTCAGGGACTTCCGGTTGCTCTATCGGAAATACCGGTAATGCATCCAGTAGTCGCTTGCCATAATTTTTTGTCAGCAAGCGTTTGTCGTAGATAACCACTTCCCCCCAGCAACCGTGGCTTCGAATCAGTCGCCCAACCTGCTGAATCAGGTTAAACGAAGCGCTCGGCAGGCTTTGCACCTCAAACGGATAGCGGTTGAGGCTTTTCAGCCATTCACCTTCGGTGATCACCACCGGGCTGTCGATGGGCGGAAAAGCGATCTTGTGGATATGCACCTGGCTGAGCAGATCGCCTTTCAGATCAAGACCTTCGGCAAAGGACTGTAAGCCCACCAGCACGCTACGCTCACCGTTGGCAACGCGTTTGCGGTGCAGTTCAACTAAGCGATAACGTGGCTGATCGCCCTGCACCAGCAACATCAGGCGTAAATCCGTCACATAGTCGAGAAAGCGCTGCATCGCACGCCCGCTGGCAAACAGCACCAACATACCGAGATGTTTTTTGCTCTCCACCTGCTCACGGAAAAAGGCCGCCATTTCAGCAATGTGCTGCTCTTCGTTGTCGATGGAAGGCTCAACGCGCATCCGGGGAATAACAATTTTGCCCTGTTCACAGTGGTTAAAGGGGGAATCCAGTGCCACAAAACGGTCGCCCGCTTTCTCTTTCAGCCCACTCATCTCCTGCAAACGCGAAAAACTGTTCAGCGAACGCAAGGTTGCGGAGGTAACAATAATGTGCGGAATACTGCGCCACAGCAGCCTTTCCAGTTGGTCGCTAACACGAATACCCACACAGTGAAACCACAGATGTAGCTGCCCTTCGCGCTCTTCCCGCGTCGCCCATTTGGTCACCGGCGCACCGGAAGATTGCGCCAGAGACGCCAGCCGCCAGAGTTTGCTTTGCGCCTCGAACATCCCCAACGCGCGGTTCATCTGCAAAATCAACCGATGCAGGCGTACAATGTCATGGCTGCCGGTTTTCTCACTTAAATCGTTAAGAAATAACTCCGCCAGACCACGCAGCATCTCGGTGAGTTTTGCCAGCCGCTGGCAGATCTCCAGCACTTCATCAGGCAGTTCGCCCATCGCAAAACGGTGCTCTGCCTCCTGCCCGGCAGGCATGTAGAGATTGAGAATGTTGTTTAACGAGGCGATAAGCTCATACAGCTCTTCACAATGCGCATTCAAACGTTCAGGGATCGCCAGCGGTGGGATGGTCTTCGGGCGAAACTGCTCCATGCAGGTGGCGACCAGTTTGGTGAACAGGTCCAGTTGGAGCCGGTACCAGGGCGCAGTGATTTCGGCGCTCATCTCCAGCGCATCCCGCGCCACATCCGGCAGGTGATGACCTTCGTCCAGCACCAGCAGTAAATTTTTCGGGTCAGGCAATACCGCTTCGCTTTCCATCGCCGCCATCACCAGCGCATGGTTTGCCACCACCACTTCCGCTTCCTGAATTTCCCGACGAGCGACAAAAAACGGGCATTCGCGATAGTAGTAACAGTTGCGGTTGAGGCAGCTGGCTTTGTCGGTACTCAAACGACGCCAGAGATCATCATCTATAGCGATATCAGTATGATCGCGCAGGCCATCCCATTTATAAGTGTCGAGATCGCCCTTCAGCTTCGCACAACGTTTTTGCTCTTCCTGATTGTTCGGCGTCAGTTCGTCGTCAAGAAACGCCAGCAGATCCTGTTGCGTGGGCTCAGTGCTGGCGAGCGCTGTCAGATTACGCGGGCAAACGTAGCGCCCACGCCCAAAAGCGGCAGTGAATTTAAGATCGGGAATGATCTTTTTCAGCAGCGGTAAATCTTTGCTGTAGATCTGATCCTGCAATGCCACGTTGGCGGTACTTACCACCAGCGTTTTTTGCTCTTCGCGGGCAATGGCGATGCCGGGGATCAAATAGGAGAGCGTTTTCCCAACGCCGGTAGGGGCTTCAATCGCCAGATGCCGCCCTTCTTCTCCGGCCAGCGTTTTGGCGACGTCCGCAATCATCTGCCGCTGCGGCGCACGGGGAATAAAGTCGGGGATCTGTTCCTGAAGCGCCTTATACCAGGCGGCAATTTGCGCTTTAAGCGCGGCGGTTAATGCCATGAGAAAACCTGAAATACTGTATAAACAGCCAATATTGTGGCATTTTTCGGTTTTCAGGGGTAATGGTTTTTCTGTTTCTGGAAAGCGGCTCGCAATAACCAGCAGGATGATGCGTAAAGCGCTTCGCGCTAAATTCGAACAACATGCAGAACTGCGTACACTCTTGCTGGCAACCGCGTCCGCAAAACTGGTTGAGCATACGCAAAATGATGCTTACTGGGGAGATGGCGGTAATGGTCAGGGCAAGAATCGCCTGGGGTACCTTTTAATGGCGTTGCGCGGACAATTGGCTGCGGAGAAGTAACGCATCGGGTGGCTTGTGGGCGTTAAAACAGAGAAATCTTTTTGCCGCGCTCGCAAATGGCTGACAAGTGCTTGTTGTGAAATGCCGGATGCGGCGCGAGCGCCTTATCCGGCCTACAAAAACATGCACATTCAATATATTGCAGAGTTCACGTAGGCCTGATAAGCGTAGCGCATCAGGCAGTTTTGTGTTTGTCATCAGTCTCATGCCGGGCATAGCCCGGCATAAAAGATTACTGCGCAGCGGCAGGTTTACGCGGACGGCGGCGACGTTGTTGTTCGCCTGCCGGTTTGGCATCGCCGAGACGACGAGACGGTTTTTCTGCGGGCTTCGCGTTACCAGACTTCGCACCACTTTCCGCACGGCGTGGTTGCTGTTGACCGCGACCACCGCCCTGTCCACGACCGCCGCCACGTTGCTGGCGACCGTTCTGGATCGGTTCGGCTTTGATTGACGGGTCCGGCTCATACCCCGGAATCGCAATGCGCGGGATCTCTTTTTTCAGCAGTTTTTCGATATCACGCAGCAGTTTGTGTTCATCAACACACACCAGCGACAATGCTTCGCCAGTTGCCGCCGCACGGCCAGTACGCCCGATACGGTGAACATAATCTTCCGGTACGTTTGGTAACTCATAGTTGACGACGTGCGGCAACTCTTCGATATCCAGGCCGCGCGCAGCGATGTCAGTTGCCACCAGTACACGAATATCGCCCGATTTAAAATCGGCCAGCGCACGAGTACGCGCACCTTGCGATTTATTACCGTGGATCGCCGCACTACGGATGCCATCTTTATTAAGCTGTTCAGCCAGATGGTTAGCGCCATGTTTGGTACGGGTAAACACCAGCACCTGCTGCCAGTTCCCTTTCCCAATCATATGCGACAGCAATTCGCGTTTGCGTTTCTTATCGACAAAGTGAACGTGCTGGGTCACCTGATCAGACGCAGTATTGCGGCGTGCCACTTCGATTTCCAGCGGGTTGTGCAACAGTTTTTCCGCCAGGGCTTTAATATCGTCAGAGAAGGTCGCGGAGAACAACAGGTTCTGGCGCTTCGCTGGCAGTTTTGTTAACACGCGACGGATATCGTGGATAAAGCCCATGTCGAGCATGCGGTCAGCTTCATCAAGGACGAGGATTTCAACCTGATCCAGCTTCACTGCATTTTGATGTTCCAGGTCCAGCAGACGTCCCGGCGTTGCCACCAGCACATCAACGCCGCCGCGCAACTTCATCATTTGTGGGTTAATGCTGACACCGCCAAACACCACCAGCGAACGAATGTTCAGATATTTGCTGTAATCACGGACGTTTTCGCCAATCTGCGCCGCCAGTTCACGGGTCGGGGTAAGAATGAGCGCGCGTACCGGACGACGCCCTTTGGCGTGCGGCTGGCGAGTGATCAGGTGTTGCAACAACGGCAGCGTAAAGCCCGCTGTTTTGCCGGTACCGGTCTGGGCGCTGGCCATCAGGTCGCGGCCTTCCAGCACCGCAGGGATCGCCTGCTGCTGAATAGGGGTGGGTTCACGGTAACCCTGCTCGGCAACGGCGCGCAGGATATCAGGGCTTAAACCCAAAGAATCGAAAGACATAACTACTCCGAACCGCCCCGACCGTTACCGGTGTAGTTTTCAGGGAGATACTGAAAAGGAAAATGACAAAAACCACAATGTCATGAGGGAGCGGAGTGTAGCAGTTTTTGTGACGCAGCGCATAAATTATCCCTGTGACTGGCGTAGCTAAAATTCTTAGCCATACTGGACAACTCCCCTATGGAGTCATAATCTTAATCAATCATTTGATTAAGAATGGACTGTGCGATGAATAATCCTGCCATGACAATCAAGGGTGAACAGGCGAAAAAACAGCTGATTGCTGCGGCACTGGCACAGTTTGGTGAATATGGAATGAACGCCACCACCCGCGAGATAGCCGCCCAGGCCGGGCAGAATATCGCTGCCATCACCTACTACTTCGGTTCGAAAGAAGATTTGTATCTCGCCTGCGCCCAGTGGATTGCCGATTTTATTGGCGAGCAGTTCCGTCCGCACGCTGAAGAAGCCGAACGCTTGTTCGCACAACCACAGCCGGATCGGGCTGCCATCCGCGAACTGATCCTTCGCGCCTGCAAGAACATGATTAAGCTGCTCACCCAGGATGACACCGTCAACCTCAGCAAATTTATCTCCCGTGAGCAGCTCTCTCCCACGGCAGCCTATCACCTGGTGCACGAACAGGTAATTAGTCCGCTACACAGCCACCTTACACGCCTGATTGCCGCCTGGACCGGCTGCGACGCCAATGACACCCGCATGATCCTTCATACCCATGCGTTGATTGGTGAGATTCTGGCATTTCGTCTTGGCAAAGAAACCATTTTGTTACGTACCGGCTGGACCGCGTTCGATGAAGAAAAGACCGAACTGATTAACCAGACGGTGACCTGTCATATTGACCTGATTTTGCAAGGATTATCGCAAAGGAGTTTGTAGTGATGAAAAAACCTGTCGTGATCGGACTGGCGGTAGTAGTACTTGCCGCCGTGGTTGCCGGAGGCTACTGGTGGTATCAAAGCCGCCAGGATAACGGCCTGACGCTGTATGGCAACGTGGATATTCGTACGGTGAATCTTAGTTTCCGTGTTGGGGGGCGCGTTGAGTCGCTGGCGGTGGACGAAGGTGATGCGATCAAAGCGGGCCAGGTGCTGGGCGAACTGGATCACAAGCCGTATGAGATTGCCCTGATGCAGGCGAAAGCGGGCGTTTCGGTGGCTCAGGCGCAGTATGACCTGATGCTTGCCGGGTATCGCGACGAAGAAATCGCTCAGGCCGCCGCAGCGGTGAAACAGGCGCAAGCTGCCTATGACTATGCGCAGAACTTCTATAACCGCCAGCAAGGACTGTGGAAAAGCCGCACCATTTCGGCAAATGATCTGGAAAATGCCCGCTCCTCGCGCGACCAGGCGCAGGCCACGCTGAAATCAGCGCAGGATAAATTGCGTCAGTACCGTTCCGGTAACCGCGAACAGGACATCGCCCAGGCGAAAGCCAGCCTCGAACAAGCGCAGGCGCAACTGGCGCAGGCGGAGCTGAATTTGCAGGATTCGACGCTGGTCGCTCCGTCTGATGGCACGCTGTTAACGCGCGCGGTAGAGCCAGGCACGGTGCTTAATGAAGGTGGCACGGTATTTACCGTCTCGCTGACGCGTCCGGTGTGGGTACGCGCCTATGTTGATGAACGTAATCTTGACCAGGCCCAGCCGGGGCGCAAAGTGCTGCTTTATACCGATGGTCGTCCGAACAAACCGTATCACGGGCAGATTGGTTTCGTTTCGCCGACTGCTGAATTTACCCCGAAAACCGTCGAAACACCGGATCTGCGTACCGACCTCGTCTATCGCCTGCGTATTGTGGTGACCGACGCCGATGATGCGTTACGCCAGGGAATGCCGGTAACGGTGCAATTCGGTGACGAGGCAGGACATGAATGATGCCGTTATCACGCTGAACGGCCTGGAAAAACGCTTTCCGGGCATGGACAAGCCCGCCGTCGCACCGCTCGACTGCACCATTCACGCCGGTTATGTGACGGGGCTGGTTGGGCCGGACGGTGCGGGCAAAACCACGCTGATGCGGATGCTGGCGGGATTACTGAAACCCGACAGCGGCAGTGCCACGGTGATTGGCTTTGATCCGATCAAAAACGACGGCGCGCTGCACGCCGTGCTCGGCTATATGCCGCAGAAATTCGGCCTGTATGAAGATCTGACGGTGATGGAGAACCTCAATCTGTACGCGGATTTGCGCAGCGTCACCGGCGAGGCACGGAAGCAGACTTTTGCTCGCCTGCTGGAGTTTACATCTCTTGGCCCGTTTACCGGACGCCTGGCGGGCAAGCTCTCCGGTGGGATGAAACAAAAACTCGGCCTGGCCTGTACCCTGGTAGGCGAACCGAAAGTGTTGCTGCTCGATGAACCCGGCGTCGGCGTTGACCCTATCTCACGGCGCGAACTGTGGCAGATGGTGCATGAGCTGGCGGGCGAAGGGATGTTAATCCTCTGGAGTACCTCGTATCTCGACGAAGCCGAGCAGTGCCGTGACGTGTTACTGATGAACGAAGGCGAGCTGCTGTATCAGGGAGAACCGACGGCCCTGACTCAAACCATGGCCGGACGCAGCTTTCTGATGACCAGCCCGCACGAGGGCAACCGCAAACTGTTGCAACGGGCATTGAAACTGCCGCAGGTCAGCGACGGCATGATTCAGGGGAAATCGGTACGTCTGATCCTCAAAAAAGAGGCTACACCAGACGATATTCGCCATGCCGACGGGATGCCGGAAATCAACATTAACGAAACTACGCCGCGTTTTGAAGATGCATTTATTGATTTGCTGGGCGGTGCCGGAACCTCGGAATCGCCGCTGGGCGCAATATTACATACGGTAGGAGGTACACCTGGCGAGACGGTGATCGAAGCGAAGGAACTAACCAAGAAATTTGGTGATTTTGCCGCCACCGATCACGTCAACTTTGCCGTTAAACGCGGGGAGATTTTTGGTTTACTGGGACCAAACGGCGCGGGTAAATCGACCACCTTTAAGATGATGTGCGGTTTGCTGGTACCGACCTCTGGTCAGGCGCTGGTGCTGGGCATGGATCTGAAAGAGAGTTCCGGTAAAGCGCGCCAGCATCTCGGCTATATGGCGCAAAAATTTTCGCTCTACGGCAACCTGACGGTCGAACAGAATTTACGCTTTTTCTCTGGTGTGTATGGCTTACGCGGTCGGGCGCAGAACGAAAAAATCTCCCGTATGAGCGAGGCGTTCGGCCTGAAAAGTATCGCCTCCCACGCGACCGATGAACTGCCATTAGGTTTTAAACAGCGGCTGGCGCTGGCCTGTTCGCTGATGCATGAACCGGACATTCTGTTTCTCGACGAACCGACGTCCGGCGTTGATCCCCTCACCCGCCGTGAATTTTGGCTACATATCAACAGTATGGTAGAGAAAGGCGTCACGGTGATGGTCACCACCCACTTTATGGATGAAGCGGAATATTGCGACCGCATCGGCCTGGTGTACCGCGGGAAATTAATCGCCAGCGGCACACCGGACGATTTGAAAGCGCAGTCGGCCAACGATGAGCAACCCGATCCCACGATGGAGCAAGCCTTTATTCAGTTGATCCACGACTGGGATAAGGAGCATAGCAATGAGTAATCCGATCCTGTCCTGGCGTCGCGTGCGGGCGCTGTGCGTCAAAGAGACGCGGCAGATTGTTCGCGATCCGAGTAGCTGGCTGATTGCGGTAGTGATCCCACTGCTACTGCTGTTTATTTTTGGATACGGCATTAACCTCGACTCCAGCAAGCTGCGCGTCGGGATTTTACTGGAACAGCGTAGCGAAGCGGCGCTGGATTTCACCCACACCATGACCGGTTCGCCCTACATCGACGCCACCATCAGCGATAACCGTCAGGAACTGATCGCCAAAATGCAGGCGGGGAAAATTCGCGGTCTGGTGGTTATTCCCGTGGATTTCGCCGAACAGATGGAGCGCGCCAACGCCACCGCACCGATTCAGGTGATCACCGACGGCAGTGAGCCGAATACCGCTAACTTTGTGCAGGGGTATGTCGAAGGGATCTGGCAGATCTGGCAAATGCAGCGAGCGGAGGACAACGGGCAGACTTTTGAACCGCTTATTGATGTACAAACCCGCTACTGGTTTAACCCGGCGGCAATAAGCCAGCACTTTATTATCCCCGGTGCGGTGACCATTATCATGACGGTCATCGGCGCGATCCTCACCTCGCTGGTGGTGGCGCGAGAATGGGAACGCGGCACCATGGAGGCGTTACTCTCCACAGAGATTACCCGCACGGAACTGCTGCTGTGTAAGCTGATCCCTTATTACTTTCTCGGGATGCTGGCGATGTTGCTGTGTATGCTGGTGTCGGTGTTTATTCTCGGCGTGCCGTATCGCGGGTCGCTGCTGATTCTGTTTTTTATCTCCAGCCTGTTTTTACTCAGTACCCTGGGAATGGGGCTGCTGATTTCCACGATTACCCGCAACCAGTTCAATGCCGCTCAGGTCGCCCTGAACGCGGCTTTTCTGCCGTCGATTATGCTTTCCGGCTTTATATTTCAGATAGACAGTATGCCCGCGGTGATCCGCGCGGTGACGTACATTATTCCCGCACGTTATTTCGTCAGCACCCTGCAAAGCCTGTTCCTCGCCGGGAATATTCCGGTGGTACTGGTGGTGAACGTGCTGTTTTTGATCGCTTCGGCGGTGATGTTTATCGGCCTGACGTGGCTGAAAACCAAACGTCGGCTGGATTAGGGAGAAGAGCATGTTTCATCGCTTATGGACGTTAATCCGCAAAGAGTTGCAGTCGCTGCTGCGCGAACCGCAAACCCGCGCAATTCTGATTTTACCCGTGCTGATTCAGGTGATCCTGTTCCCGTTCGCCGCCACGCTGGAAGTGACCAACGCCACCATCGCCATCTACGATGAAGATAACGGCGAGCATTCGGTGGAACTTACTCAACGTTTTGCCCGCGCCAGCGCCTTTACCCATGTGCTGCTGCTGAAAAGCCCGCAGGAGATCCGCCCGACCATCGACACACAAAAGGCGTTACTACTGGTGCGTTTCCCGGCTGACTTCTCGCGCAAACTGGATACCTTCCAGACCGCGCCGTTACAGTTGATCCTAGACGGGCGTAACTCCAACAGTGCGCAAATTGCCGCCAACTACCTGCAACAGATCGTCAAAAATTATCAGCAGGAGCTGCTGGAAGGAAAACCGAAACCCAACAACAGCGAGCTGGTGGTACGCAACTGGTATAACCCGAATCTCGACTACAAATGGTTTGTGGTGCCGTCGCTGATCGCCATGATCACCACTATCGGCGTAATGATCGTCACTTCACTTTCCGTCGCCCGCGAACGTGAACAAGGTACGCTCGATCAGTTACTGGTTTCGCCGCTCACCACCTGGCAGATATTCATCGGCAAAGCCGTACCGGCATTAATTGTCGCCACCTTCCAGGCCACCATTGTGCTGGCGATTGGTATCTGGGCGTATCAAATTCCCTTCGCCGGATCGCTGGCGCTGTTCTACTTTACGATGGTGGTTTACGGTTTATCACTGGTGGGATTCGGTCTGTTGATTTCATCACTCTGTTCAACACAACAGCAGGCGTTTATCGGCGTGTTTGTCTTTATGATGCCCGCCATTCTCCTTTCCGGTTACGTTTCGCCGGTGGAAAACATGCCAATGTGGCTGCAAAATCTGACGTGGATTAACCCTATTCGCCACTTTACGGACATTACCAAGCAGATTTATTTGAAGGATGCGAGTCTGGATATTGTGTGGAATAGTTTGTGGCCGCTACTGGTGATAACGGCCACGACAGGGTCAGCGGCGTACGCGATGTTTAGACGTAAGGTGATGTAACTTCTTATCTTTCGCCAGCAAAGACACCACCGCCGGGCCGGCAAGGATTGCCAGCCCTGCAATTGCCAGCAAAAAGTTGTTTTCCAGTACGCGGGACAACAGCCACAGCACAATCAGCGCTGCACCAAAATACCAGGTCGTGGTCAGCTCTTCCAGCACGTCTGCCACCTCACGCCAGCGTTGCTCGGGGTGGCGCTGAAACACCAGCATCATCACTACCGTGACACAATACAGTGCGCATAATCCTACGCCGACGTGAACCAGAGTTTTACTCATCCAGCCCACCACCAGCAGCGCCACTACCAGTAAATGCAACATAATCTGCCAGCAACTTAGGCCAGTTGCGACACGAACACGTTGTTGCCACTTCATGGCTTCTCTCCTGAAGAATTTATCTCTACTTATTCAGAGTACCGAACTTTACGGAAAATTCCGTAAGACCGCACCTTTTTGTGACGCCGACTACACTATTTCAATGAGATAAGAGGCAAAGACAGGAAAATTATGCCCGATCAAACACAACAATTTTCGTTCAAGGTGCTCACCATCAATATTCACAAAGGCTTTACCGCGTTTAACCGACGCTTCATTTTGCCGGAACTTCGCGACGCCGTGCGTACCGTCAGCGCCGATATTGTTTGCCTGCAGGAAGTGATGGGCGCGCACGAAGTTCATCCGCTGCATGTGGAAAACTGGCCCGATACCTCGCACTACGAGTTTCTCGCCGACACCATGTGGAGCGATTTCGCCTACGGTCGCAATGCCGTATACCCGGAAGGACATCACGGTAACGCCGTTCTTTCACGTTATCCCATTGAACATTATGAGAATCGTGATGTTTCGGTCGATGGTGCGGAAAAGCGCGGCGTGCTCTACTGCCGCATTGTGCCGCCGATGACCGGGAAAGCGATTCATGTGATGTGCGTACATCTGGGCCTGCGTGAGGCGCACCGTCAGGCGCAGCTTGCGATGCTCGCCGAATGGGTGAATGAGCTACCGGACGGCGAACCGGTATTGGTAGCGGGTGATTTCAACGACTGGCGGCAAAAAGCTAATCATCCGTTAAAAGTGCAGGCCGGGCTGGATGAGATTTTTACCCGCGCCCACGGACGCCCGGCGCGCACGTTTCCGGTGCAATTTCCTCTACTACGACTGGACAGGATCTACGTCAAAAATGCCAGCGCCAGCGCGCCAACCGCGTTGCCGCTGCGGACATGGCGACACCTTTCTGATCATGCCCCTTTAAGTGCGGAGATTCATTTATGAAATGTAGCTGGCGCGAAGGCAATAAGATCCAGTTGCTGGAAAACGGCGAGCAATATTATCCCGCGGTGTTTAAGGCGATTGGCGAGGCGCAAGAACGCATCATTCTTGAAACGTTTATCTGGTTTGAGGATGACGTCGGCAAACAGCTGCATGCGGCGCTATTGGCAGCAGCGCAACGCGGGGTAAAAGCGGAAGTCTTGCTGGATGGCTACGGTTCGCCGGATCTCAGCGATGAGTTTGTCAATGAACTGACGGCAGCTGGCGTGGTGTTCCGCTACTACGATCCCCGCCCTCGCCTTTTTGGTATGCGCACCAATGTGTTTCGCCGGATGCATCGCAAAATTGTGGTGATCGACGCGCGTATCGCCTTTATTGGCGGGCTGAATTACTCCGCCGAGCATATGTCCAGCTACGGCCCGGAGGCCAAACAGGATTACGCGGTTCGCCTCGAAGGGCCGATTGTCGAAGATATTCTCCAGTTTGAGCTGGAAAACCTGCCAGGACAGAGCGCGGCGCGACGCTGGTGGCGACGTCATCATAAAGCGGAAGAGAACCGCCAGCCGGGAGAAGCGCAGGTATTGCTGGTCTGGCGCGATAACGAAGAACATCGCGATGATATCGAACGTCACTATCTGAAAATGCTCACTCAGGCGCGGCGGGAAGTGATTATCGCCAACGCCTACTTCTTCCCCGGCTATCGTTTTTTACACGCCTTGCGTAAAGCGGCACGGCGCGGGGTGCGGATCAAACTGATCATTCAGGGCGAACCGGATATGCCGATTGTCAGAGTCGGCGCACGTTTGCTGTATAACTATCTGGTTAAAGGCGGCGTTCAGGTGTTTGAGTACCGCCGCCGCCCGCTCCACGGCAAAGTGGCATTGATGGACGATCACTGGGCGACAGTAGGGTCCAGTAATCTCGATCCGCTCAGTTTGTCACTGAATCTCGAAGCAAATGTCATCATCCACGATCGTAATTTTAACCAGACGCTGCGCGATAATCTGAACGGCATTATCGCCGCAGATTGTCAGCAGGTCGATGAGACCATGCTGCCGAAACGCACCTGGTGGAACCTGACCAAAAGCGTGCTGGCGTTCCACTTTTTACGCCACTTCCCGGCGCTGGTGGGCTGGCTTCCGGCGCACACGCCACGTCTGGCGCAGGTTGGTCCCCCCGCACAACCGACAATGGAAACGCAGGATCGGGTAGAAACTGAAAACACGGGGGTAAAACCCTGATGAGTAAATCACACCCGCGCTGGCGCTTAGCAAAGAAACTCCTCACCTGGCTGTTTTTTATCGCGGTGATTGTGTTGCTGGTGGTCTACGCCAAAAAAGTGGACTGGGAAGAGGTCTGGAAGGTCATCCGCGACTACAATCGCGTTGCGCTGCTTAGTGCGGTCGGGCTGGTGGTCGTCAGTTATCTGATTTACGGTTGCTACGACCTGCTCGCCCGTTTCTACTGCGGTCACAAACTGGCGAAGCGCCAGGTGATGCTGGTGTCGTTTATCTGCTACGCCTTCAACCTGACACTCAGTACCTGGGTCGGCGGCATTGGTATGCGCTATCGTTTGTACTCCCGACTGGGGTTACCGGGCAGCACTATTACGCGGATTTTTTCGCTCAGTATTACCACCAACTGGCTAGGCTATATTTTGCTAGCGGGGGTTATCTTTACCGCAGGCGTGGTGGAGTTGCCGGATCACTGGTATGTCGATCAAACTACGCTGCGTATTCTCGGTATTGGCTTACTGATGATTATCGCGGTTTATTTGTGGTTTTGCGCTTTCGCGAAGCACCGCCATATGACCATCAAAGGGCAAAAGCTGGTGCTGCCTTCGTGGAAATTCGCCCTCACCCAGATGCTGATTTCCAGCGTTAACTGGATGGTAATGGGAGCGATTATCTGGCTGTTACTTGGTCAAAGCGTGAACTATTTCTTTGTACTGGGCGTGTTGCTGGTTAGTAGTATTGCTGGCGTCATCGTGCATATTCCGGCGGGAATTGGTGTGCTGGAAGCGGTGTTTATCGCGCTACTGGCTGGGGAGCATACCTCCAAAGGCACAATTATCGCCGCCCTGCTCGCTTACCGTGTGCTGTATTACTTTATCCCACTGCTGCTGGCGCTGATCTGTTACCTGTTGCTGGAAAGCCAGGCGAAGAAGCTACGGGCGAAAAATGAAGCGGCGATGTGAAGTATAGTTAAGTTCTTTAGTATGTGCATTTACGGCTAATGAAAAAACCGCGTATGCCTTTGCCAGACAAGCGTTATAGCTATAGCGGCAAGAATCCCAAAGAAGCCGATAAAATAGTAATAGAGTGTTAATGCACCTATAAAAGCACAACGAACCGAACTCCATAATTCTTCACTATGGCTTTTTCCTGTCAGTTCAAGGAGCTTATTTCGTCCATGCGAGATAATGCCTGACCATAAGACAATCATTAAGCAACTTATTACCCAAATGGGTCGTTCACTCATTAATGTGGCATTCACGATGATTACCAGGGCCAACCCTGTCAACGTCATCATAATGATAAAACGGTGAGAACCAGGATCAAATTTAAACAATAGACCTGCCAGCATACTGATTAAAAACATCGATCCCGCAGTGCTGAACACGACGATAATGGCAGATACAGGCGCTAAACTCGCAACGACAATCGCCACCAAAGAGATTAAAAACAAATATATTACGCCCGCGATGGCGGTATTTATCTTGTTGATATCTTTACTCAAGCCATACATAGAAAGTAATAATAATCCTATAGCAACATACATTTGCGGTGAATCATATTTTGTTGCCGTAATTTCGAGATACTTAGCGCCCCAGGCCAGCCCTGCGGTTGCCACCAAACCCAAAGCGGTAATGAGCCATATGCTGTTTAATATCCTGGCTTCGTGCTGAAAATCTAATTTATTGCTATTTTGCGAGTATGATTCCATTCTTTTAGTTGTCCTTAGAAAAAACATTAATATTCACCATCAATAAATTTAAAACCACGCATACAAAATACTTTTGCATTTATGGATACAGAAAACGCTTCCGCTCGTCCATAAGGCATATTTTATACCTGGTACTTGTTAAGTGTCGTTTTTAGTAAGAAAAAAAATCCCGACACATGGCCGGGATATTGATGGTGAAAAAGAATTAACGGCGGTTGCCGAAGATCCGCAGCAACATCAGGAACAGGTTGATGAAGTCCAGATACAAGGTTAACGCGCCAAGAATGGAATATTTGCGCAGGTTCGACGTGTCGCGGGTATCAATCTGCTCACCCATATTTTTCAATTTCTGAGTGTCATACGCCGTCAATCCGACAAAGACAATCACGCCGATGTAGGTAACTGCCCACATCAATGCTTCGCTTTTCAGCCAGAAGTTGACCAGCGATGCCAACACAATGCCGATTAACGCCATAAACAGCATATTGCCAAAGCCGCTTAGATCGCGCTTCGTGGTGTAACCGTACAGGCTCATTGCGCCAAACATCCCGGCAGTAACGACGAAAGTACTGGCGATAGAAGCAGCGGTATAGACAATGAAAATACTGGAAAGCGTAAGACCCGTCAGCGCCGAATAAAGCATAAAGAGCATCGTCGTCACACCTGCGCTCAGCTTTTGAATCATCGCTGATAACACAATAACCAATGCTAATTGCGCGATGATCAGACCGATTAAAAAGACACGGTTAGTGAACAACAGCTCCATCACGGCCGCGGAGTTAGCCGCATACCAGGCAACAAATGCGGTCAGCAACAAGCCAACGGTCATCCAGCCATAGACTTGCGCCATATAAGTTTGCAAGCCAGCCCGGGGTTGTACAATTGAATCAGAACGTGGGAATCTGTCCATGACTTTCTCCTGAAGATATAAGGAATATCTTAAGGATACTGCAAAATGATGAGGCTGTGCATCGACGCAGCGTAAACGCATGTACTGAGCGGTGAAATTGCCGGACGCAGCGGTGCCTTATCCGGCTAACAATAAACTACCAGCGTTTTGCCGCCTGCTGATCGCTCTCCCGAGCTTCGACCCAACGGTCGCCTTCCGGCGTGGCTTCGCGCTTCCAGAACGGTGCGCGGGTTTTGAGATAATCCATAATAAACTGCCCGGCTTCAAACGCACTGCTGCGATGCGCACTGGTAACACCGACAAAAACAATTTCATCGCCCGGCCATAATTCACCAATGCGGTGAATTACCGTGACGCGCCCCAGCGGCCAGCGGTTACGCGCTTCATCAACGATTTCTGCCAGTGCTTTTTCTGTCATTCCCGGATAGTGTTCGAGGGTTAATGCTTTGACGCTGTCGCCCAGGTTATGGTTGCGCACCTTACCGGTAAAGGTGACTACCGCACCGTCTTCGTCACGCTCAGCCAGCCACGGGTACTCTTCTCCTACGCTGAACGGCTGCGGGCCGACAACAATTTTGGTTTCTGCCATCTTAACCTCCGGTTACCGGCGGGAAGAAAGCCACTTCGTCGCCGTCAGTCAGCGAATGGTCAAAACTCACCAGCGTCTGGTTGACAGCAGCCAGCAATTTGCCATCTTCCAGCGCCAGCGCCCAGCGATCGCTCTGCGCAGCCAGATGTTGGCGTAACGCTTCAACGGTTGGGAAATCCGCAGCCACTTCGGTTGCATCTGTTCCCACCAACTCGCGCACCTGGGCGAAAAAAAGAACGTTAATCATCCGCTTCCACCTTAAAGTCACCCGACTTGCCGCCGCTCTTCGCCAGCAAACGTACCGGACCAATCACCATATCTTTTTGCACCGCTTTGCACATGTCATAAATGGTCAGCGCCGCCACGGAGGCCGCGGTTAACGCTTCCATTTCGACACCGGTTTTCCCGGTCAGGCGGCATAAGGTTTCTATACGTACCCGATTGTGCTCCGGCTCGGCCTGTAAATTGACTTCAACTTTGCTGAGCATCAGCGGGTGACACAGCGGGATCAGATCCCAGGTGCGTTTTGCCGCCTGAATACCGGCGATACGCGCAGTGGCAAATACGTCGCCTTTGTGGTGGCGACCATCAATAATCATCGCCAGCGTCTCGCTGCGCATGGTGACAAAGGCTTCGGCGCGCGCTTCACGCACGGTTTCCGCTTTGGCGGAGACATCCACCATGTGCGCTTCGCCAGCGGCGTTGATATGGGTCAGTTGCGACATACTTATTTCTTCAAATGTGGATGGAAATTACACGGACGCGTACGGGCATCCAGCTGCGGCGCAATGATATTTTCCCATGCGGTACGGCACGCTTTGGTCGAACCCGGCATGGCGAAAATCAGCGTTTTGTTAGCGACGCCCGCTACCGCACGAGATTGCAACGTGGAAGTGCCAATCTCTTCGAACGACAACATCCGGAACACTTCACCAAAACCTTCAATTTCACGGTCGAACAACGGCAGCAGCGCTTCGGGAGCCTGATCTCCTTCCGTCAGGCCAGTACCACCCGTAATCAACACCACTTGTACATCGTCGCTGGCGATCCACGCAGATACCTGAGCGCGAATAGCGTAGCGGTTTTCTTTCACAATGGCTTTATCGACAACGTGATGGCCCGCTTCTTGCGCCGAGTCGCGCAGATAGTGACCGGAGGTATCGTCTTCTTCACCGCGACGATTAGAAACCGTAAGAATAGCAATACGGGTCGGGATAAATTCAGTGCTTACCTGACTCATCTGATCTCTCCTTTTGACGTTTTAGCCACCAATGTACGATAAGTTTTGCGTAATACCGGTGTTATTTTGATGCAGGAAATGGGTCTGTTTTTTCTCCCGCAGCGCCGCTGAAATACGCGCTTCCAGCGCCTGTTGCTGGGTATCGTCTTCCAGCAGATCGCGCAGGTTAACGCCGCCTTCACCAAACAGGCAGAGATGGAGTTTACCAATGGAGGAAACGCGCAGGCGGTTGCAAGTGGCGCAGAAGTCTTTTTCATACGGCATGATAAGGCCAATCTCTCCGGCGTAATCCGGATGACAAAAGACTTGCGCGGGACCGTCGCTGCGTTGACGTAATTGGTGGATCCAGCCGCGACGCAGTAGCTCGTCACGCAGAACCTGACCAGAGATGTGATGCTTACGGAAGAGCTCGCTGCCCTCGCCCGTTTCCATCAGTTCGATGAAACGCAGCTGGATGGGACGATGCTGGATCCAGTTCAGAAAGGTGTCGAGCTGGTGATGATTAACATCACGCATCAGCACGGTATTGACTTTGACCTTCTCAAAACCGGCCTCAAATGCAGCATCGATTCCTGCCATGACCTGGTTGAATTTATCCTGCCCGGTAATGGCATGAAACTGGCGAGCGTCCAGACTGTCGACGCTGACGTTGATGCCAGTAAGTCCAGCATCGCGCCAGTTCGCCACATCGCGCTCCAGACGGTAACCATTGGTGGTGACCGCTATCTGGCGAATAGCGTCGTTTTCTCGCACAGCGGCGATGATATCGGTAAAGTCGCGGCGTAAAGATGGCTCACCACCTGTCAGACGGACTTTTTCGGTGCCCAGACTGGCGAAGGCGCGCGTAACCCGGCGAATTTCATCGACGGTCAGAAAGCCTTTATTGGTGACGCCGCTCGGCTTGTAACCATCCGGCAGGCAGTAGGTGCAACGAAAGTTACACACATCAGTAATCGACAGGCGCAAGTAGTAAAACTTACGCGCAAATGCATCAGTCAGTTGTGAAGCCATGTACACCTTTCCAGATACGGGAGGCGAAGTCATTTCTTCCTTCGCCCTGGTGGCAATCTTTACGAGCATTGTCACGGCCAAAGCACCGTATCAGTTGACCCAGGTGCAGAGGCTAGAGTGTTTAGTGGTTAAGCCGATACTAGCGTGTAAATGAGATTTTTACCATCCACACTTTCGCTATGTAATCATGTATATAGCGTCATGATCGTGCTATTTCGCTACAGAATAAGGGAAAATGGCGGTTTTACTTTGATATACATCATCAGGGAGGCATAGCGTGCATCGTCCTTTAGAGGTAGAAGAAAATAGTTTGTATCCTCAATATTGGCAGGTTAATTGCTGTTTCCTCGCAATTTGCGCTACTGTAGCGCGGATAATCTGACTCCAGGAAACTATATGCGCAATCGTACGCTGGCTGATCTTGATCGTGTCGTTGCTCTCGGCGGAGGGCATGGACTGGGACGCGTTCTCTCATCACTTTCGTCTTTGGGTTCTCGTTTAACGGGTATCGTCACCACCACCGATAACGGTGGCTCGACGGGGCGTATTCGCCGCTCAGAAGGCGGTATTGCCTGGGGCGATATGCGTAACTGCCTCAACCAGCTGATAACTGAACCCAGCGTCGCTTCCGCAATGTTTGAATATCGTTTCGGCGGTAATGGCGAACTTTCCGGACACAACCTTGGAAACCTGATGCTGAAGGCACTGGATCACCTTAGCGTGCGACCTCTTGAAGCGATCAATCTGATTCGAAATCTGCTGAAAGTGGACGCACATTTGATTCCGATGTCGGAGCATCCTGTTGATCTGATGGCGATTGACGATCAGGGGCATGAAGTTTACGGCGAGGTCAATATCGACCAGTTAACTACGCCGATTCAAGAGTTATTGTTAACGCCGAATGTACCCGCAACGCGTGAGGCGGTTCACGCTATCAGTGAAGCGGATCTCATCATTATTGGGCCTGGCAGTTTTTACACCAGCCTGATGCCAATTCTGCTGCTGAAGGAAATCGCACAGGCATTACGCCGCACGCCAGCGCCGATGGTCTATATCGGCAATCTGGGGCGTGAATTGAGTTTACCTGCGGCTAATCTGAAGCTGGAAAGCAAGCTGGCAATTATGGAGCAATATGTTGGTAAAAAGGTAATTGATGCGGTCATCGTCGGGCCCAAAGTGGATGTCTCGGCGGTGAAAGAGCGGATTGTGATTCAGGAAGTGCTGGAGGCCAGCGATATTCCGTATCGTCATGACCGCCAGTTGTTGCATAGCGCGCTGGAAAAGGCATTACAGGCTTTAGGTTAACACGAAGCCGGAAGAATATTCCGGCTTCGTCATCTTGTCACGACGCGGCAATAAACAGCTCACGCAACTGATGCAACTGGTCACGAATTTGCGCCGCTTCTTCGAACTCCAGATTCTGCGCGTGTTGCATCATCAACCCTTCCAGTTCATGGATCTTCTGCTGTAACGCTTTAGGCGACATATCCATCGGCACATTATCCGGTTCAACAATCGGGCGCGATTTTCCTCTGCCCTTCGCTTTGGTTTTGGCAATGTTCTGCCCCAGCGCCAGGATATCGACCACTTTCTTGTTCAAGCCTTGCGGCGTAATGCCGTGTTCTTCGTTGTACTTCTGCTGTTTCTCGCGGCGACGTTCGGTTTCGCCAATCGCTTTCGCCATTGATGGGGTGATCTTATCGCCGTAGAGAATCGCTTTACCGTTAACGTTACGTGCCGCACGACCAATGGTCTGGATCAACGAACGTTCGGAACGCAGGAAGCCTTCTTTGTCAGCGTCGAGGATCGCCACCAGCGAAACTTCCGGCATATCCAGACCTTCGCGCAGTAAGTTGATCCCTACCAATACGTCGAACTCACCCAGACGCAAGTCGCGGATAATCTCCATACGTTCGACGGTGTCGATATCTGAGTGAAGATAACGCACGCGCTCACCGTGTTCTTCGAGATATTCAGTGAGATCTTCCGCCATCCGCTTGGTCAGAGTTGTAACCAGTACGCGTTCGTTAATTGCCGCTCGCTGACGAATCTCCGAAAGAAGATCATCCACCTGTGTTGCCACTGGCCGCACTTCGATAATCGGGTCGAGTAAGCCTGTTGGACGCACCACCTGATCCACCACATCGCCACCGGATTTTTCCAGCTCGTAATTACCCGGCGTCGCCGAAACATAGATGGTTTGCGGCGCTAATGCTTCGAACTCTTCAAATTTCAGCGGACGGTTATCCAGCGCTGATGGCAGGCGGAAGCCGTACTCCACCAGTGTCTCTTTACGCGCCCGGTCACCGCGATACATGCCGCCAATTTGTGGAATGGTGACGTGAGATTCATCGACCACCAGCAGCCCATCAGCAGGCAGGTAATCAAACAGCGTCGGCGGTGGCTCACCCGGTCCACGACCGGAGAGGAAGCGCGAGTAGTTCTCAATCCCCGAACAGTAGCCTAGCTCGTTCATCATCTCCAGATCAAACTGGGTACGCTGGGTCAGCCGCTGCTCTTCCATCAGTTTGTTGTTTTCCAATAGCACTTTACGTCTGGCGGCCAGCTCTTCTTTGATCTCCTCCATCGCCTGGACGATGCGCTCGCGTGGCGTGACGTAGTGCGTTTTCGGGTAGATGGTAAAACGTGGAATAGTGGAAACAATCTGCCCGGTCAGCGGGTCAAATAACGACAATCGTTCCACCTCCTCGTCAAACAGCTCCACGCGAAGTGCAATGTCATCCGATTCTGCCGGGAAGATATCAATCACCTCGCCACGAACACGGAAAGTACCACGCTGGAATGCTTGATCATTACGAGCATATTGCAGCTCCGCCAGTCGGCGCAGGATCGCGCGCTGATCGATAATCATACCGACCGTGAGATGGAGCATCATCTTGAGATATAAATCAGGATCGCCCAGACCATAAATCGCGGAAACAGACGCCACCACAACCACATCACGCCGCTCCAGCATCGCTTTGGTGGCGGACAAACGCATCTGTTCGATATGTTCGTTTACCGAGGCATCTTTCTCAATGAAGGTGTCGGAACTCGGTACATAGGCCTCCGGCTGATAGTAGTCGTAGTAGGAGACGAAATATTCCACCGCGTTTTCCGGAAAGAATTCTTTCATTTCGCCATACAGCTGGGCCGCCAGCGTTTTGTTGGGCGCAAGTACCATGGTTGGGCGCTGAAGGTCAGCAATGACATTGGCAATGGTGAAGGTTTTCCCGGAGCCAGTCACGCCAAGTAACGTCTGGTGCGCCAGGCCATCTTCCAGCCCCTCTTCGAGACGTCGAATCGCCTCCGGCTGATCGCCAGAAGGTTTAAAAGCGGAATTCAGTTTGAACGGTTTACTCATGAGTCGCTACCTGAAGGAGTTGGGCGGGCAGGTATGTAATTTTACTCGTCGTACTTAATTATGCCAACAAATTATACTGGATAAAAAAACAGTTCATCACCATAATATTTCTGTTACAGCGTAAACTCCGCTGTCAATCATGAACAAGATTTACTCTGCGGCGAGATAAAACTCCGGCCTTACCGGGTTATCCCCAAAGCAACGGCTTTTTTAACATTTGTCAAGATGATTGATGACAGTTTTATGGCAAGAGATGCCTGTTCAGTGACTGCCATTGCAATTATCTAACCTGTTAAAAAATAAAAGATATTTCTTTGAGCCGTCTTTAACGCCAATTTGCGTGCAAGCCGCGTATTCTCTCGCTTGCCTCGTGTTTTCTAACTCTAATACACATGGTTATCCACAGGAATAGTGGATAACTGTCTGCAGCCCCTATCCCCCGCCGCCTGGGCAATTCCCACATTCACCGCATGATGCGGAGGTAAAATTTTTTTCGTGATTTTTTTAGAATTTAATTGGTTAAATTGCAGTCAATCGGAGACGCGATCTCGCTCACAATTTAACCAAGCACAGGATGACTACATTAAGGCAAGATTGATGTACTTTCCGGTTGCCGCATTTTCTGGATTTTCTGCAAGCCAGGGAATTTCGCCCAGCAGCGGCGCGGGAATCATGCGGGTGAGCGTGGTCATATATTCAGCGTGACGTTTTCCCGGAGGCGTGACATCGTTCGCCACCCACCCCGCCAGAGTCAGTCCGGCGTGTAGTATTGCCTGCGCAGTCAACATCGCGTGATTAATACAGCCGAGTTTCACGCCCACAACCAGTATCACTGGCAGTTGTTCCTGTGTTACCCAATCCGCAAAAGTGAAAGTGTCAGAAAGCGGCGTAAACCAGCCGCCAGCACCTTCCACTAACACCCAGTCAGCCTGTTGTTCAAGCGCGCGTAATCCGGCGCTCATTACCAATGCTTCTATCGGCCTGCCCTCTTGCGCGCTGATGATATGCGGCGAGGTGGGTTCTGCGAAGGTGTAAGGATTTACCGTTGCGTAATCCAGCTGCAGGCTACTGTTGCGCTGTAACGCCAGCGCGTCACTATTACGTAAGCCTTTCGGGGTCTTTTCGCTGCCAGAGGCCACCGGTTTATAACCTGCCGTCCGGTAGCCTGCTGCCTTTGCGGCTTGTAAAAGCGCGCAGCTGGCGACAGTTTTCCCCACTTCGGTATCCGTTCCGGTGACAAAATAACATTTACTCACGAGCAATCACTCCCAAAAAAAGATGATACGTCAGAGGATATCGCCCCTGTTGTTGCGGCCAGGCTAGTTGCAATCGCTGCAACTGCGAACGCGTTAATATTCGCGGGTCACGCCCTTCATGAAGATGCGTGGCACCGATGCCTTTCAGCGAACGCATGGCACTGAGCGCATCATCAAACCACAGCGTGATGGGCTGAATATAATGTTGATAATGCACGGCGTTTAGCGACTGTTCGATTTTATCTGGCGGTAAAAAGCGATTAGCATGCGGGCGCTCGTCCACCGCCTGCCACGCCTGATGCAGTTCGGGTAACGATCCCTGCACCAGCGTGGTAAACGCGACCACGCCTCCGGGGCGCACCACCCGATACAGCTCGCGGAGTGCCATGGATAAATTACCGCACCACTGCACCGCGAGATTGCTCCATGCAAGATCGAACGTCGCAGTCGCTAACGGCAGGGATTCGATATCTCCCGCCAGATAATGGTCTGCGGCATCCTTCTGGCGTGCCTGAACAAGCATTGGCGGAGAGAGATCTAACGCAGTCACCTGCGCGTGACGCTCTCGCCAGCGGCGGCTCATCCAGCCTGGTCCACAACCCGCATCCAGTACGTGGGTGTATTTACGCTGTGGGAGCATTGCCAGTAAGGCGTCAGCACTCTGGCGCTGTAGATCGGCATGTTGCTCATAGTGTGCGGCTGCCCGTCCAAATGCCGCAGCAATGGCTTGTTTATTAACCGTTGCCATGCAGCACCTCCAGCAGACGGTCGATATCCTGCATTTCATGCGCTGCGGTTAGCGTTAAGCGCAGTCGCGCAGTACCAGCGGGTACGGTTGGCGGGCGAATCGCCGTGACCCAGCAGCCTTGCTGGCGCAGTTTTTCTGCCAGTTGTAACGCACGGCTGTTATCACCGACGATCAATGGCTGGATGGCGCTCCATGAGTCAGCAAGCGTAAACGGCAAATCCTGCACTCCGGCACGAAAACGAGTAATGAGTGCCGCCAGTTTTTCGCGCCGTGCATCCCCCTCATCACTGCGAATGACCGCCAGCGACGCACGTAATGCCTGCGCCTGAGCGGGCGGCATACTGGTGCTGTAGATAAGATGGCGAGCGAATTGCAGCAGATAATCCGCCACCGTATTGGAGCAAAGCACCGCTGCCCCGCTGACGCCAAATCCTTTGCCAAACGTCACCACCAGCAATTCTGGTTTTACCTTTTGCAGCCAGCAGCTGCCACGCCCCTGCTCCCCGATAACGCCCGTGCCGTGGGCGTCATCGACCATCAACCAGCCATCGTGCTGTTGCGTTACCTGCTGGATTTCCTCCAGTGGCGCACTATCGCCGTCCATGCTGAACACACCTTCTGTCACTACCAGTTGCTGCCCCGGACAGGGGGAAGCAAGCAGTCGCGCCAGATGAGTGACATCGTTATGAGCAAAACGGCGAAGCGGCGACGGGCTTAAACTTGCAGCCTCCAGCAATGAGGCATGGCTAAGCCGATCGGCAACAATACGGTCCTCTTTCGCCATCATCGCGGCAATGACAGCCTGATTAGCGGCAAAACCAGAAATAAACAGCAGCGCCCGCGAATAGCCCAGCCATTCGGCCAGTTCTTCTTCCAGCACCTGGTGCGCCACGCTATAACCGCTGACGTGACCGGAACCGCCGCTACCGACACCAAATTGATCCGCGCCCTGCTGCCAGGCGCGGATAATTTGCGGATGATGGCTTAAACCTAAATAATCGTTACTGGAAAAGTTCAGATACTGGCAATCATCTGCCACCAGCCAGCGTCCGGCTCCTTGTGCCACCGGATAACGGCGACGCAAGGCATCAGCAACACGCCGCGCATCAAGCGCCGCGTCGATTTTCTCCTGCCAGATCATAGTGCTGCCGCGTTGTAATATTCGTCAGTGTCCGGGGTCATCAGCGCCTGCTCCAGACGCTGCTGTTGTTCGTTATCGCCCGCCAGCACGGCAGTTTGCTGCGGATTTAGCCCCAGTTTGCGGAACAGTTGCAGGTCTTTATCTTCTTCCGGATTCGGCGTAGTCAGCAGTTTGCAACCGTAGAAAATCGAGTTTGCGCCAGCCATAAAGCACATCGCCTGAGTCTGTTCGTTCATCTGCTCGCGTCCGGCAGAAAGGCGTACGTAAGAGGTCGGCATCATGATCCGCGCTACGGCAATGGTACGGATAAAATCAAAGGCATCGACATCGTCGTTATCCGCCAGCGGCGTGCCTTTCACCTTCACCAGCATGTTGATTGGCACGCTTTCCGGCGGCGTCGGCAAGTTTGCCAGTTGCAGCAATAATCCGGCGCGATCTTTCACCGTTTCGCCTAAGCCCACAATGCCACCTGAACAGACTTTAATCCCAGCTTCTCGCACTTTTTCCAGCGTATCAAGACGTTCCTGATAGGTGCGGGTGGTGATGATATTGCCGTAAAACTCCGGCGAGGTGTCGAGGTTGTGGTTATAGTAATCCAGCCCGGCATTCGCCAGGCGCTGCGCTTGAGATTCACTCAACGTGCCCAGCGTCATACACGCCTCCAGACCCATCGCTTTTACCCCCTGCACCATTTGTTCCAGGTACGGCATATCGCGTTCGTGGGGATTCTTCCACGCCGCGCCCATACAGAAACGCGTCGATCCCGCCGCTTTCGCTTTGCGCGCCGACTCCAGCACCTGTTCAACTTCCATCAACCGCTCGGCTTCCAGCCCGGTTTTGTAGCGCGAGCTTTGCGGGCAATATTTGCAATCTTCCGGACAAGCTCCGGTCTTAATCGACAGCAAAGTGCTGACCTGCACCTGACGAGGATCGAAATGCTGACGATGCACCTGCTGCGCTTCAAACAGCAGATCCAGCAACGGTTTTTCAAATAATTCTGTGACTTGCGACAATGTCCAGCGTGGGCGGTGAGCCATGGGGCTTCTCCAAAACGTGTTTTTTGTTGTTAATTCGGTGTAGACTCGTAAACCTAAATCTTTTCAATTTGGTTTACAAGTCGATTATGACAACGGACGATCTTACCTTTGACCAACGCCATATCTGGCACCCATACACATCCATGACCTCCCCGCTGCCGGTTTATCCGGTGGCAAGCGCCGAAGGTTGCGAGCTAATTTTGTCTGACGGCAGACGCCTGGTTGACGGTATGTCGTCCTGGTGGGCGGCGATCCACGGTTACAATCACCCGCAGCTTAATGCGGCGATGAAGTCGCAAATTGATGCTATGTCGCATGTGATGTTTGGCGGTATCACCCATGCGCCCGCCATTGAGCTGTGCCGCAAATTGGTGGCAATGACGCCGCAACCGCTGGAGTGCGTTTTTCTCGCGGACTCCGGCTCCGTAGCGGTAGAAGTGGCGATGAAAATGGCGTTGCAGTGCTGGCAGGCCAAAGGCGAAGCGCGCCAGCGTTTTCTAACCTTCCGCAATGGTTATCATGGCGATACCTTTGGCGCGATGTCGGTGTGCGATCCGGACAACTCAATGCACAGCCTGTGGAAAGGCTATCTGCCAGAAAACCTGTTTGCTCCCGCCCCGCAAAGCCGCATGGATGGCGAATGGGATGAGCGTGATATGGTGGGCTTTGCCCGCCTGATGGCAGCGCATCGTCATGAAATCGCGGCGGTGATCATTGAACCGATTGTCCAGGGCGCAGGCGGGATGCGCATGTACCATCCGGAATGGTTAAAACGAATCCGCAAAATGTGCGATCGCGAAGGTATCTTGCTGATTGCCGACGAGATCGCCACCGGATTTGGTCGTACCGGCAAACTGTTTGCCTGTGAACATGCAGAAATCGCGCCGGATATTTTGTGTCTCGGTAAAGCCTTAACCGGCGGCACAATGACCCTTTCCGCCACGCTCACCACGCGCGAGGTTGCGGAAACCATCAGTAACGGCGAAGCCGGCTGCTTTATGCATGGGCCAACTTTTATGGGCAATCCGCTGGCCTGCGCAGCAGCAAACGCCAGCCTGGCGATTCTTGAATCTGGCGACTGGCAGCATCAGGTGGCGGCTATTGAAGCGCAGCTACGCGAGCAACTTGCCCCCGCCTGTGACGCCGAAATGGTTGCCGATGTGCGCGTACTGGGGGCAATCGGCGTGGTCGAAACCACTCGTCCGGTGAATATGGCAGCGCTGCAAAAATTCTTTGTCGAACAGGGTGTCTGGATCCGGCCTTTTGGCAAACTGATTTACCTGATGCCGCCCTATATTATTCTCCCGCAACAGTTGCAGCGTCTGACCGCAGCGGTTAACCGTGCGGTGCAGGATGAAACATTTTTTTGCCAATAACGGGAAGTCAGCGTGAGGGTTTCTGGCTACACTTTCTGCAAACAAGAAAGGAGGGCTCTTGACGGCTCCCCGCCCTGAATGACGGGGATTCCCACTTCAACGAGCCGAACCTAAGCCGCGTGCTGCGATTCAGGGTTTACAGGCTCTCCGTGGGCTAACACTGCCAGCCCGGCAGCTTTAATATTACGTGCCGCGTTAATGTCGCGATCATGGTCTGCGCCGCATTCAGGGCAGTGCCATTTACGAACATTAAGAGGCATTTTTTGCATGGTGAAACCGCAGCAACTACAGCATTTTGAGGACGGTAAATACTGGTCAATGGCGACCACTGACCGCCCGGCCCATTTGCCTTTGTACTGGAGCTGGCGAACAAGTTCGCTCCAGCCTGCGTCAGCTATTGCTTTAGACAGCTTCGGGTTGCGGATCATGTTTTTCACCTTGAGGGATTCGACGCAAACAACTTGGTTTTCGTTAATCAGTTTGCGGGACAACTTGTGCAGATTGTCCATCCGGCAATCGGCGATTTTCGCGTGGAGTCGGGCGACCTTTAAGCGGGCTTTAATACGGTTTCTTGAGCCTTTTTGCTTCCTGCTTAAACGTCGCTGTAGCAGCGTTAATCGCTTCGCATATTTAGCGGTGTGGCGGGGATTGTCGGTTTTGAATCCGGTATCGGTGACGAATAAATCTTTTAAGCCCACATCAATGCCGACCGTTTTAGCGGTAACAGGCATTGATACAGGTTCAAACTCACACAGGCAGGAAACAAAGTACCTGCCAGCGCTATCTCTGGAAATGGTAACGGTTGACGGCGCAGATGGTAATTCTCGACTCCAGCGAACATCCAGCGGCGACTTGCTCTTTGCTATATACAACTCGCCGTCACGGTGTTTAAACGCGCTGGCAGTGAACTCAGCCACCTGTTTGTGCCGTTTGCTTTTGAAAGCCGGATATGCAGCTCGTCCGGCAAAGAAGTTAGCAAAGGCGGCTTGTTGGTGGCGCAACGACTGCTGGAGGGGAACGCAGGAAACATCATTCAGCCATATGTATTCAGGCTCTTTTTTGAGCGCCGTAAGGCGAGCGTTGGCCTGTAGATAACCGATCTTTTCTTTTCGCTCGTAGTACGCATCGGTACGCCAACGAAGGATGGAATTGTAGACGAAGCGCACACAGCCAAACGTCTGAGCTAAAAGCTCAGCCTGCTCAGTTGTCGGGTAAAACCGGTATTTATATGCGCGTTTCATGTGTTCACATACTAAAGAGGAAAATGTGATTATGCAAAGTACAGTTAGTCGGAAAACCGCCTCCTTTCCTCCCCGGTCTGAAGGCCGAGGTTTCCCGGAGGCATTCTAATGAAACTCATCAGTAACGATCTGCGCGATGGCGATAAGCTGCCGCATCGTCATGTCTTTAACGGCATGGGTTACGATGGCGATAATATTTCACCGCATCTGGCGTGGGATGATGTTCCTGTGGGAACGAAAAGTTTTGTTGTCACCTGCTATGACCCGGATGCGCCAACCGGCTCCGGCTGGTGGCACTGGGTAGTTGTTAATTTACCCGCTGATACCCGCGTATTACCGCAAGGGTTTGGCTCTGGTCTGGTAGCTATGCCAGACGGCGTTTTGCAGACGCGTACCGACTTTGGTAAAACCGGGTACGATGGCGCAGCGCCGCCGAAAGGCGAAACCCATCGCTACATTTTTACCGTTCACGCGCTGGATGTAGAACGTATTGATGTCGATGAAGGTGCCAGCGGCGCGATGGTCGGGTTTAACGTTCATTTTCACTCTCTGGCGAGTGCCTCGATTACTGCGATGTTTAGTTAATCACTCTGCCAGATGGCGCAATGCCATCTGGTATCACTTAAAGGTATTAAAAACAACTTTTTGTCTTTTTACCTTCCCGTTTCGCTCAAGTTAGTATAAAAAAGCAGGCTTCAACGGATTCATTTTTCTATTTCATAGCCCGGAGCAACCTGTGAACACATTTTCAGTTTCCCGTCTGGCGCTGGCATTGGCTTTTGGCGTGACGCTGACCGCCTGTAGCTCAACACCGCCCGATCAACGTCCTTCTGATCAAACCGCGCCTGGTACCTCTTCGCGCCCGATTCTGTCGGCAAAAGAAGCGCAGAATTTCGATGCTCAACACTATTTTGCATCCCTGACACCAGGTGCGGCAGCGTGGAATCCTTCCCCGATTACCCTGCCTGCGCAACCTGACTTTGTTGTCGGCCCGGCGGGTACTCAAGGTGTAACGCATACCACGATTCAGGCGGCGGTAGATGCGGCAATTATCAAGCGTACCAACAAGCGCCAGTATATTGCCGTGATGCCTGGTGAGTATCAGGGAACGGTGTATGTCCCTGCCGCTCCGGGTGGAATTACTCTGTACGGTACGGGTGAAAAACCGATTGATGTGAAGATTGGGCTTTCCCTTGATGGTGGCATGAGCCCTGCCGACTGGCGTCACGACGTCAACCCGCGCGGCAAATATATGCCAGGTAAACCGGCGTGGTATATGTACGATAGCTGCCAGAGTAAACGCAGCGACAGTATCGGTGTTCTCTGCTCTGCGGTCTTCTGGTCACAAAACAATGGCCTGCAACTGCAAAACCTGACCATCGAAAACACGCTGGGCGATAGCGTAGATGCGGGTAACCATCCGGCGGTGGCACTGCGTACTGATGGCGACAAAGTGCAGATCAATAACGTCAACATTCTCGGTCGTCAGAACACCTTCTTTGTCACCAACAGCGGTGTGCAGAACCGTCTGGAAACGAATCGTCAGCCACGTACGCTGGTGACCAACAGCTATATTGAAGGGGATGTGGATATCGTTTCTGGTCGCGGCGCAGTGGTGTTCGATAACACCGAATTCCGCGTGGTGAACTCCCGTACCCAGCAAGAAGCGTATGTGTTTGCACCGGCTACGCTGTCCAACATTTACTACGGTTTCCTCGCCGTAAACAGCCGTTTCAATGCTTCCGGTGATGGCGTGGCGCAACTGGGCCGCTCGCTGGATGTTGATGCCAATACCAACGGTCAGGTAGTGATCCGTGATAGCGCCATCAACGAAGGTTTTAACACAGCCAAACCGTGGGCTGATGCGGTGATCTCTAATCGTCCATTTGCGGGTAACACCGGCAGCGTTGATGATAACGACGAAGTACAGCGCAATCTGAATGACACTAACTACAACCGCATGTGGGAATACAATAACCGCGGCGTGGGTAGCAAAGTGGTTGCAGAGGCGAAGAAGTAGGAGCTGTTAACTATGTGCCGGATGCGGCGTAAACGCCTTATCCGGCCTACAGTTCGATACGATTTGTCGGTCGGATAAGATGCGTCGGCATCGCATCCGACAATAACTGCGGATGCGACCTACATTCACATGGCGCTTTTTACATCTGACGGTTTTTATTGAAGTTAATCAAACTACCTGCCTTGATAATCTCGCGCTCTTCAGCAGTCAGACTTTCCATATAGAGCGTAATCTCCGTTACCGGTGCATCTTCATGGATCACATAACCTTTAAACGTCGTTCCAGGATTATCCAGCGCCGCTTTAATGCCAGGGATGTAAATGTAATCCCCCACTTCAAAGGTTGGCGCTTCCGCCATCTGCAGCGGTAACATCCCCCAGTTGATGACGTTAGAACGATAGCGTTTAGTCACGTACTCCTCGGCAATATTCGCCAGACCGCCAATCACACGCTGACAACTCGCCGCCTGTTCACGCGCAGAACCATCGCCTGGTTTCACCGCATAGACCATACTGCCAATTTCAGTTTGCAGCGGATCAATATGCTCCTGACCAGCAATCTGCTTAATGCGCGCAAACACCTCTGTCAGCTCGCTGACATTTCCCGCCAGACGCTGATTTTCCAGCTCAGCAGTCGCTTTACTTCTGCCAACATAACCTGGATCGCGGCGTGACAGAGTAAACTCCGCCAGACCAATCGGATTTGAACGATATGAAGAGGTTTCACCGGAAGGAATCAGTTCGTCGGTGGTGGTCACTTCGTCGAGGATCTTCGAGCACACTTTGAGGACGATATTGTCAGTCAGCGCACCCAATTCTGGCCAGTCTTTAATGTTCGGTCCGTAAATCAGCGGTTGCTGGGTCGCCCCTTTCACAAAGCCCTGATAAACACGGTTTTTATACGGCGTTACATCGAAGGCGTACTCCGGCACGTTGTCCCAGCAATCGAGTTCGCTGGCAGAGGTTAAATAGCCACCGTTTGCCGCAGTCGCAGCGATAGAACGAGCGTCCATCAACGCCACCGCTGACATCTGCCCATTAGCTGGCTTAGAGCCTTCGCGGTTCGGGAAGTTACGCGTGGTGTGGCGAATACTCAAACCGTTGTTGATTGGCGTATCGCCCGCGCCAAAGCATGGGCCGCAGAACGCGGTTCTGATGATTGCGCCTGCGCCGATCAAATCTGCTACCACACCTTTTTTGGCGAGATCCATAAACACCGGCTGTGATGACGGGTAAACCGCTAACGAGAAGGTGTCATTGCCGCAGGATTGACCGCGCAGCGCATTCGCCGCCGCGATGACGTTTTCGTAGTTACCGCCAGAACAGCCCGCGATAATCCCCTGCTGCACTTTCAGGCGACCATTTTCCACTTTATCCAGCAGCGAGAGTTTGGCTTTACCGTGCGCCACGCGTTCGGACTCAATTTCAATCTCACGCAGAATGTCGGTCAGGTTCTGGTTCAGCGTGTCGATTTCATACACATTGCTCGGGTGGAATGGCAGCGCAATCATTGGTTTGATGGCGCTTAAATCAACGCTGATGCAGCCATCGTAGTACGCCATTGGTTGAGGGTTAAGTTGGCAGTAATCCTGGCCGCGACCGTGCAGCGCCAGCCAGTTATGGACTTCTTCATCGGTTTGCCAGACAGAACTTAAACAGGTCGTTTCAGTGGTCATCACGTCAACGCTGTTACGGAAATCGGTAGAGAGCGCTGCAACACCGGGACCTACGAACTCCATCACTTTGTTTTTGACGTAACCGTTTTTGAACACAGCACCGATGATAGCCAGCGCCACATCCTGCGGCCCCACATACGGCGCAGGTTTTCCGGTCAGATGCACCGCAACCACGCCCGGATAGTCGATATCCCAGGTGTCATTAAGCAGCTGTTTTACCAACTCGCCGCCGCCCTCGCCAACCGCCATTGTCCCTAACGCACCGTAACGGGTATGGCTGTCTGACCCGAGGATCATTTTGCCGCCGCCCGCCATCATTTCACGCATATATTGATGGATGACCGCAATATGCGGTGGCACAAAAATACCGCCATAACGCTGGGCCGCCGATAAACCAAAAACATGGTCATCACCGTTAATGGTGCCGCCCACAGCACAGAGTGAGTTATGGCAGTTGGTCAGCACATACGGCAGCGGGAAACGTTCCATACCGGACGCTTTAGCGGTCTGTACAATACCAACAAAGGTAATATCGTGAGAGGCTAATGAATCAAACTTAATTTTAAGTTTATCCATATTTCCGGACGTATTATGAGAAGAGAGAATAGACCAGGCAATAGTGCCTTTTTTTGCTTCTTCTTTTTTTATTTCGCCGGTGAAATGTTCTTCGGCAATTATTTCGTTATTGCTGGCGAGAAACACGCCTTTTTCAGATAACTTGATCATCAAATGCTCCAGATATCTGCGCACCGTGAAGTGCGCAGAAAGATAATAAATGGATATACTCTAAATAATTCGAGTTGCAGGAAGGCGACAAGCGAGTGAATCCCCAGGAGCTTACATAAGTAAGTGACTGGGGTGAGCGAACGCAGACGCAGCACATGCAACTTGAAGTATGACGAGTATATTTACAGCATGTTCCAGCCGATCAGCATATTCCACCACCACACGCCGAGGGTGATATGCACCAGGAAGGTTAATATCGTCAGTACCGCACCGACCAACCACCAGGATTTAATATCGTTGTAACCCACGCCAAAGATGACCGGACCTGCCGCGCCGCCATAGTGAGTAACCATGCCGCCATAGGAGTTAGAGAACAACAGTGCCAGCGCGGTTAACATTAACGGTGCGCCGGAGACATTCGCCAGCATGGCAAATACCGGTAACATGGCAACGATATAGGCACTACCAGAAGCGAAGAAATAACGCACGATGATGCTGAGGAAAATAATAACGAAGAAAGCAACGTTACCGTGACCATCAAATGCCAGGTTATTTTTAAAGACTTCAGCTAACCATTCGAAGAATTTAACTTTCGATAATAAGGAGCTTAAGCCGATAATACCGCCGTACCAGATTAAGGTATTCCAGCCGCCTTTATTTTTAACCACGTCTTCCCAGGTAACGATACCCAGCAGCAGCATAGTTGCCATAACAACGATTGCCACGGTGGATTCATCAACCCCCAGAGACTTACTGAAAATCCAGCCCAGCAGCGCCAGCACAAAGACACCGAGCAGCATTTTTTCGCGGATTTTCATCGGTCCCAGTTCGGCAAGGCCCGCTTTAGCGATGGTTTTGTTATCCACCTTCTTAATTTCTGGTGGATACATGGTGTAAATCACCAGCGGGGTGACCAGCAGCATAATGATGCCCGGCAATCCGGCGGCTAGCGCCCATCCACCCCAGCTAATTTGCAGGTGCAGAATGTCGTTGATCATTTTCAGCGCCAGAATGTTCCCCGCCATTGCGGTAAAGAACATATAGCTGGTGGTTTTAGTGACCATGTAAATGGACATCATCAGGTAATGTCCAACACGACGCGGACTTTTTTCCGGTTCTGATCCCAAAGCCACTGCCACGCTGTTGATGATCGGTAACACGATGCCGCCCGCACGCGCGGTGTTAGACGGTGTTGCCGGAGCCAGTACCAGATCGAGAAATACCGTAACGTAACCCAGACCCAGGGTAGTGCTACCAATTTTACCAATCAGCAGATAGGCAATACGTTTACCTAAGCCTGTGGTTACAAACGCGGCGCTTAAAGTAAACGCAGAAAACACCAGCCAGGTGGTACCGGAAGAGTAACCGCTTAATACGGCGGTGGTTTTAAATTCCCCACCTGATAAGTTACCCACCACTACCATCGATGCGGCGACGGCAATTAACAGTACGACAGGTTCCGGGAAAGGCTTGATAACCAGCCCCACAATGGCCGCCAGGTAAATACCAAAAAGCACCCACGCCAGTTCGCTTAATCCTGCCGGAGCTGGCATAAAGCCAATAATACATGGGATCGCTAATATCAGAATTAGCTTCCATAACGATTTTTTATTCATTTAATATCCTGTTCTTTCTGTATGACTCATACAGAATTCCTTTATTGAGTATCATTATCACGACAACAAAATTTTTCAGGGAAGATAAACTTCACCGGAAAATATTTTTCTGGTCGTCCGAATAACAGATGCGCGTAACGTCGTGGCATCCTGACCTTCATTACTTAAATGAACGTCGAGCGCACCACTGGGGTGTTCAATATTGATATTGCCGTATCCTACAGAAGGGACGATTTGTCGGGTGACGGTACCTTCCAATGCACAACTACTGGAAATAGCAATAGCACCGGTTATCGCCAAAGCGCGATGGCAAGAATGCGGCATAAAATAACGCACATTAATTGCCCCGCCTTTCTGCGCTGGAGAAATAAGTACAGGTTTAGGGATAACCATATTACTGACATCGCCTAAGCCCATTGCTTTACCCGCTTGTAGACGGATAGATTCAATGCGGGCTAATAATGCTTTGTCGGCATCCAGCTCTGCCGGTAATTCATAGCCTGTTTTTCCCAGATATTCAGCAGGAATAATGACAACTGGCATCGCCATATCGATACAGGTCACCGGGACATCGTCAAAATAATCAATCTGATTATCAGTCGGGAAGACTTTTCCGGTTTTCGTTCCGGCGGCATTCAGGAAAGTGAGCGCAACCGGTGCGGCAGTACCCGGTACGCCGTCAATTCTGGCGCTACCCTCGTACTCGACAACACCATTTGGCGTTTGCACATCAGCTTCGATAAACGTACCCGTATTGACGTTGCGGATACGTACGCGGGTAACTGGCGAAGTCGCTGCAATCAAACCATTTTCAATGGCGAATGCCCCAACGCCAGACAGCATATTGCCGCAGTTAGGCGTGGTATCGACACGTTGCTCATGGACGATAACTTGAGCAAACAGATAATCGACATCTGCACGCGGATCGCTGGAGCGGCTAATAATGGCGACTTTACTGGTCAGCGGATTACCGCCGCCAATACCGTCAATTTCCAGATCGTTACCGGAACCCATAATTGCCATCAATATTTTATCGCGCTGCGTTTGATCTTCGGGTAGATGTTCCGCTAACAGGAACGCGCCCCTCGAGGTTCCACCTCGCATCATCACGCAGGGTATTTTTTTCATAATAATGCCCTCAATTTAAAAACATAACTTATTGCGATATGGTTACATTAAGGGCAAAGCATCTCTAATGACTTTAGCTCAACGATTAATAACATTTTTTCATTAATTTAAGTTGGCTAAATGCAGTTAAAATTTTTAACTGCCAGTCACCCAAAATCGTCGCTTCCATTTTCCGGAGTAATAATGAAGCATGAATTATCAAGTATGAAGGCATTTGTCATACTGGCAGAGTCCAGTTCATTTAACAATGCTGCTAAATTACTCAATATTACGCAACCTGCATTAACGCGAAGAATAAAAAAAATGGAGGAAGATTTACACATTCAACTATTTGAGCGTACAACTCGCAAGGTTACGTTAACAAAAGCAGGAAAAAGGTTGCTCCCGGAGGCGCGGGAATTAATAAAAAAATTCGATGAAACGCTTTTTAATATTCGTGATATGAATGCTTATCATCGTGGTATGGTGACGTTAGCGTGTATTCCGACCGCAGTATTTTATTTTTTACCGCTGGCAATCGGTAAATTTAATGAGCTGTATCCCAATATTAAAGTGCGGATTCTGGAACAAGGCACGAATAATTGCATGGAATCGGTGCTGTGTAACGAATCAGACTTTGGCATAAACATGAACAACGTCACAAATTCATCCATTGATTTTACCCCACTGGTCAACGAGCCGTTCGTGCTGGCCTGTCGGCGTGACCATCCATTGGCCAAAAAGCAGCTTGTAGAATGGCAGGAGTTAGTGGGTTACAAAATGATTGGCGTACGCTCCTCCAGCGGCAACCGACTATTGATAGAACAACAGCTAGCCGACAAGCCCTGGAAGCTGGACTGGTTTTACGAAGTGCGTCATCTTTCGACGTCATTAGGGCTGGTGGAGGCGGGACTGGGGATTTCGGCGCTTCCTGGTCTGGCAATGCCCCATGCGCCCTATTCTTCGATTATTGGTATCCCACTGGTGGAACCCGTTATACGTCGGACATTGGGGATTATTCGCCGCAAAGATGCCGTGCTTTCTCCGGCAGCTGAACGCTTTTTTGCCTTGCTGATTAATTTGTGGACTGACGATAAAGACAATTTGTGGACCAATATCGTCGAACGCCAGAGACATGCGTTACAGGAGATAGGTTAATACACCGGCGCAGGAGAGACTGCGCCGGTTAAATCAGCGGTTAGTGCGCGTTGACCACTACCCACATTGGCCCCTGCCCAACCGCATAGCGGCCTTTTTCATGCAGTAGCCCCTCCTCGCCAACAATTTCGTATACCGAGATGTGGTGAGATTTTTGCCCGGCGGCAATCAGATACTTGCCGCTGTGATCAACATTGAAGCCGCGCGGCTGGGTTTCCGTTGGCTGGAAGCCTTCTTTACTCAACACGCTGCCATCTTCCGAAACGCTGAAAACGGTAATCAGACTGGCGGTACGGTCGCAAGCGTATAAATGACGACCATCCGGGGTGATATGAATATCAGCCGCCCAACGGGTGTCGGAGAAGTTTTCCGGCATCATATCCAGCGTCTGGACACATTCGATATTGCCGTGCGGATCTTTCAGTTCCCAGACATCCACTGAGCTGTTTAACTCATTGACGCAATACGCATATTGTTCGTTTGGATGGAATACCATATGGCGTGGGCCGGCCCCTTCAACGGTAGTCACTTCCGCAGGGTCCTGCGCTACCAGATGACCATCATCGCTGACCGTAAACAGGCAAATGCGATCCTGCTTTAATGCCGGAACCCACAACGTACGGTTGTCCGGTGAGATATTGGCGGAATGGCAACCGTCCAGCCCCTCGACCACATCGACGACGCCCACTGGCAGGCCATCTTCCAGACGCGTTACGCTCACGTTACCCGCATTGTAAGAACCGACAAAGACAAACTGCCCCTGGTGATCGGTGGAAATATGCGTCGGGCTACCCGGCAGCGCAGACTCTGCAGCAAAGGTCAGCGCGCCATCGTCCGGGGCGATACGATACGCCAGGACGCGAAACTCAGGGCGAACACCAACATAGAGATAGCGTTTGTCCGGGCTGACCACCATCGGCTGCACCTGCCCCGGCACATCGACAACCTGTGTCAGCGTCAGTGCGCCTTCATGATTCAGGTTCCAGACGTGAATTTGCTGGCTCTCAGGGCTGGCGATATAAACTGTTTGCTTCATGAATGCTCCTTTGCATTTAGCAACTGACTGTAACAGCTAAAATTAGTCGCTTTTGGCGGTGAATGCTGAATTAAAACGCAGAATTTTGTCCGATAGTGGTATCGGTGTACCATTCGCGCAGACGAAAATTCTTAACCTTAATCTGGAATACGCCATGACCACACGCGTGATTGCTCTCGACTTAGACGGCACCTTATTGACCCCGAAAAAGACCTTGCTTCCATCATCGATAGAAGCCCTGGCCCGCGCTCGCGAAGCAGGCTATCAATTAATCATCGTCACAGGTCGCCATCACGTCGCTATTCATCCTTTTTATCAGGCGCTGGCGCTGGATACACCTGCTATTTGCTGTAATGGCACCTATTTGTATGATTATCATGCAAAAACCGTGCTGGAAGCGGACCCAATGCCCGTTAATAAAGCCCTGCAACTCATTGAGATGCTGAATGAACACCACATTCACGGTCTGATGTATGTCGATGATGCAATGGTCTATGAGCACCCGACCGGGCATGTCATTCGCACGTCTAACTGGGCGCAAACCCTGCCGCCGGAACAGCGTCCGACTTTCACACAAGTCGCTTCTCTGGCTGAAACGGCGCAACAAGTTAACGCCGTATGGAAGTTCGCCCTGACGCACGATGACCTGCCGCAATTGCAGCATTTTGGTAAGCATGTCGAACATGAACTGGGACTGGAGTGTGAATGGTCCTGGCACGATCAGGTTGATATTGCACGCGGCGGCAACAGCAAAGGTAAACGTTTGACGAAATGGGTTGAGGCACAAGGCTGGTCGATGGAAAACGTCGTGGCGTTCGGCGATAACTTCAATGATATTAGTATGCTGGAAGCCGCTGGTACAGGCGTGGCGATGGGCAACGCCGATGACGCAGTAAAAGCGCGCGCCAACATTGTGATTGGTGATAACACCACCGACAGCATTGCCCAGTTCATTTATAGCTACCTGATTTAATCAGGCGGTTATCGACACACTTTTAATTTGCGCATACAGCCACAGGCCAGGTTTGATCGCCAGTTCATCCCTGGCCCACGGGCTGATACGCGCCCACAGCGTTTTACCGCCGACTTCCAGCTCCACTTCCACCTGGCCGTTGTCGTCATAACTATTAACAACTTTTGCCCGCAATACGTTACGAATGCTGGTTTGCTGCGGCGGTTGTAAAACCAGCGAGACATCGGAAGCCTGAATGCGGATGCGTAGCGCAGCTTGCAGCGGTTCTTCCAGCTTATTGACCCACAAATGCTGATCGCCCAGCGCCAGCGCGGTCATCGCGTAATGCGGATGATGCTCAAGTACTGTCACTTTCAGAATGCTACTTTGTTGCTCTTTCGGTAGCCACGGATTCATCACGCTACTACCCCAGACTTCTTCCAGCGCGCCAAAGGCTTTCACCTGACCGTTTTCCAGTACCATCACTCTGTCTGCCAGATGGAGGATCTCATCCAGCGAATGGCTGACATACAACATCGGAATGTTGATTTCCCGCGTCAGACGTTGCAGATAAGGCAACAGTTCGCGTTTACGCGGAATATCCAGTGACGCCAGCGGTTCATCCAGCAACAGCAATTCCGGTGCTGTCAGCAAAGCCCGACCAATCGCCACGCGCTGTTTTTCGCCTCCGGACAGGCTGCCTGGTAAACGATCAAGCAACGGTTCAATGCCTAAAAGCGCCACCAGCTTATCGAACTGATTGACCATGCTTTTCGCCATGCCGTAGCGCAAATTGCCACGCACTTTATAATGCGGAAACAGCCGCGCATCCTGAAACACATAGCCTACGCGACGCTTTTCTGGCGTCAGGCAGATACCTTTATCGGCGTCATTTAGTACCCGACCATTGAGGACAATCCGCCCTTTTTGCGGACGTGTCAGCCCACTGATGGCGTTAATCAGCGAGGTTTTTCCGGCACCAGAGACACCAAAAATAGCGGTGATGCCATTGGCGGGCAGCGTTTCATTAATCGTCAGGCAATGATTGCCCAACGTCTGGGAAAAATTCAGTTCCAGCATGATTAGCGCCCCGCCCGCTCACGGCTGATTCTGGCCAGCCATTCTGAAATCAACAGGGAGATCATCGCCAGCGCAATAGAAATAATACACAGTCTCGCCGCGCCACTTTCCCCGCCAGGGGTCTGGATCAGGGTATACATGGCAGAAGGAATGGTTCGCGTTTCACCAGGAATGTTAGAAACAAAGGTGATGGTTGCGCCAAATTCACCGAGCGAACGAGCGAATGCCAGCACCGTACCAACAATAATTCCCGGTAAGGTCAGCGGTAACGTGATAGTAAAGAAAACGCGCCAGCGCCCGGCCCCCAGTGTTCTTGCGGCCTGCTCCAGTTTGATATCAACACCTTCCAGCGCCAGACGAATCGCCCGCACCATCAGCGGAAAAGACATGACAGCGGCAGCGAGAACCGCACCACGCCAGCTAAACGCGAAAGAAAGACCAAACCAGTCATACAGACGTTCACCGATAAATCCGCGCCGTCCCATCGAAACTAATAATAGGTAACCGACGACCACGGGCGGTAACACCAGCGGTAGATGCAGTACGCTGTCGAGCAGAGCTTTGCCCGGAAACGTGCAACGTACCAGTAACCAGGCAAAAAAGATCCCAAACGGCAGGCTAAACAGCACAGCCAGGGAAGAAACTTTCAGGCTTAATAAAACTGCCTGCCATTCTGGATCGGTCAGTATCATTACTTGGTTGTAAATCCGTAACGTTTAAAGATTTCCGCAGCCTGCGGCCCCTTCAGATAATCGTAAAATGCTTTCACTGTCGCATTGTTATGCCCTTCCACAACAGCAACCGGATATTCCACTTTTTTATGTGAATCTTCCGGGAAGGTGGCAACCACTTTTACCCCTTTGCTGGCAACTGCGTCAGAACCGTAAACAATACCCAGCGGCGCTTCATTGCGTTCGACCAACGCCAGCGCGCCACGAACATCTTCCGCCGGAGCCAGTTTCGGGGAGAGCGTATCCCATGCGCCCAGTTTTTGCAGTGCTTCTTTCGCATAAATGCCAGCAGGGACATGTTCCGGATCACCAACCGCGAGGCGACCGCCATTCAGCAGCGAAGTCCAGTTGGTTTTGCTGTCGATGGTGAAATCTTTCTGCTCGCTGGCTTTCGGTGCTACAACGACCAGGCTATTGCCGAGCAGTGTCTGGCGCGAAGCCGTATCGATCGCTTTTTTATCAACCGCATAATCCATCCATTTCTGATCGGCAGAAATAAACAGATCCGCAGGCGCACCCGCTTCAATCTGACGGGCCAAAGTAGATGACGAAGCGAAAGAAGAAACTACATCCACGCCTTTCTCTTTTTTATACTGCGTAGCAATGTCCTGCATTGCGTTAGTCAGTGATGCGGCGGCGAACACCGTGATTTTCCCTTCATCTGCCAGTGCATTGCCAGCAACAGCGAAAGAGAGTGCCGCCCCGGTAAACAAGTTCAACCATTTACGAGCCATTGGTAACCCCTTAATCTAACGTTATGTAGGCGTCAATATAACGGCAAGTTCGGAATTTTCCCAGCAGTTATTGCTAACCTTTGTGAGGTAGATGAGAAAAAATATCGGCAGAAAAAGCAGGAAGTTGAGAAAAAGAAAATGCCCGACTAAGCGGGCATTCAGGGAATCAATGATTTTGTCCGGGCTGGTCTTTTTTACCAACACCAGAAAAGATGTTGAATACTTCACCAAGACCGTAAATCAGACCCAGGATGATGGCCATCACGACAGGTACCATGATTACGGCGAATACCAGACTTTTTAATAACTCTAACATGGTCAACTCCAGATATAGTCATGAGACTATTCTAACCGCTAAGCACAGAAAAGCACTCCCCTTTTGTGCGGTCAGCTTTGCGTGGCGTTCGTTTTCCGTCACAATAAGACTTTTGCCAGGACATTGTTATGCAGGCCGAAATCCTTCTCACCCTTAAGCTCCAACAAAAATTATTCGCCGACCCGCGCCGCATTTCGCTACTAAAACACATTGCGCTTTCCGGTTCCATTAGCCAGGGAGCGAAAGATGCCGGTATCAGCTATAAAAGCGCCTGGGATGCCATTAACGAGATGAATCAGTTAAGTGAGCATATTCTGGTTGAGCGCGCAACAGGCGGTAAAGGTGGAGGCGGCGCAGTACTGACCCGCTATGGTCAGCGACTGATTCAACTCTATGACTTACTGGCGCAAATCCAGCAAAAAGCCTTTGATGTGTTAAGTGACGATGACGCCCTGCCGCTGAACAGCCTGCTGGCCGCGATCTCACGTTTTTCACTGCAAACCAGCGCCCGTAACCAGTGGTTCGGTACCATCACCGCCCGCGATCATGATGACGTTCAACAGCATGTTGATGTCTTACTGGCTGATGGAAAAACACGCCTGAAAGTCGCAGTTACCGCACAAAGCGGCGCGCGTCTGGGGCTGGATGAAGGCAAAGAAGTGTTGATATTGCTAAAAGCGCCGTGGGTAGGTATTACTCAGGACGATGCGGTCGCGCAAAACGCTGACAACCAATTACCAGGTATTATTAGTCATATTGAGCGCGGCGCAGAGCAGTGCGAAGTATTAATGGCGCTACCCGACGGGCAAACACTGTGCGCCACAGTGCCGGTAAATGAAGCGACTTCTCTTCAGCAAGGACAGAATGTCACGGCCTACTTTAATGCCGACAGCGTGATTATCGCCACGCTGTGCTAAGCGTGTTGACAATTTGTTATGAAACACGTATCCCTGTCAGTAATCGCTGCACAAAATGGGATATAAAATGTCATCGTTGCAAATTTTGCAAGGCACGTTTCGTCTTGGCAACACAAAAACGCTGCAATTGCCTCGGCTAACGTTAAACGCGGGTGATAGTTGGGCGTTTGTCGGTTCGAATGGAAGCGGGAAATCGGCGCTGGCCCGCGCGCTGTCGGGGGAACTTCCGCTTTTGAAAGGTGAACGGCAAAGCCAGTTTTCCCACATCACTCGTCTCTCCTTCGAGCAATTGCAAAAGCTCGTCAGCGACGAATGGCAGCGGAATAACACCGATATGCTCGGCCCTGGCGAAGATGACACCGGGCGTACCACGGCTGAGATCATTCAGGATGAAGTAAAGGATACTCCGCGTTGCATGCAACTGGCGCAGCAGTTCGGTATTACCGCCCTCCTCGACCGACGCTTTAAATACCTTTCCACTGGCGAGACGCGAAAAACCCTGCTGTGTCAGGCGCTGATGTCGGAGCCTGACTTGTTGATTCTTGATGAGCCGTTCGATGGCCTGGATGTTGCCTCACGTCAGCAGCTGGCTGAGCTACTCGCCTCGTTACATCAGTCCGGTATTACTCTGGTATTGGTGCTCAATCGCTTCGATGAGATCCCAGAATTTGTCCAGTTTGCTGGCGTGCTGGCGGATTGCACGTTAGCGGAAACTGGCGCTAAAGAAGAACTGCTCCAACAAGCACTCGTTGCGCAACTGGCGCATAGCGAACAGCTTGAAGGTGTGCAACTGCCGGAGCCGGATGAACCTTCAGCACGTCACGCCTTACCCGCCAACGAACCGCGCATTGTGCTGAACAATGGCGTGGTTTCTTATAACGAACGCCCCATTCTTAATAACCTTAGCTGGCAGGTGAATCCAGGCGAACACTGGCAAATTGTCGGGCCAAATGGCGCGGGAAAATCGACGTTATTAAGCCTGATTACTGGCGATCATCCGCAAGGTTACAGCAACGATTTGACGCTTTTCGGACGACGTCGCGGCAGCGGCGAAACCATCTGGGATATCAAAAAGCATATCGGTTACGTCAGCAGTAGTTTGCATCTGGATTACCGGGTCAGCACTACTGTGCGTAATGTGATCCTTTCTGGCTATTTTGATTCGATTGGCATTTATCAGGCCGTTTCGGATCGCCAGCAAAAACTGGTGCAGCAGTGGCTGGATGTTCTCGGCATTGATAAACGCACGGCTGACGCTCCGTTCCATAGTCTTTCCTGGGGACAGCAGCGTCTGGCGCTGATCGTCCGCGCGCTGGTGAAACATCCGACGTTGCTTATTCTCGATGAACCACTACAGGGGCTTGATCCGCTCAATCGCCAGCTTATCCGCCGGTTTGTTGATGTGCTGATTAGCGAAGGTGAAACGCAATTGTTGTTTGTTTCGCACCACGCTGAAGATGCGCCTGCCTGTATTACCCATCGTCTTGAGTTCGTGCCGGACGGTGACTTTTATCGCTATGCGCTGACAAAAATAAACTGAGTCGGTAGTGCTGACCGTGCCGGAGGCGGCGTAAACGTGTTATCCGGCCAACGGTTTGACGCATGCAGGCATGAAACCGCGTCTTTTTTTCAGATAAAAAGCGCAATCATTCATAAACCCTCTGTTTTATAATCACTTAATCGCACATTAAAAACGGCTAAATTCTTGTGTAAACGATTCCACTAATTTATTCCATGTCACACTTTTCGCATCTTTGTTATGCTATGGTTATTTCATACCATAAGCCTAATGGAGCGAATTATGAGAGTTCTGGTTACCGGTGGTAGCGGTTACATTGGAAGTCATACCTGTGTGCAATTACTGCAAAACGGTCATGATGTCATCATTCTTGATAACCTCTGTAACAGTAAGCGCAGCGTACTGCCTGTTATCGAGCGTTTAGGCGGCAAACATCCAACGTTTGTTGAAGGCGATATTCGTAACGAAGCGTTGATGACCGAGATCCTGCACGATCACGCTATCGACACCGTGATCCACTTCGCCGGGCTGAAAGCCGTTGGCGAATCGGTACAAAAACCGCTGGAATATTACGACAACAATGTCAACGGCACCCTGCGCCTGATTAGCGCCATGCGCGCCGCTAACGTCAAAAACTTTATCTTTAGCTCCTCCGCCACCGTTTATGGCGATCAGCCCAAAATTCCATATGTTGAAAGCTTCCCGACCGGCACACCGCAAAGCCCTTACGGCAAAAGCAAGCTGATGGTGGAACAGATCCTCACCGATCTGCAAAAAGCCCAGCCGGACTGGAGCATTGCCCTGCTGCGCTACTTCAACCCAGTTGGCGCGCATCCGTCGGGCGATATGGGCGAAGATCCGCAAGGCATTCCGAATAACCTGATGCCATACATCGCCCAGGTTGCTGTAGGCCGTCGCGACTCGCTGGCGATTTTTGGTAACGATTATCCGACCGAAGACGGTACTGGCGTGCGCGATTACATCCACGTAATGGATCTGGCGGACGGTCACGTCGTGGCGATGGAAAAACTGGCGAACAAGCCAGGCGTACACATCTATAACCTCGGCGCTGGCGTAGGCAGCAGCGTGCTGGACGTGGTTAATGCCTTCAGCAAAGCCTGCGGCAAACCGGTTAATTATCATTTTGCACCGCGTCGCGAGGGCGACCTTCCGGCCTACTGGGCGGACGCCAGCAAAGCCGACCGTGAACTGAACTGGCGCGTAACGCGCACACTCGATGAAATGGCGCAGGACACCTGGCACTGGCAGTCACGCCATCCACAGGGATATCCCGATTAAGGAACGACCATGACGCAATTTAATCCCGTTGATCATCCACATCGCCGCTACAACCCGCTCACCGGGCAATGGATTCTGGTTTCACCGCACCGCGCTAAGCGCCCCTGGCAGGGGGCGCAGGAAACGCCAGCCAAACAGGTGTTACCTGCGCACGATCCAGATTGCTTCCTCTGCGCAGGTAATGTGCGGGTGACAGGCGATAAAAACCCCGATTACACCGGGACTTACGTTTTCACTAATGACTTTGCGGCCTTGATGTCTGACACGCCAGATGCGCCAGAAAGCAACGATCCGCTAATGCGTTGCCAGAGCGCGCGCGGTACCAGCCGGGTGATCTGCTTTTCACCGGATCACAGTAAAACGTTGCCAGAACTGAGCGTTGCGGCATTGACGGAAATCGTCAAAACCTGGCAGGAGCAAACCGCAGAGCTGGGGGAAACGTACCCATGGGTGCAGGTCTTTGAAAACAAAGGCGCGGCGATGGGCTGCTCTAACCCGCATCCGCACGGACAGATTTGGGCAAATAGCTTCCTGCCTAACGAAGCTGAGCGCGAAGACCGTCTGCAAAAAGAATATTTCGCCGAACAGAAATCGCCAATGCTGGTGGATTATGTTCAGCGCGAGCTGGCAGACGGTAGCCGTACCGTTGTCGAAACCGAACACTGGTTAGCCGTTGTACCTTACTGGGCTGCCTGGCCGTTCGAAACGCTACTGCTGCCCAAAGCCCACGTTTTGCGGATCACCGATTTGACCGACGCCCAGCGCAGCGATTTGGCACTGGCGTTGAAAAAGCTGACCAGTCGTTATGACAACCTCTTCCAGTGCTCCTTCCCCTACTCTATGGGCTGGCACGGCGCGCCATTTAATGGCGAAGAGAATCAACACTGGCAGCTGCACGCGCACTTTTATCCGCCTCTGTTGCGCTCCGCCACCGTACGTAAATTTATGGTTGGTTATGAAATGCTGGCAGAAACCCAGCGAGACCTGACCGCAGAACAGGCAGCAGAGCGTTTGCGCGCAGTCAGCGATATCCATTTTCGCGAATCCGGAGTGTAAGAAATGAGTCTGAAAGAAAAAACACAATCTCTGTTTGCCAACGCATTTGGCTACCCTGCCACTCACACCATTCAGGCGCCTGGCCGCGTGAATTTGATTGGTGAACACACCGACTACAACGACGGTTTCGTTCTGCCCTGCGCGATTGATTATCAAACCGTGATCAGCTGTGCGCCACGCGATGACCGTAAAGTTCGCGTAATGGCAGCCGATTATGAAAATCAGCTCGACGAGTTTTCCCTCGATGCGCCCATTGTCGCGCATGAAAACTATCAATGGGCTAACTACGTTCGTGGCGTGGTGAAACATCTGCAACTGCGTAACAACAGCTTCGGCGGTGTGGACATGGTGATCAGCGGCAATGTGCCGCAGGGTGCAGGGTTAAGTTCTTCCGCTTCACTGGAAGTCGCGGTCGGAACCGTATTGCAGCAGCTTTATCATCTGCCGCTGGACGGCGCACAAATCGCGCTTAATGGTCAGGAAGCAGAAAACCAGTTTGTAGGCTGTAACTGTGGAATCATGGATCAACTGATTTCCGCACTCGGCAAGAAAGATCATGCCTTGCTGATTGACTGCCGCTCACTGGGGACCAAAGCAGTTTCCATGCCCAAAGGTGTGGCTGTCGTCATCATCAACAGTAACTTCAAACGTACCCTGGTTGGCAGCGAATACAACACCCGTCGTGAACAGTGCGAAACCGGTGCGCGTTTCTTCCAGCAGCCAGCCCTGCGCGATGTCACCATTGAAGAGTTCAACGCTGTTGCGCATGAACTGGACCCAATCGTGGCGAAACGCGTGCGTCATATCCTGACTGAAAACGCCCGCACCGTTGAAGCTGCCAGCGCACTGGAGCAAGGCGACCTGAAACGTATGGGCGAGTTGATGGCGGAGTCTCATGCCTCTATGCGCGATGATTTCGAAATCACCGTACCGCAAATTGACACTCTGGTAGAAATCGTCAAAGCTGTGATTGGCGACAAAGGTGGCGTACGCATGACCGGCGGCGGATTTGGTGGCTGTATCGTCGCGTTGTTCCCGGAAGAGCTGGTGCCTGCCGTACAGCAAGCTGTCGCTGAACAATATGAAGCAAAAACAGGTATTAAAGAGACTTTTTACGTTTGTAAACCATCACAAGGAGCAGGACAGTGCTGAACGAAACTCCCGCACTGGCACCCGATGGTCAGCCGTACCGACTGTTAACTTTGCGTAACAACGCAGGGATGGTAGTCACGCTGATGGACTGGGGTGCGACTTTACTTTCCGCCCGTATTCCGCTTTCCGATGGCAGCGTCCGCGAGGCGCTGCTTGGCTGCGCCAGCCCGGAATGCTATCAGGATCAGGCCGCATTTCTGGGGGCCTCTATTGGTCGTTATGCCAACCGCATCGCCAATAGCCGTTATACCTTTGACGGTGAAACCGTGACGCTTTCACCAAGTCAGGGCGTCAACCAATTGCATGGCGGCCCGGAAGGGTTCGACAAACGTCGCTGGCAGATTGTGAACCAGAACGATCGTCAGGTGCTGTTTGCCCTGAGTTCAGATGATGGCGATCAGGGTTTCCCGGGTAATCTCGGCGCGACGGTGCAATATCGTCTGACCGACGATAACCGTATCTCCATTACTTATCGCGCCACAGTTGATAAACCTTGCCCGGTGAATATGACTAATCACGTCTATTTCAATCTTGACGGCGAGCAATCTGACGTGCGCAATCACAAGTTGCAGATTCTGGCGGAAGAATATCTGCCGGTTGATGAAGGCGGCATTCCGCACGACGGCCTGAAATCTGTCGCCGGAACCTCTTTTGATTTCCGCAACGCCAAAATCATCGCCAGTGAGTTTCTTGCCGACGACGATCAGCGCAAAGTGAAAGGTTACGATCACGCGTTCTTGTTACAGGCCAAAGGCGATGGCAAGAAAGTGGCGGCGCATGTCTGGTCAGCAGATGAAAAATTGCAGCTGAAGGTCTACACCACCGCTCCGGCTCTGCAATTCTACTCCGGCAACTTCCTCGGCGGCACACCGTCGCGGGGAACCGAACCTTACGCCAACTGGCAAGGGCTGGCTCTGGAAAGCGAATTTCTGCCGGACAGCCCGAACCACCCTGAATGGCCGCAACCGGACTGCTTCCTGCGTCCTGGCGAAGAGTATTCCAGCCTGACGGAATATCAGTTTATTGCTCAGTAATGTTAAGCCCTCGTCATGAGGGCTTTATCTTCATATTGTTCAAATCACCAGCAAACACCGACATATTTGCAACTCAATATTCACAACAACCTTACACTGCGACACTATTTTCGCTATGGTTATGCGTAAGCATTGCTGTTGCTTCGTCACGGCAATATAATGAGAATTATTATCATTAAAAGATGATTTGAGGAGTAAGTATATGGCTGTAACTAAGCTGGTTCTGGTTCGTCATGGCGAAAGTCAGTGGAACAAAGAAAACCGTTTCACCGGTTGGTACGACGTGGATCTGTCTGAGAAAGGCGTAAGCGAAGCAAAAGCAGCAGGTAAGCTGCTGAAAGAGGAAGGTTACAGCTTTGACTTTGCTTACACCTCTGTGCTGAAACGCGCTATTCATACCCTGTGGAATGTGTTGGACGAACTGGATCAGGCATGGCTGCCCGTTGAGAAATCCTGGAAACTGAACGAACGTCACTACGGTGCGTTGCAGGGTCTGAACAAAGCGGAAACCGCTGAAAAGTATGGCGACGAGCAGGTGAAACAGTGGCGTCGTGGTTTTGCGGTGACTCCGCCGGAACTGACTAAAGATGATGAGCGTTATCCGGGGCACGATCCGCGTTACGCGAAACTGAGCGAGAAAGAGCTGCCGCTGACGGAAAGCCTGGCGCTGACCATTGACCGCGTGATCCCTTACTGGAATGAAACCATTCTGCCACGTATGAAGAGCGGTGAGCGCGTCATCATCGCCGCACACGGTAACTCGTTACGTGCGCTGGTGAAATATCTCGATAACATGAGCGAAGAAGAGATTCTTGAGCTGAATATCCCGACCGGCGTGCCGCTGGTTTATGAGTTTGACGAGAACTTCAAACCGCTGAAACGCTATTATCTGGGTAATGCTGACGAGATCGCGGCGAAAGCAGCGGCGGTTGCTAACCAGGGTAAAGCGAAGTAAACGTCATTCGTTTAAAAATGAGAAAGCCGACTGCAAGTGAGTCGGCTTTTTTGTTTGTCGTTGCTAACAATGGAGCACATTGCCTGATGCGACGCTGCGCGTTTTATCAGGCCTCCGGTGATTAATCGGATACGCCACTCTGACGGCGCATCCGACAATTAAACTTTACCCGCGACGCGCTTTTACTGCACTCGCCAGTTGACGTAACAGAGCATCGGTATCATCCCAGCCAATGCAGGCATCGGTGATGCTCTTACCGTAGGCCAGCGGTTCCCCGCTCTCGAGGCTCTGATTGCCTTCCACCAGATGGCTTTCCACCATCACGCCAATAATGGCCTTTTCGCCACCGGCAATCTGCTGGCAAACGTCAGTACAAACATCCATCTGCTTTTTGAATTGTTTTGACGAGTTAGCATGGCTGAAATCGATCATCACCTGCGCTGGCAGGCCTGCTTTGTTCAGCCCTTCTTTCACTTCAGCAACGTGCTTCGCGCTGTAGTTAGGCTCTTTACCGCCGCGCAGAATGATATGGCAATCGCCGTTACCGCTGGTATTCACAATCGCCGAATGCCCCCATTTCGTTACGGACAGGAAGCAGTGCGGCGCACCGGCGGCATTAATGGCATCGATAGCCACTTTAATCGTACCATCAGTGCCATTTTTGAAACCTACCGGACAAGAAAGACCAGACGCCAGTTCGCGGTGCACCTGCGATTCGGTGGTACGTGCGCCAATTGCGCCCCAGCTCATCAGGTCAGCGAGATATTGTGGGGTGATCATATCCAGGAATTCACCCGCCGCTGGCAGACCGCTGTCGTTAATATCGAGCAGCAATTTGCGGGCAATACGCAGACCGTCGTTGATCTGGAAGCTGTTATCCATATGCGGATCGTTAATCAGCCCTTTCCAGCCCACCGTAGTACGCGGCTTTTCAAAATAGACGCGCATCACGATTTCCAGCTCATCTTGCAGCTCTTCACGCAGCGTCAGCAAGCGAGTGGCATACTCTTTAGCCGCGACAGGATCATGAATTGAGCATGGGCCAATCACCACCAACAGGCGATCATCATTACCTTTCAGGATCTTATGGATCGCTTTTCGGGCATGGGCGACCGTATTCGCGGCATTTTCAGTAGCGGGGAATTTTTCCAGCAATGCGACAGGAGGAAGTAACTCTTTGATTTCTTTGATGCGTAAATCGTCGTTCTGATAATTCATGTCTGTTCCAGTGTTGCCATACTTATCTTAGTGAATGCAATACTTCCAATCTATATCTTCCGTCAGAATGTGTAAACGGGGTTTTACACTATGAACGGATTAATCCTGGAATTAGCAAGAAAAACGCCAGATTGTCGCGAAAAACGAGATCTCTCCTACAATTTCTAACTGTAACTCCTTTGTTTGTTAATTATTTCAAGATTCTCTGCTGGGTATCTTTGCCTGGCTGAAATCTTAAACCATTGCCTTATATTCACCTGCAAATGCACTGTTGGAAGAGGTTATCCGACATAACGACCATAACAGGAGCATCCTATGAAAATGACAAAACTGGCCACACTATTTTTGACTGCCACTCTAAGCCTTGCCAGCGGTGCCGCACTGGCTGCCGATAGCGGAGCGCAAAGCAATAACGGCCAGGCAAACGCCGCAGCTGATGCGGGCCAGGTAGCCCCTGATGCCCGTGAAAATGTCGCGCCAAATAACGTCGACAATAACGGGGTAAATACCGGTTCTGGCGGCACAATGCTGCATCCGGATGGTTCTTCAATGAACAATGACGGCATGACCAAAGATGAAGAGCACAAGAACACCATGTGCAAAGATGGTCGCTGCCCGGATATCAATAAAAAAGTCCAAACCGGTGATGGCATCAACAATGATGTCGATACCAAAACCGACGGTACCACGCAGTAACCCTGCGAAATAGCCAATAATGGGAGAGCGGAGTCTCTCCCTTTTAATTTTTCCCTTCTAAAAGCAGTATGATGTCATAAAGTTAAGTGAGAATAATTAAGGGATGACTCGTCATGGCGCACTCACACTCATACTGGTGTCGCTTCTGGTTCTGCGTAGCGCGTGGCGACTGTTGAAAGATAGTGTGAATGAATTACTTGAAGGTGCACCGGTATCGCTGGATATCGCTGAACTGAAGCGTCGCTTGTGCCGGGAAATCCCGGAAGTCCGCAATGTGCACCATGTGCATGTATGGATGGTAGGCGAGAAGCCGGTGATGACGCTGCATGTGCAGGTGATCCCGCCACACGATCACGATGCCTTGTTAGATCAGATCCAACACTACCTGATGGATCACTATCAGATTGAGCACGCCACTATTCAGATGGAATATCAACCTTGTCATGGGCCAGACTGCCACCTGAATGAAGGGGTGTCTGGCCATTCACATCATCACCATTAATGGGACAGCGCGCGTGAACCTCTTTCGCGTGCGCTGTTGATCCACATCCGGCTGCCGTTGAGGGCAATAAAGGTCAGGATGATGTACTCCAGAGACATGGCGTAAACGCCCTGAAGTGCAAAAATAACGACGCTAATCACGTTAATAATCACCCACAACAGCCAGTTTTCCACATACTTACGCGTCATCAGAATCATTGCCACGATAGATAACACCATCATGCATGAATCCCAGAACGGGAAAGCGTCCGGCTGTAGTTCAGGCATCGCAACCTGTAATCCTAATGCTTGCATGATCATGACTGCCACGCGGGTCAAAAATGCAAACACCGGATTGATAAATACCGTCATCAGACCAATCGAAACAACGCAAACCGCCAGCCAGCTTAGCGCCTTCGGCAATGGCAACCAGCGAATTTTCAACTCCGCCTCGTTCTGACTGGTTTGTCGCGACCACGCATACCAGCCGTAAATATTCGCGGCAAAGAAAAACACCTGTAATAACAGGCTGGCATACAGCTGAATCTGAAAGAAAATAATGCCAAACAAAGTGACGTTGATCAGGCCAAAGAAGTAGTTACTGATCTTCTCCAGACTGGCAAGGCCAATACACAGCAACCCGGCGATCGTGCCTACCGCTTCGATCCATGAGAGATCATAACCGCCTGCCCCTATTGGTATATGTACCAGGATATTCTGCACACTAAAAAAATCCATCGTTCCCCCAAAGCGTAATGTGACGCCTTATTATCAATTATCCACGTAGTGTAGCCGCAAAATCCAGCATACGATTGAGCGGCACCAGCGCCCTCTCTCGCAGCCTTTCATCAACATAAACCTCGTGATTGCTTCCTTCCAGTTCTAATGCCTCTGCGATGGCCTGAAGGCCATTCATGGCCATCCACGGGCAATGCGCGCAGCTGCGACAGGTTGCGCCCTCACCCGCGGTTGGTGCTTCCAGTAACTCTTTATCTGGCACCGCCTGCTGCATTTTGTAGAAAATGCCCCGATCGGTTGCCACGATAAGCCGCTGATGTGGCAATGTTTTCGCAGCAGCGATCAGTTGACTGGTGGAACCGACCGCATCCGCCATCTCTACAATAGCTTGCGGTGATTCTGGATGCACCAGTATGGCAGCATCCGGGTATTCTTCTTGCAAGCGGGTTAACGCTTGAGTCTTAAATTCATCATGCACAATGCAGGCACCCTGCCAGCATAAAATGTCTGCGCCCGTCTGTTTTTGCACGTAACGCCCCAGATGTTTGTCAGGTGCCCAGATGATTTTTTCACCCAAACTATCCAGATGATCAATAAGTTCGACGGCAATGCTTGAAGTTACCACCCAATCTGCGCGCGCTTTTACCGCAGCAGAAGTGTTGGCGTAGACGACGACAGTACGATCGGGATGGGCATCGCAAAATGCGTTAAATTCTTCAACAGGGCAGCCGAGATCCAGTGAACATTCAGCCTGAAGTGTCGGCATCAGAATTGTTTTTTCCGGACTGAGAATTTTGGCGGTTTCTCCCATAAATCTCACCCCAGCAACTAACAACGTAGAAGCGGGATGCTTTGCACCGAAGCGCGCCATTTCCAGAGAATCAGAAATACAGCCACCGGTTTCTTCTGCCAGTTGTTGAATTTCGGGATCGGTATAGTAGTGGGCAACCATCACCGCATTACGTTCTTTTAGTAGACGTTTTATCTTCTCGCGGTAATACGCTTTTTCATCAATGCTTAACGGCGTCGGCTTCGGGGGGAAAGGATAAATCGCCGTGTCTGGATCAAACATCACGCTCATCTTACCATCTCGTTTTACAGGCTTAACGTTAAAACCGACTTAAGCGTGATATTCGCTATTATCGGCGTAATTTGTTTTATATGCTAAACAAGATAGTCGAATGGTGGAGAAAAGTCACTCGAATTACGTATGAGATGCCGAATGCCACACTTTGCGTCTTATTCCTCCGACGTAGAGTTGTTTACGCAGCAAACGCGGAGTATGTCATCAGGGTCAAGAATTGAAATTGAGAGATGCCTGAATAGCAAAAAAGCGCCTTTAGGGCGCTTTTTTGCATTGGTGGGTCGTGCAGGATTCGAACCTGCGACCAATTGATTAAAAGTCAACTGCTCTACCAACTGAGCTAACGACCCCTTGCGGGATTATGCTGCTTTAATCATTCAGGATGGTGGGTCGTGCAGGATTCGAACCTGCGACCAATTGATTAAAAGTCAACTGCTC
>OKHM01000059.1_pt1 | contig 103246 bp, 106 predicted proteins | sample 1612121 | NCBI WGS metagenome assembly OKHM01 (sample SAMN04436777, study PRJEB24849) | human gut metagenome | biome: human gut; feature: NICU; material: stool | host: Homo sapiens | place: USA: Saint Louis, MO | collected 2011-03-27
AGGCTTGGTTTAGTGCTGCATTTGCATAATCAACAGTTTAGAATTAACTAATAACGAATGATTAATGAGTATAATACAATGGACTATAAGGGCAATCGAAATGGTTGTTTTTTTGTATCTTTAAAGTAATAATCGAAGACTTAATGAACGTATGAAGAAACAGATAAAACAAGATATAGCAGAAAACGTCACACTAACTGCCGTTTATAATATACTATTTACTAATGATGTTGTTTGTGGACTTGTGGTAGACTTCATAAGCCAACTGAAGAAATCACCATATTACCGTTTCTATGTGAAACAACAAGCTAAACGGATAGAATCAGAAATGCAGAAATATGAAAAGCGAATAGCGGAAATAGCAGGAAAAAGAATATTCTTCATGGCTGACGCTAACGAAATTATTGCAGAAGAATTACAGCCTGATTTACTAAAAATGGAATACAGTATCAAGTCAGAGTTTGACAAACATAAACTCAAAGATAGTTTTCTCCTTGCAAAAATGGAACTGACCCGGTGCATGTGCGAGTTATCTTGTTTGTCGCTTGATAAACGAATAGAAGAAGTAACTCCATATAATCAAGATGTTAAAAGGCTTACTTATCTTCGCCTTACAGTACTTTTCAGCTATGTTGATAAATTATCAAATATTCTCTACCAAAGCAAAGAATACATCAACTTGAACGAAAGTTCTAATTGCAAAATGGCAATGCAAATCATACAAAGAAAACTGACGGATTGCAATATAATCAGCCGGGCAATCAGCACGTCAGATAAATTGAATCCGGCTGTATAACAATCAATAAATTAAAATGAAGATTTCAGGACGAATAATTGTTGCTCTTCCAATGCAAGGAGGAACATCAAAAAGTGGTAAGGAGTGGTCGAGACAAGACTATGTTATTGAAACCAAAGAACAATATCCAAAGAAAGTTGCGTTCTCGGTAATGAACGACAATATAATGAACTTTGGGTTAGCAGTTGGGCAAGATGTTGATATAGAAATCGACATAAATGCAAATGAGTGGAATGGGAAATGGTATAACTCCATCTCATGCTGGAAAGCAACAACAAACCTCAATCCCCAGCAACAGACTCCGGCACAACCAAACTATTCTGCTGCTTCGCCTCAACAACAAGCGGCTTCGCAACCATCACAACAACAAATGTTAACTGAAAGGGAAAAAGATGATTTACCATTTTAAACTCATCATAAGTTGATATACAATTAAGAGGTAGCTTATTCGGCTACCTCTTTTTTAACTGGTACCAAAGGAGAACAATTTTCTCGGTTTACAACTATATCACGCATATTAGGCTTATTATTAAAATTGCGAGATATATTTTTTATCAAATCAATATAATTATCTGTCCCATCTTTGTACTGTCGATAAAAGACTTTAATTGATAGGCAATTGTCATGCTCAAATAAAGTATTTAATAATGTCCGATCAGAGTTTCCACATGAATGCCCCATTATAAAGACCTGATATGGCCCTAATGCTATAAACTCCAAAAGACTTCTATAATTTTTGGTTTTATGGTATCTTATAGATTTGATATTCTCTAAAAAATCATTATTCTGTAATCTTTCTATTCTTTCATAATCATTATCTAGCTCATCACCATATCCGAATATAATGGGATTATTTTCATTGTTAAGCTCTCCATGAATATTAATAATTTCATTAAAACAATTTTCTGCATATAATTTTTCAGCAGTTTGTGTATAATTAAAATTTAAAAGTAAGGTATACGGCGCTAGATGATTCTTTTTAAAATTGTCATATTTAAAATTCTTATTAATAAAGTACCTCCGTTGTTCATCTTTTGTCAAACATTCACTATATGCAGGATCTTCACTATAGTCAATGGTAAAATCATGATATATATCTGTATTAGAAAAAATAGAGTTAATGAATGCAGTTTGCTTACAAGTGGCAACTTCATCAAACTCTATGAAACTAGAAAAAACATTATGTATAGATTGATGTTGTTTCAATTCTGTGTTTTCAGTAATCCTAGTTAAATATTTTTCTAGCAATCCTTTTACATCATCAAACTCTTTATTAAGCGTATGGATACTTTCGTTTTGCTTTTGGTAATTTTCTTCTTGAAGTAGCTCTTTCAATGCCTTATAATATTCATTTTCTATATCTACCCAATTCACAAGAGAACATTGATGAGATATATGCTCAAAAAAATGATTTTTGAATGTTAAATGAACTGTCACATTTGAACTAGGATCATTATTATGCTCATTAATTAGTGTATGCAATTTCCATAATGGACTATCTTCTTTATAAGAAGAACAAACTTTATTAACTCCGGTTTTATCATATCTTTTTTCAATTTTCACAAACTTATCTTCATAGTCATTAAGAGGGTGTTTGGCCCCTCCATATTGTTGGTCTAACATCCGCCAGTATTGATCATAAACCCCTTCTTCAACAGTAGCCCAATAATCATTTATAAAATCTTTATATCCAGTCTTTAAATTGTGAGCTAAATCAAAACCGTTACCAATAATTATAATTCTATTCATGTAGGAGATTTATTTAAGTTAATAACAAATTTCATAACCTCTGTACAAAGTCGTGGTCGTATTTCTTTTCTTCTGCCATTACTTTATATTTTAGGCAAAAGTAGAGAAAGTTATTCAAATAAAAAAGCCCCGACTACACTTAGTCGAGGCACGTTCCACCGTCGTGGATTGGAATTTTTAAGATTCTTCGACAAAGGTACTACTTATTCCTTACCTTATTCACTATCATCCCAATTATTATTAAGGAAATGATACCTATATACACTTTATCCTTATTCAAATCCCACCATGATAGCTCAACAACCTTCTCTCTTTGATTTAGTAAAGCATTCACCTTATTACTTATAGTATCAAGTCGATTCGAAAATTGTTGCAAGGTAATAGATAATGTTTCATAAACTTCGGTCCGTTCTTGCTCCTGTTTAGAGGCGGTGGTAGTACTTTCTTTGACTGGGTACTGTTTCCCGGTTGAATCCGGAAGCGATAAGTAAACTGTTTTATTCTCAATCTTCAGATCACTCAACTTGTCGGTAGTAATCTTGGTTTGCTTATTCACATCCAACCGTAGTGATTCTATCAAGTTTTGCAGATACAAGAAATCCCCTGAATAGTCAATCTGCTTCTCCGTCTCCATGTTCCGGGAAACCTTGCAGGAACACAACCATATTCCTGACATCAGGAAAATGGTGATATAGATTAGAGCTTTCATGATTCAAACTTTATGTCATTAATCCGGTTCATCCATCCCCGTTTGAACTTGTTGTTTGCGGGACGTTTCCGGCAAATCTCCTCGATAAAGTCAAACCGTGCCAGTTTAATCTGGTCGAACAGCTCACGAGGATTACGGGAATTGACTGCGGCAAGGGTTTTAGTTCCCACAATACCGTCAGATAACACACCGACCAACTCCTGCGGAATCTTGATACCGTGCACACCGGAAGCCCACACCCAGTCGACTAAGATGTTAGCCACTGATTGGGATTTGATTTCGTCAGCCCTCCATCTGTCCCAGTACATTGACTTCATAATCTCCGTCCACTCATCTTGGGACATATTCTTCAAGTCGTTTACCGTTGGTGCGGGCAATCCCTTCTTCTTACGATACTGCATATAGGTGGCGAATGTCACACCTCTGTTTGTCGCACCTCCCAAATCGTCCGGATCATTCACAAAACCGCCTTCCCATTTCAAGATGAACGGTACTAATTTCTTCACTTCTGCCATTTTATTTTCTCTTTTTAATTAATTATGTATATTTGCAACACAAAATACTCACTATGGATTTACAACCTTTTTTTAAATTGCTAGGCGATAATGAGAAGTACCTTTTAAAATCGATACTGGTCTCATCACCGTGTTTTTATACCCTAATCTCTCTGTTTTTTCCAGATTTTCTACATTTGAATATTATTAGTGAAATAATTATAGCACTGGGAATTACTATTATTATGACAGGACTATTTTATTTTCAGGTAGCATTTATAGAGAAATATAATAAAAACACTATATTTGGCTTGATTACAAGCCTACTAGTATTTACGAACTTTTTCGCAATTCTAATGGGTAGTATTTCAGGCTTTCGTGTTAGTACCATTTACTCTATTCTTATCGCTATCGGAATTTCGTATACCTTTTCTATTGTCCGTTCTTTTATCCGAAGAAAAAAAGCCAAAAAGGAATAGTAGCACAAGAATATAAATCACAAAAGCAACAATATCAATTATTTGAATTTCCATTATTTTTTCTCCTATTTTTAATTAATAATCACTTGGGGGCTGCCGGTTGTTACATCCGCGGACATCACATTTCTTTATCTCGGCTTCTTTAAGTTTCAATTCAAGTTCGTGCTTATCATGGATAAATTGTAACTTCTCTGCCTGTTCCTGCCGAAGTTCAACGTAGATAGCATCAATCTTCGCATCACGTTCGGCAAGACGTTTCTCCAACCAATCAACCTGTTTACGTTCATTCTCATCTTCCATACTATCTGCCACCGCATCCTCTTTCCTTGCATCAGTCTTCCGGTTAACATAGAAGTTAACCATCCATTTGATTGCCTCTAAGCCTCCTAAAGCTCCAAGTATTGCAAGCCAGTCGTTTAGTTCCATAATTATATTATTACTCAAACATTGATATAATTAGAATAGAAATAACAGCAATTAACCCAGGCAACAATACAGTAGCCAATACATCCAACCAATCGAATGTATTCCCGTAGAGTTTATCTTTATAATCGACTGCTACCGCAACAATAACAGTCGCCACGAAAGCAATCACAGTTGAGGGAATTAATCCCACTCCAAGTGTCAAACACACCGCCAGCATCGCTATGAAAACCAACATTCCGGCTTTCATGTGTTTCGGACGGTTACTATCCTTCAGCCATCCGAGATATTTCTTTATTATTTGTTTCATTCTTTTTATTCTAGGTTATGTAGGTTTATTGAAATTTAAATCTGATACATTAGGCGATATTTGTCCAGAGTAAATAGCAAGTTTCAGAAAAAGCATGGGCAAGTTATCATAATAAACACGAACGGGCTTATTGGTCGTATATGTGCGATCTACAAACCAAACACCTGCCGGGACCTCTATTCCTTCTGGATTAAGGACTGGCTCAACATGGATAAAGTTGTCGCTGTGACCAACTACATAATATTTTAGTTTAGTGCCTGTCCAATAAGCTAACAATCGTATGAATGAACCTTCTTGTCTCATAAAGCACGTTCTTATTTCCGATCCCTTATAATATATTCCCGTATAAAGTTCCGAGGTGTCTCCTATTCCAAATATATTATACGCTTCATTCCATGCCCTGTTGGTGGTGCTCACAATAAGAAATTCTACTCCGTCAAATTTTTTATCATTAGGAAGACTAAGATTGCCTTTTCCTGCAAATAAGACATTCACCTTACTATAAGCCACCTTCTTTATATCAATGGTTTCAGTATTCGTAAATATAGGTGTATTAGTAGCAAATCCATATACGTGTCCTCCGTTTGAATACTGGTCACCTGTTTTAAGGTTAAAAGCTAAATTTGGACTGAAATTACCAGACTGCGGATCATTTGGATTAAATTCTTGATAGTTGCTAGTAGGATCTCCATTGGCATCTATTCCCTGCTGCGAAAACATATAATCACCATAGAAAACCGCACTAGCAAGCTTGGCAAAGTTAGCCATCAGAATCTCCGTGAATATTGCTTTGTAGTTTTCAAAAGGAATCCAGGTAGAATCGCTTCCGTTTGAAGCATAATCTTCAGCGGGATCGATTCCTACAGAGTTTCCATTTTTACGCATTGTATAATATGTCTTTCCTGCTTCGTAGTAGACAATAGGAGTTATGTCATCTGTACAGGTGTAAACTGTTGATAGATCAAAAGCACCTGAAGGAAATGGTAATCTACCTCGAACGCCAGCAGGACCCGGCAACCCTTCCTGCCCATCCTCTACAACAGAAACCGTCTTCTCATCCACCTGTGTACCTCCTACATATAACCGGAATGAGATTGCCGCCATATCGGAAGTGACGATGATCCGTGACCCATATACAAATTCAGCCGAATTACTTCCTGTTTTGTATGTCAGCACAAACTTGATTGTACCTCCTCCGGAGACAGGATTCCCATCGCCCGTTTTGCTAAAGCATTCGCACGATACATATTCCGGTAAATGTGACCCGTCAGCTTTTCTCTTTACCTGAGTAACGGATGGGACCAACCAATAAGTAGTAGCATCCGCCCCATTTTCAGGGGCTATGCTCACTTTGAATAGATTTGAAGACAGTTTCTTAGCCATAGTTTAAGATATTATTGTTGCGCTTACATAACCGGAGATTCCTCCACCGGCATTGATCACATCCTGAAAAGCCACATTGATGCTCTTCTTTACTCCGGACAAGGAATCAATCTTAGCACCGGAATTATCCGTTACCGTGAATGTAGTTTGAGCCGTAGTGTCTTCCGTGCCATCGTCTTTCTCCACCTTGGCCGTATAAATGGCCGTCTCACCTTCTTTGATCTGTTCACCCGTGATTCCATCTACATAGAGATTCACCCGGTAAGGATCGGTGTAATCCGTTACATTGATATAAGCACTGGCCAGTAACGTAGAATCGTCTTTACGATATAGGTCACAGCGGTAAGTAGCCGTACCGTCAATTTCGGAAGCCGGAACTTCAAGTGACCACACACCGGTAGCGACCTGCGTAGAGACTTCTCCTACTACCTTATTCCATTTAGGGGTATATGCCGACAAATCAGATGGGGTTACTCCATCTATCAAAGGATGAGCATTCAGCGTTGCTACGGGGCTAGATGTTGTGACGTCCGTGTTACCATCAATGTATAAGGTTGTTGAGCTTCCTACCGTCTCAACGATTTCGACAGTTTCAGAGATAGCGTCAAACGCAAGCGATTGGCCTGATACTTCAGTCGTTCCTTTAAGTAATATTGTGTCGTTGTCATAGTTGGACACAGGAACAATATTCTTAATGATCTCAAAAACGATCATATTCGGATAGTCACGCCCGCCAATATTCACCGTCTTTGTTGACTTCTTGAATACTCCGGCAAGTGCTCCGGTAGTGCTCAACCCGTCACCGCCAAAGGCAACCTGAACACCATTGTAGAATAGATCCAGTGTCACAGGATTCAATACCGCTCCGTTATCATCACGGTTTAAGTGTGCGTAAATAAGAGGCTTCGTTGCTGATGTCTCCCAATCGGGATTGCAGATATTTGTCCCTTTCTTATACTCCTGACGAAGTGGCCCGTTGATGACACCCATACGTGCTCGGATATTCACACCGTTCATCAATGCAAAAAGCTGAAAACTTCCATTTATCTTTTTCATTGTATATCCTCCTTACTTTTTTACGGTTTTACTTCTCGTTTTTTCCTCCAGCAGCAAAGCGTCTAAAGTCTGCTGCGTGACAATCTCGACGTCCTGCAAATCGCTTCCGATCACTTTCATTGCGTTAATACTAAGTACTGCCCTGCCGTCACTCAATTCCTGCGCGTCTATGTAGATACCTTTCTCTACCAACTGCGACTTTTTCACTAATAGGTAATTCATAATGTTATCGTTTTTAAGTTAATACTATTCTTCCTTTTTGAGAGTACCTTTGAAGCACCACCCCTTGTCATTCTCTACTTCGCAGTCTTCAAAAGGTAATGTAGTCTTCCAGGCTTCCTCAAATGATATACGACCAATAGCCGCCGTTTTATTGATATATTGAATCATGTTGTTAAGGAACTCGCAGATAGCAGGGTGATAACCTTTTACGAGGCGGGTCTTTGTCACCTCTGTTTCGTTTTCAATGTCTGCGTAACGTACTTGCATGCGCATCCAGTATTTCCCTTTCTTGCGGTCGGGTTCGCGTACCTCAAAGTCGAGAACCTCGAAGGCTTTTCCTTCCAAATCGGCTATGTCTATCAGAGGCGAGTCCATTCGCCTTCTGACCATCGTTTCCTTGGTTGTCAAGAATGATAATTTCATATTTAGTTTTCCTGTTAAGTTTATGGCGTCAGCTCCTTTGAGGATTCCTCGGTAAGAAGCTCTTGAACGAGGCTTATGCCATGCATTTTTAATTCTTTTCTTTGTGCTCTTCCTTATTTCCGTATGATCGGTGTGAAATACATACCCTAAAATATCCGGAGCAACTTTCATTGGTGTAGGGCGAGCGTCTTTCTTTAGCTCGTATCCTAAATTATACCAGAGGTAATTTATTATTCTCCATTTAGCTTCATGGAGCCTGTCTTTATCTCCAAAGAGAAGGATATCGTCAGCATATCTCACATAATGAGGAATCTTTAAATCTTGGCGAACAAATCGGTCAAATCCCATCATCATGATGTGTTGATTGATCGGAGACGGAGGCGTTCCTATCGGCATTCCGGTATCACAAAAGGATATTTGTTTCAGCATATTCAGAAATCGCTTATCTTTCCAGATCGTTTCATGACGGGAAAACAAAATGTCCGGATTGGTACGCTCATAACACTTTTTAATGTCAAGCTGTAGATATCCCCAAGGATGATACATGTTTATGATTCGCTTTACCTGACGTACAGGATTATATCTCCCTTGTTTGGAGTTTATTCCTCGTCCTTTGATGCAGTTGTAGCAATCGTCAGATAATCTGTTGTCATATTCCGGTTTCATCATAAGCATTAAAGCATGCATAGATACTCTATCTTTAAATTTACTGATAGCCACGGTTCTATTCTTCCCGTTAGGAGATACAATGTTTTTATATCGGTATCTTACATTTGCAAGCTGCCCATTTAGGAGCTGTCGGTATATATTATATTCATTTTCTTTATCTTGTATAAATTTTATTGTTTCTTGTTTACTTGCATGCTTCTTAGAAGCATTAACTGTTGCCTGATTTATTAATTCAAGCGTTAAACGGCTCATTATGTTCCCTTTTCTTTTCATCTTTATTTTATCCAAGCGGAAGCCTTATTAACGGACTTTCATGTTTTTACTAGCCCATTTCCCTATCTCCTCGTATATAGGGATTGTCTTTTATGTTTCGTACTACTGACGAGGTTTTACGTGCAAATTAGTTCTTTTGTAAGCCGCCAGCGTAGTTCGTATTCGTATTCGAAAGCGGATTATTCGCATTCAAATTGCGAGCGGAGCAGACGCCCCAATTGCCGTTACCACGCTACGCGTAAAACCTTAGAGATAGGGAGGACGAGCCTCCCTCGCATGTTCGTTTCACTCACTCACGGCTGCGCTTTCGCCACTAGCGTTTTGCGCCGTTGCACTTGACGTCCCTTCTGGTAAACGAACTTGAAAGCCGCCAGCGAAGATCGTAGACGTATGCGAAAGCGGATAAAACGCAGCCAAAGAGCGAGCGGAGCAGACGCCCCAAGTGCCGTGACCACGCACGCGATGACCTATGCGAACCTTCTTACCAATAGGAGAAACGCCTATACCATTTCCTGTATCCATATAGCAAGTATTATCGGATAATCCTCCTTTTTTGGTTGTGCCGACTCTGGTTCCTCGTATCAGATCGGTGAAATATCCGCTATTACTCATCGTATATGCGCCAGCTTGATCATAAGCAGATTCAAAATCAAAATCGCCACTTGTTTTTTCTACTGTCTTATTAAGCGTCAAATTGGGCTGATCAAGACAAATAAATACTTTAGTTAGATGTCTTCCGTCTTCTTGTATCGTAGCTACCTTTTCAATCCCTGCTCCGGCGTATTGGAAGACGTCGGCAGATACTAAGTCCATACCATAGACTGCCGACGTTTGAAGTCTTATTCTGATTTCATTGATTGTTATAGGATTACCAGCTGCATCAAAGGCTTGCAAATTAGGAATTGCAGTAAATTTAACGAGAACAGCGTTCATTTCTCCTTCAAGAAGAGTTTTGCATCCGGATATATTATGGTATCTGTAAGAATAACCGTTAAAAGAGAAATCTTTATCAGGCTGTATGTTATTCTCTGCCGCATAAGAGAGAGCCATCTGAATTTCAAGACATTCCATTCTAGGGTATTGATTTGATATCAATTCGTTCCAATTCTTTTTTGTGCCTACAGCATCGACACAAAATGAGGGTTGCTCGGATAACTTTTGATAGGTCAATGCATCACCGGAGTTTACTTTATAAGCGACCCCTGTTGTTGTAGCGAAGTTAGAAGCATCTACTGTGTAATTACTCGTGATTCCACCGCCAAATTTATTTGGATCGTGTAGATATACTGTCCCGAATTTGTTCATCAGGGCATTGGTGATGTGTAAAAGATTCCAGTCCATCAGTGGAGCGAACGGAATAGTCTTTACCGGGTCAGCGTTATGGGCTATAGCGAAGTCATTTGTAGTCAATTGACTTAAAGCGGTTCTCGGATATGTCCTGTCCTGCTTATTAAACTCTGTAATTCCTAGTAATCCGTTTGAACCACCATCTCCAGCTCTGTATTTGAAATACATGGACCGGAATTTACCATTAACCACCGCTGGCAATCCCGGACAAATCAGTGTCGGGGGAATAGTCCTTGATTGTATTCCATTGTATTCGAATGGTTCTTCACCAAATAGAGCGACTACCTCGCTGCCTATCGTTACATTTTCAATCGTATGGATAGTCTGTATCCATCCGTACATGATATTATAACCTTTATCCTCTTCGGGCGAGTTTACGGTAGTGGGAGCCAGTGAGCCGTCCTCAAACCGCATCCAGTTGTTGTTTTTAAGCTTGCCGATGATTTCAACATTAACACCGTCTTCGCATTTAATCAGGTATGCGCCTAGCTTGTCTGCTATCTGATTTACCCCGAACTGGAATTTAGGAGTAGCTCCGATGCCTGTATATATACTTCCTTCAACGTTCCAGGAGCCAATTTTAGGCATCACCGAAGGTTCAATAACAACCGGATTAGTATAGCTGATACCCAGAGCTTTGACAGTTGTTTCGATGTATTCACCGTAACCGATAATCAAGCTGGTTCCGTCAGCCTGCGTTGCTTTCCATGTGATGTTGTAGTACTTTTCCGGATTCTCGATCACCCGACCGCCAGCGGTGATTTCGCAACGAGACTTGATAAGCTTATCCGTATTGATGTCTTTCACTGTGATATATGCCCCGGCAATTGGAATTTGCTTGGCATTCTGGAAAACGGGAAGATCTACACGCACGTTGTACTGTACCAATAATGCGGCATTAGTCGGTGATGAAGGTGACGATTCGGTCACTCCTTTATAAGAAGCACGACACTCTAGTTTCAAATTCTTGATGCGTGAAGCGTCTACGGTAATCGTACGAGGATATGTACCGTCTGCGTTGGGGGTCGTTACCATCCAAGCATCAGAGGTAGTTATCAGACGGGTGTATTTGCCATCTTTAACGTACCACCAATATACCGCATTATCTTCTGTCAGATCAATTTCACCTGATTTTAGCACTGCTTTTAATTGGACGTACCAATTGGCAGGATTGGTATCATCTATTTTGGTGGGGTCTACAATTACCTCTGTAGGAGAATCCGCCATCAAAGACAGCAAAGATGCCTCGTAGTAGATAGTACTTAGAAGCTGTTGTTCGATGCGTGATTCCTGACGGCCTGTTTTGGGGTTAGTGTAGAACGCTTCACCAATCAGAAGGAACGGTTCACTTACAGGAGTATTCCGTTTTACCTTTAAAACAAGGAGGCCATTAACCGTGGCTATTTCATAGTTAGGGTCGTTATCGGCTATTTTGTTAGCGGGTTTGTATTCGTTCAGATACCAGTCGATACGGTCAAGGGCTACAGGTCCGTTGGCTATCACTCCGTCCGGATCTTGCAAGTTGACGGCAACCGTTACCATCAAAGGAAGGATAGAAGAATAAGACGGATAGAATGCGTTATCGTCACGGCTGTACTTCTGTTGAAAAGAGCCTTCACCGATAATCTTCATGCCGGAACTGACGTTCAACGGCTTGACTTGAATGTTGACTATTCTTTTTTGTTGCATATTAATTAAAGATTAAATTGTAATTCTTCTGATTCCCGTAAATAATTCTCTTCGCCTAGTGGAATAACTGCTGTTATCTTAAATGTGACGGACCGGGCATTTAACCACTGCGATCCCATATCGGAAGATATGAGGTGTATCTTGTTTTTTTTGCCATCTACAAAGGTGGGTGACCAAGCATTATCCTCTGCTGCTATTCCTGTATCTCTGTTCCATGTGATTACCGTTCCGGAAGTACTCATTACATCTTCGGTGATGTCGGTTGTACCGTGATAGAATCTGGCTTCGATTACCGTATCAATCAAACCATAGAAGAAGCTGAACCCTTTCGAGCTTTGAAAGTCTATTGAGAATTCTCCGTTACCTTCCAAGAACGCCCAATCGGTGGAGTTCCATTTAGGTTCTAGCAGTGTGCGGGACTTTAGGCATTGCCATTTTGCTCCACGCTGGTAGACGGTGCTGGTCTCATTGACACCCGTTATAGGATTCTTTGATTCGAAAAGGTATGGTTCTTCAGAGGTGGCAACCGATAAACTCCAGATTCCACGGTTGACAAACTCGTAGACAGGCTTGCCGGTTACATCTATGCGAATATCATCCTGACGGATAAGGCCACGGCAATAGACATAACTTTGTCGGTAGTTGATCGGCAGATTGTCGAACAAAGACAGACGTTTCATCTTTCCAATCAGGATAGAGTAGTTGTTCTCTTCTAAGATAGGTTTTGTTACTCCATCGAGCATGCAGATACATTTCTCATAGCTGGAGATATACCAATAACTCTGCCGGTCTTCATCCGAAGTGTTACCTCTACGGGTAATGATCATTAATGGTTCAGGTGGATAGTTCTTACCTCCCGGTACTTCTGAATCAGGATAGAGGACTGCTTCAATGTAGTTGTCTACGGTGTTGACTCCTACTACTCGCATCCATGAGGTGCGGTAGTTACCGCCTCCGGTGGCTAGGTCATTGACAGAACCGTATATGACATCGTTCCAGTCGAAGGCTGTGAAGTCCGTTGTATGTCGTTTACGCAAAGGTAGACGGTAGGTTCCGTCTCCTAATAATTCAATACTTTCGATTACACCGGATTCGGTGAAAGAGGTATCACCTTCTTGGGCAGATAGGCGGTTGAAAATTAACTCTAAGACGGTGAGAGAGCTGCGAAGCTCCATACTAGAAGCTTGGATTTTCCCATCTGGGAATAATCCAATGCCAGTGCCGGAGATCAGGCTGTCGATGAAGCCACCGACTTCAATACCGCCTTCCGAAACAATACCTTTCAGGAAGGTGATCAGACCGGAGGCTGTATCATCATAAAGTTTGCTTAAAAAATATTTCCGTCCAAAAACACGAATAAGGCTATCTATTTGCTGTGAGTTATATCCCCCAGAACCTTGTCCACCAGCAATAGAATCTATTACATTCTGTATTTTTTCAATTGTTCCTACTTGCTTATCATCAGCCAAAGTTACTTCATAAGTAGGAATTACCCCCTCTCCTTCCGTGATACGTAATGAATCAATGATTATACTCCCGTCAATATGAAAATCAGGCTCCGTGAATAGCATTAGGTCACCTTCTTTCAAAATGCTATAAAACTGTGGGTATCGAGCCATGTATATCTCGTCAATCTTCACCACATAAGTATAGCGTACATAATCATTTTTTGCTAAAAACTCCTTGCCAGCTTTCAAAAGGCGTTGAGCAGCAGCAGATATGTACACTTTCGGCATCTCAATATTTAAAAGCACGAATTTGTCTCCGGCTTTGATATTGTAATCTTTATATGGGAAATAGAGTTTCAGTCCATCATCATAGACACGATTACAAGTAATAATGTATTTATTACCTTTCTTCTCACATTTTGTAATCTCAAATTCTCGTCCACCACACATGCCATCTTCCATACTAATGGTGGCTGTTTCTCCGGTCAGATAATCATTTATATCAAAACCAACATCTTTAAGAGTCAAAAGAAATGGCGGAATATCCTCACCCTCTTTCAACTTGTCCCATGTACCATCATCGCTGATTGCTTTACCATCTTTTTCGGTAGCATCCGTCACAATCTCGTCCAAATTTCCATTGTCCCCGGAATCAATGCTGCATGATATTCCGGCACCAATAAGTTGTTCCGCAGTCATACCTTCCATTGACGGGTGAATCTCTGGTAATGATTCGTCACTTCCATCGAAATAGATGCTACCCTCTCGGACTCCAAGCACCGATATGTTCGGACTATCAATATAAGCATCAAGTGTATTACGAGGAAAATCCGGTAACATCAGATTTTGTACTGCCATGTTATTAGGCAGATAATTGGTAAGAGATGCGTCCGACAACTTATTGTAATATCTAACCGGAAGATTTCTTGTACTACCATACACACGAAGACGGGTAATTATTTGCTGGTTACTTTCAGCCACGCGCTGAATTTCAAATAATCCCTTTCCCTTCCCATATTGGAAAACATTGTCGATAGCTACTCCCGCAGTACCAATAATTATCTTGCGTCCGCGAATAATGAAATTTGCATTGAACTTCGATTTAATGAAATCCAAAGCACCCCACACCTTAATCTTGCTGACATCAATATTTACATTAGTGGTATCGACATATTCCGGGTGTACTTCAACCGTCCACTTTTGATTTCCAGTATAAACACGATCAAGATTGGCTTGTATTCGGTCAGCCAAATTCTGTATACTTGATGCAAAGAAACTAAAAGTTGGAAGCGAAGAAAAATGGACAAAGTTGTCGGCAAGAACATAGTCAAGAAAATCACATCGAGTCAGTTCATCCGAATCATTATTAAACTTTACACCATCATAGACATAAGACTCACCGCTCTTTTTCGCTCCGGCTTTCTTTAAAACACTTGGATCATAGTTAATCGTGAACTGTTCATTACGGTAAATGAAGTAATCTCCGATTTCAAAATCAATCGGTATTTCAGAGTTTATGGTAGTATTTACGAAACATTCGCCCATGAAAGTTCCACTGTATTGTACTTTTCGTACCTCACAGCGTACCTTCGTTCCTGTTTTGTCATATACCTTCCACATACTATCCCTTCTTTGCTACTAATGCTAAAACCGTAGTCATATCAATACTGTACGAAGGCACAATTTCCGTCTTTGGATCAGTTACCCGGAACTTCACTTTAAATGTGACTGAATCACCATCTTTAGTTGAATGGAAGTCATAGTCACTTGCTCCAAGAAAGTATAAATTCCGTCTTCCGATATTGGTATGTGGATTATACACCTTCAAAGTGGCACCATTGCCATCTTCTCCAATCAGGTAGCCTAAAAATGAAACAACATTATCATAGGCGGTTGCCATTTCACCTGTATAACATATCCCAGCTTCAAGATCATAAGCCTTTAGCGGTAATACGTCAGGAATAAAAGTGTCCTCTCCGTCTTCGTCAGCCCAATCACGTTTAGGCAAATCCTTCGTTTCAGGATACAATTCAAATGGAAAATCGGTACACACCATCTTCCATTCAGTAAGAAGGTCTTTCACCTTCGCACCGTCTGAAGTTTTCTGAAACAATATGCTATATGCCTCTACCATTACCTCGTTTTGTATGACAATAAAAAAAGAGCTTGCTATTGGGGCTATTAAACTCCAATAACAAGCTCTTTTGGCTTTTATTCTTTTTATTACGCTACAAAACTATATATATTTTCTATTATTTCAAAGAACTAATGGTTGTATTTTCTATTTTTGTTATGAATTTATGTGGCGTTCAGGATAGCGTTGCCGGAAAACAGCAGTCAATATCTCACGGGGATAGACATTTATAGTATCAAAACGAATATCTGCACATTTTCCAATAGCAAATCCATTTCTACGACAAAGATTAGCGGAAAGATTACCGAGACGGGCAGCTTCATACTTATCAAGCTCTATAAAGTTGTGCCGGGCAAAAGCACAAACAGTATAATAAGTACGCTGCAAGTCTTCATTTCCGATAAGGTGTTCAACGCTTGCATCCAACTCCGCATTACGATTACTGTTCATTCTTTTATATGATACGTATTCCGGCGAAACAGTTTCAGGATTTGAAGGAGCTACGAAAGTCTGCATATTCATCATTCGTACCATTCCAGCAAGCATCTTCAATGAAGCTATATCATCTTTGCTCAATCCAAGACTGTTCAATTCGCCATTGGCTACTTTATGAAACACTTGTCGGTACACATCAAACACCGTACGAACCTTGCGAGCTATGAAAAACTCCATGCAAGATACAGTCAGGAAATAGTCATCTGCCCAAACAAACCCGGCAACATTTGACGCTTGCACTTTTTTGCGCACCGTCTGAAAATCAACATCTTGCATGAACTTATCTTTCAATTCACGGATTCCACTCTTCTTATCTTCATATACAAGCATCCATACTTCGTCAAAATTGACTGGAAATTCATTGTTTGATTTAGACAGTTCAAGAACTGCATTAAAATATGCTTTGATTTCGCTTTCGCTACTCTCTTTTGATAAAACTAAATTCGTATTCATAATCATAGTTATTAAAATGAGAAATGGCAAATGGGAATGCCGTATATTGTGGTGGTTTACGACAAAGCCCAAATGCCCATAAATATATTGTTATCTATCTCCATGTAACCACCACGAAACATGAGATTCAACGTTGTTTTCTGATGCAAAGCTAAGGCAATATAATATCACTCACAAATGGCATTTTATTGGTTTTTAGCACATTATGAACAAGAGTGAGAAAGAATGAAAACAAATTAAGTTGCACAACATATTTACACCCATTTATTTAGAAATATTCTAAACAATGAAATCATGCAATCAAACATATCAAGAAACTTGTATTTTTGACTACATAATTAATACTTTTGCATTTAGATAACAAATGATACGAACATGATAGGAGTTATTCTTTGGACATTATTTATTCTTCTAATATGCTTTTGCGTATGTGGTGGATGGATTTATGCTATTGTATGGATAGTGGGTGGTGCATTAGCACTTTCCTTTGGATTGAAACATGAACTTAAATAAATAAATATGTGGAAATGCAAAAAATGCGGAAGAGACAGCCAAGATGAATCAAAATACTGCGATTGGTGCGGAATGAGTAAATCTAAGTCATTTCGACAGTCAAAAGGAGTAAAAGATAATAAAAGCAAAACAAAAAATGAGAGAAATATATTCCTTGATAAATATACAATTTTAGGTTTTATCACTATCGTTTTATTCTTTCTATTATTTGTAAAGTGCTGTGTCGGTTGTGGAAGTAATGATAGTAAATATGATGATGAATATTGGCGTTCAATAAATAGAGAAGAGAAACTGCGTGATGCAGGTCTTGAAAATGCTGCTGACAAAGAAAAACGTGACAGGAGAAACAGATTAAAAGGGGTATCAAGCGGATACTCATCTGACCCTAATTATTCGCCAACAATTAACGATGAAGGAGAGTATCATACAATTGACGGAAAAAACAAACAAATACAATATCAAGGAAGCAAAGAACAACAAAGTGATTTGAATATGATTGATGAATATTCAAAGACGCATCCTGACTTTTGAAAAATATGTGGAGCACAGCCGGGAACTACCCCGGCTTTCTCTTATCCCAGTACCATATCAAAGCGGCAGTACATTTGGATATCTCTGATAATACAAAGTAGTAAGAGCCTTTTTAAGTTGTAGATAGTTGCTAACAATGCCGATATTTATCCATTGGGCTATATTCATTTCAAGCTCGTACAATTCTTTTAATTTGGCTTCGTCAGCTATTTTATTCCTCATTTCTGATTCATGTTTTCCAAAAACGATAATATTCAGCGAACGGGCAAGGTCTTTTATCTTTTCACGGAACATACCTTCGGGGAGAATCGTTTTGACTGCCTTACACATTGTGGGATAAGCATCACCGGATAGATTGCGAAACTTTATCATCTCATCATAAACAAATTTAATCACATCATACTTGAATGATGGATTTATCCACATGGCGAAGTCTATAAAGAGAATTGGGTGCATCCATGTACCACCATTTTTACCCCTCATTTTTAAATACGTAGAATCTTGCGTATTTAGATTTTCTCGCTCCATTATCACTTTTACAAGTTCCCCAGTAGATTGGACTTCAAAAAATTTTGTTACTTCCTTTTTCATCCCAGAGTTTTCGTTCCATTGCTTCAAAAGCTCCGTAGCATTAAAGAATCCGTCTTTTGTTCGTTGGGTTACTTTAAATTCGCCCATAGGACGTGTCATTATTTGATTTGTTTTCATATATCGCTTTTTTTTAATTGATTATTTACTATTTCTTACAAAGACTTCTCCCTCATACTGCACATGACAGTCAGAACCATGCAGATAGATATAGACTTTAGCCATGTCCATCTGCTTGATAGTTATATTGGCACCATCATACAAGTTGATAAACACTTTAGAGCAACCCGAAGCTTGAACATGGGCATGGCTTTCATGTCGAACATACACGTCACAAGCAGCAAACTTATCAAACTCCAACACACCATCACTTTTACCACATAGCACTACCTTCTTATCAAGATTAACTCCATGAAAAGGACTATCAACAAAGATATGGTTCTCTTTCAGAAGTTCCGGTTCAAAATGCTCTTTGATAAATTCATTAGTGGGATAATCGTTTTCAACTGCAAAGTCAATCCCCCGGAGCCACATATCAATCAATTCTTGTTTGTTGTGGCTCTCACTCCAATCGTTCGTCCATTGCTCGCATAAGCCGTAGGCGATAGCTTGTTTTTTTAATTCATTGTTTAATTTATCCATATAGCTTACTTAATTATATATCGCACCTTATCCCTCACTACCTATATATCAACAGAGGTAAGAGAGTTATCTTCTTGATTAATCATTACATAACATTTATGCATTTTATCAATAAACTATTTATTTAATTCGTTTATCTGAAAAATCAAGAAAATCAAGCCGAATTAAGCACTTCCGCCTCACTACCCAAGCTTCTTTGCTTGAATGATAATTTCGTTCGCTTGTCAAAAGTGGTAATCCTTTGTGAGTCACCTGTCGTTAGTGCGTGGAACGGAGCAGGGTTAAACAAGCGTCTTAATCGACTGAAGAGCCATTTTATCTCACGGGTGATAAGTCCGCACGGTTGGCACTGATATAACCGCAAAAAAGAACCGCACCAAGTAGGACTTTTGGCACGGCTCTTTAATATTATAAAGCCTATATCAGGCAATGATAATCAGTATGTTTGGGCATCAGTCCTACTTGATACAGTACAAATATACAAGACGTTTTTCAGCTATGCAAGTACGCATAATTTACCACTACAATTTTAGTAAAAACAAATATTAAATAGCCTATACGCCATAGTGTATTAGCATCGCCTGTAAAAACAGTGTTAAAGTAGGTTATTACGCCCTATTTCTTATAATACATGTAATCCTCTATCTCTGCTCAATCTTGCTCCATGCAAAATATCCCTGATTTCTTCGACAAACTTCACATTTACTTCTGCAAACTTTGCACTTGCTGCTGTATTTCGGGAAATCGCTTTGAGTTCCGTTAATTGAGCTTCAGCCAAAAAATTAGCACGGGGAAAATACTCGTCTACAATTTGTCTTACAAGTACCAATTTGGCGGCTACATCAGCACGTACAGAGTTTAAATATGAAGCAAGTAAGTTAGCCGTATCTTCAGTTACCCCTTCAATTCCTTTACTCAAACCGGAACTTTCAGCTTCTTCTTTCATGCTGACTCCATATTTCTTTTCCATATACTCGTTCAGCTTATCCAGTGCATCGTAATAATCATCAGTCTTACTGCTAACACCCATCAAATAATCAGCAATGTTTTCGAGTTCGCTATTATCTAATTTGAAATCTTTACCAAACATACCGCTTTGACCGTCTTCCCCGAAAAGCATGGTTTGGAGATTCTTCATAGCTGGTTCAAGTATTGCAAGTTTCAATACGGAGTTCATTACATCTCCCATAATTTCGGCTGCTTTCTTCTTGAAGGCTTCGGCACCATCTTCCCCTTTTTGCCATGCTTCGTACAAGGCATCCCCCAGCTGTGAAGCCCAATCTTTCAGATTAATTCCGTATAGAGAATCCGCAGCATCCTCGGCAAAATCCTTTATCTGCTGCTTTAGTTCCGCAATCTGATTTTCATAATCAGCAACTTTGCCATCATCCGTTTTTTTCTTATCAATCTCTGCCTGCCTCTGTTTTTCAAGTTCTGACATCTGTTCTTGCATCAAAGCACGTTGATAACCATAAGCACCTCCTTCATTATATGCCTTGACACGTTTTTGTAACTTGGCTGATTCCGCAGCATACTTTGACAAGGACATCATATCAAATATATTTATCTTGCCTTTGTTACGAATAGCATCAATTTGCCCGTTCAACTGATTAAGTCTTACCTTATCATTCTCTGCATCAATTAGTTTCAGTTCAGTTCCACTACCTAAAGTTTTTTCAAGAATCGCATCTATTTGCTCATAAACATTTTTTAAATGCTGAACACGTTCCTTACTCTTCTCAATGGCTTTATCCAGTTTTTTATCGTGCGCTTGCGCAATCTTACCAATCCAATTAACGGCTTCTCCGGCTGCTGCGGCAATACCACCAACGATACCTCCTTTAGCAAATCCCTGACCGATATTTGAAATAGAGGTCATGGCATCTTGCACATTTCCCATAGAATCTGCCGCACCTTCATTTCCGAGAGCGTCAAACATATCAGACATCTGTCCGGCAAATGTTCCCACAAGCTGCGCACTTTCGGCGGCACTTTCTCCAACTGCTGCTAATTTTTCTGATAAATCTCTATCATCATCAGCATCATTCGAGAACAGGTCTTTGATGTTCTTTGCAAGGGTAGCAAAAGGATTTTTATTCAATCCTTCCTTGTACAAATCATGGATAGCCTTTTTCAACTTTTCTATTTGGGAATACTGCCCGGACACATCTACACGATTACCGTCCGAATCATTATACCAAGATGTGTATGCAACAGGCTTCCCATCTTTGTTCTTCGTTATTTTAGCATTATCAACTATCTGCTGTGCAGTCGTTGAGGCTTGCTGTATCTGACCGTATGATTTATAAGTCTGATCTCCAAATATTTGTTCCCATATCGGAAGAAGCTCAAGTAATTGCCCTTTCAACTTTGCCACTTCTTCTTTATATTCAGTAAATAGGGCTTTCTGACCGGGAGACATACCATCTTCATTCCCGAAAAGCTCTCCGCCATCACCGATAAAGCCTCCGGTTAGCGGAGCATATTTTTCACTCAAATCACGTATCTTTTCAGCAATGGATTTATACTTGTTGATAGCCGTAACTTCTTTCAGCTTTATTTCCAAGCTGTCCTTTTCAATAGAATCTTTGGCTTCTTTCCACGCTTTAAAGAATTGCTTATACAAAACACCTTCCTTGCCTCCCAATGCTTCGGTAGCCTCTTGTTCAGTGAAAGTGAAAGGAACATAAATACCTTTCTCTTCCATCTTTTTTTGTAGAGAATCTCTTAATTCTTCAGACTTCTTTTCATAGTCCGTGACCGCACCAAAGGCATATACTGAAGCATCCTTTTTGCTCGCCCCGGCATTAATAAGCTGTTGGTATATATTCCATTTTTTTGTTATATTAGATATCTCTCTCTCCATGTCAGATAAAGCCTTTTCAGAAGCCTCCTTCACAGCATTAGCATCAATATCTAAAAGAACTTTCCGTATAGATACCTTTAGCTCCCTGCGCTCCTTCGTCTTGTTGTCCAGTTGGCTTAAAAGTTTATTCAGTTCCTCTCTATAGTTATCTATGTCCACTGGTTCTTTCCCTTTAAAGAGAGAATCGAATATACCTGAACCTTTTATCTTATTTGAAGCCTCTTCTTTGCCTACAATATCTTTCCATTTCTTATACTCTGAATAAGCATCTTTCAGCAAGTTTACACGTTCCTTCATCTGTTCAGCAAAGATGTCTTTTTTACTATCTTTTACATCCTTAACCGGAAATCCAAGTATAGTGGCTCCGCTATTTCCTCCAATGATTTCGTTTTGCCTTTTATTAAACTCTTCTGCCATACTTTTAATCCAAGGAGCAGCAACGTTGAAAGCACTATCTATATCAGCCCTTCCTTCTTTATCGAATTTAACTCCGAATTTTAGAAGTATTGGCTTCATTTGTTTTACGGCTGAATCTGCCTCTTTATAAGCCTTCTGTATATTATCAATAATCTCATTAGGGTCAGTAGAAGTCTTTATTTGTGCAGTAAATTGATTATTTGTAGCTTCGTCAAACTTCTCTTGAATTTGTGTCAAACCTTTCACTTTATCCTCAAATTCTGCCGTAACCTTAATCTTAAATTCTCGCTCTAACGATTCTCTTAATAATATTTTCCGCAATTCAGGATTAAGCCCTTCTATGGTATCCATAAATTGAGTGACATTCAGAGCAATAGCAATTTTCTGTGGTTCACTAAGTTTATTCAAATCAATACCTAATCCTTGAAGTCTTGATTTGTAACTTTCCATGAATCCATGCAAATCTTTTCCAGCTATGTCCAAGTTCTTTTTGTAATCCAACACACTTTCATTGAACTTTATGAACATTACATTATAATTTCCTTGTGCATCACGTGTGTAATCTCCGAAATCTTTTAATGCTTTGGGAAATACTCTTAATAACATCAACTGTTTTTGTAATGAAGTTCCATTTGCGACTTTTGCAAAATCTTTATTGGATTCAATAACCTTTTGCATAGCTTCGTAATACTTCTCATAATCCGTAGTAATCTTACCTGCGCGTTTTTCCATTTCAGCATAAGCATTACTGGCATCTTTCACATTTTCTGCAAAGCTATCATCAAACCATCCGTCTGTATCACTATTTGCAAATTCCGCAACACTTTTTATTTCAGCAAGTATTCTATATCCTTCCCTTACATTATTCAAGGAATCACGTAATTTTTCATATTGTTTTGCAAGACTATTTATCTGTTTACCTTCACTATCAACAGCAAACGCATCATTAAATGTATCCGCCCATACAGGAGAATAATCCTTCAATACCTCTTTTATTTTTTCAATGGAAGTGATTAAAGAAGACTCTTTTACGCTAAAGGGGTCTATATCTGTAAACTTTTTGGCTTCAGTATTTAGGCTTTTAAATCCTTCATTAGCGGTTTTAGAAAACTCTTCAATACGTTCATTCATTGCCTTTGTCTTTTCGCTTACAATGCCTAAAGGTTCAAAATCAATATGACGCATAATTTCAATAAAGGCATAAATTCCTGCAAATATGGCTGTATATGGATTCCAAACAAGAGTTTTTAGAGCTAAACCAACACTTCTTACTGCGGTTCCAAGTCCATACATCATGACTGTATATCTACTTGTACTCATTGCCGCTTTCATTTCAGCTTTAGATATCCCTAACAGTTGAACAATATGCCCAGCCTGTCCCGATTTTAGTTTGCCTAACGCCATCATGCGTAAAGCATATTCTTTAGTTAGTTGTCCACTCGAAGCCAGTACTTTCCAATTAGCCGTGCTCATATTTCGACTTGAAGCAATAACCCCTTTTTCTGCATTGCTCAATTCCCGATAACTTGATGCTACAATGAGATTTGCAGCCGTCTTCTCTTTAGCAGCGATAGTACTTTTTATCAATAATACATTTTCTTCACCCATTGCACGATTAACAGCGAAAGTTGCCACTCGTTGCAACCCGAATGAAGCAGTAGCACTCAAAATCACAGGAATAAGGGCTTCCCAATTAGATGTCAAGGTAGTAAGACTTTCTGCAACCCCTTTTAATAGTCCATTAGAAGAAGAAGCAATGTCAGCCATCATAATGTCAATAGCATCTCCCAAGTTCTTCCACTTCGCACTTAAAGATTCGGAAAGAACTTCTTGCATATTATGGAATTTGCCGCCATCATCAGTCATTCCCCACAATACATCTTTCACGTCCTCGAAAGAAACTTTCTTTTTGGAAATCATATCAATGACTTCCCCGGCACTAATTACGCGATTTTCGAGCTTACTGAATTTATCTGCCAATGCTTCAACCATCGGTATTCCAGCTTCAGTAAACTGCCGAAGTTCCTGACCGCGAAGGAAGGCGGCACTACGAACTTGACCGTAAGCCAAAATAATGCGTCCCATATCCACGCCGACACCTGCCGAAATATCTGCAAGACGTTTCGTGGTTTCATACAGTTCATTATAAGGTATGGAGAAGGCTTTTAGCTGTTTTGTATAATTGTTCAATTCCCTGACACCAAAAGGACTGACAACAGCCAAGTTCTTTATGCTGCCAAATATCTCATGTGCTTTTCCGGCATCATTAAGCATTGCGCTCAATGCAAGTTCTTGCTGTTCAAACTCACCGCCAATATCAACAAGACCTCTAATGAAACGTTCCAAAGTATATATGGAGTACAGACCAAGCATTTGATTTGCCAACTCACCTGTAATACTAAGTTGGCTTCTCATAGCTCCGTTCATGTTCAGTGTTGCAGAAGCATGGGCACGGGCAGCATTTGCACTGCGCTCACGAGCAGTAGCCAATCCCAGTTCGGCTTTAGCGGCTGCGGCGGCTCGTTGCCGGGCAAGTTCCCGTTGTGAATTGATATAGGCTTCAGCTTTAGCTTCTACGGCACGCGCACGAGTCGCACGTAAATCACTGGCGGAATAATTGGTATTCAGTCCAGCTTTGCGTAGTGCTTCTTGAACAGCCTGACTTGCAGAAGCCTTATCTATGATTACTCCGACTTTAAATGCTTCGCCTTTTAACGACTCCCGGATACTCTTTGCCAAATCACTTTTCCGGCTTTCAATCCCAATTTTGAATGTTTTGCCATCAAAAGCAGCCTGAACTTTTTTTGAGACATCGCTATGATCTACGGATACTCCAACCTTAAATTCCTTTTCAGCCAAAGCCTCACGAGCACTTTTTATCAAGTCTGTTTTACTCACACCTACTTTGAGGTCGAGCTTTACATCTAAGTCCTTCAGAATATCAGCCTTAATCTTCTTTCTTTGTTCGGCTGTCTTGTCCCGGAATAAGATGTCAAAATATAAATTTCCGAGGTCTGCCATGTCTTATTTTGTGTTTATAAATTTTCCTAAATTGAGTTTCTTTTCACCGCTATTGTATTTTGCTTTCCATTTGTTTGCAGCTTCTTCTATTTGGCTTGCGTCCGGTTTTGAAAATTCCGATTTTCCTTTCTTTTTAGTTGAATCTTTTTTCAAGAAGGTAAGTGGCTTGTCATTCCCGATAAGCTCCAATTGCGCAAGTGTCATTACCCAGTTGTATCCATACATAGGTTCGCATATCAGCCCACCAAAAAGAAGGAGCGGTTGCATCATCCATCCGCCTTTATCTGATTCCCACCCGGCTCCGTAGAGGGTTCGGGAAGGGAAATAGTCGCTTCCTCCTTCTTCATTATCATTATCGTATCCTTCATTTCGGTCAGCAATGTGATATTCATAAAGAAGTTTTTGGCAGGAACTTTTTTTTTACCAGCAGCAATAATGGGAAACAGTTCATCATCCGTGTACTGTTTAATGTAGAAGAACCAACGCCAAAGTATTGGATATAAGAATTTGATCTTCCAAAAATCGTTCAATATGATTAATGCAGCACTCATGCAGCTTACTTTGGCATCGTTATCCTTCGCAAGCATGATATGGGTCAATTTGCGCATTGTTCCGGGCTTCATCCAACGCACTGGATATGATTTCTTTCGACCACGCATAGAAACAAGTTCCACGCTGTCACCCAATATTTCATCCAATAATCTCTCACTATCAAGAGAAGGTTGTTCCAATTTCTTTTTTGCCATGTCAAATTTGTGTTAGTGTTGAAAAAAGAAAAGGGCGGCGGCTCGTTGCGGCTCACCACCCTTTATTGAGTTTTGCGAAAAAAGAGTTCGTTATCCTCCGGGAGCAACAGTATCCTTCTCTTTAAGAATATAGATGCTCGCCTTGTTCTTATCATTCATCGGGCTTACTGCCACGTTGAAATAAGCAGGCTTACCACGTTCACTGATAAGGTTAGAGTAACCTTCGATATTTGGCAAGTACAAAGCTGTACTTCCATCTTCAGAGGTCATAAACAATGCTCCGGTTACTTTCTTTGGTTCGGTGTTGTAACCAGCACCTTCGTAGGTTTTACCGTTGAATGTAGCTGTCATGGCAGCAGATTCAACGACTTTATTCATAAGCAATTCATTCACTTCACCCGCAATACTGGCTACTTGAAACTGAATATCAGCATCACCAGCCGTAGCAACAGAAGTCCAAATAGCTCCGGTTGTCAGTTTGATTTTAGAAACATCTGCCGCACCTGTATCAAAAGTTACGCCTTCATCCAAAACCGGGAGTTCCATATCTGCCCCTATCAAAGCATTAAGAGCTTGATTAGCGGTAGCGATGAAATATACATTTTTCATCTGTGAGAAGAGTGCTTTCAACTCTTCAAGAGTTTTTGTAATTGCAAATTCAGCCATAATCGTATTATTTAAAATTTCGTGTTATTTTATTATCATTTTAGCCTGAATAATCAAGCAATGAAAACCTAATCCATCATCACCTCCGGGCAATAATCGTGGAGTCGTAGCAGAAAACAATTCATTCGATAGCGGGAATTTATCTATCACGGCTTGTTGCATTGTTTCTAATGCGTCAGTCGCTTCAATTCCATTCTTACGGTTCCTTACAAAAACTTCGACTCTGCAATAGGTGTCTTGATAAGCATGCCGATCATAAATTCCTATCGGAAGAGATACTACAACAAAATCTTTCATTGTGTCCTCGTTAGCGGCGGGACGGTCAGTTACAAATACATTGCGACTTACATCACCAAATATCTCCGTCAGCTTTTTCAATATGTCCTTCCTGCGAAATCTCGTTCTTCCCATCACTTCATCGGTTTTAAATTAGAAAAGAGAATATTACTCGCTTTCTGAAATGTATCAGTCAGCACATTAGCATTATTTCGATTCTCCAAATACGTTGAATATTCAGTACCCGTACACATCACAATCGCAAATCCATTATTGCAATCCGGTTTGTATGTTTTCAGAAAATTCAAAGACAAATTCTCACCATAATCACCATCCGTTTTCATGGTTCCTCTCAAACCTCTGTCTTTTCCGTCATAATCAGGAGATAGATAAGCATATTCATCTTCTGTCAGTTTTGCCCGGATCGGTTGAGGCATGTTATCCCCACTGCAATAGTAATATGAGAATCTTCCATCTATGTACAATCCACAAGCATAGCTCGTTATCGTGTTTCCGGTGAAATTACTCCACCCACGTTTCTTTTTGACCGCATCATCCACCAATGCTTCACAAACCTTCACCAAGTAATCATAGATAAACACCGATACAATTTCTCCGGCTTTTTTCATTCCAGCATCAAATAGATTATTGTTATTCATATCATCAGTTTTTTGCAAGATTGAAATAAACGGTTGTTCCCAAATTTCCGGGGTAACAGTCTGCAACCATACATTCGGTAAAAGTTCCTACGCGGTCTGTCACATCTATTAAATATCCCGTTTTGATACCTTCAATTACTCCCGGAATACTTAACGCATAGTCAGCCTTTACCACATTTTCTGTTTTAAATGTGCGGAGTGAGGTATTACCATACTTCCGGCACTTTCCTTCATAGAGAATATCTCTTTTACCTTCCGAAAACGAAGTTTCACCTTCCATCCGGTAAATGGTACATTTGTGCGGGAATCGTGGATTATTTGGTTTCATCTTATACCAAAGTGTACTATTTTCATTTTACTTTTACCCGGCATGTTCTCTCCCCATTTCTCATATAGCTCTTTTGCCATAGCCCGCAACTCCCTCTTATCAAAAGCTGAAGTCTGCCAGCCGCCTTCAACGTGCTTCCATCCGCCATCGCTGTCCTCCGTATTATTTTGTGTACTGGGAGTAGCTGCACACCATAAATAAAGGTCAGCAGTACAAAGGTCAAGTTGCTTTTCTGTCAGCGAACTTGCCATTGCTTCGGCTGCAATTTTCCGTTTGAAGAGAATGGAATTAAGGGCATTGTCAGCTATTTGATAGCCAACAACACCTCTTAAATATTCTTCAATCGGCATATCAATATGAGAAACCGTATCTGCCATTATTTACTTGCCTTTACAGTCAGGTAATACATTTGTCTCACCACATTCGGCACGCACAATGCTGTAAGCTCACTCGAAATCTTCTGTACCTTGTTATAGGCATCAAAAGTCTGTGTGATTACGGTACGTCCTTCATCATAGAAAGCAATACGAGCCGCCGGATCATTGATTACGATTGGAGTTACCGCCTTGATCGTACCGATACGAGAAGAAGGAACGAAAACAAATACATTTTCATCGAAACTCTGCAATGTCGGAGTAGAAACCGTGCGAGTTTTCTTGTCGAACTTCTCTACAACGGAAACACTATCAATAATGGTAATAGGAGCACCAACATACTTCTCTACCAAGACCTTCATTTCATCATCCAGCAAGCTCACGCCAATTTGTACGGCAGCATCAGCAGTAGTAACCAACGGATTCTTGATGTATCCGAGAGCCTGTCTTACAGCCGGAATCATAATGAACTTGTCCCATGTAATCTTGTTTACTTCGATATGGTCTACCGGAGCATAGCAAGTCTGACGAATATAAGTAACCTTGTTTTTCAGGTCTTCCAATGGTGTGATACCCGTATTCAGAGTACCATCTTTCTTCCACCAAGCAATTTCCCAACGGTTCTTGCCGGGTACATGGAAATCAATGCTGACACCTGTAATACCTTGCGGGTTGTTTTCTGCGATAATATCAAACTGACCTTTAGATACGGCTTGATGGCGTTGGAACTTCAAAGAGTTGTAGTTACCACCGAGCAACATATCAGTGCTTTCAAACAGCAAATTTTCAACACTTTGTGCCATACGTTCAGAGAACACTCCGAACTGTTGCAATGCTTGCATGTGCAAGCGGATTTTAGCTTCGTCAATATTGAACTCATGCTTCATACGAGGCATCTTGTCACTACCAAGCTCAAAGCCTTCGGTATGCTTAACGGGACCCGGTGAATCGAAATCAACATACGTTGCCATCGTATATACACGAGCGGTTGCGGAGATTTGCTTAAACTCAAAATCATCCTGCATATCCGGTTCCCAATCAAAACCGGGAGTTTCGGGCTTATTATACTTTTCAGCAAACATTTCGTCAATGTAATCCTGAAAAGAAATACCATTGTTTTCAAGCCCACGGGCAATCAAATCATAAAATTCTCTATCTCTAACTTCCATAACTTACGCCTCCTTCTGAAATAAAATGTTAGGAACCAATGCTTTGAAAATATCCGGGATAGGTTGAATACGGTCTGCATAAACCTTTCCACTCCATACGACCGTACAAGTGGCTACTTGCGTGCCTTCTTCGATGTAAGCATCATTCTTTGTCAAACCTGACATATGCGTGATAGCCATTTTTTGAGATGCACCTACGGCGGCAGCTACGGTCAGAATATCACCTTCTGCAAGAGTATCAGGGTCAGCACTCAAAGTAACAGTAGCTTCGTTTCCATCAATGACTACTTTCGTCACCTTCACGCCCGTTCCCGTACCGTTAAGAGAATCGGGTACTTTCATTAAGAATTGACCCACGGTTGGAGTCGGAAGCCCCATACCAACAGTCACTTTCAATGTGGTGCCAGTGCTACCTTCCAATGCCTCATAAAATTCTAAGCATTTAGAAGTACCTCCGGTTTTATCAAGATATACGGGTGTTCCTGCGGGAATAACATCTCCCACGTCCGGCGTCTTCTCAAATACGCCGCCACCGTCTACCTTGCTAAATACATCTTTCCATACTGGAAATGCACCACCAAACTTTCTTGTCTTACTACCAAAAGTATTACCAATCATTGTTTTGTGTTTTAATGTGTTTGTAATAAATTAATTATCTCATTTTGCAACGGGCAAATCACCTGATTTTTGGTGACGCTCTTTAAACCTTTTCAGTGTTTCGTTCTTCGTGTTTTGTTGCTGTTGTTGTCCGGTTCTCGGCACTGCACCATTTCCACGGCAAGCACTGAACTCTTTGTCATAAGCCGGAAGAAGAGACTCTACAAGTTCATCTACAGATTTCTTAGAATCCAATTCTCCATGTTTAGCCAGAGTCGTATTCAATACATACTCGTCACTTATACCTTTAGCTTCCATTCCGGCAACGACTTTCTCACGCAATTCACTTTGGCTCTTTGCTTGGTCTTGTCTGTCAAGACGTTCGCGCAATTCTTTGTTTTCATTCTTAATACCTTTCAGCAATTCAAGAATTTCATTGTCCTTACCTTCCTGCGTAGTATCGTTAGCTTGTTGCTGATTAGGTTTGTAGCTCTTTTTGAACTCTTCAACCTGTGTAGATACATCGTGACTGAAATTACCATCAAGCGATTTCAGGAAACCCACGTGCTTTTCCCAAAACGCATCATCCGGCTCTGCACCTTCAGTTGGTAAATTACTACTGACGTAATCAGTCAGCGTTCTTTGTGACAGACTGGTTTTTCCAATTCGTGTCGTAATCTCGGATAAGATTTGTTCTTTTTCCATCGTGCGTTACTTTGTGTTTATGTTGCATAAAAAAAGAGTCAGACAATGCTTTTTGCATCAATCTGACTCTTTGGTCTTATATCTTTAATTGCGGAAGCAGAAGGATTCAAACCTCCGAAGCCTTTCAGCTTGCCTCTTTAGCAAAAAGGTGGTATCGTTCACTCACCCATACTTCCAAACGTGCGGACTACAATACATCTCTGTGAAACCACCGCACCTTCCTTGTACTTCGGACGTTATTCATTTTGTGTAGCGAGTCAGAGAATCGAACTCTGATTTTCACCGTGAAAAGGTGACGACTAACCGTTTGTCGAATACGCCATTTGTTGAAACACAAGGATTTGAACCTTGAATTGCAGAACCAAAATCTGCCGTGTTATCCAGTTGCACCACATCTCAATATGCGCTAAGAGAAGGACTCGAGCTACCTGACTGCTCCATCCCGCAATGTATCCTGAATATCTTCTTTACCTATCAAATCAACACTAATATATTTCCTGCATCTACGGCATTTAATCCGTAGCATAACAATACCATCAACATACTTAACATCAGTGAGCTTTTGTCCGCATGTCGGGCAAATCACTAACTTGTGGTGTTCAACCACTTGTCGAGGGTCTTCTTTTGTATCAATTTTAATCATCTGTTATCCTTATTCGCTGCAAACATAATATATATTTTCTATATTTCAATGCAAATAATAGATTATTTTCATCTTAAAATTAGAAAATTCATATTTTTATATATACTTTTGCCTCATTATTAATCAAATGGTGAGCTTTCAAAGCCTACATGATAGAGAAATTTATCATGTAGGCTTTTTATTTATGGAAGAAATAGCTGAATATAGTGGTGTCACGACAACGGACGGAAAGAAGATTCTTACTTATGAATTTATCGAAACGTTAAGGGAGGCAGATAAGAAAATGCCAAACCCACAAAAGATTATTGCCCAACGTGGAGGACAAGAAAAATTCCTTTCCACGATGGCAGACATTGTTATATACGGTGGAAAACGTGGTGGTGCTAAATCATTCTCCTTGTTACTTGAATCCCAACATGACATACAAAGTAAATATTTCAACTCTATAATCTTCCGTAACGAGATTAATGACCTTACCGACCTTATCACTACTTCCTATCAGATTTATGATGATTTCGGTAAGTATAACAAGTCAAAGGGTGATATGACTTGGAATTTCAACTGGGGAGGCTGGCTGGAATTTAATTACTACTCTGATAGCATTGAGGATTTCAAGAAACGCTTTCAGGGAAGGCAGTTCTCTTACATAGGAGTGGATGAAATCACGCACATGGATTATCCGAAGTTCAAGTACCTTATTACCTGTAACCGTAATGCCCATTTTATCCGCAACCGTTTCTTTGGTACATGTAACCCTGACCCCGATAGTTGGGTAGCTACATTCATAAATTGGTGGATAGATTCAGATGGTTTTCCCATCCCGGATCGTGATGGAGTTGTACGCTATTGTTTTATGGACGGAGATAGTATTGAAGGAATCTATTGGGGAGATACCCGCGAAGAAGTATATGAACAATGTAAGCACATCATTGATCGTTTGTGGAAACCCGAATACGAATCATTGGGCAGTCCGCAAGAGCTATTCATTAAATCAGTGACCTTCATAGAAGGTAAGCTGGAAGAAAACATGCAGCTTCTCCGTTCTGACCCGAACTATCTTGCCAACCTTGCCAATCAGTCTGAAGAACAGCGTGCCCGTGACCTTGAAGGTAACTGGAAATTCCGTACAGCCGGAACCGGGCTTGTTACTCTCGAACACATGAGAAGTTTCTTTGAAAATGCCCTTCAAACAGAATCGGGAACTCGGTATATAACTTGTGACCCGGCGTTTACGGGTGGAGATAACTGCGTGTTTTGGATATGGGAAGGCTGGAACATTATAGGTATTCACGTTTGCAAGAAAGATAGTAAAAAGACTATTGAAACCGCAAAATTCCTGCTCGAACAATATAAAGTTTTGGAAGAGAACTTCGCCTACGACCTTAATGGTCTTGGACAAATATTTGTCGGCTTCTTTCCTAAAGCATTGAAGTTCAATAATATAGAGTGCCCGTCAGATGGTTCGCATACAATGTTTGACTATCTAAAATCAGAAGTTGCATACAAATTTATTGACAGATTTACCCGTGGTGGAGTTAGTATATTACCCGACTTACTGAAACGTAAATACTCCGGCAAAGGATTCAAAGATGTTCCTCTTTCACAAGTGCTTATCAATGAAAGACAAGCAATGCGACAAGATGAAAATGCGGCTGACAAATATTGGAAACTTATAGCCAAGTCTGAAATGAAAAAAATAGTCGGTCACTCTCCTGACTTTTGGGAAAGCATGATGACAAGAGAAATATTCGAGATAAAAAAGAAACGCAAACACTTTAAAGGAATAGGATTGTTATGATTAAAAATGAAGTTCTTACCAAAAAGCCGTTTACAAGAGTAACGCCAACAGGCTATCTTAATGGCAAAACTACAAGTGATTTATCAATCGCTTCGTATTATAACAACAAGATAGAATATCAGATTTTATCCCAAGCGGATTTTATCAGAGAGTTTTATCCCTCCGGTCACAAGATAAATTCTCCGGCATTTTATCCTAATCGCATCAAATTCGAGGAAGACGAAAAAGGGAATAAACGCTTCTTTGAAGAGAAGGTTATGCGTGTCGCTTTCCCCTTCCAAATGATTATTACCATTCAGCAACTTGTTCACCTCTGCGGAAATGATATTCACCATGAACTTACAGCCGCACAAGTTGATGATAAATTGAAAGAATCCTTCCTTGAATTTCAGAAAGGGTGGCTGGATAAAAACATGGAGATTACGTTCTACGAATTTGCAAAGAGCGTAAAGATCACCGGAGATGGAGCGGTTGTATTCTATATGGATAAAGGAGAAGTAGGAACCAAAGTTCTTTCATTCTTCGATGGAGATATATTATATCCACATACAAACTCCATTACCGGAAAAATGGAATATTTTGCCCGGCAATACAGTGACTACGACTCTGAAGGTAAGGAGCTTGTTTCATGGGTAGAATTATGGGATAACAAATACCTCTATCGCTATCGGCAGACAAAAGCCGGATTTAAGGGAGCGGTAAATAAACTTAAAGAGATATTTGGAATAGATGGGTATGAATTGGATAGCAAAGAACTTCATCAGTTTGAAGAATGTCCAGTAGTATATCTTCGTGATAAGCATGGCGCGTGTTGGTCTTTCTCACAAAGCAATATAGATGATTTCGAGCTTGCAGTTTCACACCTTTGTCAAAACAATATGGCTTATGCCTTTCCCATTATGTTACTTAAAGGTGAAGATGTTGAAATCAAAGGTGACATGTACGGTGCGGTAAAAGCTATAACAATGGGCAAAGAAGATGATGCTGGATTTATGAACAGACCGGAATCTTCACAATCATTCGAGTTACAGTTCAATACTCTCCTGAAGATGATATTCATGGGTAGTTTCACTGTAATGCCCCCTGAAGTTAAATCAGGTGATTTACCGGGTGTAGCAATCAAGCTGATTTATTCTCCATCTTTGGAGAAAGCCATGATAGACTGTAAAGAGTTTGATTCTTCCATTGATACAATGAAGAGATTATTCATTTACGGTTATGGTATCGAGAGAAAAATGAGTACTCCATTTGCCAATATGAAAGTTTTGTCATGGGCAGAACCGTATGTACATCAGAATGCCGCAGAACTTATCAGTAACCTCGTGCAAGCAGTTGGCGGTGGTTTCTTGTCCAAAGAAAGCGCATCCGAACTTAGCGGGTACGGTAGAAATAATGAATGGGATCGAATCATGCGGGAAAAGAAGGAAGAACAGTCGGCAGACCTACTTTATCAGTTGAAATCACAACAGCAAACAGCTAAGATAAGCGAAGAAAATAAAGATGAAACAACCAACGAGTAAGGAAATAGAAGAAGCGAAAGATTATCTCCGGCAAAGGCTTAATGCAGAGCTTTCAATGGAGAACAATCTACTTGCCATTATGTATCAAGCTGCAAAGGAGATAATCGCTGTATCCTACAAATACAACGTTCCCACAAATCAATTCAGTTTCTCTTATAACAAAGAGCTACAAGAAGAAGTGGAAACTATTATAGCTAACCTTCGGGAGCTTATTGAGGATTATACAGAAACGCTTGCCGTGGCAACCCATACGGATGAAAAAGAACATATCATTTCTTTTATCAACCGAGAGAGTCATGGAAAAACTCTTGTTGATCGTATCAACGCATATACTACCCAATTCAAAAAAGAATTGGAAGTAGCCATAGCATCCGGCGTATTACTCAATATTGCGGAAGATGAATTATTATCTTCAATTAAAGCAAATCGAAAGAGTCCTTTACTCAATCAACACATAAGACAAGCTACGTCAAAGGGCTTCCCGGTAATATCAAGATTGAAAGTCCCGGAAACATACGGTGTGGGACGTACAAATAGTTCTTTCACTGCACTTGATAATCTAACCAACTTCGCCATAGCCGAGGGCTGGATGGATTACTTTGCCATGATAGCTCAAAAGAGTGGAGCAATAGGTTTCATGTCATTTAGGGGCAGTAGTTATCCATGCCAGCAATGTGATGATGAAACTACTTATTTCCATGCCTTTAGTAACGGCGACCCGGTACCGCCATACCATGCGCATTGCTGCTGTTATATAGTACCGATATACGAAATAGATATTTAAAACCTCAATATTATGTTTGGAATCAAAATTATCACTACAAAAAAATGGAATCAGCTTGCATCTGAATGTAGCAAGTTGGCAATTACCAACGTCGAGCTTTCAAAACAAAATGCTCTTCAGGCTAAAACAATCATGGAACTTACCGGAGAAGTCCGGGTGCTCAATTCTAAAATCCTTTTGGAAGAAAGTATAAACGATGATTTACAAAAGAGAATAAATCAAAAATATCCCAAGAAGCCTACAAATAAAAGGCTGAAAAGATAAGTACCCATGAATCTATTGACTACATTTGCAATGTAGAAGTTTGCTTATCAACCAAGAGTTGAAAAAGTTAAGCCCCCATCTAACTCTGTTAAGTGGGGGCAGCCTTTTATTTATACAATAAAGACAATCGGTATTCAGCTTCCAGCAGAGGTTCGCCAGGAACGATGCACTGAACTTATAGGAGTAATGACCGATTGCCGGAACAAAGATATAAATAAATTAATCATTATCAACTCTATCACAAGCTGGCATCTCTTCCAGTCGGATAGCCTTTATAGTCTCATGTCCTTCAATAATTGCTTTGCATACTCGGTGGTATCCGTCTGCAATCTGCCCACAATCATCAAGAATAACCGGGTAATCAAGAGAGCAATCCTGTACTCGTTTACACTGGAAAATAAATTGCGATAGCGTTGTTGATTCAAAAGCCTGTGCCGTCAAGTCAATACACCAAAGAGGTAAATCAAGTACTGGATATTCTTTGGCTTTAGCGAATAGATAGAGGGTAGAGGCTTTCCATACCTCATTTCCTCTATGGTATTCGCTTTCACCAAAAGTCATATTGCTAATGGGAACCTTCATTTTGCTGTTTTGCTTGCTCTTTAAGTTCGTAGGTAGCTTTCTCTTGCTCCAAAATGGCTTTGTCTTCTTCTTCCGAGATTTGCTTCCGGCGAGAAAGCAGTCTTCCATTCATCTTGGTATAAGCCTCGAAGAAATCTTTCATAAATTCAGCATCAGGAGTACAGTTAGCCATCAGGAAGTTTACTTTAATCCACGTTTCCATGTACTCACTGAAATCTTTGTTGTTTGCCAGTAGACGAATCCGCTCAAACATCTCGTTATCATCCCGAAAACGCATACTCCAAAAACCTGACACTGCCTTAATACTGATCCAGTCATGTTCACTACCATTATCCCTCGTAACAATAAAGTTACCTACCTGAATACCATTTGTTTTTTTGCTCATAATCCTATTTTTAATTTACGTTCAAATCTATCTCCAAGATTAAAAAAGTATTCCTTACCGTAAGAGTTTATACGTTCTTCATCCGATGATACTTTATTCATTTCATAAATCAAGCAACTATACCTATCATCATCAGGAAGAAGCCCTTTGCACTCTTCTCTGATATAAATATGATGCTTCCCATTTACCCAATAAAATTCAGAGAGAAATCCACCAAGAAGCATTTCAATCATTTTTTGGTGTCTGACAGACAATTCTCCTTGCACTGCTATATCCATTACAATGCTCTTACCTTCTATTGTCTTCAATTCACATGAATAGTTCAAGGCCCGAAGAATAGACATCAGCTCAACACTTAACTCTATGTGATTCATATTTTTCATACTTTTACTATTTCAAATTCATCTGCATGTTTCTTACCAATCCAATCCCGTTTCTGATTTTCAGTTGCGCTTTCGTAGATTCTTCCTCGCTTAGACAAATGCCTTTTCCTAAAAATACCTTCTTCTCCAAGTTTGTCATAATCTCTTCTTGAAGGAGATAAACCTTTTGCCCGGCAAAAGAATAATCCGGTTTCTTTATGTCTAAATTTTACAGCCATATTACATCTTTAATCCATCGGCAGTTGGCTCTATTGCACTTCCCGTAGAAGGGTCTTTGCTGGATGGATATGGATTAGCAGTACCCAAACGTTTCAAATCCATACCAAGCCACATAACAGCTTCTTGCAACTTTGTAATGGCAAGGCTGCGTTCTCTACTTGCCGGAAGGTCTTTCACTTCTTGAATCTTAGCATCAATTTCTTGACGCAATCTTTTGTTTTCTACGACTTCTTGTTCAAAGTTCATTTTTTGTTCTCCTTTCCAAATATTTTAAGTTCATGTAATCTCGCCTCAACCAAATCAAGATCAAACTCCGCTCTCCGTCCATTCTTTGTATAGCATCCTTCCAACAGTTCTTGCCGCATCCATGCTGTAACCGCCCTGTAACCGACACCCAAACATGAACCAAGACCTTCAAACGTATAAGCATAGCGTTTACCATCCACATAAATAGGCTTCGAGTAATCTTGCTTCAGCTTCTTGCTTTGTTCTGCCTCACGTTCATACCGGAACTTCTCTGTGAGAGCCTTGCCATATAGCCCATACACCTGACCGTCCGGCGTGCGTTTCTTCCGGTATCCGGCTTCAGACAATATCCTTCCAAACCGGGTAAGATTCTCTTCGGAAATGCTATTCTCTTTGCACCACTTCCGGTATCTTTTATATAGGATTGTAGAAGGCATCCATTTAGGTTCAACGTCAGAAACATCTTCATACGTCCGAAGGTAGTTCATTTGATACATGAACTTCATAACAGTACTACTTTCAGCCTGATATTCGTCCATGACCTTATCCAGCTTCTTATTCTCTGATAACTTGTACCCATTAGAGATAAATCTATCCCGACCTTCCAGTATCCAGTTGAATATCGCGCTGTATTCGCGTTCGAGATCACGGGCAAGACTTTTACGTTGTCTCGCTATCGGTATCTCTATTTCAAAGGGAAGAATACAGATACGCCGCTTCATTCCATAACTCCAATCTTTCAGATAAGGCATTTGATTGGCATTTGCCATAAGCAAAGGAATATCATAAGCGGTGAAGTTGTCTCCATACATAGGACGCGCTTCAGTAGGTTCACCGGATATAAGACTTTTAAGAACGTCACTATCTCGCCCAATCTCCAAAGCCTGTATCTCCGAACAATAGTTGAGACGTTTGCCGTTGATATAGGCAATGTTCTTCTTACGCTCTGTTCCGGTTATCAGCGCACCAATGCCGAAGTTGCTTACATTGTCTCTACCCAGTATTCCCATAATAGTTTCAAAGACAACGCTCTTCCCGTTTGAACCGGAGCCACGGAGCACAAGCATGGTTTCTATCTTTGCACTACGTCTATCAATGAATATACTGCCTAAGAACTCCTGAAACACATGCTGCCAGCCCTCGTCCGGCAACACTTCATCAATGAACTGTTTCCATAGAAAAATATGTTCGTCAGGATTGTAGTCGTAAGGAACACTCGTGACCTGTACCCATTGTCTTCCGAACTTATGTGTAGTCCGGTCATTCATATTCAGCACACAGTTGTTAAACACCACGATAGCACTATCTGGACGCAAAGCCTTCCCCGAAACAACACGCTTGCAGACCTTTATCACCCCTTCTACGCGAGAATAGTCGCCATTTGGCAAAGCACACTTACGCATTAGGTCATAAATAAGGCTACCGAAGTCGTCAGGTGACATAGGCTCATAAACCTTACCGGAAAAATAATGTGGAAGACCGTTGAACATGCTGATTGAAGAACGGATAATTGCATTACGAAGTAAATCTTGCACAGCATCTACACGCATAGCACTTTTGGAAAGAGATAACGCAGAACTTAAATCCTGTTCGTCCATCAGTCCAAAAACCTCTGTCAGTAGTTTCTTATACTTAATTTTGTCCATATCAATGGTTTTACCCGTTTTCGCATTGTTTACCGCACAAAAATAGAGTATTTTCTATTATAATCAAACTTAAATCGTTATATTTTCTATTTTTCACGCGAAAATACATATATTTATCCGTAAATTTTGACTCAAAAAAGCATCATTTTCTACAAAATTCAAGAAGGTTATCGGAATATGATAAAAAACAGATAATCAGCAAAATAAGCAATATACATTCACATTTGTAATGTCTTTTGTGTATGGTTTACTATAAAAACTATACATATTGTAATCCATTGATACATAGAACTTTTCATATATTCCAATGTATAGTTCAAAATCACACTATACATGTGCAAGTTGCTGAAAATCAAAGCGTACTGAAAAAGTATGTAGGGTATGTATAGTTTTCTACGAAACGGCTTAGTATATAATATACGTCTTTTCCTATGCAATTTACATATAAACTATACATACTATACATTAATTTCATAAACATATATAAATCAACAGCTTACACATGTATAGTTTACCTCAAAAACCATACATTAACTATACAGAAACTATACATAACCATTATTGCAGTGATAAAACATGCTCCACGACACACAAAAGCCATATTTTCATTGTTAATTTATGTTGGTGCAATGACAAACCAAAAAAAAATAATAAAAATCTCGAATGGTAATGAGTGCGTTGGCTCCGGACACCCGGTCGGGGGGGGTGGGCACCCTTCGCGGTTGTCTTCAATGGCAGACAGGAAGACAGGAAAGCGCATCTTTATATTATACCTATAATATTAAATATCTGCATCTTTCCGGGCTTCTTCCTTCTGTTTCTTCTTGTTTTCTGCATACAGAGCACACCGGAAACATGAAACAGGATGATAATATACTACTTGTTGCGTTTCTTCTTTGTTCTCGTCTTGTTTCATACGTTGCAGGTCTGCAATCTGCATGAGTACAGCCGCCTTATCTTTTCCGGTCAATGAAGGGAGCACCTTTATTAGATTCTCCAAAATACCGTCTTTGCTCCTGAAAGTATCTAAAGTTTTTTTATCTACTTTGTTACCTTCTGCTATTTGGGCAGTGTCTTCTTTTGGGCTTCCGGTTTTAGTTGTTGTTCCTCCTGCTCGCTGATATTGTATTGCTTCAATGAGTTGCGAAATACCGGGCTTATTCTTTTGTAGTGCATTGGCTTTACTGGCTATTGTTCCGGTTCCGTTGGTTGTTGGTCGATAGATGGCGGCGTATGCTTCTTGTCGTGTTGCTCCTGAAGCTACCAACATACAGAAAAAAACATCTTCAGGCGTGAGGCTGTAAATACGTTGTAGTTCCGTTACTCTCTTACTATAAGTCATATTAAAGTATGATTTAAAAATGAGTGTTCCGGCTTCTTGCGCTCTGTTATTATAGGCGCAAAGATAAATAAAAGGTCTGATAAATAAAAGATTGCGGTACCTTCTTTGTTTCCGGCTCTCTTTATACACGTGCTGTATAACACTGTTTTTAAACACACTATTATAATAAAGAGAATCCGGCTTTTTGCGGCTCTTTGCTGGGGTTTCCCGTGCTGGTGGCTGGGTCGCAATATACTTACAAATAATCTAACATTCAGGCTATATATGTGTATAACGTGTATCTATGATGCTGTTTATATTTTCATTTGCATAGTAATTTATCATTTCATATATTAGAGTAAAAATATTACTTATTTGTTTGGTATTCAAGATATTATCCGTATATTTGTAGTGCAGAAATGAAGACAGATAAAGCGGTGCATTTTCTCAGGGTGTCACTACTTTCCCTCTTCTTTCCTGTTTATGTTTCACTTTAATACTTACGAATATGAAAGAAGAATTTATTATTAGCGATGTTTTAGTAGTCCCAGTTAATAGACTATCTTATTACCTCCATTTTTATGCAGAAAGCATACGCTATATGACAGTTAACAATATGGGGAACATCGTATTGCATGGAAACGGATATTTAAACTATAATTATAGCAAGTTTAATAATCCTTATTAACGTAAAAAAACCGGGTTCCGCTGTAACGGTTCCCGGCTACCCTTTAAACTTTGCAGAAAAAAGGTACACTTTCTCAGGGTGTTACTGCAAAGTTAAGGGAAAAACAAAGATAAAACAATAATAACCCTTTAATTTTTGCAGTTATGGAAACTTCAAACAAATTATCTTATTCAAAAACGCATCTTTTTGTAGAAGACGGAACACAGTATAAAATCATCGCTAAAGTATCTTTAAATGATGATTGCAAGAACGGAATATATGATTTTAGCATTACGGCGGACATTTACGAGAAAAGAAAAAACGGTCGTATTGCTTATGCTGGCGGCGGGTGTTGCCATGAAGAAATACAGAAACGTTGCCCGGAACTTGCAAAGTTCATTCCCTTGCACCTGTGTAATCACTACGGCGCGCCAATGTACCCGGAAGCAAACGGACTTTATCACCTGCAAAATAGCGGAAAAGAAACCACTATAAACTATTTACGTATTACAGAAGAAGAATATAACGCGCTTTCTTTGGCAGAAGATCAAAAACATTTCAAATACTTGCTTTTCTCTTTGGGTATTGTTGAACGCTGGAAAAAAGAAGCTGATACCCTTATTTCAGAACTTGAAACATTATCCGGGCTTAAATGGGAAAACCCGTACAAGCCGGAAGAGGAACGTTTTACATTAACTTTGTCAGATGAAGAACGCGCCAATATTGAGAAACTTATAAAAGACGGTTTTTACACAAAAGAAAACATAGAAAAGCGCAAAGAAGAAGCCCGGAAAGCTGCTTTAATAAAGAAACGCGCCGATATTTGTAAGCGGTACGACAAAGATATAGCAAAAGCCGAAAGAGAAAAGAAAGTAATGCTTTATATATTTGATTCGGGCGTTTCAACCGAAAACGTTATATACTACAATCATTCAAACACTGTTAGATTTAACTGGTCAGATTTAAGTTGCTACAAAAGAATATCTAAAGAAGATTTTCAGAACTTTCTCGAAAGCGTTGATTATTCCAAACTGCCGGAAGGAATCAAATTTGAAATAAAGTAAATACCCACCTTTCCCCGGTTCGCCGGGGATTAACACCCCTTTATTATGAATACAAAAGATTTAATAAATCAGATAGAAATATCTGGAATTATCACCCGTTCCCAATTATATACTATTATCAGACGCGCCAACGGTGGAGACAAAGAAGCAAAAAGCGCATGTTTCAAAGAAAACACCGTATTTGCAGACGAAGAGATAAAAGAAATAGAACTCAATAAATTAAGAAAAGAAGCCCGCAAAAAATATTCTTCTTTTGGTTGGCGTGAAAAGAATGTACTTCAAGGCAGTAACCTAAAATTAAATCTATGTTGTTTTCGCGGCTCTACTCCTGTTTACTGGGTGTTATCTGATAACGGATCATTTGAGTATTATATTACGCGAGAAATAAACGTAGTAGGATGAAACGTGTTATATCTTCCGGGCTGTTTTGGTTGTTTATTGCCTTGCTCCCTGTTGGCTGTATCGGTTACTATATTAACCCGGTCATTTGGTTGTGTGTCCTCTGTTGGTATATGGTTTACATCTTCCTGTTATACTTCAAAATTGTAGATTTATAATTTATCCGCGCCGGGCGGCTCCCGGCACCCTTTAAACTTTCATGCAATGAAAACAGTATATAAAAAGGCTATTTCATTAGCCAATAAAAACGGGCAAAATTTTATAAAAGAAATGGCTGCATATTATACATACATAGGAATTGAAGAAGGAAATATAAGTAACTGGTTTGTTTTGATAGCGAAATCTAAAGAAACAGGCAAATATATTTGCCTTTCTATTTCCCGGTATGATTCAGGCGGTGCGGCTTCTACCTTCTACGGAGACCTAAAACATTTTTGTTTGCAGAAGGCAGAAAACACGTGTTATCGTTTTTGTTCCTGTATTCGTTTTTGGCTACGCGCTAACCTTATTTGGGCTTACGAGAAACAAATAAAAGCTAAGTATAACATTAAATTTTGAAACTATGACTACTTATATAATAGAGTCTCCATCCGGGGAAACTCATAAACTTGAAATTGTGAAAACTGAAAACTGCTACCGCGTCTTTGTTGATGGCTGGGTAGATGATACAGTTCTAACAGAGGAAGAACTTTTGCGAGAATTAGAGAATCCAACATTTTAAAAATAAATATCATGTTTGGGCTAATTATTTGGCTCGTCTTCATCCTGATAATATGCTTTTGCGTGTGTGGCGGCTGGTTCTATGTTGCCGCGTGGATCGTGGGCGGTGCATTGAGTTTATTTTTTGGTGTGAAATATGAATTAAAATAATATTGTTATGTCTGACAAAGAAATAAATATTGCTATTCTTCAGGAATTAAAGAGGATTGCAAACGAGATATTTACAAACGAAATAGATATAGAGCCGGGCACATATACGGCTGCCGAACTTGCGAAAGAAAAGAGCGCAAAAGGTGATGTTATAATAATAAACTACATTAAAACAAATAACGAGAGTTTATTAACTCGCTCTGTGTGTGTCGGCTCCTTTAAATGTGAATTTGAACGGAATAATATTTTTAATTTGGTTTGGAAGTTTGAACAGCTTGCAAGCGTGAAACAAAAGGATAAAGCGCGTTTTGTGCGAATAGAAGCCGGCAAAGTTGATTTATCTTTCAGCGTGGAAATTACAAAAGAGATGCAATCTCTCTGCAAATGTGTAGGCAATGATGATAAAAGCCCGGTTATGAAGTATATTTTCATCGACTATAAAAAAGGCTATATAGTTGCATCAAACGGCAAACATTTACAGGCATGCAAAGCAAATGTTTCAAACATAGTAGGCGAAACTAATACAAGCGTTTTAATTAATCCGAAAGATTTTAAGCAGCTTTCCGGCGTTTGCTCTGTGGCAGTATCAGCCGGGAAAGTAACCGTAACGGATGCATCCGGGCGCGTTTATTGCATGGAAAGTTCCGGGCTTTATTATCCGCGCTGGGCTTTAGTAGTTCCAAAAGTGAGCAAAAACAACTATATAAAGATAAAAGAGGCAAAAGAAGTACTTTCTTTCCTGAAAAAGAAAGAAGGAACATTTTACATGTACGCGGAAAAAGGGCACAAAATAATCGTAGATTATACAGATAGCAACACCGGCGCGACTTCAGAAATTGAAGTATTTACAGAAAATGAAATTCCCTTTGCCTTCTCTGTTATGATGGATACAAAGAGTTTTCATACAGTCGCGCCGAAATGGAACGGAGGTATTTATATTGATGCAAATTATAAGCCTATTGTATTAACGGACAAAAGCGAAAATATTTGCTTTTTAATGCCTTCCGGCGTAGGAAAAGAAGGTTTTGTAAAAATCGAATTTGATTTTGATCGTTCTAATATGCTTTCTTATATGGATTATCAAAAAGAGGCACAAACTATCATAGATCAAAAACCGCAACCGGAAAAGATAATCCCGGCACCTGTACAAATCGAGTCTATAAATTTGCCCGTTGCTGCATCAGAGTACAAATACAATATTTGGGGCTTGTATTGCCTTCTCTCCTTGGTTTGCGAGCTTTGCAAGGCAATTATATACCATGAAGCAAAACAGGCTTTAAAACGCTTAAAAATGCTCCTTTCTTCTCCGCTGGTGAATATTGAAGATTTTGCAAATGAAGTTCAAATAATAGACCTTAAACCGGATGAAGTGGAAGAAATAAAAGATGCGCAACCGGGCGCGGATGCTTTGCCGGATGAAAACCAACCGTTTGCAGATGTTCCGGATATTGTGCCGCCTCCTTTGCTCCGCGTGGATGCTCCCGGCGTTCCTGTTGTTTGCGCGCCTTTGTTGGATGTTTCGTTTGCATGGTGGTTTGCTGTCCGGATATGGGCGGATTGTGTCGCGCGTAGAACCGTTTCTTCTCCGGCTGCACTTATCGGATCCTCTCGAAACGAATCCGTCCGTATACGTGGTTCAACCAACCGAACGACTGTGTTAGGCGAACGACTAATAAACAAACGGTTTGAAATCGAACTATTTTCATTTATGCTAGTAACAATTAATAAAAACATTTTAATATGCGAATTTATAATCCACAAAAACAAGTAGTAAGAGTAACTATCGAAGACCAAAATACGGGCTTAATAATGGAAAACACCGTAAAATTTTCCATTGCTGAAAGTGATTGTAACGAAGTATGCAAGTTGATAGAAAGTACGTTCCCGGAAAACATCCTCCCAACGATAGCCGGAGCACGCGAGATTGGAAAGAATCGCTCTGTAAAGATTGACGTTTCAGAACTGGATAGCTCCGGCGTAAAGCTCCGCAAGGTGAGCCGAACGATTAACCTTCAAAGGGTAAATGCAACGGAGGTAGGCGAACGACTTATCAATGCGGTAAATTCAGCCGAACAACAGGCTATCATCCAGCAAGCAAATAATATTCTTAAAATTGAATAGACAATGGAAGAGTGGAAAAATATTAAGGGCTTTGAAAGCCTATACCAAGTAAGCAACTATGGTAGAGTAAGAAGTATTGATAGAATAATAAAAAGAGTCAAGGATGGAGTTTTGATAGATTTCAGATTTAAGGGTAAACTACTAACTCCCAAACTCAATAAAAAGACGGGATATGTACATGTTGCATTATCTATAAACAGCAAACGAAAATACATAAACATTCATCGCTTGGTTGCTGAGTCCTTTATAGAAAACCCGGATAACAAACCGTGTGTAAACCATAAAGATGAGAGCAAATTAAATAACAATGCCGATAATTTAGAATGGTGTAACTATGTTTATAACAATGGATATGGTACCAAGAAGAAACGATTGGCAGAATCCTTAAAAGGGAAAAAGCGTCCATATCAGAATGTACCAATTCTATGCTTTGACTATAATACAGGCAAATTTGTTAAAAAATTCCCTGCTATCTATGCTGCTGTTGAAGAATTGAAAGTACCACAAGGAAGTATTATTAGAGTCCTGTCCGGAAAAAGAAAAAGTACGCATGGATATTATTTTGAATACGAAACTGTAAAAGAAGAATGAATACACTAAGAGAAGCATTTAACGAAAAATATCCGCAATACGCTAACCGGGTGCTAAACATGTATGAACAGGCGAACGACTGTCCGGCAATATGGGAAAACGTTACTAAAATACGTTTGGCGAAATTTGTTTCATTCCTAAATGAGAATCTGGCAAAAAGTAGTGTGAAAACATATTGTGCCATGCTGAAAAGCGTCTTCAATATCTACAATGAAGAAGTTAAGCTCCCAAAAGGATATGAGGATATATTGAGCATAAAGAAAGACGTATCTCAAAACACATGGTTGAACGACTCAGAAATAGAACGGATTATTGCATATATCCCGGCGAACGACACCGAACGACTTGTAAAGAATCAGTTCATCATGGGATGCGTAACGGGTGCCCGGCATAGTGACTATATGAATTTTACCCGTGAAAATATAGTGGGCGAACGACTTGTTTACGTTTCCGTAAAAACTCACATACAAGCAGAGGTTCCTTTGTCTAAAGTGGTTGAACGGCTTATAGCAGAAAACGAAATGTTTTATATCGCTGGAAAAGAAGTTTCAGATCCAACTTTTAACAAAACAATCCGGGAAATATGCCGAAAATTAGGAATGAACGAACGACTGAAGTTGTATCGCGCCGGCGAATTTGTTGAAGGAGCAAAATACGAGTTTATTTCAAGCCATACCGCTCGGCGGAGCTTTGCCACGAACTTGTATTTACGTGGTGCCGATTTATATGCCATCAGCAAAATGATGGGACATTCTTCAGTAACTATGACTGAAGGATATATATCATGCGGGTTGCGTGACCTAGCAGACAATATATTAGATTACTTTAAGACATTCAAATGAAATAGATATGAAGAAATATAGAATATATGACTACTACGGTCACAATATAGCAGTATTCTTTGATGAAAGAGATGCTTTGGATTATTGTAAGTGGAAGAACTCTTATAAAGGGTGGGAATGCTATACGTATGAGCTTGTGATTGATTAACTAATAACAATGAAAAGTTATGAAACATAAAATTAAAACAAACCTACTCGGATTAAAGAAGTGGGCATGGAGGAAAGACTTAACCGGTTTTTTCTCACTCAACGGTAAAGATCTTACCGATGCACAAGTGAGAACAATGGTGGAATGGGCTATATCAAAGGGATATATCTATGATGTGGATATTCCCGGAGATGAAGTGATTAAATTATTGAACCTATGAATTAATCACATAACCGTCACATAACGGTCACATAAAAATAAAAATGAGTAGATTATTCAGCACTCAAACGATTTTTTGATTTAAAATTTAAATACATACGACAATGGCAAACAGGAATTACATTGAAGTCGAAGGAGTTAAGATATCCGACCGACTTATCGCATTTTTGAAAGATTTGCAGATGGACGACAACGAAGCTGCCCGCAACACGTTACGGGACATGGACGAACTTTCAGGCCTTCTTCTTGATCTGAACGAAAGATGTGAATCAGAGTTACCAAACAACGAATGTTTGGAACATGTACGAGAAATCCGCTACTATAAAAGTTTATTTGAAGCAATAGTAGTATAATTATTGTTAATAAAAAGTGGAGACAATGAGAAAGAATGAAAGAGCGTGAGAAAGAATGAAAACGTCACATTTCTAGGCGTTTGGAAGATAAATTTAAGGGGTATATCTTTGCATCCGTATCAAGTAGAGCTGATGCAGACATATTGATAATAATTTGCCTGATACGGGCTTTATTATATATAAATAACCGCACCAATGCTCTACTAGGTGCGGTTATTTTTTTTACGGTTCTATCAGTGCCAACCGTGCGGACTTATCACCCGTGAGATAAAATGGCTCTAAGTCATCCAAGCTATACCATTAAGGCTGAAATTCCTGCTCTGTTTCACATACCAACAACAGGAAACCCAAAAATAACAAAACGGCTTTCATGAAGAAAGATAATAGGGAGATTATTGCTTGATATGGCTTGTTTTCTTATATAACTATAAACTTAGATAGTTTATGATAAACATTACAAGTTATATAAGAGAACAACTTCGAAATCGCTATTATATATAGTTATTTTGGGGAGAAGGGTATGGAGTATAATTTATTAAACAAATGATACATGAAAAAGAAAAGGTCAAAATCAAATTTTAATAAAAGAGCAGGAAGAACAACTCATTCTTCATCAAAGCAAAACAAGCCGTCTGTTCAATCTCCGTTAGACCTACACAATATTAGTAGCTATCTCGAAGATTATAGTATTATTGCAAAATATGCAAATATGCCATACAGTAAACGAGAATGGATTGAAACTACAAGATATGAATTACAATATAATGCAAATAGATATGAACATGCCGTTGGCGCATATCTATTAAAGCAACATATAAATTTCATACATCAGGCTCCATTTGTTATTTGTGGAAAAATTTATTTCTTAGACTTTTTTATACCTTCACTCCGAACAGCCATTGAAGTTGATGGTGATTATCATTATCTTATGAATCAAGCAGAAAAGGATTGTAACAGGGAGAAGGATTTTAATACTATCGGAATTAAAACCATACGGATAAGTAACAGTGAAGCTAAAAGTAATAAATATCTTGAGATTAAATTAAAATCCGTAGGTATAATCAGATAAGTATAAATAAGCGGGAATTTCACCCGCTTATTTGTTTTTCAAATATCTCATATCCCATATCGACATCCTTATTCAAAATCGCTGCATATTCTTCGGTTGTTTTTAGGCTACTATGCCCCAACATCTTTGAAACCGCTTTAAACTGTACACCTTTTGTTAAAGCAAGGGTAGCGAAAGTGTGTCGTGCCATATGAGTAGTCAAATTTTTATCCAGTCCGGCATAATCAGCGACTAATTTCAGGCGAAGGTTATACTGCGTATTGCTAATGATCGGGAGTTCATAATTGTACTTTTTCAAAACTTCAAGTGCAGGAGAGAGCAATACAATGTAGTAATCTTCTTCTGTTTTTATACGCATATCATAGATAATATACTTACCTTCATGTTGTACGACATCTCTTTTGAAATTGAATTTCGCCAAATCAGCATAGGAAAGCCCGGTGAACGACTGGAAAACAAACAAGTCACGTACCCGGCGAATCGACTCATTGGGTATTTCAGCATTACGGATTTTATCAAGTTCTTCCTGATATAAAAACCTTCTTCTTTTATATTTTCCCCTTTTGACAATGACTCCGGTATATGGATAATCCTTCAACAAACCGAGTGACATTGCTTCGTGGATATAAACTTTGTTCCTCTTATGATAGTTGTGGATCGTTGGTTGAGACTTATATTTGCCATGAAGCCAGTTATCATACAGTTTAATATTCTGTACCGTCAGGTCGCTAATGTAGGTTATGCCACCAAACTCTTTGAGAGAAGAAATCAGTACCCGGTGAGACTTTCGCGTACTTTCGGTTATATCGTTACGCTCGTTTATACGTCTTTCCAAAAATTCGATGTAGTTTTCGGAATGATTGAAGTACTTCAAGAAAGCATCCATTTTTTCAAATTCAAACGCTTCCTTCTTTCTTATTAAGTCATTTACCCAATCTTGAATAACGCGCATCATTTCATCAAGACGCTGATTCAGTTGTAGCATCTCGGAAGAGTTTATTACTTTCTTCCGGTCACTCCATTGATCGGAGTATAGTTTTACTCCGGTTCCAATCCACTTTCTTTTTCCTTCGGATAAAACTTCAAGCTGGACAAGCCCACGTTTTTTCTTGGTTGCTACGTGTTTTCTATCGAACACAAAGCGCAATGATGGATATTTCATAATACTGTGTTTTACAGTATCATGTTGAGGTATCAAATTTGGTATCATGTGTGGTATCATATCAGTTACATTTTTAGTGAAACATCGTGAAATAGAATGAGGAAAAATGAAGTATTTGTTATATAAAAAGCCTCAAATTTCCACCATTAACCACACATAATTCGTTCATTATCAATAAAAAAGAGAACGACTTTCATCATTCTCCTTTGCGGTGCGTACGGGACTCGAACCCGTGACCCCATGCGTGACAGGCATGTATTCTAACCAACTGAACTAACGCACCAAAATTTCCTTTTTAATTCGCATCTCTCTCGATTGCGGATGCAAAGGTAGACATTTTTTTGAAACCTACAATAGCAAGAGTATCTTTTTTCTGAAAAGGTGTGTTTATTAAGAATTATCACGTACATTTGCAAGCATTACTATAAATAGAAAATAGAATGAAAAATACACCAATCGAACGAAATGTGATTGACGAAACGATTAATGAGTTTCAAATTGTCGACTTTTCGAAGGCTACTATCCGTGAAGTGAAAGCGATAGCTTCAAAGGCGGAAGCAGTATCAGGCGTTGAATTTATCAAGATGGAAATGGGTGTTCCGGGACTTCCGGCCTCTGCCGTAGGAGTAAAAGCGGAAATCGAAGCGCTGCAAAACGGAATTGCCAGCCTGTATCCCGATATCAACGGATTGCCGGAACTCAAAAAAGAAGCGTCCGACTTTATCAAAGCATTCATCAATGTAGATTTAAGCCCGGAGGGATGCGTACCCGTTACCGGCTCTATGCAGGGAACATTCGCTTCGTTCCTTACTTGCAGCCAGTGCGATGAAAAGAAAGACACGATCCTGTTTATCGATCCGGGATTTCCCGTACAGAAACAGCAGTTGGTAGTGATGGGACAAAAGTATGAGACATTTGATGTCTACGACTACCGCGGTGACAAGCTGAAAGAAAAGCTGGAAAGCTATCTGAGAAAAGGAAATATATCGGCTATTATCTACTCAAACCCCAATAACCCGAGCTGGATTTGCCTGAAAGACGAAGAGTTGCGCATCATCGGCGAACTTGCCACCCAATATGACGTAATCGTACTGGAAGACCTGGCATACTTTGCAATGGATTTCCGTCAGGATCTGAGCACTCCTTATCAAGCTCCGTTCCAGCCTTCGGTAGCTCACTACACAGATAATTATGTGTTGCTGATTTCCGGTTCCAAAGCCTTCAGCTATGCCGGACAACGTATCGGCGTGAGCTGCATTTCCGATAAGTTGTATCACCGCAGCTATCCCGGACTGACGAAGCGTTATGGCGGGGGAACATTCGGCACGGTCTTCATCCACCGCGTACTCTATGCACTGTCTTCCGGCACAAGCCACTCCGCACAGTATGCGATGGCTGCCATGCTGAAAGCTGCCAATGAAGGTCAATACAACTTCCTCAGCGAAGTGAAGGTATATGGTGACAGAGCGCAGAAGTTAAAAGAGATTTTCCTCCGTCACGGATTCTATCTGGTATATGACAATGACTTGGGCGATCCGATTGCCGACGGATTTTACTTCACCATCGGCTATCCGGGAATGACAAGCGGCGAACTTGCCAAAGAACTGATGTACTATGGAGTGAGCGCCATTTCACTGGTCACCACCGGAAGCCACCAGGAAGGATTACGCGCGTGTACCTCTTTTATTAAAGACCACCAGTACGCACAGCTCGACGAAAGAATGAAGCTGTTTGCCGAACATCACCCGATTGCCTGACAGCCGAATAGCGTATTTATGCCGGAACTGATGTTCATGTCAGATGCGGATATTCATAAAAGCTGCTCTTAAAACAAAAAAAATGGGAAAGTATGGCTATTATTCCATTTCTTTTCTTATATTAGTGGCACGAATATCAATCTGATGGCATGAATATAGACTCTGACATATTTAAAATTCAATCGAATAATGTATTGCCATCACGAGGAAAGATTCTCATCTCCGAACCTTTCCTTCGTGATGCCACATTCGGCAGATCTGTAGTTCTGTTGATCGACCATACCGAAGAAGGCAGCATGGGGCTGATTATCAACAAACAACTGCCGATATTTGTCAACGACATTATCAAAGAATTCAAGTATATCGAAAATATACCTTTATACAAAGGCGGACCTATCGCTACAGATACCCTGTTCTACCTTCATACACTGGCAGACATTCCGGGTGCCATACCTATCAGCAAAGGACTGTATCTGAACGGTGACTTTGATGAGATAAAGAAATACATACTGCAAGGAAACAAAGTAGACCGCTACATCCGCTTCTTCCTGGGATACTCCGGCTGGGAAAGTGAACAACTGAGCACCGAACTCAAAGAGAACACATGGCTCGTCTCCAAAGAAGAGAATGCCTATCTGATGAACGGAGACACCAAGGATATGTGGAAACAAGCCTTGGAGAAACTAGGCAGCAAGTATGAAACCTGGTCACGCTTTCCGCAAGTGCCGACTTTCAATTAATGTCTCTTCGGATTCAGATACTGGAAGATAGCAGCATCTTTGTAACATCCACCGACCTGTAACCAATCCTTCAACAGTCCGCACTGGACGAAACCGCAGGAAGTAAACAGTTTCATACAGACTTCATTGTCCGTAGCCACATGGGCATAAAGTTGAGTCAGCGACAAGAAATCGAAAGCATACTCGCACAGCAACTGCAAAGCGTCCGATGCGTAACCTTGCCGGCGATAGTCTTTATGAACGGCTATGCCGACCTCACCACGAGAGTGGAGAGGAACAAAATCCGTGATATCAATCGTCCCCAATATCCGATGATCGGACTTACTCATTATCATCAGGCGCAACTGCTTGTCGGCAAACACATCACACTGGGAACCCTCTATATATTGCCGGAGCACGTAGCGGGAATAAGGAACGGTAAAATTACTGATATCCCACATGGAAGGGTCATTCTCCATCTCATACATCACATCCATATCTTCCGGCTCTACCGCACGAAGATAGATGCGGTCATTACTTAAAAAAGACTGTTTCATACCGGCTTATTCTTTATTAATATGGAGTTCGTTACGAAGTCTTTTCTCACTGGGCAGACAAAAAAGGGAAGCGGTCAGCCCGATCAGCATACAGAGATTTCCGGTGTTGCTAAGAGTCAGATAATAGCATAATACGTTGAGGACGATAGCCACTTCGAGCAATCCGAGGCGTACCATGCTCCACTGCACATAACGCTTCAACGCAAGAGGAATCGTCAGGAGGTCTATCTTCTTTTTCAGTACCAGACTGAACAGTTTCAAAGCAAGCGGCACACACAAGGCGGTCAGCAAGATACCTGCCGTCTCCATATAATAGGTGGCCTGTGGGTTATCGACCAAAGCTCCCACAGGAAGAAGGTCGAACTCCCCTGCCCCAAGCAAAAAGGCGGGAAGCACCCAAAAGAAAACATAACTGATATTCAAATTTCTCACTGCGCGTTTTATCTGTTCTTCCATGTTAGTTACGATATTCGTTCAAATAATAAAGTTAGATTATACGGTTCCGGTAAAAAGAGTCCGGTTGACAATACTGCGTCCCAGAGTGATCTCATCGGCATACTCCAGTTCATCACCAACGGAGATGCCCCGTGCTATTACGCTGAGTTTGACCCCCATCTTCTCCAGTTTACGGTAGATGTAGAAGTTGGTGGTATCTCCTTCCATCGTGGTGCTCAAAGCGAGGATGACTTCCTTGATTCCTCCTTCGGATACCCGCTGTACGAGACTTTCTATTTGCAGGTCGCTCGGTCCTACCCCGTCCATTGGCGAGATCACTCCGCCCAGTACGTGGTAAAGTCCCCGATACTGCTGGGTGGCTTCTACCGCCATCACATCGCGGATATTCTCTACCACACAGACAGTAGAGGCGTCACGCTGCGGATTGGCACAAATCTGACAAGTCTCGGTATCAGATATATTATGACATACTTTACAGTACTTTACTTCACGTTTCAGCGTAATGATGGAGTTGCCGAATGCCTCCACAGTAGCCGTTTCCTGCCGGAGCAGATGTAATACAAGCCGCATAGCCGTCTTACGCCCGATGCCCGGAAGTTTGGAAAATTCGCCTACTGCCTTTTCGAGCAGTACGGAAGGATATTGTTGGTTCATAGATTACGAATGAAATTCTATCTGTTTCGGGCGCAAAGATACGGATTATTGTTTTTAATACAAAGAAAGTATTACCTTTGCAGCCGATATGATGATATTAGTCATTATTATATGCTATTTTGCGGGCTTGTTGTTAATAGCCCACATCACCGGACATAAAGGCGGATCAAATGCAGCGTTCTTTAAAGGAGAAAACAAATCACCCTGGTATATAGTCTCCTTCGGCATGATTGGCGCTACAATTTCCGGCGTGACTTTCGTATCCGTACCGGGCATGGTTCGCGGAATGGACATGACGTATATGCAGACCGTATTCGGATTCTTCTTCGGCTATATGATCGTAGCACACATATTGCTGCCTCTTTACTACAGGCTGAATCTGACAAGTATCTACGGATACCTCGGTACACGCATCGGCGTGAATGCCTACCGCACCGGCTCTTTCTTCTTCCTGCTCTCCCGTATGCTGGGAACGGCAGCCAAACTGTATCTCGTCTGTCTGATCCTGCATACGCACGTATTTCAGGATATGCACATCCCTTTCTGGGTGATTGCCGTCGGCTCCGTGGCCCTCGTGTGGATATATACCCACAAAAGCGGCATCAAGACAATCGTATGGACGGACACGCTACAAACATTCTGTCTGATCGCAGCCCTGCTATTCATCATCTACTTCACCATACAGAAGCTGGATATAGGCTTTGACGGCATCGTACAGACCATCCGCCACAGCGAACACAGCCGCATCTTCGTATTCGACGACTGGATGTCCCGCCAGAACTTCTTCAAACAGTTCTTCAGCGGCATCTTTATCGTCATCGTCATGACCGGACTCGATCAGGACATGATGCAGAAGAACCTCTCCTGCCGCAATCTGCACGAAGCCCAAAAGAATATGTACTGCTACGGATTCTCATTCATCCCGCTGAATTTCCTGTTCCTGTGCCTGGGCATTCTGCTGATCGCATTAGCGGGACAAATGCAACTGGAACTACCGGCCATGAATGACGATATCCTTCCCATGTTTGCCACACAAGGATATCTGGGACAGTCGGTACTGGTTCTTTTCACCATCGGCATCATCGCCGCAGCTTTCAGCAACTCAGACTCCGCGCTGACCGCCATGACCACCAGCGTATGTATAGACCTGCTGAAGACGGACAAAGACACGGAAGAAACAGCCCGTCGCAAAAGAAAGAAAGTACACCTGTCCCTCTCCATCCTGCTGGCTTTCTTTATCTGCCTGGTGGAGATGCTGAACAACAAAAGCGTGATTGACGCGATCTACATCATCGCCTCCTACACATACGGGCCTTTGCTGGGCATGTTCGCCTTCGGACTGTTCACCCGGCGCCAGACAAAAGACCGGCTGGTCCCGCTCATCGCCATCGCCTCTCCGGTGCTCTGCTACGCTCTGGACTGGTGGATAAACAAAGAAACCGGATATAAATTTGGCTATGAATTGCTAATGTTGAACGGAAGCCTTACCTTTGCGGGGCTCATGCTGCTGTCCGGAAAAGAGAAAACGGCGAAAACGCCTTGAAAACTGGCGTCCGGAGTTTATAATAAAAAGTAGTGGAGTTTATTATAAACGTGACCATAGTTTATTATAAACGATAAGAGAGTTTATTAGAAGCAGAAAAACAAAGAAATAAATGACAATAAAATGGAAATAACGAGTGCAGAATTTGTGATTAGCAACACGGACGTGAAGAAATGTCCGACAGGAGTATTTCCCGAATACGCCTTCATCGGGCGGTCGAATGTAGGAAAGTCGAGCCTTATCAATATGCTGACTGCCCGCAAAGGACTGGCGATGACCTCCGCCACACCGGGAAAGACAATGCTTATCAACCACTTCCTGATCAACCAAAGCTGGTACCTGGTCGATCTTCCCGGATACGGCTACGCCAGACGCGGACAAAAAGGAAAAGACCAGATACGTACCATCATCGAAGACTACATCCTCGAACGGGAACAGATGACCAACCTGTTTGTACTGATAGACAGTCGCCTGGAACCGCAGAAAATAGACTTGGAATTTATGGAATGGCTGGGCGAAAACGGCATCCCTTTCTCCATCATCTTCACCAAAGCAGACAAACTGAAAGGCGGACGTCTGAAAATGAATATCAACAACTACCTGCGTGAACTGAGCAAGGAATGGGAAGAACTTCCCCCGTATTTCATATCTTCTTCGGAAAACCGCACAGGACGCACGGAAATCCTCGACTACATAGAAAACATCAGTAAAGAAGTCTATAAAAATAAGTAAACGAAAATGAAAAAGAACATTTTATTTATTGCATGGGTTGCATTATTCTCACTCTTTGCAAGCAACAGTCAGGCACAATCATTAAAGGATCTGCTCAACAAAGACAACATCTCCAAAGTAGTAAATGCCATCACCGGGACACCCGAAACGATAGACATGACAGGTACATGGACTTACAGCGGTTCGGCAGTAGAATTTGAATCGGACAATCTGCTGATGAAAGCAGGAGGAGCCGCAGCCGCCACGATGGCAGAAAACAAATTGAACGAGCAATTGAGTAAAGTGGGCATCAAAGAAGGACAAATGAGCTTCACGTTCAACGCCGACAGTACTTTCACCAGCACCGTCGGAAAAAAGAAACTGAGCGGCACTTATTCGTACAATGCTTCCACCAAGCAGGTAGACTTAAAGTACTTGAAACTGCTGAATCTGCATGCGAAAGTGAACTGCACTTCCAACTCTATGGATTTATTGTTCAACTCCGACAAGCTGCTTAAATTAATGACATTCCTCGGCAGCAAGACAAACAGCACAGCACTGAAAACTGTCAGCTCACTGGCTGAAAACTACGACGGGATGATGCTGGGATTCGGGTTGAAGAAATAGTGTTTTATTTGCAAAACCAAAAGCTCTGAAACGCCTTCTGGCAGGGCTCGAAAACCGAATCCTAACCGAAAGGGAAACCGAACCTTAACCAGTAGAGAAGAGTAGAGTATATAATTCTATTCTAAAGAAATAGAATTACTAAGAAAGAGAAGAAAGAATTTCGCCGCCGCCGATTCACTTTCGGTGTAGAAATGAATCAGACCAGTTCATCTTTGATTCGATGTTCTCTCTGTTCTCTACGTTGTTGAATGCGTTTGTACAACTTAACAATAAATGCTATAAAGTAATTCAACTCATAAAAGGGAGTCATATGATAGAAATCAAGTTTTGTTTTCATAATAGCTGGATTTTATGGGTTTGTTCCAAATATAGTAATTTTTTATGCGATAAACAAAAAATATGAGTATTCATTAGCGTGTTGAAATGAATTAATTTAGCGAACAGAGATCGGCAGTATTCACCTCGGTGCTCACTTCTGCTCGTCTCGGTGCTCAGCGTTTTTCGCCTCGCTGCTTACTCTCATTCAGCTCGGCGCTCAGTGTTCCCCACCTCGGTGGTCAGGATTGCCAAGCCCAAGGACGATGATAAACAGAAGTTATTTTATTCCCTTTTTCGATAAAATTAACTCTGCCGACGGGATAATTTCAGGGAAAAGCGTTACCTTTGGCGTTTGTAATCAATAAAAAGAAGGAAAAATGAAAAAGATACTTTTTTTAATGACCTTGTTAGTGGTAGGAGTAAGTTTCGCTTTTGCCCAGACTAACGCTGATATCAAGTTTGACAAAACAACACACGACTTTGGAAAATTCTCAGAAAACAGTCCGGTAGTAAGCTGCGTATTCACTTTCACTAATATCGGTGATGCTCCTTTAGTAATTCATCAGGCGGTAGCGTCTTGCGGATGCACAGTGCCCGAATATACCAAAGAACCGATCCAGCCGGGAAAGAAAGGTACAATCAAAGTAACTTACAACGGAACAGGTAAATATCCGGGACACTTCAAAAAGTCGATTACCCTGCGTACCAACGCAAAAACCGAAATGGTACGCCTCTATATCGAAGGCGATATGACCCCGAAAGACGAGAAGTAAGAAAAAATAGACATAACGTAAAGGAGAATCTTTCGATTCTCCTTTTTTTTTGTTTACTTTGAAGTCCATTAAGCATAAACTACTAAAAATATAATATGAAACAAGAAGAAGACAAATTCACCGGACTACCCGAGAACGCGTTCAGAGAGTTAAAAGCAGGAGAAGTGTACAATCCCCTGATGAGTCCTTCCAAAAATTATCCGGAAGTAAACTTCTGGTCAGTAACATGGGGTATCGCCATGGCCATCCTTTTCTCGGCAGCCGCCGCCTATCTGGGGCTGAAAGTGGGACAAGTATTCGAAGCCGCTATTCCGATAGCCATCATTGCCGTAGGAGTCTCCGGTGCAGCCAAAAGAAAAAATGCGTTAGGAGAAAATGTAATTATCCAGTCTATCGGAGCGTGTTCCGGTGTAATCGTTGCCGGAGCCATCTTTACCCTCCCCGCCCTTTATATCCTTCAAGTCAAATATCCTGAGATGACAGTCAGCTTTATGCAGGTATTTATCAGCTCGCTGCTGGGTGGTGTACTGGGTATCCTGTTTCTGATTCCTTTCCGCAAATATTTCGTCAGCGATATGCACGGCAAATATCCTTTCCCCGAAGCAACCGCTACTACACAGGTGCTGGTGTCCGGAGAAAAGAGCGGCAGCCAGGCCAAACCGCTGTTGATGGCGGGAATGATCGGTGGATTGTATGACTTCATCGTGGCCACTTTCGGCTGGTGGAACGAGAACTTCACCACCCGCGTATGCGGAGCCGGAGAAATGCTGGCTGAGAAAGCGAAACTGGTATTCAAAGTAAATACGGGAGCTGCCGTACTCGGTCTGGGCTATATCGTCGGACTGAAATATGCTTCCATCATCTGTGCCGGATCACTGGCAGTATGGTGGATCATCATTCCGGGAATGTCCGCCATCTGGGGAGACAGCGTGCTGAACGCATGGAACCCCGAAATCACTTCTACGGTAGGCATGATGAGCCCCGAAGAAATCTTCAAGTATTACGCCAAGAGCATCGGTATCGGCGGTATTGCCATGGCGGGTGTCATCGGTATCATCCGTTCGTGGGGAATCATCAAGAGTGCCGTCGGACTGGCTGCCAAAGAAATGGGCGGTAAAGGCAATGTAGAAAAGAATATCGTGCGTACACAGCGTGACCTTTCGATGAAAATCATCGCTATCGGCTCTATCCTTACGCTGATTCTGATCGTGCTGTTCTTCTACTTCGATATCATGCAGGGAAATATCGTCCATACGCTGGTAGCGATTGCGCTGGTAGCAGGCATTTCCTTCCTGTTCACGACGGTAGCTGCCAATGCGATTGCCATTGTAGGCACCAATCCGGTATCGGGAATGACATTGATGACACTGATTCTGGCTTCCGTAGTGATGGTAGCTGTCGGACTGAAAGGTCCTTCGGGCATGGTGGCCGCACTTGTGATGGGTGGTGTAGTATGTACGGCACTGTCTATGGCGGGCGGTTTCATCACCGACTTGAAAATCGGTTACTGGCTGGGTAGTACGCCCGCCAAACAGGAAACATGGAAATTCTTGGGAACCATCGTTTCTGCTGCCACGGTAGGCGGTGTAATGATTATACTGAACAAGACATACGGCTTCACCAGCGGCGCACTGGCTGCACCACAAGCCAATGCGATGGCGGCCGTTATCGAACCGCTGATGAGCGGCGTAGGCGCCCCCTGGTTGCTGTATGGCATCGGTGCAATCCTTGCTATCGTGCTGACATTCTTCAAGATTCCCGCACTGGCCTTTGCGCTGGGTATGTTTATTCCGTTGGAGCTGAATGTGCCGCTGGTAGTAGGCGGTGCCGTCAACTGGTATGTGACAAGCCGCAGCAAGGATACGGCACTCAATACGGAAAGAGGTGAAAAAGGAACATTGCTGGCATCCGGTTTCATTGCCGGAGGCGCATTGATGGGAGTAGTGAGCGCGGCAATGCGTTTCGGCGGTATCAATCTGGTCAACGAAGCCTGGCTGAACAATACCTGGTCGGAAGTGTTAGCATTAGGAGCTTACGCTTTATTGATCCTCTACTTTATCAAGGCTTCCATGAAAGTAAAATAAGATGAGGAAACTGTTATCTGTTATAGTATCACTTATGACTGCAATGGCATTTGCACAACAGCCCGTCGAGCTACCTTTGTGGCCCGACGGTGCTCCCAACTCCAACGGACTGACCGGCGGGGAAAAGGAAGTGTCGCCCCACAGACTCAGCAATGTCACCGCCCCCACCATAACCGTTTATCGTGCACCACAACCAAACGGAATGGCTGTCATCATGTGTCCCGGAGGTGGCTACAGCCGCCTCGCCATGGATCATGAAGGGCACGATATGGCATCCTGGTTCTGCGGACAGGGCATCACTTACGTTGTATTAAAGTACCGGATGCCGAACGGTCATTGCGAAGTCCCTTTGTCGGATGCGGAAAGAGCAATTCGCATCGTACGCGAGCATGCTGGAGAATGGAATATCCATCCCCGCAAAATAGGAATCATGGGAGCATCCGCCGGAGGACATCTCGCCTCTACCCTTGCCACCCATTACAGTGCGGCATCGCGTCCCGACTTTCAGATTCTGCTTTATCCGGTGGTCACCATGACGCAAAGTACTCATGGCGGTTCGAGAAAAGAGCTTCTGGGCGGAAATCCGACCGCAGAACAAGAGGTACTCTTCTCCAACGAACTGCAAGTGACATCCGATACTCCGCAAGCCTTTATCGTCCTGTCTTCTGATGACGGTGCCGTGCCTCCTTCCAACGGAGTGAACTATTATCTCGCTTTACAGAAAAACAATGTTCCCGCATCGCTTCATGTCTACCCTACCGGCGGACATGGCTGGGGATTCCGGGACAACTTCAAGTATAAGCAACAATGGACACAGGAACTCGAAAAGTGGTTGCGTGAGGGTGTCGTATTTCCGAAGGAGACAGCACCGATGTTGAGAATCGGAAAGACGTACCTTGGAACAAAGTATGTAGCCAACACACTGGATCAGGGAACGGAAGAAAAGTTAGTCATCCTGCCCCAAACGGTAGATTGCCTTACTTTCGTCGAATATACGCTGGCTCAGGCGATGGGGTCTTCTTTTGCCGATAATCTGCAAAAGATACGTTATCGGGACGGTGTGATCGACGGATACACTTCGCGGTTGCACTATACCTCCGACTGGATTGAGAACGGTGTCCGCCAAGGATTTCTGGAAGACGTTACTGCACAAAACAGTACGCAGACCACCAAACTGTCTCTCTCTTATATGTCCACCCATCCCCAAAAGTACAGGCAACTGGCGGATTCGCCGGAGAACGTGAAACGGATGGCCGAGCATGAAAAGGCATTGTCCGGGAAAAAGGTACACTGGCTACCTAAAGGAAAACTCCCCGACGCAGGACTTCCGTGGATCATGGACGGTGATATCATCGCCATCACCACGAATCTTCCGGGACTGGATGTAGCTCATGTAGGGATGGCCGAATATATAAACGGAAAGTTGCATTTGCTTCACGCCTCTTCTACGCTTGGCAAGGTTGTTGTCAGCGAAGAGCCTCTCAGCCAAATGCTTCGCAATAATAAATCATGGAGCGGCATACGTGTCGTCCGGATGTCTCACCCTTAAAACAAATGATTATGAAACGAGTAAAACATTTACTTCTCGCGTCGTGTCTGTTGCCTACTTTTTTGGGGGCACAGGGAGTGGCAAGCGCCTCTTTTCTGGAGATTACTCCGGATGCCCAATCGGCAGGTATGGCCGGCACAGGACTGGCTATCACTGACAATGGAAGCACGGCTATCTTTCATAACGCTTCCACCATCGCTTTCTCGCAGGATGTAATGGGTGCCAGCTACTCATACGCTGACATAAATAAAGACTTTGGAATGCATAGCGCATCCCTTTTCTACCGCATCGGACGGGAAGGGAAGCACGGATTTAGCGTAGGATTCCGTCACTACAAGGATGCCGATTTTCATTGGCAGGACGGTGCGGAAGATCATGCCCGCGCATGGAACGTAGAAGCCGCATACTTCAGAAATGTAGCCAAAAACCTGTCCCTTTCATTAACACTCAGATATCTGCAGGCAAAAGCCTATAAGGATGCGGACAGCAAAGGGTCAGTCTCCGTGGACCTCGGTGCCAGCTATCATCGCAGCATGGGTATTCTGGACGAAATGGCTTCATGGACTATCGGATTTCAAGCCGCCAACCTGGGCAGCAAGCTGGACGGACAGAAACTGCCTGCCCGACTGGGACTGGGTGGTGCCATCGACCTGCCGTTCAGTATGGACAACCGCTTGCAGGTGGCTCTTGACTTCAATTACCTGCTCCCGTCCGAGTACCGCCATCTTCAAGCCGGCATCGGAGCGGAATATAATTTCCTGAAATATGGAATTATCCGCGGAGGATACCACTTCGGGGATAACGACAAAGGAACAGGCAATTACGGTACACTGGGCTGCGGAATCAACTTCTGGCCGATTCGCGCGGATTTCTCTTATGCACTGGCTGATAAAGACTGTTTCATGCATAAGACATGGCAGCTCGGCATTGGAATCGTTTTCTAGGCTTTTCCTTCGGGCAGTCCGCTAAGTTTTATCATTGAGCAGAGTCTGCCGGGTTCTTTCATTGAGCAATCTGCTGTTTTTTTTCGTTCAGCAGTCTGCCAAGCTCGCATTCAAGGCGTTGCTTCACTTCGTCCATAGGCACTTCGTGCTTCAGTTCCTGACGAAGAGAAGTGACGCCTTTATCTATAAAGCCACAAGGATGAATATAGCTGAAATAGCGTAAATCCGTATTCACATTCAAGGCCAGTCCGTGCATGGTGACGTAGTGGCTGCTCCTCACCCCGATCGCACAAATCTTACGGGCACGGGGCGTACTCCCCTCCAGCCAGACACCTGTTGCCTTTTCAAGCCGTCCCGCTTCAATGCCATAGGAGGCACAGACACGTATCACAGCCTCTTCGAGCAGGTGCACATATTCCTTCAACCCCAAATGAAACTCTTCCAGATTCAAGATCGGATAACAGACTAGCTGTCCGGGACCGTGATACGTGATATCCCCTCCCCGATCTATATGGAAAAGGGTAGCCTGAATGGCTTTCAGCTGATCGTCATTCAACAGCATATTATTTTCTTTTCCGCTACGTCCCAAAGTATAGACGTGCGGATGTTCGCACATAATAATACGGTTTTCATACGCTTCTCCCTGCGCTTTTGCGCGGACAAGAGTATCAAACCATTCCGTCTGCCGCTGCCATGCCTCGGCGTACGGAATCAAATTCCAGTCTACTAACACAGTTTTCATGAGGACAAAAGTAAGAAATAAAAAGAAAAATCGTACATTTGTAGATCGAATATAACAAGCACTCTAAACCAAAGATAACAAACACTCTTATGAAAATGGAAGTTCCACAAGTAGATTTGCCACTGGAGGTGTTGGCATGGACTAAAGTAACTGAAGATATTCTGAACATCTACAAGCAATCGTGCCGGCTGCAGGCGTGTATTTTCGCCATCTGTACGGAAGGAACCATGAAAGTCTCCATCAATCTGTTGGAATACGAGGTTCACCCGAATGATCTGATTACATTACTTCCCGGAACAATCATACAGTTCCGTGAGAAAGCGGAAAAGGTAAGTCTTTGTTTTGCCGGATTCTCCGCGAAATGTATCGGACATATCAACTTGCTGACCACCATCGGGAACGCTTATCCCAAGCTGATAGAACAGCCGATCATCCCTCTTTCCGAGAATATCGCCGACTATCTGAAGGAATATTTTGCCTTGTTGTCTCATGCCAGTTGTGACGAGTCTTTCAAGATGGACTCCAAATTGGCGGACTTGTCACTCCAGACTATTCTGACAAGTATCCAACTGATGTACCGGAATTATTCGGGAAACAATCATTCGAACCGTAAGAAGGAGATTTGCCGGAAGTTGATTCAACTGATCACTGAACACTACAAAGATCAGCGTTGTGCACAGTTCTATGCCGATCAACTGGGAATCTCTCTGCAACATCTGAGCACCACCGTAAAACAAGTGACGGGGAAAAGTGTATTGGATACTATTGCTTATATTGTCATTATCGACGCCAAAGCGCAGCTAAAGGGGACGGATATGACTATTCAGGAGATAGCTTATTCGCTGAATTTCCCGAATCCCTCTTTCTTCTGCAAGTTCTTCAGACGGCATGTAGGGATGTCGCTGCTGGAATTTAGAAATAGTTGAGTCCGTTACTTCTAAAATCAATGGATCAGTCGGAAATACCGTTTTTGATTCCAGATATACAGATTTGAGCCAACTATCCGCATGGATTCCCCTCTTTCTCGAAGGAGGGGTGACCGTAGGGCGGGGTGGTAGGTAAAACAAGGTTATCTCTAATTTATTGTGAATGAAAGAATTGCGTATTCACCTACCACCTCCCCCTACGGGTACTCCTCCTTCCCGAAGGAGGAGAATGAAGATACTACCGACTTTTTAGCCAGCCCCATAAATCCATAAAAGAACATTAAGCAGGCTCTCTTCTTAAATCTTCCTTCTTCCCAAACTCAACGAATTGAGCACTACACTCACACTGGAGAATGCCATGGCGGCACTTGCCAGCATCGGATTCAGCAACAATCCGTTTATAGGGAACAATACTCCGGCAGCGATAGGAATACCGATCAGATTGTAGATGAATGCCCAGAAAAGGTTCTGATGAATCAGTCGTACAGTCTGCCTGGATAGTTCGAAGGCTTTGGGAAGTAACAGCAAGTCGGATGTCATCAGCGTTACCATAGCGACATCCATAGCAATATCCGTACCCTTTCCCATAGCAATGCTGACGTCAGCCAATGCAAGTGCCTGCGAGTCATTGATACCATCGCCCACCATTGCCACTTTCTTTCCCTGCATTTGCAGTTCACGCACAAATTCGGCTTTGTCGTCCGGCAAGGCATCTGCCACAAACCGCTCGATACCCAGACGGGAAGAGACTGCCAGAGCCGTCCGCTGACCGTCACCGGTAAGCATACAGATATCGATGCCCTGACGTTTCAGTTCTTTCACTGCTTCGGCAGAAGTAGCCTTGATCGGGTCGGAAACGGCAATGATAGCCAAAAGTTCATTCTCACGTCCGAAGTATATGATTCCGTTTCCGTCTGATTCGTAGTGTACCAGCATATCCGCCATGACATCGCTCACTGTAGCGCTGAAATCTTTCAGAAGTTTATGGCTGCCCACCCAGTAAGTCTTGCCTTGATAAGACACCTTTATACCTTTGCCTGTGATGCTCTCAAAACTGCTCAAAGGAGCGGGAGTTATCTTTTCCTCGTCTTGAAGTACGGCGACAATCGCGCCTGCCAACGGGTGTTCCGATTTCAGTTCGGCAGCCAGAAGTACATCTTTGAAGTGTTCTTCCTGCGGCTGTGCCCACAACCATCCGGTAGCGGTAGGATGTCCTTCGGTCAAAGTACCGGTTTTATCCAGTACCACCACATCTACTTTACGCATCTGCTCCAGAGCGACGGCGTCTTTTATCAGAATATGCTGTCCGGCAGCTTTACCGATTCCTACCATCAGCGCAGTAGGTGTAGCAAGTCCCAAAGCACAGGGACAGGCTATGACCAGAACGGATACGGCAGAAAGAATACCATAAGAAATATACTCACTGCCACCGATAGCCACCCACAGCACAAACGTCAGAATGGCAATTCCCAACACGACAGGAACGAAGATGCCTGTAATACGGTCGACGATGCGCTGCACAGGAGCTTTGCTGCCTTGTGCTTCCTGCACCATGTGAATGATGCGTGCCAGCACAGTATCGCTTCCCACCTGAGAAGCACGAATGATGAAGGAACCGCGCTGATTGATTGTTCCGGCAAGGACCTTATCGCCCTTTTTCTTCTCTACCGGAATCGGCTCACCGCTAATCATACTTTCATCCACATACGAATCGCCCTCCGAAAGCTGACCATCCACGGGAATCTGTTCGCCGGGACGGACTACCACCATATCGCCTACCTGCAACAGGTCTATTTGTATCTCTTCCTCTACCCCGCCACGCAATACACGTGCCACTTTAGGCTGCATTCCCATCAGTTTGCGAATGGCATCCGAGGTATTTCCTTTGGCGCGTTCCTCCATCATCTTTCCGGTCAGAACGAAGGCAATGATCACTGCGGAAGCTTCGTAATAGACGTGCGGTTCCAGTCCGCGATCTGTCCAGAACTGCGGAAAGAAGGTGTTGAACAAACTGAAAAGGAAGGCTATCGAGGTACTCAACGCAACCAGCGTATCCATATTGCTACGACCGATCTTCGCCTGTTTCCATGCCCCCGTGAAGAAACTTCCTCCGAAGAGCACCATTACCGGAATAGCAAGCAACATTTGTATCTCGTTAGAGTATGGCATATGCATTAATAACATTGAAAAGATAAGCAACGGCACTACAAATATCCACGCACCGATCACTTTCCGTTTCAGACGAAGGTAGCGCTTATGCTGTTCTTCTTCCCGACGTTCTTCTTTATTCGCTTCTTCTACTATCAGATCATAACCGGCAGCAAGTACCGCTGCACGGATTTCTCCGGGGGTGAGCTTGTCGTCCTCATAAGAAATCGTCAATGTATTTGAAGCAAAGTTGACGGAAGCATCAACGACTCCCGGCAACTTTTTCACTGTCTTTTCTACATTGTTAGCGCATCCCGCACAATGCATATTAAGCACGGGAAACGCATTCTTTGCTATATTACCCATATAATCCTTTACTCTTTAATTAATTAGTATTTATAAAACAAGCAAATACGGGTATTTGTTCGATTACTTCTTATCGGCCTTCTTATCCTCTTTCTTAGATTCTTGTTTGCCATCTTTCTTGCCGTCCTGCTTGGTTTCCTTCACAAACTCGGCCTCATAATTGAACTTCTTGAATCCTGCCTGCAACTTCTTCACATCTGTCTTTTCGGCATCGTAGGTGATGGACACGGTTTTGTTCTTCAGTTCGGTGGAAAGTTCCTTCACGCCTTTCTCGAAGCGCATGTTATTTTTCACTTTCTTCTCGCAGTTCTCGCAGTGCATCTGAGAGACTTTGAATACTACTACACGGATATCCTTTGCCAACACGGCTGCTACGCTCAAAAGAGCCACCACGCAAGTGGCCATCCATCTTTTTGTTCTCATTTTTCTTATTCGTTTAATGGTTATTATTCATTTCTTGCCAGATTGAAACGTATTCCGATATAGGCTTTTGCCCCGTGCACAGGTCCCCATATCATCGTTGAGTCGAAGTTTCCTCCCCACGGGTTTGCTGCGTCAATGATCGGATTCTTCTGTTTGAAGTTTGTCAGGTTCTCCCCTCCTATGTAGACAGACCAGCGGCGGAAATAGCGGGTAATCTGGGCACTCAGTTGCTCGAAGCTGCCATAGCGGCGCTCCCAAGATAGCTGACCGTCTGCCAACTCGTAAGGGGAAGGCATTCTTCCTCCGCCATTGAGCTGGAGCGTAGCATCAAACTGCCATATTCCGAGTGGAGTCTGGTACGAAGCGGTCAGCAGTCCTTTGTATTTGCTGGTCAACGGTTTCTCCATCCGCTGACCTTTGTAGGTGGTCTGAGCATCCGTCAGACGGTAAGCTCCCGTCAAGGTAAATCCTTTAAAAAAAGGATAGCTTGCCTCTACTTGGAATACATGCGAATAGGAACGCCCGTCCAAATTGTAAAAGGCTACTTCGTGAGGATTACTGTCCATATCCACCACGACTTGCTTCAGGAAGTCTGTGTAATAATATTCGGCATTGATATTCAGCGTTTTGCCAAATACAGGTACGTAGGTGGATACACTGGCACCATAGTTCCATGCTTCTTCCATGTCCAGTCCTTTCGCTATTTCGACCTTTCGGCTACTGGAAAGCAGGTAGTTATTTTCTGCCAGTACATGATTCGTACGGTAACCTTTTCCGGCAGAGAGGCGGAAGTGTACGTACTCATTCGGATTGTATTTAAGATGTGCACGGGGAGTCACAAAGAAACCGTGCTCATTGCTATAGTCACCACGCAGACCTGCCATCAGCATCCACTGATCATTCAGATTCAGCGTGTATTGCGCATAGGCTCCGGGAACCGCTTCTTTGGCAAAAGCCTTGATGAGCGGCAATTCCGTTTGATTCTCCAACCGATAATGCTGGTCATAAGCGTCATAGTTGAAACTCAGCCCCGCCGAGAAACTGTTCTGCTTATTAAACTCTGTTTCAAACATCAAAGAGGCATACACATTTGTCTGGTCTACATTGTATAGTTTTCGTCCGTACATGGCATCCTGATTGTGCCAACTGGCAGAAAGAATCAGTGCCAGATTCGTATTCTTCTCCTTATTAAATATATAAGCATTCTTGGTGAAAAATTCGTAACGTTCGGTATCGATTCCTACTTTATAAAGATCACCCGTCTGCATATCCGTATGATGTGCCTGCCCGCTAGTGCGACTTTCGGAAAGGGCCTTGAAGCCTGCCTGAAAGACATAATGATCTCCCATATAGGCCCATCGGTTCCACACGTTATACTGCTCTACTTGGGGGATATCCACGAAGCCGTCATCATTGCCGTCGTGCGCTTTGGTTTCGTTTTCATAATGCGCCAGTAAAGAGGTACTCCAACGTTTTGACAACTTTAAGGTGGCGTCCGCATTCGCCTCATACCGGTTGGTACTGCTTGCGAAAAGATTGGCAGATACCCAATCGGCCTCCAGCAACTGCGGCTTTTTGAACTCTACATTAATCTGTCCCGTGATGGCTTCGTAACCATTCTTCACTGATGAGATTCCTTTGGAAACCTGTATGCTTTGCATCCACGGACCGGGGACATATCCCAGACCATAAGGAGATGCCGCACCGCGATAGTTCGGGATATTCTCCGTGAGCATCTGTACATAAGTTCCGGACAATCCGAGCAGTTTGATCTGCTTGGCTCCCGTTGCCGCATCCGAATAGCTCACGTCCACCGAAGGGTTGGTCACGAAACTTTCTCCCAGATTACAGCAGGCAGCCCTGCTCAATTCGGCACTGCTTATCATCTCTTCGTTCATTACGCTGCTGCGCAACTTCATCGTTCCCATTCTGCGGCTGACTACATTCACTTCGTTCAGTTCTACACCTTCCCGAAGGGTAATATCCAGTTCCTGATTCTTCTTGCTGACATGAACCGTGTCATTCTGAAAGCCGATAAAACTGATTACCAGCATGTGACTCTTCGAAGGTTTGGAGATAGAAAAGCTGCCATCTTCCTTGGTAGTTACACCCTGACCCGTATTCACCCAGAATACATTAGCACCCGGAACAGGCTCTCCGGTATTATCTTTGACTATTCCCCGCACCTGCGCTTGTGTCGTAACTGCAAGTAATGAGAACAGTCCCATTATTATATATTTCATTCTTTCTTGGACTTAGTTTTGCGATACAAAATTAATTCATTTCTCTTGCAACTGAGTTGCATTCATTCTCCTTGTTTTCATACCCTGCAAAGGCTGAAAACAAAGTACAATCGGACAAAAAAGATGAAATAACAGCTAAATCAGAAAAACGGAATGTAACGCCAGCTTCTGCCTCGGACAGGGAGGTGGCGGAGAAGGAAGACTGGAAAAGTCCACCGTCCGGTCTATAGAAGTGAAAGCAAATAGCTGACAATACTGTTCACAGAAAAGTGTTATCACCGGAACGGAAACCGTCAGTTCGGAAATATGCTTCATCAAATCGGGCTTATAGATAGTTGCCGTACAGCCCTTTTCTCTGCAATCTTTCTTTGAATCGCAAGTATGAGACTTCTTACATTTGGGACAGCCATCGGCACAACAGCCCTGCACAGTCTCACAACGGGAACAGCAATAATGAACAATAGATACTCCCGCCCCTGAATAGATAATCAGGAGAGAAAGGATCACTGCTGTTATGTAGGCTAGTCTCTTCATTTCGGGAGACAAAGATAAGGTATTCCGGCAACAATATCAAATTAAATAATTCTCCATTTTTATTCATACTACTGATATTATCCGTATATTTGACCACATATTAGTTCTTTTAAATACATCATGTCATGGAATATCATCGTATATCTTTCATCCACAACGATACAGAGTATTCGTTCATTAAAGCTATAAACGGGAACTTAACAGGATACGCTTTAATGTCAGCTTGCCGGATAGAAGTAGTCAATTATATGAAAGAAAATAACTTGAAAGGCAGCTATATACTAACCGGAATGTCAAAGGCTTAATCACATGAAAGCTAAAAGAGAGCAGATATTAATCAGAACTTCCTGGATAAGTACTATTGGTAATGCCATACTTTCCACATCAAAAATCATCGTAGGTTTATGGGCCGGCAGTCTTGCCGTGCTAGGCGACGGTATTGATTCGGCAACGGATGTGATCATCTCCATTGTCATGATTTTCACAGCACGCATTATCAGCCAGCCGCCTTCCAAGAAGTACGTATTCGGCTATGAGAAAGCCGAAGGGATTGCGACTAAAATTCTTTCGCTTGTGATATTCTATGCAGGGGTGCAAATGTTGATATCATCTATCGGAAGTATCTTTTCCGAAGAAGCAAAAGAAATTCCGTCAGCCATTGCCATATACGTCACGATCTTTTCGATTATCGGCAAACTTCTATTGGCTTTATATCAGTACAAACAAGGGAAAAAGATAGATAGCTCCATGCTGACGGCCAATGCCATCAATATGCGCAATGATGTTATCATTTCCTCCGGTGTGCTGCTGGGACTGATATTCACGTTCATATTCAAACTGCCTATACTCGACTCCATCACAGGACTAATCATCAGCCTCTTTATCATAAAATCTTCGATTGGCATTTTCATCGATTCGAATGTGGAATTGATGGATGGCGTCAAAGATGTCAATGTGTACAATAAGATATTCGAAGCAGTAGAAACAGTTCCCGGTGCGAGCAACCCACACCGGGTAAGATCAAGAATGATCGGGAATCTTTATATGATTACCCTCGATATCGAGGTAAATCCGCAGATAACCATCACACAGGCCCATCAGATAGCCGACGCTGTGGAGAAAAGCATAAAAAGCTCTATAGACAATGTCTATGATATCTTAGTACACGTGGAACCTGCCGGCGAATGTCAGACAGACGAGAAATTTGGTATTGACAAGGGTATGGTGAATTGACGGAAGGCATTAAGGAGCAAGTATATGCTCCCCCGAAGCTGTTATGATTACTCCACCACAATCACTGACCACCGTCTCGTGCTTTCCATCCGGAGTGACTATGATGGAACCAGTCTGTATGATATGCTTTCCGTCCATCGTCACACGTATGCGGGCGCTTGTTTCTTCTTTTTCTTTCTTTTCCTTCTTTGCAGATTCCTCCTCTTCCTTATCCTCTATGGCTCTGTTCCGGTCCATACAGCCATTGGTATGATAACTTTTCATCTTAGTCACCCGGTCATCAACGAACCAGATATTAACGACTCCTGCAATACTTGACTCGGAAGTACGAAATTCCAGCATCTCACTCTCTTCGTCAAAACTTCGATAGCTCGGTTTACCCATAATGGCTATTACTTCTTTAGAAGACATCCCACGTTGGATAATACTCAAATTCTCATAAGTAATTCTGCTTGCATAACAACTGCTGAGCAATATCACCAGCAGCAAAGACATAAGGATCTGACTCTTTTTCATAATAGGTATAGTTTAGTAGTTTTTTTGAATACCCCAAATGTAGTATGAGAAAATTCCCTTCGCAAAGACTTCTTCCTACTTGCAAATAGGAATTTCCCTATCTATGAAAAACGACAGGTATAACCTATGACTACTAACATTTCTTCTCTCAACTATCCTATTGGCTTATCTATCATACCGTCCGCCACAGAGAATCAATGACTGCATACCTTACTGATATCAACCGTAAATTCCTCACCGGCAGGCATGAACTTCCCTTTTCGTTTAAGAAATCCGATCAGTTCGTCCACTTCCATATTATCTGCCGAACAAGTATAAAAACGCTGATGTTCGCCAAACTTCTCTACGATTGCAGCCCTCAGAGATGCCTCAGTATAACTATTTCCCTCCATCATGTGAAGGACTTCGTGTGCATGTAACTGTTCCATAATCTATTTTTTCTGCAAAGATAAGTACGGCGTACAGATTAAAACTGTAACATATGATACAGAAGCAAGAAAAAAAGAATCATTAACAATGGCATCCCCTATATACATTGCCGAAGAAAGTAGCTGAATATTTTTCCTTTTTTATTCGCAGTATTCGGTAATTTCATTTATATTTGTCGATAGTGATAGATATGATCAATGTTGAATTTATAGAAAAAACGAGTATGAAAAAACAATATGTCAGTCTGCTTGCGGTTATACTTTCGGTAAGCGGCTTTTTGTTTTCTTGTCATGACAAGATGAACAAAAACACGGGAGCATTACAATTCGATAGTATACAGGTTAACGAGACGGCACACCTCTTTAATGACACCGCCAAACCCGCGTGCAATATTATCATCAACTTCGCCTATCCCGTCAAGTCGTCGGACGAGATGCTGAAAGACAGTCTGAACGCTTACTTCATCTCCGTCTGCTTCGGAGACAAATATATCGGCGAAAAGCCAGAAGCGGTAGTGAAGCAATACGCCAAGAATTACATTGACGAGTATCGCCACGACCAAGAGCCGATGTACGCCGAAGACGAAAAGAATAAAGAAAGCGATGCAGTGGTAGGCGCATGGTACTCCTATTACAAGAGCATCGAAAGCCACGTGCAACTTTATGAGAAAGACCTGCTAGTATATCGCGTTGACTACAACGAATATACCGGAGGCGCACACGGTATGTATATGTCGACTTTCCTGAACATGGATCTCACTCTGATGCGTCCGCTCCGCCTCGATGATATTTTTGTAGGCGACTTCCAGGAAGCCCTGACGGATCTGATCTGGAACCAGCTGATGGCTGACAACAAAGTAACTACTCACGAAGCGCTGGAAGACATGGGATATGCTTCGACCGGAGACATCGCCCCGACAGAGAACTTCTATCTGAGTAAAGAAGGTATCACCTTCTACTATAATATATACGACATCACACCGTACTCGATGGGACCTGTCAAAGTTACCATTCCATACTCTATGATGGAACATCTGCTGGGCAGCAACCCAATTCTTGGAGACCTGAAAGATTAAACAGCTATTAAAAGATTGAACACCAATGAATATCCTGTTGTTATTGCCCCGTGTGATGCAGAAGGATATTCATTTCACTTATAAATTAAAATTCACCATTCAAAATACTTAAAGTGGAAATCATACTGAAATATTTTCCGGATCTGACGGAAGAGCAGCGTAAACAGTTTGCCGCTCTATACGACCTCTACATCGACTGGAATGCGAAAATCAACGTTATCTCCCGCAAAGACATCGAAAATCTGTACGAGCATCATGTTCTCCATTCATTAGGCATCGCCAAAGTGATTCAATTCCGTCCTGGAACCAAGGTCATGGATCTGGGTACAGGAGGAGGATTTCCCGGCATTCCGCTCGCCATCCTGTTCCCCGAAACCAAGTTTCATCTGGTAGACAGCATCGGCAAGAAAGTACGTGTGGCGACAGAAGTGGCCAATGCCATCGGACTGAAAAACGTCACTTTCCGTCATGCCCGTGCCGAAGAGGAAAAACAACTGTTCGACTTCGTCGTGAGCCGTGCCGTAATGCCTTTGGCGGATCTGATCAAGATCATCAAAAAGAACATTTCCCCCAAGCAGCAGAATGCTATGCCCAACGGACTGATCTGTCTCAAAGGAGGCGAACTGGAGCATGAAACGATGCCGTTCAAGCATAAAACAGTCATCCACAGCCTGAGCGAAAACTTCGAGGAAGAGTTCTTTGAAACAAAGAAGGTAGTATATTCACAAATATAGGAATCAGGAGTTATCAAAACCATGAAAATAAAGAGATTTGAGTTTAATATGTTTCCCGTAAATTGCTACGTTTTATGGGATGACACAAAAGAGGCGGTTGTCATCGATCCGGGCTGCTTCTACGAAGAGGAAAAACAAGCACTAAAGAAGTTCATCCTCACCAATGAGTTAACAGTGAAACATCTGCTGAATACTCACTTACATCTGGATCACATCTTCGGCAATCCGTTTATGCTGAAAGAGTTCGGTCTGTCGGCAGAAGCCAATAAGGCGGATGAGTTCTGGATCGATGAAGCTCCGAAACAGAGCCGTATGTTCGGCTTCCAATTGCAGGAAGAACCGGTTCCGTTGGGGAAATATCTGCATGACGGAGATATCATCACTTTCGGACACACCAAACTGGAAGCAATCCATGTCCCCGGACATTCGCCCGGTAGCCTGGTGTATTATTGCAAGGAAGAAAACTGCATGTTCTCCGGCGACGTATTGTTTCAAGGCAGCATCGGTCGTGCCGATCTGTCGGGTGGCAACTTCGACGAACTGATCGATCATATTTGCAGCCGTTTATTCGTACTTCCCAACGAGACAGTCGTATACCCCGGACACGGTGCGCCAACGACCATCGGAATGGAGAAGGCAGAGAATCCATTTTTCAGATAAAAAAAAGAATACAAGTAATAGGTAATAAGTAACAGGTAATAATCGTAGCTGCCAGTATATTTATCCGCATGGATATTACTTATTACTTATTATCTATTACTTAAAAACATCCCCCATAAATTATGAAAACAGATTTGTTAGCTAGCCGTCACATCGGCATCAATGAAGAAGACACAGCTGTGATGCTCCGCAAAATAGGCGTAGACTCACTGGATGAACTGATCAACAAAACCATCCCTGCCAACATCCGACTGAAGGAACCGCTGGCACTGGCCAAGCCGTTGACGGAATACGAATTTGGAAAACACATTGCCGACCTGGCAAGTAAAAACAAACTGTATACGACATACATCGGATTGGGGTGGTATAATACGATTACTCCTGCCGTTATCCAACGGAATGTATTCGAAAATCCCGTATGGTATACTTCTTACACGCCTTATCAGACAGAAGTGTCGCAAGGAAGACTGGAAGCGTTGATGAATTTCCAGACTGCCGTCTGTGACCTCACCGCTATGCCGCTCGCCAACTGCTCACTGCTGGATGAAGCGACTGCCGCCGCCGAAGCCGTAACCATGATGTATGCTCTGCGTTCGCGTGCCCAACAGAAAGCAGGTGCCAACATAGTCTTTGTGGACGAAAACATCTTCCCGCAGACCTTGGCAGTAATGACCACACGTGCCATTCCACAAGGCATCGAATTGCGCACAGGCAAATATAAAGAGTTTGAACCCTCACCGGAAATCTTCGCCTGCATCCTGCAATATCCTAACTCCAGCGGTAATGTGGAAGACTATGCCGACTTCACAAAAAAGGCACATGAAGCAGACTGCAAAGTTGCCGTTGCCGCTGACATTCTGAGTCTTGCCCTGCTGACTCCTCCGGGAGAATGGGGAGCGGATATCGTATTCGGTACAACACAACGTCTGGGTACACCAATGTTTTACGGTGGCCCTTCGGCAGCCTACTTCGCCACACGTGACGAGTACAAGCGGAACATGCCGGGACGCATCATCGGATGGTCCAAAGACAAATACGGCAAACTCTGCTACCGAATGGCTTTGCAGACACGCGAACAGCATATCAAACGCGAAAAAGCCACTTCCAATATTTGCACGGCTCAGGCATTACTCGCTACGATGGCAGGTTTCTACGCTGTATATCACGGACAGGAAGGAATCAGAACGATTGCTTCGCGTATTCATAGCATCACTGTCTTCCTCGACAAGCAATTAAAGAAATTCGGATATACGCAAGTCAATGCACAATATTTCGATACGCTACGTTTCGAGTTGCCGGAACACGTTTCGGCGCAGCAGATTCGCACGATCGCACTAAGCAAGGAAGTGAACCTGCGCTATTACGAGAACGGAGACGTAGGTTTCAGCATCGATGAAACGACAGACGTAGCAGCTACGAACGTGTTGCTTTCCATCTTTGCCATTGCCGCTGGGAAAGATTATCAGAAGGTAGAGGACGTGCCGGAAAAGAGCAATATTGACAAAGCACTGAAACGCACCACGCCTTTCCTCACGCACGAGGTGTTCTCCAACTATCATACGGAAACGGAAATGATGCGCTACATCAAACGTCTGGATCGGAAGGATATTTCATTGGCCCAGTCCATGATTTCCCTCGGATCGTGCACGATGAAGCTCAACGCAGCCGCTGAAATGCTTCCTTTAAGCCGTCCGGAATTTATGAGCATGCATCCGTTGGTGCCGGAAGATCAGGCGGAAGGATATCGTGAATTGATCAGCAATTTGAGCGAGGACTTGAAGGTTATTACCGGATTTGCAGGTGTCAGCCTGCAGCCGAACTCGGGTGCTGCGGGAGAATATGCCGGTCTGCGAGTTATCCGTGCGTATCTTGAAAGTATTGGTCAAGGACATCGCAACAAAATATTGATTCCGGCTTCGGCACACGGTACGAATCCTGCATCTGCCATACAAGCCGGATTTGAAACCGTCACCTGCGCTTGCGACGAGCAAGGAAACGTAGATATGGGCGACCTGCGTGCCAAAGCCGAAGAGAACAAGGAAGCACTGGCTGCACTGATGATCACCTATCCGTCAACGCATGGTATCTTCGAGACGGAAATAAAGGAAATCTGTGAAATCATCCACTCTTGTGGCGCACAAGTATATATGGATGGTGCCAACATGAATGCACAGGTAGGATTGACCAATCCGGGATTTATAGGTGCAGACGTTTGTCACTTGAATTTGCACAAGACGTTTGCTTCACCACATGGCGGCGGCGGTCCGGGTGTAGGCCCTATCTGTGTAGCTGAGCATCTGGTTCCATTCTTGCCGGGACATTCGATCTTCGGCAGTACGCAAAATCAGGTTTCCGCAGCTCCGTTCGGCAGTGCGGGTATCTTGCCTATCACATACGGCTACATCCGGATGATGGGTACCGAAGGCTTGACTCAGGCTACTAAAATAGCCATTCTCAATGCCAACTATCTGGCTGCCTGTCTAAAAGATACTTACGGTATTGTTTATCGGGGAGCTACCGGTTTCGTCGGACATGAAATGATTCTGGAATGCCGCAAGGTACATGAAGAAACGGGTATCTCAGAAAATGACATCGCGAAGCGTCTGATGGACTACGGCTATCATGCACCGACTCTCTCCTTCCCTGTTCACGGCACATTGATGATTGAACCTACTGAAAGCGAAAGCCTGGCGGAGTTGAACAACTTTATAGACGTCATGCTGAATATATGGAAAGAAATCCAGGAAGTGAAAAACGAAGAAGCAGATAAGAATGATAATGTATTAGTCAACGCCCCGCATCCGGAATATGAAATTGTGAATGATAACTGGGAACATTCCTACACACGTGAGAAAGCAGCGTATCCGATAGAAAGCGTGCGTGAGAATAAGTTCTGGGTGAATGTGGCTCGCGTAGACAATACGTTGGGAGACCGGAAATTATTGCCGACCCGCTACGGAACGTTCGAATAAGAAGAAACTTTCAAAGGAAATCCGTACATGAAAAAATAAGCCCGGAGCTCAGCAGATGTGAGCTCCGGGCTTACCTTTGTTAAGCACCGAGCGTATTCCAATAAGCACCGAGCTAAATGAACATAAGAAGCGACTCCGAAACCTTACGGTTATCATGCTGCTCTTCATTCCATGTTTGTCGAAAACATAGTCTGGTTCTATCTGACAACAGTCACTGTTCCGGCTTTTACCATTTTCTCCCTTAGTGAGATTTTAGGATCAGCATATCCTAAAGCTACACAGCCATATACTTTATGATTCTCCGGTACACCCAAAGAACTTATAAATTCACGAACTTCGGGATCATCGCAAGTCGTACCCAACTGATTGATCCAGCAAGATCCGATTCCCAGAGAATGGGCAGCCAAAAACATATTCTCAATCGCGCAGGCACAATCCATGCCGGCCCACCATTGAGTGGGTTCGTTGGACACGATCACCAAAGTCGGGGCATGATAATAACAGCAATACGCCTTGCTATGACCACGCTCCTGTAATTTCGGTTCATCGCTTTTAGCAAAAGCGCCTTTAATCCGTTCATTCAATTCTGCCAGTTTATCTGCATTCTGAATAGCGGTAAAATGCCATGTCTCCAAATGCATCCCACTGGGTGCAAAAGTGGCAGCTTCCAGAATAGCCTGCAAGTCTTCTTCCGAAACTTGCCGGTCAGTATAAGCCCGCACACTACGACGTGCTTTGATGTTTTCTAAAACTTCATTCGTTTTCATATACTATATTTACTATACTTACAACTCGTTCACCACTTGCATTTATCGTTTTACCAATCCGATCTTTGCATTCAGTTTGAAGTAATACGTACCGTTCTCTCTTTCCAAAAAGCCGTATTTGTCCTTATCCAGAGAACCTTTCTCCAAACGGGTATTCAAGAACAGGAAGTCCTCCATAACCGGTTTCTCTGACTTGTGATAGCAAAGAACTTCCCCACTCCCATCCATCAACAGGATACCTTCAACAGCCGAATCCTGTCCAGTATATATCTTTGCCGGACGCATACCCAAGGCTAATGCCATCAGGAATTGCTTCACTTTAAACTCATAGAAACCATGTTTGTTTACCAATTCATCTTTTATTTTCAACGGGTTCATCTGTTTGATTACTTCCGTCAGTTCACTGATACGGGTGATGTCGTCCAAGTGCATGATGCGCACCATTTCTGTCAGCACACGAGGAAAGTGTAAGTCAATCATTAAAAGATTGCTACGGAATACCCGATCTGCCACGTCCGAGTATTTGAGTACACCACCCAAGCGCTCAATCAGCAACATTCGTTCTGCTACTTCATTAGGGGTTTCCGGCAACGCATTAATCTTATTCACCGTAGGTGTTGCAAATTTGACTCCGCTCTGTTCCAGTTTCAAGTTAGCCGCACGGCCTCCGTCCAACAGCGGATTCATAGCACCCAATCGCGAACGAACGCTGAACCCGCTCAACGGTGCCTCCGGATGCCAGAAGGCAATATAAAAATCGGTACGATCTTCCGTCTTCGCTTCCAGATCGAAAATTGCGACTTCATCCAAAAACTCTTCCACTCCATCCGGAGAAGTGACTTCATCCTCCGAAGAGGACTTGACAGCCTGCAAAATCAAATCTGCCACAATCCCAAAATCTTCCCGGGGAACGGATTTCTCACTATTTTCTCCTTTGATGCGGACCATCTCTTTTTCTATATAGTAGCAGCGTGTTCCGTCATGTTCCTCCCGTTGAATCATTGCAATAGGCCAGTCGATTTCTCCTTTCTTTGCCTTAGCCGTACCCAACGTTACTTTTCCTTCTGTCAGCAGACGGAAGAAAGTATACAGTTCACACCATTCTCTTTTTGTTGCTTCAAATGCCATATATTCTTATTTTTCTTTATTTTACTCTTCATCAAGAATCCTTGCGGTCTCCACTTTCTCCAATCGTGCACGCAGTTTGGGCATCATGGAACGACGAATACACAACGTCATGCTGCAATCCATATCGTACGATTGACTGAGAATTTCCGGTTCTTCCTCCTTTACAATACGCATGATATCGTTCATAAAAGGATATTCAAACATTACGGTCACTTCTTCATCTACCGTTTTTTCTATAATGGTAGCGGCAGATATTGCTTCGGCAGCAGCTGCTTTATAAGCTACAATCAGTCCGCTCGTTCCTAACTTGATTCCACCGAAATAACGGACTACAATAATCAGAATATCAGTCAGTTCATTAGAGTTAATTTGCCCGAGAATGGGCTTTCCCGCCGTTCCCGAAGGTTCACCGTTATCATTGGCTCGAAAATCCTTTCGCGCTGCACCTAACATATAAGCATAGCACACGTGCCGTGCATCATAATACTTCTTCTGATACGTTTCAAGATGCGCTTTTATCTCATCAAGGGTACGCACAGGCAAGGCGATGGCAATAAACTTGCTTCGCTTTTCTGTATAAATACCTTCGGAAGGTTCGACGATAGTTTTATAAGTATCTTCAGCAGTCATGCCGCAAAGATACGGCTTTCTTGACGAAATTCCATCTGCTGTTCGAAAATATTAAAGCTTCTCATTGAAACGAGCGCTTCATTTCATGCAGTCAAACGGTCGATGGGGTGCAATCAAGCAGTCAATTGGAGGTAGTCGGGTGGTCGTTTTAACGGAATCGGGCGGTCATTTATACAAAAACAAGCGGTCAATCTCTCACAAATGTCCTGTTGATTGTGAGAGATTGACCGCTCTATTTTCTATATAGAATATGTCTTAATCCAACTTATGGATAACCAATCCTGAACGAAGTTTCGGTTCAAACCAAGTCGTTTTGGGAGGCATAATGTTGCCAGTATCGGCAATATCCATCAATTGCTTCATGGATACGGGATAAAGAGCCAGAGCTACTTTCATTTCTCCACTGTCAACACGCTTCTTCAATTCTCCCAAACCGCGGATACCGCCTACAAAGTCAATACGCTTATCCGAACGGAGGTCTTTGATTCCTAAAATCTCATCTAAAATCAGATTGGAAGAAATAGTAACGTCAAGCACGCCGATAGGATCATTGTCATTGTATGTACCTGCCTTTGCCGTCAGACTATACCACTTGTCGCCAAGATAGAGGGAGAAATTGTGCAAACCGGACGGTTTATAGATATCTGTACCCTTTTCTTCTACAACAAAATTCTTATCCAATGCAGCAAGAAATTGTTCGGGAGTCAGCCCGTTGAGGTCTTTTACTACACGGTTATAGTCGATGATAGTCAATTGATTGGCAGGGAAACATACAGCCATGAAATAGTTATACTCTTCATCGCCACGATGGTTCGCGTTTTGCTTTGCTTTCTCGGCACCTACCAGAGCAGCAGCAGCGGAACGATGATGCCCGTCGGCAATATATAATGCCGGCATTTTAGCAAATTCTGCAGTAATTGCAGCGATATCTTCGTCCTGGTCAACAATCCAGAAAGTATGTCCGAAGCCATCACCCGGAGCGATAAAGTCGTAAACAGGCTTTTCGGCAGTGTATTTCCGAATGATTGTATCCAATTTCGCATTATCGGGATAGGCAAAGAATACAGGTTCGATATTCGCATTGTTCACACGAACGTGCTTCATACGGTCTTCTTCCTTATCACGACGGGTAAGCTCATGCTTCTTGATGATACCGTTCATATAGTCAGGAACATAAGCGCCTACTACCAGTCCATACTGAGTTTTCCCGTTCATGGTCTGGGCATAGATGTAATAGTTTTCCTTTGCATCCTGCACTAACCAGCCTTTATCCTGAAACAGCCGGAAGTTTTCGGCAGCTTTCTCATAAACACGTTCATCGTGTTCATCCGTACCAACAGGAAAGTCAATCTCGGGCTTAATGATATGATAAAGGGATTTTTCATTTCCAGCTGCTTCTGTACGCGCTTCTTCTGAGTTTAATACATCGTAAGGACGGGAAGCAACCTGTTCAACCAGGTCTTGTGGAGGGCGAACGCCTTTAAAAGGTTTGATAATAGCCATAAGTCATGGTATGTTTTAAGATTAGTAGAACAGATACGCCCTCGCAAAAGCCGAGGGCGAAATCTGATAACATATTTCTAAATATACTGCTTAATGACCAGCACCTATCATCAAATAAGTGACTGAGCAACGATAAGCAGTCTTACGATTCATCTCATTATTTGTTTACTCTGAACTTCTCACAGCCGTCTTTCAGGAAACCGACAATCTGTTGAGCAGCAGCAATACCGGCATTGATATTCGCTTCGGCAGTCTGTGCACCCATCTTCTTCGGAGTAGAGAAATAACGTCCTGCGAACTTCTCAGCAAATTCCGCATTAGCAGCAGGCATGATATCTGTCATATACTTGAAGTCAGCACGGTCTTCCATCAATTTGATCAGCTCGGCTTCGTTGATCACTTCCTTACGGGCAGTGTTCACCAGCATAGCGCCTTTCGGCATATCTTTCAGCAGAGCGTAGTTGATAGAGTTCTTCGTTTCAGCAGTTGCCGGGATATGAAGAGACACTACCTGACAAGTCTTGTACAGTTCTTCTGCAGAGTCAAGTGCCTTCACGCCATCTTTTTCGATCACTTCTTTCGGGCAGAAAGCGTCGTAAGCGTACACTTCCATTCCGAAGCCTTTAGCTACACGGGCAACGTTACGACCAACGTTTCCGTATGCATGGATACCCAGTTTCTTGCCCATCAATTCTGTACCGGAAGTACCGTTATAGAAGTTACGAACGGCGTATACCATCATGCCCAAAGCCAGTTCGGCAACAGCATTGGAGTTCTGTCCCGGAGTATTCATCACGCAAACATTGTGAGCGGTAGCGGCAGCCAGGTCTACATTATCGTATCCGGCACCAGCACGAACTACAATCTTCAGTTCTTTAGCAGCATCCAGCACCTCTGCATCAATAATATCACTACGGATAATGATAGCATTAGCATCTTTCACTGCATCCAGCAACTGTGCTTTATCGGTATATTTCTCCAGCAAAGCAAGCTCATATCCGGCTGCTTCGATTTCTTTACGGATACCGTCTACAGCAACTTTGGCAAACGGTTTTTCAGTAGCTACAAGTACTTTCATAATTTATCTGTATCTTTTAAAAAAGATTCACCACAGACTTCACCGGCCTACACACTATATTCAATAAGATTTCAGTGTAAATCCGTGCAATCTGTGGTGACTCTATTTATATTATTAATGAAGTTTTTCAAATTCCTGCATGCAGTCGATCAAAGCTTGTACACTTTCTTTCGGCAGAGCATTGTAGCAAGATGCACGGAAACCACCCACTGAACGATGTCCTTTGATACCTACCATACCTTTTTCTGTAGCGAACTTCATGAAGTCAGCTTCCAGATCCTTGTATTCGGGAGCCATCACGAAACAGATGTTCATGCGTGAACGGTCTTCTTTGGCAGCAGTACCTACGAACAGTTTGTTACGGTCGATTTCAGCGTACAGCATATCAGCCTTTTCGATAGCACGACGTTCCATTTCTTTCACACCACCCTGTGCCTTAATCCAACGCAGGTTCAACAGTGCAGCATAGATAGGCACTACCGGAGGAGTGTTGAACATAGAACCGTTATCGATATGAGTCTGATAGTTCAGCATTGACGGGATGTAACGAGAAACTTTACCTACCGCATCATTCTTCACGATAACAAATGTAACACCGGCAGGAGCCAGATTTTTCTGCGCACCACCATAGATACAGATATATTTGGATACGTCGATCGGACGAGAGAAAATATCAGAAGACATATCGGCAACCATCGGAACCGGAGAATTGAGATCTTCTTTTAATTCTGTACCGTAAATCGTGTTATTGGTAGTTATGTGGAAATAATCTGCGTCAGCAGGAATTGTGTAATCTTTCGGGATGTAAGTATATGTAGCTTCAGCGGAAGAAGCAACTTCTACGACTTCACCAAACCCCTTAGCTTCTTTCATTGCTTTCTTTGCCCACACACCTGTATTCAGATAAGCAGCCTTTTTTTCAAGGAAGTTGAAAGGTACCATGCAGAACTCCATACTAGCACCACCACCAAGGAACAGTACCGAATAACCTTCGGGGATATTGAGTAATTCCTTGAATAATGCCTCTGCTTCGTCAACCACAGGTTGGAAGTCTTTGGCACGGTGACTGATTTCCATCAGGGAGAGACCAGAGCCGTTGAAATCTAAAATAGCCTTCGCTGTATCCTCTATCACCTCACGCGGAAGAATGGAAGGTCCTGCATTGAAATTATGCTTTTTCATTTGAAGTTTGTTTTTGGTTTAACATTTCGTTAGTTTATGTCTTTTGACCTTGCGAATTTACGAATTTATTTCCGGTGCACAAATCTTTCCTTATAAAAATACTGTTTTAAAGCAGATTTCTCTTTCTTTTTATTGGTTTATACAAGATATATACACCATATTGTTATCTATACATATCAAGCAAGGGATAAAAGGCGAAAATATAACCTGTGGAAAATAATCGGTTACAGAGTGAAAGGAAAACGGTTACAAAATGAATATTTATTAAGAAAGACAGAGAAAAACAAGGGTTTCTCACCCTAACAAGCAACGAGACTACAATTATAAAAATTAGTCAGAAAGAAAGGAGTCTCCAATATCTTCCTAAAAGAAAATAAATGGAGACTGTCACAGAATTGTTTTTTTACTATCATTTTAGTCTGTCATCCATGAGAGACGTCTCTCACTTCAAAAGAATGATATTATTTGTAATGACAAAGCCGATCATCTCGTCATTGTCAGCATCCCAATCACCTATTTGGTTCTTGAAATTCACCTTTCAGCTTTGAGAACACCTGTTGTTTTTCGGCTCCCTTTATTTGGCTTCCTCAATGATAGTCTTCATTCCTTTGATTTTTTCCCCTTGAATAAGATTCAGGAGTTGCTTCACTTTTGCCCGACGAACGGCAACAAAAGCATAATGTTCTTTCACATCAATCGCACCTACATCTTCACGGGTCAGATTACCTTTTTTATAAAGGAATCCGGCAATGTCCATCCGGCTCAGTTTCTCCTTCTTTCCTTTACCTATATATATAGTAGTCCAGACAGATTTGGGAGGACGTGAAGGATTTTCCAGCAGTTCCATCGTTTCTATATCTTCGGGAATATATTCCGGTAGTTTTTCTTCTGCGTGAAGAATCAGATAAGAAGTACCTGTTGCATCCCAACGTGCCGTACGTCCGTTACGATGTGTAAACGCTTCTTCGTTTACAGGCAGATGATAGTGAATGATATGCTCTATCTCTGGAATATCAAGTCCACGGGCAGCGAGGTCGGTAGAGATCAGTACATGACAGCTTCCGTTACGGAACTTATACAATGCCCGTTCCCGATCCGGCTGTTCCATACCGCCATGAAAACGTTCGGCTAATAGTTTCTTATCTTCGAGTAGCTTGTGCACACGATCTACCGCATCCCGATGATTACAGAAGACAATGCTGGAGCTGCTTCCCAATGAACAAAGCAAGTTGTAAAGCGTATCAATCTTATCTTTGGAAGGAGAAAGCACCTTCATCAGCTTCAACCGGTTTTCCTGTTCTTCGGTTGCCTCCGGAAGAAAATCCAGTTTGACTGTCCGGTTCAGTCCCGTAAACTGAGGAATTTCTTCGGCATCAGTAGCCGACAGCAGCATACGTTTCTTTAATCCCGGAAGCTGGGTGATGATCTCTGCCATCTCATCATGAAAGCCGAACTCCAGCGACTTATCAAACTCATCGATAATCAAAGTCTCGATTGTTTCGGGATCAAAGTTTCCTTTGGACAGATGGTCGGTGATACGTCCCGGAGTACCAAGGATAATGGCAGGATGATTTCCTGCAATGCTTTTCTTTTCTTCGGCAATGGGATGCCCGCCGTAGCAGCAACACGTTTTCCAGGAAGTTCCCATGCTCCGGAACACGGTATCTATCTGTAAAGCCAACTCACGGGAAGGCACCAGAATCAGCACCTGCACGCTGTCATCATTCGGTTTTAGGGTAAGCAACAGAGGCAAAAGATAAGCCAATGTCTTGCCCGATCCTGTCGGTGACAACAGGATAACATCTTTCCTGCCCGTGCCCTGTTCGAGCGCAGCTTCCTGCATCGGGTTCAAAGATTCAATCTTCAAATTCTGAAGAGCGGACTGTATTATTTCATTTTTCTCTAACATGGGGACAAAGATACAAAAAGGACGAAAAGATTCGGTAAGATAGTGCATAAAGAAAGCGGGAAATCTGAAAAGCACCATTGTCTTTTACAGATTTCCCGCCAGTTTCTTTATGTTACTCTTCCGGTCCTCTCCGACCGGAAATCAACTTCCGAAGATTATCCTCCAAAGTTATCGAACATCAGGTTCTGAGCCGGAACGCCCAGATCGTCGAGCATCTTCTCTACAGCTTTCGACATCGGACCAGGACCACACATATAGTATTCAATATCTTCAGGAGCTTCGTGGTTCTTCAAGTAAGTTTCATAAATTACGTTGTGTACGAAGCCCGGAGTATATTTCACACCGGCAGCATCAGCAGCAGGATCCGGACGGTCGAGTGCCAGATGGAATGTGAAGTTCGGGAAATCCTTTTCAATTTGCAGGAAGTCTTCCAGATAGAATACTTCGTTCAGCGCACGGGCACCATAGAAGTATGACATCTTGCGGTCGGTCGTATGCAATGTTTTCGTCAAGTGCATGATCTGTGCACGCAACGGAGCCATACCGGCACCACCACCGATCCACATCATTTCCTTGTTAGAGTCGAAAATCGGATGGAAGTCTCCATAAGGCCCACTCATTATTACCTTGTCACCCGGTTTCAGCGTAAAGATATAAGAAGAAGCGATACCCGGCATTACATCCATAAATCCGGGACCTTGTTCTTTCGGCTTGAACGGAGGGGTAGCGATACGTACAGTCAGCATGATACGGTCACCTTCTGCAGGATAGTTGGCCATAGAGTAAGCACGGATTGTTTCCTCTTCATTCTTACATTTCAAGCCCAGCAAACCGAATTTCTCCCATGCAGGCAGATATTCTTCACCGATCAGGCTCTTATCAATGTCCTTATCATAATCCATTGAGAATTTAGGTATCTTGATCTGTGCGTAAGAACCCGGGATAAAGTCCATGTGTTCGCCTTTAGGCAATGCCACGATAAACTCTTTGATAAATGTAGCCACATTCTTGTTGGAGATCACTTCGCACTCCCACTCTTTCACGCCGAGTACAGACTCGTCAATCTTGATAGCCATGTCACTCTTCACTTTCACCTGACAGCCCAGACGCCAGTGGTCTTGTTGCTGTTTACGGCTGAAGTGAGGAACTTCAGAAGGCAGGATTTCGCCACCACCTTCGAGTACCTGACATTTGCACTGTCCGCAAGAACCCTTGCCACCACAAGCGGATGACAGGAATACACCGTTTACGGCCAGCGTATTAAGCAATGTGGAACCGGACTCTACTTCCAGTCCTGTTTCGCCATTGATCGTTAGTTTCACGTTACCTGACGGTACCAGAAATTTCTTGGCAACCAGCAAGATAACAACAAGCAACAGAATAACCACAAGGAATACCCCAATGCTTGATAATATTAAATTCATATCCATTGTCTTATTCCTTTCTTTTTAGATGTTCAAACCAGAGAAACACATAAATGCGATTGCCATCAGACCTACAGTGATAAATGTGATACCCAGACCTTTCAGCGGAGCAGGTACATCAGAGTAAGCCATTTTCTCACGGATAGCAGCCAGACCGACGATAGCCAGCAGCCAGCCGATACCCGAACCGAGTGCGTAAGACAGCGCATCCCATACATCACCGATGTATTTCGGATCGCTTGCACCCAGATTGATGCGTTGTTGCATAAACAAAGAAGCACCCATGATAGCACAGTTAACGGCGATCAACGGCAGAAAGATACCCAGTGAAGCATACAGCGACGGGCTGAAACGTTCTACCACCATCTCCACCAATTGCACGATACCGGCAATAACGGCAATGAAAAGAATAAAACTCAGGAAGCTGAGGTCAACACCTTCAATGATAGCGTTGGCAGCCAGCACCTTGGTTTGCAATAAATAGTTCACCGGAAGCGTAACCAGCAACACGAATGTTACGGCTATACCCAGTCCTACGGCAGTCTTCACATTCTTCGATACAGCCAGATATGAGCACATACCCAAGAAGAACGCGAATATCATGTTGTCCACAAAGATGGAGCGGACGAATAAACTTAATAAATGTTCCATATATTTTAATTAAGAATTAAGAATGAAGAATTTCGAGTTTATGAGTGTTACCTTCATTCATCCTTCTTCACCCTTCATTTATATTAATTACTTTCTTCTTGCAGTTCTTTGTGACGTGCACGCTGATACCAGATGATGCAAGCTACGATAATCAATGCCATCGGCGGCATCAACATCAGACCGTTGTTTACATAACCGATATTCTGGATAGGCTCATAATTCAGGATATTGAAACCAAGCAAAGTTCCCGAGCCGAGCAGTTCGCGGAAGAAAGCTACGATTACCAGAATCTTGGCATAACCCAAACCGTTACCAACTCCGTCAAGGAATGATTCCCAAGGACCGTTCTGCATGGCAAATGCTTCCAGACGTCCCATCAGGATACAGTTGGTAATGATCAAACCTACATAAACAGAGAGCTGTACACTTACATCGTATGCAAACGCTTTCAGAATTTCACTAACGATGGTAACCAAAGCAGCAACCACTACCAACTGAACGATGATACGGATACGATTTGGAATCGTCTTACGCAACAGTGAAATAACGACATTGGCAAACGCTGTAATCACAGTAACTGAAAGTCCCATCACAATGGCGGGTTCCAGCTTGGCAGTAACAGCAAGTGCAGAACAGATACCAAGCACCTGTACGGTTACCGGATTATCGATTCCCAACGGAGCAGAGAATACTTCTTTATTCTTCTTTGAAAACAGTTGTCCCATATTCTTTATCCTCCTCCTTATTATTTAGTTAAAAAACTTATGTAATTATTCAGACAAGCCTTCAGCATAGCATCCACACCTACCGAAGTGATCGTACCACCAGAGATACCGTCCACTTGGTAATCAGGTTTTTCTACCTTACCATTCTTAACAACACCCAGAGCAACGGCACCGTTTTCCAGTGTCTTCTTGCCTGCGAATTCATGCTGGAACCAGTCAGTAGCGATTTCGGCACCCAGCCCCGGAGTTTCACTTGCGTGTGAGAAGTATACACCGTAAACAGTGTCTTTATCCTCGTTCAGAGCAACGTATCCCCAGATACCGCCCCAAAGACCGGCACCGTATACAGGAACCACATATTTAGTCTGACCGTCTACATCACATACAAATACGTGCAGACGTTGGTGTTCTTTCACTTCTTTCTCGTAGTTAGTGGCAAACTCACCTGTGTTTTCAGTCAGCGTGCCGTCTACGTTCATCAGCATATCACCTTTTACATATTTCTGATATTCGGCATCAGCGTCTTCCACATTTTTAATGTTCAATGCAGCAAGAATCTGCTTTTTAGTGTCCAACTGCACATTCTTGTCTTGTGTAGCTTTCAGTGAAGAACTAACGAATGCCAGCAGGAATGCAACGATAATAACCATTACCGAAGCATAAATGATAGTATAACTATTACTATTTGTATTCATTTTCATTCGGTATTATTGGTTAGACTTAACAGCGCGTTTCTCGCGACGGCTGATATTGCTCTGTACTACACAGTAGTCGATCAGCGGAGCGAAGATGTTCATCAGCAAGATGGCGAGCATCATACCTTCGGGATAACCCGGATTCAGTACGCGGATAACGATAGCCATCACACCGATCAGGAATCCGAAGATGTATTTACCTCTTTCCGTACGCGCGGATGTCACAGGGTCGGTAGCCATGAATACGGCACCGAAGCAGAAACCACCCAGTACGAGGTGTTCGTACCAAGGCATCTGAGCCATTGTGTTGTTTTCCATGCCGATAGCATTGAATACCCAGGCCATAAATGCACCACCAACGAATACGGAAAGCATTGTCTTCCAGCTTGCAACGCCTGTCCACAGCAGGATAACGGCACCGATCAGGATGGCGATCACACTTGTTTCACCGATAGAACCGGGAATAAGACCTGTTATCATATCCATGTTGAATGCAGGAACCGTGCCCGATGTAGCAGCTTGTCCCAGCGGGGTAGCCACAGTCAGACCGTCTACAGCCTGTCCCATACCGAAAATGGTATCACCGGATACCCAAACGGCGTCACCGGACATCTTAGTAGGATATGCGAAGAACAGGAATGCACGAGTGATCAACGCTACGTTGAATACATTCATACCCGTACCACCAAATACTTCTTTTGCAAAGATGACAGAGAATGCAGTTGCTACGGCAAGAATCCACAGCGGACAGTCTACCGGAACGATCATCGGGATCAGAATACCGGAAACAAGGAATCCTTCCTGAATTTCCTCCTTCTTCCATTGAGCTACGACGAACTCAATCCCCAGACCAACAACGTATGATACAATAATTTTAGGCAATACAGCCAGGAATCCGTAAATAAACATTTCGATGAAGCTGCCAGTAGCACCCGTGTGGGTGAAATGCTGGAAACCTACGTTGTACATACCGAACAGCAGCGCCGGTACTAACGAAATAACCACAATCGACATAATACGCTTGCTGTCGATCGCGTCGTGTATGTGCGTTCCCGTTTTCGCAGTCTTGCTGGGCACGAACAGGAATGTTTCGAAGCCGTCGAACACCGACTGGAATGCGTGGAATTTACCGCCCTCCTCAAAGTTCGGCTTTATCTTATCGAGATAATTTCTTAACGCTTTCATTAATATATTACTATTTTACGATTTACAATTTACAATTTGCCATGCGGATTATGCCATTTCAGCACGGAGCATGTCGAGTCCGACACGGACGATGCGTTGGAGTTCCATCTTCGAAGAGCAGACGAATTCGCAGAGTGCGAAGTCTTCGGGAGCCACTTCGTAGATACCCAGCGCTTCCATGCGGTCGATATCACCGGCGATGATCGCTTTAATCAGATATTCGGGCATGATGTCCATGGGGAATACCTTGTCATATTCGCCGGACATGATCATGTGGCGTTCACCGCCTTTGATACGTGCATCCAGCGTATATTCCTTTTTGCCCATCAACCAGCTGAAATATGAGTGGTTGGCACTGAACTGGTTGAAGCGCGGCATGATCCATCCGAACATTTCGTGAACGTCATCACCTTCGGGGATTACAGTCAGCTGGCTGTGGAAAGCACCCAAGAATCCGTTAGGAGAAACTTGTTTGCCACTCAGCACGTTACCGCTGATGTAGCGCAAATCTTTGTCAGTAGTTACGTTTCCGGCAAATACGTTGGTCAGCAATGCACCTACCTGAAGTTTGCAGTAAGCAGGTTTCAACACTTCGGAACCTGTCACGGCTACTGTACGGGTAAAATTCACACGGCCTGTATTGAAGAGGCGACCGATGAAGATAACGGCTTGCGGATCGATTGTCCACACAGTTTCGCCCTTTGAAACGGGGTCGAGGTGGTTGATCTGAACGCCTACGTTACCGGCAGGGTTCGGTCCGTCGAAAGCGGTGATTGTAACGTTCTTAGCCTGTGTCAGTGCAGCGGCTTTCTGTTTCACGCTGATGCTCAGGTAAGTTTTTGCCATTTTGGCGAGGGCATCAAGACCTGTCTGGAAGTTTGCTTCATCGCCTTTCAGGGCAAATTCGAAGTCGGGAGCCAGCGGATTGGTATCGAATGCGGAAACAAAGATGCCCTTCGGTGTTACCGTCGGGTCTGCAATGATGTCATACGGACGTTGCTTGATAAACGCAAACAGACCTGCTTCAAGAAGCGCGGACTTCACAGCATCTGCATCCATAGAGGATACGTTCTTCTTACCAAATTCTTCGTAGTCCTGCTCTGCGGCAGCTTCCACTACGATGTTCAATACCTTACGGCGAGCACCACGTTCAACGCTCGTCACTACGCCACTCACGGGCGAAACAAATTTCACTTCAGGATGATACTTGTCGATAAACAAGGGTCCACCAGCCATCACATATTCCTGCTCTTTCACAACCACTTTCGGTGTCACTCCAGGAAAATCATCGGGTACGAGTGCGTAAAATCCCGGCTCTTTCACTGTTGTGTACGTCTCAGCAGCTTTACCTTTCAGGTTTATGTCAAGGCCTTTACGTAACTTTATTACATTTGCCATGCTATATAAAATAATGGTTTCATAAAATTTGCCGCAAAAGTAATAAATAATAATGTGATTCGGGAGGAAAAAAGAAAGGAATTACGGAAAAATATCCGTAATTCCTTTTGTGTTCGCACACGTTCTTTAATAAAGTAGGCCGGAAGACCTTGCAGCGTACAAGTCTATGCAGCGTGTTTGTCGGTTGGTTATTCTTCGCCGGCAAACATTGGATCCCATGCCGGCAGGCGGATCGGTTTTTGTTTCAAGACTTCGAGTGCTTTCGGGGTCACGTATTTCGTTTCCACAACGAGACGGAAGGTATATTCGTTGAACCATTCATCTGTCATGATGAGGTGACCTTGATAACCGGCTCCGGCACCCCAACTATTTTCAACCATCCATTTGGTCGGTTTTCCGTTTTTGTCCAGATCGACTGCCATGAGGGTCATGGCGTGACTGGAGCTGCTGGCAAAGCTTTGGATACGCTGCTTCTTGTCCATGCCGAAGGTGGTGCCCATCAATGAGTCGTAATCATAGTTTTTGACGTCGAGCAGACCACGGTCAGAGTTCAGGAACTTGCCGACGTCGCAGGAGTAATACATCATGGTGCTGTCTTTCAGAGAGGCGATGGCCATCTCCTTGATGTCCTCGATCGGGAGGTTGACGTATGTCCAGTTCTTGCCGTCGTAGCGGTGGCGGTCGTAGTCTATTTCATAACATTTGTAGTATTCGCGACTGGGGTCGTTCATGAGCATGACGTAGTTGTCAATCAGCTTTTCGTCACCGTATTTCTTCAGAAAAGAAAGCGGGGTGTAGGTGGCGGTTTCTACAGGCTCGCCTTTGACATTATATTGCGTCCAGGTAAATTCTGTAGGAGGTACGCCCAAGTTCAGAACAAGCATACGGTAAATGGTGCTCAACATTTCCACTTTAGCGTTCTCTATAGCGGCAGGTTTAGCTTTTTTCGAAGCCATGTCACGGAGTTGTAACCCCTGTTCGCGAAGTTTCAGAGCGATCAGATTCGCCATGCGGGCGGTGTTTTCGCTGCTGTTCGTTTCGGGCATCACGTCTTTGGGGACGAGGCCGTATTTGCTTACGATGTCCGCTACTCCGGTGAATGTACCGCCGTCGCTCAACGGATTGCGGAACAGCCATTCCACCATTTTATCGTTCATAGGCTTGTCGCTGGTGTCGATGACGCCTTGAAGGAAAAGGTTGGCCTTTTCCAGTTGGTCGAAAAAGAAAGGATAGGTTTGCGAGAATTCGAAAGAACCCAGATGGTATTTATCGATGGCTTTGGCACGCATTACGTTCAGGCCGGTGAAGAGCCAGCAGCGTCCGGACGATTTCTGGTCGGTGATCCCCTTGGAGTTCACTTTGACAGAAAAATGTGTATCCATCCCCTTCATGTTGTCCTGGTTCAGGGCAAGCTTACGGATGTCGTTGTTGCTGATGGCGTTCCGGATAGCCTTGTCGGTAGAAGTGCCCTGATAACTCTGTTTGATTTGCTGCATCATGTCAGTGCTGATGCCGCCTTTCGCGTCCTGTGCCTGTGCAGAATAGTAAAGGGCACAGCAAACAAAAACTGATAAAATTCGTTTATTCATTATAGATCGTTTATAAATTAACTTTGCCTGTATGCTAATAGTAATCCGTTGGCAATTTCGTTTTACATATTATTAATTGGCAAAAATACGATTCTTTTTTAGATTTATTATCTATGAGAATGAAAACTAATCGAAATAAAATAGTTTCCTTTGCAGCGGATTTCAAGAAAGAATATGAAAAGATATACAATAGGTATATTGATGATGTTTCTATTCATCAATATTTCGTTAGCTCAAACGGCTGACACGGCAGTAAAAAGCGATGAACTGCAAACGACTACAACTTCTGTTGACGAAGTCGGGGTAGCCCCGGCAGATCCCACCCCCACCCTTTCCAAAAAAGAATTGCGACGCCAGCGTGTAGCCAAACGTAATCTACATTATAATATATTAGGTGGCCCCAGCTATACTCCTGACTTCGGATTACTGATCGGCGGTAGTGCATTGATGACGTTTCGGATGAATCCGAGTGATACTACCCAACAACGTTCGGTGGTGCCGATGGCCATCGCCCTGATGTTCGAAGGAGGACTGAACCTGTTCACCAAACCGCAGCTTTTCTTCAAAGGCGACCGCTTCCGCATCTTCGGAGTCTTTGCATATAAGAATACACTGGAAAATTTCTACGGCATCGGATACAGCACCAACAAGGACTATCCGCGTGGCGAAGACACCAGCGAATACCGTTATAGCGGTGTGCAGGTGAATCCGTGGTTTTTATTCCGTCTGGGGAAAAGCAACTTCTTTGCCGGTCCGCAGATCGACTTCAATTATGACAAGATCACTAAACCTGCCGCAGGAATGATAGAGCAACCATCGTATATTGCCGCCGGCGGTACGGATCACGGCTACTCTAACCTCAGTTCCGGACTCGGTTTCCTGCTGACGTACGACACCCGTGACGTTCCCGCCAATGCTTATCGGGGAACGTATCTGGACTTTCGTGGGATGATGTACAACAAAGCCTTCGGAAGCGATAATAATTTCTACCGTTTGGAAATAGACTACCGCCAATACAAGACCCTAGGCAAACGTAAAGTATTGGCTTGGACAGTGCAGACAAAGAATGTATTCGGCAATGTTCCATTGACTAAATACGCACTCAGCGGCACTCCTTTCGACCTTCGTGGTTATTATATGGGACAGTTTCGCGACAAGTCATCCCACGTGATGATGGCAGAATACCGTCAGATGATAAATACGGACAAAAGCAATTGGGTGAAGAAGATGCTGAATCATGTAGGCTACGTAGCATGGGGAGGATGCGGCTTCATGGGCCCTACTCCGGGCAAAATCGAAGGTGTACTTCCTAATCTGGGACTCGGTTTACGCATTGAAGTTCAGCCCCGTATGAACGTCCGTCTCGACTTCGGCAGAGACATGGTGAACAAGCAGAATTTATTCTATTTCAACATGACGGAGGCATTCTAAACAAATATTTGCTCATAATTAACAAGAAAGATGATAAAATGCTTCCATAAGAACATCATTAAATAAAATTAATCCTTATATTTGCGTTGCTATAACACAGCAAAAGCAGATAATAGGGTTAATTTATGAAACAAATCAGATACCTCTTCGGAGGATTACTATTTTTGTTTGCCTCCATCGGAAGCGTAACTGCGCAAGAGGTAAGCGATTACTCAAAACTACAACCAAGTGATTATTCCAGCATTACACTTCCACCGCTGGATCTTCTTTTCGAGAACGCAAAAAGCGCTCCGACCTATGAATTAGCTACAGTAAAAGAACAAATTGAACGGAAGCTTCTGGCAAAAGAGAAAAAAGCTTTCTTAAGTTTCTTCAGTTTACGAGGCAGCTATCAGTATGGTATGTTCGGTAACGAATCTACTTTTACGGACGTGGCAATAGCCCCCTATCTCACCTACTCCACGCAAGCACAAAAAGGATATACAGTTGGTGCAGGAGTTAACATTCCTTTGGACGGTCTCTTTGACCTGACTGCACGGGTAAAACGCCAAAAACTGAATGTGCGTACTGCCCAACTTGAAAGAGAAGTTAAGTTTGAGGAAATGAAAAAGGAAATAATTCTGCTATATGCAACTGCTACCTCTCAGTTGAGCATCCTAAAGCTAAATGCTGAAGCTCTTGTATTGGCCAATGTGCAATATAACATAGCTGAAAAAAACTTTTCCAATGGAACCATTAATTCTGGAGAATTATCCACAGAGAAATCACGTCAATCAGTGGCACAAGAGAAGTTTGAAAACAGCAAGTTTGAATTGACGAAAAGTTTGATGATACTTGAAGTGATCACTTGTACCCCAATCCTCAGAACCAAATAACACTCATATATGGAATATATCCTTTATATCAGCAGATTCCTGTATCGTATCCGTTGGTGGCTATTTATCGGCACAGGCATTATTACATTTACCACTTACTATTTAGGCAAACGTATGCTAGGCAAAACATATTATGTAGAGGCTACGCTTTATACAGGTGCCGCTTCGGGATATGACATAGAAGGAGGTAACCGTAAAGTAGATTGGGCTACAGCTCAGAATACGATGGACAATCTAATTAGTATTATCAAAGCCGAAAGCACACTTCAACGTGTGTCCATGCGATTATACGCACGTAGTTTAATGAAAGGAAATCCCAGTGAGGACAATGAATACATTACAGCCTATAATTACAACAGGATATACAATCATTTAAAAAATAGTCCCAACGGAAAAGAAATACTTGCATTGATAGATAAGAGCAGCGAAGACAAAACTGTTGAGAATTTCTTCCGCTATCTGCAACCGACACGATCAAACTATCTATATGGAGTATTTTACTTTAACCTACATCACTATAGTTTTAACGATCTCAAAAGCATCCAAGTAAGTCGTAAGGGGAACAGCGACCTGATCAGCGTTAACTATATGACAGATGATCCAGGTATTGCCTATAATACAATCGAAATTCTGACTAAAGAATTTGTAAATGAATATCGTTCTATTCGCTATGGTGAAACTGATAATGTTATCAAATACTTTAAAGGGGAACTTGGACGCATAGGAAAAGAACTTCGGATAAACGAAGATTCACTTACGCGGTACAACGTAGAGAAACGTATCATCAACTACTATGATGAAACCAAAGAGATTGCAGCTATCGACAAGGAATTTGAGTTACGCGAACAAGATGTACTTATTGATTACAACAGTGCGAGAGCAATGTTAAGCGAATTGGAAAGGCATATGGACAGCAATGCCAAACAAGTCATTAACAATCTCCAGTTTCTTGACAAGTTAAACGAAGCATCCTCACTCACAGGAAAAATTTCCGAAATGGAGACCCTATCAGGAGATACATTAACAGAAGGAAAATCTCTCCAAGACTATAAAAAACGTTTGGAAAAGACCCGTCATGAGTTATCTGAATTATCCAATAAATATGTAGCACATAACTATACCAAAGAAGGAGTATCAAAAAACAACATTATTGAGCAATGGCTGGATGTAACCTTAAAACTAGAAAAGGCTAAGTCAGATTTACTAATTGTACAGGAAAGCCGCAGATCACTTGATAAAAGATACCGTTTCTTTGCTCCTGTAGGGTCTACAATCAAACGCAAGGAGCGTAACATAAATTTCATTGAACAGAATTATTTGTCCGTATTGAAAAGCTATAATGACGCCCTTATGCGAAGAAAGAATTTGGAAATGACTTCTGCCGCTTTGAAAGTACTGAATGCACCGGCATATCCAATCAGTCCTATTCCTTCTTCTTTAAAGAAGATAGTAATGGGAGCATGTGCCGGTAGCTTCTTATTCATTTTAGGCTTTTTCTTGATATTAGAGTTGCTGGATCGTACGCTGAGAGATTCAATCCGTACTCGCCGATTGGTCGGTCTTCCTATGCTGGGAGCTTTTCCGAAAGAATCCATTTTAGAATATCGTGGATATGGTAAAGAATGCGAAAAAATAGCTACCAAACAATTAAGTAGTAATATTCTTCGTTTCTGCCAACAAAAGAAAGACGGCTTTCCTTATATTATCAACTTTATTAGTACTGAAGCCGGTGAGGGTAAAAGTCATGTTATCCAGGAACTGAATGGGTATTGGGAAAGCATTGGCCTCAAAGTACGTACACTCGTTTGGGGACGTGACTTTAATATCTTATCACGTGAATATAATCTAGCCAAAAGCATAGCTGATCTATATACATTCAATGAAGAAGATATAATCATTGTTGAGTATCCAAATCTGCGGGATGCCAATATTCCGCCAGAGTTGCTGCAAGAAGCCAATCTGAATGTATTGATTGCAAGAGCCGATCGTGGTTGGAAAGAGACAGATAAACTGTTAGTGGAGAAATTACAGCAACAAGTTGCACAGATTCCTCTCTATGTCTATCTAACCTGCGCATCACGTAATGTAGTAGAAGATTATACCGGTATGCTCCCTCCGTATACTCTCCGCAGAAAAGTACTCTATCGCTTGTCTCAACTAGCCTTGACAGAAAGCATCGTTACCTTGATTAGCAAGAAAAAGCCGTTTGTAGCAACAGACGATAAAGATGAAGATGACGATTGATAAAGACAAATATAGTAAGTATTTAACCGCAGCCAGCAATTCTTTCCTTAGCAAAGGATGGATCTATTTATTGCTGGTGGGTGGTTTATACATATTATATAAAGCTATCTTTCGGACTTCACTTCCCAATTTTCTGGCTTTCAGCATGCTGCCATTAGTGACAGCCGCTTTTCTACTGATTTTGAAATATTCTAAACAAGGTTTCTACACCCTGTTTATCCTGCAATTCCTTTTGGTCGCAGCGACTATGCTCACAGATATTCCATTAGGAATTGCCACATTGTCATGCACCTTGTTTGTGGTAGCCATAATTTTCGCACATACCATGTTTGAAAGGATTGACTGGAAAGAAAGTCGTAATGGTATGCTCATGCTATTTCTTATTTGGGGAGCCTATTGTATATTAGAAATAGCCAACCCTAATAATGTCCAGGCAGCCTGGAATATCTCTATCACTCATTATCTTGTGTATCCTATTGTATGTGCCACGTTTATTCCGCTAGCGGTCCGCGATATCAAAGGCATTCAATGGTTGTTGATCATTTGGTCTATATTCATCCTTTGGGCGGTCGCAAAAGGGTACTGGCAAAAGACCTATGGTTTCAATGAACGTGAACAGTATTTTCTGTTTGTAGAGGGCGGTGCCAGTACACATATCATTTGGTCTGGTATTCGTTATTTTTCTTTTTTCAGTGATGCTGCTAATTTTGGTGTACATATGGCAATGGGAGCTTCTATTTTTAGCATATCTGCGTTTTATATAAAAAATAAATGGTTGAAAGTCTATTTTCTGATTGTCACCATCGCCGCTATCTACGGAATGGGTATTTCCGGAACTCGTGCTGCAATAGCAGTTCCTATTGCAGCATTAGGCTTTTACATCATTCTTTCCCGTAATTTAAGAGCCAGTATTATAGGAGGCATTACCTTAGTATCATTATTTATATTTTTCGCATTTACAAATATAGCTGACAATAATCAATATGTTCGTAAAATGCGTTCTGCATTCCACCCAAGCAGCGATGTATCCTACCAAGTTCGCGTATACAATCGCGAGAAAATGAAAGAATTAATGAGCCGTAAGCCCTTCGGCTATGGCATAGGATTATCTAAAGGCGAACGATTTTACCCTAAAGAACGCATGCCATATCCACCTGATTCATGGCTTATTTCGGTATGGGTGGAAACTGGAATAGTCGGGCTCGTTATCTATCTTGTTATCCACAGTATACTTTTTGCTTGGTGTGGCTGGATACTGTTATTCAAAATCATGAACAAACGATTGCGAGGATTACTCGCAGCATGGCTTTGTATGGCAGCCGGCTTTTATATAGCGGCATACGTCAACGACGTAATGCAATACCCCAACTCCATACCCGTATATACAGCTTTTGCCCTCTGTTTTACAGGACCCTATATCGACAGACGGATGCGAAAAGATAAAATAGTAGAATCAGAAACAAACAATAAATCATAAATTATGATTAACGGGCCTCAAGTCTCCTTTATCACTATCTGTTACAACGGATTCAAAGATACCTGCGAGCTGATAGAGTCTCTTCAGAATAAGATTCATTCTGTAAGTTATGAAATCATCGTTGTGGATAATGCTTCACGTGAAGATGAAGCGGTTAAGATACAAGCATTATACCCTTCAGTCACAACTATCCGCAGTGATGAAAACAAAGGTTTCTCCGGAGGCAACAACTTAGGCATGAAAGCAGCAAGGGGACAGTACCTCTTTCTGATAAACAATGATACCTATATCGAATCGGACGGGATTGCTTATTTGATAGAACGTCTGGAAAGCCATCCGGAAATCGGTGCAGCCTCCCCGAAGATACGTTTTGCCTTTCCGCCTCAAGACATACAATTTGCCGGATTTACTCCGCTGTCTCCCATTGCATTACGCAATAAAGGCATTGGTTTCGGCTGTCCGGACGATGGAACATTCGACACTCCCTGCCCCACTCCGTACCTGCATGGTGCGGCCATGATCATAAAACGCGAAGTCATCGGGAAAGCAGGAATGATGCCGGAAATCTTCTTCCTTTATTACGAAGAGATAGACTGGAGCACCAGTATGTCAAGAGCCGGCTATGAACTGTGGTACGAACCCCGTTGTACCGTCTTTCATAAAGAGAGCCAAAGTACAGGCCAGCTCAGCAAACTGCGTACCTATTATCTGACACGTAACCGCCTGCTCTATGCCCGAAGAAATCTGAAAGGAGCCAACCGCTTCCTCTCTATCCTTTACCAAAGCATCGTAGCTGCCGGCAAAAACAGTCTGATATACACACTCCAAAGGCGCCTTGATCTGACCGGAGCCGTCTGTCGGGGAGTTTGTGCAGGGCTTTTCATGCCCTCATCCGATAAAGATCAACCAATCATATAACCTTATTGTAGCCCTATGAACATCATCGACTGGATACTCTACATTCCGCTTGCACTTTGCGTATGCTATCTGCTTGTGTACGCTGTTGCATCCAAGTTCTACCGTGCACCCTGTTTCCCCGAAGCCCGCAAGCTCCGGCGTTTCGTCATACTGTTCCCTGCCTACAAAGAAGACCGGGTGATTATCTCCTCCGTTCGCAGCTTTCTGCAGCAAGATTATCCACAGGAGCTGTTCGACATCATTGTTATTTCCGACCAGATGCAGGATACCACCAATGATACACTACGTTCGCTCCCTATCCGTTTGCTGATAGCGGATTACAAAGAAAGTTCGAAAGCAAAAGCCATGACAATGGCCATGAATGCCATCAAAGAAGAACCTTACGACGTCGTAGCCGTCATGGATGCCGATAATCTGACCTCTCCGGACTTTTTAGCCGAAGTAAACCGTGCGTTCGACAGCGGTCTGCAATCCATACAAGCCCATCGGACGGGAAAAAATCTGAATACGGCCATTTCCGTCCTCGACGGTATCAGCGAAGAAATCAACAATGGCATCTTCCGCAGCGGGCACAATGTACTCGGACTTTCCGCCGCCTTATCCGGTTCGGGGATGGCATTTGACGCCCACTGGTTCCGCCAGAATGTAGCCCATCTGCAAACAGCAGGCGAGGACAAAGAACTGGAAGCCCTGCTCCTGCAGCAGCACATCCACACCACCTACCTGGCGCAACTGCCCATACATGACGAAAAGACACAGAAACAAGAAGCCATCAGCAACCAGCGGAAACGTTGGATAGCCGCACAGTTCGGAGCACTCCGCAGCTCGTCCCTCAATTTCATGAAAGCATTGAGACAAGGCAACATTGACTATTGTGACAAAATATTCCAGTGGATGCTTCCTCCCCGTCTGATACAGATAGCAGCCGTATTCGGGCTGACACTCCTTTTCACGGTCTTCAGCATTTGGCAGAGCCTGCAAGGCGGAGAATACGAATGGATGTCAGCCATAAAATGGTGGGTGTTATCCATCGCCCAAATAGCGGCAATGATACTTCCCATCCCCGGATACTTATTCAGCAAACAACTGGGAAAAGCAATCATCAAAATCCCCATGCTTGCGCTGACCACCATCGGAAACCTGTTCAAGCTCAAAGGGGCAAACAAGAAATTCATCCATACAGAACATGGAGAACACCCATAGGCAGAACCGGAAGAATACTATAAACGAAGAAAAACATCATACCATCATAAAAAACAAAAAACATGAAAATAGCCATTGAAGCCCAACGCATTTTCCGTCCCAACAAACACGGAATGGATTTCGTAGCTCTCGAAACAATCCGGGAATTACAGAAGATGGATCATGAAAATGAATATTTTATATTCGTCAGTCCCGGTGAAGACAGATGCCTGGAAAGCTCGGAAAATATGCACATCATTGAACTGAAATGTCCGACATACCCCCTTTGGGAACAAATGGCACTGCCTCGTGCCGTAAAACGCATCAAACCCGACCTGCTGCACTGCACAAGCAACACCGCTCCCCTGCACTGCCCTGTTCCTTTGGTATTGACACTGCACGACATCATCTATCTGGAAAAACGGCAGTCGTCCAGTCAGTCATGGTATCAGGAAATGGGCTGGCATTACCGGCGGCTGGTGGTTCCCCGCATACTTCCCAAATGTAAAAAGATTATTACCGTTTCGCAGTTCGAACGGAAACGCATCCTTGAAGCACTCCACTTGCCGAGCGAACAATTAGTAGCGGTATACAATGGATTCAACAGCCATTTCCACCTGCAGCCCAAAGCCCCGGAAATCACACGAAAATATATAGATTCGGACAATTATCTGTTTTTCCTGGGCAATACAGACCCAAAGAAGAACACCCCCAGAGTGCTAAAAGCATACAGTGAGTATCTGAAACGCTCTGAAAAGAAATTGCCGCTGCTCATTGCCGATCTGAAAGAGGATGCCATTGACCGGATATTGGAAGAAGAAAAGATTACCGATATAAAAAGTTCGCTTCGTTTCCCCGGATATATTGCAAACACTGATCTTGCGGCGTTATACAGTGGCGCATTCGCTTTTCTTTATCCATCACTCCGCGAGAGTTTCGGGATTCCCATGCTGGAAGCGATGGCATGCGGAACACCTATCATCACAGGAAACACGTCAGCCATGCCCGAAATAGCCGGTGAAGGGGCTTTATTGGTAGACCCATATCATCCGGAAGAGATCACAGAGAAGATACTCCAACTGGAAAATGATAATCAGTTTTACCAACAACAGGTAGAATATGGGCTTGAACGCAGCAAGCTATTTTCATGGAAAAACAATGCGGAAGCACTGCTGAAAATATATAAAGGACTGACTCGCTGAAACCAATAAAGAACAGTACTAATTCAAGGCTTCCTTTTCGTGAGAAAGAGGGCTTGAATTAGTACTGTATTCTATCGGAAACAAATATCCCGATTTCTCATTCCCTTCGTCAAGCCCACTCCTCCTCCGCATCAAAGCACGGACAAGCCTTCACCCACTCCTCCGGTTCGATCTCCCCGTTCCCGTTCAGATCAGGGCTCAGATCACGATGCCCGCACACCCGGCAACCGGGATAATCACGCAGCAACGTAAGCACAAGCACATGCATCGAGTGTACCTGCCATTCGGTACGGGTATCGGCAGGCCGCCCGTGACAGTCAAGTCCGCCCTCATAGCAAATGCCGATACTTGTCCGGTTGTACTATTTAACCCTATTTATGTATCTTGTTACTATAATCAATAAAAAAGCCGATT